>OIYF01000003.1_pt1 | contig 196026 bp, 156 predicted proteins | sample 1587971 | NCBI WGS metagenome assembly OIYF01 (sample SAMN03283248) | human gut metagenome | biome: human-associated habitat; material: feces | host: Homo sapiens | place: Peru | collected 2012 | reverse complement strand
CCTCACTGCTGCCTCCCGTAGGAGTTTGGACCGTGTCTCAGTTCCAATGTGGGGGACCTTCCTCTCAGAACCCCTACCGATCGTCGCCCCGGTGGGCCTTTACCCCACCGGCAAGCTAATCGGACGCATCCCCATCCATCGCCGATAAATCTTTCCTCTTCTTTAGATGCCTGCTAAAGAGGACATCAGGTATTAGGCTTACTTTCGCAAGGTTATCCCTGAGCCATGGGAAGGTTGGATACGCGTTACTCACCCGTGCGCCGGTCGCCATCATTCTTAGCAAGCTAAAAATATGCTGCCCCTCGACTTGCATGTGTTAAGCCTGTAGCTAGCGTTCATCCTGAGCCAGGATCAAACTCTCCATTGTATAATATCTTTATCTCTTTTTATAGAGCGTTTTTCTCTGTCTCGGAATGATATCCTTTTCTTCGTTATAAAGGTAAACTTCTTTCCCTGCTCTATGCAGGGGACGGTTCGTTTCTTTACCCGATTCCCTCTCATCTCTCCCAATATGAAATCAATGAAAGAAAACCGCTTTATACTACTCTCTGTCTTTCCTCTCAATGTTTCAAAGAACGCTTTCTTTTTGCTCCTGATTATCGTCTCTTGCGTGACTTGTTCTCAAAAGCGAGTGCAAAAGTAAGGACTTTCTAACAAACTACCAAATCTTTTTAAGAAAAAATTAAAAAAAATGCAATATTAACTCGCTGTCTTGACACAAGTCAATAATATGCACAGGGCACACCTTATATAATATATAGCTAATGAAAGATAACAAATAAGCTAAGACGCTACGATAAATAACATCATATAAGATGCGTCACTTTTATCTTTTTATACACCTTGTTGGATAGTCCCAGTTCCGCCAAAGTGTTGTCCTTGATAATCAGTTCTCCCTTCTGCAAACCGGCTATGGCTTGTTTTATTTCCTGATAATCGCGCCCCGACACTCCAAAAAGGTCTTTTACCACGCTGTCGGCAATGGTCTGTTGCTTCATGATGAGCGGATACTGCGCATTGGCATAAAAGTCAAAATGCTTGCTTTTGAAACTGTCCATATTCTGCGTGGCAAGAATAATGCTCAATCCCTTGTTCCTGCCCACGGCAATAAGGTTGCGAAGCGGATGGTTCGGGAAGAACACGTTTATCTCCAAAGTGTCAACTATCTGCTTCAGTTGTGCGTTGTATCTTTTCGAAAGTTCCTGCGTCTCCTTCACGCTCATCTCCAGCTCCTGTATCTTGCGCTCCGTCTCGGCAGAATCCTGTGACTGGATTCTGCCTTTTTTTGTCTTTTGCCCATGATTTGCAACAAAAACCACCCCATGTTGCCCATGATTTGCAACAAAAAAGTTGTATCTTTGCCCCTGATTTAGAACAAGAGCTTATGTTTAGACGTCATATATTAAAGAAATTAGAGGCTTGGAAGGCAAATGCAAAGCACAAACCACTCATTCTGAGAGGAGCCAGACAAGTTGGCAAGACAACAGTCGTCAACGAGTTTGGTACTCAGTTTGACAACTATCTCTACTTCAACTTAGAGAATCCCGAAAGCATCAAGTTGTTTGAAATGGAAATTTCATTAGACGACTTGGTGAATATGCTATATGCCAGTTTAGGCAAGTCGCAAAAAGGTGGCAGCACGCTCATCTTTATCGACGAGATACAAAATTCACCGAAGACCATCGCTCTGCTCAGATATTTCTATGAACAAAGACCAGACCTATATGTCATTGCCGCAGGCAGCCTACTGGAGAACTTGGTGGATGTCAAAGTGAGTTTTCCTGTGGGGCGAGTACAATACTTAGCCTTGCGCCCTTGCTCATTCTATGAGTTTTTGGGAGCCATCGGCAAGAACAACCTCTTGGCTATCCTTGTCCAAAAAGCAGAGCTAACGATTGCTTTCCACGAGCAGTTGATGCACCTTTTCAACCAATACACCATCATCGGTGGAATGCCTGAAGCGGTACAACAATATGCCGAGACCCAAGACATCATTGCCATAGAAGATGTCTATGAAACTTTGGTACAAGCCTACAAGGATGATTCCGAGAAATATGTCAAAGGCAACAAGCTTACGGATGTCGTGCGTTTTATCTTATCCTATGGTTGGGCTTTTTCGGGCGAAACCATCACCCTTGGCAACTTCGCCAATTCTGGCTACAAATCACGAGAAGTAGGCGAAGCATTCCGTCTCTTGGAGAAAGCCATGCTCTTGGAGTTGGTCTATCCTGTATCTTCCACCCAAATGCCCATCATCCCCGAAACCAAGCGAATGCCTAAGCTCATTTGGTTTGATACAGGACTGGTGAATTACCAAGCTGGAATCCGAAAGGAGATTATCGGCTCTACCGAAATGGTGGATAGTTGGCGAGGACATATCGCGGAACAAATCACAGCCCAAGAATTGCAGGCTATGGAAGACAGAGTGGGTCAACACCGTTCCTTTTGGGCAAGACCCAACAATGGGGCGGAAGTAGATTTTCTATTCACCCATGAATCCAAGCTCTACCCGATAGAAGTGAAGAGTGGCACCAACTCCCATCTCCGTTCCCTCCAATCGTTCATGGACAATTCTGATATAGACATAGCCATCCGCATCTGGTCGAACCCCTATTCCGTGGATAAGGTGAAGACTCCGAATGGCAAGGAGTTCCGTCTCATCAATTTGCCTTTCTACCTGATAGGGAGATTGCACCAAGTATTGGAAGAAATTATTACAATAAAGGATACGAAATCTGCATTTTAGCAAAATAAAAGGTAAAGGGTTTTGCATTTTAGCAAAGTTTCATTAAGCAAGCTTTTGAACACCAATCAATTATAGAATTCATTAATTTCTGTAAATATTTTAATATAAAAACAAAAAAATGCAATATTAACACACTGTCTTGACGCAAGTCAATAACATGCACAGGACACACCTTATATAATATATAGCAAATGAAAGATAACAAATAAGCTATGACGCTACGACAAATAGCATCAGATAAGATGCGTCACTTTTATTTTTTTTGTATCAGTTCGAGGTCTTCCCGGCGAATGCCGTAGTGCAGGAATTTTCCATCCAGTCCTTTTGCCATAGTTGTATTTTATTGGGTTAAACCTATTTGTATTCCTTTGGATAGAAGCTATCCCACTCCACGATGTCGGTGGTGTTGTCTATCTTCAGTGGGCAATACTTCCAGTTGTCGTTTCTTTCGATGATGACGCCACCCTTCAAGTGCTTGTCCTTGTTCTCCTCGCTCTCTATATAGTCTATAAGTGCATTGTGCTTCTCCACGGCATCAGGGTCGCTCCCCGCGCTCTTGGTATCGAAGAGGAATACTTGCCCGCTCTTCATGCGAATCACGAAGTCTACATAGAAGAGCGACTTCTTTCCCTCCTTGTTCTCATAGCTGATGGCGTAATGCTGCCTGCCGGCATCACCATTTTTATACCACCAGTCGATGTAATCCTTGTTGGATTCCAAGAAAGCCTCGAAACGCTCCTCTGGCTTGGAGGAATTCTTTAGTTCCACAAAAGGCAACAGGGCATGGTCTCTCACCTCATCCTTGATGCGATGGTTTTCTTCCTTGTAGAGTCGCTCCACGGGCACTTCCCAGTCGTAAGTCTTGAAGTATTTTTCGTCTTGCTTCTGCTGCCTTGCTTCCAATATCTTCAGGTAGCGGTTCAAGGCACGGTCTATCAAGTCGGCAAACACGGGGCGGTTGCTGTGGTAGAGTATCACCTTCACGGCATCTGTCTCGAAGAGTTCAAAGAGGTCTTCCATCAACTCCTTCAGGGAAAAAGCCAAGGTGGTCACGCTCACCTTCTCAAACTTTGAGCCTATACACTTGGCACAGAAGGCATTGTAGGAGTTGTTCAGCTCTTGCATCGTGCGCACATAGCGTGCCTTCTTGTCCACACGCGTCTCACCTATCTCACCCGTGATGCTTACATCTTCTATAAGGTCCACACCTATACTTCTCACGCGAAAGGTTATCTTGTCCTCACAAGCCTTACGGTTCTTGGCGTAGATGCTTTCAACGGCATCGTCTTCGTCGTCATCAGCGTTGCCCTCCAGGTCGTCTATGGTGAAGAGCGACAGCTGCCGGTTCTTCACAAACAGAATTTCCTCAAACACCTTGGCAAGTACCTTCTTGAAATCTGGCCCAAGACGCTTGCGGGCAATGGCTGGACGTTCGCAATATTCGGAGCGAAGCACCACATTCGATAGATTCTCGCGGCGCACGGCATGGATGTTCGACATATAGTCCATATCGTCTTGCACTATCTGTATGATGTCCTTGCTCAGGTTGGTGTAGACATATCCCCAGTTCAGGCGGTCGTCCTCATAGAAGTGTTGCTCCGGCATGCGGAGGATGCGCCCCACGGTCTGCGCCGTGAACGTGAAACTCTCTATCTTTCGGAAAATGAGGAGCACGGCGGCACGCGGGCAGTCCCAACCCAAGGCAATGGCTTGCTTGAAGAGCAGCACCTCGGTGAGGTTGTCTGGCTTTTCTATGCTGTCGAGGTTCTCCTTCTCGTTGCTGAGCCACACCGCCAGTTTGCCGTTGGCAGTGTTGATGTTCTTGATGGTGTCGAGATAGAGCGTCACCTCTTCCTTGATGCTGTCGTCGTCCTTGTCCATCTTGTCCTTGTCGTTGGGCAACTGTATGAGCAGCAGCGGATTGATGTTGACGCCTATCTTGCGGTATGCCTCAGCTAATTCTTCGCGCTTTTTCAGGGCGAGATGCACCAAGTGCTGGTTGAGCGAGCCGTTGGGGGCGTTGAACTGCAAGGCGGGATTCAGCACCACGCCCTGCTTGATCATCCCCTCTCTTACAACAGCCTCCCGCGGCACGCTGACCTGCAGCTCGCCCCTTGTCTCAGGTGTCGCCGAGATGCGTATCTCCACCTTGGGGTTGATGTGGCTCAACACCTTCTCGGTCTTGTTGGCGAGTTTGCTGGCAAACATGTGCTCTTCGTCGATGATAACGATGATGGGGACATGCTGTTCCTCTTGTGTGCGGCGGGTGAGGTCGTAGAGCGACGCGCCCTGCTCGGTGTCGCGTATCATCACGGCATTGTCCTTGTTGATGCTCTCCCAGTTGACGAAGAGTATTTCGCCGGGATGAATATAGCCTTCGGCAGAATGGTCGAGGTCGTCGAAGATGACGGGATGCAGCTCCTGCCCTTCGGTGAAGAACGAGCGCATCTTGAAGTAGCTCTGCTCATGCAGTTTGTTGGGGGCTATCCAGATATATGCCACCTCCTTGCAGGGCACGTCGGTGCGATCTCTCAGCTCGGCATTGAGGCGTAGCAGCAGCTCCGATGCCATCACGGTCTTGCCGGCACCTGTCGGCGCCTTGAACACGAGGGTATGTCGGTCGCCAGAATATGTAAGCAACTCAATGGTCTTGTCCGTCAGTTCTCTTACCGCTTTCTGTTGGTAATCTATCTGTTTCATGCTTCGCCTCCTTCCTCTTCGTCGTTAAAGTTCAATTCCGTCTGTTGGTTTTCGGCCTTGGCCGTCTCGCGCTCCATCTCGACAAGCGCCTCCTTCAGGTATTGCGGTTTGCGTTTGGGCAGCACCCTTCGGTAGGCGTTCAGGATAGCGTCGGGAATGGCGCAGAGCTTCACGCTGTCGGCAACGTCCTCAAACTCGTCGTCGTAGGCATAGCCATTGGGTGAGAACACATACACCATCAGTTTGTCGTCGCGCCGGGGCAAGGTGCCGATGAGCTGCACCAGTGCTCCGATGGCCTCCTCTTGATAAATCACGAGCATACGCTTAGCTCCGTCCGCACTCTCAAAGTAACGGGCTATGCGCGGGTTGATGTGCCTGCCGGCAAACGGCAACTCGGTATAGGCATTGTTGCGGATGCAGAGCATGTCGGTAGAGAGGGCGGTGAGCAAACGCAGATTTTTGGCGGTCTTGTCGCGGGAGACGAAACGGGTCTTGTAGTAGCGCAGGGTGTTAGTGGTTAAGCCGGGGACTTGCTCGCCCTTTGGGGTGGTGTAGCCTTGAATGACCCGCTTGTTGCGTTCGTAGGTAACGTTCTCACAGATGCCGTTCTCATTGTTGGTCGCCAAGATGCATTGGCGATGGCCTCCGTCTTCAGCATTTAGTTGCATCGTGGCGTGGAGGGTGGTGCCGGAGCCGGCAAAGAAGTCGAGAATGGTTATATCGTTAAATGCAATAGTATTTATCAAATATTTTAATAGTCCTATTGGTTTGGGATTTGAGAAAGGAACATCACCATCAAACAAAGAAGATATTTCCAAATTGCCTTGCTGATTAATTGGCTCTAAAATGAAATTAGAAAAAGCTCTTCCAACTTTCTTTCGTAGATTTCCTTCATTATCTACATGCTCATAAACCTTATACTTGATTGTATACTTAGAAGCTGAACTCTTCTTTGATTTTACAAATTCTAAAAATCTGTTTTCGAGTCCCCATTTAACCTTGTCCTTACCCCACTTCCAAATCCATCCGTCATTTACAAATTCCGAACGTCCGTTTGGATATATTATACCTCCATCTGGCGCCTCAATTCCATAATTCATAGAATCTGAATATTGAAGTCCACCACGATCTAAAGTGTCCAAATAATATTTACCTCGTGTCTCAACAAATTCATCTTTATATTTGAATCGCTTTTGATTACGAGAACCTTCATCACGATTCCATATTTCGCTTTCTATTGTATTTAATCTTGATACTGAATACAATAATATAGACTCTGTTATAACCGCAATATCCTTAGCATCATTGGCACCAGTTTTCTTTCGCCAATCGAATTTTGCAATAAAGTTTCTTTCTCCAAATATCTCATCACAAAGCAATTTCAACTGCGCCTGTTCATTATCATCAATCGAAATAAAAATCACACCTTTATCCGACAGCAGTCCCTTTGCAATCTTCAATCGCTTGTTCATAAACGACAACCACTTGGAATGGCGGTAGCCATCCTCGCGGTCTACAAACGAATCGTTGTAGACAAAGTCCTTATTTCCAGTGTTATACGGCGGATCAATATAAATCACATCAATTTTCCCCGCATGGGTATAGCTTAGGGCGGTGAGGGCTTCGAGGTTGTCGCCCTCTATAAGGATATGATTAGGGGCAGTAGCATCGTCGCTGATGATGGCGCGGTCTGCTACTTCCTCCAGCACAGGCAGTTCGTCTTCGAGACGCTTCTCTATCTCCTCGGGCTTGTCTTCCCACACGAGGCCATACTTTTTCTGCTTGCGGAGCAACTTCAACAACTCTGACTTCTCCTCATTCGTAAGACCTTCGAGTTCATTTATCTTCTTTTCGAGTTCGTATTTGTTCATAAGCATTTGGCGTGGCTTAAAAACGATTGTTTGGCCGTTAGATATTATCGCTCACCCCCAAAGCAGATAAATTAATGTATTAGATGGCTATATATTCTAAACGAAATTGGCGTAGGGGATTTGCCCCTTGCATATCCTTATGCGCTGAGGGTATTCGGAGACCCATAACATCAAGGACAGAAGCAAGAGACACGCCTACGCCAACGTCGTATATATGTATATAGCATAATGTGCACCCCTTCTTGACGAAAGGGCGCACTTGTGCCGTGCATAGATACACGTATAGTAGACGCTCACCGCCATCCACCTCTGAATGTTATACATGAAAGTTCCGAATTTTCAGCGCATCAGAAGCAAACGTTAGCAAACGTCATTTCCATAAGAATAGCCAAGCTCCAGACTTTTCAGCCGGCAACGCATTGCCCGCATCCGAAGAATGACGTTACAAAATTAATCAAAAGAAAAGAAAACGACAAATTCACGGGAACAAAAAAAGGCCTTTAACGTATGTCACGGAAAATGAGTAAGATACCAAATATGTTGGATAACAACTATTTTTTACAACCGTATGGTTCACCATGCCTGTCACCTTCAAGTTTCAGTAAACCTCACCCAAAAGCCGACCGCTTAAAATAGCTTTGATATAGAAAACGAATGTTAATGTTGCACTTTTTTAATTGACAATATTGGTTTATTATCAGAATAATGTGTAAGTTTGTGGTATATTTTACACGATAATTATTTTAAACTATTACAATCATGAACGAAGAAAAACTTTACAGAATGATAAACGAGAAGGAAGGCTTTGTTTCGCTTGCCTTCCCTGCACTTATGAGAAAAGTGTATGTTTGGATGACGCTCGCTCTAGCCATAACCGGTCTTACAGCATACGGCATTGCCAATAGCCCCGGCCTCTTCTACGCCATTGTCAGCAATCAGTTCCTTTTCTGGGGGCTCGTCATTGGAGAGTTTGCCCTTGTTTTGGGAATCAATTCTGCCATTCATCGGCTTTCCATCACTACCGCTACTTTGCTTTTCATTCTTTACTCGGTAGTAAACGGTGCAACCCTGTCGGTAATATTCATGGTTTATGCCCTTACGTCCATTGCCAACGTCTTCTTTATCACTGCAGGCACATTTGCCGTAATGGCCTTCATTGGCTATACCACCAAAAAAGATCTCACATCGCTGGGAAAGATGCTCTTCATGGGCCTCATCGGTATCATCATAGCCACCGTCGTTAACATCTTTTTGGGCAGTTCAATGCTCAATATGATTGTAAGCTATGTCGGCATTCTCGTCTTCATCGGCTTAACCGCCTACGACTCCCAGAAAATCAAGAGACTGCTTTACACAGCAGACAGCACAGACGAAAGTGCCCAAAAGATTGCACTGCTCGGTTCGCTCACCTTGTACCTCGACTTCATCAATCTCTTCCTGATGCTGCTGAGAATATTTGGAGGAAACAGAAACTAAGCCTATCGCACATAAACGGCAATACATTTTTTTGTAGACAACTATACAACGGCGAGGCTTGGTGGAAATCCCGACACAAGTCTTCGCCGTTCTTTTTTTCTTTATTCACAGGTCGGCTAAAAGAATCGTTGGCAGTCATACCAAAACAAAAGCACCGTCTTAAAATTTATTTTTATGCATTCGGCATGCAAAAATAGGCCGTTTATGCAAAAAGTAGCTAAAAATTATGGTGATAACCTTGCATATATACACATTATTGCATAACTTTGCCATCAATAACGAATAAATATTCTGACACATGAAGACAAAAGAGAGCAGAATGGAAACCTTGAAGATGCTCATCTCAAGCCAGGAGTTAGGATCTCAAGAAGCACTTTTGAAAGCCTTGAAGAAAGAGGGATTCGTGCTCACCCAAGCCACACTTAGCCGCGACCTAAAGCAGCTAAAGGTGGCAAAAGCCGCCAGCATGAACGGGAAGTACCTGTATGTCCTGCCCAACGAGACAATGTATAAACGTGTCACTTCATCCAAAAGAGCATCAGAGATGTTGCAGTCGTCTGGCTTTGTCTCCATCAACTTTTCCGGACAGTTGGCCGTTATCAAGACCCGCCCAGGATATGCAAGTGCCATCGCCTATAATTTAGATTCGCAAGACCTTCCAAACATTCTCGGTTCCATAGCTGGCGACGACACCATCTTTTTAGCTATCAAGCAGGGGGTGACCCATCAGGACATATTGGAAGACCTCTCTCAAGTCATTCCTGGCATTAACGGCCAAGACGAAGCATTTTAACACAAACCATGAAGCAGATAGAAGTGACGGTCGCCGACCCGTCTCATGAGAAATATGTCGACACGATTTTAAAGACGATAGCCGATGCCGCCAAGGTAAGGGGCACAGGCATCGCCAAGCGAACCCATGAATACCTTGCAACAAAGATGAAAGAAGCCAAAGCCGTCATCGCCCTCGAAAACGGCAACTTTGCAGGATTCAGCTACATCGAGACCTGGGGCAACAAGCATTATGTCACCACTTCGGGACTTATCGTCCACCCCGACTACCGTGGAATGGGCGTGGCAAAACGCATCAAAGACCTCACATTCACCCTTGCCCGCGTACGTTGGCCACAAGCCAAGATATTTTCGCTGACAAGCGGGTCTGCAGTAATGAAGATGAACACCCAACTGGGCTATCACCCCGTCACCTTCAACGATCTCACCGACGACCAGTCTTTTTGGCGGGGATGCGAAGGATGCATCAACGTGGACGTGCTTCACCGTACAGGACGAAAATACTGCATCTGTACAGCTATGCTTTACGACCCCGAGGAACATCTTCCTGCAAAGATCTCCAAGGAGGTGCTCGACAGGATAAAGCGAATAGACGGACAAGGCATAGCCTCGTCCATTGACTAAGATAAACCTAAAGCAACAAGATATGGCAAAGAAAGTAGTAGTCGCCTATAGTGGAGGGTTGGACACCTCCTACACCGTCATGAAACTCAGCCAAGAGGGCTGGGATGTATATGCCGCATGTGCCAATACGGGAGGTTTCAGTCCCGAACAGTTGAAAACCAACGAGGAAAACGCCTACAAGTTAGGCGCAAAAGCCTATGTAACCCTCGACGTAACACACGAATATTATGAGAAGTCGCTCAAGTATATGATATTTGGTAACGTGTTGCGCAACAACTGCTATCCCATCTCGGTCAGCTCCGAACGTATCTTCCAGGCTATCGCCATTGCCCGATATGCCAACGAGATAAAGGCCGATGCCATCGCCCATGGCAGTACGGGAGCCGGCAACGACCAAATACGCTTCGACATGACCTTCCTCGTTATGGCCCCCGGTGTGGAAATAATCACACTGACACGCGACAAGGCGCTCTCACGCAAAGAGGAAGTGGACTATCTGAATAGCCATGGATACTATGCCGACTTCACCAAGCTGAAATATTCCTACAACGTGGGCATTTGGGGAACCAGCATCTGCGGAGGCGAACTACTCGACCCTTCACAAGGGTTGCCAGAAGAAGCCTACCTCAAGCATGTAACCGCCAAAAAGCCCGAAGCCGAACTAAAAATTACGTTCGCAAAAGGAGAAATTGTGGCTGTGAACGATGAAACGTTTACCGACAAAGTGGCAGCCATTCAGAAGATTGAAGAAATTGGCGCTTCTTATGCCATTGGACGTGACTGCAACGTGGGTGATACCATCATCGGCATCAAAGGCAGAGTAGGTTTTGAGGCTGCTGCTCCCAAACTCATCATCGAGGCCCACCGCCTGCTTGAAAAGAGCACTCTCAGCAAATGGCAGCAATACTGGAAAGACCAGGTGGCCAACTGGTATGGCATGTTCCTGCACGAAAGCCAATATCTGGAGCCCGTCATGCCAGACATCGAGGCCATGTTGACTTCTTCACAACGTCACGTCAACGGTACAGCCATTCTGAAGCTCCGTCCTTACGGTTTTGAAACGGTTGGCATCGACTCGGCCGACGACCTCACCAAGTCAAAGCTTGGAGAGTATGGTGAGATGCAACATGGGTGGACAGCCGAAGACGCCAAGGGCTTCATCAAGGTTTCGTCAACGCCGTTGCGCGTCTATTATGGAATACATCCCGATGAACAAAGATAAATCACTATGAACAAAACATTAACATTATCCCCTAACAAAAAGATTGCTGGCGTATGCGCCGGCTTCGCCGAATTCTTCGGCATAGACGAGACCATGGTACGCCTTGGTTGGGCTATAGCCACATTGTGTACGTGCTTTAGCGGCGTCATTATCTATATTGTTTGTTGGGCAGTAATTCCAAATAGACAGCAATGATAAAAGTAGGAATATTAGGAGCGGCCGGCTACACAGGAGGAGAGCTCATTCGCCTACTCGTCCACCATCCGCAGGCAGAAATAGTATTTGCCCATAGCGAGTCGAACGCAGGCAACAAGGTGGCTGACGTTCACGAAGGGCTCTATGGTGACACCGACTTACACTTTACTGACACTATGCCGTTCGACAAGGCTGACGTTGTTTTCTTCTGTTTCGGCCACGGAAAGAGTGAAGCCTTCCTCAAGGAACACACCCTTCCCTCAACCATCAAAATCATTGACCTTGCACAGGACTTCCGCATAGCCTCCCCGTCCCACGACTATGTCTATGGCTTGCCGGAAGTACACAAGCAGCAAATCATCCATGCACAGCATGTGGCCAACCCCGGATGTTTTGCCACCGCCATCCAGTTAGGGCTTCTGCCGCTCGCCAAAGCAGGACTGCTCACCCACGATGTCAGCGTCAATGCCGTCACGGGCAGCACGGGAGCTGGTCAAAAACCTGGAGCCACCACCCATTTTTCATGGCGTTCCAACAACTTCAGCACCTATAAGGTTTTCTCCCATCAGCATCTTCACGAGATACGACAGACGCTCACCGAGCTGCAAGGTCATCTGGAAGCCAGCATAGACTTCATTCCCTATAGAGGCGATTTCCCCCGAGGCATTTTCTGCACCGAGGTGGTACGGTTCGATGGAGCAGAAGGTACGCCAGCCCACCTTTCTGCTACAAAGCTCACACAACTCTACCGTGACTTCTATGCCGATGCAGCTTTCACCCACTATGTAGACAAGACACCCGACCTAAAACAAGTGGTCAACACCAACAAGGCACTCGTCCACATAGACAAGTTCGGCAACAAAGCCGTCATCACTTCCGTAATAGACAACCTTCTGAAAGGCGCCGTTGGCCAAGCCGTACAAAACATGAACCTGATGTTCGGTCTTGACGAGAAAGAAGGACTGCTTCTGAAAGCTTCTGCATTCTAAGTCTGTAAGATAGCTATATCATCCTGTAAACTCTTAACCAGTATACACTTTATCCATGAAACTATTTGATGTATATCCCCTTTTCGACATAAACATTGTCAAAGGAAAAGGCTGCCACGTTTGGGACGACAAGGGACAAGAGTATCTTGACCTCTATGGCGGCCATGCTGTCATCAGCATCGGGCATTGCCATCCCCACTATATTGAAAAGATGAACAATCAGCTACACCTGTTGGGCTTCTATAGCAATAGCGTTATCAACAAGCTTCAGCAGGAACTGGCCGAACGCTTAGGCCACATCAGCGGCTATGACGACTATCAGCTCTTCCTTGTCAACAGTGGTGCCGAGGCCAACGAAAATGCCTTAAAGCTGGCTTCTTTCCATAATGGGCGCACCCGCATTCTGTCGGCCGAGAAAGCTTTCCATGGCAGAACGTCGCTGGCAGTGGAAGCCACCGACAATCCCAAGATTATCGCCCCTATCAACGCCAACCAACACACCACCTATCTTCCACTCAACGACTTGGCTGCATGGGAAGCCGAACTGGCAAAGGGTGACGTGTGTGCCTGCATCATCGAATGTATTCAGGGCGTGGGAGGCATTCACCTTGCCACTCCCGAATTTGCCCAAGGGTTGCTGGCAGCCTGCAGGAAATACGGAACCACACTCATTTGCGATGAGATACAATGCGGATACGGACGTAGCGGAAAGTTTTTTGCCCACCAATGGTTGGGCATCCGTCCCGACATCATTACCGTAGCCAAAGGCATTGGCAACGGCTTCCCCATGAGCGGCGTACTCATCTCTCCAGAGTTTAAGCCCACCTACGGACAACTCGGAACCACCTTTGGAGGAAACCATCTGGCTTGCACCGCTGCCTTGGCAGTTCTCGATGTTTTCGAAGAAGAACATCTTGTGGAAAATGCACGTGACGTAGGCGACTATTTCATTCAGCAACTGAAATTGCTGCAAGCCACCGAGCCACACATCACCGAGATACGCGGGCGTGGTCTGATGATTGGCGTGGTCTTGGATGTACCCCAAAAAGACTTGCGCACAAAGCTGATACACGAGCAGCATTGCTTTACGGGAGCTGCCTCTTCCAACATTCTGCGCCTGTTGCCACCGCTCGTCTTGAGTCGTGCTGACGTGGATGATTTCATTTACAGATTTAGAAAAGTACTACATTCATTATGAAAATAGCCATTATAGGAGCTGGCGCTATGGGAGGAGCCATGGCTGAGGGACTTCTCAAGAGCCACGTCATCTCTCCTTCAGACATCACCGTTGCCAACCCCACAGCTGAAAAACTGGAGCCTTTTGCCCAGCAAGGAGCAAGCGTCACCACCGACAACGAAGCTGCAGCCGAAGACGCTGACATCATAGTCATCGCAGTAAAGCCCTGGATTGTGGAAAAGGTTGTCAACGAGCTGAAAGACACCTTCGACTACCGCCACCAGTCCATCGTTGTGGTAGCGGCAGGCATTACCTCACAACAACTGTGCGAGTGGTTTGACAAAGGTGACGGAAAACTTCCTGCACTCTTTCTGGCCATTCCCAACATTGCCATCGCCGAGCTACAATCAATGACCTTCCTCGTTCCAGTAAAAGCAGACCAAAAGGAAACCGACACGCTCAACAGTCTTTTCAACGAGTTGGGCCAATGCCTCGTCACCGAAGAACGGTTGCTGGGAGCAGGAACAACTCTTGCAAGTTGCGGCATTGCCTATGCCATGCGTTATGTACGTGCTGCCGTCGAAGGGGGCGTCGAACTGGGATTTAAGGCCAACGAAGCCGAAAAAATTGTATTGCAAACCGTAAAAGGAGCCGTCGATCTGCTACAGGCAACTGGCGAGCACCCCGAGGCGGCCATCGACAAGGTGACCACTCCCGGAGGTGTTACCATACGTGGCCTCAACGAAATGGAACACGCTGGTTTCAGTTCTGCCGTCATCCGTGGCTTGAAAGCGGGAGCAAAAGCATAACAACAGCCTCAACCGTCCATCTCTTTGTGCAACCACGCCATCAGCACACTTACGGCATAAGCCTGTTCTTCTACCGACAAGGCACGGCCTTTGGGCAGATGATGCCACTTTTCAAAGCAGCCTCTGCAACAACAACCTGTAGCGTGCTGAGCTATAAACACAGGGTGGACATGCCGCATAGGTGTCTGTTTGCCGTCATTGGGAATAATAGCAGGGGCTAAGCGGCGGGCTACAAACTCTGCAGCATGGATGCGAACCGTTTCCCATCCCTTGTTTTGTATGTAGAGTTTGTCCTCCTCGTTCAGGTGAAAACGGCTTCTGAAAGCTGAGTGCGACAAGCGTTCAAACAGCAATTGCAGTCTCTCGGCATCCTCGTGTCGGGACAATTCTGCCACCTTTACGACAGAAGCGTCCATGCCTTCGGTTGCTGCAAAGAGCGACAATTGGCTTAACGTGGGGTCTTGTTGATGCATAACCTATTGTTATTGTCTTTCAAACTACTGCAAAAATAGGACTTTTCAAGATATTATGCAAATTATGCCTTATTTCCGTTCCCCCTCCTTTTATTTCAATTTGCAAGAAAGGCAAATAGCAAAGTTTGTCAATCTACAGAATAATTCGTAACTTTGCAAGAAATCAAAATATAATATTCAATTTTTTATTCAATACATTATGGAAGAAGCGATAAAGCTAATTGGTGAACGACTCCGTGGACTTCGCGACGCGCTGGATCTCCCTGCGGAAGATGTTGCCAACCTTTGCGGCATTTCAACAGACGAATATCTGAAGATGGAACAAGGCGAGCGCGAACTCAGCGTCAGCAAACTGCAAAAGATTGCAAGAAAATATGAAATTTCCCTTGACGTTCTCCTCTTCGGTGAAGAACCGCGCATGAAAGGATATTTCCTTACACGGAAAGGCCGTGGCCTAAGTGTTGAACGCCGCAAGGCTTACCACTATGAAAGTCTGGCATCAGGATTTCGCGGCAGAAATGCCGATCCTTTTATCGTTACCATCGAACCGAAGGGTGACAATGTTCCTATCGAATGCAACTCACACGCAGGCCAAGAGTTCAACCTTGTGTTGGAAGGCGCCATGCAACTGATAGTGGGCGACAAGACATTAACCCTGAACGAGGGCGATAGCATCTACTTCGACGCCACCCAACCACACGGAATGCGCGCACTCAACGATAAACCTACACGCTTCTTAGCTATAATTCTCTGACCATGATAGAACGATTTCTGACACAAACAAGCTTCAAGTCGGAGGAAGACTTCAAGCAAGGATTGCACTTCCGCATACCGGAAAACTTCAATTTTGCCTACGATGTAATGGACCAATGGGCACAAGAGCGTCCCGACGGTCTGGCTTTGCTATGGACAAGCGAGCGGGGCGAAGAACTGAAATTCACTTTTAAAGACCTGAAAGAGCAAACCGACCAAACCGCAAGCTACTACCAAAGCCTTGGCATCGGCCGTGACGACAAGGTAATGCTTGTCTTGAAAAGACACTACCAGTGGTGGTTGTCGATGCTTGCCCTATGCAAACTGGGAGCTATTGCCATTCCTGCCACCCACATGCTTACCCGCCACGACTTTGTCTACCGCAACAACCGCGCCTCGGTAAAAGCCATTCTGTGCGTCAACGACGACTATGTCACCACACAGGTCAGCGAAGCGATGGACGAAAGTCCTACCGTTGAGACCTTGGTGGCTGTCAACTCCCTGGCAGAAATAGATAAGCCCGTCCCCAAAGGATTCCACGATTGGAACAAAGAGTGGAAGGCTGCACCGCCATTCGTACGTCCCAAACATGTCAACACCAACGACGACACGATGCTGATGTATTTTACCAGCGGAACAAGCGGCGAGCCCAAAATGGTGGCCCACGACTTTCTCTATGCTTTAGGCCACCTCACAACAGGCGTTTACTGGCACAACCTTCACGAAGGAAGCATTCATCTCACCGTGGCCGATACCGGATGGGGAAAAGCCGTTTGGGGCAAGCTCTATGGGCAATGGTTTGCTGGAGCCACAGTGTTTGTCTACGACCACGAGAAATTTACTGCTGAAAAGATTCTCCGACAGATAGAGAAGTACCACATCACCTCGTTTTGTGCTCCACCCACCATCTACCGCTTCCTCATACGCGAAGACTTCTCCCGCTACGACCTTTCTTCACTAAAGTATTGCACCACTGCTGGAGAGGCTTTGGAGCCTGCCGTGTACAACGAGTTTCTGCAACTCACTGGAATCAGAATGATGGAAGGGTTCGGACAAACCGAAACCACCATGACGTTAGGCACGTTCCCATGGCAAAAGCCCAAGCCGGGGAGCATGGGAAAGCCCAACCCTCAGTACGACATCCACCTGCTAAGACCAGACGGCACCGACTGTGAGGACGGAGAGAAAGGAGAGATTTGTGTTCGTGTAGGCGACAACAAACCCTTAGGACTGTTCAAAGGCTACTACCGCGACACCGAAAAGACGCATGAGGCATGGCACAATGGCTACTACCACACTGGCGACTTGGCATGGCGTGACGAAGACGGCTACTACTGGTTTGTGGGCCGAGCCGATGACGTTATCAAGTCGAGCGGCTACCGCATCGGGCCTTTTGAAGTGGAAAGTGCCCTGATGACCCACCCTGCTGTTGTGGAATGTGCCGTGACAGGCGTTCCTGACGAAATACGCGGAATGGTTGTCAAGGCCACCGTGGTGCTTGCCGATGAATACAAGACACAAGCCGGAGATGCCCTCATCAAGGAATTGCAGAACCATGTCAAGCATGAGACGGCTCCTTACAAGTATCCTCGTGTGATAGAGTTTGTCGACAGCCTGCCAAAAACCATCAGCGGAAAAATTCGCCGTGTGGAAATTCGAGACCGAGACAGTCACAAAGAATAATGTTACATCATCCTATAACCACCCTATCGTCATGAAAAGAATTGTTGTGAAAGTTGGTAGCAACGTGCTGACCAGAACAGACGGAAAACTGGATGTTACCCGTCTGTCGGCATTGGTAGACCAAGTGGCATGGCTGCGTGCCCACGACTACGAAGTGATACTCGTCTCATCCGGCTCTATCGCCAGCGGACGGAGCGAATACAGGCCGGCAAAACGGCTTGATGCCGTTGAGCAACGGCAACTCTTTTCTGCCATCGGACAGGTGAAACTCATCAACCTCTACTATGATTTCTTTCGGGAGTATGACATTCATGTCGGCCAGATTCTGACCATGAAGGAAAGCTTTGCCACCCGTCACGAATATCTCAACCAACGTTCCTGTATGAGTGTGATGCTCGAAAACGGCATTCTTCCCATTGTCAACGAAAACGACACTGTGAGCGTTACCGAACTGATGTTTACCGACAACGACGAACTGTCCGGTCTGATCGCGTCAATGATGGACGCCGAGACCCTTGTCATCTTGAGCAACGTAGACGGCATCTACAATGGAGCCCCCGACGATCCACGCACACGAGTCATCCCCATGGTGGGTTACGACCGCGACTTGAGTGAGTACATACAAGACGAGAAGAGCGACTTTGGGCGCGGAGGAATGATTACCAAATGTAATATTGCACAAAAGGTGGCCGAGGAAGGCATTCGCGTTATCATCGCTAACGGCAAGACCGACAACATTCTTGTCGACTTGGCTTCTCGCCCTCAGGAAACGATGCACACCGAGTTTCGCCCCAACCCATCACCCACAAGCGGTGTGAAGAAATGGATTGCCCACTCGGAGAGCTTTACCAAAGGGGTTATACACATCAATGCCAATGCCGAAGAGGCTCTTGGCAGCAAAAAGGCTACAAGTCTGTTGCTGGTGGGGGTTACCATGATTGAAGGTGACTTTGAGGAAGGCGATCTCGTGAACATCGTCAACGAGCAGGGCGTTACCATCGGCATTGGCCGCAGCAGCTATGACAGTTCTTCCGCAAAAGCACTTATCGGGGCACACGGCCAAAAGCCTTTGGTCCATTACGACTACCTCTATATGGAGTAGCCACACTGTAGTCTGGGACAGAAACCCCAAGCAAGACAATTGGAGCAAACGCCCCAACAGGGCGCAACACTAACAAGAAGAAGCGAAAAGCAAATGATACTGAAAGAAACGTTCCAGCAGGTGAAAGCTGCAAGCAAAGAGCTTGGCTTGCTAACCGACAACCAACGCAACGAAATTTTGCAAGCCGTGGCTGACGCCATCATAGCCCAAACCCCTGCACTATTGGAGGCCAACAAGGAAGATTTGGAAAAGATGGACAGGGCAAACCCACTCTACGACCGCTTGCAACTGACTGAACAACGGCTTAGGGACATTGCCGCCGATATGCGACACGTCAGCACTTTGCCCTCACCGCTCGGAAAAATCCTGAAAGAGAAGACCCTGGACAACGGCCTTCGTCTACGCCGCATCACCGTTCCGTTCGGGGTTATCGGCATGATTTATGAGGCGCGCCCAAACGTAACATTTGACGTTTTTTCTTTGTGCTTCAAGAGTGGGAATGCCTGCATCCTGAAAGGAGGAAAGGATGCTGACGCCTCTTGCAGGGCAGGAGTGAAGCTCATACATGATGTTCTGCGGGATAAGGGCGTTTCTCCATCCGTAGTGGCCTTGCTGCCTGCCACCCACGAAGCGACGACTGCCTTGCTAACGGCTGTCGGATATGTAGATTTGTGCATTCCAAGAGGATCAAAACGACTGATTCAGGTGGTGAGAGACACCGCTAAAGTGCCGGTTATAGAAACTGGCGCTGGCGTTGTCCATTGCTTTATAGACACTGCTGCCGACCTAACAGTAGCCCGCGCGGTGGTGTGCAACGCCAAAACACGCCGCGTCAGCGTGTGCAACGCTCTCGACTGTCTGCTTGTCCACCAAGACCGTCTTCCCGATTTGCCCACACTCTGCCAGCCTCTTGCACAAAAAGGCGTAAAGCTACATGCTGACGAAAGGGCTTACAACGCCTTGCAAGGCAACTATCCTCCAAAACTTCTTCTGACCGTCACCGACCCCGAAACTTGCTGGAACACGGAATGGCTGAGCCTGCAAATGGGAATAAGAACCGTAGATAGCGTGGAAGATGCCCTCAACCACATTGCTAAATATGGCAGCGGTCACAGCGAAAGCATCGTCACCGAAGACACCACTACCGCCCGTCGTTTCCAGACAATGGTGGATGCAGCCTGCGTTTACGTCAACGCCCCAACCAGTTTCACCGATGGTGCACAATTCGGCCTTGGTGCTGAGATTGGCATCAGCACACAAAAATTGGGAGCTCGCGGCCCGATGGCCCTTGAAGAAATTACCACCTATAAGTGGCTCATTGACGGCCATGGGCAAACTCGTCCGTAACCTCACTTCTTTCCATACACGATTATTACCATAAAACAACTACAATATGAGAACATTCTTCAATGTTGAGGATATTGGCGACCTCCAGCAAGCACTCACCGAAGCCATCAAAGTAAAACAGGATCGTTTTGCCTATCAACAGTTGGGCAAGAACAAAACCCTTCTGATGATTTTCTTTAACAACTCACTACGCACTCGCCTCTCTACACAAAAGGCAGCCATGAACCTTGGATTGAACGTGATTGTGCTCGATGTAAACGCTGGCGCATGGAAACTGGAGACTGAACGGGGCGTCATTATGGATGGGGACAAAAGCGAACACCTGCTCGAGGCTATCCCCGTAATGGGTTCCTATGCCGACATCATAGCGGTTCGCTCGTTTGCAGGCCTAAGTAACAGAGAGTTTGATTATGCCGAAACCATCGTCAATCAGTTTGTAAAATACAGTGGGCGACCCGTAGTGGCCATGGAGACAGCCACCGTCCATCCCCTACAGGCTTTTGCCGACCTCATCACCATCAAGGAGGCATGGGCCAAGCGTATAGCCAACGCTGACGCACCCGTCTCCCATCGGCGTCCAAAAGTTGTACTGTCATGGGCGCCCCATTGCCGTGCGCTACCGCAAGCCGTTCCCAACTCGTTTGCACAATGGATGAATGCCGCTGACGTAGACTTTGTCGTCACCCACCCAAAAGGCTACGAGCTCGACCCGAAATTCGTCGGAACAGCCCGTGTAGAATATGACCAGAAAGCTGCTTTGACTGAGGCCGACTTTGTTTATGCCAAAAACTGGAGTTGTCCAGGTGTTACCTGCCCTTCCGACTATGGGAAAATTCTGAACAAAGACATGAGTTGGACCATCGATAGCGAGCACATGGCATGGACCAACAACGGGTTCTTCATGCATTGTCTGCCCGTACGCCGTGGCCTCATCGTGACCGACGACGTTATCGAAAGCAACCATTCGCTCGTCATTCCGGAAGCGGCCAACCGCGAAATTTCTGCCGAAGTAGTGCTCAAACGCGTGCTTGAATCACTCTAACAACCCTATCAGCGTTCTCCTCCCTGCTATTGGTGAGCATACGGGGGAGGACGTTTGTTCACTCACCATTTATGGGTATTCCTTTCTTTTTGTAAGATTCTCCTTTTTGAGTGTCGGTCTTTTTTGCTACCTTTGTGGCAAATTTAAAAAAGAGATGAACAACTATCAGATACTCTCACCCAAGAGTCGCGGTTCCTTTACAGAACGCTTGGAGGAACTGCAAGCCACCACACAGAGCTATTTATCCAAAGAAGCAGAAGCTGGCAGACAACTGCAATATTCCAAAGTCTTCCTCAGCGATGCACAAAACCAATACCAAACATTCGTAGAAACCGAACTCTATCAAGACACGCTGAGCCAGCACGCTACATCCATTGTTGAACAAGCGCCTCTCGACGGAAGCAAGATAAGTCTGTTGGTCAAGACCTCTGACGAGCAGCAAGACTTCATCTTCCAAAGTATGCGCCTGACCGAAAAGGAAACACGGGCAACCAATTCGTACGTACAAACCATTGCCCTGTTTGAAAAATACATCCGCAGTATGGAAGGAAAAGGGGTTGACATGAAAACCCATTTGGTAAGAACATGGATTTATGTGGCCGATATTGACGTCAACTACGAAGGAGTGGTGAAAGCCCGCAACGACATTTTCAAGCGCTATGGACTCACCATTGACACCCACTACATAGCCAGCACGGGCATAGGAGGCTATTCGCAGACACGTTCAGCAGCCGTAGCCATGGACTTCCTCACCTTCCCAAAGATTAAGGAAGAAGACAAGATGTACCTTCAAGCACTCGACCATCTCAACCCCACACATGAGTATGGAGTGGCTTTCGAACGCGGAACACGCCTCACCCTCGGAGAAAAGAACCTCTATTTCATATCAGGAACCGCCAGCATCGACAAGCACGGCCATTGCATCTACATTGGTAATGTGGAACGACAAACCAAACGCCTGCTCGAAAACATCGATGCCCTACTGCATGACGGGGGTGCACAGATAGAAGATGCCAACTATTTCATCATCTATCTGCGCGACTTGAGCGACTACGGAACCGTGAATGCCTATATGGAAAAACGGTTTCCTAAAAAACCACACATTCTTGTTCATGCAAAAGTTTGCCGTCCAGAATGGCTCATCGAAATGGAATGTACAGCTGAAAAATAAAGCTTTTAAGCTACCGAAAAATAGGTTTTGCAAGCAGCTGACAATCAGCGATTTAGCAATACCCTATGTTTCACCTTGCAAAATGCCGTGTTTTAGCCTGTAAAAACCTATGTTTTAGGAGCTAAAACACGGCATTTTAGAATGTAACCGACAAAAAACCGTCTTTGAAGCGGTAGCATTTCACAAATTATTGCTAACTTTGCTTTCCTGTAAAACCCCTTCTACAACAAAGGGAAGCTCTAACCAAGCAATAATATCAAGAAATGAAAACAACACTACAACGATATATTCAACCTGCAACTATCGTGATTTGGGGATTGGTCTGCTTTTGTTTTTTCCAATTCTTCTATAAATATCACTTCTTCTATCAAGAGCAAAGCCAACTCTTCCTGCTATCAGGTGAATACATACAAGGCTATTTTGCCCGCCCCGCATGGCTTGCCTGCCTTTTGGGAGACTTCTTTACACAATTCTACTACTACCTCTATGCCGGCCCTGCCTTGCTCACTGGGGCACTATTGGTGCTGGGCGACGCACTCAGAAGAGATTTCCAAAAGACCGTTCTGAAGCGGTGGGCATTCACTCTGGCCATGGTCTGTATGACAGTAGTGGCGTGGTTGTGTCTGGACGACAGATTTCGGCTATCTTCCGTTGTGGCTCTTGCAGGCGGGTGCGTAGCATTCTGGCTGACGCCACAGCTAAAGAACCGCTTCCTTTGCAGTGTTCTCGGCTTCTGTATGACGCTTTTCTGCTATTGGTGTTTTGGCATTGGCGCTCTCTTATATGCCCTTCTTACGCTGCTCACGCTTACGTCAAAATCAGCAGTCGCCAACAAATGGATTGTAGCAAGTTGCTCCGTCCTGGCCATCGCCTTGATTAGCCTTGCCAAACCACTCTATCTAATGAACAGTACCGACCTCTACACCTATCCAGGCAAAGGGGCTTTGCGGGCTCCGCAACTGCTGACAGACCGCTCGTTGGGCATTGCTTGCGAATATGGGCTGGGAAATTATGACAAAGTAGTGGCTATGGTGGAAAAAGAAGAACAACCTACGCAGGACATGAAGTTCTACTATAATTTGGTAATGGCCCAACGAGGAGAGCTCCCTGACCACTTGCTGAAATGGCAAAACAACGAACTCGGCACCTTCTACAAGATTGGACCTTCCACCCCGCAGGTGATGACAAACAACCTGTATGAACTCTACTGGGCACTTGGAGACATGACCTTTACCGAACGGGCGGCCATGCTGGCTTGCGTATTTTCACCCAACAAGCGCAACGTCAAGACCATTCGCCGACTGGCTGAGGTGAACCTCACCACCGGAGAACAACCGGCTGCCAACAAATACCTTAGGTTGCTCAGCCAAACATGGGTGTACAAAGACTGGGCAAAACGGGCTCTTGCAGGCGATAGAGCCATTCTAAAGCCTTATAGGGACAAAGCCCTGTTCTGCAACAAGGCCGACACGCTTCAAACAGAACAGAACACCCATTGGCTAATGATGCAGTTGCTCGACTCCAATCCGCACAATGTGGTGGCACTCGACTATCTTCTTTGCAGCGACTTACTGCTGAAAGACATAGAGACCTTCCACAAAGACTACGACCGTTACTGCATCGCCCCGAACAACGAGCGCATCAAACCACTCTATCAAGAGGCACTTTGCATCTACCTGGCAGGGACAAACGCACAACAAAAAGAATGGGAGCGATACATAAAAAGCAGCGAGGTGCTGGAACGATTCCGTGAATACAACCAACAACGGGGTAGCGCACAATTTGCCGGCACCTACTGGTACTACTTCGATACCGCCGACAACTATCAACTCTCAAATACAAAATAATTCTTCACCATGACCGTCTATAACTCCACCTATAAGCCGTTTGGCAAGAAATGCCTTGCTTTTACGGCATTTTTCCTGAGTTGTTTAGCTTTGCTCTTTGCCTTTTCGGGTTGTACAGAGCAACCAGAACAGACAACCAAAGTTAACACATTGCCACCAATGTACCCCGACTACACCAATGTGACCATTCCGAAAAACATAGCACCACTTAACTTCCTGGTCAGGCAACAAGCCGAAGCCACTTGTCTGTTGGTAAACGGGAAAGTGCTTGCCAGCAGCCGTGACAATGCCGTCAGCATAGACGAAGACGACTGGCACGCCCTTCTTCAGCAATGGGCAGGAAAAAATGTGGACGTGAGCGTTTGCACCAAACAAGATGGTAAGTGGACCGAATACCGTCACTTTCAGTGGACCATCGCCAAAGACACTATAGACCCTTATCTCACCTACCGTCTGATAGAACCCGACTATGAAGTTTACAACCGGTTGGAATTGCGAGAGAGGTGCATAGAAAACTTTGAAGAAAGGGCCATCTGTACCCACCAAATAGTGGGAAACAGGTGTATGAACTGCCACAACTACAACCGTCAAGATCCGAATACATCTATGATGTATGTTCGCGGAGAAGGGGGCGGAGCCATTCTCAACCAAAACGGGCAACTACGCAAACTGGACTTCAAGACACCCGACATGGTTTCGGGGAGCGTCTACTTCAGTTTCAATCCGTCGGGACGCTACATTGCTTTCTCTACCAACAAGATTATTCCTGCTTTTCATAGCAATCCCGACAAACGATTGGAAGTGTTTGATGCCAAATCGGACGTCTACGTAGCCGACTTGCAGACCAATACCATCGTGCGGAGTCCACTCCTTGCAGACTCAACCGTGTACGAAACGTTTCCGACCTTCTCGCCCGATGGTAAATATGTTTACTTTTGTTCTGCTCCCAAAGCCAAAGGCATCTATCAGCTACAGTATGACTTGTGCCGCATAGAATTTGACCAAAAGGCGGGACAGTTCGGAACAACGGTAGACACCATCGTCAGTCTGAGAAATGCACCTATGCCCGACAAGCATAGCGTTTGCCACCCACGCATCTCTCCAGACGGGCGCTTCCTGCTTTACACCGTGGCCGCTTACGGCACATTCCCCATCTGGCATACTGAAGCCGACTTGCAGATGATGGACCTGAAAACAGGTGCTATCGACACGCTGGCTTGTGTGAATAGCCAAAAAAGCGACACCTATCACTGCTGGAGTAGCAACAGTCGCTGGTTTGTCTTTGCCTCAAAACGTGACGACGGCCTCTATGGTAAGCCCTATTTCTGCTACGTAGACAAGAGGGGAAAAGCCCACAAGCCATTCGTTCTTCCTCAAGCCAATCCCCACTTCTACGACAACAACCTGACTTCCTTCAATATTCCCGAGTTGGGACGCGGAAAGTTGCCTTTCTCTGCCTCAGATGTTGAAAAAGCAATGACCCAACAAGCCGAAGCCTTCAAATAGGAGAAAGCTAACAACTACCTTATCACCACCTTCTTGCCTTCACGGATGTAGACGCCTGGGGCGAGGTCTGCATTAGCAGAACAACGAACACCTTGCAACGTATAAGTGACAGAAGAAGCGTATGGGGTGTTCTCCTTCACCGATGATTCAATGCCAAGAGTGGTGACAGCATCCATAATTCCGTCATACATACATTGATTGTGGATGGAAAGCTGCGAACGGTTTACCACCGTCATATTGTTGTTCTTGGTGGTGATGTAGTTGGTGTCCCACACCATAGGAACCATTCCCCGTTGCATGGAATAGAGGTTAAGGCAATAGTAGAAATAGCGAATGGAGGCTTCATGCTTTTCCTGACTCTCTCCCGGCAACGACGATATATCACGATGGTTGACACCATATTCGCCTATCAAGACAGGGATGTTGTTACGGGAAAACTGGTTGTACACCTTGTCCAACTGGTCTTTCATATAGCTTTCTTCCCCCCAAGTTGGATTGTGGGAAGAACCTGCCACATGATTTTGGGCACCCCAATAATAGAACACCTTGCCCCAGCTTTCGTCTTTGTCCATACCCCAGAACTGCCAAGGTGCGTAGTAATGAACCTCAAGCATCAAACGTTCTTGCGCCACATCGGTGGGAAGGGTGGTGAAAAGGTTGCACGCATGGTCGATATTGGTAGATGGGCCTTGCACAACAAGCGTGCGCAGGGCATTGTTTCCACCCGTTGAGCGAACTGCATCAATAAAAGTTTGCTCGTAGTCGCGAAGGTTGTTGATGGTGGTCTGCTTGGGGCTGTCTTCCACATTAGGCTCATTGAGGCCTGCAAAGAGCAGATGCTCGTCATAGTCTTTAAAGGTTTCTGCAATTTGTTTCCAAATAGCTGACAACACTTCTTTGTTTCTTGCGACAGTAGCAGCATCTGTTTTGGCAATGTTTCCTTCAAGCCAACCTCCGTCCCAATGGTCGTTAAGCACGACATAGAGGCCGTCATCGATACAATAGTCCACGATTTCCTTTACTCGGGCCATCCAGTTGGCATCTATCTTGTAGGTAGTGGCGTCAGAGATATGACCCATCACCCATGCACAAGGAATGCGAACTGACTTAAAGCCCAACTGTTTGATATAGTCGATAAGAGCTTTTGTGGTCTTAGTCGGCTGCCAATAGGTTTCTGCCGAGAGCCCTCCTTTGTTGGTAAAATTGTTCTGTTTGTTACCAGCTTCGAGCGTATTGCCAAGGTTCCAGCCGGGAGCCATGTCTGCAGCAATCTGTGTTGCCGTCCTGTTCATTCCCGTCTGGGCATTCATCGTCATCGTAAGAAAGAGCATAGATGCCCACACATACCATTTTTTCATATTGCTGTCTTATTTTATTTTGGTTACTATTCGTTCATTACTCATAATTTCCTGGGCTGCCGAACGACGGTCGAAATCAACCTTCCGCAACGTAAAGTCGGGCGTGTTATAGGAATCCTGCATCTGGTCGTAATACTGATAAGGATGACGCTGTGGCAAGAGGAAAGGCTTGCTGACGTGTCCTTCGTTGTCAATGGAAGCAAGATAGAGACGGGTATAGAGGCCGTCTCCGCGTCTGCTGGTGAAAACGAACCAATGACTGTTAACATTCCAGTTGTGCCAACTATCGGTATTGTTGCTATTGGCAACGGTCAAGGGAACGGCCTTTCCTGTTTTCAAGTCGAGCAACCAGTTGTCGGCTTCCTTATGCCAAATGGGAAAACAACCATAATCGGCCATCGTAAACATAATATACTTTCCGTCGTAAGAGGGGCGCGGATGGGTGGCGCTCTTGCCAAGAGCCCTTGCATTAAAGATGGTGTCTACCTTGTTGCCAAACGTTCCGGTTGCAGGATTGAAGCTAATCTTACAAAGATTGTACTTGATGTTCTTGTAACCACTGGGAATGGGCTCGGCTGTAGAAGAGCAAAAGTACAGTGTCTTGCCGTCTGGGGCAAACACAGGATAGGTTTCATAGTGGTCGGGGGTCGTCAACAAGCTGTCCAAGAGAAGTTGATGGGTGGAGGGTTGATAGACAAACACGTCGGAAGCCTGGTCAAACACCTCGATGCGCTCGCTGCGAACGGTATGAAAACTCTGATGGGTCAAGTTGGTGCTATAGGCACAGTACTTGCCGGACGGATGCCAATAAGGATAGACCATAGACCCTTTCAGCGAGTCGTTCTTGGCTTTCAGCCACTCGCGGTGGCCTTGTTGCTGAACAAGTGTAGCGCCATGATCGCCACGCACGTGAAACGTGAACTGATCGGGATTGGTCTTATTGGCCGTATGGCAGTTGAGACAAGCTCCTGGAGTGGCAGTATTCTCCAGGATAGGCGTTTCCTCAAAGTTGGCCAAATTGCGCTGATAGAGCCCCATCTTGCCATACACCTCATACCCAGGAGGAATGCGGCGATAGGTCAGTCCCCACTCGTCAAGGGCGTAAGGGCTGACATTCATCTCAAAGTCACGGTATTGTCGCCACTGACCGTCTACTTCAACGCTAAGCGTGAAGGTGAGCTTACCGCCTTTGTTCTGTGCAACGAGGGAATGCCAGTCGTCTACATCAAAGTCTACGGTTTCACCGGATACGGTAAGTTGGCCTCCCTTTGAGCCTTTCACAACCACATTCAAGTCGTCATAGGTTCCGCCAACATAGTCAAAATTCATCGGAGCAATACCTTCCGGAATGGTAACACCCGCATAGTCGGGAAATATCTTGGGTTGTTCGTTCACCTGTTGCACATTGTCAGGCCTGTCTGTACAGGCGGTAAACAACAACAGCGTGCAAACAATAATGGATAGTTTTTTCATGTGTTTCTACCTTAATAAATGGTTTTCATCTTTTCTTTTCCCTTGCGTTCAGTTCCCGTACCACTCAATAACATATAATACCATGCGTTATTGACATAGGGGGGCTGGCTTAATGCGGGGTCCTTAGCATTGGCCGAATAGGTACGCAAGAAGTCGATGGTGTTGTTAACGACAGACGGATCAACGCTGTAAGGTATGGTACGCGGGTCTGCATGGGTCTTCAGCCATGTGCCGACAAGTATTTCTTGGAACGAACGTGGTATATGGTCGTAATCGACATAACGGCCCAACGGGTAGTATTCCATAAAGCGGGATAAGTCGCGTTGCAGGAGTTCGTAGCATACAAGATACTCATAAGCCATCTTGTTCTTTTTATTTGAAGCGAACAGAAGTCCTAACATCTGGTCCATTTCCTGGTCGGAAAAGAGGAAATCGTGTTTCTTCTGCCGATACTGGCGTAACCTTCCATAGACAGGATCAGCGTTGACGGCATGTTCATTACCCAACATGGCCAACCGGCTTTCGGCCCAGGAACGATAGAACAGAGCGTTCTTTATGAGATGAAGAAGTTTGCGAGCCACCCCATAATGGCCATTGATGATTTCGCAATCTATGATGCGTTGGGTGAGACGACCACTCTTCCGGAAATTGGGAATGGCCTCTTGGGCTTCAAAGCAATAACGCAAAGCCTCATTAACCATCCCCAACCGATAGAACGTTTCGGCGGTAGGGATTGGCGAAGTCATATCACGGGAATAAGTTGGGAACAGACCTTCACCGCCATTCTGATAGAAATCGAACAGTCTGTCGGCAAGTTGACCTTGCTGGCTGAGGGCGAGATTAACAATGGAAACGCCCATCGGAGTTGTGGCAGGATGCTTTTCTGCATGTGAAACAATCTTGTTCCATTGTTGGGTTCTTACCCAAAAGTCGTTGTCTATCAATTCATAAGTCTGGGCATCATAACTCATTTTGAGGAGAAGACTGCCTGCAAGGGCAACAACAACTGTTTCTACAACAACAAGAAAGGACTTCTTGAAAGCGGGTAGCAACGTTAGGAGCAACGGGACAAAAGCCACCAACGTCATCACCAACAGTTGCATTATGGGGCTATACACAGGAAACCGGTAATAGTTGATGCCTAACAGCAAACGCCCAAAGGAATAAGCTACACACCAAGAGCATCCATAGATTACAAATAGGGCATAGAACAGGACAACAACATTCTGCAGAAAAATTTTCAACTCACGGTTGCGCAACACCTCGTAAGCCACAACGAATACCGAGAAGCACAAGATGTTGGCACCAAATAGCCAATAACCAAGAGGTATGGAGAGTGCCAAAAAGACGCATTTCCCTCTACGACGGTCGATATACAGGTAAGCCCACATCAGCAATTCGGCCACCAGCAAGGAGACAACAAAACTTAACATGACGTTTTGATCGCCCATATAAGCCCACAAGGCAAAGGCAGGAACAAAACTCAATGGGTACCATTGCCACTTGGCTCCACACTGACTGGCCACTCGCCACCCCACTCTTTGCAAAGCAAACAGGAGAAGGCCCAAGATGATGGCACCGACAACGGGCACATAATAGAACTGAGTGAGGAACTCTGCTACATAGTCGGCAAGCCCACCGGGAACCGACAGACGTTGCAAAAAGTAAGCTGGAGTCCACAAGAACAACTGGTATTGTTCTTGAAAACTTAAGGCACTAACATAGGGCAAGACCCAAAATAGAGCCACTGCCAAGCCAAAGAGAAAAGAAAGACCTACCTTCCAGTAGGCATGTAGAACTTGTTTTACGTTCATGGTCGAATAGTTACTTGACGACGTTCGCCGTTAAAGACATCTCGATGGGCCTGATGAGCATCAAAATCCACGCGGTTCTTGGTGAAATCCGGTACGTTATAGGCATCAAAGAGGTTATGATAATACTCCCACGGGTTGCGTTGTGGAAGAAGGAATGGCTTGCTGACACGTCCCTGATTGTCTACAGAGGCGATGTAAAGCTTGGTGTAGCTTCCGTCGCCACGCTTGGATGAGAAGACAAACCAATGGCTATCGGCACTCCAATTGTGGTAGCTCTCGCTTTGCGGACTGTTTACTTCGGTCAGGGGGCGCGTCTTGTGGGTTTTCAAATCCATCATCCAAAGGTCTGCATCCCGCTGCGCTATGGGAAAATTGCTGCGACTTGCCACCGCATACATCAGCCAACGGCCGTCATAAGAGGGGCGGGCGAGAACATAACTGCGGTTGTCTTTCGGTCCGTTAAGGAGGGTATCCACTTTTGATCCAAAGGTTCCAGTGGCCGCATCAAAGGGTATTGACACCAAAGAGCATTTCACTTTCAGGTATTCTGCCGGAACATTGCACGCTTTGGACGTGCTATAATAGAGCGTTTTGCCATCGGCTGAAAACGCAGGAAAGATTTCAAGCCAATCAGACGTTTGGAGCTGGGGAGCAAGAACAAGCTGCCACGTCTTGGTATCAAGGAGAATGATGTCGCTGAACTTGTGGTAGACTTCAAGATTGCTGCTTCGACCCGTAAAGAAACTCTGATGGACCGAGTTGGTTGCATAGGCTACATATCGACCGTCTGGATGCCATGACGCATAACTTCCTGCTGCCTTTGTGCTGTCGGTCTTGGTGTTGACCCATTGGGAATGGTCATCTATGGAGATAAGCGTTCCTGCATTCTCGCCTCGTATCTGGGCTGTAAACTCCTTGGGATCGGTCTGGTTGGAGGTGTGGCAGTTCAGACAACGTCCTGGAACATCCGTTTCCGTGAGGATGGGTTCCTCGTCAAAGTTGCTCAAATTGCGTTGATATATACCTATATCGCCACCTATTTCGTAGCCGGGGGCTATGCGACGGTAGGTCAACCCCCAAGCATCCAGTTTGAACGGACTGACATAGATGGGGAATTCCTTATATTGTCGCCACTGACCTTGCTGCATGACGCTCACCGTAACAAGTATCTTTCCGCCCTTGTTGGTCTCGGTCAGCTCATGCCATTCGTCTATATCAAAGTCTGCAAAGTCGCCTTGCACGTGCAGTTGACCGCCCTTTGAGCCTTTAGCCACAACATCCATCAGTTCAAAGGAGCCTCCAGCGAAATTGAAATCAAGGGGAGCAATGCCTACTGGTATTGTTACCCCCACATAGTCGGGATATATTTTGGGAAAGTTGTTCACTGCTTGCGGATGTTCAACGGGTGTTGTACAGGCTGAAACAACAAGCAACATCCCGATTTGCAACAAGCAAAGGCCTACTTTATAAAGTGTTTTCATTCTGATTCTATCTTTATTTCTTATCTCTCACTATCTTCTATTGGGCGGCCGATGGGGTTTGCATCATACGCTTGACATAGGCAGCATACCGTGAGCTACCATCTTGACCATGACTCTGGATGGCCTGCATAGCATCTTCATAGCCAACCGGCATCTGTGCATAATCGCCATATTGTTGCACCCATGGCATATAGTTGACAAAACCTTGGATATTTCCTTTTAGCAACATTTGCGCCATAAAATAGTCAAGAGCCAACTTGTTGGAAGGATTGCCGACAAAGAGTTGACCGAAAATCTTGTCTATTTCAGGATAGTTGTACAGGAAGTTGCTCTTCAAACGGTAACGGCACAAGGGGCCAAGTACAGGATCAGACTGCACCATAGCATCCTTGTTGAGGTAGGCCGTTTTCTCAATGGCCCATTGGCGATAAAAGACTGTATTCTTAAGAAGGTCAAGATACTTCCTCGCCACCTGATAACGTCCGTTGATGAGGTAACATTCGGCAAGTCGCTTGCAAAGTCTTCCACTCTTGCGACCGTTCAATATGGAGTTTTGAGCATCGAAAGTATAGCGTAAGGCGGAATTAATCAGTCCCAAACGGAAAAAGGCTTCTGCTGCTGGAAGGCCTTCAACAAGATTATTGGAAGCGGGAGAGATGAGCCCGTCTTCCCCACTCTGATAGAAAGAGAACTGCCTGTCGGCCAACTGGCGTGTCATGCCTAAAGCCAAATTGACGGCATTTGAAGAAAAAGCCGTTTGGGGTTGATATTTCTCGGCACGGCTGACGACATCTGCCCACCGCTCGTTGCGCAAGAGATAATCTTGCATTAGCATCTCATACTTGTCCTTGTCATACTGTCCGCCAAAGGAAAGGGCAAGCAGGGAAAGCACTGGAAAGGCAAATGTCACGCATCTTTTCTGTATTCTTGTTCCCTTTGCTATCACACAACGTCCTAAAAGTATAAGAATTGTAACTACCAAAGGAAAAGCCCAAAGTTGCCAAGGCAAGAACAAGGAAAGAGGTATACGATAGTAGTCGATGCCCAACAAGGCTTCCGTCAGCGGCGTTTGGGGCAAAAGTAACCAATAGGCCACAAACTGCAACAATAGCAAATAGGCTATTCGCCAAGCTGCTTTCCACCCTTGCGAAAACACACGCAAAAGGACATAAACCCATGACATCGGACCTATGGCCAAATAAAGCAACGGCAAGACAATGGCATCCCATAGAACAGAATGGCGGCCTAAAGAGGCTATCAAGGCTATAAGCAATGCCACTTCATAGGTAGGCAAAAAGTTTTCATCACCCTGTATTGTCAAAAGCAGCAATGGGACAGAGAGTGAAAACACAACCGACAGCCAAGAGATGGGAGCGCCCTTAGTACGAATCAACAAGGCAACAGTCCCCAAAAGGGCCATCGACAGAACCGAATAGATAATTGCACCTAACCAACCAACATAAAAGAACTGGGTAAGGAACTCTCCCACATAAGCTGACAAACCGTCGGGTACAACACAACGATGAACAAAATAGTCTCCCGTCCACAAGAAAAGCTGACATTGTTCCTGATAGGACAAGGCCTGTGGATAGCCACATTGCCAAAACAAGAATACCGCCAAGCCCCAAAAAAACATGACTATTGGCAACAAATATCGTTGCAAAAAGTTATTGGTCATCACAAAATTTTATAAAGACATACGACACTCATCCATTCTGTCTAAAGGGTCTACAACCTTCAACTAACGCCGGCCAGCCTGCAACTTCAAGAATTTCTTGAGTACACCCTCGGGTTGTCGGTCTGCCATCTTGCCTGTAAACTCACGTAACGACTTCTGTATCTCTTTCCCTTTGGTGAGAAGCAACTGGTCGGAGCCTTCTTTACTGGCTTCAGCACGCAACTGGTTGTAAGTTTCGTTATACTTGGTTACTGCAACTTTCCAAACTTGCAAAGAGTCGTTTTGGGGGGTTCCAGCTGTCATAGAATTGCGTCCAATAAACACTTTAACGTTTCCTGGCTCAGAAACAACCAGCAACTCCTGAGTGCCTTGACGGAAATGATAGTCCAAACGGATAATTTTCAGTTCCGTACTGTCAGCAGTAAACTCAAATTTTCCGTCTTTAATTACAACCGAATCAACATGGGCTGCATCTTGTGGACCAAACATTGGAACCAAAAATATCTTCTTTCCATCCCACTGTTTTGATTCCATCGTACCATAGATATGGCTTACACCTCCTTTTACATTGGGTTTACAACCCATAACAAGCAATATAGACAACAAGCAAAATGTTGTCAAAGACAATAGTTTCTTCATTCTTCTTTAGGTTTTCTGTTATGATGAACAAAGTTAGAAAAAAACTGCCAACCATGCAAACGTTTGCTTGAAAAACTCCTGGGTGCAAATTCCAGGTTGGGAAGAAATAAAAAATTGCCCCGTCAAACAACGTTGACGAGGCAATCCATCTATTAAATGTATGCTACAACAAGTTTACTTTTTCTTGAAAGCCCACCATGTTGCTTCAGTCCAAGAGCCCGTACCTGGAGCTACATAGCTCAACATCAAGTGACTACCGTCGAGGCGTAAGATTTCGAATTCAGAAGGATATGGATTATGACCTTTGTCCTTCCACTTCATTTCGTACGGCCACAAGATAGCTGGCTCGGCAGTAATGAGTTTTCCTAATGACCATGAAGACTGTGAGCCATCTATAGAACCAATTGTACGGTTGCCATTGCCCCAATCCTTCAACTCATACTTACCAGAACGGATAAGCTGTCCGTTGGCATCAAAAGACTTGATGGTACCGGCTTTCCAATCGATAGTCATATAAGCAGAAGAACTTTCGTCACCGTGAGGCTGACCATCTGCAGAATGTACCAACTGGTCAGGAGTTGCCAAATCTTCGGGTTTACCGCCCCACCAAATTGAGTTTTGGGTCGTAACGAATGTTTCACCGTCACTTGGAGCGTAACCATAGTTACCCCAAACTCCACCATCAGCACGGTATTCTGTGTCCCATGTCCAGTCTTTAGAGCCATAATTGGTCAAAGCGCCAATGCCATCAGACTCACTCTTGAAGGCCCACCATGTTGCTTGAGTCCAAGAACCAGTACCAGGTTGAGCATAAACCAACTTCAAATGATTAACATCCAACTGGAGAACTTCAAAGTCAGTAGGAAGCACTGTACCATTACTGTTAACCATAAACGGCCACATAATAGAACCGGCATCGGTATGGAGCGTACCCAAAGACCATTGTTGCTGGTTGTTACCGGTAACGTCTGGATGACGTTGCCCGTCGTAACCAATCATCGTGAACTTACCGCTACGAAGCTGGTTGCCAAGAGAGTCGTAGGTAACAATTTTACCGTCTTCGTTGAATACCATGTAGGCCTTGCGGCTGGCATCACCCTGTGGCTGACCATTAGGTGCATTTTTTTCCAACTGCTCTTGGGTGTTCAATATTTCGGGAGTACCTCCCCACCAAACGCCGTTTCCGTCGTTAACGAACGAATCACCATCACCAGCACAGTAGCCCATGTTACCCCATGCACCACCGTCAGCACGCCATTCGGTATCCCATTTCCATACCTTTTCGCCGCCATCACTAACAAGATACTTCATCTCAGTGGTAAGATCAGACGGTACATAGACATTAACTGTCTTTTCAAATTCACAACGTGAGCCGTCTTGGTTAGCCAAGCAAACATAGAAAGTTTGCTCCGTAGGATTGCCACGTTTAGGAACTATTTTGAAGGAGCCAGAGCAACCTGATCCAATAATCTGTTGTTCACCATTCACTAACTGATAAACAATAACAGGTTCAGCCGGAGAGGTGGTGTAAGTAAAATAGTTACCGTCGGCCTTTTCCTGTGTATGAGCTTCATCAGCATACTGGGTAAAGCTAAAACCGTTAGCCAGAGCCTCAGAAGAATAAGGTCCGTCGGGCGAACCCAAGTCCACTTCCTTTGGGTCGCAAGCCGTTAACAACAAAGCGACCAGGGGAATTGCAAAAAATATTTTTTTCATTCTTTTTTCTGATTTAATGTTCAACAATGTTGCAATATCGGCTTACCACTTGGTGTAGCTGGAAGAAGCATCATCCCAACCTGGGTTCTGCTGGATTCCACCTTCTGACAAAGACACCTGATTCTCCGGCTTCTTTTGGAAACCAGCAGTTGCATTGTAACGGTCAGAATACTTATAGCCAGCACGTGAGTTAGTGGTTTCTATACCTTTATTGTAAATCTTTGTACCTATCTGCTTGTCCAAAGCTGCAGCTGCAATGTGCCAACGACGAATATCATTCCAACGAAGTCCCTCGAAAGCAAGTTCGAAACGACGCTCATTTTGGATAGCCTGTAGAGAATAACCAACCGGTGGCAAGCCTACACGAGCACGTACACGGTTCATGCCGGTAGCATCTTCTTTTAACTCAGACTGAATGAGAAGCACCTCAGCAAAGCGCATCAACACGAGGTCGTGTATGTTGTTAAGCTGCTGGTTCTCTGCTCCAGCTACATCCCAGTTGCCTGGATACATCAAGTTTTCGAAGCAAACAGAGATGTCACCATTGTCTTTCTTGGCCTGGATAGGAGAAAGCTTCTTGTCATAGTAGCCAGACTCTTGAATAAAGTCACCACCACCACCGAGCTGGAAGCCGTTAAGTTGTTGCATATCCTGAATAGTAGCATCACGACGAAGGTCGTTTGGTTCAATCTGTTTCCAGTCATTAACCAAGTTGGTGGCTACAGGACCAGCACCCCAACCTAATCCGAAGGGGAAGCAAGCAGCACCACGTACACCGAAGTGAAGTGCATAACCATTGGCATAACCAATAGTGGTTTGCCAAGATGCTTGCTTGTTGAACTTAATAGCGAACATACGCTCTACCTGATCAGGGTTAGTGGATCCATTTTCATCGTTCTCTACCCACTTCAAAGTTGTTCTGTTACCGTTTTTATCAACAGCATTCTTTGTATAAGGATAGTCGTTTACAGTGTATTTATTGGTGTAAGCCCACAAGTTACGATAATCAGGAACAAGGTCATAACCAGAGTTGTTTACACAATCATCAATACACTTGATGACATCTTCCTTGGTCAATGTAGTTCCGTTAGGAAGTTCTACAGAGGTCAATGGGTTGTAGTTGGTACTGGTCAAGCCAGCAAGATCCTCACCATTGCAATACATACCAGTGTAATAGAGCCAGCAACGGCCGAGCATACCCTCTGCGCAATACTTGTCAACGTGTCCATCAGTCTTGCGGGTAGCAGGCATTGTGGTTGCAGCTGTATAGAGATCCTGCAAAATCTGACCCCAAATCTGAGCTGCTGTAGCCTGTACAGGTTCTATCTTTTGGGAAGTTGTGGTCAAAGGAATGTCTCCATACAAGGAGGCGAGCTCATAATAATAGTACGCGCGCAGGAAAAGAGCCTCACCACGAGTTTGGGGATCGCCTTCTTCTCCCAGTGCGTCAAGCAATGCATTGGCACGTCCTATACCTTCATAACGGTCAATCCAGAACTGTTGGGTCATGTTTTCGGTGGAAACCATCATAAAGTCTTCGGCCTGCATCAAGATATCGTTTTCACCACCGCCACCTAAAGCATCGTCAGAAGCCAACTGGGCAACATAGAAATACGACATCTGTGGATTGGCATTGACCTTGTTCAAGTTTTGGTAGATAGCTGCCAAAGCCTGTGACTGGTCGTTTGTAGTAGTCGGGAAGTTGGTTTGGTCCTTCTCGGTATAGTTTACCGAGTCAAGCGTACAAGAGGTAAGACCTCCCAACACCAAGGCTGCGGCACCTATATAATATCCTATTTTTTTCATTATGGTATTCGATTTTAGAATTTAACATTAACACCTACCAAGAAAGTACGTGGTTGAGGATAGTTGCAGATGTCCACACCTGTTACCCAAGACTCGTTTGCAATAGAAGAGCCTTGCTCAGGATCCATTCCTTCGTAACCAGTGATAGTGAACAAGTTCTGAACTTGAGCATAGAAACGAAGCTGCTGGAATGGGCAAGCTTTCCAACATTTTGCGAAGTCGTAGCCCAAAGTCAAAGACTGAAGACGGAAGTAGCTTGCGTCATCAACATAGATATCGGACACTTGAATCATGTTGGTTCCTGAACCAGGGGTAAGGATTGGGTAACGGCCGTTACCTGTTCCTTCGCCATGCCAGTAGTTGTAGACATTGGTAGACCAGTTGTCAAACTGTCCGTCACCGAAGCGACGATAAGAGTGAGCAATCTGTTGGCCGAGAGCTGCATAACCAGAAACAGCGAAATCAAAGCCTTTATAGTTGAAACCTAAGTTTACACCCATTGTAACATTTGGATGAGGATCACCAAGTTCAGTTTTATCTTTAGTGTCAATTCTGCCATCTCTATTGACGTCTACGAAGCGAAGGTCACCTGGCTTAATGTTGTTTCCTTGCAAAGTGTTGAGAGGATCGCCACCGAGAGAAGCCACATAAGCGTCTACCTCAGACTGGTTTTGAAGAACACCTGCTGTCTTGTAGCCATAGAAATAGCCAAGAGGATGACCTACTTCCATACGAGACAGGAAGGTTGTACCTTGAGAAAGCAAAGCTTCACCACCTTGAATATAACCAGAACCGTTGTTTACGGCAGTCACCTTATTCTTGTTTGTGGCGATGTTCCAACCTACGTTGTAGTTGAAGTCGCTACCGATGCGGTCATTCCAGTTAAGGGCGAGCTCTATACCAGAGTTCTTAATAGAACCTGCATTGGCCATCTGGTAGTCGAAACCATTAACTGCTGAGATTGGCACGGAGAGGAGCAAGTCCTTAGTTTTCTTTACATAGTAGTCGAAGGTAACGTTCAAGCGCTGACGCAAGAGTCGCATATCGAAACCGAGGTCAAGCTGTTCTGAAGTTTCCCATGTCAAGTTTTCGTTTGCCATACGTGATGGATAACCACCTGTAGAACCTAATTCCTTGTTGTTGTTGAAAGAGTATTGGCCATAAGCACCGAAAGAATAGTTGGCAACATACTGATAAGCACCAATTCCTTCGTTACCGTTCTGGCCCCAGCTACCGCGAACTTTCAAGAAATCAAGCCAGCTTTTGGTAGATTCCATAAACTTTTCGTTGCTGACAACCCAACCTGCACTGACTGATGGGAACCAACCCCAACGGTGACCAGGAGCAAAGTTAGATGAACCATCGGCACGAAGAATCAAGCTCAACATGTAGGTTTCGTTCCAGTCGTAGTTGATACGGCCGAAGTAAGAGAGCACTGAGTGGTCGAAAGCGGGTTTATTCTTTTGGTCATCACTTGTTGATATAGGCAACGTAGCACTACCGTCGCGGCCTGAGAAGTTAGCGAAATAAGCGTGAGACCAGTCGTTTTCGAAGATGTTTCCAGAAGCCTGTACGTTCAAACCTTCTGCCATACCGTTGCCTTCGCGAGAGTATTCAGTACCAACGAGAACATCAAAGTGATGTTTTTTCAGGTCGAATACATAGTTTAAGGTGTGGGTTGTACCCCAGTTCCAGCCTGTCGCCATGTTTTCGTAAAGTACATCATTGGTCTTCTGGTCGTTCGTGTTGTTGTAGTAAACGGTGTTATAACCTTTCCACAAGTTGGAAGAATTCTTATAGTAAACCAACCCTTTATAGGTAAGACCCTTGATAGGAGATACCGTAAAGTAAGCTGTAGCGTTAAGGTTGTGGCTACGGCTCTTGTTATGAGCGTTCTGTGAATGGAGAATCGTGTTCAACGGGTTGCCGAAATACTGGTTGATGCCAAGAAGATTCCATCCATTTTCTGCACCATCATTACCCGTGAAGAGAGAGCCATCAGGGTTGTAAGCAGGAATAATGGGCGCAGTGTGCAACATGCTATAAATAGCGTTGGAATACATGTTACCGATTTGGATACCCTTGTTTTCCCTATGCTGATAGTAAACGTTCTCACCAAATGTCACGATGTCGCGGTCGTTAGCACGATAGATGACGTGGTCAGAGTTCAAGCGGAAGGTGAAACGGCGATAATCAGACGGAGCCAGTTCGCCTCCGATGATACCGTCTTGGTATTGATAACCGATACCTGTACTGAACTTGGAAACGTCAGAACCGCCAGTAACGTTCAAAGAGTGGCTTGTGGTGATGGCGTTGTCGTTGCGAAGCAAGTCAAGCCAGTTGGTACCAGGGTTGCTTCCATCCTGATAAGCAGCCAACACGTCAGCAGGAATATACTGGTCCCAAGCAATAGGATTACGTCCATCGTTGATATTGGTCTCGTCCATGATGGCCATATACTCCTTGGCATTAAGCTGTTTAGGAATGCGCGTCATGTTCTGCCAGCCGATATTACCGTCATAGTTAACAGTAACCTTACCAGCTTTACCCTGCTTAGTGGTGACAAGGATGACACCATTGGCAGCACGTGCACCATAGATGGCACTTGAAGCTGCGTCCTTCAACACGTCGATACGCTCGATGTCGGCAGGGTTAACAGAGTTGATGTCACCTACGACACCGTCGATGACATACAAAGGTGCCGTGTTTCCGTTGGTACCAGCACCACGAATATTTACGTTAAAGCCTTCACCCGGTTTACCGGAAGTAGCTACGATGTTCACACCAGGGCTTTGGTTCTGAAGAGCGGTAAGTGGGCTGATTGTGTTACGGTTGGAGATGTCGTCACCCTTCACCTCAACTGTAGCACCAGTAACCAACTTTTTCTTTTGGATACCGTAACCTACTACTACCACTTCGTCCATCGTCTTGTTGTCAGCTTCCAGTTTCACGCTGAAAGAGCTCTGACTGCCAACGACAAACTCTTGGGTTTTGTAACCGACATAAGAAACAACGAGTGTCGCTCCTGGCTTGACATTAAGGCTAAATTTACCGTCGATGTCGGTCACTGTACCATTGCTGGTACCTTTTTCCATGACAGTTGCGCCAATCACCGGACCTTCAGCGTCCGTTACGATACCGCTCACTGCCTTTTGTTGCTGAACAGCTTGTGCAGCTGTATTCTCGCCAGCAGCATAGACTGAAGGCGAATAAGCAACGCCCAAAGCCGTACATGCGCCTGCAAGCAGCAATGTTTTTCTAAAATTCAAATTCATACTTAAGTATTTTCTGGGTTATTAGTATAAACTCTATAGTTGATAATTGCACATAGATGTGTTTCATGGCTAAAGCTATTATTAGCCGGATTCACCTTATATATATAATAAGATAAACCTCAGATAGGGGTCATGTACTGTCTTTTGTCATATCATTCTTCGTTAGGTTTTTAATTATTTATTGTAAGGTTTTAGTCTATCGTTGTGTGGCGGATGAGTTTATCCATTTTGCAAAGTTAGCATTTAATTATGCTTTTTTATGATATTATATTGCCTTCTTTGGGTACTATTTTGCTATTTAAATACTCGTTTAAAGGCCAATTATCTAAGATTAATCTATTAAAAACGGCTTTTTAAGCCCGTATCTTCATAATATTATATTGATTACGATGGCAAAGATATATATATTTTTTTGATAAAAAAAAGATTTCAATTATTTTTTTTCACACTTTCATACATTATTTGCTAACTTTGCCGTCAAATAAAAAAAGAAACAAAATGATATCTTTTGAAAGCGATTATAACAACGGTGCTCATCCTAAAGTGCTTGAACGTTTGGTAGAGACCAACAATACCCAAACATTAAGCTATGGTTTCGATGCATATAGCCATCATGCCAAAGAAATGATAAAAGAGCATTGTGAGACTCCAGACGGCCAAGTTTGGTTTCTCGCCGGCGGCACACAGACCAACGCCACCGTGATAGACTCTCTGCTTCACACCTATGAAGGAGTGGTGGCCGTAGAGTCGGGACACATCAACACCCACGAGGCCGGTGCCATTGAGTTTACCGAGCACAAGATCATCACCATACAAGCCAAAGATGGAAAGATGGAAGCAGCCACGCTGGAGAAATTTCTTGACGACTTTATGCACGACGGCAACGCTGCCCATTCGGTCTATCCGGGCATGGTTTACATAACGTTCCCCACAGAGTATGGCACTATCTATTCGGCCAAGGAGCTGGACGAAATTTATCAGGTCTGCCGAAAATATGACATTCCGCTCTATGTTGATGGGGCCCGTTTAGGCTATGGTCTGATGGCAGAGGGTAACGATATCACCCTGCCCTACCTGGCTCATCACTGTGATGTGTTCTATATTGGTGGAACCAAGATAGGGGCACTTTGTGGAGAAGCGGTTGTCTTCACACACAACAATGCGCACAAGCACTTCTTCAACATCGTTAAACAACACGGAGCGCTTATGGCCAAGGGCAGACTGATAGGCGTTCAGTTTGAAGCGCTCTTCACAGACAATCTTTATTTTGACATTTCCCGTCATGCCATCGCAATGGCCATGCGCATGAAGGACATCTTTCAGAAGCGCAATATACCTTTCTATATAGCGTCTCCCACCAACCAGCAGTTTGTCATCCTGCCAAACACTGAGGTAGAGCGGTTGGACAAAGACCTCATTTTCACCCATTGGGGGAAGTATGATAAGGAGCACACCATCTGCCGGTTTGTCACCTCTTGGGCCACCACCGAGCAAGATTTGGAGGCCTTGGAAAAGGCTTTGGGATAGCCATCTGCAATAGACTAAAAATCAGTAGGTTAAGAATTAGAATATAAAAACGACCTTATTACGAGCTAAAACACAGAGTTTTAGAAGGTAAATAAGGTCGGTTTTACATTTTCGTCTCGCCGAGACCGTTTAGAGAGGGGGATTTTTTCTATTTTTGACGGGTTGCAAGATAGTTGACTGCAGGGTTGGCATACATGGTCAACAAGCGGTTGCGCAAGAAGGCCTCATCCTTGTTTGGGAGGTCTATCTGCGCCAAACAACGTTCTATGCGTTCATCGAAGAAAGCCTTGTTTTCGGCAGAATATTCACCTGCATAATCGGTTGTGCCGTTCAGTTCGTCAAGTGCTACATAGTTGACAGGATAGAGCCGGTAGTTGGCATGTATCTGCCGATCGATGTATGCAGCAATTCGGGTGAACAATTCGCCCTTTGGCGCATTGGCATCCAAGGTGAGCAGATAGTCGTCCAGGCATGGAGATGCATGGTAATGGATGTGTCCCTTATAGCCTGTTATGCCGGTTTTCATACTCACCACATCGTCCATCGGTCCTTTCTTCCAGTTGGGGTCATCGCGTTTCTGCTGAAATTCCTTGGCTTTGTAGACGTCACAAGGATCATACTCGTAGGAAATGCTCAACGGAACGAGGTGGAGTTGCATTAAGCGCTCCACCACATTGCCTTCTCCTCCCATCGTCATCATCTGCAAAATAGCCTTTTGAGTGCGGTCGTTGCTGTCCTTGGCCCGTCCTTCACGCTGGGCAATCCAAATATTTTCATGCTTCTCCGAGATGGCATAGTGCATATACTCGGACAGGCGTTTGCTTGCCATGAGCATTTGGCGCATGGGCAATCCGCGTTCCACGATAAACGACTTGTTTAGGCGCACCAGGTCTTTTATCCAAGGCAATTTGAGAAGATTGTCACCAATGGCAATTTCACAAGTGGTGGAGAAACCAGCATCCACAAGGATTACGTCCAACAATGCCGAATCCATCACAATGTCCCGGTGGTTGCTGATGAAGGTATAACGCCTGTTGGTGTCAAGAGCTTTGAAGTCGAACGTATAGCCTTCGCTCATTTTCCGTACGATATTTTGGACTATTTGATAACAGAACGTCTTCTGAAATTCCAGACTGCTATGGCAATTATACATTGTCTGGCGGACCTTTTCTAAAGGCATTCCCGGAAGAACATACTGCAAGGCTGTCACAAACTGGGGGTTGTCAAGCAACCGGTCGTACACTTGGGGCAACTCTTCGTCATTCCAAGGGCGGATGGCATCAAAGTCAGCTACATTCATAATCGACGGTTTTTAGAATTGGTTTTCAACAATGTCTGTCAGCACATCCTTAATGTCAAGTCCGGCAGCACGCACTTGCTGCGGAATGAAACTGGTAGCGGTCATACCGGGAGTGGTGTTAATTTCCAGCATATTGACTTTATCGTTACCCTCTTCGTCCTTTGAGATGATATAATCAATGCGGATAATGCCGTTGGCATGAAGTAAATCATAGATGCGGCTGGTTTCTTCTGCCACCTTCTTGGCGGTTTCCGGACTGAGACGAGCAGGGGTAATTTCCTGAACTTGTCCATTGTATTTGGCGTCATAATCGAAAAACTCGTTCTTTGTAACTACTTCTGTAGCCGGGAACACTACGCTCTTGTCTTTCGTCTTGTAGATGCCTTGAGAGATTTCCACGCCATCCAAGAATCCTTCCACCATCACTTCGCTGCTTTCCATGAACGCTACGCGAAGGGCAGGAGCCAACTGGTCGGAGTTCTTTACCTTGCTCACGCCAAAGCTGGAGCCGTCGGCTGCTGGCTTAACAAAGCATGGCATCCCCAGACGAGCCTCTATCTGCTTTTCGTCATAGGCCTCGCCACGACGCAACAAGATGCTGTCAGCCACATTAACGCCATAGCCACGAAGGTAATTGTTGAGGACATACTTGTCGAAAGTCATAGCTTCAACAAGCACTCCACTGGTGCTATAAGGCAAATGTATTAGGTCGAAATAGCCTTGCATGAGGCCGTTCTCGCCCGGTTGGCCATGGATGGTGATGTAAGCATAATCGAATTCTGTCACTTTCCCATCCTTTACAAACGAGAAATCGTTTTTGTCGATGCGGGCCACCTCACCGTTACCGAAGTCAACGTGCCAGTCTTGACCTTTTACATCGACGATATAAATATCATAACGTTCCTTGTCGAAGAAGGAGTAAAGTCCTTGTGCCGAGCGCAAGGATACATCGTGTTCCGATGAATCGCCACCACAAACTATGGCAATCGTTCTTTTGATATTTTCCATTATTACAGTTGTATTGTCTAAATTGTTCTTATTCAGAAAATGTGTTAAGGGTTGTTCCGCTGATAAACCCCCGCCACTTATCTATCAGCTGCGCTAAGTCGGCTGGCAATTCGCTCGTAAAATCCATTTGTCTGCGGGTGGTGGGGTGAACAAAGCCTAACGTCCGCGCATGAAGAGCCTGCCGGTGGCACAATTTGAAGCAGTTTTGTATGAACGCTTTGTAGCTGCTGCTGCGCTGGCCGCGAAGTATTTCGGTTCCACCATAGCGTTCATCACCGAACAGAGGATGCCCGATGTGTTTCATGTGGGCACGTATCTGATGGGTGCGGCCCGTTTCAAGCACACACTCCACCAACGTTACATAGCCGAAGCGCTCTATCACGCGATAGTGGGTGACGGCAGGTTTCCCTATTTCGGAGTCGGGTGGGAACACCGTCATGCGCAGTCGGTCCTTCGGGTCACGGGCGATATTGCCTTCGATGCGTCCTTCGTCTTCGGTAAAGTTGCCCCATACCAAGGCATTGTAGCTGCGATGCGTAGTCTTGTTGAAAAACTGAACACCCAAGCTGGTCTTAGCTTCTGGCGTCTTCGCTATCACCAGCAAGCCGCTGGTGTCTTTGTCTATACGATGAACTAAGCCCACGGCAGGGTCGTTTGCATCAAACGTGCTCAGCCCTTTCAGGTGCCATGCCACAGCATTGATGAGGGTACCATGAAAGTTGCCAGCACCTGGATGCACCACAAGGCCAGCAGGTTTGTTGACAACCATCAGGTCGTTGTCTTCATAAACAATGTCAAGAGGAATGTCTTCAGCCTCTATTGTGGTGTCGTGCTTGGGCTGTGCCAACATAAGCGTGATGATATCGCCTGGCCGCACCTTGTAGTTGCTTTTCACGGGGCGGTCGTTGACGTAGATAAAACCTGCATCGGCAGCTTTCTGGATGCGGTTACGGCTGGAGTGCTGCATCCGTTCAAAGAGGTATTTGTCTATACGCACAGCCACTTGGCCCTTGTCCACTTCCACACGGAAGTGCTCGTATAGCGGTTGCTCTTCGGCTTCTATCTCGTCCAAATCGGTTGTTATGACCGTTTCTTCTGTCATTGTCTTCAGGATTTACCTTTATATATAATGTGGCAAGGTTTCCCCTGCCACATAGTGTTTGCCTAATGTCTACTTGTTGTCGGGCTTGGTAGCGGCCGGTGCTGAAGGCTCGGTGGCCTCATGGTTTTCGTGTGAAGACGTGGCAGGCAACTCGTTGCCGTTTTCGTCTACGGGCACCTCCACCCATCTGTCTTCATACTTATATCCTTTGGGGGCAGGTGGCTCACCAGGCAACCTACCGTCATCTTCAGGCTCAGAAGTGTTTCCGTCGTCAAATTCCTCATCGTCTATCTGAGCACTATCCACATAGTCGCGAGTTCCGTCACCTGCTATTATGACGAGTTTTGCATCTTTCGGTATACGATCGCCCGCATTAACAGGCTTTCCGTTAACGGTTATGCCGTAAACCCAGTCCTTTTCTCCCGGCCTATATTGTGGGTCACCCAAAGTAAATCCCATAGATAACAGACGCGCTTGAGCTTCGCGCAACGAGCTATTGTCAACCAAGTCGGGAAGCACCAGCGATGGCGCGGAAGCCGCATTGATGGTGACATAGATGACGTGAGTTGACTTTACGCGCTTTCCTCCCACAGGGGTTTGTTCCAAAATACAGTCAGGGGGAAGGGATTTCACATAGCCTGTATCGCTAACTTCTATGGTTAGACCCAGGCTGTCCATAATGCGTTCGGCCTCATCAAACTGTTTATTGACGACATTGGGGACAACTATAGACTCGCCATGCAGGGTATAATAACTCATACCGAACCTTACTCCAAAGCAAAGCAACAGTATAAAGATGACAATTGCCAACATATTCCCCCACACGTATGTGCTAAAGAACTTTCCAAAAAGTATCTTTCCCATCCAAGTCGGTTGTCTATAATTATGCCGACAAAGGTAAATAAAAAAACGGAAAGAAGCAAAGATTACTCTCTACTTCTTTCCGTTTATCTTCTAATCTGTGTGCGTCGTTATTTATTTCCCGTGGTGTTCGTCTGAAACGGTTAGCTTCTTACGACCTTTGGCGCGGCGAGCTGCCAATACACGGCGTCCGTCTTTTGTTGCCATTCTCTCACGGAAGCCGTGCTTGTTGACGCGACGGCGATTGTGGGGCTGAAATGTTCTTTTCATCTTTTTATATTGTTTTTATTGTTATTATCTCACACTTTGGGCTGCAAAATTACTCATTCTTTTTGAATTAACCAAGAATTATGCTATTTTTAGTCGGATAATTTAGGTTTTTTTCCAAAAATCCCGTAACTTTGCAGCCGCAAAAGCAGATGATAGCACATAATTAAATAACAAATTAGATATAAGCAAATTATGATTAATTCACAGGAAATCAAAATCGGAACTTGCATCCGTATGGATGGTAAGATTTGGACTTGCATCGACTTCCAGCATCGTAAGCCGGGCAAAGGAAATACCGTCATGATCACAAAGCTCAAGAATGTAGCTGATGGTAGAGTACTGGAGCGCACTTTCCAGATTGGCTTCAAGCTCGAAGATGTACGCGTAGAGCGCCGTCCTTACCAATATCTTTATGAAGATGCAACGGGTTACATCTTCATGAACCAGGAGACTTTCGAGCAGATTCCTATCGCCAAAGAGCAAATTACAGGCGTAGAATACATGAAAGAAGGTGACGTGGTAGAAGTTGTTACCGACACTTCTGACGGCACAATCCTTCTCGCCGAGATGCCTGTTAAGACTACTTTGAAAATCACTCACAGCGAGCCTGGCATCAAAGGCAATACCGCAACCAACGCAACAAAGCCTGCAACACTCGAGTCGGGCGTTGAAGTTCGCGTTCCATTGTTCGTCAACGAAGGCGAAACTATTCAGGTGGACACACGCGACGGAAGCTATTTGGGCCGCGTAAGCGAATAATCTTATAGAATAAGGGGTTATAGACAAGAAGCCATTCTATCGTTCATCATCATGACGATAGCTTTCTTTCTATAACCTCTTATTGTTTTTTCTTCTCTCAACAACGTCATTACCACCTTTGCCTAAAACATGAAATACAGTATAATCGTCCCTGTTTACAATCGTCCCGAAGAGGTAGACGAGTTGCTCGCAAGCCTTCTTACACAACAGGAAACCGACTTTGAAGTGCTCATCATCGAAGACGGGTCATCCAACCCTTGCCAATCGGTGTGCAAAAAATATGCCGACAAGCTCGACCTGAAGTATTATGTCAAGCCCAACTCGGGACCGGGGCAAAGCCGCAACTATGGTGCCGAACGGGCACAAGGCGAATATCTGCTTGTTTTAGATAGCGATGTGGTGCTCCCCGATGGCTACCTGAAAGCCATTAGCAAAGAGTTGGAGCAGCAACCTGCCGAGGCTTTCGGTGGTCCCGACCGTGCCCACGATTCGTTCAGCGACATTCAAAAGGCCATTTCCTACTCTATGACATCGTTTTTCACCACCGGCGGCATACGTGGTGGAAAGAAAAAGCTCGACAAGTTCTATCCACGCTCGTTCAATATGGGCATACGCAGAGACGAATATTTGCGTCTTGGCGGTTTCTCGAAAATGCGCTTTGGCGAGGATATCGACTTTTCCATCCGCATTTTTAAAGCAGGTCTACACTGTAGACTTTTTCCTGAAGCTTGGGTTTGGCACAAACGGCGCACCGACTTCCGCAAATTCTGGCGACAAGTCTACAATAGTGGCATTGCCCGCATCAACCTGTACAAGAAGTATCCCGAATCTTTGAAGCTGGTACATCTGCTTCCCATGGTCTTTACCGTAGGAGTTTTGACGCTTGTCTTACTCTCCATCATTGGTGCAATAGCAGGCATTAGCTGGCTGACATGGGCTCCATGGCTACCCATTGTCTTCTATGCCCTTGTCATTTGTGCCGATTCCACTATTCAAAACCACAACCTTGTCATTGGCATTTTGTCTATACGTGCTGCTTTCACCCAGCTCATGGGATACGGATTTGGCTTTCTTAATGCCTGGTGGAAGCGTTGCATAAAAGGGAAAGACGAGTTTTCAGCCTACAATAACACTTTCTATAAATGAGCAAAAAAGACGAAGCAGTCAACAAGCTCAACATCAATCAATGGGCAAAAGCCGACCGACCACGAGAGAAAATGCTCGAACAGGGAGCTGACTGTCTGTCGGATGCCGAGTTGCTTGCCATCTTGATAGGTTCTGGAACACCGCACGAGACTGCTGTTTCGTTGATGCAACGCATCCTTAGCGATTACAACAACAACCTTAACACCCTCGGAAAACTTTCCGTCAACGAGCTGATGGAATACAACGGAATAGGCGAAGCCAAAGCTATCACCATTCTTGCAGCTTGCGAGCTGGGCAAACGCCGTTCCACCTGTCAACCCGAGAAACGTCCGAACCTCAGTTCTGCCAATAGCATCTATCGTTATCTACATGCCAAGATGCAGGACTTGGAAACCGAACAGGCCTGGATTCTCCTGATGAACCAACGATTCCATCTGATAAAGTCACTCTGTCTGAGTCGTGGCGGGCTTACAGAAACAGCTGTGGACATACGTGTTGCCATAAAAGCAGCCCTTCTCAACAACGCCACAGTCCTGGTATTGGCCCACAACCATCCCAGCAACAATCCACAACCCAGCCACGATGCCGACAATCTCACCCAGCGAATGAAGAAAGCTTGCGAACTGATGCGCATCTACTTTGCCGACCATATTATCGTTACCGATGGCAACTATTATAGCTATCAAGAACAAGGACGACTATAAAAAGGCGTCAGTACATACCACATGCACTGACGCCCCAAACACAATTTACTTTAGAAAAACACTTTATATCTTGTTGCCTGTCATGAGCAAAGGCACACTTTGCGTCTGATAGGACGTTTGTTTCCCGTCAATAAACAACGGACCTTCTATCAACTGTATGGTCATTGCTTTTCCTGTAGCGGAATAAACACCATAAGAAGCCGTATTGTTAATATAGAAAACTACTTGTACCTTATGATCTGCCCCTCCATAATTCAAGTTGAACGTAGGAGTTATCGGGTTGGCAATAAACGCTACCGGAGATGTTTGCACAAATCCTATACGGCATTTCAGGTCTTGCGCAGGTGCAGCTTCCAACGCTTTCTTCACTGTGCTATCGCTAACGAAAGCTGCAAGAGCCTTCGATGGGAACTTGTCTATTGTCAAGACAGAGTCTGACTGAATGCTCCACGTGCTCAGAACAGAATCCTTTACAAACTTGTCGTTTTTCATTTCACCCGTGTAATACATCAACTTGCCCGAATAGTTGCCTTTGACAGTCAGAAAACAGTTGGCAACATCTTCTTTGGTTAGCGACTTTTGCTCGTCATCATCATTACAAGCTGTCAGCGACAATGCCGCTACACAACAAAAAACAACACCTAAATACTTTAAAATTTTCATTGTCATATATGTTTTAAATTACCTTTTTTCTTGTCTGTCTACGTCCTAATAAAAGCACAGACCTGCAAAACATTGCATTGTTTCACTGCTAATAAAAGTTAAAACAAATGGGTTTTTAAATCATTCTGCGCAAGTTTTAAGAATAATGTGATTTATTTTGTAGAACAACAAACAAGAAACACAGCGTGGACTTTCCGATAGCCGACCAAGAGCACAAGCTTGCTGAAAGACTTCGTAGTGGCGACTCTGCTGCTATGCAGGACTTTTATGCACAGTACGGAGGTCGTCTTGCCGCCACCTGTACTCGCTATGTTGGCAACAAAGAAGACGTTAAAGACGTCTTGCAAGACACAATGATAAAGTTGTTTACCAACATTTCAAACTTTGAATACAGAGGAAAGGGATCGTTACAGGCTTGGGCAACACGCCTTGTTATTAACCAGTCAATCAGTTTTTTGCGCGAAAAGAAGCGGCAAGAGTGGACCGAACTGACCTGGGACTTACCGGATATTCCAGAAAAAGAAGACCCATCCGTTGACGACCTGCCTCCCGAAGTGATACAACAGTTTATCTGTCAGCTACCCACAGGCTATCGAACAGTATTCAACTTATATGTACTGGAAGAAAAAAGCCATCAGGAAATAGCCCGCCTATTGGGCATCAAACAGGCAAGTTCGGCTTCGCAGCTTCACCGCGCAAAGGCCCTTTTGGCCAAAATGATTACCGAATACAGAACCCACAAACAGGAAGAACGATGAAAGAACAATGGAAACAGGACATACAACAAAAGTTGGCTGACTTCCAACAACCAGCGCCAGAACTTTCATGGGATATCATCGAGGAAGCCGTTCGCCAAAAACGAACTGCCAAGAAGTTGCCTCTGGTAGCTCTATGGACCGTTGTGACCACCGCAGCGGCAATTGCCTTGTTGCTTGTAGGTCATTTTTCACTTTCGGTTCACCAGCAGCAAACAACTCAAACTCCGCTTTTGGCACAACCGTCAGCAACCGCCCCCAATACCATTCAGCATGAATATAGCTATCCTTCTGCTGAGAACAGTACTCCACAACCGGCATCATCGACAACGGAAAGCATCAAACAAGTCTTTCGCCATTTGGCACAAGCATTTTCAAATATCAAAGATAGTGACTGCACTGCCACTCCCATACTCACGGCAGCACTCACTTCAGACCCACCAAACACCAATTGCGAAACCCCGAAAGAAGGCCACAAGCCACTACCTGCTTCTACCTTGGAGCACCAGACCACCACTTCAACGTTTACAAAAAGCCATTCCTACCGTCCTGCACCATCTACAGATCTTACGGCAAAGGTGTATGTTTCAGGGCTGCTCGGTGCTTCCAACAGCAACTCCCCCTCTGCAACACTCGCCGTTAGCGGCACCTATTATGACTGCGAGAGTGCCAGTGATACTCGTCTAAACTCCATTCCAACATGGGAAGAAGCCTCAGGAATGGACCGTGACGTTCACCACCATCAGCCCATTCGTATAGGATTCTCGCTCCGTTACACCCTTTCCAAACGCTGGAGTATAGAAGGAGGATTTTCCTATAGCCACCATTCAACAGACATTACCGAGACTTCAGACAACTTCAAGAGCTATACCGACCAACAACTCACGTACATTGGCATCCCCGTCAATGCCAACTACTCTGTTTGGAGCACACAACGATGGAACATCTATGCGTCGGCTGGAGGCGAAATAGAGCGAATGGTGAAAGGAAAAGCCACCACACACACCGTTGTCGACGGTGTCACCAACCCCGAAACGGAAGAAACCATCAAGATGAGCAGACCTCTATTCTCGGTCAATGCCGCCATGGGAGCAGAGCTAAAGCTGACAGAAGGCATCAGCATCTATACCGAGCCCGGCTTAGGCTACCACTTCAGAAACGGCGAAAAGCTATCCACCATCTATCGGGACAAGCCTCTCAACCTTCATTTAAACTTAGGATTGAGATTTCAACTAAAATAAACGCTTCCCAACCCGCCCGCTAACAACATTAGAAAAAAGAAGGTAAGAATTTGGTCAATCAACACCTTTAGCGTATCTTTGCAATAGTTTACAAAGTCAAAACCATCATGACGCAAGAAGAAAAGACCAAGATAGAAGAGCGCATCGTTGATGTTCTGAAGACAGTCTTCGATCCCGAGATACCTGTAGACATCTGGAACTTAGGCATGATTTATAAGATTGACGTCAAAGACGACGGGGCGGTAGACATTGATATGACGTTTACTGCACCCTCCTGCCCCGCTGCCGACTTCATACTTGAGGATGTCCGCACAAAAGTAGAGAGTGTAGATGGGGTAAAATCAGCCACTGTCAACTTGGTTTTCGAGCCCGCATGGGATCAAAGCATGATGAGCGAAGAGGCTCGTGTAGAACTTGGTTTCGAATAATGAAGAATGTCTATTTCCTTTCAGATGCCCATTTAGGTTCTTTGGCCATAGCCCATCATCGTACACAAGAGCGACGATTGGTGCGTTTCCTTGACAGCATCAAGGATAAAGCAGCAGCCATCTACCTATTAGGTGATATGTTCGACTTTTGGAACGAATACAAATATGTTGTTCCAAAAGGCTATACCCGCTTTCTCGGAAAGCTCTCCGAACTGACAGATATGGGTGTTGAAGTACATTATTTCACCGGAAATCACGACATTTGGACTTACGGCTATTTGGAAGAAGAGTGCGGAGTGATACTTCACCGTCAGCCCGCCACAATGGAGATCTTCGACAAAGTGTTCTTTTTAGCACACGGAGATGGGCTTGGCGATCCCCATAGAGGATTTAAGGTATTGCGTTATATCTTCCATAACCGTGCTTGTCAGCGTCTGCTCAACTTCTTTCACCCTTGGTGGGGGATGCAGTTAGGGCTTAACTGGGCCAAGCATAGCCGGCTAAAGCGTACCGACGGCAAAGAGCCTCCTTATGAAGGGGAAGAAAGAGAGTATTTGGTACGCTTCACAAAAGCGTATATGAAGACCCATAAAGACATTGACTATTTCCTCTTCGGTCATCGCCACATCGAGCTTGACTTGGTTTTGTCACATAAGGTACGGATGTTGATACTTGGAGACTGGATTTGGCAGTTTACCTATGCGGTGTTTGACGGTGAGCATCTCTTCCTTGAAGAGTATGTAGAAGGTGAAAGCCAATTATAAAAGCCTTCTTCCAAGCATAGCTATTCCGTACGGATAAAAATTTAATTTCGCTTAAAAAAAGAGCCTTTTTATTGAAACTTTTTGTCGATAATCCCATATTTCTTTACATTTGTACACAAAAATTGAGGTTTTATCGATTTATTTTCAATTAGTCATTACTCCTCAAATGTTGTTAGAATATAAGTAAATCATTTCATCATATAGGATTATAAAAACTCAGGTTTGTAGATTTAGTTTAGTCAATTTTTTTGATAAAGGAGGTCGTGAGATTTCCTTTATTGTTTTTTAACGCCTACCCTTGTCTCCCTACATAGGTTCTTTGCATCTCCTCAGGTGTTCTATGGGATTGCTTATTGCAATTCGTCATAGACCTTAAACCCCTCGTCATTGCCTTCCATCAATTGTTCTATCTCGGTCTCGGTCACAAGATTGAAGTCTCCAACGATGTTGTTTTTCATGGCAGAAGCAGCCAACGAGAAATCCAAACAGTGCTGGTTGTCTTCAGGCCAATGGGTAAAAGCATGTATATAGGCGGCACAAAAGGCATCACCCACGCCCATTGGGTCAATGATTGGGGCAATATCGTAGATGCGCGTATGGTAGAGTCGCCCGTCGGCAAATATAAATCCTGTGAGCGTATGGTGGGTTGAGCTAATTTGGTTGCGGGCCGCCATCACCAGTTTCTTCGCTTTTGGAAACATACTTGCCGTCTGCCGCAGATAGCGCTCAAAGGCTTGGAGGTCCATTTCGTAGTTTTCGTCAGTTGCCAAGAAGGGCACACGAGGCATTCCGGTGATTATTTCGTATTCACCCTGGTCTCCAAAGATAACATCAGCCTGTTGCCCGCAACATGACAACACGTTGTTTGCCTTTTCCTTCGTAGACCACAAGTTCTTACGGTAGTTGATGTCAAACGATATGCAAGCCCCTTGTTTGTGTGCTTCAGCAATGGCATCCATGGTTGTTTGCCGAGATACATCCGACACTGCACAGGATATTCCGCTCGTGTGAAGCACCTCCACTCCCTTCAATGCCTCATTCCAATCCACCATATTGCTTTGGAAATTGCAGAAAGAAGAGTTGGCACGGTCATAAACGACACTGGAATTGCGCATCGAAACGGCTTCTTCAAAAAAATAGGAGCCCAATCTGTCACCGCCAAACACAACCTGTTTTGTACTAACGCCAAACTCGTTAAGACGCATACAGGCAGCTTTCCCCACTTGATTAGAAGGAACCCTTGTAATAAATTCCACATCATCGCCCAACATTGCCAACGAAACAGCAACGTTAGCCTCCGATCCTCCATAGTTTTCATTGTATTGCCGTCCCTGAAAAAGCCGTTTATAATCTGGCTTTGACAGGCGAAGCATTATCTCACCGAAGGTTGCAATCTTCTTTACCATACTGTTATTGCGTTTAATAAATGTATCAGAGAAAAGCAAGAAGGTGGAAACCCATTCCACCTTCTTCACATTATAAATTGGTTTTCATCACCATTTCAATGAGCGATTTACTTATTTTCCACAAGTGCTTTTGTGTCTCTGGCTATGACTATTTCCTCGTCTGTTGGAACAACCACAACCTTTACACGAGAGTCAGGAGTTGAGATGACGGTTTCTGTGCCGTGCACCGTGTTATTGAGTTCCTTGTCCAGCTTCACTCCCAAGTAGTCTAATCCTTCGCAAACTCCCTCACGCATGCTTGCCTGATTTTCGCCGACACCAGCCGTAAACACGATGGTGTCAACACCATTCATTACAGCAGCATAGGCACCGATATACTTTTTGATGCGATAGTCGTACATGGTGAGAGCCAAGATGGCTTTCTCGTTGCCTTCTTTTGCAGCTTTCTCTACATCGCGCATGTCGCTACTTACACCGCTAATGCCCAGCACTCCACTTTCCTTATTGAGGTAATCGGCCATTTCCTGAGGTTTCTTGCCCAACTTCTCCATAATGAAAGTAACGGCAGAAGGGTCGATGTCGCCCGAACGACTACCCATCATCACACCTGCCAACGGGGTCAGTCCCATAGAGGTGTCTACCACTTTACCATTGAGTACGGCTGCAACACTGGCACCGTTGCCTATGTGGCAAGTAATGATTTTCTGCTTATTGATGTCTGTGCCAAGAATTTCACAAACGCGGTGAGAAACATAACGGTGGCTTGTTCCATGAAAACCATAACGGCGCACGTGGTATTTTGTGTAAAGTTCGTAAGGAACTGCATAGAGATAGGCATAATCTGGCATTGTAGAGTGGAATGCATTGTCAAACACAACCACCTGCGGGGTTGTTGGCATCAAGGCGTCTACAGCCCTAAGTCCTTTCAAGTGCCCTGCATTGTGTACAGGTGCAAGGTCGCAAAGACTCTCTATACCGTCTTCCACCTCCTTTGTTACGATGCAACTCTTTTCAAACAAGTCGCCACCCTGCACGATACGGTGACCCACTGCATCTATTTCGTCAAGGCTTTTGATGGCTCCATACTCAGGACTGAGCAATGTTTGGAACACGAAGTTCACACCTTCCTTATGGTCGGGCATATCGTGCATGAGTTTTGTCTTCTCGCCATTGGGAAGTGTCAGCTTGAGGAAAGCGTTGTCCAATCCGATGCGTTCCACTCCGCCTTGTGCCAAGACAGACTCGTCGTCCATGTTGTACAACTTGTATTTGATGGAACTGCTACCGCAGTTTAATACCAATATCTTCATTGTCTATTTGTTTATTGTATCGTTAGAACTCTGTTATTTCTTTGCGTCTTGTGCCTGACAGGAAGTGATGGCCACCATATAGTAGATGTCATCTACCGAGCATCCACGGCTCAAATCGTTTACTGGGCGTGCAATACCCTGAAGGATAGGACCTATGGCGATGGCTCCGCCAAGGCGTTGAACCAATTTGTAACCGATGTTGCCCACTTCCAGGTTTGGTGCTATCAGAACGTTTGCCTTGCCGGCGATATCCGATCCCTTAGCTTTCTTCGCTGCAACAGAAGGAACGAGAGCTGCATCTGCCTGCAATTCTCCGTCCACTTTCAAGTCTGGATAGTTTTCGTGAGCAAGCTTTGTGGCGTCAACCACCTTGTCAATGATATACACGCTCTTGCCCGTAGCCTTGTCCTTGGCATCCTTTGCACTACCTTTTGTCGAGAAACTCAACATTGCCACGCGAGGATCAGCAAAGCCTGCTACACTCTTGGCCGTCTGTGCGGTGGTGTAAGCAATCTGTGACAACTGGTCGGCTGTAGGGTTTGGAGTTACAGCAACGTCACCGAGCACAACAACACCGTTCTCGCCAAACTCTTGCTGCTTGGTGATGAGAAGCATTGCACCGCTCACGCAAGAAATGCCGGGAGCACACTTTATGATTTGAAGGGCAGGACGCAAAGTGTCGCCTGTGGTGCTCAACGCACCGCTAATCTGTCCGTCTGCGCCTTCTGTCTTTATTATCATGCAACCTAAGTAAAGGTTATTTTTCGTAACCAGTTCACGGGCTTGTTCTATGGTCATGCCTTTTTTCTTGCGAAGCTCGGCAAGCAAAGCTGCATATTCTTCTGTCTTAGGATTGTTTTCAGGGTCTACGATGGTGGCTTTGTCAATATTTTTAAGGCCCCATTCGGTTGCCAGTTCCTTAATGTGTGTGGGGTTGCCAATCAAAATCAAATCAGCGATGTCGTCAGCCAACACTTTGTCAGCTGCTTTGAGGGTACGTTCCTCCTCTGCCTCGGGGAGAACAATGCGCTGCTTGTTAGCTTTTGCACGCGCAACGATTTGCTGTAATAAATCCATAGTTCTTAATTGTATTGTTTTAAAAGTTTTTCGTTATTGAATTGTTTGCAAATTTACACATTTTAATTTACACCGCCGAGATGTTTCGGATAATTATTCTTAAATTGCCGAAAGAGCTTCACCCCATCATTTCATGCGTCAAGATGCTTTCCAATTGCTCAGCCGACAAGCGCAAATGAAACTCTCCTTTAATGGCCACACTAATACGTCCAGTCTCTTCGCTCACCACAATGGCGATGGCGTCTGAGCCTTGGGATATGCCCATAGCAGCACGGTGGCGCAGACCCAGTTCCTTTGGAATATCTTGGTTGTGGCTCACCGGCAGGATGCATCCCGCCGCACGGATGCGTTTCTTCGAGACAATCATAGCTCCATCATGCAGCGGCGAATTCTTGAAAAACACGTTTTCGATGAGCCGTTGGTTAATGCGTGCATCTATTTCATCGCCCGTTTCCACGATGTCGTCAAGAGGGGCAGAGCGTTCCATCACAATAAGGGCGCCCACCTTGCCACGGCTCATGCTCATGCAGGCCATCACAATGGGCATGATAGATTCCTTGTCCACTTCTCCTTCGTCGTCGTTATGAAAAAAACGCACAAGTCCCTGGATGCGTCTGTGCGCTCCCAAGTTGTAGAGAAAGTGCCTTATCTCTTCTTGAAAGAGCACTATCAGTCCGATAACACCCACTGACACCAACTTGTCGAGTATGCTTCCAAGCAATTTCATTTCGAGAACCTGGCTGACAAAAAGCCATACGAGGACGAAAAGCATGATGCCAATAAACACATTCAGCGACCGCGACTCCTTCATCAAGCGATAGATGTAGTACAACATCAGGGCTACCGAAAGAATATCTATTATGTCTTTTATTCCAAAAGAGAAGAACATAGGTTATTGGTTAGTGGTTTAGAGTGGTTGCCGGTGTAGAAAAGGCTTTGAATATCTTTACGGCCTGCACGGCTTCACGCACATCGTGGACGCGCAGGATGGCCGCACCTTTTGTCAAAGCCAACGTGTTGAGCACAGTGGTTCCGTTAAGACTGTCGTTTGCCGTTATGCCGAGCAACTGGTGTATCATCCGTTTCCTGCTGATACCCACCAGCAGAGGCAACTCCAAAACGTTCAATTTTTCCATTTCGGCAAGTATTTCATAGTTGTCTTCCAACGACTTGCCAAAGCCGAAGCCAGGATCAAGAATGATGTCCTTCTGACCCAAATCGCGCAACTCTTGCACTTCGCGGGCAAAGTTGATGGTCATTTCAGGCAGGTTGGATGCTACCGACATCAAGATGTAAGGCACCCCAAGACGAGCTACGGTACGAAAGATTTCCCGGTCTTTTCCCTCCGACACGTCGTTGATGATGTCTGCCCCGAACTCTTCCACCGTCATTTTGGCAATGGAGGGACGAAACGTATCGACAGAGACAATGGCATCTGGTGCCACCTTGCGCACAATGGGCAAGGCATGACGCAAGCGTTCGGCCTCTTCTTTTTCCGTGGCCACATCTCCGCCAGGACGCGTAGAACAACCTCCAACATCGATGATGGTGGCACCTTCTTCTATGATTTGGCGGGTGCGAGCCGCTATTTCTTCTTCCGACTGTTTGCGGGAAGCGGCAAAAAAGGAATCCGGCGTAACGTTGAGAATTCCCATTACTTGTGGTTCGGCCAAAGAATGAAGACGACCGTCACGCAGTTTAATGGTATAATCAGGATTTTTCATCACGGCAAATTTACGAAGAATAGGCCACAACGCCAAAACATTCATCACCTAATTTGCCAAAATCGAGCTTTTTGTTTTGCGTTTTGACGGCTTTGACGTAACTTTGCAAACAAATAAAAACCAATAGGGTATGGACATTAAAGACATCTATCGCATCTATCTGCAACATTCTGAAATAACAACAGACAGCCGCAACTGTCCTGAAGGAAGCATCTTCCTGGCACTGAAGGGAACTTCCTTTGACGGCAATAAGTTTGCTGCCAAAGCGTTGGAACAGGGTTGCAGCTATGCCATCGTGGACGAACCGGAATATGTCGACAGTACAGACGAGCGCATCATCGTTGTGAACGATGCGCTCACCACCTACAAAGAGTTGGCACGCGCCCACCGCAGGGAATTCAGCATTCCCGTTGTGGGCATCACGGGAACCAACGGCAAGACCACAACCAAGGAACTTATATCTGCCGTTTTGGCCGAAAAGTTTCGCGTTCTGCACACCGAAGCCAACTACAACAACGACGTCGGCGTGCCTCGCACCTTGCTTCGGATAAGCAAGGAGCACGAAATAGCCGTCATTGAGATGGGAGCCAGCCACCCTGGCGATATTGACAAGTTGGTAAAGTATGTTGAACCCACCTGTGGAATGGTCACCAATGTGGGCCGCGCCCACCTTCAAGGCTTTGGAAGCTTTGAGGGTGTCAAGAAGACCAAGGGAGAATTGTACGATTTTCTCAAAGCCCATGACGGGCTTCTCTTCCTCAACGAGAGCAACGCCGACCTGGTGCAGATGGCTGAAGAACGGCAAATAGACCGCATCGTTGGGTATGGTCAGCCCGAAGCCCATCCGTCCGTAGAGGGTGAAGTCATCAGTTGTACTCCTTTCTTGAAGTTCCGTTGGTCGCACGAGCGTTCCCAATCGGAAGTACAAACCCACCTCATCGGATCGTACAACCTCGACAATATGTTGGCTGCCATCACCATTGGTCTGCATTTCGGTGTAGAGCCTCAGCAAATCAACCACGCTCTTGAGAACTACATTCCCAGCAACAACCGTTCTCAACTGGAGGTAACTGCCCACAACCGCCTCATAGTGGATGCCTACAACGCCAATCCTTCCAGTATGGCTGCTGCCATAGACAACTTCCGCCTGTTGGAAGCCGATCACAAAATGGCCATCCTTGGCGATATGAAAGAACTTGGCAGTGTGTCCGAGCAAGAACACCAGAAGGTGGTAGACCTGCTCAAAGTCAATCATATAGAGAATGTTTGGCTTGTTGGCGAAGAGTTCGGCAAGACACAAACCAGCTATCGCAAGTTTGCAAATGTAGACGAGGTGAAGGCCGAAATAGCTCGTCAGCGTCCTAAAGGGCAATATATTCTCATCAAAGGAAGCAACGGAACAAAACTGTTCCAACTGCCCGAACTTCTATAAAAAACTAAAAAACAAATGTGCAAAATGCGCTGTTTTCAAAAAAATAGCGTATCTTTGCACTCGCTTCGGGATGTAGCGCAGTTGGTAGCGCACTACGTTCGGGACGTAGGGGTCGCCAGTTCGAGTCCGGTCATCCCGACAAAAAAGCGGCAGGAAGAACCTTCTCTTCTTGTCGCTTTTTCTGTCTCATTTTGCCAAATCTTATCCGTTGGTTTGTAAACCCCATCATTGCCCTCCCAAACGGCCGAAAAAGGTGATTACCTCTTCCCAAGTTTTAAACTCATCGCTACCAAACACTATGGTAGTTCCCAAGAATTCATCCACCTTTTTGGCACTGATAAGATAGTCGCCACACAACAGTTGGGGTTGGTTGGCAAAGAGCACATGGTTCCAGGCCGGAGCACTCACATACTCTTCTATCCACTCTTGTGCTGAAGTAAGAAACGCATGATCGTTAGTGGGTGCAGGAACAAGAAAATAGACATTGTAGTTGTCCAACAGGAACTCATAGGCCTTGTGGAAACTCGACAAAGGTTTTCCATAGTTGTCTGCCAGTGTCGACCAGTCTATCAGCACACTGGGGCGTTCCTTTCCTTCCTGCCAGTCGCTTATCCAGCGCACCACGGGCATTAGATAATGGAACAACACTTTCTCTATCAGCCTGTGCTCACCATGAAAACGAATGGCCTGCGGATAGTGGGAAGCAAACAAGTCGAAGGTGTGTACAACAGGATCTGCATCGCCAAAAAGGCCATACACACGTTGTCTGTCGTCGTCTGTCAACCCCGTAAAGCACTGTTGTGTTATCTCGGCATACTCTTTCTGCAGGGCTTTGGTCACTATCACCTCTTGAATGCCGTCTTTACGCGGGTTCTGATAGACCTGTTTGCCCACCATGCTCTGCTCGCGTATCGTATCGCCCATCTGGAAAGCAGGGTTCACACAGATACGGTCAACTCCACGCAACATCTCGGTGTACATTCCGCCCATCGATGTACCTATCACCAAATCGGGCTTTTCCCGTTCCACCAACGCATGAAGCAACTCCATTGCATCAGCCGGATGGATGGGCAGGTCGGGAGCAATCACTTCACTCTTGGGCATATACTCGCGCAAGAGTTGGGCGGTATGCGTAGAACCGGCAGACATAAATCCATGCACATACATGATTTTACGCTCCGACATCAAGTCGGGGAATGTTTTCTGATAAGGGTTTTCCATTGTCGTTATCCTTTCGTTTAAACCAACGGCAGTGCCATGCCGTTGATTTTCTGGTAGACATCAAGGGCATAAACATCCGTCATTCCACTTATATAATCTATTACTGCCATGATGCGTGCTTCCAACTGGTCGTTGGAAATATCGTACTGGCTACTTACTCGGCGTATGAGTTGTTGGCTATGGAAGCGCTCTGGGTTGACAGCCGCCTCAATGAAGGCCTTCATCAAGGTCTCCATAATCTTGTAACCCGACAGTTCCACGTCCAGCACAGTCTTGCTTTTGTAGATGCGCTGAAAGGACATCGTGGCACAATGGCGGTAAGCATCGCGTAAAAGGGGCGTCACATGGTCTATCAGCGACCCTTCGAAGCTACCCGACAAGATGGCATCTTCGTTTTCGACAAAAGTACGCACGCAGGCCGCCTCCAGTGCGCCCACCACACGGGCACGCATATACACCACCTTTTCGTTGTCGTCTGTCACGCCTTCTTCCTTGATGCGCTGACAGATATGTGCCTTGGTATCATCGTCAAAGAAGCCCAATAGCAACCGTTGGGTTTCTTCAAAAGAGAGCAACCGCAGTTTGTGGGCATCTTCTATGTCCATAATCTCATAGCAAATGTCGTCTGCTGCCTCTACAAGGTACACCAGTGGATGGCGTGCATAAGCCAATTCGGTGGCCGAGGAATGCTTGCAGATGATGCCCAACTCGTCAGCTATCTTCTCATAGGTTGCTCGTTCGGGCGCAAAAAAGCCAAACTTTCCATGTTTGCCTGCCATATTGGAAGAAAAAGGATACTTCACCACACTGGCCAACATCGAGTAGGTCATCACAAATCCGCCTTCACGGCGCCCTAAAAAGCGATGGGTAAGAAGTCGGAAGGCATTGGCGTTGCCTTCAAAGTGGGTGATGTCGCTCCACAACTCTGGACTTACACGGTCTTTCAAAGCCTGTCCTTCGCCTTCCGAAAAAAACGTTTGGATGGCTTTCTCGCCACTATGACCGAAGGGCGGATTGCCCATGTCGTGCGCCAGACAAGCAGCTTGCACAATCACACCTATCTGTTCGAAGAGGGTGTTGCGCAGTTCCGGATGGCGAGTAGCCAACAACTGGGCCGCAACATCGTCCCCCAACGACTTTCCCAAGGAAGCCACCTCTAACGAATGGGTCAGCCGGTTGTGGACAAACACACTTCCGGGCAGAGGAAACACCTGTGTCTTGTTCTGCAATCGGCGAAAAGGGGCTGAATAAATCAGCCTGTCTGCATCCCGTTTAAACTCGGAGCGGTCGTCATACCGTTCTATATGACGGTCTTCTTGTCCCAACCGCTTTGTCGATATCAGTCGTTTCCAGTCCATACGCATAATGTTATTGTCGCAACAGAGCTTTCTGCCCATGCCTTGCAAAAGTAATTAAAATTGCCTAAAAACTATCTTTTCTCACTCAAAAATTCAACTATATGGGCAGAATTGCTTAAATTTGCATTTTACATAAAATAGGTAGAACGATGATTAAAATCAAAGTAATAAACGAGGGCCATCAGCCCCTTCCCGCCTATGCCACTCCGCAAAGTGCCGGCTTGGACCTACGGGCCAACATCGACAGTTCCATTGTGCTGCAACCGTTAGAACGCCGTCTCGTCCCGACAGGGCTACGCATAGCTCTTCCCGAGGGGTTTGAAGCACAGATAAGACCACGTAGCGGACTGGCGCTCAAGCACGGTATCACCGTTCTCAACTCGCCAGGCACCATAGATGCCGACTACCGCGGAGAAGTGATGGTGTTGCTCATCAACTTTTCCAACGAGCCTTTCACCGTCAACGATGGCGAGCGCATTGCCCAAATGGTAGTAGCCCGACACGAACAAGTGGAAATGGAAGTCGTGAAAACACTCGACGAAACAGAGCGGGGTACAGGGGGCTATGGACATACAGGCGTGAAATGACACAGTTTAACGAACCAACTACAACATTGAATCATTCTTTCTTTCATAAAAACAATTTATGGCGGGGCATGGCGTTAATAGCCTTTTGGGCGATGACCCTGCCCATAATGGCACAACTCGACGACAACGCCAAAGAGCGATACAACTACTTCTTCCTTGAAAGTGTCGTCCAGCAAAACCGAGGCAACCTTACAGGTGCTTTCGAATTGTTGCGTCATGCACAAACCATCAACCCCAATGCGCCGGAAGTGTACTACAATCTGGCAGGCTATTATGTTACGCTAAACAATTCAGCCCAGGCAAGGGCGTGCTTTCAAAAAGCTGCTGCACTTGCGCCAAACAATAGCACCTATCTGGAACGATTAGGGCAATTCTATATCAACAGCAGAGAATACGACAAGGCTATCGACACCTACGAGCGCCTTTATGCTACTCACAAGAACCGCTCAGACGTGATAGAAACCCTTTTCCGGCTCTATGCACAAGAGGAAAACCCCGACAAGATGATAGAAATGCTCAATCGGCTGGAGGTGGTCGAAGGCGGATCGGAACAAATTACGCTCTCCAAGATGCAGATATACGAGCAACTTGGCAAAAAGGGCAAGCAACTGGAAGAGCTCAAATCGCTGGTTGACAAGCACCCTAACGACCTCAACTACCGTACCATGTTGAGCAACTGGTTACTGCAGAACGGGAAAACCAAAGAGGCTTTGGTTGAATTGAAAAAGGTGTTAAAGGCTGAACCAGACAATGTAGCGGCACAAATGAGCCTACTCGACTACTATCATGCCGTCAAGCAAGAGGCAAAAGCCAACGAGTTGCTCACCCAACTGTTAAAGAGCAAGCACACCCCCACCGACACCAAGGTAACGTTGCTCCAAGATGTCATCACTAAAAACATCCACAACAACAACGATGATAGCGTCAAAACCATGCGCTTGATAGACGATGTGCTGGCACATCCACAAGACAATGCCGGCATTCTGTTGCTGAAAGCAGCGTATATGACCATCCACCAATGGCCAACAATAGCCATTGACAGCATTTACGAACAGGCTCTTGCTGTAGAGCCAGACAATCAGAGTGCACGCATTATGCTCCTGCAAGATCTCGCCGACGCCGGCAACTACGACAAAATAATTGCCGTTAGCAAACCAGGTATCGACTACAACCCCAAGGAACTGGTATATTACTATCTGCTCGGATTTGCCCAATATCAGAAACATGACAACGAAGAGGCACTTGCTACGTTCCGTAAAGGAGCAACACAAATCAACAAAGACAGCAACGCAGGACTGGTGTCCGACTTGTATGCCATCATGGGAGACTTGCTTCACGAGAAGAATGACGACGCTGCAGCCTTTGCTTGCTACGACAGTTGTCTGATATGGAAGGCTGACAACTATCTTTGCATGAACAACTATGCTTACTATTTAGCTGTAAAAGGGCAAGATCTGGAGCGGGCAGAACAGATGAGCTACAAGACCGTTCAAAACGATTCCACCAACTCCACCTACCTTGACACCTACTCGTGGGTGCTCTTTCAGGAAGGGCGTTACGCCGAAGCAAAGGCCTATATCGACAAAGCCATCGCCAACGATAGTGCTTATAACAACATTGCCAAAGAACATGCAGGCGACATTTATGCCATGAACGGCGACATCAACAGGGCCGTACTGCTATGGACAATGGCCGCAGAGAACGACAAAAACAACGCTTTGCTGCAAAAGAAAATCAAACTAAAGAGGTATATCAAAGAATGAGAACAAACAAAATATTAGCTATGGGACTGATGATGGTAGCACTCTCAGCGTGTGCCACGCAAAAGTCGGCAACGACTTCCAGCAACGCCGTCACAACCTCATCACAACAAAGTCCCACTTCAGATAGCGAAAAGCAAAAACTTGAATTTCTCAACAAGGTGTATGAGAACGAAGCCTATCAGAAAAACATCGTCAGCGACATTTCCTTTACCCTACAAACGAGCGGAAAAAACATTACGGTGCCAGGGCAACTGCGTATGCGGAAGAACGAAGTCATTCGCATACAACTGCTTCTTCCCTTCATAAGATCGGAAGCAGGACGCATCGAATTTGCAAAAGACTATGTGCTATTTGTAGACCGTATACACAAGGAATATGTAAAGACCAGCTATGACAAAGTGGCTTTTCTACACGACAACGGCATCACATTCTATACATTACAGGCCTTGTTTTGGAACAAGCTCTATCTGCCGGGAAAAGCCAACGTAGGATTTACCGACCTTGAAAAGTTTGCCGTCAGCAGCAACAATCAGACTGTCACTACCCCAATCACCGTCACCCAAGGGAAAATGACTTACCGTTGGCTCGCCAACACCACTAATGGGCTCATCAGCCAAGCCAATGTGGCCTACAATGGAGGTAGCCATGGGGAATCATCGCTCACCTGGACTTACGACAACTTTAAGAACTTTGGCTCCAAGAAGTTCCCTTATAGTCAGACACTCACCATAGACACCAAGGCCACAGGAGCCCAAAAAACACTCAAAGCCCTTTTCGACATCAGTAGCGTCTCTACCACTGACAATTGGGAAACCACTACCACGTTGTCTGACAGATACCGCCAAGTGAGTGTGGAAGAAGTGTTAGGAAAACTAATGAATATGTAAATGAAACGGATTATCATACTTTCAATGCTTTTGTTTGTGGCCCTTGCGCCTTATGCACAAAAGAAAAAAACGGTGCAAAAGAAACCACAAACAGAACAAAAAGGCCACAAAAAGACCCGGCAACAGACAACCACAAGGAAAGCCTCCCACAAAACGACCCGAAAAGAGCGGCAACAGGCCATTTCCACTCCCCAAATTACAGGACTGCAGAAAGAACGAGCCAAACTTCAGCAAGACATCAAAAACAAGCAAAAAGAATACAAGAACAAGGAAAACGATGTGCGCAACCGTCTTGACACTTTGGTGAAAATCAACACAGACATTGACCAAAAGCAAAAGACCATCGACACCATACAAAGCGATATCAAGCACATCGATGGGAATATCGACTTACTGAAAGGGCAACTGTCGTCATTAGAGGCACAGTTAGGGGAACGTCGTGCCAAGTTTATACAGTCCATGCAATATATGGCACGCCACCGTAGCATACAAGACAAACTGATGTTCATCTTCAGTGCCAAAAGTCTGACCCAAATGTACCGGCGTTTGCGCTTCGTACGTCAATATGCAGCCTACCAACGCGCCCAAGGCGAAGCCTTACAAAAGCAGCAGGAGTTGGTAGACCTAAAACATTCACAACTGAAAGATGTACGTGGCCACAAGAGCACATTACTCCACAAGCGTGAAAAAGCACGCGACATCATGGCAGACAAGCGCAACGAACAAGAGACAGTGGTGGCCTCTCTGCAGCAAGAGCAATCGGTCTTGCAAAACGTTATCGCACAACAGCAACAGAAACAACACGCACTTGACGCACAAATAGACCGGCTTGTTTCGATAGAAATCGAAAAGGCAAGAGCAAGAGCTGCAGCAGAAGCAAAGGCAAGAGCTGCAGCGCAAGCTGCTGCACAACGGCAACGGGCCGCTGCACAAGCACGAGCAAGGGCTGCTGCACAAGCTACAGAGCGGGAGAACGCCAAGCGCATAGCTGCAGCCAAAGAGCGTGAAGCAAAAGCAAAGGCCGAAGCCCAAAAAGCAAGGATAGAGGCTGAACGAGCCCGCCAAAAAGCACTTGAGGAAGAAAAAGCCAAAAAGCGCGAAAAAGCTGAACGCGAAGCACAAATAGCAGCTGCCAAGAGAGAGAAGGCAGAACAAAAAGCTCGCGAGGCTGAAGCAAGCCGTATGGCTGCCGAGCGCAAGGCCGCCGTTGACAACCAACGCGCACAGGCAGCAGCCCATGCTGCAGAAGCGGCTCCTGAAGAAAACCGTTCAACAGCCGACCGCGCTATGAGCAACAGTTTTGAAAGAAACCGCGGGCGTCTTCCCATGCCTTTGTCAGGACACATTTCCAGCCACTTTGGCCAATACAATGTGGCAGGACTGGAGAACGTCCGGTTGAGCAATAGCGGTATCAATATAAAAGGTGGAGCAGGAGCAGGCGTACGTTGTGTTTTCAACGGTGAAGTAAGTGCTGTCTTCAGCTTTAGTGGAACCATGGTGGTTATGGTTCGTCACGGCGACTACATCACCGTTTATGCCAACCTGAAATCGGTCAGTGTCAGCCGTGGACAAAAAGTAAGTACGGGACAGACCATCGGTGCCGTGGGCGGCGACGGGACTTTGCAGTTCCAACTGCGCAAGGGAACAACCAAGCTCAACCCAGAAGCCTGGTTAAGATAAGCCTTTAAAAATGACAAAACATTTTATATTTCAGCGCCATCCAAAAGTTGCACATACTTTTGGATGGCGTCTTTCATTTCAGAAAGACCTATAAATTCATCGGCAGAATGGGAACGAGAAGACGCCCCTGGGCCCAACTTCAGAGAAGGGAACGGCATCAATGCCTGATCGCTGAGCGTGGGAGAGCCAAATGGAGTCATGCCCATGGCACGGCAACGGCTCACCAAGGGATGGCCAAGGTCTATCTTCGAAGAGTTCAGACGGAAAGAGTGGGCCATGACTTGACTCTTTAGATGTTGCGAAATGATGTAAAAAACCTCTTGATTGGTATAACACTCATTGGTCCGCACGTCCACCAGCAACTTACATTCGTCTGGCACAACATTGTGTTGAGTGCCAGCATGAATGACCGTAACCGTCATCTTGGTAGGCCCCAAAAAGTCGCTGACTTTCTGGAAACGGTAATCACGCAACCACAAAAGGTCGTCAAGCACTTCATATATGGCATTAACGCCTTCCTCACGAGCTGCATGTCCAGACTTTCCTTTGGCAATAACATCTAACACCATCAGACCTTTTTCGGCAATAGCCGGCTGCATTCCCGTAGGTTCACCGACGATGGCCACATCCACCTTCGGCAAGACAGGCAGCAGTCTGCTAAAACCTTCAGAGCCAGACACTTCTTCTTCCGCCGAAACTGCATATACAAGATTGTAGGATTGTGGTTTTTGCGTAAGCCAGCGAAACACTTGCAACAACGTACACAAGCCACCACCGCAGTCGTTGGCGCCGAGTCCATAAAGGCGGTCACCCTCAACAAGCGGAGAAAAGGGACTTTTCGTCCAGGAGGAGACGGGTTTGACAGTGTCAATGTGGGCATTGAGCAATAGCGTCGGTGCATTGGCTTTCCAATGAGGATCGAGCACATAAAGGTTGTTTCCTTCCCGATGACAATTCAAACCGTAAGCCATGATGCGCTGCTGCATCACATCCGTGGCCCTAGCTTCCTCACGACTGTAGGACGGTATGGCGATTAGCGACTGCAATAGCGCTACAGCCTCTTCAAAAAGTTCTTGTTGTTGCATAGCAAGACAAAAGTAGCAAAACGAAATTAATTGACCAAATAATTTCTTGTTTTGATGAGTTTTATTTACCTTTGCAATAACTATAAATGCTCATGCTCATGCAGACCAATTGTCATCTTTCCGTTCTCATTCACGAACAAGCAAAAAAATATGGCACTAAAACCGCTTTGACATTTCGCAACTTCGGAAGCCTAACATGGAAAAGCGTCTCATGGAACCAGTTTTCAGCACGCGTCAAACAAGTTTCCAACGCCCTGCTGAACATAGGCATCAAGCCACAGGAAACCATTGCGGTCTTCTCACAAAACTGCATACAATATCTTTACACCGATTTTGGCGCTTATGGCGTTCGCGCCGTCAGCATTCCGTTCTATGCCACCAGTTCCGAACAACAGATACAGTACATGATACAAGATGCAGGGGTTCGCTTCATCTTTGTGGGCGAGCAGGAGCAATACAACAAAGCCCATCGCATCTTTGCATTGTGTCCGACACTTGAGCGCATCATCATCTTTGACCCGAGTGTACGCATCAGTTCCCACGACCCCAATGCGCTCTATTTTGAAGACTTCATCAAGCTTGGAGAAGACTATCCGCGCCAGTCAGAGGTGGAAGAACTGTGGAAAGCCGCCAACAACGAAGACCTCTGCAACATTCTTTATACCAGCGGTACCACAGGAGACAGCAAAGGCGTGATGCTTACCTACGGACAATACCACGCTGCTTTGGTTGCCAATGACGAGTGCGTGCCACTGACTGAAGACGATAGGGTTATCGACTTCTTGCCCTTTACCCACATCTTTGAACGCGGATGGGCCTATTTGGCTCTGTCGGAAGGTGCACAACTCATCATCAACACCTATCCCAAGGAAATTCAGCAAAGTATGCGTGAGACTCACCCCACCAGCATGTCGTCGGTTCCCCGTTTTTGGGAGAAAGTATATGTAGGCGTGAAGGCTAAGATGGACCAAGCCAGTCCGCTACAACGCAAACTTTTTCTGCACGCATTAGCAGTAGGCAAAAAATACAACATCGACTATCTCAGCCGTGGGAAACGTCCTCCCCTCCCCTTAAAACTCGAATATGCAGCACTCAACAGGACGGTGTTAAGTCTTGTGCGCAAGCAATTAGGCTTAGATAAGCCCAACATCTTTCCGACTGCGGGGTCGACAGTAAGTCCTGAAGTAGAGCAATTTGTACACAGCATAGGCATAAAAATGGTTGTGGGATACGGACTGACGGAAAGTCTGGCCACCGTTTCCTGTGACCATCTGGACGAAACCTACACCATAGGGTCGGTGGGACGACCTATCAACGGCTTAGAAATAAAGATAGGAGAAAACGACGAGATATTGCTCAAAGGGCCTACCATCACAAAAGGCTACTTTCACCGCGAGCAACTAAACAACCAAACTTTCGACAAAGACGGTTTCTTCAAGACGGGAGATGCGGGCTATATGAAGAATGGAGAACTCTTCCTGAAAGAACGCATAAAGGACTTATTCAAGACAAGCAACGGAAAGTATATAGCGCCACAGGCTCTTGAAGCCAAATTGCTCGTTGACAAGTTTGTCGACCAAGTAGCGGTGATAGCCGATCAACGTAAATTTGTTTCGGCACTCATCGTACCCGACTTCCTCATACTTGAGGAATATGCACGCGAACATCGCATTCCGTTCAACAACAGGGAAGACCTTTGCCAAAACGAAAACATCCACAAGATGATAGCAGAGCGAATAGAAACCTTGCAACAACAATTGGCTTCTTACGAACAGGTGAAACGATTTACGCTTATCGCCCACCATTTCTCAATGGAAGACGGAGAACTTACCAACACCTTAAAGCTGAAACGCCCCGTCATCAACCGCAACTTTAAGGATGTTATTGATAAAATGTACGAAGAATGATTACAGCTGATCAACTGAAAGACGTTAAAGAGCGCACAGAAGCATTGCACCGCTATCTGAACATCGACCAAAAGAAAATAGAATTTGAAGAAGAGCAACTGCGCACGCAAGCACCCGACTTTTGGGAAGACCCAAAACGGGCGCAAGAGCAGATGAAAAAGGTGAAAAGCATTGAGAAATGGATTGTCGGCTACAAGACTGTCCGCGACTTAACCGATGAGTTGCAACTTGCTTTTGACTTCTACAAAGACAACATCGTAACAGAAGAAGAGGTAGACGCGCTCTACGACAAAGACATAAAGGCCATAGAAGAACTTGAACTGAAGAATATGCTCCGACAGGAAGAAGACCCTATGGACTGTGTTCTGAAAATCAACTCTGGTGCCGGAGGTACTGAAAGCCAGGATTGGGCTTCAATGCTGATGCGCATGTACATGAGATGGGCGGAAGCACATGGCTACAAAGTGAACATTACAGACCTGCAAGAGGGAGATGAAGCAGGCATCAAAAGCGTTACGATGACCATAGAAGGCGGAGAATATGCCTACGGATATCTGAAAAGCGAAAACGGCGTGCACCGATTGGTGCGCGTAAGCCCCTTCAATGCACAAGGAAAACGCATGACAAGCTTTGCAAGCGTCTTCGTTACACCACTCGTCGACGACACCATAGAGGTCTTTGTAGACCCTGCAAGACTTTCATGGGACACCTTCCGTTCGAGTGGAGCTGGCGGTCAGAACGTCAACAAGGTAGAATCGGGTGTACGTCTGCGCTATCAATATGAAGACCCTGATACCGGTGAGCAAGAAGAAATACTCATTGAGAACACCGAAACCCGAGACCAGCCAAAGAACAGGGCCAAAGCTTTGCTCCTCTTGAAGTCGCAACTGTACGACCGCGCTATGAAGAAGCGCCTGGAAGCGAAAGCAAAAATAGAAGCATCAAAGAAAAAAATAGAATGGGGAAGCCAAATCAGGAGCTATGTCTTTGACGACCGCCGCGTGAAAGACCATCGCACTGGCTATCAGACAAGCGATGTAGACGGTGTAATGGACGGCAAGATAGACGGATTTATCAAAGCCTATCTGATGGAATTCCCAACCAACGACGAAGAATAACAATTAATCTAAACAACAAAAATACTATGAACAATAACGGTAAAGCACGCAAAAAAGCGTATGAAGAGAAGCAGGAAAAGCAAGCACAAAAAGTGATAAAATGGATAATAGGCGTGTTGGCAGTATTGGCTATTGCCGTTGCTGGCTACTCAATGTGGCTCGTTAGCTGATTATGAGCGGACTGGAAATAGAACGGAAGTTTCTGGTTCATAAGTCAATGGACTGGAAGAGCAAAGCTTTTGCCAGCAGCCACATCCAACAAGGTTACTTCGCTGCCATCAACACGGTAAGAGTTCGCATACGTGACGACAAAGGGTTTCTGACCATTAAGGGGCCATCACGCAATGGAGGAATGACTCGCTACGAATTTGAGAAGGAAATCTCACTGGACGAAGCGCAGCATCTGATGGCCCTTTGCGAACCTGGCATCATTGACAAACGGCGATATCTTGTCAAAGCGGGCAACCATACATTTGAAGTGGACGAGTTTTACGGTGATAACGACGGGCTTGTGATGGCGGAAGTGGAGTTGGGAAAAGAGACGGAAGACTTTGAAAAACCGGACTTTATAGGAATGGAAGTGACGGGTGACCGGCGTTTCTATAACTCACATATGCGCCAAAATCCGTTTAGCGTTTGGCGAAACACTTTACCAGAAGAATACCGATAAGGCCTCCGAGAGTTGCTCCAATGGCATCGGCGACAAAATCCAACCAGTCGCCCGTTCGGCGTCCTCCCGTACAATAGGCTTGTGCAATCTCGACAAGCCCTCCCATCAAGGCAGGCAATAGCCATGCCCAAAACATCAATGCGACCTTATGCAAAGATGATTTGTGAACTTTATAATATTCAAAACCCACTGTCAATGTAAGCGCAAGGTACATAACGATGTGTACCCACTTGTCTATCAGCGTGACATTGTCAAGCGGAGTTTCCGGTATGGGAAGCATACAAGCCAACCAAATCAGCACAACAATGATGAATGAAAACGGATAACGGGCTATCGTAGATTTGCTTAATTTTTCCATTTACGTTCTTTTTTACTGCAAAAGTAGATATTTTTTTATACTTTTGCAGTAATTAATATCGATTTTTTATGAAACAACAAGAAAGAGCAAACTTCGGTAGTAAGTTGGGAATCATTCTTGCCACAGCTGGAGGTGCGGTTGGATTGGGAAATATTTGGCGCTTTCCCTATATGGCAGGAGCCAATGGCGGTGCCGCTTTTATACTTATATATATAGGTTGTGTGCTGTTGTTGGGATTGCCCTGTATGATAGGAGAATTTATCATTGGTCGCCATGCAGCCTCAAATACGGCCCGGGCCTATACAAAACTGTCTAACGGAACGCCATGGAAATGGGTGGGCTATCTGGGTGTTATCACCGGATTTCTCATCACAGGTTACTATGCAGTGGTGTCCGGGTGGTGCTTACAGTATGTTTTTGCAGCCCTTACAGGTCAGTTGCACGGGTCGGCCACAGACATTACCAACTATTTCAAGAACTTTAGCAGCAACGCTTGGGAGCCAATACTATGGACGGTTGCCATATTGCTGATGACACATTTCGTCATCATACATGGAGTAAGGAATGGCATTGAGCGCGCTTCCAAGGTGCTGATGCCTGCATTGTTCATTCTGCTATTGGTGATTGTTGTTGCATCGTGCTTGCTTCCAGATGCAGGCAAAGGCATTATGTTCTTGTGCAAGCCTGACTTCTCAAAAGTAACAAAAGACGTTTTCCTAAGCGCTTTAGGGCAATCGTTCTATTCGTTGAGCATTGCAATGGGTTGTATCTGTACCTATGCTTCTTATTATACACGACAGACCAACCTGCCAAATTCCGCCATTCAGATAGGGCTCATAGACACCATGGTAGCGATTCTGGCGGGCCTGATGATTTTTCCTGCTGCCTTTTCGGTAGGAATAAACCCCGACAGCGGTCCTTCTCTGGTGTTCATCACGCTGCCCAACGTCTTTGAAAAGGCCTTTGCCGGACTTTCCCTGTTGGGAACAGTCATCTCGTTAGGCTTCTATGCCCTGCTTTCGTTGGCCGCATTGACGTCTCTCATTTCCCTGCATGAGGTGAGCACAGCATTCTTTCAAGAAGAGTTGCAAACCAACAGAAAACGGGCTGCCACTATTGTCACCTGCTCTACCTGCTTTATCGGGGCTATCTGCTCGCTATCGCTGGGAGACTGGAGCTGGTTAAGCATCAGTGGGAAAACGCTTTTCGACATCTTTGACTTTGTTACAGGACAGATATTTTTGCCTTTAGGAGGATTTTTCACTTGCCTATTCTTGGGATGGTATGTACCCAAAAAGCTTGTCAAGGACGAATTTACCAACTGGGGGACACTCAAAACACCTTTGTTTGGTACATTCTACTTTCTCATTCGCTTCGTCTGTCCGCTTCTCATTCTCGCCGTTTTCCTCCATCAGTTCAACATTATCTGATGAAAAGAATGGCTAATCCACCTACAAAAACAAACTGATTATGGCAGAAAGAGTTCACTTTGGGAAATTAGGCGTAATATTGGCAACGGCAGGTTCGGCTGTTGGATTAGGCAATATATGGCGCTTTCCCTATATGACAGGACAAAACGGAGGGTCAGCATTCATCCTTATCTATATGGTGTGTGTATTGATGCTCGGCATTCCAGGAATGATTGCTGAATTTATTGTAGGACGACATGGAGCGAGCAATGCGGCAAAAGCCTATCAAAGCTTCCACAAAGGACGCCTTTGGGGACTGATAGGACTGACGGGAGTAATAACAGCCATCATCATCTTGGGTTTCTATGCAGTGGTGTCAGGATGGTGTTTGGAATATCTTTTCGAGGCGGTCTGTGGCAACATGCAAGGAAACGCGCAAACAGCAAAAGCCTTCTTCCAAACGTTTTCAGCAGACCCCATCCGCCCAACGCTTTGGGCAATCTGCTTTGTTTTCATCACACACATTGTCATAATTCGTGGCGTACGCGAGGGAATAGAACACGCTTCCAACGTTCTTATGCCTACCCTGTTTGTCCTACTCATCATTATCGTATGGGCCTCGTGTTCGCTTCCCAATGCCGATAAGGGCATTCGTTTTCTTTTCCATCCAGACTTCACCAAACTGTCAAGCAGTGTTTTTCTGGACGCATTGGGACAAGCATTTTTCTCTTTGAGCTTAGGAACGGCGTGCCTATGTACGTATGCCTCCTATTTTAGCAGACAAACCAACCTGTGCAAGTCGGCTGGACAAATAGCTTTTCTGGACACACTAATTGCCATCATGGCAGGATTGATGATTTTTCCGGCCGCTTTTGCCGTAGGAGTGCGCCCAGACAGCGGTCCTGCGCTCATCTTCATCACGCTGCCCAACGTCTTTAAGGAAGCTTTTGAGGGTGCTCCTTCGGTGGGATTTGTCATTTCTATTTTGTTCTACGCACTGCTCTCGTTGGCTGCACTCACTTCTACCATTTCCATGCATGAGATAGGGACGGCGTTCTTTCGAGAAGAACTTCACATCAGCAGGAAACGGGCAGCCGCTATTGTCACGACCATCTGTTGTGGGATAGCAGTACTATGCTCACTTTCAACAGGAATTTTGGGTGGGCTGAAGATAGCCGACAGAAACATCTTGGACTTTTGTGACTTTCTCACAGCTCAGATATTGCTGCCTGTCGGCTCTTTACTGACGTGCATCTTTATAGGATGGATAGTGCCACGTTCGATCGTTAAAGACGAATTTAGCAATTGGGGCACCTGCAACAAACTCCTCTTCAGAGGATGGTTGTTTGTCATACGTTTTGTGTGCCCAATATGCATATTGGCCATCTTCCTTCACCAACTAAACCTCATTTAAAGCCGAAGACGGTATCACCATAAAGGAACCGGCAACATGAAAATAAAAAATATCTTCCTTCTGCAAAAATCAGACAGGCAAGTACTGCTTTTCCTTCTCACCTTGGCAGTGCTTGCCTGCCTGGCATTTTACTTTTTAGGACAACTCAACACGAAGACGACCCTTGGAAACAACTATCAAAAGGATAGCCTGAACATACCGCAAACCCAACAAGGAACCAATGACTATCCTCGCCCACGCTATTATCAAACGGCTGAAGGAAGAACCGCAGAACTCTTTGCTTTTGATCCAAACACTGCCGACAGCACCCAACTGTTACGTCTTGGTCTATCGCCATGGCAAGTGCGCAACATCTACAAATACAGAGCAAAGGGAGGAATCTATCGCAAACCGGAAGATTTTGCACGTCTATATGGACTTACACAGAAGCAGTACCGCAAAATGAAACCCTACATAACCATATCGCCCGACTATGCACCAGCAGCGCAGCTTGCTGGGGAACGCTCCTACCAGAAAAGCGAAGCTGACGGCTACCAACCATATAAAGAATATGACAGAGACACCATAAAGTACCCCATCAAGATAAAATTGGGAGAACACATCAACCTTGCCAATGCCGACACTACACTATTGAAAAAGGTACCGGGCATAGGTAGCGGATGGGCAAAAGCAATTGTCAGCTATGGGAACAAACTTGGCGGTTACGTCAATGTAGGCCAACTAAAGGAAATAGACGGATTTCCTGAAGAAGCACTTCCCTACTTTACCATATCAAATGCACACCCAAAAAAGATAAACGTCAACCAATTGACGGTGAACCAACTGCGTCGGCATCCATACATCAACTTCTATCAAGCAAGGGAGATAGCAGATTACAGACGATTGAAAGGTCCTCTGAAAAGCCTGTCACAACTTCAGCTGCTAAAAGATTTCCCACCGGAAGCTATTAAACGACTAACACCATACGTGGAATATTAACAAGAAAAACTTGAGGAAATTGAGCTTTCGGAAACCATAGGAGAGGTAAGGACATAAAAAAAGGACTACCGCTGTAGTCCAACCTTTGTTAACCTTAAATCTAATACTATGAAAAACACGATGCAAAATTACACCTTTCCCCTTATAAGGACAAATGTTTTGCCAAAGAATTACAATCTTGTTACATTTTCTTGACATACGTCAAGTCGTTATCAGTCAAATAGTTACCAATCTCAATAAAGCGAATAAGGCCACAAACTGATGTTTGCAGCCTTATCTATGAGTTTCGCTTGAGAGCGAAAAGATTTACTTAACAATTTCTTTCACTGTCTTACCGTTAGCATACTTAACGATGTTGACACCCTTTACAGGAGCACTGATGCGCTGACCGTTGAGTGTGTAACGAGCAACTTCAACAGAAGCTGAGTTCTCGTTGTTGACATTCTGAATGCCTGATGGGCAAGGGAGAAGTGGAGCCTTGGCAGCATTGATGATGGCGCCAGTAGTCGGGTCACTAACAATTGCTACAACATAAACATATTGCTTTTTAATTCCCTTAACCAAGGCAGCCTTGGTTGGGAAGGTAAGTGTGTAATTGCTGGTAGTGGTCTGATCGGCCGTCAAAGGATCAAGTGTAGCCTTGTTATTTGTACTAACATAAGAGCTTGCGAGCAACACATCATTGAAAGTAGTAGTCCAAGAAGAACCTGCAGTCCACAAGAACTTCAAGTCATCTGGCAATTGGCTTTTTGACAAACCAGTAGAACTTGCATAAGCAGAACTGTAATAGTTAGTTTGTTTCCAAGCATTACCGGTAGAGCCCAAACTGTCGCCAACAAGTACGAAGTCGATGTTATAATTACCAGAAACCAAAGCCTCTACATTTGCAGTTGCAAGAACCTGTGTAGAATCTTCACTCCACTGTCCTGTAACAGTAACACCCAATTCAGGAAGATCTTCCAAAGATGCAGAGAAATCGTTTGCAATGCTTGTGCTGCTTCCATAATAAGGATCGACAACACTGCCATCACGGTTAATCATACAACTGGGAGCACCGTTGAAACCCAATGCAGCATAATTGGCGTTGTACATCGGGTCTTTAGTAGCATATTGATGGATGGCAATGCCGATAAACTGATCACCAAACTGCTCACGCAAGTTCTTCATTCCAACATGGCCACGTGGACACCATCCACAGGTGGTACCTGTAAATTCTTCTACAACAGAAGCCTTATTAAGGGCACGTGACAGGGTGATGTTAGTACCAGAAGCACTCTTTGACGAAGCTTCATTGGCGGCACCATTAACTTTTGTTATTGTAAGAACAACTTCGTGAGAACCTACAACAGAAGCAGCAGGGATGTTAATTTTGGCAACTACACTACCTCCTACACCTAAAGGAGAGTCTAAAACAGCATGTTTCTCTGCACTGGTGGTGCCCTCCTGAGTGAGGGTATAATCGAAAGAAGAAAGGCTGGAACCTGCATTCAACAATGTCACCTTAACATCTTTGCTACCGTTGAGAGCTGTAGTGAACTTACCGAAAGGAGAAGGAACAACAGCATTTTCTGGGAAAGTGCCTTCAACAATGAGTTGAATGGCAGGTGAACCATAGCTATCGCCCATATTATACCAAGCTTCACCACTACCACCGGCAGAAGCTGGAATATTTCCATAGACATAGAAATTACGCTTTGGGCCATTGGTGAAGAAGCCGATAGGATAGTTGGAAGATGTCTGCTTGTAGCTGAAGCCAACCATCAAGCCTGCAATATCATCGGTCAAATCAAACTGGTCAGCAGTATCGAACATTGTAGTGTGCCAGCCTGACACAGAATTGGACTCTGTCTTGGTAGCAGCTTCGGAAATTTGACCTTCTGCATTTACCTTAGATACATAGACGCCAGATGCTGTAGAGCTCTGACCCAAAGAATAGCGAACACCAACAACCTTGGCTCCTACATAGGCACCGAAGTCTGTATTTTCCAATAAAATACCTGCTTTATAGTTGCCAGGAAGACCTGTCAAACCTAAAGAATTGTCACAATCGTCGGTTGTATAGTAACCGATAAGACGCTGATTACTTGGCAAATCAACCTTTGCGGGCGCTTTCTTTGCTCCAGAAACAACCGTCTGTCTGTCCAAAGAGCCTACAAAGGTCTTTGAAACAAACTTTTGTGCACTGACTGAAATTGAAGTCAGTACAACCAACAAGGAAAGTAATGTTTTCTTCATACTTGTTTGTTTTTGTTAGTAATGTGTGGATGATTATTTAAAAAGTTGCTTTACTATTTTTCCATTGGCAAGTTTGACAATGTTAAGACCACGAACAGGAGCCGTTACCTTCTGACCGTTGGCATTGTAACGTGCAAGTTCCTGAACCTTACCATTATCGGGATTCTCGATATTTTCTATACCTGTGGGATTATAAGAAAAGTAGATAGAGATCTGTGGGCCAGAAGCTATCACCGAACTTGGATCGTTTTCATCACTAAGGACCTCTGCCTTCAGCGTTATAGAGGCACTTCCAGGAAGAGGAACAAAATCGCCTGCATCATCAATATCAGCAGGTGTGAACCATTCGAGCATCAAGTCATCAATGGCTTTAGCTCTTTCTACACCATGCTTTTCGTAATTGCCAACCTCTTCATAAGAATTGCACTTCCCAAGCATACAGAACTGAACTGTTCCACCGCCTTCGTTGGTAAGCATGTCCAAGGAAACTTTAACCGCCTCGTTATTGTTGGTGGTGTTTTGAAGGTATAGCTTTGTTGGAATGTTCCAAGAGCCTAACTCGTCTAGGATGACGTTAGTCAAATTAAGAACGGTTCCGTTCTCATAAACAGTTGTACCGGTTTTATCTACAAAACGGAAAGTCTGGTCTACGTCTTGCGCATTGGCCAATGTGGCAAAAGCCATCAGGCCGAACATAACCAAGTTAAAAATCTTTTTCATTATCAATGCATTATAATTGTTGTTACACGTGTATTATCTTGTCTACTCTTCTGTTTTAGGCAATAGGGAAGCCTTGGTGACCTGTTGCACGCCATCGTCATTATAGACAAAAGCCACAACGCTAACATGAGAAGGCACCCATGAAGAACTGAGAGCGTAATGCCAAGTGAGTGTCTGAACCTCTCCTTCATAAAGCGAGAATGGCTCTCCCCAATCACCGTTGACAGCTCCACGGAAGACATGGTTGTGGACATAGTTTCTATTGAATTGGCCATCGGGCATCACCTGTATTGCCGTTATACTGTCTTCAACGAGCCAAACCTGTATGTTACCGGCAACACCGCCTTCCTTTCCAGTAGCATTGAGCGTTATATCGACAGAGTTATCCTCGGCATGATAGGCATTAGAGAGTTGCAAACTGACAGGAGCTTGCTTGGCCAACTCTTGTCGTACATTGGCACTCCACGTTGGATAGTCGCACAGGCCATGGCGATTAACAAGTCCTACAGGCTGATAACTTGCATTCCAATGATAATAATAGGTATTGCCCAAATCGGTCATAAGTCCCAAACTGGAAGAGTTGCCCTTAAAGCCAAGAGGACCAGAGTGTATGCCCACAGCTATCACAGTATCGGCGCCATAGGTTTCCTGCAAGGCTTCGATAGCTTCTGTGGCAGTTGGGCAGTTGGCACAACGTTGACCCGTAAAGTCTTCGATTAGCACATTACGGCCCACAGGGACTTGGGCTACATGCTCAAAACGCTCATTTTCGGCCACATCGCTACAAGAAGCAAAGGCTATGGCCAAAACCACTAATAAGCAATTATAGAGTTTTTTCATTACTGTCTATTGTTATTTTGCAACGCGTTAGAAATTGTAATTATATGAAAGAGTAAATCCTTTGGACTCAGGTACATACCGGCAAACGCCACCCGAGCAGTTATACCCGGCCCGTGTACGTCCCCAACCCAACTGGAAGCGATGTGCACCAAGGTTATAGGTGGCATAAGTCTGCCAATAGTGGGCATTGGTGCGTCCGCAATTGTATTCATCACTCACCGTAAACATCCAATGCGGAGCAAAGGAGAGTTCCACCAAACCAAACAACCAGTCGCCATCATCTTCACCCGTAGTGAGATATTGTGCCTCTGCACGCAACGTAGTCTTGGGGGCAATGTTAAACAACCCGTCGGCAACGAAGATGTTGGAATGGATCATTCCACCTTCACCCTCAACGATGGTTTTGTTATAGAACTGGTTCATATACATCAAGTTAAGTTTGAACGACTTTGTAAATCGACGTTCCAACTGTACATCCAGATCCTGATAGTAAGTCTGACCTCCCCATTTCCAAAAGGCAGAGCCATAGCCTTGAGTGCCATAATAGGCAGCAAGGTTGGGTTGACGGTCGGGATAAGCTGCACTCCATAGTTGGTTGCAAGCGACCTTGTTTTGCTGGATGGCATGAATGTGCGAGAAATTCACCTTCAAGTTCATGCCATAGCGACCGCCGATGGCAGTACGGCGTTTGAAATTATAGCCCAACTGAGCTTGATAAGCCCATTCTCCTGCAGGGTGTGTGGCATAAGGATAGAGAGATGCAAGCGCATAGGTCTGATCTTCCGTGAAGGCTGGAAGGTGGTTGATGAAGGAAGATGTTCCACTCATTGAGCGACGGCTACGGAACGAGAAGTTATCGGAGCGTTTGCCTTGGAGCAAAACAGAGAAACCACGCTTTGAGTAAGACGTAGACAACATGGCTACATAGCCTTTACGGAAAATATATCCGTTGTCGAAAGATGGGTCTTGCGTCTTCTGAGCATACTCACCTAAAAGGCTAAATCCGCCCTTTTGCAAATTTGCACGCACATCCCACGCGTTGACATTCTCTGGAAGGACAAGTTTCTCGGTAGGGGTTGTGAAGATTTCATCTTCGGATGCCTTTTCATGCTTGTTTACCCAAGAGGCGCCAAGTGTGAGATAAGTGGAAGACTGCTTCAATACCTTGAACCACTCGTCAAGGCTCAGCTCCATGTCAGCACCGCTCACCCACGCATTGTTGTGTGCCCAATAGCGGCGCTGTTTTCCACTGAGCACTTTCAGCCGAACACCTTTAACCGGCTGAACGGCAAGACGTGCACCCAGCAAGGAGTTATCAATACCTAACGAGCGTTCTTCGTATGTACGGAAGATAAAGCCCGAACCAAACTGGTCGTAAAAGGTACCAAGAGTAAGTTCGGCCTTTTTCAACTTGCCTTTCACATAGAAGAAGGGGACACCCCATCCTTTGAAATCGCTCTCAAAGCCAGGAAGAGGATGTTCCAAGTACTCAAAACGAACCCCAGCATCAACATATTTGCTACTTGCATTGAGGTCTACATAAGAATTAAGACGAAAATCCTCGTTGGAGCCATCAGATTGTTTTCCAGTAGGAGCAAGCGCATCCACCTGAACACTGCCCGAAAGAACAACCTTGTCTGCGCTTTCGTCTGTGTTTTGCGCCCAAAGAGTTGTACACGACAACAACGCTGTTGTCAGCAACAATGCACCTTTATTCTGCATAACTTGTCGATTGATGTTAATAACGCTATTACTTGACGAGTTCGCGAACTTTTTCTATCAACTCGTTTTCTGCGCCCTCGGTATAGCCATTGTGCTTATAGACAATATTACCTTTTCCGTCACAGATAAGCACATAAGGTATCATTTGGATGCCCAATGCACGTTTAAAATCGCTGTTGGGGTCGAGGAGTACGTCATATTCCCAGCCATACTCGTCAACCATAGGCTTTACCTTATTGATGTTCTGGGCTTGATCGATGCTCACAGCAAAAATTTTCACGCCAGTTTCATCCTGCCAATCGGCATATACTTCGTTGATTGCTTTCAACTCACGATTACACGGTTTGCACCATGTAGCAAAGAAATCGATAATGAACGGTTTCCCATTATTAGACAACGTGTCGGTGGAAATGGTTTTGCCATCCATTGTTTTCAGCGTAACCGCTGGTAACTGTGCATAAGTAACCATAGCTATAGCCATAGCTACAAAAGTCAATAACAGTTTTTTCATAACCTTATCGTATATTGTTTTTATAATTGTCCAAACCTTTTTTGAGGAAATCAAGATAGCCAGGAATATCTTCTTTATAAACGAATGAGCCGGAGAGAGGATTGCCCTCGTTGTCAACCGTTACGTAGAACGGCTGTGCAAGATAGCCAAACTTGCTTTGCTCGAGGTAGCTCCATTTGGCCCCTACCGTACGCAAGGTGTGCTTGACACCATCTTTGTCAGTTACTTCCATAGGCTCTTTAAGCGGCGTTTTGTCGTCAACATAGAGAGATATAAGCACATAGTCCTTGGTGAGCATACGCGCAACCTCGGGGTCTGTCCATACGGCTGCCTCCATTTTGCGGCAGTTGACACAACCAAAGCCTGTAAAGTCGAGCATTACTGGTTTGCCTTGGGCTTTGGCAGCAGCCATTCCCTCCTCATAATTGGTATAGGCTGGATGAACTTCTTCACTCTTGTTGAGATTAAAATCCTGCGTATTGACAGGAGGAGCAAAAGCACTGACCGCCTTACAAGGAGCTCCCCACAGACCAGGAATCATATAGACGGCAAAAGCCAGCGACACCATACCAAGCAAAATGCACAAGACTGGTTGCGCCTTATTTTCATCTCCATCGCTTTGGAAGCGCAACTTCCCTATCAAGTAAAGGCCAAGCAAACCAAAGATGACTATCCACAAGGAGAGGAACACTTCGCGATCAAGCAATCCCCAACCGTATGCCAAATCGGCAACAGAGAAAAACTTGAGAGAAAAAGCCAGTTCAATAAAGCCTAATACCACCTTCAACGTGTTCATCCATGAGCCTGACTTAGGTGCTTGCTTTAGCCAAGAGGGGAAAAGCGCAAAGAGGGTAAAGGGCAACGCCAAGGCTATAGCAAATCCGAACATACCGATTGCAGGAGCAACCCAATTGCCGGATGTTGCTGCTTGAACGAGTAACAAGCCTACAACTGGGGCTGTACAGGAGAAGCTTACCAACGAAAGCGTAAACGCCATCAGGAAGATTGACAACAAGCCACTGGTAGTAGACGCCTTTGTATCCACCTTGTTCCCCCAGGAAGAAGGAAGACGTAGCTCAAACCAGCCAAAGAAAGACAACGCAAAAACCAGCAACAACAAGAAAAAGAAGATGTTGAACGGTGCATTTGTTGCTAACTCATTCAAACGCTGAGGACCGAAAGCAGCAGTGATAATCAGTGCCAAAGCCATGTAAATGACTACAATGGAAATGCCGTAAGTGACGGCATCACGTATTCCTTTGGCTTTGGCTTTGTTTCTTTTCAGGAAAAAGCTAACCGTCATTGGGATAATTGGCCATACGCATGGGGTAAACAAAGCAACCAATCCTCCCAAAAATCCCATTATAAATATGTATATCAACGAATGGTTGGACGTGGTATCAGAAAACGATTTCAACTCATTGATAACCGGTTTCCATAAATCCGCACTAACAATGGCTGCTTGAGCCGTGTCGGTAGAAGCAACAGCCACCGCACTATCCACCTTCGATGTATCGGTTTTTGCTGCGGGAAGAGAATCCTTCACCTCTTCTTTTGCTACAGGAGCGTCTGCCGGTCCGTTTCCCTTAAAGTTAAAATCAACTTGAGAAGGAGGCATACACATTTCTTCATTACAAGCCGAATACTCCAAATAGCCTATAATATGATAAGTTTTTCCTATTATCTTAAAGCGCTGAACAAAGCTTACACTTTTTTCAAAATAGCGCAATTTCATTTCAAAAATAGGATCGTTTATGCTTATCTCATGGCCTCTTGGGGTAAGCTTCCCAACAGGTTGGGCACCTTCCGCCTTTTCTATAGTGAACGTTGCCGAGTTAGGGCCACCGGCAGGAAGGCCTGTAGAATAGACATGCCACCCTTTATCGATGGATGCAGTAAACACAACATCCACTTCAGAAGGTGACACCTGTTTTTGTTGTACCTTAAAATGTACGGGCATTTGTTGTGCAAAGGCAGCCACTCCACCTATTGCCCACATAAACACCCATAAGACCATTGTCACTAAAATTTTCTTTTCTCGATACTTAAATAATTTCATTTGTCTATTTATTGCCTTTTCCTTACAATTCAAGTCGTTACCCTAAGAATCTCTTATTATTTTTAATCTCAAGGTGCAAAATTACGTATAAATTTACAAACACCATCTTTTTTATTGGAAAAATTGTTCATATTAGAATAAATTAGTATCTTTGCCACAGAAACAGAAATAGAAGTTCGGAACTATAATATATGGAATTCTGACATGGAACGTGTTGGAATTCCATGTTTTTATCCCTTTCTGAATGTAATGAAATTAATTAAAATTTAAACAATTAAGTTATGGCTTATATGTCACAAGAAGGCTACGATAAGCTTGTAGCCGAACTAAAACGATTGGAATCGATAGAACGTCCAAAGGCATCAGCTGCTATTGCAGAAGCTGCCGACAAGGGCGATTTGAGCGAAAATTCAGAATATGATGCAGCAAAAGAGGCACAATCACATCTTGAATCGAAGATTAATGAAATAAAACTGACCATTGCACAAGCAAAGATTGTAGACACTTCCCGTTTGAGCAGTGATGCCATACAAATTCTTTCAACGGTGGAAATGACCAATATGGGTACTGGCTCAAAGATGAAATATACCATTGTCAGCGAAAGTGAAGCCAACTTAAAGCAGAACAAGATTTCCATCAAAACCCCAATTGCACAAGGGTTGCTCAACAAGAAGGTTGGTGATATTGCAGAAGTAAAGGTTCCTCGTGGTACCATCAAGTTGCGTATAGACAAAATAACCATTGACGCTTAAAACATATGACAATATTCAGCAAGATAGCCGCCGGTGAAATTCCCAGCTACAAATGTGCAGAAAGCGACAAGTTTTACGCTTTTCTGGATATCAATCCTGTAACACAAGGGCACACATTGGTAATACCACGCAAAGAAGTGGATTACATCTTCGACATGGAAGACGAAGAATTGGCCGCCTTTGAGGTGTTTGCCAAAAAAGTTGCGAAAGCCATCAAGATTGCATTTCCCTGCAAAAAAGTGGCACAAGTGGTGTTAGGGTTGGAAGTTCCACATGCACACATCCATCTGTTGCCCATGAACAGTGAGGCGGATGTGAACTTTAAGAATCACGTCAAGCTTTCTGATGAAGAGCTAAAAGAAACCGCCGACAAAATATTCAAGGCTTTCCAAGCTCTTTAAAAGACAAAAGCAAGCGGTCAAGAACACGAAGACAACCTTCTTATAGACTCTTGACCGCTTGCTTTTTACAGTCAAACAAACTCTTCTCCTTTTTGCATTTGCACTTCATTTACAAACTTCCTAACAAGCGCAGAAGAGTCTTCTTTCTTGCAAATGAACAGCACATTATCCTTTTCTGCCACAATAAAGCCGTCCAAACCATTGACAACTCCCAAACGTCCTTTTGGCAATTTGATAATGTTGTTGTGAGCATTATTGAGTAACACTTCGGAATCAATCACCACATTGTCACCTTTTTCAGTGCTCATCGCCTCATAGATGCCATGCCATGTGCCCAAATCGGCCCAACCAAAGTTGCATTTCTGCACGGCTACATTTTCGCATTTTTCCAGTATACCATAGTCAATGGAAATGTTAGGATAAGACGGGAAGTTCTCTTGAACAAAACGTTCCTCTTCCTCTACAGTGTAATTAGGATTGATTGCATCCAGGTTACGCAATACAACAGGCAGAAATTTATAAAGACACATTCCCAAATAATGGACATTAGACAAGAACAGTCCCGTATTCCAATACCATTCTCCGCTATCCATAAACATTTTTGCAAATTCACAATCGGGCTTTTCCGTAAATGCTTGAACTTTATAGATAGCATCCACTTCGGTGGAGTCTCCCTCCTGAATATAGCCATACCCCGGTTCGGGGCGCGTGGGTTTTACACCCATTGTCAGGAGCATGTTGTGTGAAGCGACAAATTGCAACCCCTTCAAAACATCGTCTTTAAACGCCTGCTCGTTGAAAACAGCTTGATCGCTCGGAGTGACTATTAGGGTGGCTTTGGGGTCACGATGGGCTATACGATGAGCTGCCCAGGCAACACTTGGGGCAGTGTTGCGATGAATAGGTTCTGCCATTATCTGCTCTTGGGACAACGTGGGCAATTGCTGACGCACATAAGAAACATATTCTTGAGTGGTATTAACATATATATTGTCTTTTGGTATAATCTGGGCAAACCTGTCATATGTTTGTTGGAGTTGAGTCCTGCCGACACCAAAGAAGTCCAAGAACTGCTTAGGCTGATCTTCACGACTACAAGGCCACAACCGGCGACCCATTCCCCCCGCTAAGATTACACAATAAAAATGGCTTTTTTCCATAGTTATTTTCCTTTTAGGTTTTCTTTATTCTACAAACAAAGGTAGGCAATAAAGCAAATATGGACAAGAATTTTAAGTTTTTTCAATGAAAAATTTGCTAATTCAGAAAAAACCACTAACTTTGCATCCGCTTACAACACATAGGTTGTTATGCCCAGATGGCGGAATAGGTAGACGCGCTGGTCTCAAACACCAGTGGAGCAATCCATCTCGGTTCGATCCCGAGTCTGGGTACTTTATTAAAAATTAAATCCTTACAAGTAATCTTCTTGTAAGGATTTTTGTTTTTAATCGTCAACTGTTTCTGTCGGAAGAAGCCAGAACGTAAAAGCCCTGTCTTCGCATTTTACTTGATAGGGTTCCAAGGCTTCCGCCCAGCCACTCCAACTGTCTATGCCGCCAACGCCGGCATGAGCACCGTCAAGATATAGTTCTGTAAAACAGGAGCGCTTCAACTGGTAGGAATGACGCTGCTCTTTCCGGTCACCATCATCAACGTCCGGTATAGCATAGTGGGTAGCACTTGCATAAAACGGTGCATCTGCCACCACCTTCAGTCCTATCCCCTGTCTATCGGTTTGCTTCCACCAACGCATATCACCCTTTGTCCCAGTTTCTTGAGGACGGATGTAAGGATAAAATTGGTCGTCTGCCATCTGCTCATAACGTCCTATGCGTTGCGAAAGTTTGCGGTCAGGATAGTTTTCTATTGGTCCACGACCATAATAGACACTTTTCTCCATCTCATAGGGCAAATCCATTACCATACCAAACCGGAACAAATTAGGCATTGAGGCCTTCTTGTTGGTCTGCAGTTGTTGGCTCACCTGTATTGTGCCATTCTCCCCTATAAAATACTGCAATGTTAGCAAAGCTTGCACACTGTCCATACGATAGACCGCCGTCACCATTGTTCCTGTTTTTTGTTGTTTCGCTTCCAACGTTTGCAATGTCATTACAGGGTTTTTCCACACCTTATGGGTAATGTTGATATTGGCCCCCATGTCGTTGTCGGTAACGGCACGCCAGAAGTTAGGACGCAAAGTTCCGTTTGCTCCCAAAAGTGACTTGCCGTCAACCTCATAATGTTTCAGCCAACCCGTCCGCCGGTCAAACGCAATTTGATAACGGTCACCAACGACTGTTATGTCTTCTTTGGCCTTGTCCTTCACCCGTTGTTTGAATTTACTTTCTGCTATCTTTGGCGCCAAAAAGGAGTATTCCTGAATAGGCAACTGGGCATACGCCACCATTTGACCGGCTTGCATTAGAGGTTCCGCTTGCTTTAGGCGGAAGTCTATGTTCAGCAACAGTTCTGTCCCATCTGGAATATTAGTTAGCGAATAGGGAAGGTGCAAGGTGTCAGAAGTTTGTGGTAAGGTTCTCAAACAAAGTTCTTCTCCATGCTGCACTACATTTCCATCAGCCAAGAGCGACCAACATAGTTTATAATTGGATAAATCCCGGAAGAAATATTCGTTGTGCACCCTCACCAAACCCTGTTGCAAGTCAACTGCCGAAGCCCAAATGTTCTGATGTTGATATGCCACTTCATACGCTTCAGGGTTCAGTTGCCGGTCAGGCCCAACAATACCATTGCAATTGAAGTTGTTGTCAGAGGGATCATAGTTGTTATAGTCGCCACCATAGGTATACTTGATACTGTCCAATTCGCAGTAAGGAGTATTTTCATCCACTTTTATAGCCATCGGAATCGGTTGAGGATAGCGGTGAAGTGCCTGGTCGACAAAGTCCCATATAAAGCCACCTTGAAACTTCGGATATTTACGTATAAGATCCCAATATTCTTTAAAGCCTCCTGAAGAGTTGCCCATTGAATGGTTGTACTCACATTCTATAAGTGGCTTTTCATCTTCCGCTTTGATGCTTGCAGCATAAGCTTCCGCATCAATTTGGCGCATATACATCGGGCAAAAGATGTCTGTGTTGTCACCTTTCCCTGCTTGTTCAAACTGTACTGGGCGCGACGGGTCTTGCTTTTTTATCCATTGGTAGGCCGTTGTGAAGTTCTTCCCGTTCTTCGTTTCGTTTCCAAGACTCCAGACTATGATGCTTGGATGGTTAAACTGTACCGACACATTATGCTGGTTACGTTCCAATATTTGTTTGGCAAACTGTGGCTTCCCTGCTTCAGCATCTTCACCATAGCCAAAGCCATGACTTTCCTGATTGGCTTCTGCACAAACATAGAGGCCATATTCGTCACACAGGTCATACCATTGCGGGTCGTCAGAATAGTGTGATGTACGCACAGCGTTGATGTTAAGCTGCTTCATCAGCTTGATGTCCTGCACCATCCGTTCCCGCGAAACAACATATCCGCCGTCAGGATCCATCTCATGACGGTTCACACCTTTTATCAAAATGGGTTGTCCGTTCACTTTCAATTGTCCTCCTACAATTTCCACTTTCCTAAATCCCACCTTTATGGGAGTTGTCGAATAGGTTTTCTGCAGTTTGTCGTCACTCACCGGACTCACAAGCAACGTATATAAATAAGGTGTTTCGGCTGTCCAGCGATGGGCTTTCGGTACATTGAACGTCAATTCCGTAGTCCCTGTCTGCAAAGATGGGGTTATTTGTTCTGCCACCACTTGTTGCATACTGTCCAAAAGGGTTGCCTTCAACCTGCATTTTCCTTTCACCCACGCTTTCACGTTCAACACGCCATCGGTATAGTTGTTTGTCAAGTCGGGCGTTATGTGGATATCCACCAACTGGTGTCGGGCATCACGTGCCATCAGATAGCAGTCGCGAGCCACTCCTGACAAGCGCCAAAAGTCCTGGTCTTCACAATATGAGCCGTCACACCAACGGAAAGTTTGGAAAGCCAAAAGGTTTTCACCTTGTTTCATATAAGGGGATATATCAAATTCGGCTGCAGCTTTGGAGTCTTCTGCATAGCCTACGAATTGTCCGTTCACATAAAAGTAGATATTAGAAGTAACCGAGCCGAAGTGAGCAATCACCTGTTTGCCTATCCAACCATCTGGAACAACAATCGTGCGACGATAAGACAATACCCTATTGTCACGAATCGGCACCTGTGGTGGATTGTTTTCAAAGTGTCCACGCCAGGCAAATCCAATGTTCACATATTCTGGTTGACCTATACCGTTCAGTTCCCAAAGTCCGGGTACCATTATTTCAGGCCATTGCGAGTCGTCCACTTCCTTACGGTAAAAGCCTTCCAAGCGTTCATTGGCATTTTCTGCACGGTGATAGCGCCACTTCCCACAAAGAGACAAGTAGTTGGCCGATTGCTTTTTGTCTCCTTGCAGAGCTTTCTGTAGCGACTCGTAGGCAAAAAAGTCCGTATGCAACGGAAAGCGGTTAATGTCGTTCACCTGCAAATCATGCCATTCTGTAAAGGTGGGTTGTTGCTGACTTTGTGCTCCTCCTGCCATATATTCCACAACAAGAAAGAACAGTAAAAATAGCCTTTTCATTTTCTTTGTTTTTACATTAGAGGATTTAAGGATTATCTTCTTCCGAAGCTATCAACTTTACAAACGACAGTTTTCCCCTTTTAGTATAGTTTCTGTTATCATTTTTCCATTCATGTTGTCAATTTTCTTCCAGCATTTACAACGAATAAAGGCTACACCACACGGTGCAGCCTTTATGAAAAGAGTATTTAATCACTTAAGTGAATGTCAATAGTTGCTAACTTTCAGGTCATTCACTTCTATGTTTCCACCATAGCTATTAATGCTCCAACAGTTCTTAGCGATGCCATATATACGATTGGTATAACAACATACGTCATTAATGTACATCACGCAAACACTGTTGTCGGTGTAGATGGTAACATGATAAACATTGTCTGAAGGACGGGAGAACACATAGCCGTCAATTCCTTCTATAAATCCTTTTCCCTCTGGTCCTTGCTGTTCAAAGTTTATCTTACGGCTATTGTCATTTTCCGAGTTCACTACCATTGAGTAATAAGTTGTTGCATCTGATCCACGCACCAATGAAATGCCGAAGTTATCGGTGTTGCCAGCTGTTTTTACGGTAAAGCTTATCTTGTTGTGATAGCCCAGTCGGGGGAACAGGGCATATGCGTCACCGTTCAAGGTTAGCGTTCCGTTGCTTTCGGTAACACCTTCTTCACTCTTTCCTACAACCTTCACATCTGCCGCAGGCTGATTGTATTTGTTAGAAATGGCCTCAACCTCACCCAAAGTGAGCGTACCGTCTTCGTGTTGAACAAGGCGATGTGCAACCAAGTTGCCAGCCCATTCCGGTTCGTTTGGATAGGCTCCCACAGCGGTATTGTCCTTTCCCGAGCGAGTTGGGCACCATCCCCAAATATACCTATTGGTTCCATCGGAAGCCGTCTTGCCGGCATAAAAGCCTCTACTGTCAAGGAAGCCCTCGTGGCTATCGGGCCATAAGCCAGCATCTCCAGCCGTACAAGCCTTCAACTCGTCAAGCGTGCGTCCCTTGAAATATTGCACTTTGCGCAAAGCTGCATGTTTTTCGCTATAGACAAGATACCAATAGTCGCCCATCTTAAACACGTCAGGACACTCATAGAAGCGGTCCCACATCATGTTCATGAACACTCCGGCCGATGTCCATTGCTTCAAATCCGGTGAAACAAACTCTGCCAACGAGCCTTTTCCTGATTTTGTCGTTGCTACTATCATATGGTAAACCCCATCATCACCCTTAAAGACAAACGGATCGCGGAAGTCTTTCTTGCTATAACCATAGTCGTCTCCCTTCAAGAAAAAGGTTCTGTCCTTGGTCCACGTCTTGGAATCAGGGCTTGTTGCCACCATCACCACTTCCGCATTATCAGAAGAAGATGGCTGATACTTGTTTCCTGTATAGAAAGTGTAGTACAAATGGTCTGCCTCTGAATAGATGGTAGAGCCCGTTCCAAGGGCAGCATCCTGTTCGGCAAGGCCTCCACAGGGAATCAATTCACCCAATGAGGTGTAATTGGCAGCATCAGTAGTGCTCAATCCCCAGATAGGATGATATGTGCCGGCTGCATTTGGCCGGTAGTCCTGCAGGTAGAGAATCTTGAAGTCTTTTGCCACGGGGTCATAAAAGGGCATCGGGTCACCCACATAACCGCCTTGTGGCTTATAATAGGTGCTTTGACTGGGCTCATCAGTTGAGCTAAAAAGCGTGGTCGTTGACCAGTCCTTTTGTTCTACAACGACATCATCATCACTGCAACTTGTCAGTGGTGCCAACATTGTGGCAGCCAAAAGAACGGAATATATCATCGTTTTCATAATACTATTCGTTTGCTATTATTTTTTCATCAGGTAATTTATTGCATTCATTGTCATCTTGGCAACGTTTGTATGATAGTATTCTGCCACATCAGCCACGCTATACCAGTCATAGCATCCAGAGCCTATGCAGACAATACCGCCATTTGTGCCGTTGGCAGGGAACTCCCATGCAACGATGGCACCGTCACCGCCATAGGCCAAATCGATAGCTCCGGTTTCGGAACGCCATGTTGGATAGTCGGCATAGCCTCCCCAGTCTGTACCAATATGCCATTGTGCCGTCGAGTTGGTTATGCGGTAACCAGCATCACAAGTATAAACAGATGTGGGTTCCGAACTGTTCATGACAAGATTCTGGAAAAGCGCATGATCGGTATGTCCAGCTATGCTGAAGCTCCATGGAGAGTTTACGGTTTCGGCATCAGCCTCTACCTGTCCCCAGCAGTTGTTTGGACAAGCATTGTTCTTGACTGCGCCAAGTTCTGCAGGCATATTGGTTGCATAACGGGTAAAGAGGAATGATCCGCCGTTGTTATAGTAGTCGCGCAACTTATTGGCAGCAGCAAGTGCCTCTGGAGCTGCTTTTTCAAAAGCTTCTTTGCCGTCTACACCACCATCTTTGTGGAAGTGCCACCATATCACCTTACATTCACTTAGGTCTATTGAACCGTTCTTCACGTCTTCAAACGAAGCATAAAGCGAGTTGGGCACATTGGCTAACATCCACTTGCAAGCCGTTTGCTCCTCAATGTTCAGTTCGTCCATGTTGGCTGCCAGTCCTACATAGACCATAGTCGGCTTTCCTATTGCAGTAACACTTACAACATACTTACTGGTTGCTGTATTATTGGTTACGGTATAGGTCACAGGTTGTGAGAAGTCGGTGGCAATGCCGCTTTGTGGTGAGAGGGTTGCATTGTCGCTTACGGTGATAGTTGGAACTAGCGTCTTCAGGTCCAAGCCCTCAGGAACATACACCGTGATGGTCTTGGCTTCTTCGTTGATGGTACCTATATAGGTATCATTAATCTTGAAGCTTAAGATCTTAGCCTCATCACGCACCACTTTAATAGTCCAGTCAAGGTAGACATCTCCATTCTTCACATGGGCCACATGTGCAAAGTTCATATCCATCTTGTCACCCACGGCAAGATCGGAAGTCGCACCTTCGCTCAACGCCAACGCTGTCACACTCATTTGGTTGACATCGTAAGTTTCCGGTACCCTCACCGTAATGGTACGGGTAGCAGGGTCAATGGTTCCTTCATAATTGTCCAACGACAATGCCAAGACCGAGCAATCACCGTTAAGCTGCAAGTCTGACACATTGCTATCCGAGCATGCCGTCGTTGTCAACAGCAACAAGGCTGTTGCCACTATCATATAGGTCAGTCGGGAGAGGGCGTGTACTCCCTTTTCTATTATTACATTCATTGTTTTAAACTTTTTATAGGTTCTTCCTTCAGTTATTTACTCATCCTCTTACCATGCACCTATGTTTTGTGTATAGTGGCCGTTGGAAGCGGCTATCTGTGCATAAGGTATTGGCAAATACTCGTTTTTGTTCTTTGTAAACTTGGCTGCACTGTAGATGGAGCAGTCGTTAGCCTCTTCTGCATAGTATTTGTTAAGCACGCTGTCAGCTTCTCCCCAGCGCACAAGGTCAAAGAAGCGTTCACTTTCCATACCAAGTTCCAGTCTGCGCTCCATCTTGACTATCTTCAATGCTTCAGCCTGGTCGTAGCTGCCTTTATAGGTGCTGATGTTCATTTTCACACCATACGTATTTTCGTAGTCGGAAATTACTCCAAGGCTTTGCTTTGCACGGGTACGCAACTGGTTGACAAGACTAATGGCTTCGTTGATACGTCCGTCATTGAGTTGAACAAGTGCTTCGGCACGTTCCAATAGCACATCGGCATAGCGGAAAACGATGCGGTTTTCGGGAGTTCCCCACCACGAGCCTTTCACAAGATAACCTCCATCGGGATCTACGTTCTGCTTTAAGGTTACATAGTAGCCATAGAGTCCATTCGAGCGGCTCCACGTTGCACTTTCGTCCATAATATATTTCTTATTGAATTCGTAGGGAAGTCCTGGCATACCCACAGTGAGGAAGAGGCGCGGATCGGCATTATCAGTAGCCTTGTCATAGTCTTTTTGGTTGAAGGTGTCAAGGTAAGGAAGACCATCACCGCCTGTACGGAATGCATTGACAAGGTTCTGTGAAGGTTTGTAGAAGTCGCAACCGCCATCGGTTACCCCCGGAATGTTGGGAACAATAAGTCCATAGCTCCAGTTAAGGTTACCATATTTTGTACCGTCATTGATAGAATACTGCATAGCCCAAATGCTTTCCACGCCATTTTCATACTGTGGCTCAGGACGGAAGTTGTTGTGGAAGTCAGCTTCCAGGCCATAACCACCAGCCGAATAGATGGATGGGTCACTGTATTCCACCACTTTCTGCAAGTCTTCCTTAGAGATGCTGGTCACCTCATTAGACTTGGCATCGTCCTGATGATAGGCTTTATAGAGGTATACCTTTGTCAGGAAGGCGGCAGCAGCGGCCTTTGTGGGGCGTCCCACTTCGGTTTGATGCACTGGCAAAGTGTTGTAGGCCTCTGTCAAGTCGTCTATTATAAGTTGCCAGCCCTCATCGTTGGTATAAGCCGTATTGGAAAGGTTGTTGTACTCTTCGGTAGTGAGGTTTTCGTCCATTGCAAACGGAATGTTCTTATAAAGCCTTTTCAGCAGGAAATGGCCGTATGCACGCAAGAATTTCATCTCGGCTATACGCTCGGCCTTTAGGGGATAGGTCTGCTCGTTGGTCTGGTCAAGCAGTGCGAGAGCGGTATTGACGCGTGAAATACAGTTGTACAGACGTTGCCACATATCGCTTATGTTCCAGTTTGTTGTCAACACGCCTTGTTCAATTTCCAGTTGATGGAACACATCACCGTCACTGGTACCGTTTCCGCCCTTGTAGGCATCATCACTACGTACATCAAAGTTCCACATCGAGAACGAAGAGTTAATGTCTTCTGCCGAAATGTATACGGCATATGCAGAGATGACAAGGTTGTCCACATATTTTGGATCTTTCACTTGTTCGTTGTCCAAAGTTCCCTGAGGCTTTTGCTCATCCAAGAAGTCGGAACAACTGCTCATAGTGGCCAAGCCTACCAGACCGGCTGCTACAAGTATTATATGACGAAATATATTTGTTTTCATTGTTTGCTATCGTGTTTAGAAAGTTACATTAATACCAAATGTCAAGTTCAATGGTATAGGATAACCATAATTGGGGTTTTCTGGGTCTACTCCTGTAAAGTTCTTGCTCTTGATGGTAAGCAGATTTTGTGCACTTACATAAAAGCGCAGGCGTTCCATATAGAGCTTTTTCGAGATACGGTTAGGAAGGTTATAGCCCAACTGAACAGTGCGCAGTTTAAGGTAGGAACCATTTTCTACCCAATAGGTTGAAACGCGTTTCTCGTTGTTGTTGTCTGAAAGGCTCAACGCAGGGATGTTGCTTTGCGGATTAGTGGTTGTCCATGCATCCAACAGACGTGTTCCCTTGTTAAGGAAGCCAATGTTCAATCCTGCCCAGATGTCGGTTTCTTTCTTCAAATCAGAAATGACGTCCACACCTTGCACTCCCTGGAAAAAGGCCGTAAAGTCAAAGTTCTTATATTCCAGATAGATGTTAAAGCCATAAGTAAAGTCGGGTACCGGATTGTATATCCAGTCTTGGTCGGCCTCAGTTATTACTCCGTTGCCGTCGAGGTCTTTCCAGCGAATACGCCCAAGGCCAGCCCCTTCTTGCTTGGCATGGTTGTCTATTTCTTCCTGCGACTTGAAGATGCCGTCTGCCACATAGCCTACTTGTGCACCCATAGGATGTCCTATAACGCTCTTTACACCGTTGCCACCGAATGTTCCATTGGCAGCTACCGTTGCCGGAAGCTTGGTTATCTTGTTGCGATAGGTACCTATGTTGGCGGTAATGTCATACTTGAAGCCATAATCAGTGGTTTTGCGATAGCCCACATTGAATTCCAAGCCTCGGTTTTCCATTTCTCCGGCATTGATCCATTGTGTACTACCCTCGCCCATGGCTGCAATACCAGCCATTTCCACGAGAATATCTTTGGTTTTCTTGAAATACCAGTCAAAGCTACCATAGAGGGAGTTACGGAAGAACGAGAAGTCTACACCAAGGTTGGTTTGGGTTGTGGTCTCCCACTTGATATTTTCATTACCTATTTGGTTACGTTTGAAACCTGAATTAAGAGTCTGTCCACCGTTTGTTCCAGCTATATCGTAAGAAGTACCATAGCTTTGGCCACCGCTTTCGTTCACACCATAGTTGCTTACATATACTGTGTAACGGGCAAGGTTAGAAATTTCCTGGTTTCCGGTCTGTCCCCAAGAAGCACGGAGCTTCAAGTCGTCTATCCAGGATGCGTCTTTCAAGAAATTCTCATGATTGATGCGCCAACCTAACGACAGAGACGGGAAGGTGGCAAAACGGTTGTTCTTTCCAAATCTTGAGGAGCCGTCATGACGCAAGGTGAGTGAAGCCATATAGCGGTCATCATAGTTATAGTTTACTTTTCCAAAGAAACTAACCAACGAGTAGCCTCCACCAGATCCAAAAGCCTGAGCAGATCCTGTTGCAGCATCGGGCCACATATAGTCGGGTTGAAGGATGATGAAATCTTCCTTTCTTCCCGAGAAGTTCACATCGTCTTCACGATTCAACTCTATACCAGCCATGGCGTCAAAACGATTCTTGCCAGCTACAAGGTTATAGGTTGCCACTGCGTTCCACATCCACTTGGTCCAGTGTTCTTGTTTTGCCTCTACAGCGTTGGTAGAGTTTGCCACGTTTCCTTCTGTAACAGGATAGGTAAAGATGCGTTGTTGCTTTTGGCTATAATCCAAGCCAAAGGTAGAACGGATATTAAATCCTTTAAAGAGTTTCAGGTTGACCCATGCATCACCGAACATGCGCCAATAGGTATAGCGATTATCACGGTTTCTGTTCAGACGAGCTACCGGATTTTCACGGTCGGGATAGCCTCCGACTGGCCCTGCATAACTTCCGTCTGTTGTATAGACGGGCAGTGAGGGATTGAACTGCAACACATTTTGCAAGAATCCGCCTGGTGCCTGCACCTCAGAAGTACGGTTCAAGGTGAAGTTCTCGCCCACCGTGAGCACATCCCCTATGAGCTTATAGTCGGAGTTCATACGAGCTGAATAACGCTCAAAGTCGGAAGTCTTAATAATACCAAGGTTCTTGTAATAGCCCAAAGAAAAATAAGAGGAGCCTTTAGCGTTGCCGTTGCTAACAGCTACGTTGTAGTTTTGTATCACGCCCGTACGGGTTGTCTCGTCAAACCAGTCGGTATCGGAGGCTGGAGTCGTGCCAGCTGCATCAAGATACTTGTTCATGGCGATAGCGTTCAGTACAGGTTGGCCCTGTGCATTGTATCCCCAGTCGTAGCGATAACCCAATCCATTGGTATTTGGGTCCATTCCGTCATTGACGTAGGCCTGCCACATCACCTGACCATATTGCTTAGCGTTCAGCACATCCATCTTATGGGCATACATAGAAGCAGCGATTGAGGCGTCAACATCCACTTTCACTTTTCCTTCCTTACCTTTCTTGGTGGTGATAATAATGACACCGTTGGCAGCACGGCTACCATATATAGAGGCAGAAGCTGCATCTTTCAGCACCTGAATGCTCTCAATGTCGCTTCCATTGAGCTCGTGCATACCTGCTTTGGTAGGTACACCGTCAATGATGTAAAGCGGGTCGTTGTTGTTGAGCGTGCCGATACCGCGTATGCGTACTGTAGCAGAACCCGAAGGAGAACCATCTGCCGAAATGTTCATACCAGGAACACGTCCTTGCAAAGCCTTCATAGGGTTGTTTTCGTTCTGTTTGGCAATTTCGTCAACGCTCACTACCGAGACAGCACCTGTCAAGTCGGCTTTACGCTGTGTGGTGTAGCCTGTCACTACCACCTCGTTGAGGTCGTTGACCTGCTCCTTCAACGTTACGCTCATGTCTGTACTGGCTTTAGCTTCTACAGTTTCATATCCTATATAAGATATGACAAGCGTTGCACCATTGTCTACTTGAAGGTTAAAATGGCCGTCAATGTCGGTCACTGTTCCCGTTTTCGTTCCTTTCTGAATGACAGAAGCACCAATAACGCTTTCTCCTGTCGGATCAAGCACCACTCCCTTCACGTCAATCTTCTGTGCATTGGCCACTACTCCTATAAAACAAAGTAGAAAGCCCACAATGATTTTCCTTAGGTTTTCCATTAAATACGTTTTTAGTTATTTGAATTTCAATTATTGCCACAAAGATAAATGTCCCCAAAGTCATGCGTTTTAAAAAATCGTTCATCGCCTTTAACATTTGTTAGTGTGTAACATTTGTTGCAGCAAATGAACGATTCAAATTGAGACTGGGCATATTGCAATAATCGAAAAAAGTCTCTTTTAGAGTAGTTTATCCTCATTTGGAGTAATGCCAAACTCGTCTTTATAGCATTTGGCAAAATAAGACGGAGCACTAAAGCCAACCTCATAGGCCACTTCACTAACGGAGAGATCGGTTGTTCTCAACAGTTTCCGTCCTCTCTCAAGTCGCGCCGAACGTATCAACTCCACCATCGAGAGATTGGTAAGAGCCTTCACCTTACGATAGAGTTGCACCCTACTGAGACCCATCTCCTGACCAATGGTTTCAACACTAAGCGAACTGTCGTTCAGGTTGCGCTGGATGACTTCACGCAACCTTCCCACAAAGGAACGATCACGTTCGCTTAACGACTTCTCTTCTTCCGCTTGCTCTCGTTTTCCGGCAAAGATATGCCACAGTTGTTTCCTGCCGTTGAGCAGGTTTTCTGTGCGTGTCAGCAACACCTTTCGGCTGAAAGGCTTTGTAATGTAAGAGTCGGCTCCTCGTTGATAGCCCTCAGCTCGTTGTTCGTCCAACGTCTTTGCCGTGAGCAGTATCACTGGAATGTGGCTCGTGGCAGGCGTTTCCTTAAGTTTTTGACAAAACTCCAATCCGTCCATAACGGGCATCATAATGTCACAAATAACCAAATCGGGCACTTCCTGCATTGCTATTTCCAAACCTTCTTTCCCGTTGGCGGCTTCTATCACCCGGTAATGTTCGCTTAATATGTCGCACTCATAGGAACGAACATCATTGTTGTCATCTATCACTAACACAGTTGTAGCATCTTCAGACGAGGAAGTCAGTGCCTTTACACGCATATCCGAGCGGTTGCCATCGTCAAAATATTGTTCAATGGTGACGTCATTGTCGATGGGCAAAGGCGTTGTTTCCTGTACAACAGTTCCTTCTTGTCTGCGTGGAAGCAAAACTTTAAAAGTGGTTCCTTCTTTTTCGTTGCTTGTCACGCCAACGGTTCCGTGATGCAGTTCTACAAGTGTCTTAACAAGCGCCAAACCTATACCCGTCCCGTTGTGTGAGCCACGGCTCTGGAAGAAGCGTTCGAACAGATGTCGTTGGTCTTCTGGTGAAATAGGAGTACCCGTGTTGCTCACCGTCAGCCTTACTGCATCGTCTGCAACATTGGCAAGGGTGATGACAATACGGCCCTCTACAGGCGTGTGTTTCAACGCATTGCCCATGAGGTTGTAAAAAATGCGGTTGACCAAACGCAGGTCTGCCACCATTTCGGGTTGGGTCAACATGGTAGTATCGAGCTGAATGGACAACCGGTGTTTGTCGGCAGTAGTCTGAAAAGTTTCCAACAACTGCGTGATTTCGTCGTTTATATTAAATAAGGTAAGAGTGAGCTTCATCTTTCCGTTCTGAACCTTTCGTATGTCCAAAATGGTATTGACCATTTGAAGCAACGAGCTGGCATTGCGATACACCAGTTGCAGCAGGTGATGGGCCCGTCCCTTTACAGATGCGTCTTCAAGCAATTGTTCTACAGGGTCTATGATAAGGGTTAAAGGCGTGCGCAAGTCATGACTGACATTGGTAAAAAACACGAGCCGTTCGTGGGTTATCTGCTTTATTTCCTCACTCTGCCTATGCAGTTCTTCGTTCTGTCTTTGAAGTTTCCCATAGAGTTTGGCTTTGGCAAAATAGGTTCTCACCAACATGGCGATAGCGGCTATGAGCAGCAACAAAAACACTACAAGCACCAGCAGAAACGCCTGCTGATAGTGATACTCTGTCAGGTAATGGTCTACCCTGTCGTGCAATTCGTCCAAATTATGGGTCTGCCGTTCAAGTTCGCGCGCCTGCATCAGCAGTTGGGTGGCATTATCCTTGGTAATAAGCGTGGTTTGCAACAGCGTGTTGCGTTGATAGGAACGATGGGCCAAGATGTTTTTAGCCAACTTCAAAACCTCATCTCCACCTGTGGGATAGGCGCAGGTTGCTTCCAACTCGCCTTTGCTCACCATTTCTATTCCGCCCCCTGCCGTAGGCAATGCGTCCACGCCCGTCACCCGTATGCGCTTGTTCAGACGATGTTCTTTCAGCGACTGTATCACGCCCTCGGCCATAATGTCGCTATGAGCAAAGACAAAGTCGAAGTCTTGGCGGGTTTGCAACAGGCTGTCCATGCTTCGTTTGGCGTCTTGAAAGGTCCAATCGGTGGGAATGGAAGCAACAAGAACGAGCCCCGGATGCTTTTTCAGTGCCTCGACAAACCCTTTATGGCGCTCCTCGGCAGGGGAAGATTTCGACAATCCACATAGCTCAACAATGCGAGCCTGACCACCAGTAGCCGACGATATATAATTGGCTGTAGTGAAGCCTATTCCTTCATTGTCGCCACCGATGAAAGCAGTATAGTTATGGGTATTGCTTTTCCTGTCGTATAGAATGACAGGAATACCTTTCTTATAGGCTTTGTCTATTACAGGCGAAATGGCATCATACTGGTTAGGACTGACTATCAACAAGTCAACTCCTTGACGGATAAACTGCTCTATCTGCCGAATCTGCTTTTCGTCATTGTCGTCTGCAGACGCAAAAAACAGTTGCAGGCTATCGTCAAGATATTCTCCGGTTTTCAACTCACGACACAACTTCTTCCTCCAAGTGTCTTGACTAACTTGGGATACACCTATTTTATATTTGTGAGGGCGATAACAACTGGTCAAAAGGAGTAGCCCTATACATATTTTTATAAAGGTCCTCATATACTATCAGTTTGATTGCAAAGTTACAAAAAATCACACATTGCCACCGCCCTTTTAATACCAAAAAATGAAGAACTCGGCTTACTGTGTTTTAATATCCTGTGTTTTACACTCTAAAATGCCGTGTTTTAGGAGCTAAAAAGGCCGGTTTTACAACACTTCCTATAACTTACTGAAAATCAAATGTTTAAAAATCGCGTTTTCACGACTTCATTCCGAAGCGATGAAACATATCGTTCATAAAAGGAGAGCATTGTTTCAACGAACGTTTTTTGTTACCCAATGAAACATATTTTATGGACAGGTGAACAAATTAGGGGTACATTTGCGCAACCTAAATACAACGGACAAATAATTACAATAACTAAAAACAACAAGGAAATATGAAAAAGATTACAATGATGACAGCCGCTATGCTTTGCTCTATAGCAGGCTTTGCACAGACCACTCTGTGGGACGGAGAAAACTATGAATTGGGATCAAGAGGCGGATGTTGGGACGATGGTGCACCAACCGTTGTTGAAAATCCCAACAAGGACGGCATTAATACTTCTGATAAGTGCTTGAAATTTACGATGAGCAACAATAACAAAGTTGTTAAAATACCGTTCCGCGACTGGATTCAACCTTCCTTCAATGGAAGCAAACGCGTCTCTTTAATGATAAAAAAGAATGTTGCCGAGAACTTGCAGATTGAGATTTCCGACCCTACCGACGGTTCAGAAAACTACTGGCACAAGGTAGCTGCATGGTATGACGGCAACGGTACATGGCAAAAAGTGGTGTTCGACTTCTCTGCAAACGATGCCTTCGATCATCCTGGTGTCATTTCCATCACCGCACAAACTTCAGATGTAGAGGGAGAACAAGAGGTATATATAGACAATGTGGTTATTGAGCCTGCTACATTGGTAGACGGTCAAGCCCTTAGCAGCATTGCCGACGGAAGCCTAACCGGCTTTGTTCACCTCACAGGTGCCTGGATGAAGGGATCTTGCTCTAATGTTGACAACGGCTGGGCCCCCAACAACTACAACGATTTCGAAGTTTTAAGAAGCAAATTATCGGATAAGGTAACTGCAATTGACATGCGCGGAACTATCACCAAAGACGCTGACGTAGACCCACTCACCAGCGCCAACCCCAACACTCTTGTTTATGCTGATGCTGCCTACGAACATTCTAACATCGTTTGCAACGGCGCAGCAGCTCAAGTAAGCCTAAAAGACCAATTTGCTTTCAAAGCTCCAGAGGCTTTCCATGCCACAAATGTCACCTTGTCACGTAGCCTCCGCAACGGCATCAACAGTTTTATACTTCCTTTCAAGGCCGAAGCCACGGAGTTGGGTGCTACTGCCGTTGCCACCTACAGCAAAGTTGACGGCAACAACGTCCTGTTCACCAAAGCTGCAAATGTTGCTGCCAACACACCGTTCCTGACTGTAGAAGCAGCTGAAGCCACCGAACTGACATTTGCCGACAAAGCCGTTGAAGCCACACCCGATGCTTTAGGCGACAACTTCGTTGGAGTCTACGCTCCTCAATCGGCTGAAGGTCTCTACGGCATCAACGCCGAAGGCAACCTGCAAAAAGGTGGTACCGATGCAAGCATCAAAGCTTTCCACGCTTATCTCACCAATGTAAACGATGCAAAAGCCATCTCCTTTGACAACACCGATGGCATCACTGCAACAACTACTGCCAGCAACGAAATGGAAGGTGCCGTTTACGACATCGCAGGACGACATGTAGCAAATAGCATTGCCGAGCTCAAGACAAACGCTAAAGCTAAAGGCATATACATTATTAATAATAAAAAGATATTAGTAAAATGAAAAATAAAGCTTATATTTGCCCCGCTATCCGAGTTCGCCAATTAGAAGCCGACTCCTTGCTGGCCGCTTCTGCTGAGGGAGAAGACGTTTCTATCACCGTAGACGACCAAAACGGAACCTACTCTGGAGACTTCTATTCGAAACAACATAACAGTATTTGGGATGACAATGACGAAGAGGAATAACAACTTCAAGCACCTGCTTGCCACCATATTGGTGGCAGCAGGCTTCTGCCCGCTTACGGCACAGAACGTTGTAGTGGACTTCCTTAGCCCTCACCATGCACTATTGCGCAACAACGGTGAGAAAAACTATGTGCTTTTGCCAGTGGAAGAAGCTGCCGACATCAGTCATATTCGTGTCATCAGCAACACTCGCGAAGTGAAAGACATGAATGTACGGTTGGCAGTAGACAAGGTAGACTATTTTGTTCCGATTGACCTCAGCGAACTGAAAGGGCAACCCTCTGTGCTCGACATCCACTCGGGAGGGAGCGAAAGGCAAGAAGGTACGTTTCGTGACTTTTGTTGCTGGAAGCAAATAAGCTATTCCAACACTTTCGACAGTACCAACCGAGAAATCTTCCGACCTTCCTATCATCATTCGCCTGCTTGGGGATGGATGAACGATCCCAACGGAATGTTCTATTTCAATGGAGAATATCATCTATTCTTTCAGTACAACCCATATGGTTCTCAATGGGAAAACATGCATTGGGGGCACGCCGTTTCCCGCGATTTGATCAACTGGCAGAGTTTGGGAAACGCCATATCACCCGATGCTTTCGGCACCATTTTCAGCGGTTCGTGTATTGTTGACACCGCAGGAGTGGCAGGTTTCGGCAAGAATGCAATCATAGCCATGTACACCTCTGCCGGTGAAAGCCAGACCCAAAGCCTTGCTTACAGTACAGACGGTGGAAAAACGTTCAGCAAGTATGCGGGCAATCCGATCATAACCTCCAACATTGCAGACTTCAGAGATCCTCACATGTTTTGGAACAACACCACCAAAAAGTGGAATATGATACTCGCTGCACAGAAAGAAATGCAAATCTACAGTTCTGACAACCTGCTTCAATGGACAAAAGAGAGTTCCTTTGGAGCCGAGTATGGCTCACACGAAGGTGTTTGGGAATGTCCTGACCTTATAAAATTGCCTATTAGGGGAACAAAAGAGCATCGTTGGGTGCTCATCTGTAACATCAACCCCGGCAATCCATTCGAAGGATCAGGCATACAATACTTTGTAGGCAACTACAACGGACACAAATTTACTTGCCAGACCAACCCTTCTGTCACCAAATGGCTCGACTATGGCAAAGACAACTATGCTGCTGTCACCTTCTTCGGGGCACCTAACGGACGTCAAACGTTGATGGGCTGGATGAGCAACTGGCAATATGCCAACCAAGTGCCAACCAAACAATACCGCAATGCCAACACCCTTCCCCGCGAACTTGACCTCTATCGCTATGGCAATGAGCTCTATGTGGGATGCAAGCCTTCGCCAGAAGTGATGGCTGCCAAAGGAACTGCAGCCATAGACACCACCTTCACCGTCACTGCCAAGCGACCAATAGAAGTGGAAATGCCAAACGACTTGTGCAAAAGCGGGGCCTATGCCATTGATATCAACTTAAAGAGCGTTCGCAAAACCCCGCTGAACATACAACTATCAAACAGTCGCAACGAGGTAGTAACCATCACGTACGACCCTGTCAAGAAAGAAGTCACCATGGACCGCACGGCAAGTGGCAACGTTGATTTCTCCGAAAAATTCCCCGTAAAGACAGTAGCACCCGTCCACGCAAAGTCGTTAGATCGTCTGACACTGTTTTTCGACCATAGCAGTATCGAGATGTTTGGAGGCGACGGACTGTTTGCCATGACAAATCTGGTATTCCCTTCAGAGTTCTATAACAAGTTGACATTCACAAGCAGCAACACTGCCAAAGGCATAAAAGCCACTATTTGTCCCATGAAGACAAACCAACAATAACGCTCCAAGTCTTTCATTATATCAAACAACCCAAACTATGAAAAAATCAATTCAACTGACGCTCATCCCCATTATGCTATGTTTCTTCTCCATGGGGTTTGTTGATCTTGTGGGGATAGCGTCCAACTATGTTAAAGCCGACTTGGATTTAGACGATGCCACAGCCAACATATTCCCATCATTGGTATTCTTCTGGTTCCTCATCTTTTCGGTTCCAACAGGAATGTTGATGAACAAGATTGGACAGAAACGTACCGTTTTGCTATCAATCGTCGTTACAGTAGTTTCGCTCCTGCTGCCCATCTTTGGCGAAAACTTTGGACTCATGCTCGTTTCCTTCTCGCTATTAGGCATTGGAAATGCGTTAATGCAGACATCACTCAACCCACTTGTAGCAACTGCAACAGGGGGTGTAAACCTCGCTTCTACACTTACGTTCGGACAGTTTGTGAAAGCCATCGCCTCGTTCATGGCTCCCTACATCGCCATGTGGGGTGCAATGGCCACCATCCCCTCGTTCGGATTAGGCTGGCGCATCCTCTTCCCCATCTATATGATAATCGGTATAGCTGCAAGTCTCTTGCTTTTGGCCACTCCCGTGAAAGACCACGTACAGGCAGAGCATCCGTCTTCATTCCTTGAAACATTGCGCCTGTTGGGGCAACCCATCGTTCTGTTGTCCTTTCTCGGCATAATGTGTCACGTGGGAATTGACGTCGGGACTAACACCACTGCCCCAAAAATTCTGCAAGAACGACTCGGCATGACCCTCAACGATGCGGCCTTTGCCACCAGCCTTTACTTCATTTTCCGTACACTGGGCTGCTTTACAGGTTCGTTGTTCTTGAGAATAATGCGTCACCGCACCTTCTTCATCATCAGCATCACGATGATGGCACTGTCAATGGTTGGTCTTTTCGTTGGAACAGAGAAGTGGATACTATATATAGCCATCGCTCTTGTGGGCTACGGCAACTCCAATGTGTTCTCAATCATACTGTCACGCGCCTTGCTAAGTCTTCCCAAAAAGCAGAACGAAGTGAGCGGGCTCATGATAATGGGGCTCTTCGGAGGTACCATCTTCCCTCTGCTTATGGGATTTGCCAGTGATGCCGTAGGACAAAAGGGAGCTGTTGTTGTAATGGCCATAGGCGTGATATACCTCTTTACCTACATTAAAAGAGTGAAATAGAAGAGCTCTGCAACTTTAGTAACTTAAACGACAAAACAAAGAAAACAATGAATACAGACAAAAAATATGTTGTTGGCCTCGGCGAAGTGTTATGGGACGTATTGCCGGAAGGAAAGAAATTGGGTGGCGCACCCGCCAACTTTGCCTATCATGCAGGACAATTCGGACTGGACACAATGGCAGTAAGCGCATTGGGCGAGGACAAACTTGCTGACGAAACCATTCAGCAAATAGAAGACAAACACCTGCCTTACGCCTTACCCCGCGTGCCCTATCCCACGGGAACGGTACAAGTGGAACTTGACAACGAAGGTATTCCCACCTATAACATCAAGGAAAACGTGGCATGGGACAACATCCCATTTACAGAAGACATACGCTCGATAGCCGAAAACTGTCGTGCTGTGTGCTGGGGGTCGTTGGCCCAACGCAACATCGTCAGCCGGACAAGTATCTATAAGTTCCTGGAAGCAACACCAGACGACTGTCTAAAGATTTTCGACATCAACCTACGGCAGAACTTCTACACTAAGGAAGTGATACAAGAATCGGTGAAACGTTGCAATATTCTCAAGATAAACGACGAGGAGCTCGTACTCATCGGGCGTCTGTTTGGATACCCCGGATTGGATATTGAAAACAAATGTTGGCTCATCCTCGGCAAGTACGACCTTGACATGTTGGTGTTGACTTGCGGAGTAAATGGAAGTTACGTCTTCTCTGCCGGCAACATGTCCTACCAAGAGACTCCAAAGGTGACCGTAGCAGACACCGTCGGAGCTGGAGATAGCTTTACCGGTACGTTCTGCGCTGCCATTCTGAAAGGCAAGAGCGTGGAAGAAGCCCATAAACTGGCGGTGGAAGTGAGTGCCTATGTTTGTACACAAAACGGTGCAATGCCACAACTTCCCTCAGAGTTTACCGAAAAACTCAAATAAGACCACACTAAATTTTTCATCCATTGGCTCGCCTGGCGCTATTGTCTTGGCGGGCCTTTTTCATAAAAACAACGTCTACCCGTGTATAAGACTTTGCTTTTCTTGCCACATCGGACAATTATATATAACTTTGTCGGCACATGTCTACACGCTTTCACCCGCTTTTCAGTAAAGAGAAATGGCCCTTGCGGTTGAACAATCCCTTCTATTACGAACCGCATCCACTGGCGCTTCAAGCCGCCAAAGACCTTCAGCAGCATCTGCCTTCGCCCGCTGAAGGAAAGATGTACGGTGTGCTTGTGGTAGAAAACAACCAACACTCATTGGGCTATTTGGCTGCTTATTCTGGCCAGATTGAAAAATTTGATGAAAGCAAGGAATATTTTCAAGAAGGGGACTTTGTGCCCATGGTGTTCGACTATCTGGCTCCTGACGGCTATTTCAAGGCGAACGAAGCTCTTATAAGCCAGCTGAACAAGGATATTCTCGCCCTTGAGCAATCGGAAGAACGGCAAGCCGTTCTGCAACAACTGCACGATGCCAAAGCAAACGCCCAAGCGGAAATAGAGAAGCAGCGCAAAACAATGGCCCAAGCCAAGCACCATAGAGACGAAATGAGAAGCAACGGGACGATAACTGCTGAGCTGCAAGAACAGCTGATACGCGAAAGTCAATTTCAGAAAGCAGAGTTCCGCCGCATAAAAAAGAAATTCCAAGCTTTCATTCTGCCATTGCAGCAATTCGCTGACAAAACCAATGAAGACATTACCGCCATGAAGCAACAACGCCGGAAACAGTCGGACAACTTGCAACAATGGCTTTTTTCTCATTTCCTCGTTAGCGACAGTCATGGAAAAACAGACTCTTTACTAAACATCTTCAAGGAGGCTATTGGACGAATACCCCCATCCGGAGCTGGCGAATGTTGCGAGCCGAAACTGTTGAACTATGCCTTCACCCACCAACTGAGGCCGTTGTCGATGGCTATGTTCTGGTGGGGAGAAAGTCCAAAAGGCGAGATAAGGCTGCACAAGCACTTCTATCCCGCTTGCCAAGGCAAGTGCAAGCCGATATTAGACTGGATGTTGCGGGATGTAGACATTGAGCCCAACCCATTGGAGCAAGCCGACCAGCGCACGATAAAGATAATATATGAAGACGAGATGTTGGCCGTGGTCTACAAACCGGAGGGTATGCTCTCTGTTCCAGGCAAAAGCGGGCGGGCATCGGTGGCTTCGCTGATGCGGCAGCATTGGCCCACGGCAGACAGTCCGCTCATTGTCCACAGGTTGGATATGGCTACTTCCGGTCTGATGATAGTGGCAAAAAACAAAAGGGCGCACTATCTTCTGCAAAAACAATTCAAGGACCACACAGTAAAGAAAAAGTATGTGGCATTGCTTGAACGCCCCATCGACAAGAATGATGGGGTTGTCAACCTTCCTATCAGGCCCGACCTGCAAGACCGGCCACGGCAGATGGTAGACTACAAAAACGGAAGACAAGCTTTCACCCGCTATCATGTGGTAGAGATAAAGGACGGGAAGACACGCATAGAACTATACCCTGAAACAGGGCGTACCCACCAGTTACGCGTTCATTGCGCTTCTCCCTTGGGACTTAATGCCCCCATTGTGGGAGACAGGCTTTACGGGCATCCGGCCGACAGGCTCTATCTTCATGCTGAAAGCATCACCTTCACGCATCCTTCCACTGGAAAAACAATGACGTTCGAGAAAAAAAACATTTAACATCAAGAAGGCTATTGGCGTTCTACAACAGGTTTAATGAGCGCTCAATTGGTATTCCACGGTTCTTGTCAGGGTTATCCTTGTTAATGTCTATCAATTGGTAGACTGCATCCATAGCCCGCTGCGTACTTTCCTCCAAAGACATTTCATCCAGCAAATGGCCTATCAGTACAGCCGAGAAAATATCGCCTGTGCCAGGAAAATGCACTGGTATTTCCGTATAAGGCAAACAAAAATAAGAACTGGAGAGATGGTTGTAGCCCACAACAGAGGGTTGTCCGTCAACCAATATGCTTGTGATGAGTGCCGACTGTGACCCTATCGCGCGCAAGCCATCCAACAAATCACGTGCTTCAGTCATCGTTACACCGTCTTCCTTATAGCAAGTGTCTGTCAGGAGGCACGCTTCCGTATAGTTGGGATAACACAGTTGCGCCACCGAAAGCATATCTTTCATCAGCCGAACAGTCACCGGAGAAGAACCGCTATACAATTTTCCTTCATCTCCCATCACGGGGTCGACAAACACAGGGGCCCCTTTCTGGGCCTGTTCGCGACAATAGTCTGCCACAATGCGGGCTTGGCGTTCACTCACAATAAAGCCTGTGGCTATGGCATCGTAGGCGAATCCCAACTGTTTCCACACCTTCAGAGCCCCCTGAATGTAGTCGGTAGTTTCTAAAATTTCATATTTTCCATATTCAAAAGTATTGGAAATAAGCATTGTGGGCAAGGTGTACACCTGATGACCCATATAGGAAAGGATGGGCAACATCGCTGCTGTAGCTACCTTTCCCAAACCTGCCATGTCGCTGATGAGAAGTATCTGTCGTTTTGCCATAACTGTTCTGAGTGTTGCAACCAAACAAATGCCGTTTCGGTTATGCGTCTGCAAAGGTAAGACAAACCGTCGAAAGAAGAAAGAAAACCATCTTCTTATTTCCTCAAAAAACCGAAGGCAAGCCATCTGCCTTAGCAGACAACTTGCCTTCAAGCTGATACTATCTAATACTAATAACCTGGATTTTGTGTCAATACATTGTTGCTCTTGTCTATTTCTCCTTGCGGAATTGGCAAAAGATAGTCGCGGTTGTCATCGAAGGCGCGGCCTTTCTGTACGTTATATTTGGCTGCATATGCCCTCATCACCTCACCAAAGCGATGCTGTCGCATCAAGTCATCACGTCGCCATCCCTCCATTGCCAGTTCTACACGCCGTTCATGCCAAATGGCCCGTCGAAGTTCGTCCTTATTGGTGGTGGTAATATCAGGCAAAGAGGCCGATGTTGTTGGCGGCACATAGGCTTGCATATCTTTCCGTGGGTCCATAGGAGAAGTGTTGCGAGCCCGTTGGCGTATCATGTTAAGGTAGTGCAACGCTTCTTGCGGCTTACCGTTTTCGTTCAATGCTTCAGCATAAAGTAACAACACATCGGCATAACGAATCATACGAATGTTATAACTAATCATCCAAACGTCATAGCCTTGTTTGTCGGCAGTAGGCACCGTCATCTTGTAATCGTGGAAGCCGGTGGCAGACTGATGGTTGTCTTGTGGTTGGGCATCGCCTATATAACGGTCACCAGTGCGGGTGAAGACATACGTCTGGCGAGGATCGTCCTTGTCAAAGGCATTGAACAGGTCGGTGGTTGGCACATGAAAACCATATCCCTGATAGCCCGTCACATCACGACTGGTAAAGAAATGTGGTGCATTGGTACCTGTTGCAATGCTCTTGTCCTGAATTTTGTTAGGCAATTCAAACACCGACTCAGAGCTATTTTCATACTCTTTTCTCCAATTCATGCCATAATCGGGCAACAATGCATAGTCACCATCCACCTCAACAATATCGTGCAACACCTTCTCGGCATTTACATAGTCGCCAAGAAACATGTAGGTCTTGGCCAACATCGTCTTAGCAAAACCACGGGTGGCATGATATTGCTCGGCCTCAGAGTACTCTTTCTTGGCAGGAAGTTCCGAAGCGTCTGTCAAGTCTTGGATGATTTGCGCATAAATATCCTCCTTCGAGGCTCTTGGTACCTTTAGAATTTCGGTGGGAGTCATGGGTTGGGTGAGCAAGGGCACGCCCCCGAAAGTCGTAACAAGACTATAATAGCCGAAAGCGCGCAAGGCCTTAGCTTCATTTTCGTACCGTTTGAGAAGCGTTTTGTCGCCCGTTGCTGTCGGAGCATAGGCAATCACCTCGTTGCAACGGTTGATTAAGCGATAAAGAATCTCCCAGCGACGCCCCACTTCGCCGTTAGTTGTATAAACGGTAAAGTTTTGTAACTCCATCACTTCTGCTCTGTCACCGTCCGAGCTGCCTTTCAAGGCATCGTCAGTAGAGCAATCTCCCACAAAATAGAAGTTGAGAGCATACTCATTCCACGTGGTTCGCAGTTGCAAATAAGCACCCGTCAGCGCTTCTTCCACCTGTGATTGGGTTTTATAGAAATTTTTGCTTGTGGTCTTGGCATAGGTTGGTTCGTCAAGATTACAGCTCGTAAGAGACCAGCTAACGAGCATACACATTACGCCATATATTATCTTTTTCATTATCATTAGGTTCTAATTGTTAAAACTGCAAGTTGATACCAAACATAAAGGTACGCGATGAGGGATAGCGCGTACTGTCATATCCCATGTTAAGAGGGTTGCTGACACCGAGGTCTGGGTCGAGTCCGCTATATCCGGTAATGGTGAAAAGGTTTTGAGCCGACATATAGATACGGGCTGAACGGATATATCCTAACTTGCTAACCAGAGTTGTCGGAAGTGTATAACCTATCTGAAGGTTTTGTAAACGCAAGTAAGAGCCATCTTCAACCATAAAGGACGACACCCTGAAATTGTTGTTGTCGTTGCTTGTGGTGATACGTGGATAAACGGCATTGTCACCTTCTTGTCTCCAAGCCTTCGTATAGGCATCGGCCAAGGCGTTCTGATAGCCAGCTACAGCAAGCGATCCTTTGGCTGCATTATAGATATCGTTGCCAAGTGTTCCTTGAAAGGATGCACTCACATCAAGGCCTTTCCATTCGAAACCAAGGTTAAATCCATAGATAAGATCCGGATTGGGATCGCCTATAAACGTACGGTCGTCATCGTCGTTAAGCGCTCCCGACTCTCCCAATTTGGCAAATTTAAAGTCGCCGGGATGAGCATTGGGCTGAATTTTGTTGCCATCTTTATCTACATAATTGTCTATTTCTGCCTGATTTTGGAAGATGCCTATCTGCTTATAGCCCCAAAAACGTCCAATCGGACCTCCTACATAAGTGCGGCTAACATCTCCGGTGAGGTACTCAGACGTAAGTTCTGTCACCTTGGTCTTATAGGTAGAAATGTTAAAACCTGCGTTGTAATTGAAGTCTCCGATATGGTTCCGGTAGTTGGCAACCATTTCAAAGCCTGTATTTTTCAGGTCGCCGGCATTAAAGAAGGGACTATTGGGGAAGGCACCAAAGGAAGGTATTGGCATCTGAAGCAGCATATCCTTGGTCTTTTTGACGTAGTAGTCCATTGACAAGTCGAGCGTGTTGTGGAAAAGGGTAAGATCCAGTCCGATATTCGTCTGCTGGCTGGTTTCCCATTTAATGTCTGAATTACCCTGATAGGTAGGAACATAACCTTGACTCCACCCGTCACCGAAATACCAACGCTTCTCGTTGTCGGTGCCAATAAGCGTCAACGGGGCATTTGCATCAATTCGCTGGTTACCGTTTTGTCCCCAACCCAGACGCAGTTTCATATTGTTGACATAGTTGGACAGACGGGAATTTCTGAAGAACTTTTCGTTGTTGATGCGCCATCCCAAAGAGAATGAGGGGAAATAACCCCATCGGTTGTTGCGAGCAAAGCGCGAAGAGCCGTCCGCACGGAAGTTGACCGTTGCCAAATAGCGGTTGTCATAAGCATAATTGAGACGTCCCAAATAAGATAACATCGAAGTTATGACTTTGTCGCCAGAGTTTTGATCGCCTGTAGTCTGTGCGCTCAACACACGATAGATTTCATCATTTCCAAGCGCATTCCGCTTGAATGCATTGATGCCTTCCGATGTATTCTTTTCGTAAGTCATCGCTACCATTGCATCAAAATGATGTTGTCCAAAGTCATGGGCATAGTTGAGACGTTGCTCTACGAGGTAGTTGCTCACCGTGGAAGTGTTGTTTGTCAATTCCGTTTGTGTGTTATACTTGCTCTCGCGATTGCCCAACATATCCTCAGAGAAGGTTGCCGAATAAATGGGCTTAAAGCTTTTGTAGGTATTGGAGTTGCGTTCAAAGCTGAATTGCACACGATAAGACAAGTCACGCGTAAAGTTTATCTTTGCAAAAGCGTTTCCGAAAACATTGAACAAATCGTTCTTTCTGTCGTTCAATTTAAGGATTGAAACAGGGTTAGGGTCGAAAGACCACTCTGTGGGAGCCCACTTATTATATTCATAGTTTTCGGATGAGGGGGCAACCAACGGATTGATAACTGGAGTGAATGGGTCTGCTTTTTGTATAAAGTCGAACGAAGGCAGACTGCTTGCATCCCTTTTGGTCATCTTGGCTACGTTAACGGTAGCTCCAATCGTAACATATCGGTTAAGGTCATACTCTTCGTTAAGTCTTGCCGACAGGCGGTTGAAGCCGGTTTCAATAAGGGCTCCTTGCTCATCAACGTATCCCAAACTTAATGCTGTACGCGTCTTATCGGTTCCTGTACGCACACTAAGGTTATAATTTTGATTGAATGCGCTACGTGTTACCTCTTTCCACCAATCTGTGCTATACCCTTTTTTATATTGATTGGTAAAACGTGTCTTGTCAAAAGTGGCATCGTTGGCATAGGCAGTAGTGATAAAATCATAATACTGGTCGCTATTCATCATGTCAAGTGCCTTGTAACTGCTTCTTACACCTATGGCTGCATCGAGCGTTATCTGCGTTTGCCCCTTCAACCCGCCTTTGGTGGTAATGAGAATTACACCGTTAGATCCTCTTGAACCATAGATGGCACAAGCCGAAGCGTCTTTCAAGACTTCTATGCGCTCTATGTCTGAAGGATTAACACTGCTGATATTGTCCATAAATTGTCCATCAACCACATATAACGGATTATTATCGTTCACCGTTCCAAGACCTCGCACACGAACAACGGCATCTGCTCCTGGTTGTCCAGAACTCGTTCCGACAAACACACCGGCAGCCTTTCCTGCCAATAGATTCGACACATTGGACGTTGCATAGTCCTTGAAATCCTTCTCGCTGACAGATGCCAACGAACCTGTCAAGTCACTTCTACGTTGTGTTCCATAGCCCACAACGACCACTTCGTTCATCTGATTGTCAGACAACAGGCGCACGTCACAGTGTCCGCCAGCGCCCGTTGCCACGTCAGCAGCTTCATAGCCCACATAGGTAACGGTCAGTTTGTCCGAACTTACCTGCAGTTGGTAGTGTCCCTCAGCGTCTGTGACAGTTCCGTTAGACGTTCCCGCCTCCCTTACGGTAGCCCCAATAAGCGGCTCTCCTGTACTATTGTCATACACGGTACCGCTAACCGTCTTGCTTTGCTGAGCGTAAGCCGCTGCTGTGAGTAGCAATGCGCATGAGCATGTCAATACTTTTTTGTTCATGGATATAAGTTTTTTAGTTATTTATAAGATATTATTTGGTTATCATTTGTTCTGATTTTCCCATTCCCAACAGAGAGTTTCGTCCCCAAAGGCAACTCATATATGACCTGGGCGGTATGTCCACCGATGTTGATACTTGTCTGTTCCTGCACATTGCGGGCAACATAACGCTTCGACACCACATCAAACAAGTCGCAAGGCTTTGCCACCTTGTAGACGACAGACCGCTTCTTGGCATACGGATTGTACACCATAAACACGGGGTAAGGCCTTGCCGAATAGAAATCGGTTGCGTTGCAGTCGAGTTTAAGCACTCCTTTGACATTGGTTGTGTCGACAATGGCTCCTAAAATGCCTATGGGGGCTGTGCTGTAAACGCTCATCATGCTTTCCGTCGGGTTGCCGTCAATCCATTTCGGGCCATCGCCTATTGCCACAGGGGTTACTCCCCGCAAAGAAGGTTTGCCATAGTCGTCTGCCTTGCGCAACCCTTCATAAGCGACATTGTTGTCTGTCAAGGTAGACAACTCGGGTGCCCACTGGTGGTGCAAGTCTATATTGCCTGGGAAGAACAAGCGACATGCACTCGCGTTGTTCAACATCCACTTGCCAATAGCGGCCGCATATTGCGGTTCATACTTCACCATTGGAACAAAAGGCCACGTCGGCTTAATGCTGTTCATCAAAAAAGCATATCCTCCACCGTCAGTTATGCTGCCTTGAAGACCGCTTACATCGTAGTCACCCCATTGTCCGACAATGATGCCCCAGCCCTTTCTTCCGGTGTCGCTCTTGCATCCTTCAAAGACCCAATCAAGGAGTTTGTGCACATCATAGTGCTTTCCTTGTGTGGCATTAAGGTAGGCTGCCGTGTAAACACCTAACGGAAGAAGCGCCTCATAGAACCTGCTTTCCTTCTGGTTGAGCAGCGCTTCAATGGCCGTTTCGCTATGATGAAGATACCGTTTGTCGCCAAACTTCTTGTAAGCAGCCAGCAACACATAAGCATGACCGCCTGCTGCATCTTGCTGAAAAGCGATGTGATTGCGTCCACCACGAAGCTTTCCATAGTCGAAATAGGAGTAATCGTAATTGCCTGCCAAGACGGAATCTGCCTGAACAAAACGTTCTGCCACCTTATACATTATACTGTCGGCACCATCCACGCCTGGAAAGACATCGCTCAAGGCATAGTATAGAGCATTAGGAAGCACATCGTACCACCAGTCACGCCCATATCCACCACCAAGATTGGCCACTTGAGGATTGGTGTTGTTCATCACGATGTTCCAACCATTTGCACTGTTGAAGTAGTTTTGCACCATCTTGACATAGTTGAAGCCGTCTTGGTGGGTCTTGTCTATACCGACCAGACCTGCTCCGAGCAAAGCCGTGATGGTGTTAAGGGCCTCATGAAACTCTCCACCGTTATGGGTTGGTCCCTGCCGCACATCTCCTATTGCCGTATAGAGTCCGAAAGTGGGTTGGTCTATATTGCGGTGCGCATTGTCAATCCATATCAACGGCCCTGTTTTTCCTTGATTGTTCCAATCAAAAACATAGGCATCAAACTTACGAGCCTTTGTTTTCCAGTCGAGCATTTCGTAAGATTTAGGCATATCGGGCATGAGTTCTACACGCGCTATGGGGGTTTGCCGGACGGCTGTACCATAGTTTTGCGCCCCAGCGTTCAGCGGTTGAAGCAAACAACCGATGGACAAAAGAATGTAATTAGTTGTTTTCATCATGATATTTTTTCTTCATATTGTTGGGTTTGTTTCGTAATATTCATTGCTAAAGGATAGGACAACATCTGTAAAGCAGCCACGATGACAAGCGCATACTTCAGTGCGAAATCCTCGGAAACGCCATAAGCCAAAGCTATAAACAAGCTCAGTCCGAGGAAACGGCCAAAGAACAATCCCACCTCATGGGTCATAATATAGGTGTATTCGTTGCGTTTTTCCAACTTTGCCACCACGTCTATTGTTCGCATCATTACGGGATAGTAAGCCAAGTCGTACAAGGGCTGGAAGATTACCTTACACAATACGAACATGATAACGCCCATTGCAGAAAACAGAATACCGTTGCAAAGAGTACCAACAAAGAACACCACCACGCTACCAAGGAAGATCCAAAGGCGGTCCTGCGGTCTTGCTGCGCGTCCCAACACATAGACAAGAACTGCCGTAAGGGCTCCACTGACACCTTGAATAGTGCCCAATGTCCCTTCGTCTCCCACAAACCGCATCACAAGAATGGCCGGAGCGGTAACAAGAAAGCCCTGTACCATTCCCTTGAGCGCAGCCATGGTTAGCATTTTACGCCATAACACATGGAAACGAACGTGAAAGAAGCGGGTGTCTTTGGGCATAACAAACCTGCCTTGCCACAAAACGGCAACCGCCAAGAGCGCAATCAACATCACTACGCACATTACCACCTTGTAACAACGTGCCGCATCAAACGTTATCCCCATCCATTGCACTCCATTCATATAGCCGATAAAAGCTCCAACCACAAGAGGCACCGTGATGTTGGCCACAGAAAAGAAGAATGACTCCAACCCGAAATAGTAGTTGCGGTTGGCATCATTGGTGTTATACAGGGCCAACAAGTAGCGGTTGGTCCAGAAGAAGCCCGACGATGCGCCCAAGAAAAAGCCCGCCAATCCTAACTCCAAGAAGCCCAAACGCCCCAATAGCATCATACCTCCCAACGACAGGCCACTCACAAAAATGCCGGCTGCATATAAAAACTTTATGGGAAACCACTTGAGAAGAAGCCCGTTGACAAGCGAGGTGGTGACAACGCCAACATACATGGCTAACTGATAGTAGGCCACCATGGCCGGATCGTTGGTATTGCGCATGACATAAGCGCCTGCAAAGATTTCCACCACAGGCAACACAAAGGCATAAATCATGTTGGTTAACAACAAAATGCGCATATTGCGTTCCTGGCTGCGGAAAAACTGTAATTCTTTTAAAAGTGCACCCATAGCTCTATACCTTTAATGTTGCCAATACTTCCGATATGGAAAGGTCAGCCTGACAGATTACCTCATCGCTGGCTCCATAATAAAGGTGTACCGTGTCGCCATCAATCAGTTGTCCATTACTGAACACAACATTGCCGAAGAAACCCGTTTGTTCGTAGGGAGCAACAGGTTCCATAATGGGTTCCATGCTACGCGCAAGCACTTTGGAGGGGTCGTTCAGGTCCAACAACATTGCTCCAAGGCAATATCGGTTGTCTTCCGATGCTCCATGATAGATTTCGAGCCATCCCTTTGGCGTCTTTATGGGAGAGGCTCCAGCCCCAAGACGGGCACTGTCGAAGCGTCCTTCACGGGTCGTGGCTATGCACGTGTGCCTTCCCCAATGAATACGGTCGGGACTTTGAGCCAACCACATATAGTTGCCTCCCAACTCGGGAGAACTGGGACGGTGAAAAGCGAAATAGCTATCACCTATTTTTTGCTCAAACAAAGCGCAGTCTTTATTGTGTGGCGGGAAGATCATTCCCTCATGCTGATAGGTTTGGAAGTCGGTGGTGTGCATCATTCCTACGCCCACTGCCACAGCAGAAACTTCTGTAAAGGTGAGAAAAAAGCCGTCTTCCATTGTGGCAACACGACAGTCTTCAATGCCAAAAGCCTCGGAAGGGCGACTTCCAAAGATGGGTTGATAGGTCGCATCCTCATAAAAGTGAGTTCCGTCATCACTGAAGACAAGGCGAAGGTAAGACAACGTAGTCAGATAGTTCTGCCCCTTGTATTTTATGACACGGGGATCTGAACTATCCAACTCTGGGTCATCCTGAGAAAACTCCAATACCTTAAAGCCACTGTCTGTATATATTGGAAAACTGATTTTTCCGTCTTGTTGTTTGGGACGTTCTGCCACACGTATCAGCAAGGCTATACGTCCGTTCAATTGAAACACTCCGGGGTTTAACAAGCACGCTATTTCCATACCTTCAATAGCCGGTTGAAAATCCTTTGGGGTGAGGATAGGGTTTTGTTTGTTTCTTTTTGCTATATCCATTGTTTAGGTTTTAAATTATTTCATTCTGAGTTTTACTCGTCGGCTGCAAAGATAGAGGACATAATCTATCGAGGAAGTATATATCGGGAGCATAGTTGTATACTTGCGTTTCACGGTTAAAATAAAACCGATATATACTATTTTGATACGCAGATACACTGATACATTCGGAAAACAATGGCTTTTTTAGTTCTCTTCATCAAAAAAAAGTTATCTTTGCAATGGATAATAAGAGTAAATTTTTGCTATGAACGTTAGACAACAACAGATATTAGCTACAACTGTTGCCCTGATATTGGCTTTTGGTATCAGCCTAACTGCATCCAAACTTTGGAAATTTTTCCATCTGGATAGCAGCGGGATGAGCAACAGTTCCATCAATATCATTCATCAAGACCGTTCTGGTGTTATATGGATTGGCACTTGGGACGGCCTCAACAGGTATGACGGCAACAAATACACCTTATACAATTCCATTCTGAACGATAGCACTACACTGACCCATCCCGTTATACGCGACATTCAGGAAGAAGACTCTTGCCATCTATGGATAGTCACCGATGGAGGCATCAACCGCTTCAACAAGTTTTCGGGACATGTTCAGCGTTACTATTTAAACAGTCCGAAGAATACTACTTTTGCAGAACACACCTTCCACTGCGCCATTGACAAAAGAGGAAAGGTGGTGGCTTGTTTCAATAAAGCACCATTTTATCTATTCGACAAAAAGACAGAAAAGTTTGTTACTCTTGGGAGTGACAAGGCCATACAGGGAACTATCAACAAACTGTTCTTTGATAAAAATGGACAACTGTGGGCATTTTCAGACAACAAGGTCTATCTCTTCGCCTTAAAGGCTTCGACGGTGCATCTTGTTGCTGCCATCCCACTCCCCGAAAAAACAGAGTCACTTGTAGCCGACAACGAAGGTTCTATCTGGGCGCAAGCCGACAAGCGCATACTGCGTCTTAACACACAACACCGCTTTGAAACCACTCCATGGACACTGTCCGACCGCCTTATCGGCGTAAGCCATACCAAACAACGCACCACTTTCGGCACCGACAACGGCCTTTATTTCATCCGACAAGGGCAAAAAGAGCACCTCCTGCCCAACGTAAGCGTTACAGCTCTGCTGCAAGGCAGCCAAAACATACTTTGGGTGGGAACAGACGGACGGGGCATCTACCAATACTATGCCAAGAACAATTTCATTCTATCTTTTCCAACAGGCACCAAGAACCATCCCGTGAGAGCCATCCAGCAATTGGGCGACACCTGCCTTATTGGAACAAAGGGAGAGGGCTTGCTGGTCTACAAGGCCACCGGCAAAGACCGTCTACAACCTATTGCCACACATAACGTTGGTCCCGGACGTTCTTACAATGCCGTTTATGCCCTCGGGAAAGGTAGCAACAACCGTATTTGGGTGGGCACCGATGGCAAGGGGCTGCAATACTACCAACAGGGACAACTCCACAAAATGACATTCCGGTCTCAGCAAGAAGAACAACAAGTCTATTCTGTCTATTCTATCATACAGGCCAACGACTCCACGCTCTACATAGGAACGAGCGGAAACGGACTCGTTTACGCCCGGTTCCACAACGATACCATCACAAAGGTAATGCCATTCAATAGCAAACAACCCCGTTCGCTACAGAGCGATGTGGTTTATGCGCAAGTGTATGACCCTCCATATCTATGGGTTGGTATGCGAGGCGGAGGACTGATGCGGCTCAACACAGCAAACAATAGCCAAACGTTCTTTCGCAACGACGGCAACGATGGTAGCTCCATCGTAAGCAATGACGTCATCACCCTCTATAAAGACTCGAGAAAACGGCTATGGATTGGTACCACACAAGGGTTGGACTTGCTGGTTACAAAAGGAAAGAAAATCAGCTTCCACCACGTTATTGACAGTCACACCGCTGCTTTCAGCAAGAACATCCACAACCTGCAGGAAGACATTTTCCACAACATTTGGGCAAGTACAAGCAGTGGTATCGTACGCATACAACCCAACCTTACGCTTACCAACTTCACCCACAAAGACGGGTTACAAGGCGATGAGTTTTCGGATGGGGCCGGACTTAGCTGCGATGGGGGAAGAAAGGTGTTCTTTGGAGGCACCAACGGAATAAGTATTCTCTTTCCCACACAGATGCAAAATACGGGATTTATGCCCACACTCTTGCTCAATGGCATCAGAATGGACAACCAACCAGTAACCATGCAGAAAGAGGTGAGCTTTCCTAACGGAACAAAAAACATAGAATTCAGTTTTTCCATTCTCGACTATATCGACAATTCACGGTGCGAATTGGCCTATAAGCTGGAACACAGGCGGTGGTTCGGCAGCGACAACAACGACATCTACACCAATGTAGGCAGTTCAAAAAGCATACTCTTGAACGAGTTGTTGCCTGGCCACTACCAACTCTACGTAAAACAAAGCAATTCGGCCCATCAGTGGAGTAGCAAGCCCTTGGTGATTTCCTTCTATGTGGAATATCCCCTATGGGGGCGATGGTGGGCTATCACTATCTATCTTCTCGTCATCGCCTTCTTCATACGTTCCGTCTATCGGGTAAAGAAACGGCGACTACAACGCCATCATCGTCACGAGATGGAACGGCAGAGCCAACGCAACCGAGAAGACATCCATCATGCCAAACTGCGTTTCTTCTCCAACGTTACCGGGAAATTCTCAAACAGTCTTACACAAATCTACGATGCCATTGAGCACATCAGGGAAAACAAGGGTCAGCCACTGAACGAAGAACTCATGCGCATCGAAGACAGTGCACGGCTCATCAACCGACACATAAAACAACTTTCCGAAATACAATCGGCCGAAGAAGACTCTTCTACGCTCCACCCCGAACCCATCCGATGGATGGAACTAATAAAACTGGAAATGGACGCTTACTCGGTCACCTTGCTCGACCGCAATATCCATCTGGCACTTCCCGAAAAACCTGAAGCTACACCTTTCATAACAGACAAGACCGTTGCTGGCAAGATGGTTCGGCATCTGCTCGACTACATCATGCCAAGCATAGAGGAAAATAGCTCTCTGGAAATAAGCATAGAGCCCGATGGCTCAGGCATGAGCGTTAGCTTCTGCTATCGTGGCGAGAGCCCATCAACAGACGAACAAGCCACATTGTTCAATTCTTTCCGGGCTCTCGACAATTTCGAGAACAATATGTCTGCCGGCAAAACCGACAAAACCATTGGTCTGACCCTTTGCAACGACCTTGCCAAACAACTTGGAGGAAAGATGACTATTCAGACTGCAGGTCAGCAGGAAACCGTCTTTAAGATTGAGGTTCCCGAGCTTTCCCTCCCTCAAGCGAACGATTTGGAGGAGCAAAAGAGCGAAACTGCCTTGCAACGCATTTTCCGCCAAAAGACACACACCGTCCTGCTGATAGAAAACGATACGCAAATGGCACACCTGATGACAGATGCCCTAAGCGAAAACTACAACGTAATCGGTTCTTCCCAGGACTCCTACAAAAGCATAGCCGCCTCCCATGCCATCGACATAGTGGTCGTTGACACCTGTGCCGGTGATCTGTCAGCTATCAACGACCTCAGAACAGACCCCCACACACGGTATGTTCCCATCATTGCCATCTGTAATGAAGGAGAGAAAGACAATATTGTCAACACCTTGCGCATGGGAGCCAACACCATTCTCGAAAAGCCTTTCCACGTTCATCTCTTCACGGCTATGGTGGAACGAACCATCTTGGAGTCGGACAAAATGCGCGACTTGTCTTTCCTTACCGGTACTTACATCCATCAATATGACGGAAGAATGCTTTCGGACGAAGCCAAGCAGTTTATCACAAACGCCGTGAATGTCATCAGCGAACATTACCAAGACGAGAACTACAATCCAAGTTCTTTGGCACGCGACATGGCCATTAGCCGCTCACAACTCTACCGCAAGATGAAAACAACCATCAACGTGTCGCCCGTTGACTTCATACTTGAATACCGGATGCAACTGGCCGAGCGGCTACTCAAAGGTTCCACAAAGACCGTTTCGGAGGTCATAACACTATGCGGATTCCGCAACCGGTCGTTCTTCTACCGCGAATTTGCCCGTCGCTACAACTGCTTGCCAAAGGAATTCAGACAACAAACAGACAAGCAATAGATGGTGCTTTTATAACAACTATTGACCCCTGCCCGACAAAAGCGTGCGTTTTAGGTTGTAAAACACGGCATTTTAGCTTCTAAAACCGGCTCTTTTAGAAGCTAAAACACAGTGTTTTACAAAGCAATTCATAACTTGTTGACTATCAACAGATTGCAAAACCATTTTTCGGCAACTAAAAATAGTTGGGAAAAGAAGCAATTTTCCCTGTATGACAAGCGTTTCTTTATAAGAAAGTATACAGAAAACAATCCCTATCATGATATTCTATTTTTCAGGAACAGGCAATACAAAATGGGTGGCAGAGCAACTTGCCAAAATCACAAACGAACGCCTCATCAGCATAGCAGACTGTCTAACAACACAGAAAGAAGGCAATAACCAACAACTGGAGTTTACGCTTGCCGAAGGAGAACGCATCGGCTTTTGCTTTCCTGTACACGGTTGGCGACCACCATTCGTTGTAAGGCAATTTGCAAGACAACTGAAGCTCTACAATAGCAAGGGACACTATTGCTATGCGTTTGCCACATGTGGGGACGACATAGGACGCACGTTCGAGCTTTTCAATGAAGATCTGGGCATCATAGGTCTGCACACCGATAGCGTATTCTCCATCATCATGCCCGAAAGCTATCTCTTTCCCCTGATTGACATGATAGACCGTCCGGAAGTGGCAGAAAAGAAAAAAGAAAACGGCCAAGCCGCTTTAGCACTGATTGCACCGGACATTGTGGAAAAGAAAAAAGGTCTGCGCAAGGTCAATGAAAGCAGATGGCCTCGTCTCAATAGCTTTATATTGGGACATTTCTTTCTGCATCAATGGGTGCGCGACACTCCTTTTAAGGTAGACAACAAGCTTTGTGCACGTTGTGGGCTTTGCGCAAGAGTGTGCCCAGTGAAGAACATCACCGCCCCGAAAGGCCAATTGCCCCAATGGCAGCATAACGGGCTTTGCACGACATGTTTCTCCTGTTACCACCATTGTCCGAAACATGCCATCAACTTCGGGTTGCGCACCAAAGGGAAACGGCAGTATTATTTCAAATAGACGATGGCGTATCACCTAAAAAAGGCGGTACATGGCTTTGTCATTCCAAGCTTTTGAGCTATCTTTGTAGCCAGAACTAACAGGGAAAGCAGAAAGATTGAAATGCAACAGGAAAGCCCCATACAAATTCTCCAACGGCAACGACTACTGCTCCAAATGGAATATTATGCCGAAAAAGAGGCTTTTCGCAAACAAACCGAAGTGGTAGGCATAGAGCGAAAAGTAAAGCGGGGTGACGCATGGTTTCCCCTGCGCATCGGCAAAAGCTTCTACAACTCGCTCAACCAATTGGCTTTAGAGGTGCTTCGCACCAAAGACCAAGACACCGAACACAACTTTGAATTCGGGCGTCCATTGGTTTTTTTCCAATCGGGCACTACACTGAAATACTTCAATTTTACGGCTACCGTCTCTTACGTCGAAGGCGACCGCATGGTGGTGACCATTCCCGATTCGGCTCCGCTCATCGACTTACAGGGCGCTACGGTACCTATCGGATGCCAACTGTCGTTCGACGAAACGTCATACCGCACTATGTTTGATGCCTTAGACCGTGTGGCCAAAGCAAAAAACGGGCGATTGGCTTACCTTCGTGACCTTTTCTATACAACAAAGAAAGCCGAACGGTTCTCTTTCGCGCCCATGAGGTTCCCCTGGCTCAACCCTACTCAGGAGAGAGCGGTCAACGAAGTGCTTTGGGCAAAAGACGTGGAAGTGGTGCATGGACCTCCCGGAACAGGAAAAACCACCACGCTGATAGAGGCCATCAACGAAACACTGATGCGCGAAAGCCAAGTGTTGGTGTGCGCACAAAGCAATATGGCGGTTGACTGGATATGTGAGAAGTTGGTTGACAGAGGCATCAACGTCCTACGAATAGGAAACCCTACGCGCGTAAACGACAAAATGTTGGGGTTTACTTACGAACGGCGTTTCGAAGCACATCCCGACTATCCACAACTATGGGCCATCCGCAAGGCCATAAGAGAGCTACACAACCACCGCAAAAAAGGCTCGGAGAACTTCCATCAAAAGCTGGAACGGCTGAAAGCCCGCGCTACTGAGATTGAAATACGCATCAATGCCGAATTGTTTGGCGAAGCACGAGTAGTGGCAAGCACACTCGTAGGCTCGGCACATCGTCTGCTGGAAGGTCGAAAGTTCGGGACTTTGTTTATAGACGAGGCTGCACAGGCGCTGGAAGCAGCCTGCTGGATACCCATAAGGCGCGCTTCCAGAGTAATATTGGCAGGCGACCACTGCCAACTACCCCCTACCGTGAAGAGCATAGCTGCCTTGAAAGCCGGTTTGGGGAAAACACTGATGGAACGAATTGTAGAAAACAAGCCCGACGTGGTGACGCTCTTGAAAACCCAATACCGCATGAACGACTTGATTATGCGGTTTTCAAGCAACTGGTTCTACCACGGATTGGTGGAAAGTGCACCACAAGTGCGCTATCGCGGCATATTGGACTACGACATTCCCATGGAATGGTTGACCACCGAACAACCGGCAAGCACACCCGTCACAACCAATAGCGAAGACATTTCCACGCCTTCTTCCCTCAATGGAACACCTTGTCTGGGTGAGGAGTTTGTAGGTGCCAACTTTGGACGCATCAACAAACAAGAAGCCCAACTCACCCTTGACACCTTGGAACGTTATCTCAACAAAATAGGGAAACAACGGGTGCTGGACGAGCAAATAGACATCGGCATCATCTCGCCCTATCGGGCACAGGTGCAATACCTGCGACATCTGATAGCCAAACGCACCTTCTTCAAGCCTTTCCGCCGATTGCTAAGTGTCAATACCGTGGACGGTTTTCAAGGACAAGAACGCGATGTGATTCTCATCTCGCTTGTCCGCTCGAACGATGAAGGGCAAATAGGATTTCTGAAAGACCTCAGACGGATGAACGTGGCCATCACCAGGGCTCGCATGAAGCTCATCATCCTCGGCGATATCGGCACTATGGGACAACATCCTTTCTACAAACAACTGTGGGAATATATCCAATCATTGCAAACTACCGAATGACATGCTACAACGCGACTACTTCATACGCATCATACAGGAGTTTATGGCGGCCCTGGCTGCTTTTCTCGAAAAAGAAAAAGACACTCCAGACAAGGGACTAAAGGAGCTCTATCGTCAATATGTTGGCGACTATGACACCCTGCGCAACCTTACAACAGACGAGCTTTTGGGTTATGCCAAAGAACAATGGAAAGCAGAAGAACGAGTAGACCGCATTGAAATGGTGGCCGAGCTGCTATATGCTGAAGCTTCTCTACGGCAAAATCCCCTACGAGACATGCTCATGCAAAAAGCTTTCAGGGCCTTTGACTACGTTGACACACATAGCAACACCTTCTCTATTGGAAGAAAACAAAAAATGGCTACTATACAACAAGAGCTGAGAAAAGCCAAAAGTTCAGACCAAGCCTCCTGAAAAGACACTCTCAACCATAAGATTTTTCAACAAAAACCATTATAGATTATGAACAAGAAATTAGTTATAACCTCCTTGACACTACTCTTTGCCAGCACAGTGAGCATTTGCGGACAATCGCGCTTCGAACTCAATGCACACGAAGTGGCACAGCAAATGGGCGTGGGATGGAACCTTGGCAACACAATGGAAGCCAACGTACCCTCGCTAAAGGCCGAAACGTCATGGCAAGACACACCCACTACGCCTGCGCTTATCAAGTTTGTCAAGGCTCAAGGATTTAAGTCTGTACGCATACCTGCATCCTGGCATTGCCATTTAGACAAGGGTACAACACACATCAACGACGAATGGATGGCCCGTGTGCAAGAGATTGTAGACTATTGCATACACGATAGCCTATATGTAGTGCTCAATTCACACTGGGACGGAGGGTGGCTTGAAGATAGTTTTGACAACGTTAGCGATGAAAACGTTTCTGCCAAAAGCGATACCTTGCAAGCTATCTGGACACAAATTGCCGACAGATTCAAAGGTTATGACGAGCATTTGCTCTTTGCCGGACTGAACGAACCAAGCCATGGATACAACAACGGGAAATTTACAGACCGTATGATGCTTGCCCTTCTGCAGTATGAGCAAGTGTTTATCGATGCCGTACGCAAAACTGGAGGCAACAACCTTAAACGCATTTTGGTCATTCAAGGGCCTGCCACAAACATTGACGAAACCTGTAAACCGGTCTATGCCTCACAACTGCCCGACGATGTGGAGCCCAATCGGCTTATGGTGGAGGTACACTATTACGACCCTTGGAATTTCTGCGGTATGGAAAAAGATGAATCTTGGGGAGAAATGGCTTACTATTGGGGAAAAGACAATCACGTCAACTCTTCCAAGCGCAATGCCAAATGGGGCGAAGAAGACCATCTGAAAAAGCAATTCAAGTCGATGAAGGAAAACTTTGTAGACCGTGGCTACCCCGTAATTTTAGGAGAATTCAGTGCCAACTGGCGACAACTGAAAGGCGAGCAAGGCGAAAGCCAACAAGCACATGACGCCTCTATCTACCAATATTTTAAAGATGTTACCCATGAAGCTTTAAAGAATGGACTTGTTCCGATGGTCTGGGATATCAACCACACCGACTTCCCTACCATGACGGTGATAGACAGAAAGACGCTGAAAGTGTTCTGTACGCCTGCCATGAATGGCATCAGAAAAGGTCAAGAAGAATAAATAAAGCTGAAACAAAACCATTAGGGGTGAGCCTTACAACAATTGAAGGCTCACCCCTAATAGCATAATGAATGTCTTATTCACCCGTTAACAGAAAGGTTAACAAACCTGACTGCCTGGTTTTACTTCGCCAAGAACAGTAGTAACGTTGAGGTTCCCATTAAAGTTCTCCGCACTCAATATCATTCCTTGACTCTCGATGCCCATCAGCTTACGGGGAGCAAGATTGGCAATGAAGAGCACATCCTTGCCTATCAAGTCCTTCGGATCGTAATAGGCAGCGATGCCGGAGACAATGGTACGCTCCACTCCAGAACCGTCGTCAAGCGTAAACTTCAACAGTTTCTTGGCTTTCTTTACCTTTTCACAATTCAAAATGTGGCCTACACGAATGTCTAACCGTTCCCAATCTTCAAAAGGAACATCCGGTTTGATTTCTTTGGCTTTGTATTCGGCCTCGGCCTTTGCCTCTGCTGCGGCCTCGTTGGCACGCTTTGTTTCTTCCAACTTACGGAGTTGGGCATCGATGGCCTCGTCTTCTATCTTTTGGAACAACAATTCTGGTTCGGCCAACTGATGGCCTGCTTCAAGCAAGTCGGTACGTCCGAGTTCGCTCCAGTCAAATGCAGACATATTAATCAGTTTGCGAAGCTTTGCAGAAGAGAAAGGAAGGAACGGTTCGAAAGCGATGGCAAGGTTGGCAACAAGCTGTAACGAAATGTTGAGAATGGTCTCAACACGCTTCGGATCGGTCTTCCACACTTTCCAAGGTTCACACTCCGTAATGTATTTATTACCGATTCGGGCCAGATTCATGGCTTCTTTTTGTGCTTCACGGAACTTGAAGATATCAAGATAAGCTTCCATCTTGTCCTTCACATCCTGGAACTCGCTAATAGCTTGACGGTCTACTTCCTGCAATTCGCCACACGCTGGCACAACACCAGCCCAGTACTTCTTGGTTAACTGCAACGCTCTGTTGACAAAATTTCCATACACTGCCACCAACTCAGAGTTGTTGCGCTCTTGAAAATCTTTCCATGTGAAGTTATTGTCTTTTGTCTCTGGAGCATTGGCGGTAAGCACATAACGCAACACATCCTGCTTTCCTGGGAAATCCACGAGATATTCATGCAACCATACTGCCCAGTTGCGGGAAGTGGAAATCTTGTCGTTCTCAAGGTTAAGGAATTCGTTTGCAGGAACATTGTCCGGCAAAATATAATCGCCATGCGCCTTCAACATCACAGGGAAGATGATGCAGTGGAAAACAATATTGTCTTTTCCTATGAAATGAACCAAGCGGGTTTCAGGGTCTTTCCACCACTTTTCCCAAGAGCCCCAACGCTCAGGATTGCGTTCGCAGAGTTCCTTTGTATTGGAAATATATCCTATCGGGGCATCAAACCATACATAAAGCACCTTTCCTTCGGCTCCTTCAACGGGCACGGGAATACCCCAATCAAGGTCACGGGTCATGGCTCGGGGCTGCAAATCCATATCCAACCACGACTTACACTGCCCATAGACATTGGGACGCCACTCTTTGTGCTCTTTAAGTATCCACTCTTTCAACCAGTCCTGATACTCATTGAGAGGCAAATACCAGTTTTTTGTTTTCTTGACAACAGGTTTCGAGCCACTGATAGTGGACTGTGGGTTGATCAGCTCCATCGGACTAAGGTCAGAACCGCACTTCTCGCATTGGTCGCCATAAGCTTTAGGGTTGTGGCAATGAGGACATTCACCTGTAATATAGCGGTCGGCAAGGAACTGGTGAGCCTCTTCATCATAATACTGTTCGCTCTCCCGTTCTACAAGTTTCCCTTCGTCGTAAAGCTTCTTGAAGAAATCAGAAGCCAACTTGTGGTGAGTGGAACTCGTGGTACGACTATATATATCAAAAGAAATGCCAAACTCCTCAAAACTTTTCTTTATCATTTCATGATAGCGGTCGCATACGTCTTGTGGAGTTATGCCCTCCTTTTTGGCACGTAAGGTTATAGGCACACCGTGTTCATCACTTCCTCCGATAAAAACGACTTCTTCCTTCTTCAAGCGAAGATAACGTACATATATATCTGCTGGTACATACACTCCGGCCAAATGTCCTATATGAACGCCTCCATTAGCATATGGAAGAGCTGCTGTAACCGTTGTGCGTTTAAATTTCTTCTGTTCCATGTTCGTCTTTCTTTTTATATTTTAGGGACAAGTCTGTCGGTTCTATATCTCTGAAAAGCTATCGCAGCTCTTTCAGGTCATTGACCTTCCCCCGTGGAATCTCAATATTAGGATAATATTTTTGTATCTGATCGGCAAACCAATTCCAATCAAAGCCCCAAGGATCGTCACGTCTGGTAGGTGCAATGTCGGCATGACGCACTACATAATGGATGTTATAACGGGAGCAGATATCTTTGACAAGTGTCAAAAGGGCTGCATATTGAGCCTTGGTAGGACCGTTCGTCTTCGTGCTTACCACTTCTATGCCGATGGACGTGGGGTTCAGCATGGTGCGGTTGGTTCCTGGAAGACTGCTCTTTCCAGCTTGCCAAGCCACATCTTTCTCTTTAACCATTCGCAAAATTGATGCATCTCGGCATACCATATAGTGCGGAGCTACATCATAGTATTTGAATTGTGCTATGCAGCCTTTCGTACTAAACGTATCGGCAGAGTTTACTCCGTTTTTAAAAGAAGGCTCATGATAATTGGAATGAATAACGATTATGTCAACATCATCGGCCGTTCTATTGGCCACACGATGGCCATAAGGAACCTTGGCGGTAATATCCTCAATCTTCAAGGTCGTATCTTGAGGTTGGGTTTCGCCCTTTAATATTACACGAGAGGTGTTCGAACAAGTCTGTATGGAATGCACATTAAAAGCGAACAAAACAGCGATTACAACCAAAACGCCAATAAATAATTTTCGATTTCCCTTGAACATAATTATTAATAATGTTATTCTTCTGCAAAATTACGAATTTCTTTGCAGATAGAAAAGCGTTTAACAAAAAAACGAAATCTTGCTTTTTGTTCTATAATCCCCTTTCTGCCCAATCGCCACGATCAAGGTTTCTATAGCCAATGGCTTCGGCTATGTGGGAAGAAAGTATTTGTTCCGATCCTTCAAGATCGGCTATTGTTCGAGCCACTTTCAGAATTCGGTTGTATGCCCGAGCAGATAATTTCAAGCGCTCCATTGCTATACGCAGAATGTTAAGTCCTTCGCTATCGGGCTGGGCATACTGGCGGATAAGCCGTTCCGACATCTGTGCATTGCAATGAACGCCTTTCACTTCGTTGAAACGTTCTGTTTGAATAGCCCTGGCCTTAATAACCCTTTCCCTGATTTGGCCACTTGTCTCTCCCGGAGCGGCCTTTGAAAGATCTTTGAACGGAACGGGAGCAATCTCGCACTGAATGTCGATTCGGTCAAGAAGTGGGCCGCTAATCTTGTTCATGTAGCGTTGTATCTGACCGGGAGTACAGACACACGTATGCGTAGGGTCTCCATAATAGCCACAAGGGCAAGGGTTCATAGATGCTACAAACATAAACGAGCATGGATAAGTCACCGTGTACTTCGCTCTACTGATGGTGATTTGACGGTCTTCCAACGGTTGGCGCAATACTTCCAACGTATGTTTGTTAAATTCCGGCAACTCGTCAGCAAACAAAACACCGTTGTGAGCAAGACTAATCTCACCGGGCAAAGGCGACTGACCGCCTCCGACAAGAGCGACTTCGGATATTGTATGGTGTGGACTGCGGAACGGGCGTTGGCTAATAAGGCCCTCTCCTTTACCAATCTTTCCTGCAATAGAATGTATCTGGGTGGTTTCCAGACTCTCGGAAAGCGACAAGGGAGGCAGAATGCTGGGCAAACGCTTTGCCATCATGCTTTTTCCACTTCCTGGGGGACCAATCATTATCAGATTATGACCGCCAGCTGCAGCTACTTCCAAGGCTCGTTTAACACTCTCTTGTCCTCGCACATCACTGAAATCCAAGTCAAACTGATATTGGCGGGCATAAAATTCACGTCGTGTATCCACCACACAAGGTTCTGACGATGAGCTTCCATTCAAGAAATTAACCACTTCCAGAATATTATTCATGCCATAGACATCGAGCTTGTCTACGACTGCTGCTTCATGTTCGTTGGCTTTCGGGACGATAAGACCTTTAAAATGCTCTGCACGCGCCTTGATGGCTATTGGCAACGCCCCTTTGACGGGACGCAATTGTCCGTCAAGTCCCAATTCGCCCACCAACATGTAATCGGCCAAACGGTCGGCCTGCATCTTTCCGTCAACCGCAAGTATAGCAATAGCCAATGGAAGGTCGAAGCCGGAACCTTCTTTCTTTAGGTCTGCCGGGGAGAGATTTGCAGTGATGTCTGCAACCGGAAACTTATAACCATTGTTGAGTAAGGCGGCAGCTATGCGGTCGTGACTTTCCTTTACCGCAGCATCGCCAAGTCCGGTGAGGTGATATAAGACGCCACGCGTGATACTCACTTCAACCGTTACGGTAGTTACTTCAAGGCCATTAACGGCGGCACAAAAGGTTTTTACAAACATTTTATCACTTCAGATAGCTTTCTAAACGCTCTCGCAAGGTACTGATATTAAGATCACGTTCCACCACCTTACCTTTTCTAAGGAGGATATTGGTTGGAACAGAGGCCATTCCCAATTGCTGAAGCAACTTTCCTTCAAGCATGGCACCGTCACAAACAACGGGAAACGTAATGACATTGCTATGTAAGGTCCGTATACAATCAGACTTGTCTGCATCAACACTGATGCCCAACACTTGCAGACGGTTTTGAGACTTGTTCACCAACTCTTGCAGCAAACGTGCTTGTTCCATAGAAGAGAAACTCCATGTTGCACATGAAAACAGGACAGTCACATCGGCTTTCTGCAGGGTTGCGCTCGTCAGTTCCTTCCCTTCAACTGTTGTTACTGAGAAGATTGGAAGTTTCTGCCCCACCCCTGCTTTGTTACGCATTGAAAGTTGTTGCTTCAAAAGTACTAAACTGCCGTTTTTCGGTTGCTCGCGAAGCATCATTTCGGCCAGTTTTATGCCTTGAGAATAATTAGCAGAAGATGTTTTAAGGAAATATTTGCGTAGCAGATAGACCGACACATGGCTCTCGGGATGGTCTTTTATAAACTGGACGGCATACTTCTGTTCTTCCGGCGGTGAGGCGGTAGCGATCTGTTCACGAAATTGTGTCATCAGTTCATTGTCCTTCGTGCCTTTCACTTGCATCATCTTTAGGTGTGATGCATCCACTTTCACATCCACAGAACCGCCTGATTCTGCAAAAACAGGTTGTTCTGAAAAGTTCGGGAAGATGAGTATCAATTCTGAAGGACGCTCACAGGGTATCTCATAAGCAAAACGGCCAGCTTCCACCTTGATGGTATCAAGGCCTTGAATGGCTGCATCCGGGCTATAGACATAAAGTTCACCATTGTTAAGATGGGCAAAACGTCCTTCAAGCTTAAAGTGACCGCTACGCGCTCCACATGATATTAGGAATAAGGAAACTGAAAATAAGAAAATCAAATGCTTCATGCGCATTTCTCATTAGGTGTGTGCCGCGAGCGGGACTCGAACCCGCACAGCCATTTCTGGCCAAGGGATTTTAAGTCCCTCGTGTCTACCAATTCCACCATTGCGGCTCTATTGTTCAGAATTCGTGAGTGCAAAGATAGTGCTTATTCTCGAATTAGACAAACGATTTTTAGCTTTTTTGTATCTTTCTGTTGCCAAAGTGGCTTCTTTTGACAAAAGTACAAGGCTCTTTTCACCAAGAAATCACATCACGCCTTTCCCTTAGCATACCTTCTTTTAAAGTTTCTTTAGTAGACATGCAACAATCCGTTGGGCCCAGTTGTGGTTGCACGATAGCGTTCCAACAAGTTTCCTGCGCTCCCTGCAACAATGTTTCCTCCCGTGTTAAGGTTGTAAGAGCGTTTGCAGTTGGCGCAAGTGGCAATTCCCGAACTGCTTACAGAAAGCTTATAACTCCTCACCGGAAGGGCAGAAGGGTTGTAACAATTAGGGCATTCGGCATCGTATGCATAGAAAATGGCGGGATTATCGAGGTTGCCAAAGCCTACTATCAGTCCATTATTGCGCCCCATTCGTTGCTGGTTGTCCATTCGCTGGTCTATGGCATTAAAGATACTGGTCGTCTTTTGCCCCTGATTACTGCTAAAAACATAGTAGAAAGCATTCGAATAACTATAGCTTATCGTGCAAAACACACCCGGCGAAGTCGCATTCATTGCACTTGCAAGCGTAGGATCGAGGTGGGTAGAATTGTCCAATCCCAAATTGCAGTGATAATTACTGTATTCATAGCCGACATCTTCGCCGCATCCGCAAAGTAGCAGACAAAGGAAAAGGCCAAAAACTGCTTTTATCTTCATTTCAGCAATTCCTCTTCGGCATGTTCAACCCTTTCAAAATGAAACTCTCCAAGCAGTTTTTCCATAAGTTGCCGTATGCGATCGTTGCACAGATTGCCAATACTTCCTTCATGGGTGTGATGGATATTGCGGTCTGCGCGGAAGGTTCCCGCCTCTATTTCCAGACCCACTTTCTTGTAAGCGTCACGGAATGGCATGCCTGAAGCTGCCAACTTGTTTACTTCTTCCACAGAAAACATCGGTGCATACATAGGGTTGTCAAGGATGTGTTCGTTCACTTCCATCTTGTTGATGATGTAGGCAGCCATCCGCAAACAGTCTTTCAGCTCGTCAAACGCTGGCAAGAACACCTCTTTGATTTCCTGTAGGTCACGAAAATAGCCACAAGGAAGGTTGTTCATGATAAGCGTTATTTGTTGGGGAAGCCCTTGCAACTTATTGGATTTTGCCCTAATAAGTTCAAAAACATCGGGATTCTTCTTATGGGGCATAATGCTTGACCCCGTAGTACATTCTTTCGGCAGTTTTACAAACTGGAAGTTTTGAGAGTTAAAGAGGCATGCATCGAAAGCCATCTTCGACAATGTACCTGCAACGGAGGCCAATGCAAACGCTACGTTACGCTCCATTTTTCCACGTCCCATTTGGGCATAGACCACATTATAGTTCATAGTGTCAAACCCTAACAGGTCTGTTGTCATCTGACGGTTAAGAGGGAAGCTGCTACCATAGCCAGCTGCAGACCCTAATGGGTTGCGGTTTGTCATCTTATAAGCCGCCTGCAAGAATAACAAATCGTCTGTCAACGACTCAGCATAAGCTCCGAACCAAAGCCCGAAGCTTGAAGGCATCGCTATCTGAAGGTGTGTATAGCCTGGCATAAGCACCTCCTTATATTGGTTGCTCTTGTCGATGAGCTCGTCAAAAAGCGTTTTAAGGTCCTCGACAACAATCTTTAGTTCATGGCGCGTAAAGAGTTTCAGGTCTACAAGCACTTGGTCGTTGCGTGAACGGCCCGAATGTATCTTCTTTCCTATGTCTCCCAACTTGCGTGTCAGCATCAGTTCAACTTGCGAATGAACATCTTCAACGCCGTCTTCTATAGCGAACCGCCCGTCAACACAAGTCTGGTAGATGGTTTTGAGCTCTTTCAGCAGGAGTGAAAGTTCCTCTTTTTCAAGCAAGCCAATACTTTCAAGCATGGTAATGTGCGCCATCGAGCCCAGCACATCATACTTGGCAAGATAAGCATCCATTTCCCTATCCCGTCCAACGGTAAATCTTTCAATTTCTTTATTGACCTCAAAATTCTTTTCCCAAAGCTTGTTTGCCATATTTGCTTATTGTTTGTGAGACATTATCCACCAATGTTTCATTTCTCGTTAACCTTCATAAGGTATCATTGCCAACGCTTCCGCAATTTTCTCTATGCCCTCAGCCAAAGGTCCTTGAACCATTTTTTTCAGAAAGAACGGTACGTCTGCATCTATTGTCAAACGCATCTTGCACTGTCCTTCGGTCACAGGCAAGAGTTGAATCCAAAAGAAAAAGGACAGAGGAGAGTTCTCGCTTTGAAACTTGATTGTTTTGGGTTCTTCCCTATTGACGATACGCATAGAGACTTGTCCTACGGGTTTCATGCTCATGCTAATGGAGTCCCTGTCGAATGTAAGGCCTTCCAACTTGTCTTGCGGTATCTTGTCTTTGATGCGTTCAACGTTTGTCAAGTCGCTCAACGTATTATAGACAGCTTGCTGAGAGTAAGGTATGACCTTTATGCTACTTTCAAATTTGCTCATATCTTATTTCTTCCAATTGGCTGGATCCTTCCGCCATTCATGCAACATAGGCACATCTTCTTGTTTGATATACCCTATCTCCAATGCTTTTTCCACTACGTTTTCATAGTCGGTAAGCGTTACAAGCTTTACATTAGCTGCCTTAAAGGCCTCTTCGGCCACAGGGAATCCATAGGTGTAGCTTGCTACCATACCCACTACATCAAAGCCGGCCTCACGCAAAGCGGCCACAGCCTTCAATGAAGAGCCACCGGTCGAGATAAGATCTTCTATCACTACCACCTTAGCTCCTGGTTTCAAGTCGCCTTCTATCAGGTTTTGCATACCATGGTCTTTCGCTTTAGAGCGTATGTAAGCAAATGGCTTGTTTAGGGCATCTGCCACCAATGCGCCTTGAGCAATAGCTCCAGTGGCGACACCTGCTACTGCTTCAGCCTCAGGGAACTGCTCCAATACAGTGTGGGTAAGCTCTAATTTAACAAAATCGCGTACGTCCGGATATGACAATGTTTTGCGATTATCGCAGTAGAAAGGCGATTTCCAGCCACTTGCCCAAGTAAACGGTTCGTTCGGTTGTAGCTTGATTGCTTTTATTGCCAGCAGTTTTCCTGCAAAAACTTTCTTTAAATTGTCCATAAGTAAGTCGGTATATAAATTTTTCTTGACTGCAAAGATACGTCAAATAGGTTGAAAGACAAAACAAACGGCTTGGTTTTTAAAACATAAAAACCTGACCTGCAACAGAAGAGCAGGTCAGGATGAAACTATTATATCTATTAATATAAGGTGTAGAATTTACTTCACTATGGTCTTCATCACCTTTCCATTTGCGTTCACAAGGTACAAGCCTTTCGGCAAATTGGTTGCTGCCGAGTGTGAGCGGGTTTCGTAGACTTTGCGTCCATTGGCATCATAGACCGTTACCATTTGCCCTTTGGCATTGTTGATGAGCATTCCGCCTTTTTGCGACAATACGCTTACTCCGTCTTCGTCAGAAACAAAGGCTATGCCATCGGTATTTTTGTCTTCCACACGAACCGATGTCAAGTACAACGCGCCATGGAAAGCAGGAGAATAGCAATGGAAACCGTAATAGTAGATTCCGTCTTCCGGTGCTGTAAACTCTACCTTGAAAATACGTTCCAGTCCGTCTTCGTCAAGAGCGGGAAACTCTGGATAGTCTTGAATGACCTGTTGTTGTTCCGGCGTGCGACCGTCCCCAAACGTCACTGCCAAAGCTTCCAGATAATCCGACATGGAAGAATGACCAGAGAAAGTGAGCACATAGGTGTGTCCTTTCTTGTATTTAACTGGTGGTGCTATCATCCAATCGTCTGCAGCAGCTTCTGAATTGAACTGATAGACCGCTGCATTGTAATTCAAATCATACTTCCATGAATAGTTGTCACCATTGGCATCTATGAGCGTATAGTAGTTAAGCATATCTGCTGGACCCGTAAAAGAGCCTCCATAGGGCACTTCCAAAGGAGTCCCCACGATAAGGTTGTTGGAGAAAGCACTCTTCCCCTTACGGTCACCGTCGTTGGGTGTAACCAGATAAACATAGCGGGTCATATCGCCAGAATGCTCTTCTTCAAAATGGCAATCCTTTAAATTGGTAGCAACAGTCACCTCATAAGGATACCTTACCACAGTATATGTAAGGTTGTCTTGATTGATTGGTGCTCCATTCTGCCCTGTCGTAGGTGCTTCCCAAGTCAGATAGGTCTTCAATCCGTCCGCAGTCAGCTTGATATTCTTACATGCATTGGGCAAATCATAGCCCACATAGAACGAGCGTTTAATGGTGGGGCCCTCACCGTCTGCATTAGCCGTAGTGATGGCCACCGTATGCCGCCCGTTGGAGAAAGTCACTTTCTGGCTAGTAAACTCAGCACCAGGGTCAAGACTTGTGGTCAGAAGGACGCTGTCTCCCTCTGTAATGGTTACGTTTACCTTTCCCGTCAGTGGCTGTCCGTCATAAGATGTAGTTGGAGCCGTCAGCTTCATCACCCCTTGCAACGAGCTTTCCGCATCTGGAACAAAGCTAAAGTCTTCAGCAATGGCAGGGGCCAACAGTTTAGGCTCTTCAAAGAAAGCGCCGCTAATGACAAAGTTGGATGGCATATAGGCAACCATCGAGGCCGTTGCCGACACCGGATCGAGTTCTGCCAAACAGGTATATTCGGCATAGAGATACATGCTTGAGCCTCCAAACATCCAATAGAACTTGTCGGTAGCATTGTTATAGAACAGTGCTTGCTTGTTGGTGGAGTTGACATAGCTATCACCTGGCAAGAGATTAGTTACCGAGATGGCTTTCACTAATGCCAGTTTACCATCGCTCTTGCGAATTTTTCCAAGATACCATGCATCGGTTTCGGGGTTCATATAGATGCAATAGAGTACACCAGCCTTGTTACAGCCCAACGAGAAATAGCGATAGGTGCGGTCAAGCATATTCCCCAACCTTGTCATCTGGCCCGTTTCGGGATCCACTTTCACCACATAACTTTCCGTATAGGTATAGTTGATACCATAGATTTGGTTGGTTGTTGGATCATAAGCCAACGAGGAAGTTGTGTTGTCGCAATTGTCTGAGAGTTCATGTTCCGACAACAGGTTAAATGTTTTGGCATCATAGATCCGCCATTTGGGCTTTTGTTGCTGAACTTGCCCTGCATCGTCAAACTCGTTGCTATAGATTTTCCCGTCGTGATAGACGCATCCGCCAGAGACATTGGCTGCATAGAGCGGTGATGTTTTCACCGGTTCAAATTGCTGGTCATAGTTAAAGGCATAGTAGCCTTGGGTCATTGTGGTGTATTGGTCTACCTTTCCATAGGTGATGGCGCCCACTATTTCGACCCCTTCCATGGCCAGTCTGTTGAAATAGTCTTGTGCATTGGCCACTTGAAGCACCACGAAGGTTGCCACAAGTGCCAAAGCTATCTTGAGATTTTTCATTCTGTTCTTATGTTAGATGATGAGTATTATTTCACAATCTTCATACGGTAGTTGCGACCTTGCGCATCTTTCACCGTCACAACATACACTCCTGAAGCGAGCGAAGACAAGCTTACTGTTGTAGCGGCATCTGCCTTTTGGTTCAATACCAAACCTCCTCCAAGGTCATAAACAACAACTGAAGCGGCATTTTCGGGAAGAACCAATGTTGCAGAAGCACGGTTGTATGCACAAACGCCATTTGCTACTACCGGTTGCAGTCCGTCCGTTACATCCTGTACATAGTAGACACGAAGGTTTTGGAAACTTACCGAATAGTCTGCGCTCGTTACATGGAAAGCAATGTTGTAGCTGCCGTCTGTTGGAACGGTGAACTGGCTGGTTTCAAAATCACCAAAGCCGTTCTGTTGAAGGTTGTTGTAAGAAGCCACCACTTGTGTTTGTGCTGCAGAATTTTGGCCTTGTCCTATAGTCACATCAAGAGTTGTGCCATAGTCGCGAGCGGTTTTCAACTGATATTTCAGAACATAGCGTTTGCTTGACTCCAAGTCAACCGCTGGCGATATCAGCCAGTCGTCTTGTGACTTGGTACCCATCTTATAGTTGAACCTAAACACAGAACCATAATCGAACATCCATGCACCATTACCAGCATTATCCTCTATCACCCAAGAAGATGAATTGTTGTAGTTTACATCAAAGGCCTTCAATAGTTCCAAAGCGCCGGTTACATCATCAAGGTTGATCGTAACGGTCTTCGCTTCCGACTTGATGTCACCGATAGCGGCTATTACCTTATAGGTTACTTTACCACTGAAGTTGTCAGGAGCATATACATAGTTGGCTGCCGAGCCGGCCTTTTGATTGTCAAGCGTTGCTATCAGCACGTCATCTGCATACACCGAGAGTGTAAGAGGTGCAGCGATGTCTATATCTTGTGTGTCTTTGGACGGATTTTTCCATGAGAGTGAAACGGTCTTGTCTACAGACGAAGATGTAGCCTCAAGGCTGTCTATCGCCTTTGGAGTAGCTTTCTCTGCAGCAACCACTTTCACCGACTTCAATGAAAGTTGTCCGTTCTCGGCATTGGCGGTAATGACGTGGAAACCGAAATAAGCGTTTTGGTTGGCAGGGCAAGAGTAACGCAGCGTTCCAGAGAGTTTGTTAATAGACTGGTCTATCAGTTCCGTTCCAAGAAGTGTTGTCATTTTTGCTGCTTCCGGTGCATCACCAAGAGCTACTTCAACACTGTCTGGGTCGAATGCTCCTTGTTGTGCAAATTCATAAGTGAGGAGATAGTCTTTGCCTCCCTGCAAGCTGACAACTGGAGAGATAAGCCAATCGTTGGCAGGTGAAGCTGCTTGAGTGTCGTCACTGTTGTATGTGATGCCTTCAACACCAGTAGTGATGCCCCATGTCACACCGTCTGAATTGGAGTCTACTATAGTCCAGCCAGACAATGGCTCTTCTCCAGAAAAGTCTGAAGCAAACACTTCATCACCAGGTTCCACTTCTTGAGATTTCTCTGCGATGGAAAAATCCTGCAAATAAACCATTCCTCCCTCTATGCTTTGTACGGAAGTGTTGTGGTAAGCAAAGTAGTAGCGTCCGCTCGTGTCAGGAACAAAGGTGACATCCTTTGAACTTAATCCCACCGTCGACACGCTCAAATCTGCCAATTGGGTTAAGTTTTCAACTTGCTTGCCGCTTCCCACCATCAAGCTAAGGGCACACTCGTCACCACCGAAGAGGTAGGCATAAGACGTGTGCAGGCTATAGGTTGTACCTGCAGTAAGGTCTACACCAGGAGAGAAGAGGTAGTCATCGGCAGAACCCGAATTGGTGCTGATACCAACTCCCGTATTGTCATAGAAGTCCCATGTTGTTCCATCGTTGTTGTGGTCTACCGCTTCCCAGCCAGTTGCACTTTTTGTAAAGTCAATAGCATAAGGCAAAGCCACTGGTTCATCTGCTGGAGGCGTTACGCTGCCTCCCTCTGACGCAACATTGAAGCCCAAAATATAGACCCAATAAGACCCTGCATCAGCAGAAGTTACATGCAACGCGAAATGGTAGTCACCCTCTTCGGTGACAGTAACGTCGTGCTCGTCATCAAGTTTCGAACTTGTATAATCGCCATTGCCCATAGTGACGTCTGCAATCTTGGTGTTGCTATCCATATTAGATGCCGACTTGGTCAACTCCAACGACAACGTAGGGTTGTTACGTGACACGGTTGTGGTCGTAACTTTATAGGTTACACCTGGCTGCAAGTGGAAAGTTGGCGACACATAATAATCGTTGTGACTGGCGTCCCAATCGGTTCCGATGTAAACAGCGGGCACATAGGAATAGGTTGAGGGGTCGTAGATGCAGTTGGACTTATACTTCCAAGTCATGTTGGGGAGCGTACTGTTGTCAACGACAGTCCACCCTATGGGTTCTTGACTAAGGTCTAATGAATACGGCAAGTTGTTTACGGCCTTGCCTGCTACCACTCCCAAAAGTGCAAATAGCGACAACGCCCATAAACGACGTAAACTTTTCTTCATAAAAAAAATGTTGTTAAAGTAAAACTGTTTATTAATTATCAGTGCAAAGGTAGCACTTTTCCTTATAATCTTAAAATTTTAATGGGCAAATCCCCATGAAATACAACTTATCTGCACATCAGCGGCCTGCTTCAGTTTGGTAGCGCAAGCCGTCATAGTGGCACCGGTGGTAACGATGTCATCTACCAACAAAACATGTTGTCCTGAAAGCAAAGAAGCATTTTCCACCTTGAATACATCTTTTACGTTGTCAGCGCGTTCCTGATGGGTAAGGACCGTTTGGCTTCTTTCAAACTTCGTACGTTGCAACACTCCCTTGAGAATGGGCAAGTGGGTCACTTGCGCTATGCCAAGAGCCATCTCGTAACTCTGATTATAGCCCCGCTGACGCTGTCGTTTTGGGGCCAATGGCACAGGAACAAGAGCGGTTATACCGTCAAAGAAGCCTTTTGCTGTCATTTCTTCTGCCATAAAGCGTCCCATTTCACGCCCTATCTCCGGCTGCCGCCCATACTTCAGCCGGTAAACCATTTTACTATAGTTGTCGTGCGAGCGATAGAAAGCCATGGAAGCAGCACGTTCCAAAGGCACCCGTCCATAGAAGAGTTTCGCCATTGCATTGTCGTCTGGCCGGTCGGCAAATCCTGTTCGGGGCAACTGGATGTCACAAGAAGCACACAGAAACGTCTCTGTAAACGCCAAACGACAACCGCAGCAACGACAAGTGCGCGGAGCTATCAAGTCTAAGAGGCGTGAAAACAGACTATATTCCCGTGACTTCATCTGCATTGTCTATACATTGTCGTATTTCATCGTAAGTAAACCCACGTCCCAAGGCATACTTGACGAGTTTGGCGGACAGTTCCCAAGCATCTTTGGCTTTTATGGTTTTACGCTTCGAACATATCACAGGGCGCAAGGCGTTCAGCCATTCTTCTTCTGCAACTTCGTCAAGCACCTGTTGACGGATGTTGCCGTCTATATGCTTAAGGCAGAGGGCTTGTTCTATTTTTCGGCGGCCCCAACCGTCGTAGGCAAGCTTGTCGTGAACGAAGGCACGGGCAAAACGCTCATCATCAATATACTGATGGGCTACAAGATAGCTGACAACCCGCTGGCGGTCGGCTTCCGACAAGCCCCACTTTTTCATCTTTTCATCCACCTCTCCTGTGCAATGTTCACCACGGGCACAAAGGTTTCCCAACTTGCGAAGGGCTTCTTCATAGGTCAACGGGCGCATGGCAAAGTCCCCCTAACCATTCTTTGACGACCGAAATTATCGTCTATCGTTTCTACCTGAACAAAACCTAAGGACAAAAGGAGCTGCGCCACCTTTGAAGCAAAACGAGGATTGACTTCAAAATAGATTTTTCCTTGCGAACGCAACGAGCGTGCTGCATAACTGGCTATGGCACGGTAGAACCGCAGGGGATCGGCATCGGGAACAAAAAGTGCCAAACCGGGTTCGTAGCCAAGTACATTCCGACGCATGTCCTTTCGTTCGCTTTCTGCAATATAGGGAGGATTGGACACTATCACGTCCCACTGGCGAGCAACGTTCTCTTCTGGCAACGACAATGCATCGCACAGTTTCCAATCTACTTTGGCCCCCAAACGGTGGGCATTGTCCCTGGCCACAAGAAGTGCATTGCCAGATACATCCCATCCCGTTACTTTCGAGCAGGGAAGCGACAACGCCAAAGTGACGGCTATACAACCACTTCCTGTCCCAACATCAAGCACCTTTATGGGCTCGGGAGGCTGTAGACCACAATAGGGACGATCCCATTCGTCCACTATCAGCCCGCAAAGCAACTGTGTTTCCGGACGGGGTATAAGGACATTTTTGTCCACATGGAAGACCCGATGACAAAAGGTGGTCTTTCCAAGAACATATTGTACGGGTTCGTGTTGACGCAACCGCTCCATCATTTCCATCAAACGCTTGTGGTCTGAAGGGGAGAGGGAGGCCAAAGCACCACAAGCCACATCGGTAAGTGACAAATGGAAGGCTTCGGACAACAGCAACAGTACGATGTCACGTGCTTCGTCCTGGTCATAAGGAGGTGCAAGCAGGGCAGTAAGCTGACGGATGGTGGTAGGACAGGATGGTGTCATGTTCATTTACAATGTTCGAGAAGTTTGATGGCATCTACATACTGGGCAATGCCCTGGGCTACATCCTTGGCAGCTTTCATCGCCAACACCACCGTTTGGGGATGGTGTACTACATCGCCACCGGCAAACACGCCACGACGCGTAGTCATGCCAAACGGATAGTCGCTCACCTTGACATAACCTTTCTCATCCACCTCTATGCCTTTCGTTGACGACACGATGCGGGATGCCGGACGGGAACCGATGGCTAAATAGATGCGATTAAAAGGAAGAACAGTATCACCTTCAGGAGAATGGAGACGGGCAGACGTCAGCCAACCCCGTTCGTTTCCAATAAACTCGGTGACGTTGGTTTGCCATAAAAACTTCACACCTTCTGCCACTGCTCCTTTATATTCTGACTGGTTGGCTGACATATCGGCTTGGGTGCGACGGTAGATAACTGTGACGTCTGCCCCCAAACGGATGGCCGTACGGGCTGCATCCATTGCCACATTGCCACCTCCAATGACACCTACACGATCGCCTTCGTGCAAAGGCACCATATTGCGGCCCATGGCTCCTTCACGAAAGGCATTGACGTTGTGAAGAAAATAAAGCGACTGGCTCACTCCACGCAATTCTGACCCCGGGGCTGAGAACTTCTGAGGAAGAGCGGTTCCCGTGCCCATGAAGATGGCATCATAGCCCGAAGCAAAGATGCTGTCTACCGTCACGTCGTTGCTTCCTACCAAACAGTTGGGAACAAAACGCACGCCAAGTTCCTCTATCTTTTTTATTTCTGCACGGACGATGTCCTTGGGTAGCCTGTACTCGGGTATGCCATACATCAAAACGCCCCCCAACTCCTCTTGTCCTTCAAAAATGGTCACGCTGAACCCTTGACGTGCAAGGTCGCCTGCAACGGTAAGACCGGCAGGACCAGATCCCAAAACAGCCACCTTGCCACGTGTCTTCTGGGGAATACGCTCACGAAGCAAGTTCATGTCGGTGTCGAAATCGGCTATAAAGCTTTCCAGTTTTCCTATTTGGATGGGCTGTCCTTTCTTGCCAAGCACACAATGGCCTTCACATTGCTTCTCGTGAGGACACACACGGCCACAGATGGCGGGCAGATTGCTCTTTGCATTGATTATGCTCATCGCCTCACCCATGTTTCCCATAGAGAGAGCACGCGTAAACTGGGGGATGTCATTACCTATAGGGCAACCTTTCTGACACTGAGGCACCTTGCAATGCAAGCATCGTTTAGCCTCGTCTATAGCCTCCTTGATGGTGAAAGCCTTGTCCACCACCTCAAATGGGTCTTTCTCTATGTTCATAAAATGTCTGCTTTCTTTTGTTGTTTTAGTTTGTCTTTTTACATTTGCTACAACAAAAATCGGTTTATTTGCCTTATTGCCAACAGCTCATGTAGAACTGCAAAGTTAGCCAATATTTCCGAATTGCATCACTACAAACAACAAAACTTTTTCCAGAACAAACCTACCAGAAAACAGCAGCCTTGCTTTTGGCTTCCAAAAAGGCCGGTTTCAGCTTCCAAAACACCGTGTTTCAGGAGCTAAAACCGGCCTTTTTGGAAGCTAAAACACAGGGTATTTGCAAGTGTCTGACAACCAGATGGTTGCACATTTACAAAAAGAAGGGGATTCAGAAAACTTTTCTTGTTTATTTGAAGGGATAAGCGTACCTTTGCACTAACAAGAAAGAGGAAGAATGGAACAACTGAAAACAGACGAAATCTATATGCAGCGCTGCTTGCAATTGGCCCGCAACGGACTGCAAAACGCCAAGCCAAACCCTATGGTGGGTGCCGTTATCGTCAGTGAAGATAACCGCATTATCGGCGAGGGCTATCATGCGAGATGCGGTGAAGGACATGCCGAGGTCAACGCCTTTGCCTCGGTAAGGCCTGAAGACGAACACTTACTTGGCGATGCAACCGTCTACGTAAGCCTTGAACCTTGCTCCCATTACGGCAAGACACCACCTTGTGCAGACCTTATCATTAGCAAAGGAGTGAAAAGAGTGGTATGCGGATGTATCGACCCGTTTGCAAAGGTGCAGGGAAGAGGCATACAAAAGATTCGTGAAGCCGGAATAGAAGTGACAGTTGGAGTGCTCGAAGAGGAATGTAAGGCCATCAACAAGCGCTTTTTCACCTTTAACACACTGCGCCGTCCCTACATTCTACTGAAATGGTGTCAGTCGGCCAACGGATTTATCGACAACGGTTTTCAACCCACAATGCTGTCTACTCCGTTCACACAGATGCTTAGCCATAAACTGCGGGCCGAAGAAGATGCCATTCTTGTAGGGCATACCACCGACAAGCGCGACCACCCCCAACTGAACATTCGCCATTGGAGCGGAAAAAATCCGAAGCGGTTGGTGCTGAGCCATGAAACTTCTATCGACGAAATACTTTCAAAGTTGTACGAAGCCCACTGTCTGTCACTCATCGTTGAAGGAGGAGCCAAGACCCACCAAAGCTTCCTGGAACGAGGACTGTGGGATGAGCTGCGAGTGGAAACGGCCCCTCTGGTTTTCGCAGACGGGACACGGGCACCACACCTGCCCGGAAACATAGACCTTGTTTCACAAGAAATCTATGACCATAACATTATTACCACCTATAAGAAAAAACATAATGACTGACCGGATTACAGACAACGACGACTATAAACGTGCCCTGCTCATTCAGAAAATTGAGCATTCGGTAGAGAAAATGAGCCTAAAAGAACTTGAAGCGGTTGCTTACGACCTCTTTACAAAAGGCTATTTGGAAGAATATTAACTAAAAAAAGGCGTTCAGAAAGAACACCTTATGTCTATACGTCAGGCGGCTTGCACAAGGGTTGCAAGCCGCCTGATGTATAAAAAACTTTAAGTCAAAACGCTATTTCCGCCCGAAGTCGGCAGGAATCTCTCCCCACAAGCGGGTTTCCCACTTGATGACAGGAGTGGTTACATTGTGGGTCTTTAGCCACTTCTCGGCACGTTCTATCACACGATAAAGCTCTTCTGTCTTACCGTTGCGCTCAAGCGTGGTCTTACAGTGTTTCTTCTGCACCCACAGTATGGCGTTATGGCTATCCGAATAGATGGTCTTTCCCGTGATGTGTTGTTGTTCGAGCAAAGCCAACGCATGGACAATGGCAAGAAACTCGCCTATGTTGTTGGTGCCATGTGTCGGTCCGTAATGGAACACTTGTGCCCCTGTGACAAGATCGATGCAACGATATTCCATTGGTCCAGGGTTGCCTGAGCAGGCTGCATCTACCGCCCAGGCATTGGCACGAACGGCAGAAGGCAACGGCAAAACGGTGTCGTGGCGATCGGCTGGCGGCATTTCGGGAAAGGCGTTTTTCATCTGTTGGAATTTGTTTTTTTACTTCTTGTTGAATATTTTGTGAGTTTCGATGATGCCGTCTGCCATTTCCACGTTCACAAGCAATATCCCCTTAGGATAAACACTCATGTCGATGTCGTTGGCGGTGGTGCTACGATAAAGGCATTTGCCCTGAAGGTCGTACACCTCAACATTGGCAATTGCCTCCTTGTTGCCAAGCGACAAATGGCCTTGCAGAAGCTGCATATTCACTTCTGGCTTTATTTCTGGAGCTTCATCGATAGCCATCAAGTCGCCTTGGGTAAGCCCCTGAAAGAAGATGGAGACAGGAATATCGCCCTGACCGTCCTGAAATTTTGCCTCAGGAACAGAGATGCGAACCTTGTGCTGACCTGCCGTTACAGGGCCAAGGGCTATGATGCGATTATCGATAACGTCGCCAGGGCACCAGTTGCTGAACGACTGCCAGAAAGTGTCGCCATGCTTCTTTTTGCCATAGATGCCATTGGGACAGGTGTTGTACTTGCGGAATGGCTCACAGCTGGTTCGTCCGGGCTTATAAGTCAGCATCAACGAATCGTCAACATAGATGTAATGCCAACGCCGGTTGTATTCTTCTCCGTATTGGTTGGAACCATGATTAGAGGTTACCACCACGAGTTGGGCGTCTGCCACGTTCTTCGGAACGGTGAACGTATAGGTCTTAGTACACTTGCCGATAGTGTCGGTTCCGGCTGCAGAATAGTTGTTGAGGTTGCCGGCAATGTATTCCGGCTTTTTCATCACAATGGGAACAAGCACGTCGGCATCAGTTTCGGAAAGTGCGGGGGTATTGGTTTCAAGGGCAAGGGTGCCTTGAAAGACATCGCTGCGTCCGGCACAACCTTCAATTTCCTCATTGGCAGCATAGGGAACGCCAAATATTTCAAACTCCATCCATAGATCGTAATGGCTACGCAGATAGGCGTCGCGGAGAATGTAGCTGAGATAGTTGACCGAATAGGTGTAGGGAACAGTGTCAGGTTGCTTGTTCTTATCCATAAACGGGGTGATGAAGCGGCCCAACTCTATGCGTTGTACGCTGTCTACATTGTAGGTTTCCGCACTTTTCGGTACGAGCGCAAGGTTTACATTGCCTATGCGGTCGTAGTTGTCGCAACATGCTTTCACCCACACATTCAAGCGGAGACTGTCTCCGATGTTGTTCAATACACGGTCGGTTAGCTTTATGGCATAACAGGATGTAGTGTGCCGCAAGATGCTATCGGCTGGAATGGTGTCTGGAATGTTATTTACCAAGTAGCCATCATAAAACAGGGTTTTGGTAAAAACTGGCAGGCTCACCCATTCCTGGGCTTTAGACTCCACAGTAAGCAATAGCGAAAAGGCTATCGCTGCAAAAGTTCTTAAAAACAATCTTCTCATTTCTTTCTTGTGTTTGTGATTTGTCTAAATCTTGATATGTGCTATTTCTATGTTCATTTCTGTGTTGCAAGAAGGGTGTTGTGGGCTTTGACGGCCCACAACTTTGTGATTACATTCGTTCGGGAACTTCTATGCCCAACAAGGACATTCCGTTCTTGATAACCTTTGCCACATTCTTTGCCAGAACCAGACGGGTAATCTTTTCGGCTTCGCTATCGGCATTCAGAATGCTATAGTCGTGATAGAACTGGTTAAACTCCTTGGTCAGCTCATAGCAATAGTTGGCAATACCGCTCGGACTGTAGTCTTTTCCGGCTTGGGCTACGGCTGCAGCAAAGTCGCTCAACTTCTGAATGAGCGATATTTCCTTCTCGTTAAGCGGTGCATCATCTGGCAACGAGGCGGGAAGAGCAAGACCCTGTGCCGCTGCCTTGCGCAAAATGGAACGAACACGTGCATAGGTATACTGAACAAAAGGACCCGTATTGCCGTTAAAGTCGATACTCTCTTCAGGGTTGAAGAGCATATTCTTACGAGCATCCACTTTCAAAATGAAATATTTCAAGGCTCCCATACCGACAATACGAGCAATGCTGGCCTTCTCTTCGGGACTGATTCCTTCCAACTTGTTGACCTTGTCTTCACTCAACTTGCTGGCGTTGTCAATCATGGAAGCAATCAAATCATCGGCATCTACTACGGTTCCTTCGCGCGATTTCATCTTTCCGTTGGGCAACTCTACCATTCCATAGGAGAAATGGACAAGGTCTTTACCCCACTTGAAACCTAAACGGTCGAGCAAGATGGAAAGAACCTGGAAGTGATAGTTCTGCTCGTTGCCTACCACATAAATCATTTTGTCGATAGGGAAATCTGCAAAACGCATCTCTGCCGTACCTATGTCTTGCGTCATGTAGACAGATGTGCCATCCGAGCGAAGCAACAACTTCTGGTCAAGACCGTCTTTGCTGAGGTCAGCCCATACACTATTGTCGTCTTTGCGGAAAAACAGTCCTTTCTCAAGACCTTCTTCAACCTTTTTCTTTCCTACCAAATAGGTATTTGACTCATAGTAGATTTTATCGAAACTTACTCCTAATGCCTTGTATGTTTCATCAAAACCAGCATATACCCAACTATTCATCTTTTTCCAAAGAGCACGCACTTCAGGGTCGCCTTGTTCCCATTTAACAAGCATTTTATGGGCTTCCTTGATAAGAGGGGCTTCGTTCTTTGCTTTTTCTTCGGCTTCTTTCTCAGAAAGTCCTTCCTTTATATACTGCTCTTGAAGGGTGGTACACTCCTCCTTATAATGCTTGTCAAACGCTACATAGAAATCGCCTATAAGGTGATCGCCTTTCTTTCCTGCTGTTTCGGGCGTTATGCCATTGCCCCACTTTAGCCAAGCCAGCATAGACTTACAAATGTGGATACCCCTGTCGTTTACGATATTGGTCTTGATAACTCTGTTGCCATTGGCCTCCATGATTTGAGCCAAAGACCAACCGAGCAAATTGTTACGTACATGACCCAAGTGAAGCGGTTTGTTGGTGTTGGGCGAAGAATATTCTATCATCACCAAAGGAGAGGATGCTGTAACGGGCTTCTCGCCATACTTTTCATCGGCATTGATGTCGTTGAGCAATTCCACCCATGCAGCAGAAGCTACGGTGAGGTTCAAGAACCCTTTTACAGTGTTGTATTTAGCAACTGCTTTACAGTTGGCAACCAAATAGTCTCCTATTTCCTGAGCCGTTTCTTCTAGTTTCTTTTTGGAGAGCTTCAAGAAAGGAAATACAACCAACGTGAGGTTTCCCTCAAAGTTTGAACGCGTTTTCTGAAGCTGCACCATCTTTTCAGGAACATCCTGCCCATATAAAACTTTCACTGCTGCTTGGGCAGCACTTGTTATCTGACTTTCTATATTCATCTTTAACAATTACTTACGTTATGATTTTATTTCTGCAAAGTTACGAAAAAGAATTGAAACATGGGTGCTATATACACTTTAGGGCTGCTATTATTTGTTCTTTTGCCGACATTTCCGTACCTTTGCAACCACGTGTTGGCCCCATAGTTCAATGGATAGAACGTAGGTTTCCTAAACCTTTGATCCGGGTTCGATTCCCGGTGGGGCTACAACGCTATAGCCATTTAGAAAGTAAACGGTAATTGCTTATTTCCTTGTTTACGAAAAACATCACGTTTAAGTATTCTTCCTTATACCTTATTTATATATATAAAACAAAACGCCTTTTACCTCGTTGACTGGCAGATGGTAAAAGGCGATAGTGGGAAACTGTTATATGGAGCGTTCTATTGTATCGTAAAACTGATGAAGAATGTTGAGCATATCTTCCGGCAAATAGCTCATGGCTTGTTCAACAAGGCTTTCTGAAGGATGATAATAGGCTTCGGCAATCGATCCTGCGATGGCTGCCTTAGTATCTGTATCACCGTTGCACAATACAGCAAGCCTTATTGTCTCTTCAAAACTGTTTGCATCAAGGAAGCAACGCAAAGCCATCGGCACCGTTTCCTGGCAAGTACCGTCGAAATGGCCTTCTGCCCCTATCTTGAGAATGTCTGCCATTGGCGGTATGTCATAGCCATAAAACTTATGTACTTTCTTCTCGATGTCGGCCTTAACGAAACGCATATTACGCAACCAACAGATGACTTCGGCCACACACTGCGCCCCTTTAATTCCTTCGGGATGGTTGTGGCTAACCTCAGCACTCTTCTTTGCCTCCTCCATCACTTCGGCATAATCGGAAAACAACCAACCTACCGGACTGACACGCATAGCCGATCCGTTGCCGAAACTGTTGATGGGCTGCGGATCTGGCGAGGTGATCCAACGGGCAAAACGATTGCCATACCCACCCATTGGATGCGGATAGCGTCTGCACCAATCGAGTAACGACTCTTTATAACTTCGCTTGTTGAGGATGGCGTCAGCCACAGCAACTGTGCAAATAGTGTCGTCAGTATAGCTACAATCGGGGGTGAACAATTCAAAACCTTCACAAAGGCCTTGATCGGAAAACTCAAAACGCGAGCCGACAATATCGCCTATAATTGCTCCTATCATACTTTTATAAATAAAAAAACAGTCCAACAGGTTCAATTATCATTGATCCCGCTGGACTGTAATATGTAAACTAAACTAAATGTTAGGCTTTTGTATCCTCTAACGCCAAACGATTTTCAATTTTGCGGCCCAAAACCAAGTAGGCTACAGGCGATGCAATAAAGATTGAACTCAACGTACCAAAGACTACACCAAGTATCATTGCAAACGAGAAGCTACGAATACTATCTCCGCCAAGGAAGAAGATGGAGAGCAACACAATGAGCGTTGATAGAGAAGTGTTGACGGTACGAGCAAGCGTCTGGTTGATAGAATCGTTGAACAAAGTCTGCGGATCCTGCTTTGGATGCAAACGAAGGTTCTCACGAATACGGTCAAACACAACCACCTTATCATTGATAGAGTAACCAATAACGGTCAGGATAGCACCGATGAACGTCTGGTCAATTTCCAACGAGAATGGTATCCAGCCCCAACATACCGAGTAGAAGCCTATTACGATGAGGGTATCGAAAGCCAAAGCTACGATAGAGCCGATAGAGAAACCAAGGTTGCGGAAACGAAGCAAAATGTACAAGAAGATGAAGACGAGTGCAAGGAAGACGCTTACAATAGCTCCATAGGTAATGTCCTTTGCTACTGAAGGGCCAACCTTAGAACTACTAATGATAGAACCACCTTCACGGATGTCCGGATTCTTGAATGCCTCTACGCTTGACTGGCTCACCATGTTGGCTTTCTTCAAAGCGTGATAAAGCAATGTTTCAGCCTTGTCATCCTCTTGAGGATTGTTTGACTCGATATTGTAGTTGGTAGACACACGAATGGTCTTGCCATCTGTTCCCAAAGCAATAACTGTGGTGTTTGCTTCCTGACCTTTTTTCTCACCTACGGTGTTGACAAATACACCCTTAAACACTTGACGAACTTCCTCAACCTGATGGGGAGCATTGAGTGTTACCACATAGTTGCGACCTCCGGTGAAGTCGATACTACGGCTAAGGCCACGTACGCCGAAACTGATACAGAACAATACAGCGGCAATTATCCAGATTGTGAACGATGACTTGTACATACTCATAAACTTGATATGAGTGTTCTGCATCAAATTGTGTGACAAACTGGTAAAGAACTTCTGGTTGAGCCACTTTCCTTTCTTAATAATTTGATGCTCATATACAACACGTGTGAGATAAACGGCTGTAAAGAAAGAGCAAACAAGGCCGATAATCCAGGTTGTAGCAAAACCGCGAATAGGACCAGTACCTGCTACCAACAGAATAACACCCGTGATGAGAGAGGTCAAGTTGGAGTCGAAGATGGCACTGAATGCGTTGGAATAGCCTTCGGCGAGAGCTTGTTTGATACCCTTTCCTGCACGCATTTCTTCCTTAATACGCTCATATATCAACACGTTTGCATCGACCGCAGTACCAAGAGTAAGGACGATACCGGCAATACCAGGCATGGTAAGAGCCGACTGGAAACTGGCCAGAATACCCAACGTGAAGAAGAGGTTGAACAACAATGCCCCGTTGGCCATCATACCCGGTATGAAGTCGTACATAATCACCATGTAAATCATCAAGAGAACAAAGGCAATTACAAACGACCAAAGACCTTGCTGAATGGACTGGGCACCCAATGTAGGACCAACAACTGCTTCCTGAACAATGCGAGCGGGAGCAGGCATACGTCCAGACTTCAAAGTGTTGGCCAAGTCTTTGGTATCTTCAATGGTGAAGTTGCCGGAGATGGAAGACTGACCACCATCAATTTCCTGGTTAACGCGAGGAGCAGAATAGACAACACCATCCAAAACGATAGCTACTGCCTTGCCTACATTAGCCTTGGTGAGTTGAGCCCATTCACGAGCACCGTCGCTATTCATGGTCATACTAACCTCAGGACGGCCAAAATTGTCAAACTGGTCTTTTGCATCAGTTACCACATCACCCTCAATAGGAGCGCGTCCGTCACTGGTTGTAACCTTTAATGCATGAAGCTCAAATACGTTCTTCTGTTTCAAACCGTCGGCAGGTTTTGCACTCCAGAGAAGCTTCAAGTCGGAAGGAAGTATTTGTTTAGCTTGTTGAGAATGGAGAATTTTATTGATGGCTGCCGTATCACGGACATTGGCATAGCCGACAAGACTCAAAGCATCGTTAGGCAATGTTTGCAACATAGCAAGCAACGGATGTTGTTTCTTGGCTGTCTCAACTTGTGCATCACGGCTTTGAGCTGCATTTTGTGCGGCATTCTGATTGCCGTTCTTCAGCTGCAAAGTAGGTTTCTTGGTTGTAGCTGCTTTTTCGGCACCTTTAGCCTTGGTAGTATCCGCCTTTGTGTCGGCATTGGCCAAGTGCTGATCGAGTTGGGTAAGATATGGATTGATTTCCTGGTTGTTGTAGGTTTCCCAGAATTCAAGGTTTGCACTACCCTGCAAAAGCTTACGCATACGTTCCGGCTCGCGAATACCTGGCATTTCAACCATTAGGCGACCTTCCTGTCCTTCAAGCTTCTGAATATTGGGTTGAACCACTCCATATTGGTCGATACGGTTACGAACAACATTGTAAGAGTTGTCAATAGCTGTTGAAACCTCCTCACGAAGAGCCTTGACAACTTCATCGTCAGAACTCTGCGTAGAAACTTTACCCTTCAACTGCTGCGTTGCGAAGATAGCAGCAAGACGACCTCCATTGGAAGTTTTCTTGTAAGCATCTACGAACAATGAGATAAAATCACTCTGACTCGTTTCCTCTTGTTTTTTTGCTTCCTGCATTGCTTTCACGAAGGCAGGGTCTGTCTTGTGGTCGGCAAGGAACTCTACGACATCAGGAACCGAAATCTCAAGGACAACGTTCATACCGCCTTTCAAGTCAAGACCAAGACCAATCTGAGTTTCCAAGCACTTCTGATAAGAGTAGATGCCCAAATACTTCACGGAGTCCTTATACTCCTGCTGAGCAATAGGGTCTTTAATCTTGGCTGCCTGTGAGTCGTAGTAGCTTGTAGCCACGCTGAAAGACAGGTAGAAGATGCTTGCAAGCGTCAGTAAGACGGCAATACAAATTACTAATCCTTTGTTTTGCATTTTCTATTTAATTGATTTTTAATTATTTATTTCTCGATTTTATCAATAGTGTGCAAAGTTAATGATTTTTTCACACTTTGGAAAATTTATAATAATTAAATGTGCGTTTTCTCATGGTTTTACGCGTTTTTTGAGCCAACAATAGATGGGATAATGGTCGCTAACTGCCACTTTATTGTCAACGGTAGCCTCATAAGGTTCCCAATCGTTGGTACAGAGCAGGTTATCGATACGTACAAACATACCGCTTTTATGATAAGACCATCCCGGACCATTCCCCGAAGAAATGTAACAGTCTGTCAAATTCCGGGCTATGGTTTGACGGACATACGAAAGGGGATTGTCGTTAAAATCGCCACAAACAATGATTGACTTCCCACGCTTTCGCCATTTATCTATAAAACGATGAACAGCTACTGCTTGAGGAGCGCGCTTTTTGGCAGCAATTTCCAGCTTGTCAAACAGGTGGCGCGACTCTCCCTCGGCTCTTTCTCCCACCAATTTGCCTTTAACCAACCCTTTAAAACCGGCTTTGTCGGCCTCGCTTAGCAAATTGCTCTCAAGATGATTGTTAACAACTATCACTTCCTGTCCGTTAATGTTCAACCAATAGGCTGCACTTATATTGCCATACGACTGATAGGAGATAACTTCTGACTTCACTATAGGATAACGGCTGAAAATGGATATAACGTCCCCACTCGAGTCTTTGGTTTCTTCTTGATAATAAGGATACTTTGGATCCATCGTGGAAGACAACTCTTCCTGCACCCTCCAGTGCTGGGCTTCTTGCAAACATACGATATCTGCCCCACTATTGGCCATATACTGAATAATCTGCGTGACATCTTCCGGACCTGGAGAACCGCCACCTGCAAAGCCAAAGCCCTGCACATTGTAAGACAACACCTTAATAGCCCCATCGGGATGGACACTCCGCAAGTTGAATGGGGAATAACTTCTTACAGGAAAGAAACAAACGACAAAGCCCAAAACAGGTAGCCATACCATACGCAAACGAGACACCACCCAAAACGACAAAAAGGCAATGTTAACGGCTAAAGCTATCGGAAAAGCCAAAGTGAGGGTTGTCAGCCCTGGACAAACAACAGGATCGAAACGCCCGGCATAGCCCAAAAAGAACATTACAGCAATTGCAATGCAGTTTAAGAAGACCATTAAGCGGTAAGAAAAAGATTTGATTTTTCCAACCATAAACAAGCTACTTACGTTTATTGCCTTGCTCGAAGAGACGCAGTTTTTCATCTTTTGTCAAACTGTCGTAACCACTCTTCCGTATCTTGTCCAAAATTTTATCTATCTCTTCTTGCTCTCTTTGCTTACGGGCATTATACTCCCAATCTGTTTCCGGTTGAGCATCGTAATACTGTGGCCCGGGTGATGCTGTATAATTTGGGGAGCGTTGTTCCCAATTAGAACGCATTTTGTCAAAGAACTGCTGACCGCGCGACTTTCCAAAACCGGTATATCCCGAATAGGGGTGATACTGCCAATACTTCATTAGCAAAAAGCCGAAAAGCATTCCGCCCAAATGGGCTAAATGGGCTACACCGTCATTGGTAGTGCTTAAGGCAGAAAGAAGTTCTACGCCCACCGATCCAAGGATAATCCATTTTGCTTTAATGGGTATGGGCAACGGGAAAATAAACATTCGTTCATCAGGAAACAGCAACCCGAATGCCAGCAACACCCCATAGATGGCTCCCGATGCACCTACTGTAACGCCGGATTGGGGCAACTGAATAGACCACATATCCATCAAGCCGAAGTTGGAATACTTGCTTGAAACTTCAAAATAGATTTCTGTAAACTGGGCTAATTCTTGACAGAAAGCAGCTCCCAATCCACAAACAATATAATAAATAAGGAACTTGCGTGAGCCCCACACCCTCTCAATAACCATTCCAAACATAAATAGCATGAACATATTCATTGCTATATGAAGAAAACCTCCATGCATAAACATGTAGGTGAATAGTTGAAAGAAGTGGAAGTCTTTTGCCAAGAAGAAATGCAACCCAAACAAAGAGTCTATTCCATTACCATAAGGAAACAATATGTTCACAACAGAACAAAACAAGAACACCACCACATTGATGATTAACAAGTTCTTGGTAACTGGCGGGATATTGTGTAACGTCATCTTTTCTAAAATCTGATTATGGGCACAAAAGTACGAAAAATTCCAATTATAAGTTCGAGAACTGCCGTGTTTAGGGCTATTTTAGGCATTTTTCTTCACTTTTTTGAATTTTTGTTTGTTTTGTATTAGTTATTCTTTTATATTTGCACCAACGAACTGTAGATAATTCACTATTAATCAATCAATAACTTATAATTATGAATAAGACAGAATTAATCGAGAAGATTGCAGCCGGTGCAGAACTCAGCAAGGCTGACGCTAAGAAAGCTTTAGACGCTACTGTTGAGGCTATTAAAGAAGAATTGGCCAACGGTGGCAAAGTTCAGTTGGTTGGTTTCGGTACATTTGCTGTATCTGAGCGTCCTGCCCGTGAGGGTATCAACCCGTCAACAAAAGAGAAAATCACCATCGCTGCCAAGAAAGTAGCCAAATTCAAGGCTGGAGCAGAATTGGCAGACGCTGTCAACAAGTAATAGCAAGGTATTTTCCAACATAAAAAAGGCATCTCAATGAGATGCCTTTTTTGTTTTGTGGAGCTACCAAAAGCTTCCCCTTGTATTGATGAGGAAGCCACACTTCAGCTCATCAAGGTTGCTTTCCGATATAAGCCAATATACCTCCATCCACATAAAGGATGTGACCATTGACGAAGTCTGAGGCATCTGATGCAAGGAAGACTGCTGGTCCCATCAAGTCTTCGGGCGTTCCCCAACGTGCTGCTGGTGTCTTTGCAACGATGAATTGATCAAAAGGATGACGGCTACCATCAGCTTGTCTCTCACGCAAAGGGGCTGTTTGAGGAGTTGCTATATAGCCAGGGCCAATGCCATTGCATTGAATATTGTGTTCACCAAACTCGGAACAAATATTGCGGGTGAGCATTTTCAAACCGCCTTTGGCTGCCGCATAGGCTGAAACTGTTTCCCTTCCAAGTTCGCTCATCATGGAACAGATGTTTATTATCTTGCCGTGTCCTTTCTTGATCATACCGGGAAGAACTGCCTTTGACACGATGAAAGGAGCATTCAGGTCAATATCCACCACCTGACGGAAGTCTTCTACAGACATCTCTGTCATGGGGATGCGCTTGATTATGCCGGCATTGTTTACCAAAATATCAATGGTGCCAAGTTCTTTTTCTATTTCTGACACCAACGTTTTCACCTCATCCTCTTTCGTTACATCTGCTATAAAGCCATGAGCTTCAATCCCTTTGGCCTTATAGTCGGCCAAAGCTTGCTCCAAATGCTTTTGTGAACGACAGTTGAATGCTATCTTTGCACCAGCCTTTGCGTATGCTTCTGCAATGGCAAATCCGATACCATAGGCAGCACCGGTTACCAATGCTACCTTTCCTTCCAAGGAGAAGTTCTTAGAAAATGTATCCATTCTGACTTTTGTTTGAATTTATAATAGGTTATTTAAGGTCTGTTATGTCATAGAAATCCTGGTCGCTGTAGTCGATGTTCTCCCCTCCCATACCCCAAATAAAGGTATAGTTGTGTGTCCCAGCGCCCGAATGGACACTCCATTCGGGAGAAAGGACTGCCTCATTGCCTTTCATCCAGATATGACGGGTTTCTTGTGGCGATCCCATAATGTGGCAAACAGCCTGATTGACGGGCAATTCAAAATAGAAATAAGCCTCCATTCGTCGGCTATGTACATGGGCTGGCATCGTATTCCATACAGATCCAGGAGCCAACTCTGTCATACCCATCTGTAATTGACATGTGGGCAAGACCTGATTGACAATCATTTTGTTGATGGTACGCTCATTCGACATCTCTAACGAGCCCATATGTGCTTTGACGGCATCGTCCTTTGTCACCTTGCGTGTGGGATAATCAGTATGTGCAGGAGTAGAGTTAAAGTAGAATTTTGCGGGGTGTTGCGGGTCTTTGCTTTGGAAAGACACATTGTGCTCGCCCCTGCCAATATACAATGCTTCTTTAAAAGAGAGTGTGTATCTTTTGTCTCCCACCTCAACAAAGCCTTCGCCTTGGCCTACATTGAACACTCCCACTTCGCGACGTTCTGTGAAAAAGGATGCTTTAAGGGGGTCTATGGCCTCAAGGGGTAGTTTTTCGTTTATTGGCAATGCTCCGCCAACTATCATACGGTCATACATTGAGTAGACCATATTGACTTCCTCTGCTACAAAAAGATTTTCAACGAGAAAGTCTTTTCTTATTCGTTGGGTGTCATAATTCTTGGCATCATCGGGATGGGCTGCATATCGCAACTCGTAATTTGTCTTCATTTTGATTTGTTTCGTTTGTCAACTGTGCTCAAAAGAGGTGAACTTACTCTTTGTTAACACATCTTTTACGATGGCAAAGATACAAAAAAATCCTCTTAATCGTGTGATTAAGAGGATTTTTTTAAGTTGTCCCAGGCGGACTCGAACCACCACTGACAGAACCAAAAACTGTAGTGCTACCATTACACCATAGGACAATTGCGAGTGCAAAGGTAATGTTTTTTTATTCCACTACCAAATTTTTCCAAGTGATTTTTCTATTTTACTACAATTAAAGAGTAGTTCTTCTTTCCTTTTTGAACAAGAAGGTATTTCCCGTCAATCAGATCTTCTGCCGTAACAAGCTGATCGAAAGCCTGCACCTTTTCCTTGTTGAGACTCACTCCGCCTCCTTTTACAAGTTTTCGCATATCACTTTTGCTTTGGAAAATCTTCATACCATCTTGATTAAATACTTCCACTGCAGGCTGGCCAAGAACTTCTTTCCCCACTTCATAAACCGGAACGCCACGGAAGACGTCGAGGAAGGTTTGTTCATCAAGCTTCAACAGGCTCTCTTTGGTTGACTTTCCAAACAGAATATTGCTGGCCTCAATGGCCATTTCCAAGTCTTCTTTGGAATGAACCATTGTCGTCACTTCTTCAGCAAGTCGTTTTTGCAAGGTACGACGGCCTGGGTCCTGTCTGTGTTCTTCGATAAGTCCATCGATAGTGGGCTTATCCAAGTCTGTAAAAATCTTGATATACTTCTCAGCATCGTCGTCGCTGACATTCAACCAGAACTGATAGAAAGCGTAAGGAGTAGTGCGGTTGCGATCTAACCATACGTTTCCACTTTCCGTTTTACCAAATTTTTTACCGTCTGCTTTGGTGATGAGAGGACAAGTAAGGCAGAATGCCTCTGCTTCATTGCCAAGAGTGCGTCGGATGAGTTCAGTTCCTGTGGTCATATTTCCCCATTGGTCATTGCCACCGAGCTGCAATCTCACGCCGTAATGCTGATATTGGTAAAGGAAATCATAACCCTGCAAGAGCTGATAGGTAAACTCTGTAAAGCTCAAACCGTCACGAGCCTCTCCGTTCAAGCGTTTCTGAACACTGTCCTTGGCCATCATATAGTTGACGGTGATGTGCTTTCCCACCTCACGGGCAAAGTCGAGGAAGGTAAAGTTCTTCATCCAGTCATAGTTGTTCACCAATTCTGCCTTATTAGGCTCTGTTCCGTCAAAGTCAAGAAACTTGGCTACTTGTTTCTTTATGGCCTCCTGGTTATGGTAAAGCGTGTCCGAATCGAGCAGATTACGCTCTTGGCTCTTGCCTGAAGGGTCGCCTATCATACCGGTTGCACCACCTACCAAAAGATAGGGTTTGTGGCCGCAACGTTGCAAATGGCGCAACATCATTATGCCACAAAGGTGTCCTATGTGCAAAGAATCGGCTGTTGGGTCTGTTCCCAAATAGGCAGATGTCATATTTTGCATGAGGTACTCTTCTGTACCAGGCATTATTTGGGCCAACATTCCGCGCCATTTCAGTTCTTCAACAAAGTTTTTCATTATCTTCTTATGGTTTTTGAGATTAGGTAACTGTTGTTAAAACAAGCAGCCATTCCTCGTTGTTATTATATTTATTGCTAATTTGGCAGTAACTTATCAAGGCACTGGATCGTAGCCAGATCCGCCCCATGGATTGCAGCGCAATATGCGCCAAATGGCCAAAAGAAGCCCTTTTATGGGCCCATGTTTCAACAATGCCTGCCTGGCATATTCGGAACAAGTGGGCGAGAAGCGGCAAGAAGCAGGTGTATATGGTGTTATAAACCGCTGATAGAACACGATAGGTTGCACCAAAAGCCATACCATTGCACGGGAGAGCATTTTCTTTGGGCTTCTCATAATCGTTCTTTGATGCGTTGGAGAAGACTTTTCACTTTTCCTTCCACCTCTTGGGTGGTACGCAAGCGATTGTCCAGCCATATAAATGCTATGGCTATTCCGCCCCCTTCGTTTGCCGTTTTTGCATCTTCCAGCAGTGTCTTGTTATTGCGGAAGGCCTCACGCACCTGACGTTTCACCCTGTTTCTTTTTACGGCACGCTTAAACTGCCGTTTGGGTACGCTCACCAACATTTGTACAGGAGCTTTTGCCAATGTGGTTTTCATAAAGACGGCACGTAGCGGGAAAGCCACTATGGAATGGTTGTTGCCTCCCTCAAAGAGCTGTCCGATAAGCTTTTTGCTACACAGCCGCTCTTCTTTTCTCAGCGTGAGAGCTTCTGTTGCCGACATTTAAATCTGCTCCTTTATATTTGTTCTTCTAAGAATTTTCCTTCTTAAGGAAATCTTTCAATGCACTTGCCATAGAGGGATATTCCTTTGAAGGAGCCTCTACATCGAGGTGCAATCCCAATTTCTTCACTTCAAGAGCCGTTGCAGCACCAAAAGCAGCAATTTTTATGTTGCCTTGTTCAAAGTTGGGCATACTCTTCATCAGTGCTTGTACGCCTGTCGGACTGAAGAAAACAAGCATATCATAGTCGAAGTTTTTCACTTCATCGTCCGTCAAATCGTCCGTTACCGTGCGATACATCACACACTCTTTATGGTTCAGTCCTTTGGCATCAAGCAGGTTTTGAACATCATCATTATGGACAGAACTCAACGGAACCAAATATTTTTCAGTTTTGTGCTTGGCCATCACAGGGACAAGATCGGCTATTTTGCCCGTAGAACCGAAGAAGACCTTGCGCTTGCGGTACTGTACATACTTCTGAATGTAAAGTGCTATATGCTCAATGACACAAAAATACTTCATGTCTTCAGGGATGGTGATACGCAATTCCTTTGCCAATTTAAAGTAGTTATCAATAGCATGCCTACTTGTAAAGACCACTGCAGAATAATCAAGCAAGTTTACTTTCTGCTGACGGAATTCTTTTGAAGAGATGCCTTCCACCCGAAAGAAGGGACGGAACACAAGGTCTACATTAAATTCTTTGGCTATATCAAAATAAGGAGAGCGTTCGCTACTTGGCCTTGGCTGGGATATCAATATTTTTTTTACCATCGGTGTCCTAAAAATTTATCATCAAACAGTGTTCAACTTCGTTCAATACGCCCCATAACACTCCGAGAGGCATTAATTCAAGCGCACAAAAGTACAAAAAACTTTGCACAAAAATGCCATTTCTGCGGAAAAAGATGGTATAGCACTTATAGAACGATAACAATTTGAATAATGCAACTACAATAAGTGAATAAATTGCCGTCACGGCCAAAGGCAGTCCAAAATAGATTTGCACCAACACCACGGGAAACAACACGATGCCTTCCGTAGACATTAGGAAGAGCCAGGTGCGCATCCATTGTTTATTTTTTTTACTGCTGAAAAAGGTCCAGTTCACAAGTTGGTAACATGCCCCTTTCAACAACAGGTACACCATATTGATGGCACAGAAGACACCAATGGCTTCGAGTTGTGAGTCGAGCGTCATCGGATTTCCATGCAAATAGTGCAAGCTCAGATAGAACACTATGGCAAGAAGCAAGCACGTCTGTAGACCCAAGAACAATTGAAAGCGAACTTCGTTGCCGGTTTCGGTCATATCGTCTGTCCGCCTTGGAGTATAAAAAAAGCTTCGTGCCTGACGCATTATAAAGCTTCTGGAATTTGCTATCGAGACGATTGCTATCAAGAAGCAACACAACAACAACGAAGCAATTGTGTTGTCTCTGCTTATAGTATAGGGAATGGGGTCGCCCGGTTGTCCGTCATGGCATACCCCCAGCTCAGGATGAAAGTATTTGCTACCTGCAAAGAAACTTTCATCCATGAGTTTCATGTCAGAGATTTTTTTGTTTTGGAGTTTTAGACCAAAACATTTCAGGGTGTCTATCGAGTCGTTATAGGTTATTGTACCGCGGTGAAAGTTGGCCTGTATGGCCGAGTCTCGTTGACTTTCTGTACATTTCTTTGGCAAGCGGGCCACCACTTGGTGAGGAGTGAGTCCATGATTGTTGCGCGTCACATCGCCAACGGTTACATAGTTTCCCCCCGTTGACGGAGTGGTTTTTACTGTTGTGTTAGTAACTTTCTGCGGCATTCTTCTCTATTACAACCCAAATTGTTCTTTAATTTCAGCCACCTTGTCAAGCTTTTCCCATGTAAAGAGTTCCACTTTCAGGGTTTTTGTCTCATGATAATGGCTCGAGAAGGTTTTTTCAACCACCTCGTTCTTTCGGCCCATGTGTCCGTAAGCGGCAGTTTCCAAATACATCGGCTGGCGAAGTTTTAGCATTCGCTCTATCGCCTTCGGACGCAAATCGAACATTTCTGCCACTTTCCGTGCTATTTCGCCGTCAGAGAATTTCACATGACTACGTCCGTAGGTATTAACATACACGCTTACTGGTTGAGCAACGCCGATAGCATAAGCCAACTGTACCAGTATTTCATCGCTAACTCCTGCTGCAACCAAGTTCTTGGCAATGTAGCGGGCCGCATAAGCGGCAGAGCGATCTACCTTAGAGGAGTCTTTTCCAGAGAAAGCCCCTCCTCCATGAGCACCTCTACCTCCGTAGGTGTCAACTATTATCTTACGTCCTGTGAGCCCCGTGTCTCCATGCGGGCCTCCAATAACAAACTTTCCAGTAGGATTGACAAGATACTTAATGTCGTCGCCGAAGAGTGAGAGCACCTTAGGCGAACTAATCTGTGCCTTAACACGTGGCATAAGAATGTTGATTACATCGTCTTTTATTTTTGCCAACATTCGCTGGTCTTCATCAAAATCATCGTGCTGCGTGCTCACCACAATCGTGTCTATACGCAAGGGGATATTGTCATCGCTATATTCTACCGTTACTTGACTTTTGCTATCGGGACGCAAATAGGTCATTAGCTTGCCTTCCTTGCGTATTTCAGCAAGGGTTTTCACTATGAGGTGTGCCAAGTCGAGCGTAACGGGCATATAGTTTTCCGTTTCGTTGCAGGCATACCCGAACATCATGCCCTGATCGCCTGCTCCTTGGTTTTCGTCATCGCCATTGTCAACACCACGGTTAATGTCGCCACTTTGCTCATGGATGGCAGTCAACACACCACAGGAATCTCCGTCAAATTGATATTCTGACTTGGTATAACCTATCTTTTTAATGGTTTTACGTGCTATTGTCTGCAAGTCGATATAGGCTTCCGAACGAACCTCGCCCATAATAACAACCTGCCCAGTGGTATTGAATGTCTCTATGGCACAACGTGCATGGTCGTCATAAGCCAAAAACTGATCAAGCAATGCATCACTAATTTGGTCTGCCACCTTGTCTGGATGGCCTTCCGAAACCGATTCTGAAGAAAATAAATAACTCATTTTTCCATTCTAAAATTTACGTGGAAAAACGCTATTAGCCGTAAAATCTATTGAGGATTTCGCAGTTTTAGCATTTTTTTATGTGGTTGCAAGCAGCCAAATTCTTCCACAATTATCCAATTACTATTATTATTTGCGGGTGCAAAGGTACGTTTTCTTCGTCACTCCACCAAGAATAGCCATCCTTATTTCGTTTATTTAACGATAAAGGCAGGTATGCATTAATGCACACCTGCCTTTACCTTATTTATATATAGACTGTCTCTTCTACTTTGCAGGAGTCATTACCACCTCTACGTGGTTGCCTGCTCCGACAAGTTTCTGCAGATAGTTGGCAATCTTTTCAGGGGTCAATGCCTCTACAGCTGCACGGTAACCGCTTTCAAGATCGATGCCTGTCCATACATATTCGTCTATTACGTCCATCCAGTGGTCGTTAGACTTTTCGTCTTCAGCATACTGCTTGAGCATGTAGTCCTTCACCTTCTGAACCTTATCGGCGTCTACCTTGATAGTATTGTCTTTCATTCCTGATGCTATCAAGGATACAGCCAAATCGCTCTTGTTGGGATCCATTGGGCAATAAACCTGCAGAACGGCCTTAGAGTTGGCTGCATCGCCTTCGCGCAAGAGTGCTCCATAAGCACCTACCGAGTAGGCTGCACTGGCATCTTCGCGGATACTCTTCAGGTAAACCATAGACAACACCTGACCTGCAGCGTCTGCCAAAACTTTGTTTTCAACGTTGTAGGCAAGCGGTTCATGCCAGAAGTCGAACGCAATTGCCTTTGGTGTTTCGCTCTTATTGGTGAATGTGTTGATGTGTTCGCCATTTACATAGGCCACATCGTCCTTCCACTTCTCGGCTTTTCCCTTTGGAAGAGAAGCAATATATTTCTCTATCAACGGACGCAAGGTCGCTTCATCGAAGTTTCCAACAAAGTAATAGACAAACTGGCCGGGGTTTGCGAAACGCTCCTTGGCAATCTGAAGGATACGGTCATAGTTGGCCTTCTCCACATCAGCCACCTGCATGGGGTTGTAACGGTCTTTATGTCCATACAAGGTGTAGGTAAGTGAGTCGCTGAACACGCCCTCTGGCGAGAGATACTTGTTCTTCAAGCTCAACGCTATCTTGTCTTTTGTGGCATTGTAAGCCTCTTCGTCCTTCTTCACATTGGTAAAGTTGAGATAGATAAGCTGCATCAAGGTTTCAACGTCTTTAGGAACGCAATATCCTGCGAGGCTCTGATAGTGGCCGGTCAATCCCATATTGACATTTACCTGTTTGCCGTAAAGGGCCTTCTCAAGCTCGTTGTTGGAGAAGTTTCCCAATCCGCTTGAAGACAAAGCTGCGCCAAACATCTTCAGGTTGGCATAGTCTTTTGGGCCATAGAGTAGCTTTCCGCCCTTAGCCATGGCCTGGAACTGTATCTCGTTGTCCTTGAAGTTGGTCTTTTTGAGTATTACCTTGGCGCCATTGCTCAAAGTAAGCTCTTTATAACCAAACTGCTTGTTCTCTGTTTCCTTGACAATCTTACCTGCCTTAGGCTCTTTTTCAGGAGCAATCAGCGGTTCGTTCTTTGCATTGTCAACATAAGGCTCTATCTTTTCAGCACGCACCGAAGCAATGGTCTGTGCCATTTGGTCTTTCGTAATGTCCTGTTGACCATCTTTAAGTTGGTCAAAGATATAAGCTACAAAGTTGGTATCGTTGTCAGTTATCAGCTCTTTGACATACTCGTTAACTGCATCAACATTCAATTGGGGAATAGCTGCAATCTGATTCTTCAACTGATACTCGTCTTCAATGCTTGGAATAGGCTCGTTAGACAAATAGTTGTCACGGTATTTATCACCAAAAGTCGAGTTCTTTGTACGGTTTCGGTTGGTGTAGCGTGACTCCAATTGAGACAGGTACTCTGCTTTTGTACGGCTGAATTCGCCTGCTGTAAAACCATATTGGCGAATGCGCTGAGCCTCACGGTACAAGGCAGCCAATGCTTCGAGCGATTTGCCCTCTTTGGCAGCACCATCAAGCTGGAAAGCATCTTTGGTTTTGGCATAAATATACGAGCCATCACCAGCCCAAGCATACATGAAAGGACAATCGGGCTTTTGCGAATATTCAGACAGACGTTGTGTTGCCATCATGGCCACAAGCGACTTAATGTAGCTATCTATCATATAGTCGATGCCAACTTTGGCCGAGTCGGGCGTTGCATCATGCTTCATGGCAATGCCGATAGAAGGATATTGCATTTCCTTATCCTTGTCATAGACATAGATAGCTTGGTCGTTGTCGGGCACAGGCTCGTCAATCACCTTTGCTGCATTGGGATCTACCTTGGAATCTTTCCACAAACGCTTGATTTCAGCTTCTATGTGGTCTACATCAACGTCTCCAACAACGATGATAGCCTGGTTGTCTGGACGATACCATTTGTGGTAATAGTCACGCAATTCCTTGTATTTGAAACCGTCAACCACCGACATCAAGCCAATGGGCAAGCGCAAACCATACTTTGAACCAGGATATAACGCCGGAAGCGTACGTTCGAAGATGCGTTGTTCTGCCGTAGAGCGAAGCTGCCATTCCTGATGGATTACACCGCGTTCCTGATCGATTTCCTTGTCAGAAAGCGTCAATCCGTTAGACCAGTCTTTCAGGATGAGCAGACAAGAGTCCAATGCTGTCACACGTTTCGTAGGCACATCGCAAATGCGGTAAACGGTCTGGTCAATGGAGGTATAAGCATTCAAGTCGCTGCCAAATTCCACACCGAGTGAGCGGGTGTATTCAAGCAAGGTGCTATCAGGGAAGTGTTCGGAGCCATTAAAGGCCATGTGCTCCAAGAAGTGGGCCAATCCCCGTTGGTCTTCATTTTCCTGAATAGAACCGACACGCTGGGCAATATAGAAGTTTGCCACTTTTTCCGGCCATTCGTTGTGGCGGATGTAGTAGGTCAGTCCGTTGTCAAGCTTTCCTATTTTGACATTTTTGTCAATAGGAATAGGAGGCATCTGCATCTGAGCAGACACAACACCTGCCACCAACAAGAATGCTCCTACAAGCAATTGTTTTAATTTCATAATTTAAACTGTTAACGATAAAAATTTGTCTATTTGCTTACAAAGGTACGTAAAAATGCTATTTATAGTCAGTTGCCAAGAGAAAAAAAAGTTAAAACCGCCTTTTTTGCTTATTTATCCCTATCCTTTCCGTGCAGTTTTGCATACCTGATGTTGCGCGGGTGATGCTCGAGGATGACTTGACGAAGCATCGTCATATCCATATGGGTGTAGATTTCAGTGGTGCCAAGGCTCTCATGTCCCAACATGGCTTGGATGGAACGGAGGTCGGCACCGCCCTCCAAGAGGGCCGTTGCAAAGGAATGGCGCAGTGTGTGGGGACTGATAGTTTTCTTGATGCCGGCAGCCTTGGCATAGTTTTTCACCATAATCAAAATCATCGTGCGCGTAAGGTGTGCCCCTCTCCGGTTAAGGAACACATAGTCTTCCTCGCCTGGCTTGATGTTGTGCATCTTTCTGCGACAGTCATACCACCAGTCTATCTCTTGAAGGGCTCGCTTTGAGATAGGAACAAGGCGTTCCTTAGAACCTTTCCCTATCACCCTCACAAACTGTTCGTCAACATAGATGTTGGAAATCTTGAGGTTTACAAGTTCAGAAACCCGCAGGCCACATGAAAACAACACCTCGATAATGGCCTTGTTGCGATGTCCTTCCCACTTAGACAAGTCGATGGCTGCCTCCATCATGTCCACTTCTTCGGTTGACAACACCTCCGGCAGATGCAAGCCCTGTTTGGGAGAGTCGAGCAGTTCTGTGGGGTCAGTCTCCAAAAAACCGTCAAGCACCAGAAAGCGATAGAACGAGCGCACCCCACTAAAGATGCGGGCCAATGAGCGAGGGCCGATGCCGATGTCAAATAAGCTGGTGGCAAACCGTTCCAATTGGGACAGTTCCACCTTCATGGGGTCTATCTGCTCTTGCTTACAGTAGGTCAGCAACTTGTCCAAGTCGTGCATATAGGCATCCACCGTATTTGGTGAGCAGCCTTTTTGCAGCTTCAGATAGCGGCAATATAGCCCTGCAACATTCAAAGATGATTCCTTGGCGGGTTTCATTTTTATTCTTACATTTGCAAATGCAAAGGTAACAAAAAACCAAGAAACATGAAAATACTCATCATCAACGGGCCCAACTTGAATCTTTTGGGAATTCGCGAGCCTGGCATCTACGGCAATGCATCGATGGAGAACTACCTTCCGGTGTTGAGAGAACGCTATCCAGACGTTGAAATAGAATACTATCAAAGCAACGTGGAAGGCTTCTTGATAGACAAGATGCAGGAGGTGGGCTTTTCTTATGACGGGATTGTGCTGAACGCAGGTGCCTACACTCACACGTCTGTGGCTTTACTCGACTGTATCAGATCGCTCAAGACACCCGTGATAGAGGTTCACATCAGCAACGTACATGCCCGTGAAGACTTCCGCAACCACTCCATGATTTCGTCAGGATGCCGTGGCGTAATAGCCGGATTCGGACTGGATAGCTACCGTTTAGCCATTGAAGCACTGAAAGGATGACCGAAACCGAACAAATAGACGACTACATTCTTGCCCATAGCGAACCGGAAGGCGACTACCTCTACCGGTTGTGGCGTGCCACCAACGTGCATACCGTTCACGGACGCATGGCAAGCGGACATCTTCAGGGGCGCATTCTGAAGATGTTTGTCCAGATGATACGTCCCAAGAACATTCTCGAGGTGGGCACATTCAGCGGATATAGTGCGCTTTGTATGGCAGAAGGCCTTGGGGAAGGGGGCAAGGTGTACACCTTTGAAATAAACGACGAGATGGAAGACTTTACACGCCCGTGGATAGAACGTTCGCCCATGGCAGACAAGATAGACTTCCGTATAGGTGACGCCAACGTGGAAGCACCGAAAATGGGCATCACTTTCGACATGGCTTTCGTAGACGGAGACAAAAGAACCTATGTGGAGACCTACGAAAACATTTTTCCACTGATGGCTTCGGGCAGTTTCATATTTGCCGACAACACGTTGTGGGACGGCCACGTAACAGACGCAGCCTATGACCGCGACCAGCAAACGCAGGGCATACGAAGCTTTAACGACCATATTGCTGCCGACCCTCGCGTCGAGCAAGTCATCCTGCCACTACGCGACGGATTAACACTGATTAGAAAGAAATAGCACACGCGTTTCACAAAATATCATTATCTTTGCACCATTGAAGCCCTCTGCTTCCAACGAAAACATACAAGAAAATGCAAGAAACAAGACAAAATCGCATATCAAGACTGCTCCAAAAAGAGTTGGCCTCTATCTTTCAGAGCCAAACACGCATGATGCATGGAGTGCTGGTCAGCGTAACTCGTGTACGCATCAGCCCCGACCTGAGCATCTGTACCGCCTATCTGAGCATCTTTCCTTCGGCAAAAAGCGAAGAACTGCTTACCAATATCAATGCCAACGAGAAGACCATACGCTACGAGTTGGGCAAGCGCGTACACAACCAGCTACGCATCATTCCGGAGCTACGCTTCTTTATAGACGACTCTCTTGACTATATAGAGCATATCGACGAGTTGCTGAAGAAATGAATTTTCCTTTCTACATTGCCAAACGCTACCTTTTTTCCAAAAAGAGTACACACGTCATCAACTTGATTAGCGCCATATCGGTCATTGGGGTGGCGGTAGCAACAATGGCATTGGTGGTAGTTTTGAGCGGATTTAACGGTTTCTCGGATTTGGTGGCTTCGTTCTTCACCTCGTTCGACCCGCAACTAAAGATTGAACCCGTTAAGGGAAAGATGACAGCTGCCGATGCTCCAGAGCTCGACAAGGTGAAATGGTTGCCAGAAATTCTTGTGGCTACCGAGTGTGTAGAAGACCAAGCCATGGCCATCTACCAAGGACGACAAGCCATGGTGACGGTCAAAGGCGTAGAAGACAACTTCGCCCAACTCACCAACATTCAAGACATTCTGTATGGCAACGGCGCTTTCGAGCTGCACATCGCCAACCTTGAATACGGAGTGATGGGCATTCGACTGGCCGAATCATTGGGTACAGGCGTTCCATGGAGAGGCTATCTACACATCTTCGCCCCACAAAGGGAAGGGCAGTTCGAACTGAGCCGGCCTGAAGAAGGCTTTGTCGAAGACTCGCTGCTTTCTCCAGGGGTGATATTTCAGGTGAAACAAGGTAAGTACGACAAGGGACACATTATCACTTCCATCGGTTTTGCACGACGCCTGTTTGGCCGTCAGGGCCAAATCTCCTCGCTTGAGCTCCGCTTGAAGGCCGGAATAGATATTGACAAGACAAAAGCCAAGATACAACAGATAGTCGGTAACAAATATAGCGTAAAGGACCGCTATGAGCAACAAGCCGACACGTTCAAGATAATGCAAATAGAGAAGTTCTTTGCATACGTCTTCCTAACGTTTATCTTGCTGGTGGCTTGTTTCAACATCATCGGTTCGCTCTCAATGCTGATTATCGACAAGAAAGAGGATGTTTGCACCTTACGCAACCTTGGGGCCAACGATAAGCAAATAACACGCATTTTCCTGTTTGAAGGACGAATGATTTCGGTCTTCGGTGCCATCATCGGCATTGCCTTGGGCTTGCTGCTTTGCTTCCTGCAACAAAGGTACGGCATCGTGAAACTCGGCGATTCACCCAATTCGTTTGTCGTTAATGCCTACCCTATCAGTGTTCATCCGTCTGACATTCTACTCATTTTTGTCACTGTCATCATCACGGGTTGGCTCTCGGTTTGGTATCCTGTCAGACAACTTAGCAAACGACTTTTGCAATAACATTAAACAAATTCGCAACTCATTGTTAGCCAACGGGTTAACAATACCTAAGAAATTAGCTTCTAAAAGGCCGTGTTTTAGACTGTAAAAAGGCCGGTTTTAGGAGCTAAAATGCCGTGTTTTAGAAGGTCGTTTGCCGGGTAGGGTTTTTCAAGGGACAAAATCCTCTTTGGATTACTCCAAATCGATGTGTTCCACATGAATGGATGAAGGCAAGAAAATGCGAGCGTTTTCCTTGAATTTTACCGGATTTTCGGTGGTGAAATACAAACTCTTTCCGTGCTTGGTGCATTGGGCGGCCATTTCGGGATGGCGGCCCAAATAGTCTTTCAGACTGTCGGCCACATACTCGCTTTGGGGAACAATGCGCACACCCGGTTGTATGTATTTCAATATCTTGGGCATGAGAATGGGATAATGGGTACAACCCAAGATAATAGTATCAATCTTCGGGTCAAGCAACATGAGATGGTCGATGCGTTTCTTTACAAAATAATCGGCACCAGGACTGTCAGCTTCGTTGTTCTCTATGATAGGTACCCACAAAGGACAAGCCACACCTGTCACCTTGATATCGGGATGAAGCTTTTCTATCTCCAAATTGTAGCTTTGGCTTTTCACTGTGCCTTCTGTGGCCAAAAGGCCTACATGACGACTGCGTGTCAGACCACCTATAACTTCTGCCGTAGGGCGTATCACCCCCAACACACGGCGTGTTGGGTCTAATTGGGGCAAATCGCATTGCTGAATAGAACGCAAAGCCTTTGCCGAAGCCGTATTACACCCCAAGATGACCAAATGGCAACCCAACTCGAAAAGCTTGATGACCGCCTGACGCGTAAACTGATAGACCACATCAAACGAACGGGAACCATAGGGCGCACGTGCATTGTCGCCAAGATAGACATAGTCGTACTCGGGCAAAAGTTGCTGAATGCCATGAAGGATGGTCAATCCTCCATAACCGGAGTCAAACACTCCAATGGGACCTGGTTGGTGAGATAAAGTTGTCATAAGCATAATAAGAGGTTGGGATAATTCATGAAAGTCAATGTAAAGCGGCTTTCAGATTGGCAGTAATATCTGTTGCGCAGGAAGAGTCGATATAAGGAACAGCTCCATTATCGGTGTTGAGGACAAAGGCATAGCCTCCTTCGCTGCCCAACTTTCCAATGGCATCATCAATACGCTTGCGAATGGGAGTCATGGCTTCACGCTCGGCTTGAGAGAGCAAGCGCTCGGCTTCTTTCTTGAAAGCAGTATTTTTTTCTACCATCTCTTGCAATTCAGCTTGGCGCTTACGAAAGATGGAGGGAGCAAAATCGCGTTGACCTTCCAAAAACTCCTCATACTTGGCATTGAAATCTTCCTCTGAACGACGTGTTTCAGCTTCATACTTGTCACGCAGAGTGGCCATTTCGCGCTGAACAGCTGCATATTCTGGCAACGACTGAAGCACTTCTTCATAACTGAAATAGGCGAAACGAAGGCCTTGGGCTGAAGCTACAAAGGGCAACAAAAGGGAAAACAAAAAGAGGATAAACTTTTTCATAAGCTAAAAAAGGCCCTCTCTTTCGTAAAGGAGAGGGCTTGAAAAGGGGTTATTACTTCAACTTGTTGTACTCTGCCTTTACCTCGTTGGTAACGTCCTTGCTAATAGACTCGTTAACATAAATGGGTTGTCCAGCAGATTTTTCCATGATGTAAACATAATTTCCGCTCTTGGCTACATTCTCAATAGCCTTGCGTACCTTATCGAGAATTGGGCCAAGCTTTTGCTGCTGTTCCTCGTTGAAAGCCTTTTGGTTGTCTTGTACAGCCTGTTGAATCTTGGCATACATGTCGCTAAGGCTCTTTTCGGTTTCAGCTTGCTTGGTGGCGTTCATCGTACTCTTGGTTTTGTCATACTCGTCAGCCTTACGTTGCAACTCGTTCTGCATGTCAGTAATCTGCTGCTCATACTCTTTGCCTTTCTTCTGTAGTTGGTCTTGAATAGTTGTTACCTCAGGAAGAGACTGCATGAAAGCCTGAGAATCGATGTGGCCGAACTTTTGTGCGAACATGGTCATTGGTGCGCAAAGCATCAATGCTAAAAATAGTTTTTTCATTTTGTTTGCTTGTTATTAATTAATTGTTTTTGTTTCTACTGATTTGAATAGCCCAATTTCTGCAACACTTCGTTGCTTATGTCTATCTTTGGGCTGCCATAGATGATTCCGCTATCGCTGGCACGGTCTACAACAAGACTGTATCCACGCTGGTCGGCAAGGTCTTTTACGGCATTATAGATTTCGTCTTGTATTGGCGTCATCAGCGAAGTACGCTTTTTGAACAATTCACCTTCTGGTCCGAAATATTTGCGTTTGAGATCGGAAGCTTCCTTTTCTTTCTTCATAATCTCCTCCTGACGCTGCTTCTTCTGCTCCTGCGAAAGGAAAACCACCTCGTTTTGATAGTTTTTGTACATCGTGCTGGCTTCCGTATTGAGAGCTTCCACCTCTGCCTGCCACTTCTTGCTCACCTGATTGAGTTGCTCATTGGCACGTTCATAGGCAGGTACATTCTTCAAGATGTACTCCATGTCGATGAGGGCAAACTTCTGTGCACTCACCGTAAGGACCGACACGAGCGCCAATCCCAATATCAATAATTTCTTTTTCATACGCTCTTTACTCCTTTTTGTTGTTTCTTTATCTGACGGCTGACGAGCCGAAAAGTTTCATCGATTTGTTTCAATCCGGCAAGGAGGTAAGATTAGAACTCCTGACCCAAAATGAAGTGGAACTGACTTCCACCTTTGCTTCCAAAGACCTTGTCGAAACCATAGGCCCAGTCGATACCCATCAAGCCCACCATAGGCAAGTAGATGCGTACACCAAGGCCAGCACTGCGCTTCATGTCGAAAGGATTGAACTGCTTGGTTTCGGTCCAAGCATTACCAGCCTCGACAAAACCTAAACCGTAGATGGTGGTATTGCCCAACAAGAAGGGGTAACGCAACTCCAAAGTGAAACGGTCGTAAGCATAACCTTCAGCTCCGTAAGGGGTGAGCGAACCGTTCTCATAACCACGCAAGCCGATGGTTTCTTCTGCATAGCTGGTGGAATAGCCACTCATTCCGTCTCCACCCATATAGAAGGTTTCGAACGGCGATTTCTTATACTTGTTGTAAGAGCCCAGCAAGCCCAACTCTACACGAGTCATCAGCACGGGGCATTTGGTGGCATTGGCAAGGGCTGTGTACATACGAGCCTTGAATTTCCACTTGTGATACTCTACCCACCGATACTTTTCACGTTGCTCTGCCTGGAAAGTTGCCGACTTTGAATTGGTGGCAAGGCGCTGGTAGTCTTTTCCATCCCACTTAGACCAAGGCGGAGTAAGCGTAAGGGAAACCGTAAATTCTGATCCGCGGCGTGGGAAGAGTTGGTTGTCGGTAGACGTACGGTTGAGGGATATGCTGAAATTGAGGTTGTTTGCCTGACCATTCTGCATAAGGAAGTATCGCCAGTTTTTCAGCATATAACGCGTATAAGCCAACTGCAAAGACAAAGTGAAATAGTCGTCAGGCCAGCGCAAGCGCTTTCCCCATCCCACGTTCACACCTAACAGTTTGACATACTTGTTGGGGTCGTAGTAGTTTTCATAGTTGTTGTAGCCGTAACTGCCATAGCCACCCATGTAACTATAATAGTTTTGCATCCATCCCTGGTTGTAATAGTTACTGTTTACATCGGTCTGTTTTGAGTAATAAACACCTACACTAAACTGGATGGGGCGTTTCCCGCCCAGCCAGTTGGTAGAATAGCTGGTACTGTAAGACTGATAATAGGAAGCATTGCTTTGAGCTGAAATAGACAATGTCTCGCCGTCTCCAACGGGCAAGAGGCTACGGTGGGCTCCTTTCTTACGGAAAAGATTGGCCATGGAGAAGTTGGTCAACTTCAAGCCAATGCGTCCTATCACTCCCGTCTGTCCCCAACCGAGAGAGAATTCCACCTGGTCGTTGGACTTTTGCTTAAGATCCCAATTGATGTCTACCGTTCCGTCTTCATAATTGGGCTTTACATCAGGATTGACAGCCTCGGGGTCGAAGTGGCCCATTGAGGCCAGTTCTCGAGCAGAACGCTGCAAGGCTTCCTTCGAAAACAGGTCGCCCGGCTTTGTACGCAGTTCTCGGCGGACAACGTTTTCATACAGACGGGTGTTGCCATTGATACGTACATGGTTGATATGGGCTTGCTGGCCTTCATAGATTCTCATCTCCAAGTCGATGGAGTCGCCTACAATATTGACTTCAGTGGGCTGGAGGTTGTAAAACAGGTAACCATTGTTCCAATAAGCATTTCCAACTGCATCTTCGTCTTCTGACAATCGCTTGTGGAGATACTTCTGGTTGTAGACATCGCCTTTCTTCATATCCAGCAAGCGTGAAAGGTAATCGGTGTTGTACACCGTATTGCCTACCCACGTGACATTGCGCAGATAATATTTCTTGCCTTCGTCCACCTTGACATACACATCCACATGTTTGTCATCAACATTCCATACGCTGTCTTTCAAGATGATGGCATCGCGATAGCCAAACTCGTTGTACTTGTCTATCAAATTCTTCTTGTCTTCTGTCCAACGTTCGGGCGTAAACTTCTTCGACTTCAAGAAAGAAGAGAACTTGCCCGACTCGTGCAGCTTAGCAAAAGCACCTTTCTTGAACAGACCGCCTTTCAGTTTACGGTTGGTGAGTTGCTCATTACCTTCAATAATGATGTTGCGCACCTTCATCTTTTCCTTCTTGTCTACATCAATATCAAGGATGACCTGATTTTTGTTGGCAACATCTTCACGCTGATGAATAGTGATTTCGGCATTCTTGAAGCCTTTGTCTTCAAAATATTTCTGAGCTAATACCTTCGCACGGTTTATCATGTTAGGCGTGATTTGCCCACCCTTAATCAGTCCGAGCTTCTTGTCCATATCGTCGCGCTCCGACTTTTTCAATCCTGTGAAATTGATGGAAGACACACGCGGACGTTGTTTCAGACGTATGTGAAGATAGACTTTGTCGCCCACAATGGAGTCGGCAGCTATAGAAACGTCCGAGAAGAGACCGTGTTTCCAATAGCGTTTCACGGCATCTGTCACTTCGTTGCCTGGGAGCGAGATAGTTTGTCCCACTGACAATCCGGAAATTCCCGCTAAAATATAATCGTCATAGCCATCCACACCCGACACGGCAATACCACCAATAGTAACTTCAAGCGGATTGCCAGCATAGGAAATGTCAGGATTGACTATCTTCTCCTGCGCCGAAGCAGTTATGTTTAGACCGAGAGATAGGGCCAACACGGCCAACACCTTATTTATATATGTCATTCTCTGTTTGTTTTCTATTGTTGTTCTTCTTCTGTTTGTGCCTCTGTCTTGCCAAAACGGCGTTGGCGGTTTTGATAACTTCGTATAGCTTTATGCAAGTCGTCTTCCGAGAAATCGGGCCAGAATGTGTCGCAGAAGTAAAGTTCCGAATAAGCAATCTGCCACAACAAGTAATTGGAGATGCGCTGTTCGCCTCCCGTTCGGATGAGCAAATCGGGATCGGGCATAAACTTTGTGCACAGATGTTTGCTCACTGCCTGCTCATCAATGTCAGAGGGTTGCAAGCGACCTTCTACCGCTTCCTGTGCCAATTGGCGTGCTGCTTCGGTAATTTCCCAACGCGAAGAATAGCTCAAGGCCACCACCATGGTCATTGCCGAGTTTCCGGCCGTGTGCTCGATGGTCTCCTTCAACTTCTGCTGAACGCTTTCTGGAAGACGACCGAGGTCTCCTATGACTTGAAAACGTACATTGTTCTTCATGAAAATCTCGTCTTCCAACGATGAAAGCACCAGGCCCATCAAAGCTGCCACCTCATCAGCGGGCCTATTCCAGTTTTCCGTAGAGAACGTGTAGAGCGTTAAATACTTTACACCAAGGCGTGTGCATTCGGACGTAATGCGCCTAACCGTTTCAACGCCTGCCTGATGGCCATAGCTTCTGGGCTTACCCTGCTGGGTCGCCCACCGGCCATTGCCGTCCATTATGATAGCTATATGACCCGGAATGCGGGTCATGTCAAGGTCATTCGTCTTCATTGTGACAAGTTCTACATTTAGCCATAAAACTATAGGTCAGCGTAAGTTGCAACGTGGAATAGCAGTCTGTATTTTTGAATGCACCACTGCTCTGAATGCCGTAAGGGTCTTTCTGGCCATCCAGTTCGTCGCTTAACGAAAAATGCAACGCCCATTCCAAACCAACATTCATGCGCTGTCCTACTTTATATTTCACTCCAATTCCTATTGGTACATTCCCCGTGAACACACTCGACTTATCTCCCCCGTCGGTTTTAACATAGGTTGCACCTATGCCCGCAAAGAGAAAAGGAGTTAACCGGTGGGCTCTAAAATAATCGCGTCCTGTACCATAAGGCCAAAAATTATATTCGAAAGTCAAGTCTAACCCCACCAACGTGTTGCTAAACTCATAAGGATTGTCGGCAAAATTCGGATAATAAGTCTTTACATCCTTGGAACTTCCTTTCATCTTGCCAAACTGGGCATTGAGTTTCAAGCCCCTATAAGTATCAAAATTGTAGCGACCCACAATGGAAGCCATGGGTTGCAAGTCTTTGGTAAGATTGCCGTTAAAGTCACCCAAATAGCCTGCCATACCGCCTCCTACACCTATTTCCATACGATACTGAGGATCTTCCTGTGCACACAAGTGCGTCACAGACAATAAAAGCAGTATCAAGAAAAGGCCTTTTTTCATATTTTCACTTCTACAACAAAGGTTACTGCAAATTGCTATCGGCCCAGCCAAGTCTGTTGAGACGCCCTCGCCACACTTGACCATCTTTACACAGAAGCCAAACATAGTTGTTTCTGTCTACAGTGACAGTAAACACCTCATTGGGGACAACACCTGTCGGCAAGCAATAATCGGTGGTTGTCTTCCAAGTGATTCCTCCATCCGGGCTTTGATAAACCGAAGAAAAAGTTCCATTAAGGTAACCTATGGCAAGCGCTTTTCCATCATAGGGGAAGACGGTAAGTCCTGTCATGTTTCTAAGATTATAAGTTTGGTCGCTCGCCACATCCACATATGACCATTTTCCTGGTACTGGATAATCAGAGTAATCAACCATTTTGCTCCATGCCTTTGCATAGGTGTCGCCCGAGCGGGTTCCTACTATCATCACACGGTCAACCTGCGAATTGGTTTTCAAGGGCGAACAGGTGTAACTAATATTGTCGGTGGGAAGCAACAAGCTGTCGTCATCCAATTCTTCTGCCGTCCATGTCTTCCCCGCATCCTTGGAAACCTTCAGCGTTTTCTCGGCAGAAAGGGCATACAGTTCGGTTGTACTGGCTGCAACAAGTTGCTGCAAACTGGTTTGAGTCGAAACTTGTTCCCAATGTTCACCGTCAGTGGAACGAAGAACCATCCTGTCTGTAAGTATATAGAGATAACCGTTCCAAGCCAAAACACCTTTGTAAGCTTCCTTTTCAAAAGGTGTATTGATATTGGAATTTGCCACTCGCCATTTCAAACTGTCCTTGAGCGATGTGTAAAAAAGAGTAGTGTAGTTCTGAATGTCGGCTGCCAAGAAAAGTGTATCACCCTTGGCAATAGCCTTCAAACCATTTGCCTGAGACAAGTCGAATGGGAAATCAGCCTGCTTAGACCACACAAAATCATCACCTTCTTGCTGGTGTACATTGACCTTAACCCTATAGCTACGATAGCTTTTCCCGTCTTGAGACAAGACACGGAACTCTCGTGGCTCACTAAAGTCAATGGAATCGGAACTGGAATAATATGTGACAGAATCGCTTGTAAGCGATTTCAAGAATACTACCCCACCATTTTTTGAGCTAACGGTGGCCAAGACATGCTTCACATCACTGAAGCATGGCAAAGAATCGGGATTATATATCGAATCATTTTGCTGATCGATAAAGAAACGATACTTGCTACCCACAAGGGTCGTTTTTATGGTTGTATCATTTCCGGAAGCTGTTTTGCTACTTACGTATTGGTTGATGGTACCTAAAGAAAACGCCGTTATGGCAGTATCATTATAATAGGTGTAATCGTTATCATTGTCGTCCTTGAGACAAGAGGCCATCAGCAAAGCCATAGCCATCAGCAGGACAAGGGGCATGATCTTTTTTTTCATCTGTCAGAAATCATTAAAATGGGCATAGCACCCTACCAACAACGCCATCTTGCTATATGCTTGACATGGTTACCGATAAGTGATGCCTATATATACCTTTAGCTCCTCTCCCTTAAAAAACAGCCTATTACAAGACATAACACAACCGATTAAAAGGAAAAGAATTGTTTGCAAATTTACAGAGAATTCCTTAAAAACGAGGGCTTTTGTACTTATTATTATTTAATTTATGCTTTTTCAGTGGCTTTTTTAAGGTTGTTTAGGGATTTATAACCGCCTAACAACGTTTACGTTTTTGTGCTATTACTTTTTAAAGACTTATAGAATGGGGGTTCTGTGAAAAACTGTAAACTTGCCAATCGCCCGATTTTTCGGTTTTCAACATGCGCCATAAAGGTTCTGAAACCAGTAAATAAAAAACCTATCCACTGCGGCTGAACTGTCAACATCCGCATGGATAGGTTTGAAAGTATTAAGGTAACGCTTCTAAAGCGTTGTACCAATTGCTAAGATTAAAGCTGAGGACCAGCTGCAACAAGAGCCTTACCAGCTTCGTTTCCTTCGTACTTCTTGAAGTTCTTGATGAAGCGTGCAGCCAAATCTTTAGCCTTTTCTTCCCACTGAGCTACATCAGCATAAGTATCACGTGGGTCGAGGATGTTAGGATCTACACCTTCCAACTGTGTAGGAACTACAAAGTTGAAGTATGGAACCGTCTTGGTTGGAGCCTTGTCGATAGAGTGATCGAGGATAGCATCGATAATACCACGGGTATCACGGATAGAGATACGCTTGCCAGTTCCGTTCCAACCGGTGTTAACCAAATAAGCCTTAGCACCGCTCTTCTCCATCTTCTTAACCAATTCTTCAGCATACTTGGTTGGATGAAGTTCCAAGAAAGCTTGGCCGAAGCAAGCAGAGAAAGTTGGAGTAGGCTCTGTAATACCGCGTTCTGTACCTGCCAACTTAGCAGTGAAGCCAGAAAGGAAGTAATACTTGGTCTGCTCTGCGCTCAAGATAGAAACTGGAGGAAGAACACCGAAGGCATCTGCAGACAAGAAAATTACTTGCTTAGCAGCAGGACCCTGTGATTCAGGACGCTGGATGTTCTTGATGTGATAGATAGGATAAGATACACGAGTGTTCTCGGTTACGCTCTTGTCTGCGAAATCAATCTTACCATCCTTGTCAACAGTTACGTTCTCGAGAAGAGCGTCACGGGTAATGGCGTTATAGATGTCGGGCTCAGACTCCTTGTCGAGGTTAATTACCTTTGCATAGCAACCACCTTCAAAGTTGAAGACGCCTTCATCATCCCATCCGTGCTCGTCATCACCGATAAGCTTACGCTTTGGATCGGTAGACAAAGTGGTCTTACCTGTTCCAGAGAGGCCGAAGAAGATTGCGGTATTCTCACCATTCATATCGGTGTTTGCAGAGCAGTGCATAGCTGCCATGCCCTTCAATGGCAAGAAATAGTTCATCATAGAGAACATACCTTTCTTCATTTCACCACCATACCATGTGTTGATGATAACTTGCTCTTTGGAAGTTACGTTGAAGACAACGGCTGTTTCTGAGTGAAGACCAAGTTCCTTCCAGTTTTCTACCTTTGCTTTTGATGCATTGTAGACAATGAAATCAGGCTCCTGCTCGAAGTCAGCTTCTGTCTTTGGACGGATGAACATGTTTGTAACAAAGTGAGCTTGCCAAGCAACCTCAACGATGAAACGAACCTTCATACGGGTATTCTTGTGCGTACCACAGAAACCATCAACTACATAAAGCTTCTTATTAGAAAGCTCTTTCTGAGCAATTGCCTTTACTGCATCCCAAGCTTCCTTGCTTGCGCGATGGTTGTCGTTGTGGTATTCCTCGCTATCCCACCATACAGTGTCGTGAGATGTTGCATCATCAACGATAAACTTATCTTTAGGAGAGCGGCCAGTATAGATACCAGTCATTACGTTCACTGCACCGAGTTCAGTCTCTTGACCTTTATCATAGCCCTCAAGACCTTCTTTTGTTTCCTCGTTGAACAACACCTCGTAAGAAGGATTGTACAGAACTTCAGCTGTTCCAGTCTGAATTCCGTAGCTTGCTAATACCTGCTTATCAAACTTTGCCATTTTAATTAAAATATTTTAGAATTGTGATTAATGAATCAACTTCTGCAAACCATGCTCCACTCTTGCCTTGTTGGGGCCGTTGTTTCTGCCATGGCCACTTTCATTGTTCTTGTTATATAATAGGTATTGATTGGCCAGAATATTATTCCTACACCTTTCTTAACCCACCGCAAAGTTAGAAAAAAACTATAATACCACCATATTTATTAATGCCAAAAAACGTTTTGGTGCGACTTCTTTTAAGTTAAATTATCCGAAATTCGGATGGTTATATATTGTTTGCTATTTGCATGTGGCAATTTCATATTAGCGTTGGAACGCTTTTCTTCTTCCAACATTCTCTATTGTACATTTCAGAACGAGCTTTAGTAATTCCTCTTTACTGCCGGACTGACCCTTAACGCCAAAAAAAGTGAGAAACGACAGTGGCGAGAATGTTGTCTCTATCCACATTGTCTATTGTTAAAGAAATAGAAAAGTATCCTATTTAGACTGCAAGCAATTTGTCCATTGAGGGGGAAATAAAAAAATATCGGTAAATTTGCATGGTTCAGATTACGCTTGTTGTATAGGCGTACGCTCAGTATATTAACAGGCGGGCCTACAGAAACACATTGTCAATCATCAACTTATAAAAAATAAAGACTATGGATATTATCGATCTCAGTAAAACCAACTCCATCATCAATCAGTACATGGCTGAGATTCGCGATGCCGAGTATCAGAAGAACCGTCTGCTTTTTCGCAACAACATCATGCGTGTGGGAGAGTATGAGGCCTTTGAAATTTCAAAATCGCTCCACTACGAAGAGAAAGACATTGCCACCCCATTAGGCATATCTAAAGTGAATGTTCCGACCGACAAAATTGTTCTTGCCACAATCTTCAGGGCTGGCTTACCTTTCCATCAAGGTTTTTTGAACGTTTTCGACCATGCCGGCAATGCTTTCGTTTCTGCCTACCGCGAATATAAGGATGCCGCCCATCACGAAGTTGGCATTCACGTGGAGTATCTTGCCACCCCTTCGATAGACGAGAAGACACTCATCATTGCAGACCCGATGTTGGCCACTGGAGGCTCGATGGAACTGGGTTACAAAGCCTTTATCACCAAAGGAACGCCCAAACGCATACATGTGGCCTGCGTTATTGCCACGCCTGAGGGTATAGACCACATCAAAGCAACCCTTCCTGAGGAAAAAACAACCATTTGGTGTGCCGCCATCGACCCAGGAATGAACGAACACAAATATATCGTTCCTGGCTTTGGCGATGCTGGAGACCTTTGTTACGGAGACAAACTGTAAAAGTTCATTCATCATAATAAAAAACCGGTTCGGAAATATTCGAACCGGTTTTTTATTATTTCACTTCCCAAATATCATTGGTTTCTAGCAGTTCCGAGAATTTGTGATAAGGCTTTTTAGCTTTTACTTCTTCTATCTGCTCATTAACTGCTACATCGTATGTAGGTGCCACAACGTCCCTAATGACACCCAACGCCACTGGAAAACCATGTTCGTTGTCCATCATTGCCAATTTCAATTGCAACGTATTATCCTCGCAATGGGCATCGTGCACAAGAATATCATTGACGGTTACGCCGTTTTCTCCTATCTTTACCACTTTCAGACCGAAGCCATCTTGCACCAAACCATACTCATTATGTTCTCCAAACACCAACGGTTCACCATGACGCACATAGATTGCATTCTTATGACGTCCATCCTTGGTATATATTGGGTCGTATGCTCCATTGTTAAAGATTACACAATTCTGCAGGATTTCGCACACTGAAGCGCCTTTGTGATGATAAGCAGCTTTCAATATCTCTACCGTTTCTGCGCCATCGGTTGCTACCGACCGGGCGAAAAAGCGTCCTCGGGCACCAAAACAGAGCTCTGCTGGACGGAATGGGTCTTCCACCGTTCCATAAGGACTTGACTTTGACACAAACCCACGAGGTGAAGTAGGTGAATATTGTCCTTTCGTCAACCCATAAATACGATTGTTCAACAATATCATGTTAAGGTCGATATTACGCCGCATGGCGTGGATGAAATGATTGCCACCAATGGCAAGACCGTCACCATCACCACTTATCTGCCAAACAGTAAGGTTGGGATTAACCACTTTTGCCCCTGTTGCCACGGCGGCAGCCCGTCCGTGGATGGTTTGCATGGCATAAGCGTTCACATAATAAGGCAAGCGGCTGGAACAACCGATACCACTGATAACGGCAGTTTCATAGGGAGGCACGCCAATCTCCGCCATTGCTTTTTGCAGACTGGCCAAAAAGAAATGATCACCACAACCTGGACACCAGCGAGGCTGACCTTTTTTAAAATCTTTTGCTGTATATTCGCTCATTGTTTTTTCTTGCTTTTATTTCAACACTCTTGACTCAAAGGTTCCGTCTTCGACAGGAGGTTCTGTGGAATTGAGCACTTGTTCAAATCCCTTAACAAGCTCACTGACAACAAACGGCTGTCCTTTCACTTGATTATACTGATACGGTGCAAAGTTATTGACACGTATACGAAGCAGGGCTGCAAACTGGCCGAGGTTTTGTTCTGCCACTACCACTTTCTTATAACGACTTAACACCTCTGCAGTATTGGCTGGTAAAGGATTGATAAACGAGAATTGCGCAAGCGCAACCTTGTTTCCCCGCTGGCGCAAAGCCTCCATTGCTGTGTAAAGATGGCCATATGTACTACCAAAACCCACTATCAGCAAGTCGGCATCATCCTTGTCACCAAGTACTTCCAAATCTGGAACAGGTATACGGGCAACCTTGTCAAACCTCAAGTGGTCCATTCTGTTATGGTTTTCAGGCTCTGTTGAGATTGAACCTGTTTCTCCATCTTTTTCCAAACCGCCCAAAATGTGCGTATAACCCTCTTGTCCTGGTATCGCCCAATAGCGTACGCAAGTCTGTTTGTCGCGTTGATAAGGCGTATACTTGTATTTTTGGTCTTCTGTAACATAATGAGGATGTATGTCGGGAAGCTTTGTTATGTCGGGAAGTTTCCATGCAGAGGAGCCATTTGCAATGAAGGCATCCGTCAAAAGCACTACCGGTGTAAGATGTTCCAATGCCATCTTTGCTGCCATATAGGCTGCATGGAAGCAGTCGGTAGGACTTGTTGCCGCAACAACTGGCATTGGGCTTTCTCCATTACGCCCATAAAGCACTTGCAGCAAATCGGTCTGTTCACTCTTAGTAGGCAAACCTGTAGACGGGCCACCCCGTTGAACATCTATTATTACCAACGGCAACTCGTCTATAACGGCCAAATTTATGGCTTCTGACTTCAGACAAATTCCAGGTCCAGAAGTGGATGTTGCAGCCAAAGCACCTGCAAATGCAGCACCCACAGAGCTTGCGCACGCAGATATTTCGTCCTCGCATTGAACAGTTATAACCCCCATTGACTTATGTTTGGACAACTCGTGCAAGATGTCTGTAGCAGGAGTGATGGGATAAGAGCCTAAATACAACTTCAATCCTGCCTTTTCAGCAGCCGCCATCAAGCCATAGGCTGTGGCTTTGTTGCCGGTAATATCCATATAACGTCCAGGTTCTTTCACTTTCGACTCTATCCGATAGGTTGCTGGCACCGAGGCGTGCACGTTGTGTCCGTAGTCGTATCCGGCATGTACCACCTTGATGTTGTTTTCAGCTATTTGTGGTTTTTTGTGGAATTTTTCCCTCAAGAAATTTTCCACCAGTCCCAAGTCACGGTTAAACAACCAGCACACCAAACCCAAAGCAAACATGTTTCGGCATTTCAAAACTGCCTTGTTGTCCATACCAGAGTCTGCCAAACAGTCTTTTACCATTTTGGTTAATGGACAAGCCACCACTCTATCTGGGTCTATTCCCAATTCCCCAAGATAGTCATCAGACCTAAACTCCGCCTTATGTAAGTCGTTTGGCCCGAAAGAGTCGGTGTCAATAATGATTGTTGCCTGAGGTTTTGCATGATGATACTGTGTCTTAAGTGCTGCTGCATTCATTGCTACCAGCACATCGCATTGATCTCCTGGTGTGTAAACACGTCCTGCACCGATGTGTACTTGATAGCCACTTACACCTGTCAAGGAGCCTTGCGGAGCCCGAATGTCTGCTGGATAATCTGGAAATGTTGAGATGCCGTTTCCTTTTGAAGCCGAAACGGTTGAAAAAATGTTTCCCGCCAACTGCATACCATCTCCCGAATCTCCAGAGAAGCGCACTACCACTTGGTCGAGTTCTTTAACTTCTAATTGTTCAGTCATAGATTTATCAGACGTTAAGATATATGTTTTCTAATGTCGGGCAAAGGTGCTAATTAATCTTGAAACTGCCAAATAAAAATGCAGGTTTTATGCCATTATCCGCATTTTTCGTTGTTTAGTACTTAAAGGAGCTTCCTCCCAAAAACTCTCGCAGCAAGCTTGTTGGAGGCAATTGCCTATATGGTATAGGCTTAAAGTATTTCAGGAATTTCAGCAAACGGTAGGCCTCGCTATATTCTTCACAGTTTTCGGGCACCAATTCCAGCAATGGTTCAGCTTGTGTTTTTATGGCGGCAAGTTCATAAAGCATGGCCGTATTAAACATTGCATCAGCATTTTCCTGATAAGGGAATATCCATTTGTTTTCTCCGGCTCTTACCGATGGCCATCTGTGAATGGTTTCCTGTGCACTCACGCCACGGTATTTATAGTCACGGATGATGCGACGAAGCAGCCGGTTGTCGGTTGTGGGAATGTAGTTGTGGCTATCCAGCAGTATGGTTGTCAACGCAGAAGCATACACCCGAAACTTTTGTTCTTCCGGTATTTGAGCTGTCAACTCGGGATTTAGGGCATGTATGCCCTCCACTACCAACACGTTATGTTCATCCATGCGCAGTTTTTTTCCACTTCGCTCACTTTTTCCTGTCTGAAAGTTATATTTTGGCAATTCCACTTCCTCACCACGGAAGAGTGCGTTAAACTGATCGTTGATTAGTTTCAGGTTCAATGCATAGATACTTTCATAGTCGTATTCACCCGTTTCATCTTTTGGCGTATGTTCGCGATCCACAAAATAGTCGTCAAGAGAAATCTGAAGAGGCTTTATCCCATTGGCCAGAAGTTGGATGGAAAGACGTTTACACGTAGTGGTTTTACCGCTTGAGGACGGGCCAGCAAGCAAAACAAGCTTTACACCCTTGCGAGCTGCGATCTCATCGGCAATGTGTGAAATCTTCTTTTCTTGCAGAGCTTCGCTCAAATTGATGATATCAGTGGTATGCCCCTTGGCAACCGCTTCGTTTAGGTCTCCCACCGTGCGCAGGCCAAGAATGTTCTGCCACCTGTGATGTTCCACAAAGATGTCAAACATCTTGTCTTGTCTGATTAGTTTGCCCAATTGCGAAGGGTCTTGCTTAGACGGAATACGCAGCAAAACACCGTCATAATAGGGTTCCAATCCAAACAGGAAGAGCTGGGAAGTATTTGTCAGGAGCGATCCATAGTAGTAATCCACATAGTCGTCTATTTGATAATAGGTAGTATAAAGCCTTCCCGTACTTTTCAACAATTTCGATTTTGAAATAGCTCCTCTTGCTTCAAACACCTTTATAGCCTCTTCGGTAGGAACTTCAAAACGGCGAATTGGTATTTTTGCATCTATTATCTCTTGCATTCTTGCTTTTACCTTGTCAACAATCTGCGGTGTAACAGGCTGTCCGATGTTAAGATTGCAATAATAGCCATTGCTCACTGGAATGTCAATCACCACTTCCGAGGAGGGATACAAATCGTGTATTGCCTTACAAAGAACAAAAAACAAGGAACGGGTATAGTTGCGTGAACCAGACGAAGTATGCAGGTCAAGGAACTCAACATCCTTGCTATGATAGACACGATAGTGCATTCCCTCTACCTTATTATTTACTTTAGCCGACACGGGGCCATAGTTCATTTGCAGATTAAACGCATTAAAAATGTCAGAAAGTGTGCTTCCAATAGCAACGTTTTGAGATTTTTTGTTATTTTTGCAACGGATTTGTATTACTTGTTTCATGTTCTTTCAATGCTTATGTTAGACAATAGGGAACCGACTGCTAAGTTAATAAAAGTTCTACAAAGGCCCAAGAGAAGTAACATTACATAAACATTAAATATGTCGATTTGGATTTTTTTCAAAGTTATAGGCTCCCTTGCCTTGTTGATGTTTGGTATGAAGTCAATGAGCGACAGCCTACAGAAGATGGCAGGACCACAGCTTCGCCATGTATTGGGTACAATGACCACCAATCGCTTTACCGGAATTCTTACAGGAACCTTTATTACAGCCGCCGTCCAGTCGTCTACCGCAACTACTGTGATGACGGTTTCTTTTGTTAATGCCGGCCTGTTGACTTTGGCGCAAGCCATTTCGGTTATCATGGGAGCCAACATCGGAACCACACTGACGGCATGGATTATGTCGGCCGGTTTCTCTTTCAACATCACCGACTTTGTGTGGCCAGCCTTTTTCATTGCTATCATCCTTATCTATTCGAAGAAGCGAAAGATTATAGGTGACTTCATCTTCGGTATTTCGTTTATGTTTTTGGGCTTAGGGACGCTCCGTCAGACTGGCATCGACATGGATTTGGCCCACCAACAGTCGGTATTGGACTTTTTCAGCATCTTCGACCCCAACAGTTTCCTCACTACCATCGTCTTTCTCCTTATAGGTAGCGTGCTCACCATGTGTGTTCAAAGTTCAGCTGCCATCATGGCCATCACGATGATACTGTGTTCTACTGGAGTATTACCCATCTATCAAGGCATTGCTTTGGTTATGGGCGAGAACATAGGAACCACTGTCACCTCCAACATTGCCGCATGGACAGCCAATACACAGGCACGCAGGGCCGCCTTGGCGCACATGTTTTTCAATGTGTTCGGTGTGCTTTGGGTGCTCTGCATCTTCAAACCATTTATCAATATGGTGTGCGGGTTCGTTGGTTATGACGAGAATTTAACCAAAGCCGACCCAACATTCTTCCAGAACGCCACCAAATTGTCGTTTGTATTAGCCGCTTTCCACACCACATTCAACGTGGCCAACACGCTCATTCTCGTAGGATTTATCCCTCAAATAGAGAAGTTTGTCTGCAAAATCATTAAACCCAAGAAGAATGCAGACGAAGATGACTTCCGTTTGCGCTTTATCCAGTCGGGCATTATGAAGACTCCCGAAATTTCAGTCTTAGAAGCAGAAAAGGAGATACAGGCTTTTGCAGAACGCATTCAACGTATGTTCGGCATGGTAAGGGAGCTCCTTGGCGAGACCGACAAAGACAAGTTTGTCAAGCTCTTTACGCGCATTGAAAAGTATGAAGGTATCAGCGACAACATGGAAATAGAGATTGCCAACTATCTCGGCAACGTCAGCGACTCTCATCTGAGCGATGAGACAAAAGCGAAAATTAGGGCGATGATGCGTGAGATTAGCGAGATTGAGAGCATTGGAGACAGTTGTTACAACCTTGCTCGCTGCATTAACCGGAAGCTTAACGGCAAAGAGGATTTCACAGAGTCGCAATACGACCACATACACCAGATGTTTGAACTTACCGATGAAGCGCTGACGCAAATGAACGTTTCGCTCGTCAGCCACAAGATTGACGTTGACGCCAACCGTTCGTTCAACATCGAGAACGAAATAAACAACTACCGCAGTCAGCTGAGGAGCCAAAACATAAACGATGTGGATAACCATGTCTACACCTACGCCATTGGAACGATGTATATGGACATCATTCAAGAGTGTGAAAAACTGGGCGACTATGTTGTTAACGTGGTAGAAGCGCGCATGGGCACACGACAGAAAGACGCATAACAACAGGATGACCGATGGAAAAGAAGAAGGTTATTGTCGTTATACCCGTTTACCGCTCTACCCTAAAGTCGAGCGAAGCCACGGCTTTAGCACACAACTTAGAGGTTCTAAAGCGCTATCCCACCGTCTTCTTAAAGCCTGAAGGACTGGACTTAAGCCAACTTTGCCAACAATATCCGCAAGTGGGAGAAATCAGCGTTAGCAATGATTGGCTGGGCACAAAACGGGGTATAGACGGCTATAACGACATGACTATGTCGTCCGATTTTTACCAATTATTTTCCGACTACGAATATCTGTTCATCTGCCATGTTGATGCTTGGATGTTTTCTGACAAACTGTCTGACTGGTGCGACCGTGGTTACGATCACGTGGCAGCCCCGTGGCCCACACGACCGCGCTATCTTCACTTTCCTCTCAAGCAGTACATCCGTTTACGCTTATGGCTGAAACCCGCAAAGAAGGTCATCCATTGCCAGATGTTCGGGCGTATCGGCAATGGAGGTTTGAGCCTTCGTCGCGTGAGCGTCTTCCACGACTGTTGTCTCAAATACGCAAAAGAAATTGCCTATTTTCAAGCACAAAAGCACCCTCTCTACAATGAAGATCTCTTTTGGGCATTGATTCCTAAAGAGCTAAAACTACCCACTGTGGAAGAGGCATTAACCTTTTCGTTCGATCTAAAGCCTCAGTTGTGCTATCAACTCAACGGACAACACCTGCCAATGGCTTGCCACGGCTTCAACAAGCCCGAACGTGTTACATTCTGGAAACAGTTTATCAATTTCTAATTTTCTGGTCGTAGCGTAGACAACTGCTGCTCAGTAAAAAGGAAATACTTTTGCAAGACCAAATAGGTAATGAGCCTTTCACGTTTGCTATCACGGAATTGGTCAACATATTCATGGGCATGTTGTATGATGGCTTCGGCCTCTTCTGGATGTGCTATGTAGTGGTTGAGACGTTCTTCCACATCCGAGAAATCGGCTTTTATCTCTATATAGTGGTAGTTGGGTATCAACTTGCCTTCCATAAACCACGATTCGCAGGTTGGGCGGGGCATCACCGCCACAGAGTTGGATGACATTATCCACTTTAAGTTGCTGGCCACGTCATTTCCTTCCAGACTTATCACAAACTTGTAATTGAGGTGCTGACGAATGGTTAGCTTCTCTGTTTGCCACTGTGGGTAGCCTTTGTCTATGACACCTATATCAAACAAGGGGTGACCAAAGAATTTTTCAACAAATGTCAAACGGTTGCGCTTTACGTTTCCGCCACCCACTTGACCTATCAAGCCCCTGAAAATGGCTTTGTTTTTCTTTTTCCTAAAAGGCTTTCGGTCTTTCACAAAGATGAAATGGCGCACCTTGTCGAGTTTCAGCAATACCGAGTTGGTATTATCAACGCCCAATGGGCGCGTCTTGGTAATAGCAGGAACAGAAGGAACATGGGTAATATCGCCTGGCAACAGATGCCATTTATAATTTAAAGGAAACCGTTTGGCATAGACAAAAGAGTCTAAATAGTAGACCGATGGATGTCCTATTTTTTGCTGTTTCAGTTCTACCAACTGCTTTTCAAATGCAACTTTGTCAAACTGAACATTTGCATTTAGCTGATTGTAATATTCCACTCGGCTGAGAATATAACCTTTGTCTGCCCTGTTGGCCAAACTCTTCAAAGCCTTCTTACGTAGTCGTATCGACACGAAACGCGGTATATACAGACTGAAATACGACAAACAGAAGTATTTCCACTTCGAGTTTTTGCCGTTGTGTATTATGTAGAGTAGGTGATTTTTTAGTTTCTTAATTTTCGTTTTTCCGTCCATCAGTAGAAATCATTGTTTATAGATGTTTCTTGTTGAGCACTTGTGCGATGACATCATCCATGTCATAGTATTTGTATTCAGCCAACCTTCCTCCGAAAACAACATTTTTTTCTTTATCGGCAAGTTGTTTATAGCATGCATAGAGTTTTGTGTTCGGTTCATCGTTGACGGGATAATAGGGTTCCATTCCCATCTGCCACTCTATGGGATACTCTTTGGAAACTACCGTACAGGGGGTGGCATAGACTTCCTCTCCAAATTGTTCAAAGTGTTTATGCTCTATAATGCGTGTGTAAGGGATGGTTGCCTCGGTGTAGTTGACCACCGCATTGCCTTGATAGTTGGGAGTTTCAAGAGTTTCATGCTCGAAGCGGACTGTACGATAGTTGAGTTTCCCCAACCGATAATCGAAATACTCATCTATCATTCCCGTGAAAACCACCTTGTCGAAAGTAGCCCCTAAAACAGAGAATGTGGAGTTGCCCTGTTTCTTACGTTCCAAAAGGTAGTCTACCTGCGTACGCACTTCTGTACCTTCGAGCAGTTTTTCAATGAGCACGTTGTATCCGCCGATGGGAATGCCCTGATAGAGATCGTTGAAATAATTGTTGTCATACACCCAGCGAACAGGCAAACGCTTGATGATGAATGCCGGCAGATCGGCACATCGACGTCCCCACTGTTTTTCGGTATATCCCTTTATGAGTTTCTCATAGATGTCGTTGCCCACCAACACCAAAGCTTGCTCCTCCAAGTTGCGAGGCGTTGTTACGCCCTTCGCCAACATTCGGTTCATAGCCTCAGCCTTTTGTTTTTCTATGATAGCCTGCGCTTCTGCAGGAGTAGTCACGCCCCACATTTCGGAAAACGTGTTCATATTGAACGGCAAGTTATAGAAGCGTCCTTTATAACATGCCATCGGGCTATTGGTATAGCGGTTGAAAGGAACCAGCCGGTTGACAAACTCCCAAACATTCCTGTCAGACGTGTGAAAGATGTGGGCCCCATACTTGTGCACATTAATGCCTTTCACACGTTCGCAATAGACGTTGCCGCCTACATGGTTACGCTTGTCTATCACCAAACAACGCATTCCTGCCTGACGGGCCCGATAGGCATAGGTGGCACCATACAGACCGCTGCCAACGATAAGGTAGTCATAATGTTCCATTGCTTCTTGTTTTATTTCACACAAAGGTAGCTTTTTCTTGTTACACCGTCAAGACTTTCAATTAAAAATTCCATTTCAATTGCATTTCCAAGTCGGTCATGGCGCTTTGTTGAATTTTCTGTAACCCGCTCGATATATGGTCGCGGTCAAGATAGTCTGTGGTTCCTATCTTTGCCGTGAGCGACAAATGCTTGTTGACTTGGGCGTTTGCCCATAAGGCGTAACGCACCCCTTTTCCATAATAGGCTGGGAACGAAAATGAATAGAGCATACCGCGCTCATAGGTATAGACGCGCGAATTGTAGTCGTCTGTATGGAAATAGACTATCCATGACGACAGTTGCAACCACACCAAAGGCTTCCATCCTCCGTTGCCACTAACCATCCATCCGCTACTTGTCTGTCCGTCAAACTGATAATGGCAAAAGTCGGCTTGCACCTTGCCGCTCCATTGCCTTGCTGTATAGCCCGCTGACCATCGACACCGCTGGGTTATCTCGTTAGCAAGTGCATCTTTGCCAGCATTGTCTTTCTGGCGAATGCGCAAACGGTATCGACCTGTCAGCGTAAAAGGTCCTTTACTATATACCACAGACAAGAGGTTGTCCCACGAATGGGAACTTCCGCTAATACGGTATTTCATCCATGGCGAATAGGCAATGTCTGTATAGGCTGCCACCGACAAGTTGCGCACAGGATGCCAGTCAGCCCCCACATAGAGACCGCTCTCGTTTTGAACACTTCCGCCATCGCTGAAGGCTTCCGAGAAAAGAGAATAATAGCGGTAGCTATAAAAACGGTAAAGGGCCAATAGCGACAGTTTGCCTGTTGCTTGAAACGACAATGCATTGAGTGTGGCAACAGCATGATTGTTGTTAAGAGCAGTCTCACCGTTGAAACTCCAGCGAGGATGCTGATAGCCATAGTCGGCTCCCACATTCCAGAAGTGTTTGCCATGTGGATAATATGCCCTGTACTTCTGGGTATCATCAGGTTGCAAGGGCTTGTCAAAAACGGTGTAAAGCCCTGTAAGCCCTAAGCGAAAACCGTCTTTGTTCCACCGTAGGCGTCCTCCAGCCAACGACTGTGAAGCATTATTTTTGCGTTCCATCTCGCTGGGAGTGCGGTGGTAGCCAGTCGTAAGCAGCGTCTTTATGGCTGTTTGGTCTTTGGTCAATGTGGCGTCTATCTTACGCCAAGACACAAATGTTGTAAGGTCTATGCGCTTTGACAGTTGGATGGTGGCAGCGGCTCCTTGCAGATAACGGGCATTGGAACGGCCCGAATAGCCACGCACATCGTTATCGCTTCTGCCAAGAGTAGACAACATGGAAAGCTTGCCGTAGCCGAATGAGTTGTTCATCACCAGTCCCATTCCCAAACGCAACCTGTAACGTCCAGCGACAGCAGCCTTCAAACGACCCAACTTTCGCAAGGCCACATAAAACGAGTAATGGTCATAACCCCACTTGTTTCCTCCCGAGAAAAACGGTTCTCCAGCATCCTGCGCCCCTATCAACCCTATCTTCAGGTAATCGGCATAGCTGAATACATACCGCACATCATGCCGGTATCTATAGCCCAAATAGCCGTTTTCGTCGCCTTTCCGGGTATAAAACGGAATTTTTGCCGTGGCCAAGACTTCTTGTTTGCCGTATTTGGCGATGGTGGCCAACGAAGGGAAAGCCTTATTTTCCTGCTTACCTATGTAAAGGCAATAGGTAAGCAGCTGCTGCCTTTCGGCATCAATCGATTCTATCATCGATAGCTCACCCAGCGAACGCATGCCACCATATTGATACACATAAGCCTGCAAGTCTTCTATTTGCTGCTCGGTAAGAAAGGGTATACGCTCCAAGTCTTCCCTCGTAGCGGTATTGATGTTGACGGGATGTTGTTCCAAGTCGCACAACAGTTCATAGGTGTCCTCCCATGATGTACGGTCTATATCGTCACTCGTGGTAAGTTGTTCAATCAGGTTTTCCCAGAGATGAACCGATTGTGCAGAGAGCGGCATCGACAACAGTCCGCACAACAGGGAAAGAAGAACTGATTTCATGTCTTTCATAGGTAATGGATTGAGATAACAAATTTAGTTTAAGTATTTCATCCGAACAAGCTAAAACTGAAATTAATCCTAAAAAATGCACCGACTAACGTTTTTTTCTGTATTTTTGCGCCGTAGTTATGAAGACAAAGATAGCTTTGCTGATATTGGGATGGCTGATGGCTGCATCAATGGTTGCTCAAGACATCAAGCCCGAAGACCGCCAAGTGGATATGGCGGGGCCAACTTTTGTTCCCGGACTAAAACAGGGAATAAAGGAAGTAAACGGCGAAGAGATGGTCTACATACAACGTGCTGAACCCTATGTGGTCTATCCTCCGCTGCCACCGATGAGCGCAAAAGAGCGTGAAAAGTTCTACCGACTGGTTTACAACATCAAAAAGGTGCTTCCATTGGCACGCGAAGCCCGTCAAATACTTGTTGAGACTGGTGACTACCTCGAAACCATTCCCAACAAAAACGAGCGCAAAGCCCACATGAAACGCGTGGAAGCGAGCATCAAGCAACAATATTCCCCACGCATCAAAAAGCTTACACGTTCACAAGGCAAGCTCCTCATCAAACTTATCGACCGCGAAACCAACAACACTCCTTACAGTTTGATACAGGCTTTTCTTGGTCCTGTACGAGCAGGATTCTACCAAGCATTCTCCTGGGTATTTGGCATGAGCTTGAAAAAAGCTTACGACCCCAATGGGGTTGACCGACTGACTGAGCGTGTTGTCAGACAAGTGGAAGCAGGGCAATTATAGGACCCATTTGGAAACGTCAGCCCGTTAGAAAGCAATACCGGTTGTTTTAGCTCCTAAAACACGGCATTTTAGCTCCTAAAACCGGCCGTTTTAGGAGCCAAAATAGCCGGTTTTACCAACTCACTGATTATCAAACGATTACTATTTCTTTTTTGACCGTGTCTTTATACAGGGTAAACAGGAATGCCTTGCACAGACATGGCACAAACAAGATAACATTCAATAACAAACAATTAAACTAACAATTATGAAGAAAAGTTTACTTATGGCCGTTGCTTTCATGGCAACGTGAACTGTGAGTTTCGCTCAAAACGGACTTACCCTATTAGGGCGACTCAACCGGCGGCTACCGTTGCGGAACGTTATGGCCTGGGCGGTTCTTACCACAAGACCGCATTCAGCGGTGTTAACATCGTCAAGATGAGCAACGGCAGTGTAAAGAAAGACCTCAGTTCGGGATAAGCCATTTGTTAAATGTAAGTTTCATAGACCTTGTATAGTTACACAAGAGTCTGCCCGCTC
>OIYF01000002.1_pt1 | contig 204464 bp, 208 predicted proteins | sample 1587971 | NCBI WGS metagenome assembly OIYF01 (sample SAMN03283248) | human gut metagenome | biome: human-associated habitat; material: feces | host: Homo sapiens | place: Peru | collected 2012 | reverse complement strand
TGTTCGTTGTTGTTATTTCCAACAGCTTGTATATTTTATCATATCTTCAAGTCGTTGTCAACAACTTTTTTATTTTTCTTTGTTGTCTCTCAAACGCGACAACTCTGATATCTTATCATGTTTGTCATTGTTTGTCAACAACTTTTTTCATCATCATGACCACCAACCATCACTCAGCTTCCTGCCAGTGCCTGTATCAGTGTCCTCGTCACGAGTCAGCTTAGATATAATATCACGCAGACAACCTAAAGTCAACAAAAACTTTACATTTTATTTGCAAAAATATAAGCACCACAAGATATTGTTCCCTGGGTGCTTACAAACCACAATTCAATCATAAAAACGAAAGCAGAATCGTCAGTATTAAATTATTTTCATATAGCCATTGCAGAATTTCCGACTGATATACCGCATCAATCACAACACTCCCGGCTTCTGTCGCTGCCCCCATTGCTGCAAACGCAAATACCAGCCATACCAGCAACAGTCCTTTGATCAATCCGGCAATTCCCCCAAGCATATGATTTACTTCTCCTATTACGGGCAGTTTTGCCACCAGATCAATCGCAGTGGCAATCAGATGAAAGGCGATCACCGTAATCAGCATAACAATAACAAATGCAATCGCTTTCATGGCAAGGGATGATGCTTTTGACGCAATTGTATTATACAGTCCGCTTTGCTCCATCCAGCCATCCGCAAGTTTATGTGTATCCCCTATCTGGTTCCATACGTTTGCCGGCAGTTTCATTCCCAGACCGCTGAGGTCTTTCTGCTCCTGCGTATTTTGTTCTTCTGTACTTTTTTCTTCCCCTGCCACGGCATTTTGCAATTTCTCTTTGCAATTCTTTTCAATTCTGGTATCCAGGCCTGTGTGTTCTGTCATCCAGTCTGCAACATACGGCGTTGCAAACGTAACAAAAACCAGAATCAGTATCCAGGCAGCCATTGAATAAACCACACGCAGGAAACCACGGAAGAATCCCCAGACAATATTTCCGGCAACAAGTAATACAACCAGTATCAATAACCAGTTCATTGTAATCGTACCTCTTCTATTTCTCCGTTTAATACCAATGTATAATTCTGACCATCCGATCCCGACAATACGTTATAAAGCTGCCGGTCAAACGTATAACAGAATTTACGGATGCTGTGTATGGTAAACAATTCACAGTTATAATCATCCCGGACACATATTTCATTATTATCGAGGAGTTCGATTCTGTTGTACGCGATCTCTGTATCATTCTCCATGACCGTTTTTCCATTCATGTCATAGACTTTTATGTGCCAGCTGTTTTCTTTTTTGGTATCGCTGTATGAAATACCGACATATTTATTATTATAGAAGACACTCTGTATCTCCCGTTTAAACTTTATCTGTTTTTTCGGCGCAGGTTTTTGTGCTCCGTCAAACCAGATCAGTCCGGCATCGCTGATCGCGAGAAGTTTTCCGGATTCGGTATAAACCAGTTCCGATATCATCGTATTTTTGTAACTGTACGTTCCCACATTGTTGTCGATTTCATTCTGCCCAACCGAACCAAAGTTATAAAAAGTAACCGTGGAACAGGTTTTGCCCTTTGTCACGTCGAGCATATCTACTGCCAGTTTCTGCGCATCCGGAGCCAGCGCAATATCTACAGGGAAACTTCCTTTTTCCTGATAAAATTCACCGCTGGCAAGTTCCTGTCCCTTTTTGTCATAAAGCCGTACATACGAGACATCATCCTCCTTCATCAGCACAGCCACCGTTCCCTGACGGGCAACACATACACGTTCAATCGGTGTTGCCGTTTCGATTTTCTTTACCAGTCCGCGTTCCGACATGATATAAATGAATGTCCCTCCACGATCATAAACTGCAAGATACTGTTCACACACGGAAAGTTCCGGCGCAGTCATTTCATAAGACTGGTTCCAGATCAGCCGGTCATCTGTATCGTGACACACGATTCCGTCATTATCATATTCCAGTATTTTTCCCTGGAACATCTTATATCCCGTTGCCGCACTGTCCTTTCTCTCCGCCGATGCCTGCACCTCAAATCCTGAATATGTGCGAAGTGCAGACCAAAGTTCTACAAAAATCACTGCTGCTACAACAGTAACGATCACAAGTGCCGTTCTGCGGGCTATTTTATGCCTGTGTCTCCTGATTTTTTCTTCCAGTTCCTCCAGGTCTTCCTGACTTGTCTCTACGGTTTTAAATTCCGTTTTTTCAGCCACCGATTTTTCTCCTTTTCGCTTACGTTTCTATCATTATAGCATTGCAGTCCCCGTTACGGAAGTAACAATTTCTGCCCAACCCTGATATCATCCGAATCTTCCAGATCATTCGCCTTTTCAAGCTCTTTTAATTTTTTCATTGATCCGTATGCCTGTTTACAGATTCCGCTCAACGTATCCCCCTGTTGTACCACATAATAATTTTGTGCTTTTTCTACCGCCACAGGTTTTTCTTTTTCCTCGGCCGGCTGTGTGGAAGGAGCCGCTTCCTCTGCCTTTTTCACCGCTCCCGCCGGAACCTCTTCAATCGGTATCAGCTGCATGGGTTCACTGATGGTTTCCGTACTCTTTGCGCTCTCCGTCTGTTCTTCCACTATATTTTTTTCAGTTCCCACCAGGACTTCTGCCGGTTGTGACACATGGCGGATTTTTTCCCCTATCGTCTCCACGGTCTGCTCCAGGCCCGGAATATGAATTCGCTGCTGCCAGATTCCGACCCCGGCCAGAACCAAAAGCAACGCGATTGCGGCAGCCATCGCATACGACGTTGGTTTGCGTTCGCTCTTTGAACTGCTGCATTCTTCTTTTTCGTTCTCTTTTTTGCTCTCCGTCAGAATCTCCGGAAGCATCTGCCGGGTTCCACGTCTCGGCAGTTCAATCGTCACATCCGGGATCCGTATCTCATGCAGTTCCCTTGCATAATAGATATAAAACCCGTTTTTCGGTTGCAGCCGGTTGCCTTTATGCAGATAAAAGTATTCTTCCCCCTCCATACTGTCCATAAGGAAAAGAACCTGATGTGCACCTCCGAACTGTTCTCTGTGGATAGCTTCCAGTTCTGCTGTCAGGCGTGGTGGATATCCTTTACAATCCAATGCCCATCCGACAATAATGGAATTCTCATAAGATCTCTTAATCTCACGGAATACATCCGACCACGCATGTGTTCCCCATCTCGGCAGATTCTGTGAAAACTCCATATCTCTTACCGGAATGGCAGCCTCTACAAAGGTCATATATACACCCTGCTCGCACTCTGTATGCCCCATAAAGATAAACACTCTCCGCTCCTCATAAGTTTCTTCATGCACCCTGGCATACGCCGCATTTTCTATGTAAATCCGATCCCCCTCTGCCGGTGTTCCGATCTGTCTGATATTTTTCAGGTCACGTCCCGGTCCTTCTGCAATATCTATCATATCCTGCCTCCTTATCCGTTTTTCCAGAATATAGTATCACCACCATCCGGTAGAATTTTGGAAAAACCTGACAGGCATGAAAAAAATCGTACGACACTACCGGACATATTTCCAGACTTCAGGCAAAAAAAGACTGCCATATCCTTCGATACGACAGTCTCCTTTGTACTTGCTGTATTATTTTGCAAAAGCTTTTACTTTTTTGTAAATTCCTTCTGCGTCCAGTTCGTATTTGTGAATCAGCTCAACCGCCGGTCCGGATTCTCCAAACCGGTCATTCACGCCGATACGCATCATCTTTGTCGGTGCCTTTTCACACAATACTTCCGCTACCGCGCTTCCAAGTCCACCGATTACGGAATGTTCCTCAACGGTTACGACTTTCTTCGTCTTTGTTGCAGATGCAACAACCAGTTCCTCGTCAATCGGCTTGATGGTATGGATATTGATTACTTCTGCAGAAATTCCATCTTTCTCCAGCATCTTTGCAGCTTCTAAGGACTCTGACACTTCCAGTCCTGTCGCAAAAATGGTTACATCCGTACCTTCTTTTAATACGATTCCTTTTCCGATCTCAAACTTGTAATCCGGTCTGTCATTGATCACCGGCACTGCCAGACGTCCAAACCGAAGATAAACCGGTCCAACATAATCATATGCTGCATGTACTGCTGCGCGTGCTTCCACATCATCCGACGGGTTGATCACTACCATACCAGGGATCTCACGCATCAGAGCCAGATCCTCCAGACACTGATGGGTAGCTCCGTCTTCTCCGACCGAAATTCCTGCATGGGTAGCTCCGATCTTTACATTCAGATGCGGATATCCGATGGAGTTGCGAACCTGCTCATAGTTACGTCCGGCTGCAAACATTGCAAAAGAACTGATAAACGGAACTTTCCCACAGGTAGATAATCCTGCAGCAATACCTGTCATGTTGCACTCTGCGATACCGCAGTCCCAATGGCGCTCCGGAAATTCTTTCTGGAAAATACAGGTTTTGGTAGCACCTGCCAGATCTGCGTCGAGCACGATGAGATTCTCATGCTCTTTTCCAAGTTCTACCAATGCGTTTCCATAGCTGTCTCTGGTTGCAATTTTCTTTACTTCTGACATAATGCTTCACCTGCTTTCTCAAGATCTTTCATAGCGATTTCGTACTGCTCGTCATTCGGAGCTTTTCCATGCCATCCGGCTTCATTCTCCATAAAGGAAACTCCCTTTCCTTTGATGGTCTTTGCAATAATGGCAGTCGGCTGACCTTTGGTCTTCTTCGCTTCCTCAAATGCTGCACGGATCTGGTCGAAATCATTTCCGTCAATCACGATCGTGTGGAAATTAAATGCCTCAAACTTCTTATCAATCGGATACGGAGAACATACTTTGTCAATCTCCCCATCAATCTGCAGATTATTATTGTCTACAATCACTACCAGATTGTCCAGCTTCCGGTGTCCTGCCCACATAGCAGCCTCCCAGATCTGTCCCTCCTGAATCTCACCATCTCCGGTCAGGGTGTATACACGATAGTCCTTGTGATCAAATTTTCCGGCTGCTGCCATACCTACTGCAGCAGAAACTCCCTGCCCCAAAGATCCACTGGACATATCAACGCCAGGAATATGCTTCATATCCGGATGTCCCTGCAGATACGAACCTGTATGGCGCAGTGTCACAAGATCTTCCTTCGGGAAAAATCCGCGCTCTGCAAGTGTGGAATAATAAGCCGGTGCTACATGTCCTTTGGACAATACAAAACGGTCACGTTCCTCCATCTTCGGGTTCTTTGGATCAATATTCATCTCTTCGAAATACAGATATGTAAAAATATCTGCCGAAGACAGCGATCCGCCCGGATGACCGGATTTTGCGCTGTGCACTGCCGTTACAATGCTCTTACGGATTTCATTCGCAAGCTTTTCCAATTCTAAATGATTCATTATTTATTCTTTCCTCCTCTTAAAATGGTGGTGTATTATAATTCCGTTCTTCCCTGCAATGCCCGCAGGAGAGTCACTTCGTCAATATATTCCAGATCTCCGCCAACCGGTACTCCACTGGCAATCCGTGTCACTTTAATCCCGGTCGGCTTGATCAGTTTACTGATATACATGGCTGTCGTCTCGCCTTCTAAGCTGGAATTTGTAGCAATAATCACTTCATCCACATCCTGCTCCAGACGAACCATGAGTTCTTTTAAGCGGATATCGTTCGGTCCGATTCCAAGCATCGGGGAAATAGCACCGTGCAGCACATGATAGACTCCATTGTATTTTCCGGTCTTTTCATATGCAACCAGATCACGGGTATTCTCCACTACCATAATCGTCTTGTGATCTCTGGAAGTATCACTGCAGATCGGACAGATTTCCTGATCTGTCAGGTTAAAACAGCACTTACAGTATTTTACGTTTTTCTTTGCCGAAACAATCGCCGAGGCCAGTGCATCCACGTGGTCCTGCGGCATATTTAAAATATGAAATGCCAGCCGCTGCGCAGATTTGGCTCCGATTCCGGGAAGTGCAGACAATTCCTCAATCAATTTCGCAATCTCATGACTGTAATAATCCATATTTAGAACGGAAGTCCTCCGCCCAATGCACCGGTAATCTGTGACATGGACTGCTGGGAAGCTTCGTCAATTTTACGCATCGCCTCATTTGTCGCTGCCATGATCAAATCCTCGAGCATCTCAATATCATCCGGATCTACGACTTCTTCTGCCAGTTTTACCTTTGTCACCTCATGCTTGCCGGAAACGGTCACCTCTACCGCTCCACCGCCTGCTGTGGCTGTCACTTCCTGCTCCTCTAAGTTCTTCTGCGCTTCTTCCATCTGCTTTTGCATCTTCTGCGCCTGCTTCATAATATTTGCCATATTTCCCGGCATACCGCCAGGGAATCCACCTCTTTTTGCCATGTGGGGTCCTCCTGCTTTCTAATTTCAGTTATTTACGAATCTTGTATTATCATACCATTAGAAGTTCTCTTCCTCAATATCAAAATTGATTAATTGCCGCAAATCCGGTACCGTATTGGCTGCGCTGCGTCCTCCTTCATTTAAGCGGAGCTGCACTTCTACCTGCTTTGCACACCGCTGCGCAATCATTTCTTTCAAATGATCAATACACCCTGCCTTATTGTCGCTTAGATAGGAAAAAGCGTTGGCATCGTCAAACACCAGGAGCAGTTCTCCCGCCGGTCCAAGCGTCGGCACCGCCTGATTTAAATACTGTCTGGTGATGCCCCCCATCTCTGAAATGACCGACCGCCAGTTGTTCATCACCTGTTTAATGTCCTCCGGAATGGCTTTGGGAAGCTGTGTTTTCTCCGGTGTCTGTGCCACCGGAGCCTGCGTGCCACCTGCTGCCGGAACTGCTGCACTCTGTGGTGCTGCCGAAACAAATGCCCCACTTTCTAATTTCTGCTCCATATCATCCATACGCTCATTGAGTGCCGACAGATCTTTTTCCATCTGCGGACGGCAAAGCTTGATAATTGCAATCTCCAGCAGGATGCGCTTCTGTGCCGCATACCGGATCTGGCTGGACAGCTCTGAGAAAATCCGGATATACCGGATCAGTGTTTCCGGCTCCACCATCTGTGCCTCTTCTTTCAGGGCTGCCAGATGATCTGCCGACATATCCAGCACTTCCTCCATGTCATCCGCACTCTGGATGAGCAAAAGATTTCTCATGTACCAGGTAAAATCGTTCACCATCTGTCCCAGTTCCCGTCCCTGATCCACCAAATGATCCACCGTCCGGATGGCACCGGTCACATCTTTTGCCAGCACCTGGCGCAACAGTGCGGAAAACACTTCCGTATCCACTGCACCAAGCACTTCCAGCACATTTTCATAGGTGAGTTTTTCCCCCAGATGAAAAGCAATACACTGGTCGAGCAGACTCAGCGCATCACGCATCGAACCGTCCCCGGCTTTTGCCACATAACGCAGTGCGCGCTCCTCGACATCCACCTGTTCGGTACGCATCAGTTCCGCCAGACGATCGGTAATGGTATCAATGGAAATCCGGTGAAAATCATATCTCTGGCAGCGGGACAGAATCGTAATCGGGATCTTGTGTGCTTCCGTTGTCGCAAGAATAAAAATCACATATGCCGGCGGCTCCTCCAGCGTCTTGAGCAGCGCGTTGAATGCGCCTGCCGACAGCATATGCACCTCATCAATAATGTAAACCTTGTATTTTCCCTCTGTCGGGCGGTAAGATACTTCTTCCCGGATCTGCCGGATATTGTCCACGCCGTTGTTCGATGCCGCATCAATCTCTATGACATTCATAGAAGTCCCAGCGGCAATGCCCTGACATGCAGGGCATTTTCCACAGGGACTTCCGTCTACCGGGTGTTCACAATTTACTGCTTTTGCAAAAATCTTTGCAACTGTCGTCTTTCCGGTACCCCGGGTACCGCAAAACAAATAAGCATGTCCTATGCGATCGGCTTTGATCTGGTTCTTTAATGTTGTAACAATGTGTTCCTGTCCTTTGACATCTTCGAATTCCTGCGGACGGAACTTACGGTATAAAGCCGTGTAAGACATTTTTCTTCTCCTTTTTGCCGGATATCAGGAAATTTAATCTCCAAAACTGATACCGATCCGTTTTGCCTCCTGAATCATCTGACTGTCCGGATCAACCGTCTTTAACTTGCCTGCCACCTCTCCAAGCGGCACACATTTGGTCTTGTTGTTGATCATGGCGATCATGCAGCCAAATTTTCCATCCATAATTGCTTGGGCAGCGGCAGATCCAAGACGGGTACATAATACTCTGTCGTATGGGCACGGACTTCCTCCACGCTGTGTATGACCCGGAACTGCCACCCGGACTTCCACACCACACTTCTCCTGAATCTGATCTGCAATCTCATAAGAAACCGACGGATACTTGCGGGATGCTACCTTTGCCTTGTACTGTTTCTTGGAAAGTTCTGCATCTCCTTTGGAGATTGCACCCTCCGCAACAGCAAGAATCGTAAAGCCCTTTCCATCTTTGGTGCGCTTGTGAATGGCCTCTACAACCTTGTCGATGTCGTATGGGATCTCCGGAAGCAGAATGATATCTGCTCCGCCTGCCACTCCTGCATACAGGGTAAGCCATCCTACTTTGTGTCCCATCACCTCTACAATAAATACACGGTTGTGGGAAGCAGCCGTTGTATGGATGCAATCGATGGTCTCTGTCGCTATATTAATTGCACTCTGAAAACCGAATGTCACATCTGTTCCGTAAATATCATTGTCAATGGTCTTTGGAAGATGAATAATATTGAGTCCTTCCTCACGAAGCAGATTGGCTGTCTTCTGTGTCCCGTTACCACCTAAGATAACCAGACAGTCGAGTCCGAGCTTACGGTATGTGGACTTCATCGCCTCTACCTTATCCAGACCGTTTTCATCCGGCACACGCATCTGTTTGAATGGCTGGCGGGAAGATCCGAGAATCGTTCCACCTCTGGTAAGGATTCCGGAAAAATCCGAGGCTGTAAGAATTCTGTACTGTTCATAGATCAGCCCTTTGTACCCATTTTCAAATCCATAAATCTCCAGTTCGTCTACATTCGTAGTAAGTCCTTTTACAACACCACGCATGGCTGCATTTAAAGCCTGGCAGTCCCCGCCGCTGGTAAGCATTCCGATCTTCATCATGCACGTTTCCTCCTGCATATTCTCTTATTGTGTACCAAATGTTTTCACATACACATTTGTATTATAGTATAATTTTTGTCCGTTCACAAGATAAGCGACTTGAAAAATGTATGTAAATTCTGTATACTATTAAGGAGCACATCGCATGAGAGTTCCGCTCCGCGGAAGCGATGTACGTAGGAGATATAGCTTACGCTATACCTCAAGGAGCACATCGCATGAAAGTTCCGCTCCGCGGAAGCGATGTACGTAGGAAATTCATCGGAGATGAATTTCAAGGGAGAGTTGTCCGAGAGGTCGAAGGTGCCGCACTCGAAATGCGGTTTGCGTCGAATAGACGCAACGTGGGTTCGAATCCCATGCTCTCCGCTCACTTTTTAAACAAAAACAGCACCGCGGTCTTCACCTGCCCGGTGCTGTTTTTATATGTCAATGACGTCCCCGGTTATTTCCACGCCGATCTGTCATGTCACGCTTTTCGCGGAAATCACGGCTCCGATGCTCACGGGAATCGTTTGCTCTGTTTCCATCCGCACGGCTTCCATGATCCGCATCGCTGTTTTTGGCGGATGACGGTCTCTCTTTTTTGCGGCCGATATATACGTTCCATTTCATATAGGCTTCCTGCGCATTGCGGGATTTGTAGATTACGCTGCGTTCCTCCCCTACAATATCCGTAATGCTGTACCAGCCTTTGTCATACTGGAATTCCGCTGTCTTTCCTTCAAGTTCTTTATTTCCAAGTACAAATTTATGTATTGCCTGCTGTGGCTGCTGCTGTGCCATCCTATCCCTCCTTTTTTCCTAATACATACTCCACGGCCTGTCTCAGTTTTTCGTCTTTTTTCATTTCTTCCGTTCCCTGAAGTGCCTCTGCCTCTTCCCTGGTAAACAATTCCCGCAGTTTTACCTGATGGTTTTCTACCGGAATATAAGATACTCTGGATTTGTCGAATACCGGGCGCAGCACATAGTACGGAATTTTGCGCTCCCTACGTGATGCGGAAAGCGAAACAATATTTTCTACCTGACAGACTCCCTGTGTTTCACTGTATATGATCTGTTTTTTTTCAAACATTCTGTCACCTCTGAAAAAGATAAAATTATCATATCACAAGAAAAAAGTTTTGACAAATGCTCCAAAACATTTTACGCTTGTCCCATGGAGGAAATTGCATATGTGGATTCTATTTGCATTTGGGTCAGCTCTGTTCGCCGGACTGACTTCCATACTGGCGAAATGCGGTATCAAAAATACCGATTCCAATGCAGCTACGGCGATCCGTACCATTATTGTACTTATTTTTTCATGGATCATGGTATTTCTGGTCGGGGCACAACACGGCATCGGAAGTGTTTCTGCCAAAACCTGGACATTTCTGATCCTGTCCGGACTTGCCACCGGTGCTTCCTGGCTGTGCTACTTCCGTGCACTGCAGATCGGAGATGTGGATAAGGTGGTCCCGGTCGATAAATCAAGTGCCATCCTCTCCATTCTTCTCGCTTTTCTCTTCCTGCATGAGAGCATCAGCCCACTGAAACTTCTGTGCGTGGTGCTGATCGGCGCGGGAACCTACCTGATGATCACGAAAAAGGAAACCTCTTTTGAGAATTCCGGGAAAAAAGGCTGGAGCTGGTTCTTCTACGCGCTTGGCTCTGCCGTCTTTGCCAGCCTGACTTCTATTCTGGGAAAAGTCGGCATTGAAAACATTGATTCCAATCTGGGAACAGCCATCCGTACCATCGTTGTGCTGATCATGGCATGGATTGTCGTGTTTGTCACGAAAAAGCAGGACAGTGTGCGCACGATTGATCACATGGAACTTGGCTTTATCTGCCTGTCCGGACTTGCCACCGGTGCTTCCTGGCTGTGCTATTACCGTGCGCTGCAGGATGGTCTGGCAAGTGTCGTTGTGCCAATCGACAAGCTGAGTATTCTGGTTACCATTCTGTTTTCTTATCTTGTATTTCATGAGAAACTTGGAAAAAAAGAAGCCGGGGGTCTGGTACTGATTGTGGCGGGAACGCTTGGGATGCTGGTGTAGTATCCCTTGCTATGCCCTTCAGGCGCACCAACCAGACAATATTTACCAGATCATTCGTTTATCGTCTCTGTTTCTATCCTGCAGGTATAAGTTTTTTCGGCTTTCCTGTAATTAATTCCGACCAGAAGCATGCTTCCATGGTATCCTTTTAATGTCTTGTCATACTTTTTCTCCCGGATCTGATCAAGTGCTGTCTGTGCAGACTGATCCCACTTTAATTCAACAATCATAGCAGGACTTTCGACATGCTTTCTCGGAACAAACACCAGATCTGCAAACCCTTTTCCGCCTGCTAATTCCCGGTAAATCTCATGCGTTTTCTTTGCCGCATAGTATGCCAGTGACAGTACACACGCCAGGGAATTTTCATCATTATATTTCAGAATGGAAATATTCTCTTCATGCACCCGCTGAATTTGTTGTGCAACATATTCTTCATCCCCACGAAGTGTAGCTTCCATCAAATCCTCTGACCGCCGGATGGCTGCCATCACCGGTTCCCAGCCTCCGTCCTCGATACAATTAATAAACTCTTTCTGCACTTCCTGATTGGGGATGCAGACGGTCTGTGCGTAAAAATCGTATGTCAGATACCCCAGATGAACCAACAATGTCAGTACATCGTCCGCACTGGCAAACGTTGTCATGTCATTCTGGAATTTATCCGGATTTACCGGGATGTGTTCCCCGGCAATCAGCCGGGTGGTCAGTTCTTTTAACCCATACTGGTTCATCTGGATGTATTTCTTTAATGCCTCATATGTCTCTGTTTTTGTCCAGTAGCTGTCGTAGTCATGACCAAGCATTGACATGACTACAGAACGCGGATTGTAAATCTGCACGCCCTTTAAATCATAGCCATCATACCACTGTTTCGTCTTGTCGTATGGCATGTCATACTGGCGGCAGAGTTCCTGCACCTCGGCCTCTGTAAAACCGGTAAACTCTGCCAGTTCGCGCTGGTTGGTCATGGAATATTCATCAAACATGTTCAGGGCGGAATGTTCGCCGTATTTTTTGATGGGAAGGATGCCCGTCATGTAGGCAAGCACACAGTAAGGCTGATTTTTCAGCAAATCTCTGAGAAAATTGAGATACTTTTTCTGCGCCTGCGCATCCATCGGGTTCACCCGGAAAATACAATCCCATTCATCAATCACGAAAACAAAATAACTCCGCGTCTGGGAATAGATTTCTTCCAGAACCGATACCAGATCCTCCTCATAATATGTGACCTGTGGGAACTCCCTTTTCAGTTCCCGCACCACTTTTCTGGAAATCAGTTCCATCATTTCCTCCACGGATTCTGTACGCCCCAGAAACTGCTGCATATTCAGATGAATCGCATTGTATTGATTCAGATGCTTTTTAAAATCAGGATCTTTTGCAAATTTAAAGGATTTAAACAATTCATAGGAATCCTCCCCTTTTCCATAATATGCCACCAGCATATTTGCCGCCATGGATTTCCCGAAACGGCGGGGACGGCTGACACAGATGTTTTGATGCTCCGATTTTAAATTCTGGTTTGTAAACGCGAGGAGCATGGTCTTGTCTACATATATTTTTGAATTTACTGCTCTTTTGAATTCTTCATTTCCCGGATTTACATAGATTCCCATTGTTTTTTCCTCCAGCTCAATCCACAATCAACACTGTCTTACCTTCAAACGCAACTCCATATTCTTTGATCTGACTATCTGTAATCCCTTTCATTTTCAGTTCTTCACTGTATTTTCGTTCCCTGATCTGTGCAATTGCAGACTGCGCGGTCTCTTCAAGACTTTTTCCCTTTCTTGCGCTTCGTACTTTAAATTCCAGAATCACAGCATTATCCTTTCCCGGATGTTTTGGCTCCAACATAATATCATATCTGCCAAAGCCGCTTTCCCAATTCGACCTCAGATAATACCTGTCCCGCAAATCAACCAGCAGACCTAAAACAAACCCGTGATAAAAACGTTCCGGTTCAGCCCCGGAAGCCCGGTCTCCGGTATCAAAATAGCTGAATGTCTGTAATGCAATACGGTTCATATATTCATTCATCGCATCCACATCCCCAGCAACCATTGCCTTAACAAAATCGTTGTAATCCGGCTGTACCGGGGCAAACCAATCGTGAATCATTCTCTGAAACATAAGCTTTACTTCAAGATTGGTAAGTGCAAGCTGATATTTCGGTTCCGTTCCTTCCGGAATATCCTGATATTTTTCATAAGACAAAACCTTTAAATATCCGCCTGCGAGTAAAAGGCTCCATACCGCCCTTTCATTACCATCCAGTTGATTATATACAATCTGTTCATCTATTTCCGACCAGATACATTCCCCACATAATAGTTTTTCAAATTTTTCTTTAATCAGGCGGTTTCCTTCACGAACCAATTTTCCGACAAGACTATTTGCGCTTGTGTTTGCCCAATAGGTTGTATACTGCTTTGCATCCAGATAATTTAAAATCGACCACGGATTATAGATATCTTTGTGGGTTCCAAAAATAAATCCGTCATACCATCTTTTTACCTCATTTTTTTCGTTTTCCAGTCCGAAACTTTCTAGCGCAGAAAACACTTCCTGCTCCGTAAAACCAAAGGATGCAGCATATTCATTGGATGTTGTAGTAACCACTTTTAAATTATTCAGGTCTGAAAAAATGGATTCCTTACTGACCCTCGTAATTCCTGTCATAATTCCACGCTCTAATGCCGGATTGGTCTTAAATGTCGCGTTAAACAGACTTCTTGTGAATGTCACAAGCTGCTCCCAGTATCCATCTACAAAAGCTTCCTGCATTGGCGTGTCATATTCATCTAACAGAATAATTACTTTTTTACCGTAATATTTATACAAAAATCCTGACAGATAATATAAAGAAAGTGTTGCATCTACATACTCCATATCAGTCATGATTTTTTTATACAACTTTACTTCCGTATCCCGTAGCTTTCCACTTTCCATTATAAAATCGTATTTGACATAAAGCTGCGCAATTAATTCACAGATCTTTTTTTCTGCCAGCTGATACGTGGGTTCCTTCACATTTGCAAAAGACAGGCTAATGACCGGATACGTTCCCTGTATATTACGGTACTTCTTATCCTCCCAGATTTTTAAATCCTCAAACAGATCCGAACGTCCGGAATATTCCACGGAAAAGAACTGTTCTACCATACTCATGGTCAAAGTTTTACCAAAACGTCTTGGTCTTGTGATCAGAGTAACACTGTCCCCACAATCCCACCATTCCTTTATAAAATCCGTTTTATCAATATAAAAATAATGATTTTCAATTAATGTGGAGAAGTCCTGTATTCCGATTGCTATATTTGCAGACATTTGCAGTCACCCCCGTCTTTGCTTTTTCCTATAGTATACCCTATCCTTAAATGATTGAAAAGTGGGCTTTGGGATCACTTATCGTAAGCGCACAATAAAAGATCCTCCCACAGGCACATTTTTATTATGCGTCCGTAGGAGGATATTTTTATAAGGCAGCTTTTATCTGTTCCACCACAAAACGGATATCATCATCCGTAATCTGTGTACTGCTCGGAATATTTAAGATACAACTGCTGTAATATGGCGCTTTTTCCATCTCACAAGCAATCGCATTCTGATACGGAAGCTGCTCATGAATCAGTCCCCAGATCGCCCGGGTCTGCACACCGCGCTCCTGAAGCGTTGTAATCACATCTCTCATGTTTTTTCCCTGTAGTTTTTCCATATCCAGCTTCAAAGAATAAAACCACTGGTTCGAGGAAGTCCCCTCACGAAATGAAAGCAGTGTTCCACCCGAAAACTCCTGCAACAATTGTTGATACAGCCCATAATTTTTCTGCTTACGGTGGATAAATTCCGGAAGTTCCTCCATCTGTGCCACACCAAGTGCCGCCTGTAAATTCGTCATGCGGTAATTGTATCCCACTTCGTTGTGAATATAAAAATGCGGATCATCCTTTGCCTGTGTGGAAAGATATTTCAGATGCTCCACCTCCGCCGGATCTTTTGCTGTCACAGCACCGCCACCACCGGTTGTAATAATCTTGTTTCCATTAAAAGAATACGCCCCGAAATCACCGATAGTTCCGGCAAATTTTCCGGCATAACGTCCCTTCGTATATTGTGTGCCGAGTGCTTCTGTCGCATCCTCGATCACTTTCAGGTGAAACTCCTGTGCGATATCCATGATGGCTTCCATATCTGCCATATTTCCAAACACATGCACAACTACGATGGCTTTTACGGTTTTTCCGGTAGCTTTATGCTTTAACTGTCCGTCCTCTGTCACACACTCATTTTCGCAGAAACGGCGCAGTTTCTGCGGATCCATGCACAAACTGTCATCACAGTCCATAAACACCGGCTCCGCGAACTGATAGCGCACCGGATTCACTGCCGCGATAAAGGTAAGCGTTGGAACAATCACCATATCTCCCGGCTGCACCCCACAGGCAATCAAAGACAGATGAAGAGCCGAAGTTCCGCTCTGCACTGCCGCTGTTTTCTTCACCTGTAAAAACTCTGCCAGTTTTTCTTCCAGCTCTGTGATGTATGCACCACCGGTGGAAACCCATCCCTGATCCAGTGCATCATCTACATATTTTCGCTCATTTCCCTCAAAATTCGGAATCGATAAAGGTACAAATCGTCCCATTTTGCTCCCTCTTTTCTTAAAATTACAACTTATACATTATAAATGTCTGTCTTATATGCATCCATATGCTGACGAATCCATGCAATCGTCTCTGCAATTCCCTGCTCGAATGTATACTGCTGCTTCCAGTCGGTCAACTCCTTGATTTTTGCGTTGCAGCCGAGCAAACGGTTGACCTCACTCTTTTCCGGTCGAAGGCGCTGCTCGTCACACACAATATGTGCATTCGGATTGACCTGGGAAATAATCTCCTGTGCCAGATCTCCGATCGAAATCTCCTGCTGGGTAGCAATATTGATTTCCTGTCCAATTGTCTTGTCTGACTCTGCGATTGCAATAAAGCCTGCCGCGGTATCTTTTACGTAGTTAAAATCGCGCGTTGGTGTCAGGGAACCAAGTTTAATCTCCTCTTTTCCTGCCAGAAGCTGTGAAATAATCGTAGGAATCACTGCACGCGCAGACTGTCTTGGACCATAAGTGTTGAACGGACGAACAATTGCAACCGGAAGATTAAAGCTGCGGTAAAAGCTTTCTGCCAGACGATCTGCTCCGATTTTTGTCGCAGAATACGGAGACTGTCCCTGAAATGGATGCTTTTCGTCAATCGGGACATATTGTGCGGTGCCATATACTTCCGAAGTCGATGTCACCATGATTTTTTCCGTGCCAAGATCGCGTGCCGCCTGCAGCACATTTAACGTTCCCTTGATGTTTGTATCCACATAGGAATCCGGCGAATGATAACTGAACGGAATCGCAATCAATGCTGCCAGATGAAAGACCTGATCCACACCCTTCATCGCAGTGCGCACACCGTTCGGATCCCGCACATCCCCGGCAAAAATTTCAATCTGGTCAAGTTTTTCCTTTGGCAGTGTATCCAGCCAGCCCCAGTTGTTGAAAGAATTGTAATATACAAATGCTTTTACGTCATAGCCTTTTTCCAAAAGACTCTCGGTCAGATGGCTTCCGATAAAACCGTCTGCTCCGGTTACTAATACTTTTTTCATTGCTCTATATGTCCTTTCTGTTTCCAATTGTTACTCAGATTTCAAATTCAGTTTTTCTTCCATACGGTGCATTTCCTCAAACTCACCCATATCCAGAAAGGAATCCTCGCTGATCGGATACATTCCCACCCGGCGGTTTTCTGCCAAAAGCTTGTCTGCCAGATCCGTCATATGGAAAAACGTATCCTCCGGGATCTCATTTTTCAGTTCCGGATTCAATATGTACATGCCGGTATTAACAAAATACGAAAGTTTCGGCTTTTCTTCCATGGACTGGACGGCTCCGTTTTCACTGGAATGAATAACCCCATACGGAACTTCGATATTTTTGAGTGCCGTGACAATCGTAAGTTCATTTCCCGCCTCTTTGTGATAACGGTAAATATCTTCGTAATCCGCATGAATCAAAATGTCACAGTTGGTCACAATAAACGGCCGGGAAAACTCCTCTTTGATCAACTGTAAACTTCCCGCTGTTCCAAGTGGTTTATCCTCCTCGACATATTCAAGAGAATAGTTTTTTGAAATCTCGGAGAAATAGGAGCGAATCATATTTTTGCGGTAATTGACTGTCGCATAAAACTGTGTCGTTCCAAACTCACAGAATTTCCCGATGATCCGCTCCATGATCGGGATATCTCCAATCGGGATCAGCGGTTTCGGAAGAATTTTGGTATACGGATATAAACGTGTCCCTTTTCCGCCCGCCATAATCACGACCGGAACCTCTTCTAAAATCCCCTGCGGCTTTTTCTTTTTTGCCACCTGCTCATCCCGGAACAAAATGTCAGATACCACGCCTTTTGTGGTGACAACCGGAAGCGCCGTGATGGAATGCTGCACCATAACCTCATGTGCTTTTGCATGCTCTTTCCTGGAAATTCTCTTAGGTTCGGTATTCATCAGACCGGATACCGGAGCTTTCAGTTCTCCCGTGCGGATCAGCCAGCGGCGGATATCTCCATCCGTGACAACACCAAGCAGTTTCTGCTGCTCATTGGTCACAAATAAAATACCCCTGGCATTACGGTCGATGCGCTGCATCGCTTCCACAACCGTACTGTCCGGGGATATTAAAAATAACGCTAACTGCTCTGTCTTCATATGGGAACCTCCATGTTTCTTCTTTCATTTTCTCCAAGAAAACGTTCTCTTTTTCTATCTTCCATGATAGACCTGTTATATATATCGACCAGTGTGAAAAAATGTTAAGAGGATGCCCTCATAATTGTCTCCGCGATCTGGAAATCCAGTGCGGTGTCGATGTCGATGGAATGTTCCTGACTCATCACGCAGGCATAGGAATGTTCTCCGTACAGATCTCCCTGACTCATCAGAAGTTCCGTGGTCTGCAGATAAATGGCACCGTTCAACCGGTAATATGTTCCCATATCCTGCCGCCGGCCAACTTTCTGTAAATCAACAAATCCACACATGGACTGATCTTCTTTTAATGTATTGCAAAGCAGTGGTGAATGTTCTGCTTCACAGACACTGACCACCGACTGTGCGTTTTTCTCTTCAAAAATCTCAAATGCCATTTTGATATCTGCCGCATCGCGAAGCGGGGAGGTCGGCTGCAACAGAGTGATGGTGTCAAACTGCTGCCCGATTGCGGCATACTGCTGCACAACTGCTCTTAACACATCCCAGGTTCCGGCAGTGTCCGTGGCAAGTGCCGCATCACGCAAAAACGGCACATCCGCTCCATGCTCCCGCGCAATCTGTGCATATTTTTCGCTGTCGGTCGAGACATGAATGCAGTCAAATTTTCCAGACTGTCTGGCTGCCTCGATGGAGTAGACCAGAAGCGGTTTCCCTTTGAGTAATTTAATATTTTTGTCTTTTAATCCTTTTGAACCGCTGCGTGCGGTGATTACTGCCAGATGTTTCATTTGCACTCCTATTCTATCCATTTAATTATACGAAACGCCTCTGCATATTTTACTCCTGCACAAGCACCCCGTAAAGTGCCCAATGCTTTTACACTATCTACACTTCTTGGAAATGGATGTTCTCCTAATTCTGTATCATATATTTCCAATGCCTGTATTTTACTTTTCATATAATCTGATATATTTACAAAATAATTTGGAACAAACGGATTATCTATCCGACCAAAATCTGTCTCTGACAAAATTTCCATTGTTGTAATTCTGTGAATATAGGGATACCGAAAAATTTTTGAACACGATATGCAACTTTCATATGTAATTTTATGATCTGAATGTGCATCATTTGGGTCTGGTAAAATAATCCATTCCGGCTCGACAGTCTGAAAACAGCTTCCAATTTTCTGAATTAATATGCTCTTTTCCAGCATTTCCAACTTTGCTGGTGGAAATTTCAAATTAAATGTATCATCAAATTCAAAAAAATCACACACTCTCTGTATTTGCTCTTTTCGCTGCTTTATAAATGATGCACTCCATCCATCTTTTTCTTTTGCATCTGTTATGTTTAGCCAATAAATTTGATGTCCTTCCTTTTTTAATCTTAATAAAGTTCCTCCAGCTCCTAATGTCTCATCATCTGGATGCGGAGACACAACCATCACCTTCATATTTTTCCCTTTCTTACAAATATTCTCCACATTTTAGTTCTACAGATTCATATTCAATTAGTCGAATCACATTATCTCCGGTTTTTATGTCAATATCTCCATTTTCATAAATGTCTAATATTTTTCCTGGCTCTATATTCTCATACTTATCGGTATCTATTTCACATACTTTCCAAACTTTTATCTCTTTTCCCTGATGTACAAAATGCGCTCCTACATAAGGTTTTGTCAAGCCTCTGACTAAATTATAAATGCTCCGTCCTGACATACGCCAGTCAATTTCACCATCCTTTTTCGACCGCTTTCTCCACGAATTTCCCTCTATTACATCCTGCTTAATTTTATTTGCAGTCCCATTCTGCAACTGCTCCCATAATTCAACTACTTGCTCACAAGCAATCGTCATAATCTTCTGATACAATGTTGCTGCATCATCTTCGTACGAAATCTTAACTATTTTTTGTGATACAATATCTCCAGTATCTGCTGAGGCATCTATCATGAAAAATGTAGAGGCTGTTTCCTGTAACCCCAACACCAATGCCCATATAATCGGATGGCGTCCCCTATTTTTGGGCAATGCAGCCGGATGAAATCCTATAATTCCCTGTGGAATTTTTTGAATAATATCATCTTTAATCAACTGTGACCAGCCGAAACAGAAGGCAATTTCTGGTTGTATATTCTCTATAAACTTATAAACTTTTTCTTCGTTTATATTTTCCACTAATTCATATGGAATTTCTTTTTTTTCGCATAGCGGAACTAAATCTCTAAAATCCGAATTATAATTTGATTCCTTTTTTGTAATTACACCAACAATATCTGCACCAGCTTCGATCAATTTTTCTAATAATAAATACGATGATTCCACACATCCAATATATAAAATCTTCACACTACACCTCTATATCATAAAATATCTTTTGTTTTCCCTGTACCTGATTTAAGTATTTTTTTATTTGCATGATAATTTGTTCCGATGTATTTTTCCCCTCATATGGATTTGTACTCTCCTGACATAAATCCTTAAACTTCTGATTCTGTGATTCTGTGAGTGCCTGCTCAATATCCCTTGTTTCATAACCACAATCAATAACCGTCTTTGCCCTGACACGTCCCTTTTGACGATCCCCTATATTTATCGTCGGAATATGAAATGATGGTGCTTCAATAATACCACTTGATGAATTTCCCAATACTGCACTACAATACTGGAGCGCACTTAAATATCCCAATTGTCCCATAGAAACAAAAGCTTTTGTATTTTTATGTTCCTGTGTATAAGATTCAATCATTTTATTAATAATCGCCCCATCTGTGTCTGCATTTGCATATGTAAAAATATAATGGTATTCCGGGTGATTTTCCACCACATTTAATAGTTTTTGAAACTGGATTCCTGCCGTGTGTTTTTCCAAAGTAACCGGATGATAGGTAACCATAATATAGTTATGCAAAAAAATATCTCCAAACTTTTGACACAGTTGTTCTCTTGACAAAAGTCGAATACTTTTGATATTTTCAATTCCCAATGCCCCCACACAAAATACCCTCTCTGGCTGTTCTCCCATCTGAATTACTCTTTGTGCATATTCACTTGTACTTGTAAAATGTAAATCACTCATTTTTGTCACAGAATGACGAATCGCATCATCCATCAGTCCCTGCGTCAATTCGCCTCCATGGATATGTGCAACTGGTATACGATACAGCATTGCCGCTACTGCTGCCATCTGAATTTCAAAACGATCTCCCAATAATACTAGCATATCCAGATCAGCCTCTTCAAATATATCCGCAAATCCAGCTAATTCTTTTCCCATGGATTTACATATTGCATAGGATGTATCTGACACAAGTTCCATATCATTTTTATAGTCAATTCTAAATCCATCTTTTTCAATTTCACGATATGTATACCCAAATTGTTCCGATAAATGCATCCCTGTAACTATCAGACATAAATTTAAATCTTTATCCTGCTCAACCTTCTGCATCACTGGTTTTAATAAACCATACTCCGCTCTTGTTCCTGTTAATATCCCTATATTTTTCATTTTACATCCTCAATACATTCATCCACATCATACTGTCTATCGGCAATTTTTCCAATTATCTCATGCCACCGCATAGGATTAATTCCTGTCCCCGGTCGTTTAACTGTCAGATTTTCCTCTGTAAAAAGTTCTCCCTGTTTAATTACCTGTTTAGCAACAATGCTCTTTCTTACTACTGCGCAGTTTTTTTCTTCCGATGCTGTGCGCTTTTTCTTTCCATTGCCAAGACTCTGCTCAATGTTCCGGATTGCGGCTACCATCTGCGCCAGTTCCTGTGGCTCCAGACTTGCCCGGTGATCCGGCCCCTCCATCTGCTTGTCCAGCGTAAAATGTTTCTCGATGACCGTTGCCCCCAAAGCAACTGCAGCGATTGGTACTTCAATGCCGATCGTATGATCTGAGTATCCAACCGGTTTCTGTAACGTTTGACGCATCTGCTGCATGGCAAGCAGATTCACATCCGTATAGGGTGTCGGGTATTCCGTATTGCAATGCAACACGATAATCTTCCCTGCTCCACTTTTCTCCAAAATGGAAATTGCATCCTGAATTTCCTGCATATTACACATGCCGGTAGACATAACAATATCTCTTCCTGTGCGGCCGATTGCTTCCAGATATGGCAGATTTGTGATTTCGCCGGAAGGAAGCTTCCAGAAATCCATATCCAGTTTTTCCAAAAATGCAATGCTGTCCAGATCAAACGGTGTAGACAAAAAGCCGATCCCGACTGTTTTACAATACGCCTGTAGTTCTATAAAATCCTCCTGTGTTAGTGCCAGCTTCTGTAACATCTGAAGCTGCGACTCTGCCGCTCCGGTCGTTTCCTTCTGATATTCTGCTTTCTGGGCGAAACGGGAGACCAGCTTTTCCGGAACGAATGTCTGAAATTTTACGTAATCGGCTCCTGCCTGTTTTGCTTTTTCTACCATTTGCTTCGCAAGTGTCATGCTGCCGTTGTGGTTGACACCTGCTTCTGCGATGATTGTTGTGTGCATGTTTTGTACCTGCCTTTATGTACTTTCTTTTAAATCTGCCATACAATATATCGTTTTGCACAGCTTGATTGCTTTTTCCAGTTCATGTAAACTCACTAGCTTTTCTCTAAACAGATCTACAATAAGATTATTATAATCTATCCCAAGCATTAAAGATCTATTGTCTATCACATTTTTACAATATTTCGCGATCTCATAATTTTTTCTTTCCGGGCTGTTCAACGCAAATAACTCTATATGTTTCCTTATAACTTCTAATTCCTGCTCAGTGTAATGATATGATTTCATGGGAATATATTTACATTGTAATAAATCATACTGAATTCTTAAAACATTTCCGTTTTCTTCCAGTTTTGTTTCAAATGGTTGAATCATAATCTTTCCCTGTTTTACATATGCTCTTCGTATTTTTCGAAAAGAAGTACACATCTCTTTACATTCAAATGATGTACATTCTCCCTTTTCAAATTCACATATCTGTTCCTGTGAAAGTCTTCTCTTCTGTTCCCCTCGCTTCTTGTATTTCTGATTGCAATTTTCGCAGGAAATTCCGAGATTTGGCACACAATCCTGTAAACGTTTCATTGAATTCTTTTTTTCTATTCCATGTTCGATCTGTCCGCGTCTTTCTTGATTGATCCAAATGCGATCATAACAATACATACAATAGCCATGAGTTGTTTCTTTTAGTAAATCCCACAATTCATCTTTATAATTTGTCCACCCATATTTTTTATCCTTGTCGTACTCTGGCACAAATACAGGAATATCTACCACAAAGAAATCCTCCATTTTACCACTCCTTAATCTGTTTGAAAATCAATCTCTGATGTGGTTTCAAATCCTCCAAATTAATTTGTTCCAACTCTTCCTGCATTTTTTCATCCCACATACCTGCAACTTTACTGTTCAAATACTGACGTAATTGATTATCCATATCGTCATTATCAGACACATGAAGTTTTCGATTTTCAAAAAAGAGATTCGTAAAAATATCATTTGCCGAAACCGTGTCTCTCAGAAATTCGCTGGTATAGGTAGCATACGTACATTTGTTTATCACAATAATCGTTGCATTTTCGGTGGTTTCAACCAGATCAAGTGAATGTGTTGTCACTATAAAATGAATATTTGAAAATTCATCATGAAGGAAATTTAAAATTTCCGCACTATACTTTGGTGACAAATACTCATCTATTTCATCAATAACCACAATTCCTTTTTCCAGTCTCTGCACTTTCATACAGTCTGAAAAAAACAATATTTCACAAAAAATGCGAATAAGTGCCTGATAACCACTGGATAACGTCATTATCTCTCCATCGATCTTAACAACATTTTCCGGATTTCCGACCCCATCATCTTCGCGTTCTATAGTGAACTTTTTATTTAAAAACGATTCACAAAATTTTTCAATCTGCCTGCGATATTTAACATATAAATGTTCTATGCGGGATGCTGCTGCAAATGTATCCTGCAAATTAAAATTAAACGGATGAACTCTGACTGATGTAACCCCTTGAAAATCCGGTTTTATCTCTTTATACTTTTCGCTAAAAAGTTCTACTTTTCCTGCATCAAAGGTTCTGTTTACTGAATCTATATAATAAACTGCTTCTCCCTTTTTTTTCTCAATGATTGTACGCAGTATTTCAGATTTTCCTGATGAATTGTCACCAATTAAAATAAAATTCTCCGTGTCATCGATATGCTCACATATCATTTCTGTGACGCGATTAACCATTTTGTGATAACTGTTCATATACACACCTTATCCTTTTTTCTATTTCAGATCTTGCCGAGGTTCCACTATTGTTCGTCTCCTTATATGCATCACTTCCAACAATCGCATCATATTTTTCCCTGGTGATAAACGGCTTTTCTTTCAGCCGATTCCATGCAACAAAGAAACTTGCCAATGCTACTCCCTTATTTTTCCCACTGACTTTTTCAATCGAATCTATAAATTCCAATAATTTTAATCGATATCCTTCAATTTGATTGTCACTAAACTCTCTTGCCCGTTCTGAAAAAGAGTCTAACAATGTAGAAATTTTTCCTTTGTATCCCGTCAATTCAAACTGGTTATCGGTTCCTTTTATATAATAATCAAACGCACACATTCTCAAAAGTGTCTCAACATCTTTGCTTTCTTTATTCACTTCTGTTATTTTATTATTATATAAAATTCTCCATTTTTTTGAGTTATCATTAATGTCATACAACATTTCATAAAATTTACAGCCATAAATTCCATTTCTCAGTTCCTGACTTGACAATGGAGTTCCACCAATATTTAAATTTGCAAATATTTTATGTAAGGTTCTTTCTTTGTATTCTTTACTATCTACATTAATTTCCACCAATGTAATTGGAGAAAAATCGATCTTGCGTTTTACCCGGTCACTGATGTTTGGATAGGTAATATCAATGATCTGCGTCTTTCCGTTTTTTCCCTCAGACTCCATCTGATACTTCTTTTCTTTTAACCCGCAGCTTTCCAGATACTCCCGAAATTTTATTGATCCATCGTTTGCTTTTCTGACATCAATAAATGCATTTCTTTTCTTTCCTAAGAATTTCCCAATATAATAAAAATACAGACTCAGAACCCTTTGTTGTCCGTCTAATATAACCACCTGCTGTTCTGCATTACGGTAACCATAAATAGGCGGAATCGGCATTCCCCGAACCAAAGAAATCGCAAGCTGCTCTGCCTGTTCTTCTGTCCAATGATACATTCTCTGAAAATCCGGGATCACAAAATCGCCTCTTTCCAGGCCAAACATCAGCGAGCTAAACGACAATTGTGTTGTTGCCGTCTGGATCATCACATTCTCTACTACTTCTATCTCTTTTGCAGTCTCTATTGCCTCATCATATACTGTTTCTTTTTCTTCTTTCATACGAACCCCATCTAAAAAATCTCAAAAACAAAAAAGCTATGAATATTATAACCTATCCATAGCTCATTGAAAAGTCGATGTTTATTTTATCTTTCGCGCCGGTACACCAACAACCGTACCTACTTCCTCCACATCCCGCACAACAACGGCTCCCGCACCGGTACGCACATGATCCGCAATCGTAATTCCCTGAATCACCTTTGTTCCAAGACCAATGTCACAGTGGTTTCCGATGTGTACCGCACCTGCCAGCTTCACATCCGGTGCCAGCGTGACATAATCGCCCAATCTGCCATCATGGCAAACCATTGCTCCGATATTTAAAAATACAAAATCTCCCATCCGGACATTGGTGGATACTCTTGCATCCATGCTGATGATACAGCCCTGTCCCAGTTTTACATCCGAACAGACCTCTGCTCCGTGGAGAATAATGTTCGGAAAATGAATGTGGGGATTCGTTTGTAATTTGTGCGCGATCTTTTGTCGAAGCGCAGGATCTCCCACTGCAATTGCAACGTTAATATCTCTTGTCTGTTGCAACAGAAAGTCATCATTTCCGAGATAAGGAATGATTCGGTTCCCTATTGTGACGGGATGTTCCGGTGGAGTTATATCTACATATCCTGAAATCTGCCAGTCCGGCATCTGCCATGCGAGTTCACGCATGCAGCCGCCGGAGCCGGCGAGAATGATTTGTGGTTTCATATTTCTTACCCCCGAACTGCCTCACATAAAACCTTCGCCATATAATCCAGCTTCGCATCCGTCATCCCCGGATAAACTCCAATCCAGAAACTGTTCTCCATAATATGATCCGTCACATGCAGATCCCCGACCACACGATAGCCTTCATGGCTCTTACGCATCTCATCAAAGCAAGGCTGCTTGATCAGATTACCGGAAAACAGCATGCGTGTCTGTACACCATGGGATTCCAGATACTGTACCACATGATTTTTATCCACGCCCTCACGGCAAGTAATGAGGAAGCCAAACCACGACGGTTTTGAATCCGGACAGGCTTCCGGCAGAATCAGTTGGTTCTCTACGGCTGATAACTGTGCTTTCAACCGCTCAAAATTTTCCCGCCGACGCTCTACAAACTGTGGCAGTTTCTTAAGCTGTGCACATCCGATCGCTGCCTGCAGATCCGTTGCCTTTAAATTATAGCCAAAATGAGAGTATACATACTTGTGATCATATCCCAGTGGAAGTTCCCCATACTGCTTATCGAAACGATGACCACACAGATTGTCCTTTCCGGACGGACACATACAGTCCCTCCCCCAGTCGCGCAGGGAACGAATAATCTTATGCAGCAAAGGGTTGTCGGTATAAACTGCACCGCCTTCGCCCATCGTCATGTGATGTGGCGGATAAAAACTCGACGTACCGATATCACCGATGCTTCCCGTCTTCCTCCACACTCCATCCATGCAATACTCACTTCCAAGGGCATCGCAGTTGTCCTCAATCAGCCAAAATCCATGTGCATCGCAAAACGAACGGATTGCTTTCAGGTCAAACGGATTTCCAAGCGTATGTGCAATCATAACTGCCTTTGTCTTCTCACTCAGTGCCTCTTCCAACTGGCTTACATCCAGATTATACTGTGGAATCGTCAGATCCAAAAAAACCGGAACTGCACCATATTGCAGATATGGAGTAACCGTGGTCGGAAAACCTGCCGCAACCGTGATGATTTCATCCCCACGCTTCACACGCCGCTCTCCCAGAAGTGGAGAAGTTAGTGCCATAAACGCCAGCAGATTTGCCGAAGAACCGGAATTGACAAGTGAACAAAAACGCACACCAATATAATCTGCAAGTTCCTTTTCAAACTGCTCCGTATACCTGCCGGAAGTCAGCCAGAATTCCAACGCACTGTCCACAAGATTACACATCTCATCCTGATCGTATACCCGGGCAGCATACGAAATGCGGTCTCCTTCCTTAAAGTCTTCTTTTTTCGCATGAAACGCCCGATAATATCCTTCTACCATGGAAAGAATTTCTTTCCGTGCTTCTTCCTCTGTTTTATGTTCAAACATCACTTTTTCCTTTCCGTTCGTGGCAATTACACCTTCCATGGTGCGTTTCCACTGTCCCAAAGCTTCTGTAAATATTCCCGGTCATGAATGTTATCCATCGGAGACCAAAAGCCCATGTGTTTATACGCTGCCATCTGTCCATCTGCGGCAAGCCGTTCAAACGGCACCGTCTCTAACATGGTACTTCCATCACCCAGATACGGATACACTGACGGCTCCATCACCATGAATCCGATATTTACCCATGCCTGATCCGCGCGTGCCTTTTCTTTAAAACCAAGCACCTGACTGCCGGTATCGTCCAGACGCAATGCTCCGAAACGCCCTTCCGGCTGTGTTGTGGAAATCGTCACCGTCTTTCCCTGCTTTTTGTGAAATGCGATAAGCTCCCGGATGTTTACATCTGACACCCCATCGCCATAAGTCAAAAGAAACGGTTCCCCGCCGATGTAATCGCGCACCTTTAAAATACGCCCCGCGGTAAGTGTTTCCAGTCCGGTATCCACCATGGTCACTTTCCATGGCTCGCTGTTCTTTTTTAAGACCTGCACCTGCTGATCCTTCAGGCGGATTTCCAACTGGCTGTTATTCTGATAATAATTGACAAAGTATTCCTTGATCATATGCCCTTTGTACCCACAGCATATGATAAACTCGTTAAATCCATAAGAGGCATACTGCCGCATAATATGCCACAAAATCGGTTTCCCGCCAATCTCAACCATCGGCTTTGGACGCAGCCGGGATTCTTCGCTGATGCGGGTGCCCTTGCCCCCTGCTAAAATCACTACTTTCATATCACTTCTGCCCTTTTTCACTGGTCATCTCTAAAAACTCGTTAATCTGTGTCTCCATGCATGCGCGGATATCCCCATGCGCTGCATATGCCCGCGTCCATTCCACGGTTTTTTCTATTGCCGTGCGGATATCCCAGCACGGTTTCCAGCCCAATGCATACTTGATATGTGAGCAGTCCAGTTTCAGAAATTTTGCCTCATGTGGTCCGTCTTCACAGACATTTTTCCATTTCAGACCATCGCCCCATGCCTTGCAGAATAAACTCGCCAGTGTGCCTACTGTGACACAGTCAGACTCTTCCGGTCCCACATTGTAATATCCTGCTTTTTCGTGCTCCATCGCCTGTACCGCTGCAATCTGCATATATGCTGCCAACGGCTCCAGCACATATTGAAATGGCCGGATCGAGTATGGATTCCGGATGATAATTTCTTCCCCCTGCAATGCCGATCTCACACAGTCCGGAATAATGCGGTCCCGCGAAAAATCTCCGCCGCCGATCACATTTCCTGCTCTTGCTGTCGAAACCGCAATTCCTTTTTCATCCAGAAAAGACTTTTTATAGCTGTGCGTCACCAGTTCGGAACACGATTTGCTATTGGAATATGGGTCAAAACCATCCAGCGGATCGTTTTCACGGTAGCCCCACTCCCATTCCTTATTTTCGTATACTTTATCTGTAGTGACATTTAAAACGGACTGTACCCCCGGGGTGTTTCGCACACATTCCAACAGATTTACTGTACCCATGACATTGGTCTCATATGTATATACCGGCTGCTCGTAGCTTGTCCGCACAATCGGCTGTGCCGCCAGATGAAACACAACCTGCGGCTGATACGTATGAAAAACTTCCTGCAAGTGTGCCCGATCACGAATGTCTCCCTCTACAGAAACCATCCTTGCTGCCGCACCGGAACAGTCAAATAATACGGCATCTTTTTCCGGTGGCAGCGCATAGCCAACCACTTTTGCGCCTGCCATCTCCAGCATCACACACAGCCAGCTTCCCTTAAAACCGGTGTGTCCTGTCACCAGTACCGTTTTTCCTTTATAATATTCCAACCACTTCATTTGTTTACCCTCCATGGTTCTCTCTTTCTCCATCTTCCATGATGAAGCTTAATCTTCCCACACCTTCCACGGTGCTTTATGCTGTGCCCATAAGGTTTCCATCCAGGTCTTGTCACGGATCGTCTCAACCGGTGACCAGAAACCTTCATGGCGATAAGTCTGAACCGGCTCATGTGCTGCCAAACAATCCATAAGCGACAATGCAAAATGATTCTCCTGATTTTCCTTAAGGTAATCAAATGCGCGCGCTTCCAATACCATACTGCAGGCATTTACCCAGGAATGTTTCTGCTTTTTCCCCTGCTTTGTGCCAGTATAACAGCCCTGCTCATTGAGCGCAAGGATCTCATTTCGACCGGTCGGATGTGCAATTGCCACTGTGGCAAGCGACTGCTGCCTGCAATGACTTTCTACCATTTTCTGTATGTTAATGTCTGACAGACAATCTCCATAAGCCACCAGAACCGGCTCATCTCCTGCCAGCTCTCGCACCATGATTAGACGCTCCATCACCGAGGACTGCAGTCCGGTATCCACAATCGAAACCTTCCAGTCTTCTGTCTGTTTTCTATGTATTTCCACTTCATTGGTCTGTAAATCCACTGTGATGTCAGACTGGTAGATATAAAAGTTCATGAAGTAATCCTTGATCACTTCTCCTTTGTATCCGGTGCAAATGATAAAATCATTGTATCCATAATGCGCATATTGCTTCATAATGTGCCAGAGCATTGGCCGGCCGCCAATCTCTGCCATTGGTTTTGGCATCTTTTCATCCTCTTCGATGAGGGTACTTGGAAGACCTCCTGCTAAAATGATTACTTTCATATTGTCAGTTCTCCATGATCAAATATACTTTCCGTCAAAAAAGCAATCTTCATATTGGAAGAAGCCTTAAAATTCTGGAACATATCATTGATTTCCTCGTTTAATTCATCCCATTTATTATCCGGGTTGAGCGTCGGCAATGCCGCATCTGCATAACTTTCATTATACTTGTGTTTGAATCCATCAAAACCAGCCAGAGAAACTTTCTGTACATGAAGCTTGTCCAGCAGCCGAAGCGCATTGATTACCGCATTATCAAAATGCTCCCATCCGCGCTTAATCACACGGTTAAAATTGACAATCATTTCTTTTTCTTCCGGGCTCGTCTTGATATTGGATAACAAAATCTTTTGCACTTCGCCAAACTGTTTTGGATATACTTCTTTCGCATAATTATAGCGAACGGTATTCATCAGATACAAATAGTCAAAAGTATAATTCGGATTGATTGCATTGATTCCTATTACAATGGCATTGGTTTTCTGAATATATTCTGTAATCTGCTTCCAGTCTGTACTGCTGGTTTTTCCCGGTGCAATGAGAACTACTTCCCGACTTGCCAGTGCATGCTCTAACTGTTCCATTACCGCATCATCATCCACAATCCGGTTCTGATTCTCGAGATATTTTTTCTCCAGCAGATCATAGTCATATTTTCTCCGTTCTTCCGGTGACAGGGATTCAATGATATTGCGCATATCAAGCGCATTCGTTCTATGATTTTTCAATAAATAAGCAATATTATTTACATGACAGCAATACATTCCTGCAATAAAATACGGTGTCGAATACCCCCATGTATAGTTTTCCTGAAAATACTGCATGTACATATCAATCGCATCCATGATCTGGTTCATGTCATAATCCCCATGCTGCTTACGGTTAAGGTAATTTGCGACCAGCTCTGTCGTTGCGTTTCCTGCACCTCGTCCCATGCCGCACAGACTGGAATCCACGATACAGCCTCTTTTTGAATCCTTAAATAGTTCAACAAAATGCATCGTCAATGCAAAGGAAAGCTGCTGGTTATTATGAGAATGAAATCCCAGCTTGATCCCAGCATCCAGCTCACAGTCTAAGACCTGTACGATCCGCTCTAAATCTTCCTGATACATTGCTCCAAAGGTGTCAACCACCGATACTGCAACCGGATGTACCTGATTCATCTCTCTTGCAAGATCAATCAAATCTTCCTCGGAATAGGCAAGTGTATTTGCTGCCTGAAAATAGACCTGATAGCCCTTTTTTGCAATTTCTTTTCCTACCGTAATTCCTTCCTTATGCTTTCCATGTGGGAAAACAACCCGGATCGCATCTAAGGACTTTCCATCACACTGCGGCAGATAGGACAGGTCATATCTGTCCCAGTCGATCATTGCAACATAGGTCGTATGCGTTCTTCTCTTTAACAGATATTGTTCCAGATCCTCCGGCACATGGTAAAAGGAAGTGCCTTCCTCATGTGGTGCATTCTTCAGCCATCCACATTCGATAATATCCACTCCGGCATCCTGTAACTTCTTGATCATTCCCTTGATCGCCGGCACTCCGAACTTCGCATCTACGATATATGCTCCGTCACGCAGCGTACAATCCAGTAATTGCATTTTCTTCATATGGTATCCACCCCCTATAGAATCACAATCTCGTTTCTATATATCTGCCCAATTTCTAAACTTCTCTCCATGCATACAATACAGTTCCGGAAAGATCAGTCGCATGATGTCTGACGGCAAACTTATAATCCGGTACAATTTCTTTTACCAGTAATGGTACACTATAAAGATCAATCGAACTATGATAAATACAAATAGCTAACAGTGGTCTGTTTGCCTGAATACTCTTTTTAGCTCCCTGTAACATACGATATTCAAAGCTTTCAATATCTGCTTTCAAAAAGGTATATGGTTCTTTCAGATATTCATCCAGGCAGATAACATCACAGTCTCCTTCAGCTTCATAATTGGTAATCTTAGAGCCAATTCCATCATTGTTCTCATATCTGGAAAAAACAATTTTTCCCATTTTATCCGCAACTGCACAATTATGTATAACAATCTGGGAATCTGATAATCCATATTCATGATTCAGCCGTGCAATGTTCTTCTCTAACTTCTGGTAATTAATCCGGTCTGCTTCAAATGCAATAATCTTTTTAAAATTGTTACCTTTCACTTCACAATAACTTTCAATCGTATCTCCGACATAAGCTCCACAATCGACAAATATCTCATCTTTATTACTGCGTTTAAAAGAATCTAATACAAAGTAATCCTCTGTCATGTTAAGTGGATAGCGTGTCCTGCATCCTGTAACACGCCACTGTATAATCCCTGCATATACTTCTCTTGACTTTTCATCCCCGAGTGCATCATAGCAGGCTAAAACCTCATTTGCATGATTCTTTAAAATCACCTCATCCAGGTAATAGTTTTCAATCTTCCTTTTATCCAGTTCTGCTTTTACACTATGCAAAACTTCTTCACGGATACTGCAGATAAGAACACATACATCTTCTATATTGTATAATGCTTCCGGATCACAAATCTGTTTTGTTCCAATCGTATTTCCCTGTTTTTTCGGATCTGAATCCACATATCCTTCAATTACGAATCCTTCCTCTTCAATTCTCGATAGTCCCTGCTGGTATAAAACGGCCGTATCACCGGCACCCCAGATCCATAAGTGCTTATTCGAAAGCTCTCTCTTTTCTTCTGTCAGTAACTTTTCTATTGCTTTTCTATTCGTATCCATATAAATCCTCCCTATAAAATTACAATCTCGTTTTCGGTATGCATATCCTCTAACTGCTTTTTGATCTGCGTACTATAGAGCATCGAACAGATCACTACCGTACCATGCTTGTCCAATAAATACTCCGGTGCATAGATCAGACGTCCATACATCTCACGCCCCTGCTTGATCCGGTTGTTATCGACAAATCCAAGGATCTTACAATCGCCTAATGCCGTAGTCGCAAGAAGGCTCATCACATAAGAACCGGTTCCCAAAATGAATAACTCCTTCTCCTGCTTCTGTAACTGTCCGACCTTCGCTTCAATCTGTGCCTGACGTTCCTGCTGCCGGCTCAGATACTGTCTAACTGCTGTCTCTGTTTTCTCATCCCTCTTCCGCATGAGTTCTTCCGTCGTCTTCTTATAGACCTGTATCAGATCTGCTCCCAGCCTCTTTTGATCTACACGCTTTAACTGATACTGCGCCATCAGGGTGTCTAGGGAATCCTCGGAAAAATAATTGATATGCTCCAGATTAAAGTAATTCGGAATATTGCAGGTATCTTCCGCAATCAGCGAATAATCGGGAACACTTAGCATAAAATATCCACCCATCCGCAGTAACGCTGCGATATTCGCAATTCCTCTTTGCGGAAGAAGCAGATGCTCTGCTACCTCAAATAAGAATACTGCATCATATTTTCCCTGTTCGTCCGATGCAGGATCAGCATAAATATTCGTCACATAGGCATTCACACCTGCCTTCTGTAACCGCTCAACGATTTCCCCGGATGGATCGGTGGCAGTGATCCTAGCATATCCATTTCGTTTTAACGCTATGGCATATCTTCCGTTGCCGGCTCCTAATTCTAACATCACCGAATCCTTCGTCAGATACTTCTCTAACAGCTCTTCCATCCAGTCATAGCGTTCGCTGTTGTCATCCTTGCTGTCATCACCGTAGAAGTTGCAATGTGTATAATACCAGTCATAATCTTCCATAGATGCTGCCGTATCCGCATAGACCATTCCACAGTCTGCACACGCTACGACATCATATTGCACCGGAAGATGATAATCCTCCGGTACGTTCATTTTTATGTTCTGAATTACGGTCTGTTTTGTTCCATCACATACCGGACATGCTCTTTGCAGCATTTTATCCACCCTTACATTTCCGCTAATGCCTGTACAATATTTAAAGTCAGTTTCTTAGCTCCTCTATCATTCAAATGATCTGTATCATTAAAATCCGCATCTACAAACTCTTTATTATCTGACAGATCCAAAAGATGAACAATTCCATTTACTTCATTAAGTACCCTGTAAAATTCAGACTTAAAATCGGGATCCAGATAGTCTAAGTAATAGGATGTAACCGGTGTTATAACAAATAAGACATTTATTTCTCTTTTTGAACAAAAATCCAGAAAATCTTGTAAAATAGTTACATTTTCGAAAAAGCTGGATTCTCTTTTTATACTCCGGTTATGTAATTCTGCACGCCTTTTACCGGCCTCTATTTTCTCCCTGGAACTCAACTCCGACCAACTTTTTGATTTATCATCCCATTCTTTTGCAGCAAAATCTTTTCTTTGTCTGTTCTGATTAAAAAATCCTTTTGTATATTCTCCCCAGGTATATAGGTCAAAAACTTTTTCAATATCAAATATATTGCTCTCATAAAGCATTTTATTACATGGTGGAAGTAATATACAATGATGCTCGTCATGAAGTAATGGCTTGTACACTTTTGATATCCTTAAAATTTCATCCTGATTCTGTGTTCTTGAAAGATCTGTAAAAAAATAATAATATCCAACACAAAACACTATATTTTTTATATTCAGGTTCGTCGCACACGCTCCCTTGACCAAGCTTGAAGAATAATACAAATCTTGTGAAATAGAGGATAGATTTACCGTATTCTCAATATATGATGGATCTATTCCCAAAACTCCATAAGATGACCCTGAGATAAGTGTCGTTATATCCGATTCCTTCGCGCGTGAAAGAGCATTCTTTAAATAATAATAATCATGATTATAACAAAATTCCTGTATAATACTACTTGATACTTTTTCAAAAAAGTCCTCGTAGATCAATACATTGTTCATCGTTAACCTAATATCCGTATCTTCATCCCGATTTGACATGATTACTACATCATTTTCCCTCACATCCGCTTTTGACTTAAATGGTTGAACTGCAATTCCGTTTTTTATCCACGTCACTATGTCTTTTAATGAAACATATTGACATTCCTTCACATAAACAATCAAAATCTATTCTCCCTCTTCTGACTACTTTACTAATACTACCGTTCCTGCCACATCTGGAATTGGTACACATGCAACATGATGCTCATCACAAAATTCTGTAACTGCATTTTTTGTTTCTGTAAACGCAAGGTTATTATAATCATGTACCATAATATATCCCCCTTCACTTAAATGTGGATATAGAACTTCAAGTCCTCTTTTTGTAGATTCATAAAAATCCAGATCCAGACTGACCAGTGCCAATTCTCCCTGTAAATCAAATGTATCCGGAAATTTTCCCTGCTTTATCACACATCTGTCCCGGTAGGGCATGATCTCTAACACTTTTTCAACAGGCGTTCCTCTCTCTCCGAGCGCATAGAGTTTTTCTCCCCATCCCTGACTGACTGCTCTTGCTTTATCCTCTTCCGGCAGACCATTGTATGTATCAAACAGATATAAGGTTCTGTCCGGAAACAAGATATTCATCTTTCTTGCCAGAATACCTTGTGATACACCGATCTCTGCCACATTCCCCGGCACTTTTTTTCGTACGATCTCCTCTGCTAAAAGAGACAAGGTCTGCTCTCTTACATAATCTCTGGATATAACATTCTGATTTTCCTGAATATTCATCCCACACACATAGTATCTCTTCTGCGGCAGATCAAATAATTCTGGTATTCTTTCATCCGATAAACACTCATGAACAAGACGATCGCATTCCTTCTGCAAAAGATTCGTTTCATAATCCGATCCACGATATGCATAACCTACTATTTTCTCCGGTGGCACATTTTCCGCTTTCAGAACCTCGATTCCTTTGGGTGTATTTCCAAATGCTATAACAATATAGTCATACTCTATCGTCCGTAACTGATTCAATGGCAAGACTGTTTTACCATTTATATCATCTGCTCCATCCGAAGTCAGATATGCAATAATCTCCACATCACTTTTTACGTGTTCTGTTAGATACTTACTAATAGATCCCGTTCCAAATATTATAATCCTTTTTTTCCCCATATTATATTTCCTTTTCCTGACCGACAAACTTCAAATATTCTACTTTTATATCTTCCACCATAGATTTCAAATCGTATCTTGTTTCATAATCTAAAATCTGCTTTGCTTTTTGCACATCCAGATGCCACTTCGTTCCTCCATCATCCTTTTCTGTCTGTAGACAGATTCCTGCCTGATTCAAAAAAATTCTACAGAATTCCTGCGCAATTTCAAGATTTGTTAAAACAGCACCTCTTCCAATATGAAAAATTCCTGACACATCCTTTGCTTTTAATCCCACATCCAGAGCCCTAATTACATCTTTGATATAAATAAGATCTCGTCCACCTGCACCCGTTCCATAGATTGGAATCGGTTGATTAGCTACTGATAATTCCAATAGGTTTTTCCAAAATATATGTGTCATGCCCTTTTTAAGGTCTAATCCACATACCTCTCCCATTCGATATGACTTTATATGCATGCCATAGGTGCGATTATAATAATCTGCTAATGTTTCAACACACAATTTACTCAATCCGTACATATTATCCGGTTTTGGGGTTTCGACTTCATTTATACTCTCTCCTGCAGAAAACCTTTCATTCCCCCAGACAGCCCGGGAAGACACATTAATAATATTGCCTATTTGAAGTTCTTTACAGGCTTCAAATACATTACTGCTGAACTGTATATTTTCCATACATTGTGTCTGCGTTGATAAATTTTTCTGACCAGCCAGATGAATGACAGCCTCACATCCAGAAAAAATCTGCATCAGACTATGAAACGAATAATCGCTTTTCAGATAGGTTATATTCCCCGCTTTTTTGAGCATCTTACTAGTATCCCTCACAGGTACAACACACTCATATGCACTTCCATAATCCCGTATAAAATACTGTCCTATAAATCCACTACCACCTGTAACCGCAATTCGCATTGTCTCACCTACTTTATCAGTTCCTGATATCTGCTTTTTACCTGTTCTACTGTCAACCCATATCTTGATGCATTATCTGCTACATAACCATGATTTGTAATAAATTCTAATGGATAGCCTACCAAATCCATTTTCATCATGTTTCCATGTAAAGCCTTTGCAATCTGTGGCAATATTCCACCCTGATATGCTGGTTCCATTACCAGCAATCTATCATTCACAAGATTTGCCTGCAAAGTCTTCTCATCAAAGGGAACAATGGTCGTATAATAAAGGATTGTTACATCTTCGTCTTTAAACGCCTGCATTGCAAGTTCAAGCATTGGACCTACCGCCAGCACAGTTGCTTTGCATCCCTTTTTCACTATATTAGCCTTACCAAACATTACCGGTTTATTATACGAGTTACAATAACGAGTAATCCTGTAATAAGTCGGGTGATTGTCTGCATACGCCTCTAGAAATAAGGTATGATATTCATCCGGCCGCCCCGGGACAACAATTTCCATTCCCGGGATCATACCTAATACTGCAAGATCAGCCGGGCAGCAATGTGTAGCTCCGTAAATTGCATTTTCTGTACTAGCACCAAAGCCAACAAAATTTCCTCCAAGCTGCTGATAACCAAAATCCACTTTAATCTGTTCATATGCTCTTTCAATAATAAACGGAGACTGCCCATATATAATCGGTATCATTCCTGCAATTGACATTCCAGCCGCAATACTAACCATAGACTGTTCCATAATGCCAACATCCACTGCCTCTACAAACTTCTGTGGATATTTCCTTTTTAGGTCTGGAAAAAGAAATGCTCCAGACGCAGCCATCAATACAACTGCCCTGTCATCCATTTCCAAAACAGCTTTTGATGTCTGATAAAATTGTGAAATCATTAAGTTCATTCTTATAGATCCTCTAATATCATTGCATATTCTTCATCTGAAATACCCTTAAAATGCCAAATATCCGGTTCTCTTTCAAACAAAGAAATACCATGTCCCTTAATCGTATCTGCTAAAACAGCATATGGTTTTTCTTCTGTTCTTTGTGATAGTGCTTTGCGAAGACCTTCTTCATCATGTCCATTTACCTCTACGACATCCCAGCCAAATGAGTGAAATTTTCCAGAAATATCCGGCATATATTCTGTAGACTTATTATCATCTATAATGCAACAGATATTATCCAGCTTCATCCTTGCTGCAAAAATCATGCTCTCCCAGATACTGCCCTCATTCAATTCTCCATCGCCGACTGTTACAAAGATCCTGTTTTCTTTTCCTTTTATTTTCCATGCATATGCCAGCCCAACAGCATTTGCCAGTCCATGTCCTAATGATCCGGTCGAAATTACCATCCCCGGTGTATGATGGCGATCGGGATGTATTGCAATTCTGGTATCCCGCTTTCCAAACGTATAGAACTCTTCTTTTGAAAGAATTCCGATACTCTCATATACGGCATATAAGCCAAGTGCTATATGACCATTACTTAGCACCAGCCTGTCACTGCGCTCATCATCAATGCCATTTTCAATATTCATTATATCCCGTAATAGAACATTAAATATTTCCATCATTGCCATTGCCGGTGATAAATGTGCTTCTATCCTGTTTGCATGCACCATCTCAACAATATTCCGTTTTTGCTGCTCAATCTCTTTCTCATACATACTTCTTCCGCAATTTCTCCCGATACGGATCCAAATTCACGCTTGCACCCGAATTTGGATATTCACACTCCCTGCATGCTTTATAAGGATTTTTTGTTCCTTCTAAAAAACTGACCAACATGTCATTTCTCTTTTTCGAGTTCCATATCTGTTTCAATGTCATATCCATAATTGAACCTAATGTCTCATTCTGGATCTGCCAATCCACAGAACATGGGCTCACAGTACCATTACTGTGTATCGTCAGTTCATAAAAACATAGGGCACAAATTGTACACTGATCTGTTTCTTCCATTGTATTATACTGTCTGCCCCCCTGTGTCATTTCCAGGCCAGACCAATGATTTGTCAGTCCATCAATATTGATCGTATCTGCATGCTCGCCTATCTTTTCTATGAAATACTTCTGCTCCTCTTTACTAAAATAATCTCCAATTATTTTGATATGAACATGACAACTGCCTCTTCGTTCATAAAGGTACTTCAGATTATCATACATCTGATCAAACTTTACATTCGCAGCAGCAATTCGTTTAAAATCTTCATCCTTTAACCCATTTAAAGAAATAGATATTTCATCTAGACCGGCTTCTAAAATTCCATCGATCATCTCCGGTGATAACAGGCTTCCATTTGTCGTTGTTTTTACTTCCTTTGCAACGCCCTCCTCCTTTAATCTCCGGATGAATAATGGCATATTTTTATTGATAAACGGTTCGCCAAGAGCATACAGATGCACCACATTGATTGGTTCTGCAAATTCTTTTAACTGGTCTACTACACGTTCAAACATATCCGTAGTCATAATGCTGCCTTTAAATCCAGTATCTTTGCATTGAAAGCAAAAATCACATTTAAAGTTACATATATCACATGGATCTATATTCACACGAAGCGGCTGCTTTAGTGGAAGCAAATCCTGCAATGGCTTTCGATCTTTTCTAATAGGAGGTGTTAGTTTTTTCATTTATCTTCACCTTTCGTATGATTCTTAATTATTAGATCTCTACATTGTACTTCTTGAGGATCTTGATTCCTGTATTGTAAGAATTAAAATCTACAATATCGTCTGTTTCCATCTCAATATCAAATGCGTCCTCTAACTCTGAAATCAGTCCCATATGACCAACAGAATCCCATTCCGGAACAGACTGATATTCCAGTTTTGAATTCACAACATCTTCCTCTACTCCAAGTCCCTCTACAAATGCATTTACATACTTTTCTAAATTAGTCATCTCTTTCTTCTCCTTTTCTATTTGTCGTTCTTTTCTAAAACTTTTTCAATATCAATTGGATCTAGTATGGACATATCGTTCATGCAATACTTCTCCATAAACTCCGGATCTTCTCCAGCATAACAGCATTCGTGCGGATTTCCAAAGCATGGATATGAGAATCCATATTCCATAATCTCCTTTAATGGCTTTTCCTTAATGTTTCCAAGCTTCATATGTAAGTAGGAACATGGCAGGACATCTCCATATGGATTAATGTATGGCCGATTTACCGCTATACAGCCGCTCACCTTTACTTTCTTATTTGGTAATGGCGGCCAGATGTCCCTCCAGAAGTGCTTATATATTGTTCTTAATTTTTCCAGATAAGCCGTATCTTCCGGAGTCAGCATAACATCAAACTTAGCTTTCCAGTTTCCGGTCGGTGTTGCCGGTACAATCGAAAAATGATAATCATTTTTCTGACAGAATTCCGCTATTTCTTCTATCTCACCGGAATGAATATTATAATGCCCCACCAAAAAATTAACCGATGCCTGCATACCTGCATTTTTTGCATTTTCTAATGCCTGTATCGCATGCTCATAAGCCCCCTTGACACCTCGGTATCTGTCATGGATCTCGGCTTTTGTACTGTCCAGACTGATTGACACCCTGGACATACCTGCCGCTTTTAATCTTTGTGCAACCGCCTTCGTAAGAAGATAGCCATTCGAAGTCATCTCAATATAAAACCGGTCTGCGCCAAAAATTCGAATAATATCATATAGGTCTTTACAGACCAGTGGTTCTCCCCCCTCAATCAGGACTTCATACATTCCCAGTTCATCTGCCTCATCTGCCAGCTTTCTGATATCATCTAAGGTAAGTGTCCCACATACCGGTCTGCTCGGAGACTGTGTGAAACACTGCTGGCATTTAAAATTACAAGCATTACTGTAATTGAGTAAGATTCCTCTTGGTGCAGTACCGACATTTCCATTTTTACTGATATATTTGTCAAACGCCCTCATTTTTTGAAGAACCCTTTTGTTATCTTTTAATTCCATCTGTCCTCCTTATGGGTGCAGGCCGCCATCTACACGAATTGTCTGACCAGTCATGTAACTGCTTTGATCAGATAATAGGAATGTAACCTGTTTTGCTACCTCTTCTGGTGTTCCCATCCGTCCCATTGCTGTATTACGGATGGTTGCTTCCTGTAATTCTGTTTTCATTTCAGCGACCATATCTGTCTTAGTCACACCTGGCGCAACCGCATTTGCCCGGATACCATAAATCCCTAATTCATTCGCCCATTTTCTTGTTGCTCCAAGAATTGCTGCCTTACTGGAAACATACTCAAACTGGGCCGGATCTCCATCAAGTGCTGCTGCTGAACTGATGCTGACAATAGATCCTGCTTTATTTTTGATCATATTCTTTAAAAGGCGTTGCGTAAAAAATACCGGTCCAAAGAAATTCACTTCAAATGTCTTGCGGATTTCTTCCATTGATGTCATCAAAAACAGATTTTTAGCACCTACCATTCCGGCATTGTTTACAATCCCGGAAATCGGAACTTTATACTTTAAAATCTGGGAAGCTGCCTCTTTAATCTGTTTTTCATCACTCAGATCAAAGCAAATCGGATAAATACTGACATTATATTCCTTTGCTATGTTCCGCAGTTCAGCTTCCTTCTCATCACTACATGTACGCATACATGCGAACACATTTGCACCATTTGCTGCACATTCTTTTAAAATGGCAGCTCCAATTCCACGACTACTGCCCGTAATAACAATATTTTTATCTCTCAGCATATACATTCATTACTCTTTCTGCAATTTTTCCCGGTGTCAGTCCACATTCCTCTAACAGATATCCATAACTTCCCGGATGAGGATAAAAATCTTCGATTCCTATAATAAGCTGTCTAGGTCTTTGTGCACTGCATGCATAATATTCTGCCACTGCACTTCCTAATCCACCAATGACAGTATGCTCCTCTACGGTAACAACAAGTTCATATTCTTTCAACGCATCTAACCTCTCAGTATCCAGAGGCTTTACCGTATGCATATCAATCACTGTGCAGTCAATTCCATGATCTTTCAGAATTTCTGCTGCCTGTAATGTCTGTGAAACAATAGATCCTGTTGCTGCCAGTGCCACTTTTTCCCCTTGTTGAAGTATAATAGATTTTCCGATCTCATAGTGGAAATCTTCCCCATAAATGATATCCGATCCACCGGATAAGCGGATATAAACAGGACCATTATACCGCCTGGCTGCCTCAATACATTTCACAATCTGTAACCCATCCGATGGACAAAGGATTGTCATTCCCGGTATCGTACGCATTACTGCTATATCCTCTAATCCAAAATGCGAAGATCCAAGCGTATTCATCGCCAGTCCGCTTCCAATTCCAACCGCCTTCACATTTAAGTGCATATATCCCATATTCATTCGGATCTGTTCACTGGCTCTCATCGAAATAAACGGAGCAAAAGAGGTCGCAAATACCGGTGTTCCATCTTTTGCCAGACCAGACGCAACACCAATCAGATTCTGTTCTGCAATTCCAACATTCACAAATGCTTCCGGGTACTTTGTATAGAATCTGGCAAGTCCGGATGAACTTCCGAGATCTGCTGACATTACAAAGAAATCCGGTTCTTCTTCATATAATTTTAAAATTCCCATTCCGAAGGCAGCTCTTGATCCCATCGTTGCCCATCTTTTGATTTCTGATTTTTTTATCTCCATATACTTATTCTTCCAATTCTTTCATTGCCTGTTCGTAATACTTTTGTGTCAAACGATTATGATGCCAGCTATTGTCGTTTTCCATAAAAGAGATTCCGCATCCCTTAACTGTATTTGCTACGATTGCTCTTGGCTTATCCTCGATGTGCGGCGTATGCAGAGCCTGTACAATCTCTGGAATATGATTTCCATTTATCTCTATCACATCAAAGCCAAATGCCGCAAAACGTTCCTTATAATTCGGGTAATACAGAATCTGTTCACTTGCGCCATCGTTCTGAAACTTATTATCATCCAGAATCACCGTTAAATTATCTAACTGAAACTGTGATGCGGATGCAATGGCTTCCCACACCAGTCCTTCATCACTTTCTCCATTTCCAACAATCGTAAAAATCTGATCTGTTCTTTGCTTACGCTTAGAAGAAAGTGCCATACCAACTGCCATGGAAATCCCCTGTCCAAGACTTCCGTTGGAAGATTCGATTCCTATTTCCGGTTCCATTACCGGATGGGCACATAAGTTACTGCCATCTGCCAGATACGTATGTAAACGTTCCTCACAAATCATCCCCTTTTCTCCCAATGTTGCAAATAAAGCCAGTGCTCCATGTCCCTTACTAAGAATAAACTTGTCACGTTCGTCATAAGAACCACCTGCATTGCGTAAGACATCCCCATACAAAACAGCAAGTATATCCACCATAGACAATGCACCACCTAAATGAGCATTGCAGTTACACTCATATGCCATTTTTATAATTCTCTTTCGTATTGCTAAAGCAAACACTTCTAATTCTTTATCTGTCATTCTTATAGTCCTTTATCTTGGTTTATATCTATTTAGTACATCAGGAATTGCAACCACCAGCTTTGCCGAGCATGCTGCTTCTCCATCTACAAAACTTTCCACATGACCCTTCGCCACTCCTCTGTTAAAGGAATCCAACGTCGCATAAATATCCAGACGATCCCCCGGTACAATCTTTCTCTTAAATTTTGTCTTATCAATATTAACAAACGCTGTCTTCATTCCCTGATATTCTTCTACACATAGGAATGTCATTAGAAAAGTCTGTGCCAGAGCCTCTACCTGAACAAATCCCGGAACATTTGGTTCATCATCAAAATGAGCCGGAAAAAACCACTCGTTATACGAAAAATTCTTGATTGCATGTGCACGTTCCATCGGAACAGCTTCTTCTACCCTATCAATAAACAATAATGGATATCTGTTTCTCTGACACTTCTGGATACCCATCGTGTCAAATTTTAATATTTCTTTTTCCACTGGCGATCTCCTCCCTTTTGTATCCTTGTTATTTAAAAACTCTTTTTTGCTCGTTCTTTTTCATGATTCTTGCCGGATTCCCAACTGCAACCACTTCATCCGGCAGATCCTTAAAAACAATGGCACCGGCAGATATGATCACATCATCCCCAATCTGAATATGATCGGTTGTTCCAGATAAAAATCCCATAAATACTCTGTCACCGATCACATCAGCACCACCAATCTGACAATTTGAACCAATGATCGTATGTTTCCCGATCTGAATATCATGACCGATTACCGCATGAGCCTGGACATAGGAATTATCTTCTATTGTTACATTGCTAGTAATCGTAGCACCTTCACAGATTACAACACCTTCTCCGATAGAGGTTGTCTCATCCAGATAAATGCCAGGATGAATCAGTGAAACCAGTTTTATATCATGTTCTTTCACTTTCTGATACATCATTTCTCTGACTGCCGGCTCACCAACCGCTATGACAATCTCAAGGTCTTTCTTGGTATAGGTCTTTAAAAGTTCTTCAAACTTATACACACGCCTTCCCTGAAGTTCGGAAATATCATTCACATCATCGATATATACAATCTCATCCCAACGTCCATCCACACTATTTATCTTTTTAGCAATTATATGTACTTCCTGTGCCAAACCATGTGCACCATAAATACCTAAAACCATTTATTTTTCCTCTTTACTGAGCCGATATGGTGAGTAATACCGTGCTTCTCCATTTGTATGAAGTACGCGTTCTATACTCTCCTGATTAATCGGTTGTGCCGCAATTACATAAAAATCGTTATTTCCCTTCGTCTCACTGACATACCTGACCATATATCCATCAAAGGTATCTGCCTTACTATATCCATCAGAAACTACAAAACCCTTGACCGGTATATTTCCCTGTTCCAGACTCTGCTTACAAATAGCAGCTAATGTGCTCGTCCCATAGATCCATACCGCTTCATCTCTATCCAGCAGCTTTTTCACATCCTCAATCCATTGTCCACCGGATAACATCCGGTAAAATATATCCAACTTATTTTGCAGCCACGCCGGCTCTACTTGTTCTCTACAATCATACGTTGCTGCTGCCATACCAAGAATATCAGAATCAATTTTCATGGAATAGATATCATCAAATTTGTGATCCAGATACTCACTAAACCGTTGATAGAATACACACATTTTTACAATATAGTCCACATACTTGTCCATGTTATCGCGGATACTTTTCATAAATGATCCCCGTGTCATATAACGATATACCGACATCGGCCTTTCATCATAATAGACCGCTCCTTTATTTGCCACAATCTGGCGAATTGGATAATCACCTACTCCAGCCTCAATTACAAATTCCGGCAAATCTTTACGAAGATATTCTAAAACAAAAAAAAATGATCCTGTCGCAGGGAACTTAGATCCAAGTCCACATAACACCTGTTCTCGCTGTGAATAGTAACCACTCTGTGAAAAAGTATTTAATAATACCTTGCTTCCAGTCTGCACATCCAGTTTCCATGCATTATGCATATATAAAGAACACTCTGGATGCGACTCCATATAATCATATTGCCGCTGTAACTTATCCGGATCAGACCAGTAATCATCGCCTTCTAACATCGCGCAATATTTTCCCCTGCACATATATAACTGACAGTTCCATATCGGATGTAAATTCCCTTGACTAAACTGATTTTCTGTTTGATACATGCATCGAATAATAACTGGATATCGTGCCTCATATTCCCTGATAATTTCTGTTGTTCCATCCGTTGATGCATCATCATGGATCACAATTTCATAAGGAAATGTCACCTTCTGCATAAGAATGCTGTCAAGTGTCTGTGCTATATATTCCCTGTGATTATAGACAGGAACAAATACCGATACTTCTACTTTCTTTTGATCTTCCATAAATTTTCTACTCCATATATGCAATCGTATCGCATTCCTATGTATCTGCTTAATTATATAATTCCTGAATCATCTGTGCAATACTCATGATCATCTCATCCTCCAGTTCCGGGTATAATGGCAGAACTAAGACTCTCGAAGATATGTCTCTTGCGACATCTAATGGGCATGTCTGATACTGTGATCCGAAGCAGTCAGCATCTGCCGTTAATGGATAAAAATACTTCCTGCTATAGACATTCTTCTGATGTAATGCATCATATATTTCATCCCTCTTTTCTGCTGTCGAAAGCACAACCGGATAATACGCATAATTATACTTCACATCTGGGTGATCAAATTCCGGTGTTCTTACATAAGAGACCTCTTTCAGCTGCTCATTATATAACTGAACCTTTTTCTTCCGGATCTGAATGTTCTGTGCAACATATTTCAAATTACATAACCCCATAATGGCAGCAAATTCATTCATTTTGGCATTGGCTCCAATATCTGAAATTACATTTTCATTTTGAATGCCGAAATTCTTCAGATTATATAGCTTCTCATATAACTCCCTGCTTTTTGATGCAACAGCACCACCTTCTATTGTATTGTATACTTTTGTTGCATGAAAGCTAAAAACGGAAGCATCTCCAAAGCTGCCAATCCCATGTCCCAGATATGTTTCTCCAAAAGCATGTGCTGCATCATAGATTACGCGTAATCCGTACTTTTGTGCGATCTGTTCAATCGCCTCTACATTACACACATTTCCATACACATGTACTGGAATAATCGCTACCGTTCTATCTGTAATCAGTGATTCTATCTTCGTCTCATCTATTGTGAAATCTGTTGGCTTAATATCGCAGAATACAGGTTTTAATCCATTTCTTATAATAGCATGTGTAGTAGATACAAATGTAAATGGTGTCGTGATCACTTCACTACCTGCCGGAAACTGCATCGCCTGAATCGTCATTTCCAATGACATATGTCCATTGACCAGCAAAGATAATTGTTCCACCTGCAAATAGTCACTCAGCTCTTTTTCCAATTCCTGATGATACTGTCCCATATTCGTCAGCCAATGTGTATCCCACAATGGTTTGATCATTTCTGCAAATTCTTCATATGGCGGCATAGATGTTCTTGTCACAAAAATCTTCTGTTCTTTCTTCACTCTTGTTTTCTTTACCCCCACTATAGTTCTTTATAATACTTTTCCAATTCTCTGTACAAAGTTTTTCCTGCGTCATTTTTCGGTATCTGATCAATCGTGATCGTCTGAAATGCTGCCGGATTCAGCCTGGTCTTTTCTGCTACAAAGTTTTTAATATCCTTGGCTTTACTTTCCTCTGTAAGAAAAATATATAAATGGTCATCGACACCTGCCGATGCACAATCTATCTCATCAAAAGCGCCTTTGATCAGCCGGTCGACTTCATCTAAATTGACTCTGTTACCATAAATCTTTAAAAAACGTTTTTTTCTGCCTACAATATAAAAATAACCATCTTCATCATACTGTGCCATATCACCTGTGTGCAGAATGCCATTCCGTTCATCTCCAAGCAAAAGATCGTCTCCACACTCCGCATAGCCTAAGGTTACGTTATCTCCTTCATATACCAGCTCACCCGTTTTATATGCTTCCTGAATTGGTGAACCATCCACATCAATCAGGGTAAAACTTCCCCCTGGAATTGCAATCCCCATGGAACCACATTTTTCAACTGCCTTTTCTGCCGGCAGATAACCCATTCGCGCCGTTGCTTCACACTGGCCATACATCACGACAAACCTTTTTCCATTCTCTGCCGCATACTCCGCAAATTTCGCATGTAATTCGGTAGTCAGCTTTCCACCTGCCTGTGTCATTGTCCGAAGTGATGGAAGTTCCATCCGTGTAAAACGAAGCTTATCTAAGATCTCATAAGTATATGGCACACCTCCGAATGAAGTTGCATTCTGTTCTTTAAAAAACGTCCAGAATTCCTTCTGCATCAGAGACTTATCTGTCACAAGAAGGGTGGCTCCCACCAGCAGATGACTATTGATAATAGACAATCCATAGGTATAATTCATTGGTAATGTCGTAATCGGCCGCTCTGTCTGATCCAGTTCTAAATATGATACAATGGATTTTGCATTCGACAAAATATTTGCATAACTCTGACGTACAAACTTTGGACTTCCTGTTGATCCCGAAGTTGTCAGTAGTAATCCCAGATTCTCATAGAGCGGATATTCTGTTTCATATCCGGTCTTTAGCAACGTATAATCATATTCAGAACATACAATTTCCAGACTAGAAAATATATCTTCAGATACTCGTTCCGATGGTATCCATAAATATGCCGGCTGATAAATAGCCAGAATGTTTGCCAGTAATCCGTGCTCTAATTGTGCATTTAATAGCATTGGAACAAGCCGTATATTCAAAAATACGATATATCCAGTCACAGATCCTACGCTGTTACGGCACAGTGACACCACCAATGCACGTTTTGTCACTTTTTTCTTCATCCGTTGCTGCATATCCAACAATTCGCGATATGTTACCTGTGTTCCCTGATCATCAATGATTGCTGTCTGATCTTCATATTTTTTTAAATCCCACATAAGCACCTCTTATCTGACTGCAATTACTCTCGTCATACTATTTATCAAATGATAACCATCCCATACCAAATCAAAATCCATGGTATGTCCAATTGTCACAACCCTGTCTACACCCTTTAATCCGGACATGAGTAGTGGCTTCCATGCTTCCCTGTTTCCAATATACCCTAATGTCTGACAATGCGTATCGTTGCAAAACTCTCTTAAGGATAAAAGATCTGTGGCGTCATACTCATAAAAGCAGCCGCTATTACCTCGATATCGCATAAGTTCCGGCGTAAGTTTGTCAACTTTCAATCGAACCAGAAGATAATCCTCCTGTGGCATCACTTGTATCTTTCCGACATTTTCAGTTTCATCCACGGATGCAGCTTTACATATTGTCACCAGCTTATCCACACTTGTTACTGCCTGCATATGATACTTCTCTTTTGCCAGTCCATATAATGCCTTCCAGAATCTTTCTTTTGCATCCTCCTTTTTTTCCCCATACCATACGACCACACGCGGACTCGTACACGCATTCTGATCTGACAAATACGTGTCATTATAAAAATCCCGTGCCACCCTGTCCGCATCCATACATGATAAATAATAGTCCGCATCAATTACCGCAAGTGAATACCTATCTGCAAATGTGATCTCCGTTGCACGCGCTGGCAGCCTGCTTTTCCGAAGCTCCGCAATCGTCGCATCACCACCCCAGACTATGCGAACATCGCACATAGACGATAATAAGGCATTTACATCCTGATTCCGCTCATACCTTATCAATGCGATATAAGATTGCATATCTTCATGTCTGGCTAATACTCTTTTTACACTTTCCGCTATTAGATCTATCTGCGGAAAATTCTTCGATGGTACACGTACCACATTGGCATTTCCGGCCAGCAATCCAGTAAACAATGAATATGCAAAATTAACCGGCACATTCGATGGTGCAATATGAAACGCCATACCTTTTCCAATCCTGATCGTTTCACTATCTTCTATCAGATATTTTTTCTTTAATTCATGTAACGACGATTTTCTTAACCAGAACCCAAGCGTAACAATATCCGGATATAATCTGCACTTTTTGTCTGTCATCAATTCCTTTGACAAATCTTCTAAAAAGGCAAGTACTTCTGCTGCAAATGGCTGCATCGGTGTCACCTGTGTCATCTTCTGTATCATCGCCGGATTTCCAACCAGAAAGGATATCTTCTGATAGGTCTGTATGTCCTGTATATCCGCCAATGCCTTCTGCCTGATACTCTGATCAACAGCGTAGGTATCACTGCATCCCCGGATTTCTGCATCTTTAATTCTTCCAAATACTTTAAAATACTTTCCTTTTCTTCCACATGGGCAATCGTCCTCGCCAAGAATCATTCCCTCATCTTCGGTCAGCAGAGAATGTCCCGGATAAGATTCCGGTATAACTGATACAACCTGTATCAGTCCTTTTTCCCCATTCGGGCATATAGAAAAGTCTAATGGATTGCGAATGATCACATCAGAAAAATTACTTGCATGAAGATGCCCACACGCACACTGCATATAGATGCAGCCGGTCTGTTCTACCATTCCGTAATAATCATGGATATCCGACAGACCACATATTTCCTTCATACGATTCTGAAACTCTTCCGCTGAAACAGCTTCGGATGCAAGCTTCTTCCAGCCACCGCCATGGATCAGAACTGCATTCGACAGGTTAATCTGTTCTCCCATTTCTTGTTTAAGGCGTACAAGTTCCTGATAAAAATACTTCCAGATCATAAATGTAAATCCAAACAGCAGTATTTTCCGATCCTTATATTTTTCCAAAAAAGCTTTTAGTTCTGACAGATTCAGATGCATATCATCATCAAGTGCATACATTCTCTTTGATCCAAAAATTGAAAATCCAAGAATTCCGGCTCCACGGGCAGAAAACATCTTCCGATCCTTCACTACCGAAGGACAATCAATGATAATCATTGGCATGCGGGAAGATCCTGTGAAATCCGATACAATCTTAACCAATGCTTTTTGTTGATTTGCTGCTGTCATTTTATCCAGATATATTTTTGAAACAGGCTGTCCAGTTGTCCCAGATGAAGTCATAGTCTTGATCACCGCATCATCTGAAATGCTTTTAAGGGATCTTTCCTTAAAAATACGGACGGGAAGAAATGGAAGATCTTCATAGGAATTCACTTGTTCTTCCTGATAATCAAATGTGTCCATTATATTTTTATATTCTACACAATGTTCCATATGATAATTAGTTAAATACTTCAACCTTGATGTAAGCAACGCCCTTTTTTGCTGCTTATCACATCCGTATGGTTCATCTAACCATGCTATTTCATCCTTCATCGTCTGCTCCATTATATTAAAATTTTTGTCTACTGATATACATCCCATGATTTATGAAAATCAATCACCCGCCGGATGCCTTCCTCAAATTCAACCTGCGGCTTTCATCCGGTTTTCCAAGTCCTTCCCTGACATTCTTTCCCAGTTAATCACACATGATTTTTATGTATTCTTTTGATTTTATACTGCATTTACTGTTCCTCAGCTATTGCATATAATACCGTCTCCCACATGCGTGAGGTATACTGCCTTATACAAAACTTATATTCTGGTACCAATCGCATGATATATGATGGAATTTCTATCACATCCATCGGTTTATGATAAATACAAATTGCAAGCTTTGGCTTGTGTCTCTTGATGGTCTTCTCCGCTCCCTCTAATGCCTTTAACTCGCTTCCCTCAATATCCATTTTAATAAATGTAACCTGTTCCTCACCAACTATAGAATCAATATCATATCCTTGAATCACTAATGATCCATTTTCTGTGATGCAAGTACTTGATCCATTTTCCACCAGATGTATCTGCTCATTTTTATTCCATGTTGCACCATTTATAACATGGACATCATGTAACCCTTTTGTCATAATATCTGTTTTCATATCCTCATACGACTTAGTTATTGGTTCAAATGCATATACTTTCCTATACTTGCTATTTGTCCATTTACAAAAATCAAATATATTTTCTCCTTTAAAAGCTCCTGCATCCACAAAGATCTCATCATTCTGTGGTGAAAATACATCAAAATATTGCCATCCTCTTGTTCCGAACAGATCGATATGTTTGTACTTCAAAATATTTTGTTCTGAAATACCACTTACAAGTAACTGTTCATACATCTCATCCTGGTATTTATAAGAACCAATTATAATGATACTATCCTTCCAATCCCTTTTTACCAGATCACTAACTGTCAATACCTCTAAGCCATCAAATTCACCCATATGATAATTATCACAAAAGTAATCTGTCTTATATCCCATACACTGCAACTGACCTTTTAACATACTTCCCAGATAACCACACCCAAAAATTATAATCTTCTTATATATCCTGGTTTCCAGTTCCCTCTTTAGATCTTCTGCACTATACCAGTCCTGATATATTTTTCCTATACGTGATATATACCTGTCTTCATCCCGCTCTAACAAATATGCAATCCTTGCTTCATATAAAGCTCTCGACTCATCATCCTGCAAGCATTTATAAATCTCATTTATTGTTGAAATATAATTATTTATCTCCATATTCACTTCTCCCATTATCACGATATCGATATTTCTGAATGTTATTTATAAACATCCCATGACTTATGAAAGTCGATCACCCGCCGGATGCCTTCCTCAAATTCAACCTGCGGCTTCCATCCGGTATCTGCTATCAGATTACTGCTGTCCGCTTCCAGATACATGATCTGATCCGGGCTGTATGGTATCTTTCCGAGTCCTTCTCTGATATCCTCGCCCAGTTGATCACACATGATCTTAATGTATTCTTTTAAAGGTCTGGCTTTTCCACTGCCAATCGGATAAATCGCATGATTTCGTCCATATTTTGCAATCAGATATAAGGCATTTGCAATATCATCCATATACACAAAGTCCCATATCTGTTCCCCCTTTGAGAATGCTAAAGGGCGATGATGAAGACTATTGACAATATTTGCAATCAAAACCGATCCATCATTATCGTACTTTCCATATCCGCTTAATACACGTGGCCAGATATGCCTCATGCCATATTTATCACATAACATTCTCGTAGTATGACAGGAGCAAAGTTTCATAATCCCGTACGCACTTTCCGGTTCACAAAACATATCCCCGGTAAGCGGTTCCTCTTTTCGTCCATATTCCGCCTGGCTTCCTACGCCAATAAATGTGTGACAGCCAAATTTATGTGCTGCCTCTACTGCATAACTTGAATACCGGACATTTTTACTCTGTTCCTCGATATTATTACGAACAGTTTTTCCTGTATTTGCCCAGCCCAGATGAAAGAATACATCATAATCATTTTCTTCCGGTTCATAGTCCTTCAACTGTTCCAGTGTGTAGTGCTCGATATGTAGATGTTCATGCTCCGGTACAAATGCGGATCGAAAAGAATGTTCTCTCTGAAACAAAAAAACTTCCACATGTTCCTCTAATAATTTCTGGATCAGGGCAAGCCCGATCGGACCACTGCCACCAGTCATGACAACTTTTTTGATTTCATTCCCTTTACGTTCCATCTTCATTCTATCCTATACTGCATACAATACCGTTTCATGCTGACTATATGTATAATGGCGCATATAAAACTGATATTCTGGTACCAGTTGTGCTAAATACTCAACAATACTTACCGGATCTTCACATTTATGATATACACAAATAGCTAATTTCGGTTTGTATGTCTCTATCAATCCTTTTACACCCATTAATGCATCCAACTCAAATCCTTCAATATCCATTCTACGTCAAAATATGCATCATGGTCAACCGGAATCTTCATAAAATCATACCAATCTCCATTCCGCAGAAATTCCATTCGTCTTCGAAAAACTTCACATGACTTTTCATCTGAAAGCTTTTCTTCTACTGCACGGATTCTGTTCTCCGCATATTCTGTTCCAATCCATTCATAGCTGGTCTCCAATGGTGTTATGTTCTATCTTCGTTTTATATTCATGCAGTGTGAGCACCTGTTCCACCATTCCTTCCCAATCCGGAATGTCAAACAACGTACCTCCGCTAGCTTTAACTTGCTGGCTGATGCTCTGTCTGCATGTATCACTACAAACTATAAATATGCTATCCGAGAAATCTCCAATTCGTTTTGCATTATATACCGGTATTTTTTCAATATACCTTTCTTCTTTGCAATGGTTATCCAAAATTGCCCGGATATTTGCCTTTATACCCATTTCTTTGAATGCCAGTACCATCATATGTGTTCTTTCACCAGCCGCAAACAGCACCACATCTTTGCCATCTAATTTCTTATAACATTCATAGAATTTTTCCTTACATTGTTTTATAAATCTTTGCATTCAAAATCTGACGCCCTCTTACTTTCTCTCATTTATCTGTAATTCACCGACATCTCCCCATAGACACGCCATTCTACTTCATCTCATACAACGGAATCAACATATCCTGTTCAAACTCTTCCTGCTCCAAAGGCGGATTCATATATTCCAGTGGAAGTGATTCCATCTGTCCATCCGACCGCTTATAGGACACCTGTTTTGGAAAAGCACTCAGATCAATTGGAATCATCACTTCGCAAATCACCGGTCCATCATAATCCAGCGTTTCCTTTACACGTTCCTGTAGTTCTTCATTCGAATGAATCTGTACCGTTTTTAATCCATACGCCCCTGCCACAGCCGATATCGGTGAAAGTGTCAGATGGGAATCCGCATCACAGGCCACATAATGTCCCTGAAAAATATTTTTCTGTGTTGCGTGAATCTGCGCATATCCCTGATTGTTCAACACAAAAATCTTGATTGGAAGATTCAATCGGTGTATTGTTTCCAGTTCCTGAATATTCATCTGAAAACCACCATCTCCATTGACACATACCGTTCTTCTTCTGTCACCTGCCAGACAGGCTCCAATTGTTGCAGGCACACCAAATCCCATTGACGCAAGACCTTTGGTACAAAATACACGCTGTCCCTTTTTTACGCGAAATGTCTGCATCGACACATCAATACACGTTCCCGAACTTCCGGACACATAAATATCGTCTGCAGTCATCTGCTCTGTGATCTCATCCAGTAGTGCATATGTATTAACCAACTCTTTTTGTGTCCTTGCTTTCTCTGTGACAATTGGATACTTCGCTTTCATTTCTTTTGCATAGTGGATCCATGGAGTATAATCTTTTTTCTGAATCTCATCTTTATGTTCCAGCAAAAGCTGCATGAATTCTTTTGCGTCCGCCTCGATTGCAAGCTGCGGTCTGACATTGATTTTATGTAACTCATTTTCATCAATATCTACCATCACTTTATAAGCAGCTCTCGCAAATCCATCAAAATTGTAACCGGTCTGCAATAAATTCATCCGCGCACCAATGGATAAAAAGAAATCGGAATTCTGCTGTACAAAATTTGCATACCGCTGTCCCATTCCACCAGGTCTTCCGAAAAACAGCGGATGTTCTTCTTCTATCAGATCAATTCCATTCCAGGTTGTAAGAACCGGAATCTGCAAAGTCTCTACCAGTTTTTCAAATTCGTCCCGTCCTTCTGAAAGACGGATGCCATTTCCCGCCAGCAAAACAGGACGTCGTGCCTGATTCAATTGTGCGATTGTCTCCATTACCTGTTGTTCCAGCTGTTTTCTCTTTTCATTTTTTTCTTGTTCTGAAATTTCTGCCGGTTTCCAGCCTCTTAAGGTTGTTTCCTCTATCATGGATGCCTGTACATCCAACGGAATATCCAGCCAGACCGGTCCCTTTCTTCCATGTACAGCTCCATACAACGCACGATCCAGATGATACTTGATATCCTGTGGTTCTGTTACAAGCGCTGCATATTTTGTCACCGGTTTTACCATGGAAATGATATCTACTTCCTGCATGCCCTGCTGACGAATTCCCTGTCCGTTCACCATATCCGCGCGTTTAACCTGTCCGGACAATACAATCATAGGAGTTGATTCGATATATGCTGCAGTCACACCTGTCAGAGCATTGGTGCCTCCCGGTCCCGTTGTCACCATAAGCAGACCCGGTTTATTTGTGACTCTTGCATATGCTTCTGCCGCAATGGAGCATGCCTGTTCATGAAGACATACCACATATTGGATTTTTTTGCTGTTTCCAAGAGAGTCATTTAAGTGCATGGCACCACCTCCTGGAAGCATGAACATATGAGGCACTCCCAGTTGTTCTAAATATTGAATTACATAATCTGATACTTTAATCAATTATCTTTTCTCCATCCAACTATTCTTGTATATTAATATTAATCTTCATCATTTTCAGATTCTTTTTCCCGATATTCTAGTTGATTTGCATACAAATTTTCACATTCATGCTTAATAACATTTAATAACTTGCGTTTTTGTTCATCTTCAAATGCAAATTGATCCACGACTTCTATTGTTAAACTTGCGAATTGATCAATCACATTCAAATATTCCTGCTTCTTATATCCACGCTCTCTTACAAAGTCTAATAAATAACTAAGTTTATGGATTATTATTTCCATTCCTTTTCCTATACCTATCAGATCATTTTTAAAAAAGATTTTTAAAAATTCTACCTGTCCGTAAAATTGTTGAAATCTACTTTCATAAGAAGCATACGAAGGCACCTTGCTCTCCTCATCAAATACGTCATCCAGTTTCGCCAATCCAAGTTTTTCGTATGTTTCAATTTCTTTATATAATGCTTCTTTTCCCTCTACAATTAATTGTACCGGTTCTTGCAAACTATTCCCCATCTTGCTCAGGCCAGCACACCACCATTCATGAGGATAATGTCGATAAAAAATATTGTCCTGATATTTTTCATAGTTTAAAACATTTAAAGATAAAAATGCCTCTCTTTTTATAATCAAACCAGATATATAATTCTGTCTTAAAAACGTTTTTTCAAATGCATCCAGTCCCTTTTTTCCTTCTTCCCTGTCAACAATAAAAAAATACTGTGAAAATGTTTTCGCTCTAATCTGGCTTAAATTTTTATTCTCAGATAATATTTTTAAATAGTGTTCCAATGCCCCAATCTCTATATCATCTTCATCTGACACTAACAGCACATACTTTCCATGCGCTTTCTCAATCGTTTTATACCAATTTAAATGTGGCATTATGGTCTCATCAATTCCATAATACTTCAATCTACTATCTGGAAGCTTGCTTGCCTGCTCATACTCCTCCTGATATAATTCGGAACCATTTTTAGATACTACAAACTCCACTTCCGCATCGTATGGCATTTTTATTAAATGCTCAAGTCTCTTTAAAAGTAAATTTCCCCTATTATGTGTTGGAATCCCAATTGTCAATAATACATTAGAATTGTTGCGCCCTTCCGGAGTCAGTCTGTATTCATGCTCTGTTTCAATAATTTTTCCAAGCAGATCGGTATCCTCCTGTCTTTCTGTAAATACCAACCGTGGCAAGTATTCTGCCGTATTTCTGTGGAAATATTGTTGGAATTCTTCCTCGCAGGAAAATATTTTAAAATTGTCCCTATAAGATTCCCATTCCGGAATCTTCCAAAAAGATAATGCTCTTCTAACATCATTTACAATTGCATACACTTTGCGTCCCGTTTCCGCTACTTTTAAAAATACACCTATTTTTCGGTAATCCCAATCAAACTTTATTAAGACATCACTGAATTCATTTTTTCCAAATAAGCTTTGTATATCAAAATCTTCAAATTCACTCATAGATATTTTTCCATTAAAGTTTTGTTTTTCTTTATCAAAAAGAAAATACTCACCCTCTCTGTATGGAATAAAATCTATTAAACAATCCTCATATGCATATTTATACGAATTTTTTTCAGTATATTTTTGAAAAGAATTACGAAACTCTTCTTCGTTTCCAGCAATATAGCAATTATAAATATTTTCCAATATCCATTCTTTGCAATCTTCTTTTTCATAAGATAATATTAATAACTCCAATGCCTTATCATAATTTTTTTGTTCAAAATTCTCTATCGCTAAATTCAGTATATTATTTTCCAATTATTTTTCTTTTCCTTTCTCTCTTTCCTGTAACTTTTTCACATATGCCCCAATCGTTTCCTCTTCAATTTTTTTTATTTCACCGGCTCCTATGGCCACTCCATACATCATCGCTTTTCCCTGCTCCGAAATATAAGAAAATTCATCCTTCATGGTATCCTGCGTTTGATAAACTAATGGTCTCAACGAATATTCCATACCTTTTAAGCTATCAATTACTGTTTCTGCCATATAATCCTGTTCCATATAATGATTAATCTTTTTTATCCGTTTATATAACTTCAATACCTGATTATCATTAATATTGGATTTTTTACCCATTGATTCCAGTTTTTCGTAATACCTCAAACCTTCCTTTGCCTTTTTTTCTACTTCATTTAGTTTTTTAGGAATTCCTTCTATGAATTTTACGGCAATTTCTTTATTTTCCCCATCAAATAATTTTTCTGAATGATCAATATGCCATTTTACATTAAATTCTTTCTTACAGTATTTTTTTATTGCGCTTTTTAAAGTCATAACCTTTGATCCATGAATCAAAGCTCCCCCTTCTGTAGCATCAATCGTAGTAATATTTTTCCATTCTTTAATGCGCGTTTCAAACCAATCCAAGTATAATTTAAAATCTGAACGTGTTAAAACCTTCCCACCTCCAACAGCATCAACTTCAAAATAATCAGAATTTTTTACATCGATCTCCTCCATTTTATCTTGAAACGTTCCATCTGCATGAGTTTTATTTCCAGTCAATGCCAAATCCTGACCTATCAAAATAATAATTTCAGACCCCATATTAATTCCCAATGAATAAGCTGTATTTGCTACCGATCCGCCTGTCGGAATATTAGGTAGCGTACAATCTTTATTTTTTGCCCGGCTTAACTCATACAATATCTCATCTTCCATTTTGGAGCCGCTATAATAAAAGAACTTTTTTCCCTTATGCAGTTCCATTGGTTCTACCGATACCTGCGTCATTGTTACCATTGCAGTTTTAGATATATCTTTATGTTCAAACAGTTTCCCGGGTTTTAATCCATCCACAATCACAAACAAATCCGGAATTATCCCCGCATTTAATAACGGTTTCATTGCTGTATCTGTTGCTATGATACAAGCTTTCCCTTTTGCAAGCTTCAAATCCTGTATATTTTTATTTAAAGACGGACCTGCTGATACTATAATAACTGGAAAATCTTTCGGCAATATATTCTTTAATTCCTGTACCCCATATCCTTCACACAAATATGGAAAATTTTTAAATAAATTTGTTGCTGTAACATTTGTATAACGAACTTGTGTATTCCAACTCACTTCTATATCAAAAACATGTTTTCTCAGTTTCTTTACAAACTCTTCTACCTTTTCAGGAAAAAGTTTCTTATAATTGCCAGATAAGTATGTTTTTAAAAGCACCATATTGTCATAAGAAATAAATAAATCAAAATAGTCCTGTATTTCTATATCGTTTAATTCATCTACAATAATGCCCACAGGAATATCTTTTTTAAATAAAAATGCAAGATCAACTTCTTCCATTTCTCTTCGAAAAAGTTCAAACGAAGGTTCATATATTAAAATATTGCATGTTTTCGGTGCGCAATCTATGATTTTTTTAATGTGAACTGCATTTGATATCCCAATAATCACAATTGGTGTATAATCCTTCAATTCATTTTTTTTAATCCAGTTTGCGCCCACCTCATCTGGCGCGTATTTTCCATTCAAATAAAGAATCTTTCCATTGTCATTTACCTTTAAAATTGTATTTCCAAAATAACTGTTTTCTGCAAGCACATCAAAATTACGTTTTTTTCGTTTTACACTCGCTAATTTTTCCGCCCACATCGGAAATTTATTTTTAAGTGCCTCCATGTTTTTTTCATATATTTCTCTATTCATCTATATTTTCACCCTGTAATTTATCATTTACGTAGTTTAATATTTCAAGCCATCCATATTGTAATGTATCCAATAAAATTACATCATCCTGACGTTCAATTCCATCTATTAAATCATGTAATACCTGCACCAGAAACTCCTCATTTATAGAAATCTTAGCCTCGTAAAGTATACATGTAACTATCTCATTCATCATCGGAAGATACTGTTTTAACTCATCTATATATATTTCTCCGAATTCTATTTTTTGTATAATTGTTTCTACCTTTTCTTTATTACAGCACAGCTTTTCTAATAATTCATGCATATTCGTCCCTCATAATAATTTTTGTATATAGAAAGAAAGAGTTGGCATATGCCAACTCTTTCTTAAAGATTATCCGATTACTGTAATAAGGATAATACTCCCTGTGTGCTCTGATTTGCCTGAGCAAGCATTGACTGACCAGCCTGAGCAAGAATATTGTTCTTGCTGTAGCGAACCATTTCATCAGCCATATCAGTATCACGGATACGAGACTCAGCAGACTGTGTATTCTCTGATACATTATCCAGGTTAGAAATAGTATGCTCTAATCTGTTCTGTAATGCACCTAATGCTGATCTCTGACCAGATACGTTGTTAATAGCATTCTGAACCATATTGATTGTTGCATTTGCATGTGCATATGTATCAACTCTCGGTCCATTAAAGCTTTCTGCAGCTGTTGCATTAACATGGAAAAGAACTGCATCTCTACTTGCAGCCGCTGCTGCACTCGCTCTAACAGCTTGAGAAGTAGCAACAATGTTTCCTGTTACTGTCTTAAATCCAGTTGAAGCTGTATTTTTTGTAATTGTTGCATTTTTAGAAGCAAGTGCTTTAATAGATCCTCTAACAGTAGCTGATGTGCCAAATTTCTTTTTCTCTGTAACATCATTTGTTGCATAGTATTCGCTTGTAGCGATTGTCTTTCCTGAGCTTAATCCAATTGCCTTTGCATTCATTGCTGCAATGTTAATTGTGATCTTCTGTCCGTTGTTTGCTCCAACCTGAAGATTCTTTCCTGTGAAAGTACCATCTAACAGGTTCTGCTTATTGAACTGAGTTGTCTCGGAAATACGGTCGATTTCATCTGTTAATGACTGTAACTCCTGATTGATAGCATCACGGTCGATAGACTGGTTGGTATCATTTGCACCCTGAACTGCAAGCTCATTCATACGCTGTAAGATGCTGTGTGTCTCATTTAATGCACCTTCTGCTGTCTGGATAAGAGATACACCATCAGATGCGTTATCAGATGCCTTGTCAAGACCACGGATCTGGCTTCTCATCTTCTCAGAAATTTTTAATCCGGCAGCATCATCGCCTGCGCGGTTAATCTTGTAACCTGAAGATAACTTCTCAGCTGATTTTGCCTGTAATCCAGATGTTGTTCCTAACTGACGATTTGCATTCATCGCCTGCATATTATGTTGTACTACCATGCCCATAATTGTTTCCTCCTTGAATTAAGTTACAGCTTCCATGCTGTAATTGATATGATATTTAATTGCAAGATTTTTCTCTTTACGGCCGTACGCTCCGGTCAGAGGTTTGTCTTGTGTGGGTAAGCAACGGGTTCTCCTTGCTTACTTGCTATATATATCGGACAAGGACTGAAATACTTTAGTCCCAATTTTAATTTTTTATTTTTTAACCGCTTTTTATAGTGCCACCGGAACTCTTCCTTCCAGTATTGCACGGATCTCATCCAAATTCTTTCCTGTGATGGATGCAATATTTTCTGGGGTCATTCCGCTGTGGTTCATATTGATAATGATTTTTGCCTCCCCTTCCGATTCTCCCAGCTTTCTGGCAGCACTCACTTCACGTTCGATGTCATCCTTCATCAATTCTCTCAACGCATCACACATATTCGCATCCCTCCTTATTTCACGATACAACTCATCATTTGCCTTGACACTTACCTGTAACACAGCCTCAACATTCTGTCGATCACGCGGCGTATTCATTTCTTCCACGTTCCTCAGAAATTCTTCTATATCTTCTTTTTCGCATGGTTTGACAAATTCCCGGATATTTTTCTTCTATTTTATGTCCATACTTCTGCAATGTCAAAAACATTTTCTCTGGTCAGGTTGCTCTGAAAATAGATACTGTCAGTTCATTGATTGGATATCACTTTCTTTGTTTAACTACTTAGCCATCACCTAGATAACAGTTTATTCAATTTCTTATCAAATGTTTTGATATCATATTTCTTTACACAACTATACGCATATAAAATACAGTCCACAAAGTCTAAATTATTTTCCGCATATGCGTCAAGTCCTACCTGAATAACTTCTTTTTCTGCAACTGTCACTTCTGACAAAAATTCCATCAATGCATCCCTAATCTTATTTCCATCAACAGAATATACGCCCTTTAATACATATACAACTTCCGCAATAACCTCAATTGGAACCATTGTAACTTCTGTTTTTATAATACTTTCAGCTTCTCTTGCCATTGCCTCATTATCATTCAGAAGATATCTTAAAATAACGTTTGCATCAAGCACTACCATGCTTTTCTGTCACCGCCTTTTCCCAAGCATATTGTTCTTTCTCTTGTAAGCTGGGATCTGCATATTGAGCCAATATCCCTCTCGCTGATTTTTTTTCATCTTTTGAATCTGATTCATCCATAAATTCGTCCAAAACTGTTATAATCAATTTTTGATTTTTCTTTGCATGAATTTTTTCTAAAGTTCGAACCATGTTTCCGTCATAGTATCCCTGCAAAGCCAACATACCAGTCACCTCCCCTTCTTAATTCCATACCTCTGCACGTTCAAGTATAAATTTCTTCTTTTAATTTACCCCAACACCGGAACTTTTCCTTCCAGTATTGCATGGATCTCATCCAGATCCTTGCCTGTGATGGATGCAATGTTTTCCGGCGACATTCCGCTGTGGTTCATTTTAAGAATAATTTTTGCTTCTCCTACAACTTCTCCCATTGCTTTACCTTCCGATTCTCCCAGTTTTCTGGCATCTTCCAGATCATCCTTCATCAGTTCTCTCAACGCATCACACATATTCGCATCCCTCCTTATTTCACGATATAACTCATCATTTGCTTTAACACTTACCTGTAACACAGCCTCAACATTCTGCCGATCACGCGGTGTGTTCATTTCTTCTGCTTTTCTCAGGAATTCTTCCACATCTTCTTTCTTTGCATGATTTGACAAAATTCTCAAACTTCGATGCTCTCCCGGCTCTAATTCCTGTGTCACAATAATCTGCGCTGGAAACGGTAAATGTTCTGTCACATAATAAATTCCCGGATATTTTTCTTCTATTTTATGTCCATACTTCTGCAATGTCAAAAACATTTTCTCCGGTCGGGTTGCTCTGAAAATAGATACTGTCAGTTCATTGATTGGAACTGCATCTACACGTTCTCCATAGCCTTTGTACAGACATGCATATCCGACTGTCTTATAAAAATCATCAATAGTCAGTGCATCTTCCGGGCTCTTATACTCGATCACATTATATTTTTTCATGATATGACCGATTTCATTCTTAATTCGTCTGTCACTTTCTTCTTTTATAATAAGAAGATCAATGCGGATTGGTTCTTTGCTCAGATTGTATTCCGGCTTTAACTCCAGCCGTTCAATATCTTCGTGGAATTCGAGCCCCGCGGCAGCGCAAAATGCCGGATGCCACTGGAGCTTATCTGGTGCATTTTTCAAATTGCTTCCTCCTGTTTGTGTGAATCACGATTCCGCAACATCGCAATTTGTTTTCGTGCACAAATGCTTAGTTTTCACCTCTTCCCTTTTCGTTTTTCCCTCTGCAATCTTTTCCTGTCTTTATGATAACCTATTTATTTTTCTCCATCAAGCAGTTTCTTGTATCCCAAACACCCGAAATAATCTCATCGTTACTGTTCGCATCAAATTGCTAACGGAATCAATTATTAAAAAAGTGATGATATATTGTTTTTTCTTATACATCATCACTTCTTTTTACTTTCTTATGTTGTTTTTAGATGCTGCTTATAATAGCGCTGAAACTTTTTCCGGTTCCATTTTTCTATTTTTTCTCCAACCCCGGCCACTTCTGGTCTTTCTCCGAAAGTGTCAGCAACGTTCCATCCGTCATGCAATACCCTTCCGCCGACGGCGTTCCGCGATACTCACCTGTCACATCCGGCCACCGGATGCCGATCGCCGGGTCATTCCATGCCAGACCACCCTCATCGTTCGGATGCCAGAAGTCATTGACTTTGTAACAGAACTCTGCCTCGTCAGACAGGACCAGGAAGCCATGCGCAAAGCCTTCCGGAATCAAAAACTGCTTTTTGTTTTCCTCGGAAAGTTCCACCCCGTACCATTTTCCATAGGTTGCGGAACCTTCGCGAAGATCCACTGCCACATCAAATACGCTTCCGCGCACGGCGCGCACGAGTTTGCACTGCGGATAGTTGATCTGGAAATGCAGTCCGCGCAGTACACCCTTGACGGACATCGACTGGTTATCCTGCACAAACTGGATATCGAATCCGGCTTCTTTCATTTCCCTCTCATTGTATGTCTCCATGAAATATCCGCGGGCATCCCCGTGTACGGCCGGTGTAATCACACACAGCCCTTCGATACCGCCGACATTTTTTTCCACTGTTATCTGTCCCACTGTTTTTTCCTCTTTCATGCTGATTTGTATCTATTCAGAACCCCCTCAGAATAGTTACGCTGATTTTAATATTTCACTCTGCCCTCTGCGACTGCTTTCAAATGCTCTCCATACGGACTCTTTCCGTAGCGTGCGGCCGAGTCCATCAGTTTTTCCTTTGTGATCCACTGATTGATATATGCGATTTCTTCCGGCGCGGAAATGGTCACGCCCTGACGGTGCTCGATCATCTGCACAAATGCCGCCGCATCCAGCAGGCTGTCCATCGTTCCGGTATCAAGCCATGCAAACCCACGTCCGAGCAGCTGCACATTTAAGTTTTTCTGCTGCAGATACAGGTCATTTAAGGTGGTGATCTCCAGTTCGCCACGGGCGGATGGCTGTACCTGTTTTGCCATTTTGCTCACGCCTGCCGGATAGAAATACAGTCCGGTCACGGCATAGTTGCTCTTTGGCTGTGCCGGTTTTTCCTCGATGGATACGGCTTTTCCGTTCGCATCGAAATCCACGACACCGAAACGCTCCGGATCGTTGACATAATAGCCAAAGACGGTTGCCTGTCCTTCTTTAGCGTCCTTTGCAGCATTTCGCAGAATTTTTCCGAATCCGTTTCCGTAGAAAATGTTGTCTCCGAGCACCATGGCACAGGCATCCTCTCCGATAAATTCCTCTCCAAGCAAAAATGCCTGTGCAAGTCCGTCCGGGGACGGCTGCACTTTGTAGGACAGATGAAGCCCGAACTGATTTCCATCCCCCAGAAGTGCCTCAAATCTCGGGGTATCTTCCGGCGTGGAAATAACTAAAATATCACGGATGCCTGCCAGCATCAGTGTAGACAGCGGATAATAAATCATCGGTTTGTCATATACCGGAAGCAATTGTTTACTGGTTACCATCGTCAGCGGATACAGCCGTGTTCCTGCGCCGCCTGCCAATATAATTCCCTTCATCTTAAAGTTCCCCCTGTCTCTTTAATTCCTGCAGATACCGCCCCAGTGCGTCCTGCCAGGTTGGAAGCGGTGTAAATCCATTTTCTTTCAGTTTCTTTTTTTCCAGTCTGCTGTTAAACGGACGCGCTGCCTTTGACAGACCGTATTCCGCGGTTGTCACGGGCTGCACTTCGGTAGAAAGCCCTGCCTGCCGATAAATTTCTTTTGTGAAATCGTACCAGGATATGTAACCACCCTCGTTTGTTACGTGGTAATAACCATATTTTTCGGTTTCCATCATGTCAACAAGCAGTCTTGCCAGATCGTAAGTATAGGTTGGTGTGCCGATCTGGTCATTTACCACGCGCACCTGCGGGTGATTTTTTGCCACTTTTAACATGGTCTTAATAAAATTTTTTCCGTTTAATCCAAATACCCAGGCGATACGAACGATAAAATACTTTTCCAGTGTCTGTGCCACTGCCAACTCGCCCCCCAGTTTGCTCTGTCCGTATACATTGAGCGGTGCATAATCTTTGCAGTCCGGCTCCCACGGTGTTTCGCCCTGTCCGTCAAATACATAGTCTGTGCTGATATAGACCATTTTGGCATCTACTTTTTTTGCCGCTTCCGCAATATGTTTCGTTCCATCTACGTTGATGGCTCTGACTTTTGCCTGATTTTCTTCGTCCTCTGCTGCATCCACAGCGGTCCATGCCGCACAGTGCACGATGGCATCCGGCTGTACTTGCATGATTGTCTGTTCCACTGCTGCCGCATCGGTGATGTCCAGCGGCACATACGATGCACAGGATTCCAGTGTCGGTGCAATATCCGAACCGACTGCCTGATGTCCGCGCTTTGTCAGTTCGTTTACCACATCATGTCCCAGCTGTCCGGCAACGCCTGTCACGAATACTTTCATATTTATAAGCCTTTCTTTCCGTACATTTCTTTGTAATAATTCTGGTATTCCCCGTTTACGATGTTCTCCCACCATTCCTTATTGTCCAGATACCATTGGATGGTCATGCGGATACCATCTTTAAACATCGTCTCCGGCAGCCAGCCCAGCTCGTTGTGAATCTTGGTCGGATCGATGGCATAGCGCATGTCATGTCCCTTGCGATCCTGTACGTGCTCGATCAGGCTCTCCGGCTTGCCGAGATATTCACAGATGAGTTTTACGATATCAATATTTTTCATCTCATTGTGTCCACCAATGTTGTAGACTTCTCCGACGGTTCCGTTGCGCAGGATCAGGTCAATCGCCTTACAGTGATCCTCGACATACAGCCAGTCGCGCACATTGAGTCCCTCTCCGTATACCGGAAGCGGCTTATCTGCCAGCGCATTTGCGATCATAAGTGGAATGAGTTTTTCCGGAAACTGGTATGGTCCGTAGTTGTTCGAGCAGCGGCTGATCGTCACCGGCAGTCCATAGGTTCTGTGGTATGCCATGACAAGCAGATCCGCAGATGCCTTGGAGGTGCTGTACGGGCTGGAGGTATGGATCGGGGTATCCTCATGGAAGAACAGATCCGGGCGATCCAATGGCAGATCACCGTACACCTCATCCGTGGACACCTGATGATACCGTGAAATACCATACTTCCTGCATGCGTCCATCAGCACGGAAGTACCGATAATATTGGTCTGCAAAAAGACTTCCGGATTCTCAATGGAGCGGTCCACATGGGACTCCGCTGCAAAATTGACGATCACATCCGGTTTTTCTTCCTCAAAAAGGGTATATACTCCCGGACGGTCGCAGATATCGAGTTTTACGAAACGAAAATTCGGCTGATCCATCACCGGTGCGAGCGTGGACAGATTGCCCGCATAGGTCAGGGAATCCAGACAAACAATGCGATTCTGCGGATGTTCCTTTAACATATAGAAAATAAAGTTGCTGCCGATGAAACCGGCACCGCCCGTTACAATAATGGTCATGAGCATTTCCTCCTGTGTGCATTTGCGATTTCTGTATTTATTTCCATTATAAAAGGTGACGCTAGGTCACCTTCAAGTCTTTTTTATAGATTTTTCTAATTATTTTCTGCACAGGAAGATTCCGGCATCTTTTGTGATATGAAATCCATCTGCCACGCGGGCAGAAACAAATTCCCGAAACTCTTTGTACTGGTTCAAAAGCAGCTGGTTCTGATTCCCGTGACAGGAAAGAATATAGGAAATCAGCGGTTCTGCTTCCGCTATTTCAATCGCATCCTCGTATCTTCGCATCTGAATTTCCGGGAAATACGGTGCTAACAGGTTTTCTCCGTTTTCAAGCCCGAACCGCTCATACAGCACCTCCGCTGATAAAACGATTTCTTTATGGAACTGCTGCACCAGATCGGTAATTTCCCGCATATGCTGCTTTCCGTAGGTACTGCATAGAAACCGTCCCCCATTTTTTAAGACTCTCCGACATTCTGCAAGCACCTGTGGGATATCTTCACAGTAAAACAGCACATGATCCGCGATCACAAGATCAAACATTTCCTCCCCGTAAGGAATTTTTCCGCAGTCAAATTTTTTATAGGAAAAGCGGCTGTCCTCTCCCAGTGCACGCAGGGCATCCTTTAGCATTCCTTCTGATTTATCCGAGAGAACGACCCAAAGATCCGCAGGCAGCTGTTCTCTGTTTTCGGTCCATAATGCTCCATTTCCACAGCCGAGTTCCAGAATCCGCATCCCCGGCTGCAGATTACACTGCTGCATAATCCACGGAAACCACCCCTGCGGATTGACGGAATACTCCCTGTGCAGGCGAATCCGGGCGGAAATATTTGCCGCATTCTGGTACTGGTTTTTCAGGCTTCGTTCCACTGCCGTCAGATGGATCAGATCCAGCATACTGTTCCAGTCAATCGCCTGTTCCGTCTGGATGGCTTCTATGGTGCGGTCAATTGCCTCATCCATCGCCTGCATTTCGTCCATTTTCTGCCGCAGCAGCTTCTTCTGTATCCGCATGGATTCGAGAAGATACTGCTGGTCTGCCGCAGCAAGTGTCATCTCCCGGATATCTTCCAGCGAAAATCCCAGATATTTTAATAAAAGGATCTGCTGGAGTTTTGCCAGATCTGCATCCGTATACAGCCGCGCTCCTGCGGCAGTCCGTGCACTTGGCTTTAAAATATTCTGTTTATCATAATACCGGATCGCGCGAAGTGTCACATGTGCTTTTTTTGCAAATTGTCCAGATGTGTAATACGCATCCTTTTTCATCTACAGTTCTTTCACCTCATCCCGCATTTCTTCTGTCATATTCTGTACATAGGTCGTCTGGGAAGAAATTTCTTCCGTGTTTGCAGCAATCGTTGACACTTTCTGTGTCATGGTATTCATGCTTTCTACCAGATCTTTGATGGAATCCATACTCTGTGTAATCTTTGGAAGAATTGCCTCGGCTTTCTGGTCGTTCTGTGTCAGAAGATCTTTCGTGGAATCAGACAGTGTACGGATTTCCTCCGCTACCACTGCAAAGCCTCTTCCGTTCTCACCGGCACGCGCTGCCTCAATGGAGGCATTGAGCGAAAGCAGATTTGTCTGTCCCGCAATGGCAGAAATATCTTCATTGCTCTTTTTATATACACTGATGAAATCCGACATGATACGGATGGACTCATTCAGTTCATCGCACAGACGGGAAATATCCTGAATATACTGTGCCAGATTGGTTGCTTCATTTGCAGATTCCTCGTTTGCCGTATTCAGTTCTGCAATGTTATCACTCAGGGTAATAAACCGGTCTGTGATATCTGTAATCTTCTGCTGGCGGATTTCCTGTTCCGTCCGCTCCTGATCGCGAAGTTCTGCAATCTTTTTTGTCTCTTCCTCTGCCATGCCCCGCACATAGTGCACACAGTTTTCTTTTACGTTGACTCCATTGTGGATGGCACGTACCATGTTGGTGCAGCTTGAATATCCACAGGATTCGCAGTCCCTGTGCTGTTCCTCATAGGTATCTTTTTTCATTTCTGCAAACAGGCGGTTCTTCTCCTGTTCGGACGGTTCCTCAATATGTACTGCGCGATTGGTGTAGCTGCGCATAAAATCGTTGATGTCCAGCTTTCCAAAAGCGTCCATGAAGTTTTTCAGACGTTCCTCCGGTGTCAGTGTATCTGCCCACGGACTCCTGCTTTTGCTCTTCCTGCCAAAGTGTGCCTTCTCCTGTTTTGCACTGGTTTTGCTGTTCCGCAGTTTTGCGATTGTCAGCATGACATCATCCGTTCCCCGTTTAGGATCTGTGGCAGTTCCGTAGAGACAGCCCTTCGCACAATTTAAGATATCTACCATAAACGGAAGTTCTTTATTCTGCTGAATACGTTTTGCATAGGAACGCAGATATTCATATGCCTCATGCTCGCCCTCTACCTGACGCACTACCTGTTCTTTTCCAAGAAAATGTTCTACATTCTCCCGCAGTCCACCAGGCATCGGATACAAAGAACCCAGTCCGTATTCCAGTTCATCGGTATATGGTTCACACCCTTCATAATCGTTTCCGATATACTTCATCATCTTTTCAAAAGTTACATTATAAGAAACATATCCGCCGCAATTGGGATCGGTAATCTCTAATTTTTTGGCAATACACGGGCTGATGAAAGCAATTTCATCTGTGACCTGCATGTATTTTTTCATATAAATAGCAGTACACATCATCGGGCTGTGTACCGGCATCAGACGCGGAATCAGCTCCGGTATATATTTTTCCACATAGGTGACTACTGCCGGACACGGTTGGGAAATGCCCCCGAAAAATTTGTGTTCCGTAATGTATTTCAGATATCCCCAGGTTGTGATATCCGCACCGAACGATACACTGCAGATATGGCTGACTCCCTTACTCTTTAAATATCCCAGCACACGCTGGTATTCTTTGGGATAATTTGCCAGAAATGCCGGTGCCAGTATCACGGAAATTTTCTTTCCCGATGCAAGGTCTTCAAAGAAGCGGTCCGTATCATCATAATAGTCTCTCGCTTCATGTGGGCAGACATCAAAGCATTCCCCACATGCAATACATTTGTCCGGGTCTACCATTACATAACCTTCCTGCGTTGCAATATTTGCCGTAAGTACAGGACAGCCCCGCACGCATTTGTTGCATCCGGTGCATAAATCATTTGTGTAAATCAGTTCCATAAACGCACTCCTTATTATGATTTTCGTATAAACACTACCCCTATATGCTTATAATTTTATTACTTTTTACTATATTTGTCCAGCAAAACCTTGCTTTTTCCGTTATTTTTATCAAAACACAAATGGTTGTCTATGATTTTTTGCAGACTGGATTTATATTTTTTTCCCATTTTGGATATATACACACCGATAGATCGCACTATACTAGGATACAAAGAACTATTTTCACCAATTCGGAGGTTTTCCATGAAAAAAGCAGCTGTTATCCATGATCTGTCCGGTTTCGGAAAGTGTTCGCTCACGGCAGCGATTCCGGTATTATCCGCGCTGGGCGTGCAGTGTTGTCCGGTTGCAACAGCCGTACTGACCGGCCAGACCGGTTATCCCTGTTATCACTGTACCGATCTGACCGCTATGTTACCGGACTATATCGATGCCTGGGGAAAAAATAACGCACATTTTGATGCCATCTACAGCGGATTTCTTACCGGGGCGAAACAGATTTCGCAGGTGCTTGATTTCATCCGCTATTTTCGGGAAGAACATACGCTTCTTCTGGTTGACCCTGTTATGGGGGATGACGGAAATGCTTATCCGTTTTTTACTCCGGGGCTGTTAAATGGAATGAAAGAACTGACGCTTGAAGCAGACGTGATCACGCCGAATCTGACGGAAGCCTGTCTGCTGGCAGACATCCCGGAAGATGCCTTACTCCACTGCCGGACGAACACGGATCTGCTGAAGCTGGCAGAAGATGTGGCACTGCGGCTGCAAAAAAAAGCCTCACACCCACAGGATGTCGTGATCACCGGTGTCAAATGCCGTGATGAGAAACATCCCGTCATTTATAATATTGCTGCCACTGCAAATGGAATTTACCGGCACGAATCGCCGTTTTTTGACCGGAGTTTTTCCGGAACCGGGGATCTGTTTGCCTCTGTATTGTGTGGCTGCCGCACAAAGGGCATATGCACGGAAGATGCGATTCTGCTTGCCGGGAAATTTTTATCCCACAGTATCGGGGATACCATGAAAGAAAATACGCCGGGACGCGATGGCGTTAATTTCGAGAAATTTCTTATTGACCTGATTGCAGATTCAAACGTGTAAAAATGGGAAACCCGGAAAAGAATTTCGCAATTGATGAATCCATACGATAGAAAGAAGGAATTGTTATGGCAAAAATTTTATATGTGTACAATGATCAGGTATATGCAAATATCACAAATAAATGTGACTGCAACTGTACGTTCTGTATCCGTAAACAGTTTGATGGTGTGGGTGATGCGGATACCCTCTGGCACAAAGCAGAGCCTTCTTTAAGTGAGATTATTGCCGCAATTGATGCCTTTGATTTCACCGGCTATAAAGAATTTGTTTTCTGTGGCTATGGGGAACCGACCTGTGCACTGGAGAATCTGATCGCCAGTGCCAGATATGTCAAAGAAAAAACAGGTCTCCCGATCCGTGTCAATTCCAATGGTCTGGGAAACCTGTATTATAAACGTGACATTGTACCACAGCTGGCAGAAGTGGTAGACAGTATCTCCATCAGCTTAAATGAGGCAACTGCAGAAAAGTATGAAAAAGTAACCCGCCCATCCTTCCCCCATGCTTATGAGGCAATGCTTGATTTTGCAGAGGAATGTGGAAAACTTATCCCTCACACGCAGCTGTCGATCGTGGATATTCTTCCGGAAGAAGACATTAAGGCGTGTCAGCGCATCGCCGACAGCCGCGGTGTCCATCTGAAAGTACGTCCATGGGAGCACAGTGCATAAAGAAGTTACCGTTCTCATGCTTACCTGTGAGCACCAGCGGCATTACAGTCCCAGCACATCCAGAAGGATCTGTTCATCTTTCTTTTGTTTCTGTGGATGCTGTAATTCCGCATCTGCCAGGCGGGTACGGATATTCTGCATCCGCTGGTCCAGATCTGCACTGATCTGTGCACATTCGCTCAGTTCCTGTGCCAGACGCTCGGTTTCATCTGCCGGAACATTCTTTTTGTACCGCACTTTGTGCTCCAGACTCGCCCAGAAATCCATGGCAATGGTGCGAAGCTGTACTTCAACTTTCATTTCCCGTTTCTCATTCTGCAGAAAAATCGGTACTGCAACAATCAGATGCAGGCTGCGGTATCCGTTTTCCTTCGGATGCTTGATATAATCTTTCTGTTCGATCAGACGGATATCATCCTGCTGAAGCAGGCAGTCCGCCAGCAGATAGATATCTTCCGGGAAAGAGCACACAACCCGGATTCCTGCTATATCATTGATGTTCTGTTCAATCGCCGAAAGCGTCAACGGAATATTTTTCCGGCGCACTTTGCGCACGATTCCGTCCAGCGATTTCACACGTGTCTTGATGGACTCGATCGGATTACGGTCATATTCCAGCGAAAATTGTTCGTTTAACACTTTAAACTTCGTTTCTACTTCCATGATTGCGCACTTGTAATATGCCATCAGCGTATCCAGCGGTTTTGTATTTTCCTGCACAAAATCCAAAAATTCATCAGACATCAGACGGTTACGGACAAGGTTTTCCGCTGCCTGCTGCAGCTGCGCATTTACTACTTTACTTAATTCGTTCATATCTATTTCCTCTTTTTCTCCTGTAATTTTCTATATAAATAATTGTGAAATCCTTAGTTCCGGCGGACTCCCGTGTGGTGGCTCCGGCTGCGGCCTCTCCGATACGCACGAATTAGACAGAATCTTAGAATTTGCGAAAGTGATTGCGTGCCTCTAATTTTGTGTCCGGGCAACGTTTCGACAGCGGCGCGGCTTGTGTCTGTCTGCCAAGGATGCGCTCAGAATTTCTAGTCTGCCTAAGCGGAGCACTTCAAAAATTTTATGGCGCCCGCTCCCGGTTATGTCTCCCTACGGACTTTTTTGAATAACCTTAAATAAATGTAGTCGCAAACACGACCCGCGGGCACAGTATTTTGAAGCACTCCGCTAAGGCAGACACGAAATCCTTCGGACGCGTCCTTGGCAGACAGACACAAGCCGCGCCGCTGTCGAAACTTGAACGAACACAAATCATCAAAGGAGTCACGCAGTCACTTTCTGCAAATTCTTGATTCTGGGTATTGAGTGCGTATCGGAGAGGCCGCAGCCGGAGCCACCACACGGGAGTCCGCCGGAGCACAAACTTTCCCAATTGTTTTAAATAAAAAGAGCTTCACGGAAATAAATTTCCATGAAGCTCTCCGCACATGGACTTTCCTTTCTGGTTTCCACATGCCTATATTATAATGGATTCATCCGCAAAACGGAATAAATAAAGTCTGAACTTTTTCCGAATTTTATCTTAATCCTTGAACAGATCCGTAGAATAATAACGGTCTCCGCTGTCCGGAAGAAGGGCAACTACAGTCTTTCCCTTAAACTCCGGTCTCTTTGCCACTTCGATGGCTGCCTTTAATGCAGCTCCGGAAGAAATACCTACCAGCACACCTTCCTCTTTTGCAATATATTTGGAATACTCGAAAGAGTCTTCATTGGAAACCGGAATTACTTCATCATAAACCTTGGTATCGAGTGTGTTTGGAATAAATCCAGCTCCGATACCCTGAATCTTATGCGGACCTGCCTTTCCGGTAGACAATACTGCAGATGTCTCAGGCTCTACGGCAACGATCTTTACATCCGGGTTCTGGGATTTTAAATACTCACCAACACCTGTAATAGTTCCGCCTGTACCGACACCGGCTACGAATGCATCCACTTTTCCGTCGGTATCTTCCCAGATCTCCGGTCCGGTTGTCTTCTTGTGTGCTGCCGGGTTTGCAGGGTTCTCAAACTGCTCCGGAATGAAGCTGTCTGTGATCTCTTTGTGAAGTTCCTCTGCCTTTGCGATGGCTCCCTTCATCCCCTTGCTTCCGTCGGAAAGAACAAGTTCTGCGCCATATGCCTTGATGATGTTGCGACGCTCAATACTCATGGTCTCCGGAAGAACGATGATCAGGCGGTATCCCTTTGCTGCTGCGATTGCCGCAAGTCCGATACCTGTATTTCCGGATGTCGGCTCGATAATGGTGGAGCCCGGCTTTAATTTTCCGTCCTTCTCTGCCTGCTCAATCATCTCTTTTGCAATACGGTCCTTAACGGATCCTGCCGGGTTAAAGTACTCCAGCTTTGCAAGAAGTCTTGCCTCAAGGCCAAACTTCTTCTCGATGTGTTTGAACTCTACCAGTGGTGTGTGTCCGATCAGTTCCAATGTTCCTTCATAAATATTTGCCATTTTATTATCCTCCAATTTACTCTCTCTGATTTAATCCCTTATTTTCATACTTCTTTAGTAGGAATTATCTGTTGTTATGAATATACACCCTTTCCCAAACGCTGTCAACTACTTTTTACGATATTATTTTATACCCCTAAAAAAATACACGACACTCCTTATATTTTACTCCGCTTTGCCACAATTAAGACTCCAAAATTTTAACAGAGCCAGAAACTGCACAAAATTCGTAACATATCATATAAGAAGCGTCGTGTATTTTTATCTATATGTGTATGAAAAACCCTCCGACTTTATTACTCGTCATCCTCATCGTCATCATCGTCCGCATCCTCACCGAGCAAAGCCTCTTTTAAAGTTCTCCAGCCAAGGACTGCACACTTCACACGCGCCGGCATATGGGCGATATCGCGGAGTGCCGATGCCTCCTCAAGAGAATCAATCTCCTCCTCGCTGGCATCGCCTTTGATCATTTTCATAAAGATTTTCCCCATCTGCAGGGCCTCTTCTTTTTTCTTTCCGACAATCATGCCAAGCATGATATCTGCGGAAGCCTGGGAAATCGCACATCCGTCCCCGACAAATGCACCATCGGTAATCGTGTCGCCATCCGTCTTTAATTTCAGGAAAATATCATCCCCACAGCTCGGGTTGACACCCTCAAGCACAATATCCGCATCCGGCAGATCATGTTTAAACTCCGGGCGCACGTTGTGCTCGGTTAAGATTTCATTATAAAAACTTCTATTTTCCATATCCCATTCGCTCCCTTATACTTGCGATACCGGCTACAAATTTGTCGGCTTCTTCTTCGGTATTGTAAAACATAAAGCTTGCCCTGGTGGCGGAGCTGATGCCCAGATAATTAAGCAGCGGCTGCGCACAGTGATGTCCGGCACGCACACAGATGCCATCGGCGATTAAAATCTCGCTCACATCGTGTGGATGCACGTCATCAATTGTAAATGTAAGAATTCCGGTGTGTTCTTCGGCCCGGTCGGATCCAAGTACATGCACATGTGGAAGTTCTTTCAATCCGTCAAACGCACGCTTTGTCACGGCAAGTTCCCGCTCCTGCATCGTGTCAAACCCGACAGACTGTGCGTATTTTATGGCAACATGCAACGCTATGGCACCGGCAGCATTTACGGTTCCCGCCTCGAACTTATGCGGAAGTTCTGCGTATTTTGCGCTCTCGCGGGTCACGGATTCGATCATCTCGCCACCGGAAAGAAACGGCGGCATTTTCTTTAACAGTTTTTTCTTTCCATATAACACACCAATTCCCATCGGTCCGAAAATTTTATGTCCGGAAAATGCAAAGAAGTCTGCATCCAGATCCTGCACATTGACTGGCATATGCGGGGTGCTCTGTGCCCCGTCCACCACGATAATGGCATTTTTTTCATGTGCCATGGCTGCGATCTCTTTGATTGGATTGATCCTCCCAAGGACATTGGAAACCTGTGTGATTGCGACGATCTTCGTCTTTTCTGTAATCTGTTCCCGCACCTGATCCAGATCGAGAGATCCATCCGGGCGGCACTCGATAAACCGCAGTTTTGCTCCTGTCTGTCGGGCGACCATCTGCCATGGCAGAAGATTGCTGTGGTGCTCCATGATGGAGACAAGAATTTCGTCCCCTTCTTTTACATTGGTTAAACCATAACTGTACGCTACAAGGTTCATACTCTCGGTCGTGTTTCTTGTAAAAATAATTTCCCGCGCGGATTTGGCTCCGATAAAATCACGCACACCTTTTCTGGCATTTTCATACAGCTCGGTTGCCTCCACACTCAGCGGATAATTTCCACGCAGTGGATTTGCATTGTGTTTCAGGTAAAAATCGCGTTCTGCATCAATGACACACTGTGGACGCTGGGAAGTTGCCGCATTGTCGATATAGATCCATTCCCTGCCATCGACTGTATGTTCCCCGATTTCTGACAGCAGCGGAAAGTCCTTGCGATAATCGGTCATGCTACACCTCCCCAAGTTCTTCGTCAATCATTCTGGCAAAGCTGTCGTCTTTGATGATTCCTTTCAGGCGGTCAATGTTTGCTCTTGCCATAATATTTTCCGCATGCTCTTTGTCGATTCCGCGGCTGGCAAAATAAAACATGGTATCCTCATCAAGTTCCCCAATCGTTGCACCGTGATTACCAACGACATTTTCCTCGGAGCATAAGATCACCGGAACAGTTTTATTCTCCACATCATCGCCAAGCATCAGTACATTTTCCAGCTCGTTTCCGACAGAATCGGAAGAGCCGGTCTTAAAATCAATCGTTCCACGGAAGATCTTCTTTGCACCGTCGCGCAGGGCACCGCCCACGTTGATCTCACTCTCTGTATGCTTTCCAAAGTGGTTGACCACTTCATTCATGTCGATGATATGTGTGTGCTGCCCGATATAGCCGATATCGCTCCTAAAGCTGCTCGCATCGCCGTTTAAGTTGATGGTCGTATCGGAATAGATATCTCCTTTTCCGAGATAAATCTGTACCAGCTCGATACGGGCGTTTTTTGCACATTCTCCCTCAATCTGATTGTACACAAGGGAATTTTCTGCTGTGTGCTGCAGCTGCACCAGACGCACCCGTGCATGTTCTTCCACCGAAAGGCTTGTCCTTACGGCAAGTTTTTCCTCTGTCTGATAATCCATAAACACGGTCACCTGCTTACCGGCCGGCGCTGTGATATGGATCTTTTTGCTGCTGTATCTTCCCTCTCCGGTAATGGAAAAGCGTACCTCTTCGGTGCTTCCCGCTGTCACAGTTTCCTCCGGAAGTTCTGTTGTATGTTCTTTGTCCCACGGAAGCTTGGTCTCGTTGACATGTAACCAATACCAGGTCTTCGATGGAAGTTTATTGATTGTCATTTCTGTCATTGTTCTCCTCCTAACCTATGCTTCCCTTCATCTCCAGCCGGATCAGGTTGTTCATCTCAACCGCGTACTCGACCGGAAGTTCCTTGGATACGTTGTCTGCAAATCCGCTGACTAAAAGTGCCCGGGCATCTTCTTCCGTCATGCCTCGTGACATCAGGTAAAAGACGGCATCGTCGCTGATGCTTCCGATCTTTGCCTCATGTCCCACGGCTGCGTCTTTGGTACGGATGTCCATGGCCGGAATCGTATCCGAACGCGACTCGGAATCAAGCATCAGGGACTGACAGGATACTGCTGATTTTGATCCTTTGGCATCCTTTGCCACAACCACGCTGCTTCGGAAGGTACTGATTCCACCGTCTTTGCTGATGGAACGGGTATTCATATAGGAGCTGGTGTTTGGTGCTGCGTGTACCACTTTGGCACCGGTATCCAGATTCTGTCCGTGTCCGGCAAATGTGACACCAGTGAATTCCATTTTGGCACCCTCCCCCTTTAAAACGCTCATCGGATACAGGCAGCCCACATGGGAGCCAAACGATCCGGAAACCCACTCGATCGTTCCGCCTTCCTCAACGGAGGCACGCTTGGTATTCAGGTTGTACATATTCTTGGACCAGTTTTCGATCGTGGAATAACGAAGCTTTGCATTTTTTTTGACGAACAGCTCTACACAGCCCGCATGCAGGTTTGCTACGTTATATTTCGGAGCGGAACATCCCTCGATGAAATGAAGGCTCGCGCCCTCGTCCACGATGATCAGTGTATGCTCAAACTGACCGGCTCCTTTGGCATTCAACCGGAAATAAGACTGCAGCGGAATGGACACGTGCACGCCCTTTGGCACATAGACGAACGAACCACCGGACCATACGGCTCCGTGCAGTGCTGCAAACTTATGGTCATGCGGGGTGACAAGTTTCATGAAATACTTGTGTACCATGTCCGCATATTCTCCTTTTAAGGCACTTTCCATATCGGTGTAGACAACGCCCTGTGCGGCAACCTCGTCTTTGACATTGTGATATACCAGCTCGGAATCGTACTGGGCACCGACACCGGCTAAGGATTTCCGCTCGGCCTGCGGGATTCCCAGACGCTCAAATGTCTCTTTGATGTCTTCCGGCACATCCTTCCAGGATGCCTGCATTTTGGAATGTGGACGGACATAGGTGGCAATGTGATCCATGTCCAGTCCCTCGATGGACGGTCCCCAGTCCGGAACCGGCATCTCATTGTAAATCTGTAAGGACTCCAGGCGGAACTGCTGCATCCATGCCGGATCGCCCTTTTCTTTGGAAAGCTGCTCCACGATCTGCGGGGTCAGACCTTCTTTCATTCTGTATGCATCTTTTTCCTCATCGCGGATATCATAGATGCTGCGGTCGATATCTTCTACCTGACTCTTTTCTCTCATTTCGCACGCACCTTTCTTACTGTTCAAATTCCTCAAAACCGTTTTCGTTGATCTCATCTACTAAGGAAGCATCTCCGTTTTTCACAACTTTTCCTTCATCCATAACGTGGGTGACATCCACATGCAACGACTCTAAGATTCGTGTGCTGTGGGTAATAATCAGAAGGCTTCCCTTGCATTTTTCTTTGTAAAGCTGGATGCCCTTTGATACGGTACGGACAGCATCCACATCCAGTCCGGAGTCGGTCTCGTCAAGGATTGCAAGCTTGGGCTCTAACATAAGCATCTGCAGAATTTCTGCTTTTTTCTTTTCACCACCGGAGAAGCCGACATTTAAATCACGTTCTGCATAGGACTCGTCCATGGAAAGAAGTTTCATGGTCTCGGTCAGTTTTTTCTTGAAATCCCACAGACGGACACGCTTTCCGGTCTTCTGCTCGAGTGCATTACGGATAAATGCGCTCAATGTCACCCCCGGAACTTCCAGCGGATTCTGGAAGGAGAGGAAGATTCCCTTTTTGGCACGCTCATTCACCGGCATCTCTGTGATGTCCTCTCCATCAAAGAAAATCTGTCCGGATGTGATTGCATATTTCGGATGCCCGGTGATGGCATAGCCCAGGGTGGATTTTCCGGTTCCGTTCGGTCCCATCAGAACATGCACTTCGTCTTTTCCAACTTCTAAATTTACTCCGTGTAATATTTCTTTATCTTCAACGTTTACGTGCAGATCTTTGATCTCTAATAAATTTTTTTCAGACATTTGTATTTCCTCCATATAAAACATGTTGTTTAACTTTCACAGGAATGCGTCTTCTGTGAAATCATATCCTCAAGGGTATGCTTCTCAAGGTAATCATTGATCACAGCTTCCAGTCCCTGCCAGAACGGAAGTGTGGTACACTCTGCGGTGCTCTCGCACTTTTTCCCACCTTCACACAGGCACGCGACCGGAGCTAAATTTCCTTCGATCAGTTGAAGGATCTCAATTACTTTATATTCCGACGGTTGTTTGATCAGACGGTAACCGCCACCCTTTCCGCTGGCACTCTCAAGCATCTTCCCTTTTGTCAGTATGGTCATAATACTTTCAAGATATTTCAGGGAAATGCCCTGCCTTGTGGCAATTTCTTTGACCGGAATGAATTCTCCGGAATTGTGCTGCGCCAGATCGACCATCACACGCAGTGCATATCTGCTTTTTGCGGATATCATCATATCGTTTTACCACCTCGTTTCATGAAATACGACCGCAGCGTATTCCGTGAGTTCTACGGTGTGATTATACCCCCACTCCCCTACTATGTAAATAGGGGAATGGGGTGAATTATGTTTTTCTTCCAGTACAAATTGCTGTTTAACTGCGTAGTCTGGGAGCCTTTGGGATTTGGCAGAAGGGACGGATTTGCGGGGATTGTTCTAAATATAAGTTTTTTCAATGCGACGGAAGAAGGGGACATTCTCTTTCTACAGAAAAATTTGCAAATTAGCGCCGATATTGATTTCAGGTAAATTTGACAAATATTTTACTTTTATGCTATTAACGTTACATGATGGAACTACGGCGCAGTTGTAAATTTGTTCTTCCGAAAGAAATGTCCCCCTTCTTCCTGTAGATAGGAAAACTATAAGTAAAAGAATGATGCCCGCAAATCCTGTCTGTGGAACAAACATAAAGGCACCAGAACCTGCAGTTAAAGGGACGCCTCAAAAGCAGCTACGAATGCCATGAACTGGAATAAGCATAAAAATACCCTGTTAAATCACTTGATGATAAGGCCGGGTATCTATAGATGAAAAATTAAAGGTTTAGGTGACGGTTTTCCGAAATTTTAATGCATGAAATCAGGAAATGTCACCTATATAGTAAAAATTGCTTCTCCAGATACCGGTTTTTAGAAAAAGTGGTATCTGGAGAAGCAATTTTTGATCTATAGAGACTTTCCTGTATCTGAATGTTAAATTTTCAATATATAGGTACCGCAATGGTATCTTTTACATGAATTTTATTGGTATAGATACCACGATGGCATCTTTTACTGAATTTTATTGATATAGGTATCACGATGATCTTTCCTATGAATTTTGATTATATAGAAATCTTCCTTTATTTATAATTTGATAATACCCATTCATATAAATACTTCAATAGAACTATTGTTTCACAAAATGCCATCAATGAAATTTCCATCTATAATTTCTGGTGCGCAAAAAACGGTATTTTCTATAAAATGAAAAAAGACCCACGAATCTCTCATGAGTCTTTCTCCATTTTAGTTTTTCTGCAAAATTTATTTATTTTTTACAGTGACTTTGCACTTATTTGTGATACCGTTAGATTTTACAGTAATGGTAACTTTTCCTGCTTTCTTTGCCTTGATCACACCCTTGGAAGATACGGATGCGATCTTAGTATTCGAAGATTTGTAAGTTACTTTTCCGATGCTTCCCTTTACGCTTAACTTTGCAGTCTTACCTTTTTTCAGGGTTACTGTCTTTTTGCTTAAGGTTGGATTTTTAACGGTAATTTTTACCTGTCCACTTACACCGTTGTTAGTTGCGGTGATGATAACAGAGCCTTTCTTTACAGCGGTAACTTTACCGTTGGCATCTACTTTGGCTACCTTCGGGTTGCTGCTGGTGTAGGTTGTAATTCCGCTTCCGGATACGACATTTGCAAGGATATTGGTCTTACCCTTTACGTACAGTGTGGTATTTTCACTGACAACTGCAACTTTTGTGTCACGCTTGATATAGCTGATGGAAGAACCGTCCGGAGTCTCAAAAGTAAGGATGGTTGCCTCACCTTTCTTTGTGATGGCGTACTTGCTGGCCTTTGTAAGATCCTCTCTGTCGGTTGAGATGTATACACCACTGCTTGCATCTTCTTTTCCATCATTGTCATATGCATAAAATGTAAATGGACTCTCGGTATATGTTCCGGTTCCATTCGGATCAAAATACGTCACTCCGGTTCCGTCCGCTTTCAGTTCACAATACATTTTTGCGTTTTTATACTGCGGATTGCTGGCATATGCGGACATATCTGCATCCCAGACACCTGCTAAAACGCTCTGCTGCGCTGCGGTATCTGCATTCTTCATTTCTGCAAGATTTTCGGTACAGAATAAAGCGATGCAGTTTTGGATCATCTGCTCGTTTTTCTCTGTCAGTGCACTCTTTAAGATACCGGAGCCTACCCAGTTTGCATATTTTCCAGTGTTGAGTTTTAACAGTTCTGTCAGATCGCTGCCGTAACGGAATTCAATGTGATAGGTTGTTGCCGGAGTATCCGGGCAGAGGAATACATACTTAAACTCATCCTCGTTTTTGTCTGTGCTCTGGAATACATAACCTTCCATCACACCGCTGAGTGCATCTTTTTTCAAAAACTTATACGTATGGGAAACTTTTTTGCTGTCGCTTGTGGTAAATTCTACTTTGCCACCGTCCTGGAAAGAAACTTCCTTTACATCATTGATAAATCCACAGTAAAATGTATTTGGATCTGCTTTGTCACCGTAGGTCGTAGAACCCACGGAAGCCTTCAGCGTCTTTACGGCTTCTGCTGCAGCACTTCCTCCGACAACGGCTGCTGCGTCATCGTTCCAATACTTATTGTATTTTACATCAAATAATGCATCCTTGAACAACTGGATGTAATCGCCTTTTACTGCGGTAAATAATTTATCCGCCTTGGAGCTGTCGGACTCCTCTGTCGGGATCGTTGGTACACTTGTGTTGGTGCCTGCCGCCATAACCGGTGCTGCAGATGTTCCTGCTACCGTAATGGACAATAACAGTGCGAGTAATGCTTTGCGCATCTTTTTCATAATTCTTCTCCTTTCAAATCTCAACAGTTAGTCTATTATAACTGCTGTTAGTTTTTCATTCCTATAGTAGTCTTTTCCATGTTCCGTGTCAAGAAGTGATTACAAAATAACCTGGATTTTATCACGCTTAACCAATATGAAAATCTTCCAGAAACAGAAAGACTGGAAGTCTTTGACGGAATATGCTATGCCATGATTTGATGTGAAATTAAATGATTCTCCACTTACGATTGTGCAGCCCGATTTGATGATGGTATGCGATAGAGATAAATAGATCAAAACCGTTACCATTTGCAGAAATCTCTGCACGGTAACGGTTTTCATGTTATTGTTTCGGATTTACCACATTTCCCTGTACAACCTGTCCTGGCTCCTGTCCCTTTCTCATTCCACGTACCACCTGCACATTTCCGAGAATCAGATAATCCATCTCACGCTTTGTAATCTTCATGAAATTCTTTCGTGAAATATAGTAGAACAATACGCCCAAAAGAATCCATACAACCAGCGCAATAAACGATTGTGGTGCCATAAATGCCGCAGAACCCGGTATAATCAAAAGTAACAGGATTGCAACCGAGATAAAGCAGCCTCCCATGGCAACTGCCGGATGAATCCGGTTGGTATCCGTCGGATCACCATATTTCTTTAACAATATATATGCCCCGGCACAGGTAAAGAAATATCCAAATGCCGTTCCGACAGAACACATATCAACTACCCAGCCAATGACTTCCCTGCCGAAAAACGGACAGATGCAGCAGATAATGGTAACAAATACGACACAAAATGACGGTGTCTTATGCTTTGGATGAATTTTTCCAAATGCCGAAGGAAGCATTTTTGCCCTTGCCATGCCAAAAAGCAGACGGCTGGAAGTCATGAAAAAGCCATTCATGCCAGTGAAGATTCCCATGCATACAGCAATTGCTACAAAGCCCACACCCAGTCTGCCCATTGCAAGGTCAAGGACAGCTCCTGTATGCCACTTAACCGGTGCACCGGAAGCATCTTTCATGGTAAGCACCTGCTGCCACGGCAACACACTATCTGTGACAAGTGCCATAGCTCCGTAAATAAGTGCTCCCACAATTAAAGCCGAAATAATCAGTTTCTTACATTTCTGCGGTGGAAAATCATATTCTTCTGCCGCCTGTGGAATACAGTCAAATCCTACATATAAAAAAGGTGCCAAAGCAAGAATTGAAACAAATCCACCACCGAAACTTTTCCCTCCTGCCCCATATGCCGGAGCCAGATTTGCTGCATCAAAGGAACCTGTCAGAACGGTTCCGGCAACAGAAACCGCAACTGCTGCACACATGATCAAAACCATTGCCAGCTGCAGATTTCCAACTGATTTTGCTCCCCGGTAATTCATAATTCCAAATAATACAATAAAAAACAAAGATAATGCCACTTCTCCCATATACACATCATAGCCTGCAATGGTATACAGATATCCACGATTAAATACTCCCGGAAACAGATACGACGCAAGCACCGGAAGGGCCGTCGCGTTCAGTGCGACAATTGACAAATATCCCAGCGAAAGCATCCATCCACAGATATAAGATGCGGTTCGTCCAAACCCTTTGTATGCATAAGCAAACTCACCACCTGCCACTGGGAATTTTGCAATCATATAGGAATAACTGTAACCTACAACGATCATAAGCAGGCCGCCGACTAAAAATCCCAGAAACAAAGGTAGCGGTCCTCCTGCTCTCTGCGTCCAGAGACCTCCCTGGATAAAACATCCCCAGCCAATAATTGATCCCACTGCTACTGCCCAGATAGAGCCGGGTCCCATAGACTTTTTCAATTTTGTTCTTTTTTCCGCCATACGGATTCCTCCCTTCTACCGGTATTTAATCTTCATCCTCTCTGGTTTCTTCACTGATCGTATATGCCTCTTCGATGTCTGAAACAAAGATTTTTCCATCTCCATAGTGGCCATACGCTCCGCTCTTGGCACTATTGACAATAATATCCACCACTTCATCTTTTTCTTTATCTTCCACGGTGATATAGAGCATGCTTTTTGCCATTTCCTGATAAAGCACATCTCCTACCTGAATTCCCTTTTCTTTTCCTCTTCCGGAAATTGCCCATTTAGAAAATGCAAAATAACCGCTTTCTTCCAATGCTTTGATGACATCCATTACTTTTTCCGGTCTTACAATTGCTGTAACTAATTTCATAGTAGTATTCTCCTTTTCCACTTTTGTATCATTAATACGAAAAAGAGGTCAGGTATCCTGTACCTGACCTCCTCGTCATGATTATTATCTTAACACATAATAACTACAAAAACAAACTAATTTGCAAGATACCGGTACATTTTATCAAGCATTTCATCCGTAATTTCCACTGGATTATTATAAAGGTTTGGGTGTCTGCTGATTTTCACCAGTTCCGCAATCTGTTCTTCTTCCAGATGCAGGTCTTTTAAATCGCACCGCAGTCCCAGTTTCTGTTTCAATGCAAAAATTGCATCGGCAAGTGCTTCTGCATCCGCAAATCTCAATGCCTTTGCCAGTGTTTCCACACGCTCCGCTCCGGTTCCCCTTGCGTTAATACGGACAAAATAATCAAGTGTCAGCCCACATGCTTCTCCATGCGGAATATGATATATGTTCGTCAGTGGAAAGGAACATGCATGGGAAGAAGTCGTTTTAGGAAGTGTGAATGCCAGCCCTGCAATGACAGATGCCTCGCACATTTTTTCCCTTGCTTCTTCATCCGATGGATTCTTATATGCCCGATAGAGATACTTAAATACAAGTGCCGCTGCATGAATCGCCAGCGTATCACAAATCGGCTGATGTCCCTTACTCCAATACCCTTCTATCGCATGGGACAACACATCAATTCCGGTTCCTGCTGTCACAGCCGGCGGCATGGTATAGGTCAGTTCCGGATCAATGATTGCTGCTTTCGGATAAAATCCTTCCGATACAATCGGTGCCTTTTTCCCATTTGCATGATCCGAAAGAACCGATACACAGGTCACCTCACTTCCGGTTCCTGCGGTAGTCGGAATCGCAATCAGCGGCAAATGTTCCGCCGGAAGTGCAACCCCCGTCCCATGGTATTTCCGGATAGAATCCTGTGTCAAAGCCACGCTTGCAGCAGCCTTTGCACAATCCATCGGGCTTCCGCCTCCCAGGGCAACCACAAATCCGATATCATTCTGACGGATAATTTCCGCACAGGCATCCACTTCTGTTACATCCGGATTTGGAGATACATCCCCGAAGGAAGCAACCAGCATTCCTTCGGATTCTTTCATAATTTTTTCTGCCAATCCACTTTTAAAAAAGAAAGGTCCGGCTACCAGAAGCCCGCGGGCACACCCCAGTTCCTGCGCTATTTTTTTTATTTCCTGTACCCTTCCTTTTCCAAAGTAAATCTTAACAGGCTGTAAATAATCCCAGTTCATACGCATTCCTCCGGTTAATCACAATATTTCTCATCTACCATGGTCAGTACTTCATCCAGTATTGGCAGATACTCCTTTAACTCTTCCTCTGTAATAATCAAAGGCGGGCAGATCTCTATGAAGTTTTCACGTCCGAATGTTGCAAATCCACGCTTCTTTAATTCTGCAAAAATCCATGGCATCACCGGACCAGGTACTCCATATTCCTGCATCGGCTCTCTGGTTTCCTTGTTCTTTACAACTTCTAAGGCTCCAAATAATCCAATGCATCTTGCCTCACCGATACATTTATGTTTCTTTACCATCTCATCCATAAACGGAGCTACGATTTCATGCATCTTTGCCACATGTCCCTCGATATCATGCTCCTTATAATAAGTCAGCGCTGCAACACCCGCTGCACATGCTAATGTATGACCACTGTAGGTAAGTCCACACTGCAGAACATGTTCCTCAAAATATTCTGCAACCGCTTTACTTACAATACAGCCTCCAAGCTGCACATAACCACAGGTCACACCTTTTGCAAATGTAATAATATCTGGTTTGATATCGAAATTCATAAAGGCAAATGCTTTTCCTGTCCGGTAAAAACCTGCCATAACCTCATCACAGATTAAAAGAATTCCATATTTATCACATAACGCCCGCACGCCTTCCATATAACCGTCTGGTGGAAGAATCACTCCATTTGCCCCGACGATGGATTCCATCACAATCGCAGCTACATTCTGCGGACCCTCATACCGAAGCTGCAGATCCAGTGCATCCAGATACTTCTTTGTTACTTCAGCATCGTCCACTCCTTTTGTATAGCCATCACGGTACATCTGCGGATTCATGAAATGTACAAATCCATTCGCACCTCCGATTTCTGCTGCATATCTTCTCCAGTCACCGGAAGCATTGGATGCACCAAGGATTGCTCCATGATAACTTCTGTAGCAGGAAAAAATTTTTGTTCTGCCGGTTACCATACGTGCCATTTTAATTGCATTTTCATTGGATTCGGCTCCACCGTTTGTAAAAAATACTCTCTTATATGTATCTGCGCCTGCCAGTTCTACCAGCATCTTGGCAAGCACACTTTTCGGTTCGGACGCATAAGCCGGAGCCATAAAACACATCTTATCTGCCTGCTTTTTGATTGCCTCTACAATCTCTGGAAGTTCATGTCCCAGATTTGAACATACCAGCAGGGAAGCCATATCAGCATATTTTTTCCCGTCATAATCGTAAAAATAAATTCCCTCTGCTCTTTCCACCGGTAATGCATCTACACCGGATTTTGACCATGACTGCATTACGTAATCTTTGTGCATCTGTGCGATTTCTTTTCCTGTTAAACTCATAATTGTATCCTCCTTCATGCTTTGAACTTTTGCTTATTTTTTCGATAAACAGACCATTTCTTTGGTTACTGTAAAATAGAAAAAGCGTCCATCTCACAGATTCTTTCTGTGATTGGACGCCTTTGTCTGATCTGCCTTTATATTAGCGCATAAAAAAAGCAGATACAATGTTTCAAAGTCTAATTTTTTTTGTACTTGAGTACAAATTCTGTTTGTGAAGTATCTGACAGATGCCAAATCCGAGCATAACCTGCAAACGATTTTCCAATCTGGTCAGATCCATCTTTAAAATCTCCGATGCCTTATTGATTTTATAGTTTACGGTATTCCGGTGGACAATCATCTCATTCGCTGTATCCTGCAGACTGCCGTCATGCCGGAGATAGCATTGCAGGACGCCTGCCAGATCGGTATGGTGCAGTGCATCATATTCCAGAAGCGGCTGTACCGTATCTTCTACATACCCCTGCATGACTTCTTCGTCTTTTAATGCAAACAAAATGCGAAACATCCCCGCATTTTTATAAAATACAAGTTTATGCCGGCCGCAGCATTGTTCGCCTGGAATATTTCCCATAACTGCTACATCTGCCATCTGATTTGCGGTCTCATAACTTTTATACAGCCGGCGAAGTCCTTCTGCCTGGTTTCCCACACAAAAAAGGGCAGTCTCCCCTTCTTTTAGTTCCTGACAAAAATGTTCAAAAATATAAGTCAGCACATCTTTTTTCTCTGTCCCGGTATAATCGCATAAAACCAGTACCAGCTGTTTTTCCTGCGCACAGCAAAGTATTCGCTTATAATTACAGCGCAAATGGCTGCTCAACCGCGAATAAAGCTGCTCCATACGCTCGCCTTCCACTGTATTTTTCTGCATCTTCACCCGGATCGTAACTGCTGTATAAATACTGTCTGCCATATACCCCTTCCTCATAAGTGGAACGGTATACAATTCTTCTTGTGCCGGACACAAAAATGCATTATTAAGTGCTGCGGATACCTCAATCCGACTCTGCTGTTCTTTTGTGATGTCAAAACAGATAATCCGCATAATTTCTGCCATGTGGATTTTCCACGGCACTTCAAATACCGGAAACGCTTTTTCATTTGCAAAATCCAAAACATCCTGTCCGATTTTCTCAACATAAGGTCCAATATTGATCACAATCCCGCTGGCTCCGTTGCGATATACTTCCTGCACAAGCCGAAGCAGCGGTAACTTCTCACTGATTCCGATTCCTGTCGTAAAAGTAAGTTCCTGCCCCTGTAAAAAAGCAGAAATGGTATCACTATCGACCATATGGGTCCAAAGGACTTCCCGATCCAGCCCTGCTTCCCCAGCAACCAGTTTCATCTCCAGATGTTTCACCTGTTTTACAATCTCTCTCAACGTAATACTCATGTTTCCCCCGCTACAATATCAATGATAAACCGGATACCAGAAGAAGTACATACGTCAGGTTCAAAAAGACTTTCTGAGATACCTTTTTTACCAGTTTCTTCCCAAGCCAGGTCGCCATAAACAAAGGAATAATACTGATTAAAATTAACCTGATATTTCCCTCTGTAAAAACGCCCTGCCGTACCTGTGATACCAGAAGTATAGAATTTAACACCACCCATACCGGTGCAAGGGTTGCGCGGAATTCTTCCTTCTCTTTTAATACCTGTGCTGCATAAACAACAAGCAGCGCCCCTCCGGAGACAAACATTCCGTGGATCACTCCTGCCAGTAACAAAATAACCAGCAAAAGTGCTTTGGGCAGGGTACGCTGTCTGTGACACAACAGATTTTTCCCTGCAATCAATAGGATAATCACACCATAAATAATCAGAAGTATCTGCTCGGATGGCACTGTTTTACAGATCTGAATACCAATTGCCATGCCTGCAACCATACATACGCAGATCTTTATAACTTCTTTTTTATTCATATGATGATAACTCATCACTGCAATCATCAGTCCGGACAACAGCGCCATAACATTGAGCACCACCTTTGCGTTATCCATACCAAGCAGATATATCGATGGCGGCATGGCAAGCACTGTCCCGGCAAATCCGGTAATCGCCTGAATTACATTTGCAACAAACAACACAAATAAAAAAATAATCTCTTTCATATCATTTCCTCTTTTGGTGTTGTCTGTTTATCGTACAAAAATAAGCCTGGATTCATTATAGCATTCACTGCTTCTGAAATCCAGACTTATGTTTCGCTATTCTGTTTCAATTGTTCCACCGCACAGCACATGATCGTCCTGATAAAAGACAGCAGCCTGGCCAGGCGTCATGGCACGCTGCGGTTCGTCAAACTGTGCCAACAGTGTTCCGTCCGGCTGCGGATACAGCGTACACGGTGCACCTGCATGCGAGTAGCGGATTTTACCGATAGCCTTGACCGGCCCGGTCAACTTTTCTTCTGCCATATAATTGATATTATCCACATGACAGTCACGAGAAAACAGGCTTTCGGACTTGCAAAGCACGACTTCGTTTGTCTGCGGACGAAGTTCCTTGACAAAAATAGGCGTGGATGAAGAAATGCCAAGACCCTTGCGCTGCCCGATCGTGTAATGAATCAGCCCGCGGTGCTGTCCCATAATGTTTCCTTCTTCATCGACAAAATTACCCGGTTTGCTTTCTTTTCCGGTCTCCTGTGTAATAAAAGAGGCATAATCATGATCCGGTACAAAACAGATATCCTGACTATCATGCTTTGTGGCAACCGGAAGACCGATCTCCTCTGCGATCTGGCGGATATGAGGCTTATCATAATCTCCCACCGGCATCAGGGTACGGGAAAGCTGATCCTGTGTCAGATTGTAAAGTGCGTAGGTCTGATCCTTCGCCGCTGTAACGGAATTGCGGATCGTATAGCGGCCATTCGGCAGCTGCATGATACGCGCATAGTGTCCGGTGGCAATATAATCCGCACCGATCTCCAGTGAACGATGAAGCAGTGACTCCCACTTGACATAACGGTTGCAGGCGATACACGGATTCGGTGTACGCGCTTTTTCGTATTCTGACACAAAATAATCAATGACATATTTGTGGAAATCTTCCTTAAAATTCATCACATAATAAGGAATTTCCAGACGCTCCGCCACACGGCGGGCATCATCTACCGCGGAAAGTCCACAGCATCCGCCCTCCTGTGACTGCACAAAGACATCCTGATCCTGCCAGATCTGCATGGTGACACCAATCACATCGTATCCCTGTTCTTTTAACAGATAGGCCGCCACGGAGGAATCCACACCTCCGGACATGCCGACAACTACTTTTTCTTTCATTTAATACTCCTCTTCCGGAGCCTCTTCCTTCTCACTGATATCGTTGACCGGGCGCTCTAATCCCTCGATCTTGATATTGTGTTTCTCTGCATAATCCCATAAAGCAGCATGAATTGCTTCCTCTGCCAGCAGGGAGCAATGCACCTTCACTGGTGGAAGTCCGTCGAGTGCTTCCATAACGGCCTTGTTGGTTACCTGCAGTGCTTCCTGGATCGTCTTACCCTTTACAAGCTCGGTTGCCATACTGCTGGTTGCCACTGCTGCACCGCAGCCGAAAGTTTTAAATTTTGCCTCCTGGATGATGCCATTGTCATCAATATCCAGGTACATACGCATGATGTCTCCGCACTTTGCATTTCCAACAGTGCCAACACCACTTGGGTTCTCAATCTCTCCTACGTTTCTTGGGTTATTAAAATGGTCCATTACCTTTTCGCTGTACATTTTGTTTCTCTCCTTCTGCAAAATATTCTATCCGTTTTTCCGCACAAAATCCTCATACAGAGGAGACATGCTGCGCAGACGTTCGATAATTGCCTTCAATTTATCTACCGTATAATCAATATCTTCCATGGTTGTCTTCTCGGAAAGTGTCAGACGAAGACTTCCATGTGCAATCTCGTGTGGCAGTCCGATTGCTAAAAGCACGTGTGACGGATCTAATGATCCGGATGTGCAGGCGCTTCCGCTGCTGCCACAAATGCCCGCCTGATCGAGAAGGATCAGCATGGATTCTCCCTCGATAAACCGGAAACAGAAGTTGGCATTATTTGGAAGACGGTCGGTACGGTCTCCGTTTAAGCGGGTGTACGGAATCTCATGGAGCACACGCTCAATCAGATGATCGCGAAGCTTTATTTCATACTCCGTGTTCTTTTGCATATTTGCCACTGCAAGTTCCGCTGCTTTCCCAATTCCGACGATACCCGGAACATTGTGTGTGCCGGCACGGCGCTGACGTTCCTGTGCACCTCCGTGAATGAAAGAACGGATCTTTACGCCTTTGCGGATATACATGACTCCGATTCCCTTTGGTCCGTTGATCTTGTGACCGCTGGCACTGAGCATGTCAATATTCATCTCGTCCACGTTGATCGGCACATGTGCAAATGCCTGTACCGCATCGGTATGGAACAGTACTCCGTGTTTCTTTGCAATCGCACCGATTTCCTTCAGTGGCTCGATGGTTCCGATCTCGTTGTTTGCTGCCATGACAGAGATGAGAATTGTATCCGGACGGATGGCTGCCTCAAGCTCGTCCAGCTTAATCTTACCATTTTCATCCACACCGACATAAGTCACTTCAAATCCGTGCAGTTCCAGCCACTGTGCTGTGTGCAGGATCGCATGGTGCTCGATCGCGGATGTGATAATGTGCTTTCCCTTGCTGCTGTATGCCTCTGCGGTTGCTTTGAGTGCCCAGTTATCGGACTCGCTTCCGCCTCCGGTGAAATAAATTTCCTCGGTCTTTGCCCCGATCACATCTGCAATCTGCTTTCTTGCTTTTGCAACCGCACGCTCCGACTCTCCTGCAAAGCTGTAAATAGCTGCCGGATTACCGTAATGCTCCGTAAAATACGGGAGCATCGCATCAAGAACTTCCGGGTATACCTGTGTGGTAGCCGCATTGTCCAGATAGATTAATTTACTCATACTCTTCCTACTTTCTTTTCTTTTTTAATAAGGAGCACATCGCATGAGATATCTCTTCGAGATACCTCATATCACATAATCCCCATTTTTTTCTCTCTGCCAGTCAACCAGATCCTGCAATGTGATATGATCCACAACACTGCAGATGGCATCATTAATCTTTTTCCAGAGAATCAGGGTAACACAGTCTTCCCGTTTCTCACAGTTGACATCGTCTCCCTCATCGAGACATGCAACCGGTGCCAGCGATCCCTCGGTCAGGCGGAGAATCATTCCAACGGTATACTCCTCCGGTGCTTTACGCAACAGATATCCCCCCTGTGCTCCACGCACACTGCGCACATAACCGGCGCGGTTCAATACGGAAATAATCTGCTCCAGATATTTGTCGGAAATCTCCTGCCGTCTCGCAACATCTTTTAAACTGATCGGCGCTCCTGTGTTGTTCAATGCCAGATCCAGCATCAGTCTCATGGCATATCTGCCTTTTGTTGAAATTTTCATGATAATATATCTCTTCTTTCTTAAAAATGTACAGAGTTTAAAACTTAGTATTCCTACTAAGTTACTATACATTGGTAAGATAGATTTGTCAATCTATTATCAATCGATATTTTTCCTGCTTTCTTTGCGCATTTGTTTCTGGCGGTACATATTCTGATCGGCAAGTGACAGATACTCATCTATAGTCTCTTCTCCCCCCGCAAACGTCAGCTCTACACCGATACTGATCATAATGTTTTCCTTGGTCAGCCGGCTCTGCACACGATCCGTGTACTGTTGTGCCTTTTTGGAAGTCGCATATGGGAAAAATCCGATGAACTCATCGCCTCCGTATCTGCATACATATCCCTGCTGTGGGCATTCTTCCTCAAGAACCTGTGCAATTCTTATCAGTACCTGATCTCCAAATTCATGTCCATATGTGTCATTCACAGATTTAAAATCATCCGCATCCACAAAGACAAGCGCACATGCTATTCCCTTTTCCTGATACTTTGCAAATGCCGGACGGATAATGTCCGTATACGCAATCCGGTTACAGATACCGGTCAGCGGATCCCTGTTGTACAGCATCTGGAGTTTGTTTGCTGCATTCTCCAGCTGTTTTTGCTTAAACTGCGTTTCCAGTGTCTTTACAATCGTGCTGTGAATGTCATAATAATATGGATTATCATACAGAAAGCGTCCGTTTTTCATTACCAGATAGCCAACCGACTGTTCCCGGAAATGAATCGGGGTAAACAGATAGGCATTCTGGCTTCCTGTTTCTTCCAGATGGCGGTTCAGTTCCCCGGCACTGGCAAATGCCATTCTCTTATGGTTCTCAAATCCATCTGCCACCACAAGATTCTTTTCATCATAGCCTTCCACCGGAAAATCCGTATCCTCATCGGCCGCAAACAGCTTGCGGTCCACCACAAAATATACCCCGTCACATCTCAGTTTCTGGAAATAGTCAACAATATATTCAAAAATTTCCCGGAAACCATTGCACCTTGCCATCTGCGCTTCCAATTCTACGAGAAGAGAATCATCCTCATCTTTTTTGACTGCGGCGACAATCTTTTCCTTTATATATTCACGGTAATTTACCATGCCGTTATTCGGACAGCCACAGCTTTCTCCGTAAATACAGGTAACCGGAATATAGTTGCGTTCTTCCACCGGTTTTCCTTCCCAGATACGGAGCAGTACATCCACACAAAGCTTTCCGATCTCCTCCCGGTCCTGAAATACAGTCGTAATCTGCGGACGGAAATAGGCTGCCTTATCCAGATTATCAAAGCCCGTCACCAGAAAATCATCCGGTACGCGGTACCCCCACTGTTCTGCCTCTGCACAGATTCCTGCCGCAATATTGTCATTTGCACAGACAAACACATCCGGAAGTTTCGAGCCGCTATGGACATACTCGCGCATATAGTTCACGCCGGTCTCATAGTCGTAATCCCCACATAAAATCGGATTGTCATCCAATGTCATTCCATATTTTTTCAGGCATTCGCAGTACGCAGCAACACGTTCAAAATTTCCGAAAGCATCTTCCGGGCCTCCGGCAAAAACAAATCTGCGGCATCCATGCACTTCGTATAAATGTGTCATAAGTTCACGGATCGGACGCCGGTTATCTGCGCCTACATAATAAAATCCGCTGATATACCAGTCCAGGGAAAGAACCGGAACCCCGCAATTCTGCAGGCGTTCTACAATCTTTTCTTTTTGCCAGACATCCACAATATTGCTTCCATCCAGTATAATTCCATCAAACGCTGACAGATCCGGCAGATTATAAATATTATATTCGCCCGTATTATGCAATGCATCTTTGCTCCAATTGCCATAACAATTGTACTGATACAAAGCAATATCCTCATCCAGTTCCCTGATCCGCCGGATGATCCCATCTACCCAGGCATACGTGATCATTCGGCGCCAGCCGTCTGATATCAATGCTATTTTTTTCAATTGTCCTCCCCCATATACCAATTCATGCCGATATGTTTAATTTATCACAAAAAACCAAAGGCTTCAATGCTGTTCTATACAAAAAACATGTATCCTTTGTGATTTTTCTCTTTTTATGATATGATAGGAGTCTAGACTTTAGAAAAGAGGATATTTTATGGCAAAAGGAACTGCTGGGAAAAACTATTGGGCACTTCTTTTGATGATTCTCGCAGGTGTTGTACTGGGTGGCTTTATCGGTCAGCTTAGTGCCGGTGTTCCGGCTCTCCGCTGGCTGAATTACGGACAGACCTTTGGTCTTTCCAACCCACTGGTACTTGATCTGGGAATTCTGGTGCTCACATTTGGATTAACCATAAAAATAACGATCGCCGGCATCATCGGAATTGTGCTGGCGATCCTGATTTATCGATTCCTGTAACAGGTGCTTATTTCAGGAACCGCTCGAGACTGCGCATATGCTCCTTCATCGTCTCCCGTCCCATACGGTAGGCGGCAAGGAGTCTCTGCCGGTCTCTTTCTACTTTGCTGACTTCTATCTTTTTGGGTGGACGAATGACAAACAATTCCCCACGTTCTTCTTTTCCCCGGATATATTCCAGTTCTTCGTTGTAATGCTCATGCCGGTGTTCCATGGCATCAATCATCGCCGGATACCTGCGAAGCGATACTTTCGCCAGCGGCATCAGCTGATTCTTTTTTTTCACATAATCCCGCGGCTGCGTCAGAACCACTACCGTTTTATCAAACCCAAGTTCCTGCATTTTCTGCACCGGAATGGAATCTGCTACGCCTCCATCAAGCAATTCATATCCATCCACGCAGACCGGCTTTGACACAATCGGCATGGATGCCGATGCTCTCATCCATTCCATTTCTTTCTTATCACACCGATCCACTTTTTTGTAAAGAGCTTTCCCGGTTTTTGCATCTGTCACCACCACGTAAAAATCCATCGGATTCTTGCGGTAAGTCTCATAATCAAACGGATCAAGATGCTCCGGGATATCATGATAACAGAACTGTTCCCCGAACATATCCCCTGTTTTCAAAAATGTGCGCAGTCCCGCATACTGCGGTTTATTACAGTACGCTGCATTGTAACGAATGACACGTCCCGGCTGACCGGACTTATAATTACAGCCAAACACTGCCCCTGCTGACACGCCCATCGCTCCGTCAAATGTTATCTGATGCTCCATCATCACGTCGATGACTCCGGCGGTGAACATTCCGCGCATGGCTCCGCCTTCCATGACCAGTCCTTTTTTCATCATCGAATCCCTTCTTTAAAATAAACAGTACTTTTCAGAATCTATCATCTGTTTTGTATTCTAGCTTTCTTTTTCCATGATTTCAAGGGGCGAAACCATGATTCTACCTTAACATTTCCTTATTTTTACATAATCCCGCTTTCTTCTGCCCAAACTAATAAATATTTGTAGAGGAAAAGGAGTATGCCCTATGTATGGTTCACTATTTTATGTATTGCCCATTCTGGCAGTAATTGCAAAAACTGTTTTCCGCGCAGTCCTTCCCTTGCTGATCGGCTGTATGATTGCCTATGTAGTTAATATCCTTATGTGTTTTTACGAAAAAGGGTATGTAAGAATATGCCGTATGGCAGCCATTGCGCCCTTACAGCGTCCCCTATGTATGACACTCTCCTACCTTTCGCTTGTGCTTGTGATCCTGATCTTATGGTGGATGATCGTTCCTCAGCTGTTATCCTGCATCCGGATCATCGCAACCGATTTCCCTCAGGTTTTAGAATTACTGTGTGAGTGGGCAAACGAACATCTGCAAATGGATCTTGGCATGGAAAACGAAATCCGGGCATGGATGAATGAACCAGTTTGCTGGGATACACTGATCGCAAAAATCCCCCGTCTGGCAAAAGGCATGAAAACTTCCCTGGAGAAACTTGGCAGCTGGCTTTTAATTTTTCTGCCGGGACTGATGTTTTCTTTTTATCTGCTTGCTGCCAAAGAATCCCTCTTACGGATGGGCAGTTTTCTGATCGACCGGTGTTTCGGTGTTTTCCAAGGGAAAAAAATACGTTATGTACTGACGGTTCTCAATCAGTCCTTCCATCATTTTCTGGCAGGACAGACCATAGAGGCAGTAATCCTCGGTATGCTTTGTACCATCGGCATGTGGATTCTGCGTCTCCCCTATGCTGCCATGATCGGTTGTCTGGTAGGTGTAACCGCACTGCTACCGGTCATCGGAGCTTATATCGGTGCCGCAGCCGGTGCGTGTATGCTTCTTACGGTTTCCCCGGTAAAAGCACTGGTATTTCTTATCTTTTTAACAATTCTCCAGCAGATCGAAGGCAATTTTATCTATCCCCGTGTGGTCGGACATTCCATCGGGCTGCCCGGCATCTGGGTACTTGCCGCAGTCATTGTCGGCGGTGGGGCATTCGGTATCTGGGGAATCCTGTTTGCCGTGCCACTTGCAGCAGCCATCTACCGGCTGCTCCGTCCCTCAATCAATTAAAGCCGTGCAGCAACGCTGCACGGCTTCTTAAAAATAAGCAGAAATCAAATAGAGCTTACGCTCTCTGTGTTTTTTAAACTAAATGGAACCAGTTCATGTGTGGCCGGTTTGTTGAGATCAATCATGCCAAACAGCAGATCAATGCTTTTTCTGGCAATCTTTTCATACCCCTGACAAACCGTCACAATCTTTGGATTATAATAATCTGCAAGAAGTGTTCCGTCAAATCCGATCACCGAAATATCCTCCGGCACCCGCAGACCCGCATCAAAAATCGCGCGCATGGCACCAACTGCCATCACATCACTCATGGCAAAAACCGCTGTAATGGATCTTTTGGAAGCCAGCATCCGGTTCATGGCATTGTATGCACTCTCATATGAGAACCGCGCTACCGCATAACTTTCTTCCTCAAATTCACAGCCATGTTTTATAAAGCTGCGCTTCGCTCCTGCTTTACGGTATTTACTTGGGGAAGATAATGCCATATCTCCCCCGATAACAGCAATATCGCGATGTCCGTGATCAAACAGATAATCAACCGCCATCTCCGCAGCTGCCATATCATCTGTTGAAACCGACGCAAGATTCCGAAATCCCAGTTTATCCGCCCGATCTGTCACCAGCACACACGGAACATTGACCAGTTCAAATTCTTCATGAAAGTACTGTATATTACCTCCAAGGAACAAAATTCCCATCGGCTTATGTTCCCTGCACATCCGCACAGCCTCTTTCACTTCATCTGCATCTTCATCCAGATAATGCACCCGCAGGGAATAATCCGATCCCTCAATAGTATCCTGAATCACCTCTATAATATTTGTAAACAGCATATTCGAAGTACCTTTTACGAGAATCAGAATACTCTGGCTCACGGTCTGTTTTAAATGCTTGGCATTGTTATTTGGTACAAACTGGTAAGCTTCCACAATTCGCATAATGCGGTCACGGGCTTCTTCGCTGACATCTCTTCTTCCATTCAGGACACGGGAAACCGTACTGACAGAATATCCTGCCTCTTTCGCAATATCTACAATTGTCATTCCTTCACCTCGTATATACAGACGAAATGTCTATTTTCTAGCCCTTGACAGCACCTGCAAGAACTCCTTCTATTATATATTTCTGGCACGCAATATAAAAGATAATAATTGGCAGAATTGCAAGAACAAGTACCGCCATCATGGCACCCCAGTCGATCTGTCCATGACTCTGCTTCAGAAACTGGATCGCAATTGGAATGGTTTTATACTTATTAATATTCAGCACCAGACTCGGCAGAAGGTAATCATTCCATACCCACATCGCCTCAAGGATTGCTACCGTTACCGTCGTTGGCTTTAAAATTGGAAAAACCACCTTAAAAAAGGTCTGTAATGGTGTACATCCATCAATCATTGCAGCTTCTTCAATTTCCAGGGAAATTCCCTTTACAAAGCCGGTAAACATGAAAACGGCCAGCCCCGCTCCAAATCCCAGATATACAACAATAATTCCAAGAGGATTGGACAGATGTAAAAGGTTTGCAAATTTTGATAACGTAAACATTACCATCTGGAATGGAACAATCATGGAAAACAGACACAGTACATAAATTGTTTTCGTCACTTTTGTATGGACTCTGGTAATATACCATGCACACATGGAGCAGCAGATAATAATCAATGCAACCGACCCTACTGTAATAAACAGGGAAATTCCAAAACTGTTCCAGAAATTTGTCTTACGGATACCGTTGGAATAGTTCAGCCAGCCACAGAATGCACGTTCAACACCATGAATAAATTTATCCCAGCCAGCGGAAAGCGGCTCTGTTCCAAGTGTAAACGGATGTCTGAAAATAAAGGCTTTTCTTTTAAAGGAATTTAAAAGGACTACCAGAATTGGTGCAATCCATAAAATGCTGATAACCGTAAATGCCAGTGTCCAGATCCAGCCATGTTTTGCCTGACGGACAGCACTTACCTGATTGTTATTCTTTTTAGCCATTAGTCCTGCACCTCCTTGCTTGTGGTCAGTTTATTCTGAATCAGCGCAATAACTGCAACCAGAATAAAGAAGATAACCGCTTTGGCCTGACCAACGCCCTGCCATCCGGTCGTGCCGTACATTGTGTCATAAATATTTAATGCCAGAAGCTGTGACATCTTAGCCGGATTACCACCGGTCAGAGCGAAGTTCTGATCAAATAACTTAAATCCATTGGTCAGCGTCAGGAATGTACAAATGGTGATCGTCGGCATCAGCATCGGAAGTGTTACATGCCGGAGCAGCTGCCAGGAATTTGCACCATCAATCTTTGCCGCCTCGATTAATTCTCCCGGAATATTCTGGATTCCTGCAATATAGATAATCATCATATATCCGATCTGCTGCCAGCATACTACAATAATCATACCCCAGAACGCATACCACTGTGTGGATACGATTGTCTTGGAGAAATTGGATAATACGCTGTTAAAAATCATCAGCCAGATATAACTGAGTACGATACCACCAATCAGGTTTGGCAGGAAAAATACGGTACGGAAAAGATTGGTACCCCTGATGCCTTTGGTAAGTGCCATCGCAATGAGAAATGAAATCACATTGATGATCAGCACCGATACAACCGTAAATAACGCTGTATACCATAATGAATGAATAAATGTTGTGTCTAACTTTCCGTTTACAAAAAAGATTCTCGAATAGTTCTGTAACCCTTTCCATTTCCAGTCTGTAACGGTTGTGAACTTACAAAAAGATAAGAAAATTCCATATACAAACGGTACAATAAATCCAATTGCAAATGCAATCATTGTCGGAAGCAGAAAAATCGGGAAATATTTTTTAATTGCTTTTTCCATAATACATTCCTTTCACTAACTGCAGCCCCTGCCAGTACCAGCCCGCACTGCAGGTGCTTCTTTAAAAAAAGGAGTAAGCGGCATGCCACTTACCCCTTTTCCCATCATCTTTGATTACTGTGCATCATCTTCATGGGCGATCTTCCACTGATTTGCCCATCCATCAACAAATGCGGTCTTTACAGCATCCCACTCACCTTCACCTGCGGTATAGGCAGTCAGGGCAGAAACAACATCCGCTCTCCAGTCATCTACGTTTGGAGTAGCATTGAAGCTCCATGCTACAGATGTTTTTCCGTCAGCCATTAACTTGTTTGCAGCCTGTGCAAATGCATTCTTTGTCTCGTAATCACCTGTAAATGTATCATATGGAGCAGTAAGTCCCATCTGATTTGTAATGGCATCACGTCCCTCGTCAGAAGTGATTACCCAGTTTAAGAACTCAAGTGTTGCATCAATATCTTCCTGAGATGCCTTTGCGTTCACTGCCCAGTAGTTCTCAGTACCAACACAAAGTCCTTCATTCTCATCATCTACACCAAAGTAAATTGGCATCATGGATAAGTCATCTGCTGTAACGGCATATCCGTTCTCCTCGTTTGTTAACGGAGAGAACTCCCAGTCACCATTCTGGTAGAAGACTGCCTCTCCCATACCAAACTCAGATTCTGCGTTTAATGCACCGGAATTTAATGTCTTAGGATCTGCTGCGGAATCAGATACATACATATCCCATACATTTTTGAAGTTATCAAGATAAGTTCCCTTAATGGACTCTTCCCCGGCTGTAAGGTCACATCCATCATCCTTGAACTCATAGTACAGTGGCATATTGGCAAGATGTCCGGCAAATCTCCAGGAAGATCCGTCATCCAGTCCTGCGGAAGCAAATGCCTCTGTCAGGTCAGTTCCAAGTTCTTTATTGATGTCATCAATACGGGAATTGATGTCATCTGCAACTTTCTTTAAAGTATCAAAGTTGTTAATCTCATCTACCGAAGAAACTACAGCACCATCCATGCCACAGTATCCTTCCAGAATTGTCTTGTTGTAGATCAGGCCGTAGCACTCATAGCAGTTTGCAATGGCAGCTACCTTATCATCATAGTTGATTACAAGAGACTTATCTGTCAAGTGCTTGTAAAGTTCAGAGTCCTTCAGATCATATGTATAATCGTTCCATGTCTGTGCTGCGGAAGAATTTCCTACATTGAAGATGGTAGGTGCATCCGACTTTGCCATCTCGGACTGTAATGTTGTGTTGTACTGTCCGTCTGCTGCAGTAAGCACATTTACCTCTACACCGGTCTGATCGGTATAGGTCGCTGCCAGATCCTGCCAGGCTTCGTCTGTCTCTGGTTTAAAGTTTAACATGTAAACCTTTCCAGAACTCTTGCTGGTCTTGTCTCCACCCTGTGTGGATGTGCCACCCTTATCGCTTCCGCATCCTGCGAATGCTGTGACAACCATTGCGGCAACCATTAATGCTGATACAATTTTCTTTTTCATATTTTCACCCTCCTGAAATAAATACGTTCGTAGCGTTACCGTTCATACGGCAGCCCCTGATTGAAAACGTTCACGGCAATGTTTCCGGTAACGTTTTCAGTAAGCAGAGTATACACCTATTTTGCACAGTTTCGCAAGTGTTATTCTCATTTTTGTGAAATAAGTAAGTTTTCCTCTCTATTTTTCGTGCATATTGCACAACGCTTTTCCCTTTGCTTGACATGTATAGGCTGTCGATATATACTTTCATGTATAGACTGTCTATAGTACTTATCACTGAAAGGAGGTCATATACCATGGGTATTGACAAAAATCTCGTACAGGGAAGCATGGCATTGCTGCTTCTGCGCCTTTTGGAAACGAAAGATATGTATGGCTACGAAATGATTGAAGCTCTTCGCAGCAAATCCAACAACGTCTTTGAACTGAAAGCCGGCACCCTGTACCCACTGCTCCACTCTCTGGAGAGCAAGGGCTATGTGCGGTCCTATGAGGATGCCTCTTCCGGGAAAAAACGCAGATATTACCAGCTGACAGAGGCCGGCCGGCATCATTCTTCCGAAAAAAAGCAGGAATGGATGGCTTATCAGGCTGCTGTAAGCAATGTGTTAAGTTTTGAAGGAGGAATCTGATATGGAGGAAAAAGAATATCTGCAGACCCTGGGCGAACAGATTTTAAACCCACATGCACGTACCCATGTGCTGGAAGAAATTCAGGAACACATTGACGAACAGATGCAGGATTATATAGATACAGGAATGTCTCCGGACGCAGCAGAAAAAGAAGCTGTCCGGCAGATGGGAGACCCGGTTGCAGCCGGCACGGAATTAAACCGGATCCACCGTCCCCGGTTTCCGGGTGTTTTGTTCGGCATTGCGGTGGCTCTTACATTATCCGGAATTTTCATGCAATATATCCTGTATGGTTCTGAACCACTTAACACCACCTATTCCAACACCGTGTTTATGCAGCATGCCGTTTTCTATCAGGTGATTGGCTTCGGCATTATTCTGTTTGGGATGTTCAGCAATTACATGTGTTTATCAAAATACAGCTGGTTTTTATACGGTCTGTTTTTGGGATTCGCGCTGCTCGCCTGCTTCTTTCCGGGCACGTTCTCTTTCTGGCAGACCCGTACCTTTAGCTATTATCTGTGTCTGCTGTATCCACTGTCCTATGCACTGCTGCTATACTCCAACCGGAAAAAAGGATGGAAAACCATTGTCTGGCTGCATGTGCTGTCACTCCTGTTTTTCGGGGCGATCCTAAGCCACACCAGTGGTTTTGTATGGCCGCCGGTTCTGGCATTTGTTTTTCTGTCCGTCCTGCTGTCCGGAATCTGTATCCAAAAAAGGATTCTGCCCGGTTCCAAAAAGGTTCTCTGGTGCTGGACACTTCTTCCTTATATCGGAATCGCAGCTTTGGCAGGCAGCCTGTTTTTACGTCCGCAAACCTATCTGTATGACCGCCTGTTGAATGCACTCGGACTGCAGCATACTGACGACGGACCTGGCTTTACGAGACTTGCCCTGCAGTATGAACAGACACGTTTTTCCCTGTTCGGTGGAAGTTCTGTCAGTGACCGTCTTCCACGGGAAGAACTTTACTCTACCTATCTGCTGCACAGTATTTTTCTGTGGTTCGGCATTGCGGCCGGCATTTTAATCATCGCTGCACTTGCCTTTTTTGCGCTGTACAGCATGCACTGTGCGCTGCGGCAGAGCAACCGTCTGGCAATGCTGCTTGGTACTGCTGCCAGCGGAGTCCTTCTCCTTGAGCTGTTCAACTATGTACTGACGAACTTTGGCATCAATCTGTTTTATACCGCCTCTGTTCCGTTCTTATCTTACGGACTTACCGGCACAGTTGCCAATTCCATTCTGGTGGGGATTCTGCTGGGGATCATCCGGAACCGGAATGTATTGTATGAAAAAGAATCCGGCCCAGCCGTGATTCCGGATACCGGAACGGTTTAAACAGCAAACGGCATAGCCTGTGATCCCTGCAATATGTACCGGATCACAGCTATGCCGTTTTTATCTTGTTTTATTTCCGTAGTAAAAGAAAAATCGGGTGAGCTGGCGGCTTCTTTGCCACCGGATCATCCGATTTTAGTATCTGCCTGTTACAAATCGCAGGAAGGATACCGGTTTGCGTCCGTAGCTCTTCGTCCGTTTCACGTAATCCTTGTAATACTGAACTACCTGAGCAAAGGACATGGTTGGATCGATTGCATACATCATCGATACACCTCCTTTTTTATTTTGGTGTGCGCCCTTCTCAATTATCTTATGTCATATGGGCTGATATGTTCGAAATGATTTTCTCATTTCTTGTATACATTATAACACCGTCTTTGGTAGTATTCAACAAAAATAACGTAAAATTTTTGTGCAAATCACATATTGCTTTTGTAAATATTGCTCATAAATAAATGTTCCCGCAACAATTCTTTCTGCGTCCTCTCTGCTGTCCAGAAAATATTATTGCCTGTGATTACAGCTTTTAGTGCAATTGGTTCCACACCCAACTTTTTATATTCTGCCAGAAATACATCCACCTGATCCGAATTCATTTCCGAAAAAATCAGCATTTCTGCCGGAAATTCCGGACCGTCATATTTTTTTGCCTCTCTGGTAAATCCCTGTATCTGCGCCAGCGTGCCCAGTTTCTGGGAATAATCCTTGCGGGCAACATCTATGATACGAATGCCTAATGTCCTGCATACATTCTGAATCACTGCGTATTTATCCCGGTTTATACGAAAAAGTAATATTGTCTGTGCCATAATTTTCTCCCTGCTGATTCGCTGCCTTATCTGTGTCTGTTTTCATCAGACTCCAAACTCCCTGTAATCCTCCGGCAAAAAACGATGGTAAATGATATGGATTCCCTCATCCTTAAAACAATAATAATAGGGATCTTCCTCATCCTCCGCAAACCGGAACATCCAGTCGAATTCCCCATTTTCAATCTTCTGACATTCCACATGGGACGAATGTTTACAGAACAGTTCCCGGATCTCCTGCATGGTACAGCCATGCCTGCCAACCAGTTCCACCAGTTCCCGGATAAATTCATCCGGCTTTTCATGCTCATGGACATATACACTTCCCTGTTCCGGAATATAAAAACAGAAACGCTCTTTTTTTGCCGTCACACCTACATCCCCAAGTTTTTCCTGCCAGGTTTCCGGCAGATGCTGCAGGCGATGAAGCATTTGTTCTTCTCTCTCCTGCACATCAAAAAAGTGATTCAGAGAGGACAGGGGATAGTATAACCGGATGGCTTCTTTTCGAAATCCCAGTTTTGCCTGTTCCTCTTTGATCGTGTCCGTCAGACTTTTTTCCAGCCGCTCGTATCCCATCCTGTCCTCCTGTATCCATAAACTGCATGCTAAAATCTGCTTTACCGCTCCTGCAGCAGAATCTGCCGTGTCTTGGGATCATCCGGCGGCAGATTGCAGTGCAGGACATGAAATCCTCCGGTCTGTGACCCTTCAATCACATTGATTGCCCCATTGTAGAGTCTTGTCTTTCCGGTTCCGATCTCATGATTCGTAAGCCCTGCCAGAAGCACATTGATTGCCGCTCCATGGGATACCGCAGCCACTGCCTGATGCCCCGTTGCCGCAAGAAGCTCTATCGCATGCTCCATGCGTTTCTGCACATCGGCAAACGGCTCCATTCCTTCGACATGGTCGCCTGCCGCAAGTGCAAAATACTCTTTTTTATCTTTTACCAGTTGTCCGGAAAACGGGCCAAGATCCCGCTCAATCAGCTCCTGCATCGGCTCTACACCGTCTCTGCTTAACCCGATCTGTGCAGCAATCTCCTCCCCTGTGCAGTGTGCACGTTTCAGTGGGCTTGTATACACAGCTTCTATCCCCAGTCCCTGCAGGGTCTGCCCACAGCGCACGGCCTGTGCAATCCCTGCCTCATTCAGTTCAATATCTTCCCTTCCCTGAAATCGGTTCACATGATTCCAGTCGGTCTCTCCGTGTCGGATCAAATAGATTTTCATTTCTTATGCTTACCAGCCTCAAAAAATTTCTTTGTCTCATATACAACCACACCATTTAAAGCAAACAGCGCAATCATATTCGGCAGTGCCATCAGACCATTGAAAATATCGGCAATCGTCCAGACAGCACTTACCGTCATATACGGTCCGATAAATACTGCCAGAATATAAATCCAGCGGAACACCATTACTTTTTTCATATTTCCACCGGTCAGATATTCCAGACATCTCTCACTGTAATAATCCCATCCAAGAATCGTTGTAAAGGCAAAAAATACCAGACACATCATCAGGACAAAAGAAGATACCACATGAGGGAACGGAAGTCCGTTCTGGAACGCATATGTAGTAACCTGAACGCCCTCGAGTCCATCCACCTGCCATGCTCCGGTCAGTACAATGGAAAGTCCGGTCAGTGTACAGATCACAATCGTGTCAATAAATGTACCTGTCATGCTGACAAGTCCCTGACGCACCGGCTCATGTGTCTGTGCTGCTGCCGCTGCGATCGGCGCACTACCAAGTCCTGCCTCGTTTGAGAAAATGCCCCTTGCAACACCGTTTTGCATGGCAACAAACATACTGCCTACCACACCACCGGTGACTGCACGCGGATGAAATGCGCCCTGCACAACCGTAACAACCGCTGCAGGGACTTTTGTAATATTACAGATAATTAAAATCAATGCAAATACAAAATATGCAACTGCCATAAACGGAACAACAATCTGGCTGACACTTGCTATACGCTTGATTCCGCCAATCAGCACGGCACCCACACAAAATGCAAGGATCAGGGAAGCGATTACAACCGTCCAGGAATAAGTTCCGATTCCCGGAATTGCCATGGTATGAACCTTATTCGGGTCAAAAAAGTTCTGGATGGCACTGGCTATACCGTTCACCTGGCTGAATGTTCCGATTCCGAACAGACCTACACAGACTCCAAAAAAGGCAAAAATCTTTGCAAGCCATTTCCATTTCGATCCCATTCCCTGTTCAATATAGTAGAACGGACCACCCAGACTGTGTCCGTCTTTGTCAACTACACGGTATTTGATGGCAAGTAATCCTTCGGAAAATTTTGTTGCCATTCCGAAAAATGCCGCCACAATCATCCAGAACAATGCCCCCGGGCCGCCTGCGCATACCGCAGTTGCCACGCCGACAATGTTTCCCGTACCGATCGTTGCACTCAGTGCCGTACATAACGCCGCAAAACTGGAAATTTCTCCCTTGCCGCCCTCTTCATTTTTGATCATCCACTTGAGTGCCAGCGGAAGCCTGCGCATCTGCAGGACTCCCAGACGCACGGTCAGTAAGATACCACCGCAGAGAATCAATACCATAAGCGGAACTCCCCAGACGAAGTTGTCCACGGTCTTTAAAAATGCATTGATTGTTGTCCACATAATTTTTCTCCTTATTTTCCTTTTTCAAAAGGCTTTTCCTGCGTACAAATGTGCTTTGTACGCGCACATTAAAAATTATACGCAAAACAGGAAACAAGTGCAAGAAAAAAATCATTTTTGTCGGTGAAAACATAAAATTCTGTTGCTATTTTAAATCAAAAAAAATATACTATAAGAAAAACAGATCAGATTTAAGGGGGAATTTTCCATGAAAACATTCATCGGCACAGGTGTGGGACAGCCGGAAGCTGCCGTGCATCAGGCAGTACAGGGACTTACATCCCCAAGTGCAATTCTTTTTATGGCTTCTTATGAACATTTCAAAGAAACTGCCTCACGCTTAAAAGAACTTTTTCCGGATACTCCGTGTATCGGAACGATCGGAACCAGACTCGTAAACGGACAGGTGAATGATTCCGGTCTTGCGGTTCTTGGATTTTTTTCTGATGTGAAGATCCGCTGTGGTATCATCACCGAAGCCAGCCGTTGTCCGGTTGCGGGCACAACGCAGCTTCTGAAGCAGATTGCAGAGATTTCTCCCGGCACAGACGATACGGTATGCGTGGAATATTGTACCGGCTCCGAAGAAAAGCTGGTAACCACGTTTACATCCTGTCTGGAAACAAAGGGCATCCATCTGGCAGGAGGCACCGTTTTCGGTGTCCCGGACGGCAAACCTCCGGTCGTTGCATATAACGGAGAATTATATGAAGATGCCTGCGTCTATGCACTGATCAAAAATACAACCGGAAAAATACGTGTATACAAAGAAAACATCTATGAAAAAACATCGGCTCAGAGTCACTTTGCCACAAAAGTCGATGTGTCCCGTAAAGCACTCATCGAACTTGACGGCAGACCCGCCGCAGACGTATACAGCGCAGAACTTGGCATTCCCCGTGATAAAATCGTTGACAACGTACTGGTCAATCCTATGGGACGTGCGGTGGGCAATCAGGTTTTTATCTCTTCCATGAACGGAATGGATACAGACGGCACACTGACCAACTACAAACGAATCAATAAAAACGACTGCATTTATTTCTTAAGCCTCGGTGACTACAAAGCAACAGAACAGCAGACACGCCAGCAGATCCAGCAGGACGCATCCCATATTTCCCTGGTTTTATCCATTGACTGTATCTACCGGTATCTGCTCTACGAAAAAGAGGGATATTTTTCTACATATGCAAAAGACATGGCCTCTCTCGGACCACACCTTGGCATTGTCGGCGGTGGCGAACAGTATAATAACCAGCATGTAAACCAGACGATGGTCTGCGTGGTATTTGAATAGGAGGAACTTTTTATGTTTGGAAAAAAGAAAACCACAGGAACCGCAACACCTGTTCCACAGGTTTCCAATAAAAAGAAAATAGAAGACTGTCTGACATCCATGTCTTTTCTCAGCCATTTTGTCATTGACAAAAAGGAATCTCTCGTTGAAGAAGAGATCAAGACCGTGCGTGAGATTGATAAAGTAAAAGACTCTTACACCGATGTCATTGAACACAATGCCTCGATCCGCGAAGCTGTTGATTCCCTGCAAAAAGAATTCGGGAAAATCGGAGAAATTTCCAGACAATTTACAGATGTAATCACCGGTGTGACCAGCGTATCCGATGATGCCATGCAGGATATCCGTGATCTGAAAGAAAGCTCTGTCAAAGTGGAAACGCAGTTCGCAGAGATTCATAAAATCTACGATGAATTTCAGGCCCGCTTTGATGAAATCCATGCAACCATGCAAAACATTGTCGGCATTGCAAACCAGACCAACCTGCTGGCATTAAATGCTTCCATCGAAGCGGCCCGTGCCGGTGAACACGGAAAAGGATTTGCCGTTGTTGCAGATGAAGTCACAAAACTTTCCATTGGCATCAAAGAACTGGTGGGTGATGTAAACAAAAGTATGGAAGGTTTACAGACAAGCTCCGAAAATCTGACGCATTCTCTGCTGGATGTACGGGATGCACTGGATGCTTCCCACACACAGATGAACACAACCGAAAATATCTTTTCCCATATCAATGATTCTGTGTCCGGCGTAGAAAATGTTCATCGCGGCATCAATGAGGTTGTGGAAAACTGCAGCGGACAGATGGATCAGCTCCGGGAAGACATGGAAGCCCATGAAACCCGTTATGCCCAGGTTCAGTCCGATATTGACGGCTTAAAGAGCCTGATGACAGAAAAGGGATTTATCTATGAGGACATTTCCAATATGATGGAACAGGCTGATCCATTGATCGAAAATATCAAAACGGAATTAAACAAATAAATCTCATTATTCCCCATCTTCTGCCCAGAGCCGTGCGCACCGCACGGCTCTCTGCCATCCCCTGAGCAGCTTTTTGCGCTCCCCTGAGTCCATTACCGGTTCAAACCTTCGTCCCAGCTGCCAGTTTTCCCGGATTTCATCCCTATCTTTCCAGTAACCTGCCGCAAGTCCTGCCAGATATGCCGCTCCGAGTGCTGTTGTCTCAATACATTCCGGTCGAAGTACTGCCGCATCAATGATATCTGCCTGAAACTGTACAAGCATGTTATTTGCACTGGCTCCTCCGTCCACACGCAGACCATTCAGCGTCACGCCGGCATCCTCTTCCATGGCGTGAATGACATCTTTCGCCTGATAGGCAATAGACTCTAATGTCGCACGGATAAAATGTTCCTTTTTGCATCCCCGTGTCAGCCCGACAATCGTTCCGCGCGCATACGGATTCCAATACGGTGCCCCCATGCCGGCAAATGCAGGAACAATATAAACACCATTGGAATCCGGGACTCTCTTGGCATATTCCTCGGACTGTCCTGCGGTACGGATCATACGCATCCCGTCCCTCAGCCACTGGATGGCCGCCCCTGCCACAAAAACACTTCCCTCAAGTGCATATTCCACTTCCCCTGCAGTACCCGCAGCAATGGTCGTAAGCAGTCCATGTCTGGAAATGATTGGTTCCTTTCCGGTATGCATCAAAAGAAAACAACCGGTTCCATAGGTATTTTTTACATCTCCTTTTTCAAAACAGCACTGTCCGAACAATGCCGCCTGCTGGTCTCCTGCCACACCCATCACAGGAATTTTACCGCCAAAAATCTGCTCCTGTGTCTCTCCGAAGAAACCACTCGACGGCCGCACTTCCGGCAGCATTTCTTTGGGAATGCGAAACAGCTCTAATATCTCTTCCTCCCAGCAGCATCTGTGTATGTCAAACAACATGGTTCTTGCCGCATTCGTATAATCCGTGACATGCACCGCTCCCTTGGTCAGATTCCAGATCAGCCATGTATCCACCGTGCCAAACAAAAGTTCCCCTTTTTCTGCCGCCTCACGCGCGCCTTTCACATGATCAAGAATCCATGCGATCTTGCTTGCGGAAAAATAAGCATCCGGCACCAGACCTGTCCGCTTCTGCAGCATCGGTCCATATCCTTTTTCTTTCAGTTCATCAATCTGTTCTGCCGTGCGCCGGCACTGCCAGACGATCGCATTGTATACGGGTTCCCCGGTCTTTTTATCCCAGACGATTGTGGTTTCGCGCTGGTTTGTGATGCCAATGGCACGGATATTTTTGGATGATGCCCCGATATTCGCCATTGCCTCTATGGCAACCGACATCTGGGAGGACCAGATTTCCCTCGGATTCTGCTCTACCCAGCCCGGCTGCGGGTAAATCTGTGTAAATTCTTTCTGTGCCATCGTGACGATTTTTCCTGCATGATCAAACAGGATACAGCGGGAACTTGTCGTTCCCTGATCCAGTGCCATAATATATTCTTTCATAATCTGTAATCCCCCCATATGATTTTCCTATAGCTTTTCTTTTTCCTATTTTACTGCATATTCCCATTTATCACCAGTTCATTTTCTCGTCAATTGTGGTTTTAACAACATATTTTCCATTTGCTTTCTGATAAATTACTTCTTGCTTACAAAATAAAATCAAAGGAGTATCTTATTATGGAACATAAAATGTTTTGCTATCAGTGTCAGGAAACCGCAGGATGCAGCGGCTGTACCCAGATGGGTGTCTGCGGCAAAAAGCCGGAAGTAGCAGCTATGCAGGATCTGCTCGTCTATGTGAGCAAGGGATTATCCGCGGTCACAACCCAGCTGCGCAAAGAAGGAACAAAGGTTTCAGAAGAAACCAACCATTTGATCACCTGGAATCTGTTTACCACCATCACAAATGCCAACTTCGACAATGAGGCGATCATCGCACGGATTCATAACACTCTGTCCGTGCGCCGCACACTCATTTTACAGGTAAAAGATACCTCAGGTCTGCCGGAAGCTGCTTTCTGGGATATAAAAACAAAAGATGGCTCTGACGCATCGGATGATGTGCTCTTTGCCAAGGCAAAAGAGGCAGGGGTTCTCTCCACAAAAGACGAGGACATCCGCAGTCTGCGTGAACTGATCACTTACGGATTAAAAGGTTTGTCCGCTTACTCCAAGCACGCCAATGTACTGCTTTCGGATGATCCGGAAATTGATGCCTTCCTGCAGCGGGCACTCGCTGCAACACTGGATGATTCCCTCACAGCCGATGACCTGGTCGCACTCACACTGGAAACCGGAAACTATGGTGTCAGAGGCATGGCGATGCTCGATACTGCAAATACCGGTGCCTATGGCAATCCTGAAATTACCAGAGTGAATATCGGTGTGGGAAAAAATCCGGGAATTCTTGTCTCCGGTCATGATTTAAAAGATCTGGAAATGCTTCTGGAACAGACACAGGGAACCGGTGTAGATGTGTATACACACTCAGAAATGCTTCCTGCCCACTACTACCCGGCATTCAAAAAATATCCGAACTTTGTCGGAAATTACGGAAATGCATGGTGGAAACAAAAAGAAGAATTTGAACGTTTCCACGGACCAATTCTGATGACGACCAACTGTATTGTTCCACCAAAGGACAGCTACAAAGACCGGCTGTACACCACCGGTGCTGCCGGCTATCCGGGATGCACACACATTGATGGCGAAATCGGTGCACAGAAGGATTTCTCGGCACTGATCGAACAGGCGAAACACTGTTCTGCTCCGGAAGAACTCGAGCACGGTGAAATCATTGGTGGCTTTGCCCACAATCAGGTACTTGCACTTGCCAGCCAGATTGTTGAGGCCGTCAACTCCGGCGCGATCAAAAAATTTGTCGTCATGGCAGGATGCGATGGACGGGCAAACTCCCGCAATTACTATACGGATTTTGCCAGAGCACTTCCAAAAGATGCGGTTATTTTGACTGCCGGCTGTGCCAAATACAAATACAATAAACTGAATCTCGGCGATATCAACGGAATACCGCGTGTCCTTGATGCCGGACAGTGTAACGATTCCTACTCTCTGGCTGTGATTGCCCTGAAACTGAAGGAAGTATTCGGTCTCGATGATATCAACGATCTGCCGATTGTCTACAACATTGCATGGTATGAGCAAAAAGCAGTGATTGTGCTGCTGGCACTGTTGGCACTGGGTGTAAAAAATATCCACCTGGGACCGACCCTTCCGGCATTCCTTTCCCCGAATGTGGCAAAGATCCTCACGGACACGTTTGGCATTGCCGGAATTGGTACCGTAGAAGATGATTTAAAACTGTTTTTTGGCAAATAATCCACAAAGTCTGTTTTTTGTCTGTTTTCCTTTGACAAACGGTATTTATGAGAGGTATGATTATTATACAATTTAACGATTTTGCATATTTGGCAGAAGGAGAACATTACATGAACGAAAAACAGTATTTACGAGCCAACAAGCGGGTATTTCTCGCTGTCACCATTATCTTTGCCTATATCACGCTGACCATGCTTGCTGCACTGGCGGCCAGCCACGGGGACCACTTTGTCCGGATTGTGATCCAGTGTCTGGTCTCGGTCGGTGTGATTATCCTTTCCGCACTGGGCTATCTGACCCGAAAGAAAACGCACACCTGTGCCATCATCCTGACAACCGCCATGATGGTCGGTTATGCAGCTGTTGCTTTACTAAATACCACGGAAGGGACATGGGCTTACGCGCTTCCCCTCGTTATTGTCGCCATGGTTTATCTGGATGAACGGCTTATGAAAATAATAAACAGCGTATTTCTGCTGGTAAATATCGTCCGTCTGATGCTCGATTTTGGCTCTCACGCATCTGCTGCACTGCCCAACAAGGTGCTGGCACTGTTTGTCCTGCTCCTTGTTGCATACGCTTCTATCAGTATTACACGGATGCTTGTATTTTTCTTTGATGAAAACATGACTGAGATTACAGAAGCTGCGGATAAGCAGAAGAAAAACCACGATCAGATGCTTCTCGTTGCCGAAAATATTTCCCGGCATTTTGGGGAAGCAATGACTGTGCTTGACAGTTTGGAAAACAGTATTGAGGTCAGCCACAGTTCTATTCAGGAAATTGCAGACAGCACCGAAAGCACCGCCGAAGCCATCCAGAAACAGGCGGTTATGTGTTCCAATATTCAGGGCAACACCGATGCGGCAGAAGCCGGCATCCACCAGATGATTGAAGCCGCACATGAAACGGATGCTACTGTAAAATCCGGTGCACAGGTCGTCCTGGAATTAAAGGAACAGGCACAGAACGTGGAAGAAGCCAGCAATATCACGGTACAGGTCATCCAGAGCCTGACTTCAAAAGTCGAGGATGTCCAGAGCTTTGTCGGATCCATTATTGAAATTTCCAACCAGACAAATCTGCTTGCCTTAAATGCTTCCATTGAGGCTGCGCGTGCCGGGGAAGCCGGAAAAGGGTTTGCTGTGGTGGCCGATGAAATCCGCCAGCTTTCCGAACAGACAAAAAATGCCTCTGCCAACATTACAGAAATTATCGACAAATTAAACGATGACACAAAACGTGCCAACGAAAGTATCGAAAACTCAGTTGCTTCCGTAGAAAAGCAGAACGAACTGATTGAGAATACACGGGAGAAATTCGGCAATGTCGGTGAAACCGTTGAACACCTGATGGAAGATATCCATACGGCAGAAGAAAATATCCAGAAAATCCTTGATGCCACGAATGTTATTTCCGATAATATTACCCACCTCTCCGCCACCGGTGAGGAAGTGGCTGCCTCTTCCACCGAGGGGCTGCGTATGGCAGATTCCACGGTGGACAATATGAAGGGCTGTAAAAAAGTTCTGGAGAATATTTACATGCTTGCAGAAGATATGAAAGATTCCGTAGAGCATAAAGAACTCGGATAACTCTGTCTGCCAAAAAGCCGGACGCTGTTTACACAACGTCCGGCTTTTTAATGTTTACAGAAAATACAAAAGTGACAGGCAAACGGCCATGCCAAGGAATGCCATCCGGTACAACAGCACATTTGCATACCGGATATCTTCCGGTTCCACTGGACGCAGGGCATCCCCTATCGTCGGTTTCTTTACAGTTTTTCCAAAATAACTGGCATCCCCTGCCAGCTGAATGCCAAGGCTTCCCGCACAGACACTCTCGGTCTGCGCAGAATTCGGGCTGGCATGTTTCCGGCTGTCCCTTCTCCAGATCTTCCATGCCCCGATCCCGCTAAAACGTTTCCCCGGAAGGAAGCTTGCCACGATCATAAGCAGTGCCGCCACGCGGGACGGAATGAAATTTACCACATCATCCAGTTTTGCCGCAAACCTTCCAAAATACAGGTTCTTTTCATTCTTATATCCCACCATGGAATCCATGGTATTCACTGCTTTATAGGCAAAGCCGAGCACCGGTCCACCGACTGCCAGATAAATCATCGGCGCTATCACACCGTCGGATGCATTTTCCGCAACGGTCTCTATCGCTGCCTTTGCCACACCTGTTTCATCCAGTTGTTCCGTATCACGCCCAACGATCATGGACACTGCCTTTCGCGCTGCCGGCAGATTCTGCTTTTGCAGCTGCTCATATACCTTCATGCTTTCCACTTTCAGACACTTTGTAGCAAGAATCTGATAGGTCATAATGGCTTCCACGGCACAGCCAATCGCCGGATGCAGCCCGTATGCCCCCTCAAGGATAACGGCGGTTACACCGGTTGTCCATGCGATAACAACCACAACCATCGCAAACCCGCGCAGAAATTTCTTTGTGTCTGACAGTTCCTTTTTATTCAGTTTTTCCAGTGATGCGATCAGATTACCAATCAGACGGATCGGATGGGGCAGCCAGTGCGGATCGCCAAACAACAGATCCAGCACAAACCCAAGAAACATCGCAAAGAAATGATAACTCATACTTTTTCTTTTAACTCCATTTTATTCTCTTGTAAGGACAGGCGCAGATGATAGCCCTCGGCGTTTTTTACCTGATACGAAAAATAATCACCGCCACAGTAGTGCGAAAGCAGCGCCATGATCGTACCCCCATGAACCACAGCCGCCACCGGAAGCGGCTCCTGTATCATACCGTTGTCTTCCGTTTCCCGGCACTTTGGACACGCTCTGTATGCCAGCTGCTGCCGGATCTGTTCCATAACCAGCTCCATCCCATCCACACATCTTGCGATAAAAGCCTCCCGGCTCTCACCTCCCGGAAATGCCAGCGTTCCACCACTGTCAATCCATGCCTGATAGCGCGGATCTCCATTCAGCTGTGCATAATTCTTTCCTTCAAATTCTCCAAAATCCATTTCACGCCATGGATCAATTTCGATCTGTGGAATTTGCGGAAATAAAATTTCTGCGGTCTGCCGGCAGCGAAGCATGGGACTTACAAATACATATGGCATATCCCATGTCCTGCATACCTGTGCCCATTGGTCTTTTCTTTTCTCCAGCTGCTGTCTGCCGTCCTCCGAAAGCGGTTCATCCGTCTGTCTGCCAATATACCGGTGTTCTACATTTCCCAGCGTCATTCCATGCCGGATCAGATACAGTTCTATTTGATTCTCTGTCCAATTCCACATACAATCCGTTCCACCCTTTCTGCTTTTGCTGCAATTTCACAAAGCAGCCGTCCCAGCCGCTCACGATATTCCCGCTCAAACGAATCAAGCGGCACAATTCCATTGCCTACTTCATCGCAGATAATTACTGTATCCGGATGTTTTTCCAGATAAGCCATACTTTCTGCTTCCGGGGATAGAGACTTCGGGGCACTTTCCTGCAATTTCTCTCGAAACCATTCTTCAAAATTGTCCCAGATCCGTGCTTCCTCGATGCCCCGCACCTGTGTTACATATGCTTTTTTTCCCTGAGCAGTGCCGCCAATGTATAATTCCATTAATGTACTCCCTATTGCTTGATATTTTATATTACCACGTTTCGACAAATTTATCTATTTATGCTATATTAGCGGCAATTAACCTGAATGGATGCTCGACCATACAAAATGAGAAGAACCCCCAGTAGCGGCAACTACTGGGGGTTCGTTTTTGGTGTACTTGTAAAAGTATCGCCTCATTCTTTGTTGATTGCATTATATCATACACAATCATCAATTTCAAGTATACCCCAATTCATCATCCTTTTTGCACCAGTAGCGCGACTTTTTCAAATCAACACTGACACGGCTGCCGCCACCGCCATTGCCCCCTCACACAGCGTCAGAAAATATCCCGCCGTATCTCCGGTTATTCCGCCAAATTCCCTGTAACTGCGCCAGCGATAGTAACCGAACACTGCAAATGCCGCCGCCACCGCCAGAATTCCCGCCAGAAGCGAAAGCCAGAGCATAAACAGTACACACAACAACGTCTGTGCATAAAGTGCCCCTTTTACCCCACGCTCATGTGCGGTACTCGCAAAATGATAGAGCATACCATCCGTTTTTGCGGAACGGAAGGAGACCACACTCAGGCCACTCAGGCAGCGGGACAGGAAAAATCCACAGCAAAACACTTCCAGCGCACGGTAATCCACAATCTGGGAAAGAGCCGCCACATAAATCAACCCGAATTCCGCCAGCTTGATCACGGAAAAAGCGCCAATGTGGGAATCCTTTAAAATCTCCAGTTTTCGCTCCCTGGGCTGATACGAATGCAACGCATCCATGGTATCCATAAACCCATCCACATGGAAGCCCCCGGTGATAATAAGCGGGAGCGCAGCTGATATCAGAATAAATGCAAGCGTACTGATTCCCAATAACGCAGACAACCGAAACCATCCCCAGAGGATAGCACCGATCACTGCCCCGATCCACGGAAAAAAGCACATGCTGTAACGCATGTCTTCTTCTTTCCACACAAATTGTGGCATCGGAATTTTTGAATAGGTGGAAAACGCCACCGCGATTCCTCTAATGATGTGCATAACCTGCTTCCTTTCTCTCTTTTACCGGAACCGGAATACCTACAACGACTTCGGTCACCGTATCCGCCAACGCCGCCACTCCCGTATTGATGCGTCCGAGTGCACGGATATATGCCTGCGTTGTCGCATCATAGGAAATGCCATCCTCAAACACGTTATTACTGACGATCACTAACTCGTCCACTTTTGTGGAAAGGTTTTTGATTCCCTGCAATATGTGTCCGACAACCACATCTTCCGAAACGATGTCCGCACCGGAAAACATCTCATTTGCAACCAGATTGGACATACATTCCAGCAGGGCACAGCGAGGACGTTCCGTAACATTTTGCCCTGCGCGATCCGGTGGTTCCATGGCTTGCTGTGCTCTTTTCGAAAAATCTACTTCCCCGATATCCCGCGGCTGTTCCATCGTAACAAATCCTTTTCCCGCGCGAAGTCTCCGGTGTCTTGCAACTTTTTTTCCGCCCTCCGCATCGTACACCTGCATGGTTGCGATATAATATTTATTCGTTTTTCCATCCAGCAGATGCTCTGCGTAAGCCGATTTTCCGCTGCCGCTTCCACCCAAAACCAAAGTGATCATTCTGTTTCCCCATACCGCTCGTACTGCGCAATTTCCATCGTATCAAATGTTGTCTGATCCTCGTAGAGTGCCAGCGCCAGATCCAGAAGGGAAAACAGCATCACGGCCCCTGTGCCTTCCCCAAGCCCCAGTCCTGCATCAATAACCGGATGAAGTTTCAGTTCCTCCGCGATCCATTTTGCCGCGGGTTCCTTGCTCAGATGGCTCGGCAGAACAAATTCCCGCACACCCGGCACGATCCGCTCCGCCACCAGTGCCGCGACCGATGAGATCAGCCCATCCAGAACGACCGGCACATGATACAGTGCTCCGCCGATGCATACACCTGCCATTCCCGCGATATCCAGACCGCCGAATGCCGCCAGCATGGAAAGTGCATGCGCTGACCGGATCTCTTTTTCATATTTCTCCAGTGCCTGCGCAATGACCTGCTGCTTGCGCAACAGCCCCGCGTCGTTTAATCCGGCACCACGTCCGGTCACTTCTTCTGCTGTGCGTCCGGTCAGTGCCGCCACAAGCATGCTGCTCGTCGTCGTATTTCCGATTCCCATCTCTCCGGTACCGATCAGCTGATAGCCTTTGTCTTTGCACTCCCGGACCAGATCAATTCCCACAGACAATGCCTGCAACGCTTCTTCCTCTGTCATTGCAGGTTCCTGCAGAAAATCGCGCGTGCCCTGCATCACTTTGCAGTCGCGCACCCCCGGCAGCGTTTCTTTTGTGTTGATTCCAATATCGACCGGGATCACATCCACACCGGCGCGGCGCGCCATTTTGCCAACCGAGCTTGCCTGCTGCCCCATGAATCCTGCAACCACCGCGGTCACTTCCTGTCCGGACTGGCTGACTCCTTCTGCGACAATACCGTTGTCTGCGCACATGGTGAGGATCACTTTTTTTTCAATGGAAAGGCTGCTGCTTCCTGTGATTGCGCCGATCTGCGCAAACATTGTCTCAAACTGCCCCAGACCATCCAGCGGTTTGGCAATTTTGTCCCAGTTGGCTTTTACCTGCGCGTAGATCTGTGCGTCCGGTGGAATGATTTTAAGTTTCTCCATTTCTTTTCCTGTAATCAAATATTTTCTCCTGTTGCAATTGTAAATTGCGCAAATGCAATTCCCTGTTTCTTGCTTCTTTCAGCCATGAAATGTATGATAAGAAAAAGGAGGTGCTGATATGAATAAAACCAAAATTGATAATCAAACTATCGCTCACATTCTTCTTGATTTAAGACAAAAACATCATCTTTCCCAGGAACAGCTTGCTCAAACATTAGGCGTTACTCGTCAGGCCGTATCGCGATGGGAAATGGGAATCTCTGTTCCAAACATCCATACCCTGCTCTTAATCAGTGAGCAATTCCATGTTCCAATTGACACAATGCTCAAAAAACCAGATGCTTCAGCAGAAAACCAAAATAAAATCCAAAATCCTGCTAAAAGAACTCCCTTTATTTTTATAACCATAACCGGAATTTTCCTGTTGTGTATGCTTCCATTTCTGGCTCAATGGGAACAATTCAAATATATGGATCTCTATGGTCGTGCATATGCCGATTCCTATCACTATATTTTCGAATACCCACTGTCCATTCTTCTGGTATTATCCATTGTCCTGATTTGTGTCGGGATCTATAACATTGTAAAAATCAAGAGGAAATCCGGCTCTCCTGCAAAATAGAGTATACATACTCCATATCCAGATGCTCCCGCAATCCCTGTGCGAGCTTGTCATACTGCTGTTCCTTAAATGCATGATAATCACCGCCAGCCTCCGGTTTCCATGACACCCTTTTTTTGTCGGCCAATGCCTGTACTATGCGCACGGCAATGTCTCCATCGTCAAAAATGCCGTGCACATAACTGCCGTATACGCCGGGTTCTTCGCTGCCTTTTTCCATGCGCTGCACCCCGTCGGTTCTGCCATCTGCCAGCTGTACCAGTGGCATCTGATGTTCCCCGGTGGAAACCGTTGTCTTTCCCATATGAATCTCATAGCCGGAAAATTCCAATCCGGAAAGTGTGGAAAAAATACCGGTCACATTCTCAAATTTTCCACGTGTCTGCGTACGCATTTTTTCCGGCATCAGGGTCGTGTCGGTGTCGATCAGTTCCATACCACGCAACGGTTCGCATAGCGAATTCTCATTCTCTACCCCATGTGGGTCCGAAATGGTACGCCCCAGCATCTGATAGCCACCGCAGATCCCCCAGACCGGGATATGCACTGCCAGCTTTTTGACTGCGGTTTCCAGACCGTTCTGCCGCATCCAGCGCAGATCCCCCATCGTATTTTTGCTGCCCGGCAGAAAAATCATATCCGGCTGTCCCAGTTCCTGCACCGAAGAAACATAGCGCACGGACACACCCTCCAGCCGTTCAAACACGTTAAAATCCGTAAAATTGGAGATCCGTGGAAAACGGATCACTGCCAGATCTATCACGCCTACATCGTGGTTATCCAACTGGCCGCTCAGACTGTCCTCATCCTCAATGGAAAGATGCATATATGGAACTACTCCGGCAACCTTCACACCGCCGCGTTCCTCCAGCATCTCCACTCCCGGATCAAGGATTGTCTTATCCCCGCGGAATTTATTAATAATCAGACCCTTCACACGGGCTTTTTCATCCTCTTCTAAAAGTATCAAAGTTCCCAAAAGCTGCGCAAACACGCCGCCACGGTCGATATCCCCCACCAGAAGCACCGGTGCATCGACCAGTTTTGCCAGCCCCATATTGACAATATCATCCGATTTCAGATTGATCTCTGCCGGGCTTCCCGCCCCTTCCATCACAATAATGTCTGCCTGCTTTTCCAACTCCGAAAAAGCCTCGCAGATCGTCGGAATCAGCTTTTTCTTATACGCAAAATAATCCCGCGCCCGCATATTTCCGAGCACCTCACCCTTTACGATCACCTGTGATCCCACATCATTTGTGGGTTTTAACAGAATCGGGTTCATAAGTACAGAAGGCTTCACACCCGCCGCTTCCGCCTGCATGACCTGCGCGCGCCCCATCTCCAGACCGTCTTCTGTGATGTAGGAGTTAAGCGCCATATTCTGCGATTTAAACGGTGCCACACGATAGCCATCCTGTGCAAAAATACGGCAAAGCCCTGCAACGATCAGGCTTTTTCCGGCATTTGACATCGTGCCCTGCACCATGATTACTTTTGCCATGTTTGTTTCCTTCCTGCTAACCAGCAATCACAACCCTGCAATCCTTCTTGAAACATGCAATTCCATATTTGATAAAATTACGCATTCCGTCCTGCTTCAGCTTATCGACATATGATTTTTCTTCCATCTGTTTCAAAGCTTCGGCACATGCAGCATCCAGATCTCCATTCCCGGCATATTTCAGTTCTATCACAATTCCTGTTCTGTCGTTCGGCACCTCAACAAGAATATCGCTGTAGCCGGTTCCTGACTCTGCATTTGACTTTATAAGCCAGTTTGCTTTATATCCCAAAAGCCCAAGTAAAATGCCATGGTAAAAATTTTCTTTCTTTTCCTTTGCAACTGCTGTATCACGTATGCTTATGGTATTCCAAAGATATTCTCCAAAGAGCTGCTCTATTTTTTCTGTATTTTTTTCTAAAAACGCATTGCAGAATTCTTCCAGTCTCTTACCGTCATTCGCGGACGTATCCCGGAACCATTCCCTGATTTTCTTGATAAAAAGATTTTTTATCTCTTTATTGGGAATTGCCAAACGTATCTTTCCATCCGCTGTACGCCCCTGTTTTGTCAGATATCCGGTCGTAAAAAGTACGCTCCACAGATTTCCAATGTTTTTATCAAGCTCATCATACGTAAGTTCCTGTGAAAGTTCCTTTTCAATACACTCTCCCGCGATCAGACGCTCAATTTCATCCTTGGTCTGCACATCCGCCTTATCGATCAATCTGCGGACGATCGCATTCCCACTCGAATTAGACCAGTAATCCTGTGGTTCAACCGTTTGATCATAGTTAAGTTCATCCACATAATTTATGACATCCCATGGACAGTACACATCCGCATTTCCAAAGTGATAGCCATCATACCATTCCTTTGTTTCCGGAAAATGTGAAGCCAGACCATACGACGCAAGGAGGTTTTTTACCTCATCATCTGTGAATCCAAACTGTTCATCAAATCTGGAATCCATAATAGAAAGTACCTTAAAATTATTCAATCCTGTAAATATACTTTCCTTCGATACTCGCAGACATCCCGTCAGAAATGCAAACTGTAAATAATCATTCGTCTTTAATGCCTGACCAAAAAGACCTCTGATCAGAGAAACCATTTCACGATAATATCCATTCTGATATGCTTTATCCAGAGGAACATCATACTCATCTATGATAATTACTACCTTTTTCCCGTGATGCTTATATAAAAGCTGTGACAGTTTACGGATGCTGTCTTCTATATTCTCATCCGTACCTGTAAGCATTTTAGCGAAATATGCCTTATCCTCGTCCGTAAGTGCATCACTTGTTTTGAGATAATAATGACGGTCCATTTCATTGGCAAGAATCGTGCCGAGCATCCTCTTCGCATCCGCAAATGTCAGCCCCTCCACCCCTTTGAGCGTGAGAAATATCACTGGATACTTTCCCATGTACGCATCGCATAGTTCTTTATTCTTTGCAATATATAAGCCTTCAAACAGTGAAACATCTGCACCGATTTCAAAAAAACTTTTCAGCATGCTCATATTTAATGTCTTGCCAAAGCGTCGCGGACGGGTGAATAGTGTTACTTCCCCCCAATTCATCAGAATCTGTTCTATAAGATTTGTCTTGTCAATATAATAAAATCCGTTCCTGCGTATTTTTTCAAAACTGTCAATTCCTACCGGTAATTTCAAAGTATTTACCATATGAACCTCCAACAAACAGATCATTTTGCCATATTTACATATAGTATAACTGATTGACAAGGTAATTACAATTTCCTTTCATTAAACGGTCACCGAAATACACTGTCATGATTTACGCTCCATTCCAAAAACATTTTCTTGAAAAGATCCCCATGTTCCGTTAAGATGATATTGTAACGAAAAATAATATATCAGGGAGGTAGTTATGAACTATACAATTGAAGGAGCACCAATGCCTGTCGTCATCTGTAACTTAGAGGGCGGCGAAACCATGCTCACGGAGAAGGGCGCAATGTCGTGGATGTCCCCAAATATGAAAATGGAAACCACAACAGGCGGTGGAATCGGAAAAATGTTCGGTCGTGCTTTTTCCGGTGAAAGCATGTTTATCAACCGCTACACCGCGCAGGGCGGCACCGGACTGATCGCATTTGCATCCAGCTTTCCCGGAGATATCCGTGCATTTGAAATCGCACCGGGGCAGGAGATTATCGCCCAGAAAAGTGCCTTTCTCGCATCAACTGCAGGCGTGGAAATGTCTGTTTTTTTCCAAAAACGCATTGCCGGCGGTCTCTTCGGCGGAGAAGGATTTATCATGCAGCGTCTGTCCGGAAACGGCACCGTCTTTCTCGAATTTGACGGACACATCAAAGAATATGAACTTGCACCGGGACAGCAGATTGTCGTCGATACTGGATATCTCGCGGCAATGACCGCCGGATGTTCCATCGATATCCAGACTGTACCGGGTGTAAAGAATATGCTCTTTGGTGGGGAAGGGATCTTTAATACCGTTATCACCGGACCGGGACGTGTATGGCTGCAGAGCATGCCGGTTGCACAGCTCGCCGGAGCGATCAGCCCGTTTATTCCAAATAAAAATTAATCATTTTCGAAAAAATCCCGGAGCCATTTTCCATGCTCCGGGATTTCATTTTATATCATTTTTCAAATTTTCCGAATCTCAAAACTGTTTTTTCCACGGGTTTTTACCTCATATAATACACTGTCTGCTTCCTTAAACAGTTTTTCATAAGGAACTTTCTCCGTCATATACACAGCACCCAGACTGATGGACAGCGGCACTGAACACCCGCCATATGTAAATGTCTGACACATGCTTCTGACCAGTTTATCCAGCTGTGCCTGAACACTCTCCTGATCACGGTTCTGTATACAGAGAACAAACTCATCTCCGCCAAACCTCGCCATAAGGACATGTGTTCCAAACACCAGACGCATCGTATCCGCTAAAAGTTTTAACGCCTCATCTCCTCCGGCGTGTCCAAGCGTATCATTGACAGACTTAAAGTTATCAATATCCATGATTGCAAACAGAAACGGCAGTTCTTTCCTGTCGTAAATGCTCCCGGCACCGATCCCGGAACAAATAAAACATCCGGATAATCCCCACCCTGAATCTGTTTTGACACCTCATTGTCATAATCCGAATACGACTGGTACTTCACCTCAATACCAGGATATTTCTTGTTAAACCCATCCAGGTACTGCTGCATATCCTGCTGGGAGATATTGGATGCTACCGAAATTGTTCCCCTGATTTCGTTTTTCTGCGCAGCATGTGCCACACTTCCAAAGTCTGCCGGAAACTGTAACAGCACAAGCAGCGTCAAAAGCACCGCCACCATACGCTTTTTCTTCCACTTTTTCATCTTTCTCATCCTTCTTTTGCAGCCTTACCGCGCTTCATATGTTCTGGATACACGCTTATACTCTGCGGGTTCCGTAATCTGCTCCACCACAATATCTCCGTCTTCTGCATCCCGATAACGGTATAAATACACACCCTCCTGAATCTCATCTTCCTGAATAAGGGATACCGCCATATAGCTTTTTCCCTCAACCGTAAAGGTATCCATGATGGCAAATTCTTTTTCCGTGCCATCCGAAACCGGAATGCTGATTACTTCGTACTCATCCATAATATTCTCTCCCTTTTATCGCGGTACTTTCGAAAACAATGCAAATGCATTTTCCCGTGTGGTTTCCTCCACTTCTTCCGCGGAAATCCCTTTAATCTTTGCAATCTTTTCAATCACATACGGAATGTTGCGTGAATCATTGCGTGTTCCCCGGTGTGGTTCCGGTGCCATATACGGACAATCCGTTTCTAAAACAATGGCGGAAAGCGGGATTTCCTCTACCGTCTGAACGAGTTTTCTGGCATTTTTAAAAGTCACAACACCGCCTACACCGATGAAATATCCCATCTTTACATATTCCTGTGCCATCTCCGGTGAATAGGAATAACAGTGGATCACGCCCTTTATGCCATCCTCATATGCCTTTTCCATGATCTTCATGGTATCTTCTGCAGCATCCCTCGAATGAATGATCACCGGAAGATCTGCCTGTTGTGCCAGTGCAAGCTGCCGTACAAACCAATACCTCTGCTTCGCCTGTATCTCCGGTTCCTTATCCCAGTAATAATCCAGTCCGATCTCTCCCACCGCAACTGTCTTTTGCAGCGTTGTCTGCTGTCTGAGCCATGCATACGTGTCCTCATTTAAATCATCCACGTCACTGGGATGTACGCCCACCGCAGCATAAAGAAAAGGGTATTCCTGCGCCAGCGAAAGTGTTGTCTTTGTCGTCGCAATGGAAGACCCTGCATTAATCACCGGTGAAATGCCGCGCTGCGGTAAATCCGCAAGCAGCATCTCCCGGTCCGTATCAAATTTTGCATCATCGTAATGTGCATGTGTCTCAAAAATCATAAGAAGTGCCTTTCTATCAGATCAAGTTCCTCCATGATGATACAGTTCGGAAGTGTATCCGATGCCACCATGCCCCGCACCTGGGCATAATCCATCCAGCGCACACTCTCTATTTCTTCGGTCTGCAGTTCAAATTCCTCTGCTTCCCGATCCAGCCAGAGCAGATAAACATTTGAAATCTGGTGATCATGAAATGGCTGTCTGTGAAATTCACTGTCAACGTCCTTATGCACCTGTCCGCAATAAATCAGGTCTGACTCCTGCACTGTCACATTCAATTCTTCTTTCAGCTCCCGAATGGCGGAAGGAATATACTCCTCCCCTGCCGGAATATGTCCTGCACTGGAAATATCATAGCAGCCCGGAAATGAATCTTTCTGCATACATCTCTTCTGTAATAAAAGCTGAATCCGTCCGTTCCTGTTGCGGGCAATCCAGACATGTGATGTACGATGCCGCACACCCTCCCGGTGCGCCTCTGTGCGTTCTACGGTTTCACCGGTTGGTGCTCCGGTTTCATCTACAACATCAAGGATTTCCATATTTATGCCTCCTATTTCTACTTATCCGCCCCAGCCACTTACATGCGTCTAACAGATCTCAGCACCGCTTGGCATCGGTTTCTCCGGTGTCATCAGAGAAAGTGTGCCGTTTTCATCCTCTGCACACAGCAGCATGCCCTCGGACAATACTCCGGCAAGTTTTGCCGGCTTTAAGTTCACAAGAACCATAACCTTCTTGCCGACCATCTCTTCCGGTGTGTAATCTTTACGGATACCGGATACAATCTGCTTTACGGTGTTTCCGATTTTTACCTGGGAGCAAAGCAGCTTCTTTGACTTTGCAACTGCCTCACAGGAGAGAATCTCTCCCACCTGGAACTGCATCTTCGCAAAATCATCAAATGTGATCTCTTCCTTCGGATCCATATCAATGACTGCTTCATCTGCGGTCTCTCTGCCATTTAATGCTTTCTGTTCTTTTTCGTACTCTTCCTTCTGCTTTGCCTGAATGGCATCCACTTTTGGCTGGATCTCTTTTGCGTCAATTCTTGCAAAAAGGATCTCCGGAGCATCGGTTACTTTTGTTCCATCCGGATACAGACCAAACTGATTGAGCTCATCAAAATCACGCAATGATGTCGATAACTGCGCCACGATTTTTTCTGCGGTTTCCGGAAGGAATGGGTGCAGAAGACTTGCGCCAATCGTGATGGACTCGGTCAAATTGTAAAGAACCTCTGCCAGACGGTCTTTCTGTGCCTCGTCTTTTGCCAGTACCCACGGGGTTGTCTCATCAATATATTTATTGCAACGGCGGAACAGTGCAAATACTTCGGAAATTGCATCTGCCACACGAAGTTTTGCCATCTTCCCGGCAATACGGTCACGGGTTGCTGTCACAACAGCTTTCAGATCTGCATCCACTTCACCGGTGACTCCTGTGGATGTGACCACACCGCCAAAATATTTATTGCTCATGGAAACGGTACGGTTTACCAGATTTCCAAGAATATTTGCCAGGTCAGAGTTGAAACGCTCAATGACCAGATCCCAGGTAATCACGCCATCATTCTCAAACGGCATCTCATGCAATACAAAATAGCGGGTAGCATCTACGCCAAACAGATCTACCATGTCATCCGCATAGATTACATTTCCCTTGGATTTGCTCATCTTATCCCCGCCCTGAAGCAGCCACGGATGTCCAAATACCTGCTTTGGCAGTGGCAGATCCAGCGCCATCAGAAAGATTGGCCAGTAAATGGTATGGAAACGGACAATATCTTTTCCGATCAGATGCAGATCAGCCGGCCACAGCTTCTTAAACTGATCTGTGGAACCATCCGGATCATATCCAATCTTTGTGATATAGTTTGTCAGTGCATCCAGCCAGACATATACGACATGTTTCGGGTCAAAATCTACCGGAATTCCCCAGCTGAAACTGGTACGTGATACGCACAGATCCTGCAGTCCCGGAAGCAGGAAGTTATTCATCATCTCATTCTTACGGGAAACCGGTTGAATGAAGTCCGGATGGGTATTGATATAATCAATGAGCCGGTCTGCATATTTACTCATCTTAAAGAAATAAGCTTCTTCTTTGGCAGGCTGCACTTCCCGTCCACAGTCCGGGCATTTACCGTCTACAAGCTGGGATTCTGTCCAGAAAGACTCACAAGGTGTACAATACATTCCCTCATAAGATCCCTTATAAATATCACCCTGATCATAAAGCTTTTTAAAAATCTTCTTTACACATTTCTCATGATCCTCATCCGTGGTACGGACAAAGTTATCATAAGAAGAATTCACAAGATCCCAGATCCGCTTTACCTCACCGGAAACCTGATCTACAAATTCTTTCGGTGAAATATCTGCTGCCTCTGCTTTTTCCTGAATCTTTTGTCCATGTTCATCAGTTCCGGTCTGAAAATAGACATCATAGCCTTCGGCTCTCTTATAACGCGCAATTGCATCCGCAAGAATAATCTCGTACGTGTTTCCGATATGCGGCTTACCTGAAGTATAGGCAATCGCGGTTGTCATATAAAACTTCCCTTTATTTTCTGCCATGTCCTTGGCCTCCTTATCTCACATTCGCTCTCCCCATTTTACCGAATTCCACGCCATTTGTAAAGTATCCCCTATTCGTCCGTTTTTCTGTTTATTCAAGAATATTTTCTTATATGCCAAGAATTTCTTGCTGACCTGTTTTTCCGTAGACTAATATGCTTTTATCCAGTTTTTTCCAGTACAAAACTGCCAAAGATAAATGAGAAGGAGCACCAACATGAAAAATATACAAATCGGGGCAGCCTTAAAAACGATGCGAAAAAATCGTGGCTGGACGATCCATGACGTAGTTGTACAGCTGAATGACCTGTACAATATCGCAGTCGCCGAAAAAACCGTGTACGGATGGGAAAGCGATCAGGCCTATCCCCGCACGGAAACATTGCTGCTGCTCTGTGAACTGTATCAGAGTGACGCATTCACCGGAAATCTCCTGCACATTCCTGCAGACAAATCCTTCCCGATCACTGCAGATGAACGGCATGTCATCGAAATGTATCGCCGGCATCCGGAACTACAAAGTGCTGTAAAACGCGTGCTTGATGTTCCCGTCAAAAAACCTTCTGCAAATTAAAGTTCTGATATCCTGTCCCCTGTAAAAACTATTTTCCAAAATTCATCCTGTCACAGAAGTTTCTATCTCATGCAGATATAAATCACATAAACCACATATAAAACCAGCATCACAATACCTTCTTTTCTGCTGATTTTTTCTTTTGTCCATGCAAACCCCCAGATCAACAGGCTCAAAACAATCAAAATCATAATATCTATGATGTTTTCCATCAAGAACGGCATCGGACTGATAACTCCCGCCAGACCAAGTACAAACAGAATATTAAAAATATTGGAGCCGATCGCATTTCCAAGTGCCATATCCACTTCATTTTTGCGGGCTGCAACAACAGATGTCACAAGTTCCGGAAGCGAAGTTCCAATTGAAACAATGGTCAGTCCTACCAGCGTCTGGCTCATTCCAATTTTCAATGCAATATTGCTGGCACTGTCTACAACGACATCCCCGCCAATCACAATACCAGCTACACCAACCACAAGGAACAACAGGCTTTTTGGCATCGACATTACTTTCTGTGCCTCTGCCGCTTCCGTTTCTTCACTTTGCAGATGTCCGCCTTCTTTTCCTGCTTTCAGAGCCATACGAATCATGGTTCCGATAAATATTGCAAAAAATACCAGAAAGACTGCACTGTCAAAACGTCCCTGCTTCATTCCCACACCACCGAGTATCATAAGCAGCAATGCTGCAAACACGGAATATGGGAAATCACGTTTCAATGTAGCTTTCTGTACGGCAACCGGAGTCATTATGGCACAAAAACCGATGACCACCATCATATTAAAAATATTAGACCCGACCACATTACTGATTGCCAGCGTATTCTTATGCTGGATTGCTGCAACAACAGAAACCGCAGTCTCCGGAAGTGAGGTTCCCATGGCAACAATCGTCAGGCCAATAATGATGGCCGGAACATGAAACCGTTTTGCAATACTAGAACTTCCTTCCACAAAAACATCTGCCCCTTTGACCAGGAAGAAAAATCCTGCGATCAAAAAAACAATTGCCAGCGGCATGGAACATGTTGAAATAAATTCTGTCATATCTTTTCCCTCTTTCTGTAAAATAATGTGTTAAAAGGCAATCATGCCCAAGTGCTCCAATAGTATTTTCAAACCAATAAGTATGAGGATTACCCCACCTGCAATCTCTGCTTTTCTTTTGTAGCGGGTACCGAAGAAATTACCGACAACCACTCCGATGACCGATAATACAAATGTCGTGCTTCCGATAATCAGACAGGCTTCCATGATGGATACATTTAAAAAGGCAAATGTAATACCGACTGCAAGTGCATCGATACTGGTTGCAACTGCAAGAAGCAGCATCTCTTTGTGATCCAGTGGCAGATCTTTTGCTCCAATTTCCTGCACGTCTTTATCACGAACCGCTTCAATCACCATCTTTCCACCGATAAACAGCAACAGGAAAAAGGCGATCCAGTGATCGACCGAAGTAATGTATTTCTGAAAGCGGATTCCCAGCGCCCAGCCGAGAAACGGCATCAGTGCCTGAAATCCTCCGAAATACAATCCAATCAGAAACGCATGTTTTTTGTTGATTTTTTCCATGCCAAGACCCTTGCAGACGGATACCGCAAATGCATCCATCGAGAGTCCGACACCAATCAGAAATAACTCGATTACCATTCTTATGTTCTCCTTTTGTGAAGGGATTCATACCTTGCGCTTCTGTCCTTATATATCAAAAAGAGACCCAATGCGCACCAACGAAAAGCGCGACTGCAACCACGTTTTTCTGGTGCACATGAGTCTCATTCTTTAAGGCTTGCCAGGTCCAAATGACCGGTATGTTGACAAGTCACACAATGTGCGAACTACTCCCTCACATACTTTTGTCTATGAATTAGGTAAACTATAACAAACGGTCTTTGAGTTAGTCAATACGAACTTCTTATTTACTGATGACTTTTGCAAACTTCTTCTTACCACGCTTTACGACCTTTCCTTCTCCGGCAAACTCGTCGAGCGTGTAACTGGTACTGATGTCTGTAACTTTCTCACCGTCCACAGAGACTCCACCCTGCTGTACGGCACGACGTGCATCGGAACGACTCTCACACAGAGAAGCCTTTACAAGAACTGCCATGATATCGAGCTTGTCATTGTACAGATCATCTGCAGTCACTTCAACCGTCGGCATATGTGCAGAAACCCCGCCGCCTGCAAACAGTGCATGGGATGCCTCTTTGGCTTTCTTTGCCTCTTCCTCACCGTGTACCAGTTTGGTCAGCTCATAAGCGAGAATCTCTTTTGCTTCATTCAGCTTGGCACCTTCCCATTTGTCCATCTCATCGATCTGCTCCAATGGCAGGAAGGTCAGCATGCGGATGCACTTTAACACATCGGAATCTGCCACATTTCTCCAGTACTGGAAGAAGTCAAACGGAGAAGTCTTGTTCGGATCAAGCCATACGGCACCGGACTGTGTTTTTCCCATCTTCTTTCCCTCAGAGTTTAAAAGCAGATTGATCGTCATGGCATAAGCATCTTTTCCAAGCTTCCGGCGGATCAGTTCCGTACCACCGAGCATGTTGCTCCACTGGTCATCTCCACCGAATTCCATGTTACATCCATATTTCTGGTACAGTGTGTAGAAATCGTAACTCTGCATGATCATGTAATTAAACTCCAGAAAGCTTAATCCTTTTTCCATACGCTGCTTGTAACATTCTGCTGTCAGCATGCGGTTTACGGAAAAATGTGCACCAACATCACGCAGTACATCAATGTAGTTTAAATCCATCAGCCAGTCGGCATTGTTTACCAGCATTGCCTTGCCTTCTCCGAAATCGATGAAACGGCTCATCTGCTTTTTAAAACAGTCTACGTTGTGCTGAATGGTCTCCGGTGTCATCATCTGACGCATATCGGTACGTCCGGATGGATCACCGATCATGGCCGTACCACCGCCGATCAGCGCGATTGGCTTGTTTCCTGCCATCTGCAGACGTTTCATCAGACACAGTGCCATAAAATGTCCCACATGCAGGCTGTCAGCTGTCGGGTCAAAACCGATATAAAATACTGCTTTTCCATTGTTGATGAGTTCCTTGATTTCTTCCTCGTCGGTTACCTGTGCGATCAGACCGCGGGCAACCAGTTCGTCGTAAAGTGTCATTGGGTTTCCTCCTGTAATTTAACTTTTTTGATTTTTCTGGGGCTTTATGTCCCTTTGCTCCATATCTATAAAAATCCAAATAAAAATCCCCTCGTCCTAATTATAAGGACGAGGGGGATCTCTCGCGTTACCACCTTAATTCGCATGCTGTTCACACAGCCTGCCTCCATGAGTGCAGCTACACTCCAGTGCGGTTAACGGGCACTACTCCGTTACAGCCTACTTGAAATACGTTCGGTGTAAAGCTCAGGGATGTATTCCCTGCGGTAAGGGGGGACCCAGCCTGCTGGGGGGATTCCTTATCGCCCGGTTTATGTTTGTTCCATAAGCCGTGGCAGGGGGGATCCAGCCTGCTGGGGGGATTCCTTATCGCCCGGTTTATGGCTTTTCCATAAATCCATCTGTGCTTTCCGTGTGCCTCTCATCTACCGGCTGCTTTCTGTTCGTTCCACACATTGGTACTTGTTCCCATCTTCGCTTGTATTCTATAATTATATTATTATAGAAAGACAATCACAGTTTGTCAAACAATTTTTACTTGCCTTCTTTCGCTTCTGCCGGAACCCAGATTCCATCTTTTCCCCATGGCTGGATCATAGACAAATACCGCTTCTGTCCATCCTTTAAAAATGTAATCTGTATACCGACCTGTGTTTTATCTGCAGATTCAGATTCTTTTTCCACGGAAACAAGCTTTTTATCCAACGATAAATTCAAAAGCTGCCGGGCTGCATCTGTCGGCTCAAGCAATGCACCAATTGGAACCATATTCTTATTCAGCACCTCACCCATACCGTTTATACAGTAGTCCATCTGCGTATTGCTGATTCCCTGCGCATATGCTGTATCAAACTCATCTGCCGATGCAATTCCATCCGTTTTAGCATCCGGGCCGTCAGCAAACTGATTGATTTTTTCCTGTGTAATCTGAAATTGACCATTTTCCTGTGCATAATGGATATTCTCTATCCACACGCTCACATGAGGATCTGATGACTCCACATAATACAAAATCTCTGCAGTCTGTTCTTCCGTATTGATTTCATGCAGCCAGTAGCCATCCATTTCTTCTCCGGTTCCACCAAAGAAACTGCCAAAGGCTCCCCATGGCCATGGACTCGACCAGCCAAATGACGGTGTATCTCCATCCATCCACAAAATATGTATTTTCTCTAAATTCGACTGTACCTCTTTGGATGTCATCTGCACAATTTTTTCTGTATCCCGGTCGCAAAATGCCTGTGCCCATTCCCTGATATTCTGCTCTATTATCGCAGCTCCTGCATTTTCCTGCACTGGCTGCTGTGTACTATCCACTTTCTCGGTTGTATGCTCTGTTTTTGTCTCCGACGGTTTCTGGTTTGTCAGACAACTTACTGCCACAAGCGCAACCAAAACGGTTGCAATCGCAGCCACCCAGGTATGTGGTTTTTTAAAATTCAACACGTTCTTAATTCTCCTTCCTGCATCTGCCTCTCCAAACGCAACCGGGGCAAATGAATACGGATGCCGCTCCATCGCAAAAGCAAGTAAAGATGCGCTGTATCCTTTTTTAATTTGATTTCCAAACTGCGCAAGTACGGCCTCATCACAACTCATCTCCATGTCTCTTGTCATATAGAAAAAAGCAATCCATGCCAATGGATTCCACCAGTATACAGCCAAAAGTACGAATGCAATCAGCTTCCATAAAGGATCATGTCTGCGGATGTGCCAGCTCTCATGCGCAAGGATGTACTGCTGTTCCTCCTCTTTCATCCGAAACGGAATATAAATCTGCGGGCAGAAAATTCCCAGTACAAACGGTGATGGAATACAGTCACATTCCCAGATCTTTATGGTCCGCCGGACGTTTCCAGATGTTTCATTTACGGTTAAACGTACTGCTGTCCGTACCATACTGCGGCATTTGATATAGGAATACATTCCATATCCTAAAAATAAAAATATCCCGATCAGCCAGACAAAAAACAACACCGCACAAATTTTCTGTGAGGTCGTCATAGCTGCTGTCAAACCAGCTTCAGAAGCTGCATCCCCTGTGACACGTGAACCGACAGATATCTGCGTCACATTCTGTACTGCCGTTTGCGCATGCACTCCAGATACTCCTGTGTAGTGTGCAATCTCACTCATTTGTGATCTGCTTTTTACCAGACGAAACAGATTAAACAAACTCCATCCTGATGCAATGGGCAAATCAAATAACATACGGATTCCAACAATTGCCCACAATGCATAGGAATATTTTTTGGGACATTTCCGCAAAAGCGCGCGCACTGCAAACACCGCGAGAATTACAACCGCCACCATGCCATTCCGCTGCAGAAATGCCAGAAAAATTACACTTGCCTTCTCCATTCTCTGCCCCTACCCTTCTTTATGCTCGTCGATCATTTTCTTGAGCAGCTTTGCTTCTTTTTTGGAAATTTTCTTTCCTCCAAGAAATGCTGTGATAAACCCTGGCAGTGATCCGTCAAATGTGCGATCCACAAAATACCGGGATTCCTCTGCCTGCACCTGTTCCTTTGGAATTAAAACAGAAACCGTTGCATCCTCATTGGCAATGTATCCCTTTTCACACATTTTCCGTACAACCGTATAAGTCGTGGATTTTTTCCAGCCAAGCTGTTCCTGACATAACTTTACAAGTTCCCCGGAGTTGACGGGGGCATGCTCCCATACGACACACATAAACCGGTAATCACTGTCACATAATTTTATATATTCCATCTTTTTCTCCTTCATAGGTTTATAGCTATCAACCTGTCTTCAGTTTATTCTTATAAACCTCAAATGTCAAGGTCTATTTTTATAAACTGCGAGAAATGTCAGAAAAATACGATGAAAAATGTTTGAACTCACCTTTTTGAAAAGTTATAATAAACGCAAAAGGCGATTGTGAAATCGCCCAAAATAAATAACTCAAAAGGAGGACATGTTATCGTGGAAAAAGTACGTTACATGATTTCCGATGCCGCTGCACTGGCCGGTGTGGAAACCCATGTGTTACGTTACTGGGAAGAAGAACTCGACCTGACCATCCCACGAAATGAGATGGGACATCGATACTATACACGAGAGAACATACAGGAATTCCAAAAGATCAAAGAACTCAAAGAAAAAGGATACCAGCTGAAGGCAATCCGCATGATATTACACAATAAAAACCCCGAAGATGCCGGTGTTTCCGTGCCGAATTCTGCAGCACCTGGTCCATTGCCCGCATGTAACCGGGAACATCATCACACGGTTGTCGCCAAACCGGACCGACAGAATACAGATAAAACCGACTTACCTGTAAATACCCTTTCCGCGGAAGAACGCATGGCACAGTTCCGGGAACTGATGAGTGACATTGTAGGGCATGCGATTGCACAGAACAATGAAGCACTTACGCTCGATATCAGCAAAGAAATACGGGAAACCGTCTTAAAAGAAATGAACTATCTCATCCGGGAACAAAACGATATGACAGAAGAACGTTACCGCCAGTTGAGTGCAGAAATCCGTGGAAAACTGCAAAAAAAGCATACGCTTTTTGCGAAGAAAGAGAAAAAAGGAAAAGAGAAAAAAGTCCACCGGGAAAAAGCAAACAAGGGAAACGTATTAAGCACGGTATAACCTGCTTTCCCATAGCCCCAGTTTCCATTTATAAAAATGGAAACTGGGGCATAGTCCAGCTAATTTTTGCGAGTTATACTAGTATACATTTCTTGGATGTAAACAATTATTTAATAAATATGCCACCTCATCAGCTGTAACCGCCAACAATTTATCCGGTGCATCACTCAACTCCAGTACCATAACAAATCTCTGACCGCAATCATTGAATGTTACCCTCTTTAAAACGTTTTCTTCTTCATAGCCAACATATTTACTTTTGTTGATTTCTATCAGCTTATCATTCAAAATTCCAAAACCATAAATAACAAGCATAGAAGAAAAATCAAATGTTAAACGCTTTGCAAAATCCGAATAAAAATTGAATATTGCCGGCATTTCACTGATTCCTCCACGTTCCGTGATTGCGGAGCCCGGAATAATACGGAATTTCTCCGGCCGGAAATAATCAGATAACTTTACCAGCTCCAGATCATTTACTTTTTCTGTTGTCATTTTGTATCCTCCTTGATATGTGCATTATACCAGAATGTATATGCCAATCCATCGTTGTAATATCCAGTTAATGACGGATCAATCAAGTCCTGATTCGAAGCACTGAATAATGGACAAATTACTGTATCATCCGAAACCAGAATCTTTTCTGCTGCAAGAAGCTGTTCCTGACGACTTGCCTCATCAAGATTTTTATCAGATTCCTCAATCAGCTTATCATAATCTGCGTTACTCCAATTTACATCGTTCTGGGCATTACCCGTCTGATACATCTTAAGCCAGCTTGTAGGATCATTATAATCTGCATACCACTGCATTCTGGCCATCTGTAGCTTACCGCTTCGTCTCTCTTCAACATAAACTTCGTATTCCATAGCTTCCAATTTTACATCAACACCAAGTTCTTTCCATTCTGCCTGCAAAACCTGTGCTACATTTGCTTCGTAACTCATTGCCGGATATGTATAAGTAATTGTTGGAAGACCCTTGCCATCCGGATAACCTGCATCTGCAAGTAACTGTTTTGCTTTCTCTAAATTTTCCTCCAATAATTTATCCTGAAGCTCGCTCCATTTTGTTCCATCTGTTTTACTCTTATAATTTTTTCCAACAAATGTTGTTGCTGGTTCACATGCTGTACCAACTACTGCTGCAATATCTTTACGATTCAATGCCAATGAAAAGGCCTGACGTACCCGGACATCATCAAATGGCTTCTCGTTAATATTAAATAAAATATAATTTGTCTGAGGTACCTCACGAATTCTCAAATCATCCTTACCTTCATAGGACTCCGCAATGTCACTTGGTGCCCCCTGCAAAATATTAATTTCTCCTGTCTGATAAGCAGATGCTTTTGCCTGATCATCATCCATAAATTTATCTGTAATTTTTAATACAGTTACTTTATCGGCATCTCTATAATACTCATTTTTTTCGAATGATACATGGTCACCATCCACATGCTCAGATAAGTGATATGGTCCATTACCTAAGTTCTGTTCCGGATTCATATCCCAGTCCTTATTATCATTTGTTGCATATTTGCAGTTTGATGGCATGTAGGTTGGAAGCTTACATAAATCAAGGAAATATGAGCACGGCTTCTCCAATGTAAATTTAATAGTTTTGTCATCAATACACTCAATGCCTACATCTGAGAAATCACATTCTCCATTAAAACATTTCTGTGCATTTTTAATGACAAATAAGAAATCAACATACCATGAACCATTATCCGGATTTAAAGCTCTTTTCATCGTATTTTCGAAATCCGCACTTGTTACATCGGATCCATCTGACCACTTTTCATCATCACGGATATAAAAAGTATACTCCGTTGCTTCATCGTTAACATCCCAATGATCTGCAGCTGCCGGCTGAATCTGACCATCTTCATCGTATGATACAAAACCTTCATAACATTCTGTCTGCACGCTGAAATACTCATATGCTGCGGCTCCTGCCGGATCGTACTCTCCGCTTTCCGGCTGCACAGCTTCAACCAATTCTGTAATTTCTCCTTTATCATTTGTCTGTATGGTGCTACTGCTTCCGCCACCACCACATCCTGTAAGGCCACCGATTGCAACTACTGTTGATAATAATGCTGCCACCATTTTTCTTGTTTTTTTCATAAGCATTTCCTCCTTGTCTCCTGTGCCTTATTCGTGCTACTTTTATTCTGCTAAAATCTGCTCTGGCGTTTTACCCACTGCCTTATACTTTGCAAGATTTTCTGGAGAATACAAATTACATGCCACCTTACGATTGTCATACTCGTAAATTTCCGGCTTCTTTTGTCTGCATAATTCCGATGCATATCTGCATCGTCCAGCAAACGGACATCCCACTGGCGGATTCAGTGGACTTGGCACCTCACCTTTCAAAATAATACGTTTTTTCTCTTTTGCCAGATGCGGATCTGCAATCGGTGCTGCTGAAATTAATGCTCTTGTATATGGATGTAATGGCTTTTTGTATACATCATCTGATGATCCAAGTTCTACCATATTTCCTAAATACATAACACCGATTTTATGGCTGATATGATATACCATCTCTAAGTCATGAGCGATAAACAGATAGCTGAATCCTCTCTCTCTTTGTAATTTTTCCAACAAATTGATGACCTGTGCCTGAATGGATACATCCAATGCTGATATCGGCTCGTCACACACAATAAATTCCGGACGTAATGCCAACGTTCTGGCAATTCCAATTCTCTGTCTCTGACCACCTGAAAATTCATGAGGATAACGTCGGATATGGTCAGGTTTAAGACCTACGGTTTCAATCAATTCCTGCACAATCGCTTTTCTTTCATGCGCCGTACCCATTTTATGAATAATCATTGGTTCCTCGATAATCTCACCCACTGTAAATCTTGGATTTAAAGATGCATACGGATCCTGAAAAATCATCTGCATTTTTTTTCTATAGGAAAACATTTTTTTATTACTAAGCTTTGTAATATCATTTCCTTCAAAAATAATCTGTCCACTTGTCGGCTCATGAACTTTTAAAATAGTTCTTCCCATGGAACTCTTCCCACAACCGGATTCTCCTACAATTCCTAAAGTTTCTCCTTTTTCCAAAGTAAAAGAAACTCCATTTACCGCATGTACTTCTTTTCCATGTCCTACGGGAAAATGCTTTGTCAGATTTCTTACCTCTAATAAAGGTGCTTCGTTACTCATATGCATCCTCTCCCTTCAATACTTCGTGCCAGCGATCCTTGCAATGCAGCCAGCATTTACATTTATGTGTCTCTCCAAATTCTGTCACAATGGGAGAAGCCTTTGTACAAATTTCCATTGCCTCACTGCACCGGGATGCAAATGGGCACTGATCGCCAAGTTTTAACAAATCTGGTGGTGTACCCGGAATTGGTTTTAATGGTTCTCTATGATCTACATTTGAATTAGCAATACTGTTTAACAATCCTTTTGTATACGGATGCTTTGGATCGTAGAATATTTCATCGGTAGTGCCTTCTTCCATAATATTTCCACCATACATAATGCTAATCCTGTCACATAAGGAAGCAACAACTCCAAGATCATGGGTAATAATAATGACTCCGGCATTGCTTTCTTTTGTAATATCTTTTAATAGGTCGAGAATCTGTGCCTGAACAGTAACATCCAAAGCGGTTGTTGGCTCATCGGCAACAATCAATTTGGGATTACAAGCTAAAGCAATTGCAATAATGATTCTTTGTCTCATTCCACCGGAAAACTCAAATGGATACTGCTTTAACCGGGATTCCGGTGCCGGAATTCCAACCATTTTCATTAATTCGACAGCACGTTGTACCGCCTCTTTTTTCGAACACTTTGTATGAAAACGAATACCTTCCGTCATCTGTTTTTCAATCGTAACGATCGGATTTAAATAGGACATTGGATCCTGAAAAATCATACTGATATCATTTCCACGAATCTGATTCATTTTCTTTTCGTATTCCTTCTTCTCCTTCTTGGTTTTATATTTAATTGGTGAAATATCTTCTCCATCAAATATCATTTCACCAGCAGTAACGGTACCATTCGGAGCAAGTAATCCCATAAGTGAAAGCATACCAACGCTTTTTCCAGATCCAGATTCACCTACAATACCAAGAACCTCTCCCCGGTCTACCGTATAATTTATTCCGCGCAACGCTTTCACAACACCCTGTTCTGTTTGAAATTCTGTTTCTAATCCTTTAATCTCCAGCAAACTCATACAAATCACCCCTTATCTTTTTCTCTTTGGATCAAGTGCTTTTTCTAATCCTTCACCTACAAAGTTGAAAGAGAAAATTGTAATACAGATTGCTATCATTGGATAAACGGTCTGCATTGGATATGTCATAATCAATTCTCTTGCATCCTGTGCTAATGTTCCCCAGCTGGCCATCGGTGCGGAAATACCTACACCTAAGAAACTCAGCCATGCCTCTGTAAAGATTGCCTGCGGAACCATCAGTGTAACGGTTACAATAATCTGTCCCATTGTATTAATCAGCAAATGCTTAAGTAATATTCTGCTTGAACTGGCACCTAAAACAAATGCTGCCATTGTAAATTCCTGCTCTTTTAAACTCTTTACCTGCTGCCTTACAATTCGTGCCATGTCAATCCAACAGGTAATAGAAATACCTAACATGATACTCACAACACTTGCGCCAAAGATTAACATGATTAAAACGATATATAACATAGAAGGAACCGAATAGATAATATCAACAACCCTCATCATGATCATATCTACTTTGCCACCTACATAACCGGCAATTCCTCCATAAATCGTTCCAACGATCAGATTAATAACAGCGGCCAGACATCCAACTGCCAATGAAATTCTAGCTCCAAACAGGATTCTCACAAAAATATCACGCCCCATTTTATCGGTTCCAAGCCAGTGATCAAAACTAGGAGATGCATTTCGAAGAGCCATGTTCTGTTCATCATAGGAATACTTACAAAATGGCGGTCCGAAAATAGCCAGTAAAACAACAATAATTAAAACAATTGCACCTACAACAGCTCTTTTGTTTCCGATAAAGTCATGCCAGACAGATTGGAGAAATGTTCTACTCTCAACTGCAATAAACTCATCATTTTTTTCTTCGTCTTTTAACTTCCGAAATAATTTTTCTTCCATTGCTTCCATGAGTATTTCCTCCTTTTATAATGATTTTCTAACACGTGGATCTACAATTGCACAAATAAGATCCGATAATAAATTACAAACAATAATGATTGCACCTATGAAAATTGTGATTCCCATAACCACGGTATAATCATGATTTGTAATGGCTGATACAAATTCTTTACCAATTCCGGGAATTGTATAAATCTGTTCGATTACTACACTTCCTGTTAAAAGAAACGCTACCATTGGTCCCATATATGTAATTACCGGAAGCATCGCATTTTTTAAAATATGTCGAAACAGCAGTGTGGTTTTGCTAATACCTTTTGCTTTTGCCATTGTGATATAATCCTGTCTCATTACTTCTTCATAACTGTTCTGCGTCTGTCTTGCCACTGCTGATATTGGATATAGCCCCTGTGCGATTGCCGGTAAAACATAATGCATAGGAGAAGTAAGTCCTAATACCGGGAATATTCTAAGTTCTACACCAAATATAATAAGAAGTAATAACGCTACAATGAAGTTTGGAACACTTACACCAAGTGTTAATGCTGATAGCCAGATTCCTTTTGTAACATTGCTTTTTGATCTTGCCATCAGTATTCCTGATCCAATACCAACTACCAACACCAATACAAATGTAACTGCTCCAAGTTTCAATGTTGGAATCATTGTCTGAGCAATGATCGCATTTACGGATTTACCAATTTTCTTATAAGATGTTCCCATGTCTCCATGTAAAAGATTCTTGCAATAAATAAAAAACTGTTCTACCGGTGGTTTATCCAATCCATATGTTGCCTCCATTTTCTGAAGAACTTCTCCGGATACATTTTTTGACTGCAATGGGCTTCCTGGCATTACTTTTGTCATTGCAAATGTGATGGCTACTAATACGATCAGAGTAAGTAATCCAATCAGTACACGTTTAATGATGTACTTTACCATATAGATCCATCTCCTTTCTTCGGTTCGAAAAATAAAAAACAGCAAAGATGCTTTTTATAGCACCTTTGCTGCATTTATCTCTCATGTAAAATTGTTAGCTTGCAGTAAGTGTTTCCTACACCTCTCTCACACAAGCATATTTTTATCATTTATCCAACATTAAGTCAACCAAATTACTTTCTTTTTGTAAAAATTCCAAAACTTCTTGTCCATTTTCCAAATTTTCAGTTAATGTCTTGTGAATCGTTGACTTTTTTCCCAACATCACATATTCTTTCACTTATTAGATCAATAAAGGAGGTACTACTTATGAAAGTTGTTATAATTCCAGAACCGGTACTACAACCGGACATTACAAAAGAAGATATGGATATCCGTTGGAAAGTCCTGCAGGATCTTCCAGAGGTAGATGAGCTTGTAATTCATCACTTCGATGGCTACCCTTCCAATGAAATGTTACATCCTGTAATTGGTGATGCAGACGCAGCCATCGGAATCTGGGTAAATGGCAATAATATAAATACGGACTTTTTAAGTCAGCATCCAAATTTAAAATATGTTGCCACGCTCGGACATGGTTTCGGCGAATTTGATGTTGATATGACAAGAAAAAAGAATATGGTAATCACAAACACCATATATGGAGCTCAAACAATTGCTGAATATGCCTGGGCACTCCTCATGGAAATCTGCCATCATGTAGAACGCCATTCGGAAAATGTAAAGAAAATCGATTGGGATCATGCTACTCTCAAAGATTATGAAACCTTTGGTGAAGTACTTACTCCTCAAATTGAGCTTTATGGTAAAACCTGTGGAATCTTCGGACTTGGTGCCATTGGATTTGCATTTGCCAAAATGGCCCAGGGTTTTGGAATGCGTGTCATAAGTTATTCCCGTCACAAAAAAACAGATCCTAAATACGATTTTATTGAACAGGTCGACTTCAATACATTTTTAAAAGAAAGTGATGTTATATCCATTCACGCACCATTAACCCCTTCAACGGAAAATACCTTTGATGCGGAAGCATTTGCCAAAATGAAAGACGGAGTCATCTTAATCAACACTGCCCGGGGCGGATTAATCGTAGAGGAAGCTTTAGCCGATGCATTACGTTCTGGCAAGGTATATGGTGCTGGTCTTGATGTGATGCGTGATGAACCACCAAAGAAAGACAATCCACTATTCCATTTAAATAATACTTCTATTACAGCACATATTGCATGGTTAACAAGAGCCTCCCGTTTGAGAGCAATTGATATCGCAATTGAAAACTTCAAAGCATACTTGAATGGAACTCCAACCTCTGTAATCAATTAACAATAAGTCTATAAACTCATAAAAATACCGTGCTTCTATGATTTGTAATTTAATCATTGAAGCACGGTATTTTATTATGCTTATTTTGACACTCTATAATCCATTTAAATTACGGCACCCCTCTTCCATTTTCCACTCTTTAGACGCCATACATTTGCCACACACCGTGCAAGCCAATCAATTGTCATTGCAATCCATACCCCCCATACACCTAAGCCCATCGGCTCCATCATTCCACCAATTACATAAGCCAAACCTATACGGAATACCCACATAATAACAATGGATGATACCATCACAAACTTGACATCACCCGCTGCCCGAAGTATTGCAGGAAGCGTCCATGCTGCCGGCCACATTACCATACAACAGGCACTATGATACCAGATCAAAATACGCGCCAGATGATCTGCTTCCGGTGATAAATTGTACCAGCTTGCAATCATCGGAGTCATAAAGATAATAACAATATTCAACCCCCACAACATAACATATGCCCACTTCATCAATTTCTTTGAATAAGATTTTACTGCTTCATAATCCCCGGCACCCACACATTGACCTACCACAGTAGTAAGAGCAAGTCCCATTGCCGAAGCCGGAATTGTGGCTAATAACTCAATTGTACTTCCTGTTGCATTTGCAGCTATTGCAGCTGTTCCATAACTTGTAATCAAACTCTGTGTAAACAATTTACCAATCTGGAACATACCATTGTCAATACCACTTGGAATACCTATTCGAAGAATTTTGCCAATAATCTTACTATCCCATCCGAAGCGAAAATACTTGTCTATATGTAAATCGTACTTTTCATTCCGCAATAGAACAATTACAATCAGACCAGCAATAACTCGCGAAATCAAAGTTCCATATCCGACACCTGCAATTCCCATTCCGTACCCAAATACAAAAATTGCATTACAAAGAATATTAATCCCATTCATAATTGCTGACACAATCAAAGATGTCGATGCCTTTCCCATAGAACGCAGCAACGAAGATGCTCCATCATATACCGAAATAAAAGGAAATGAGAATCCCGTAATAAACAGATATGTAACTGCCTGCTCCATAACCTCTTGTTCTACCTTTCCATAGATCAGCGTTAAAATCTGCCTGTCAAACAGAATACATATTCCAGCTATGATTACTGAAAAAATAATACAAATTAAGATCAACTGATTTGCAACAACCTTTCCTGTCTCTTTCTTTTTTGCCCCTAATGCCTGAGATGCCACCACTGCACCTCCGGTTGCCAGTGCATTGAATACATAAATAAGTAAATTACTGATGGTATTTACTAATGACACACCCGAAACTGCCGTATCACCTGCACCTGATACCATAATCATATCCGCCATACCAACCGTAACTGCCAGAATCTGTTCTACTACCAGTGGCAAAACTAACTTTATTAAGTACTTTCTATTAAAAATAACTTTCATCTCTTGCATATGAACCTCCTATCTATCCCGTTTAAATAATGTGATATGAAACATTTTTAAATGTAATTATGTCTCTTAGAAAAGTCAAACAAATTTGGAAAATTTATAAAAAAATGTAATTTTTTAAATTATATCTATTTTATTTTGTAAAATTTACATTGTTTTCCAATTTTTAAAGTATTAAAATGCACTTCATAGCAGTGGTAACCAAATAAAATACATTACCTCACACACGAACCCGTTAACCCAAATTTTTTACTAAAAAGGAGTGTTGATTTTATGCAGAAATATATTGAGTTATTAAGAAAACCTATGCAGGTAAAACCAGAAAGTTTGCGGGCCGCTCGTCAGAAAAGTAGTTCCACCCCACCTCATGTATATCGTTTAAACTATAATGAAAGCCCTTATGGTCTTGGTCCTCTATCAGAGGAAGCTTTAGAAAAAGCAATAAAAACTCCATATGTTTATCCGGACTGGTTCTCTGTAGAATTAAAAACCAATATTGCAAAATTGTATGATCTGGATTTTGAAAACGTTGTTGTAGGACCTGGTTCCAGTGCAATGATTAATATGTTAGGAGAATTGTTTATCAACCCCGGCGATGAATTCATCTTCGGAGATCCAAGTTATGAAGCTTTCCGTGATGTTGCCAATGATTATGGTGCTGTAACGGTTCCGGTTCCGCTCGATGATGATATGAATTACGATTTGGATGCAATGCTTGCCGCAGTTACCGATAAGACAAAAATTCTTGTTGTTGTCAATCCAAATAATCCGACCGGCACCTTCATTGACTCAAAGAAATTAGAAGATTTTATTCGAAAAGTGCCAAAGCATGTGATTACGGTAATTGATGAGGCTTATCTGGAATTTGTCACAGACGAAAATTGTTACAGCATGTTGAAACTTATCAAAGAAGGCATCGACAAACCATTAGTTATTATGAAAACCTTTTCAAAGATATACGGAATGGCTGGTTTACGTGTCGGTTATGCGATTACAGATCCTGTTATGGCAGATCATTTTGGCAAATCAAGCAATGCATGGAATGTAAGTTTTATTGGTCAGAAAACTGCTGCTGCTGCCACATTAGATCAGGAACATGTTTCGATGGTCAAAAATATAAATGCGCAGGAACGTGATAAAGTCACCAAAGTCCTCCGTTCATTAAACTGTAAAGTATACGACTCCCAGACAAACTTTATTTTGTTCAAAGCACCTATCGATAACATGGAAGTCTATGCAAAGCTGGAAGAACAAGATGTCTTGATTGGAGCACCTATCGGTATGAACCGTGTTAGTCTTGGAAAACCCGAAATGAATGAAAAATTTATCAAAATCATGAAAGAAATCCTTTCCTAAATGCATAATAAAAAGTGTGCGATTAACGCACACTTTTGCGCGTAAGCGCACACAATTTTTAAAAAAGTTTACACCTTGGATCTACTGCATGATCAGATTATGCAGCAGATAACTTCGAATCACAATTGCCATTTCTTCATTTGCTGTATTCTCCGGTAAATTAAGAAGCTGCTCTGCTTTTCGAATGCGATACCGCACCGTATTGCTATGCTGAAATAATTCTTCCGATGTCTTGGCATAATCCCCATTATTTTTTATATATGAAATTACTGTTTCTAATAAATTTACATCATGAGAGGCATCATATTTCTGTAATACGAAAATACTGTCTTCCACTTCATGATATAATATTGGATTATTTACAATTGACATGATATATTTGTAGACTCCAATCTTGGAGTAGGCCATATTATTATATTCCATAAACTGACTCACAACGTTCGCATTCTTTGCCTTCATAACAGATTCATTTAATCTCTCCAATGTCATCAGTTCATCACATATTCCAATATAAAAAGATTCCGGCTGAAATCCTGCATTTATCAAAATATCATACACATGATTCACAATCTCCTGATAGGTTTCCGGTAGCTTTTCCTCCATATAAGAACAAATTAATACAACTCCATGCCCCATTTTTACAAAAGAATAATCGTGAATCTTTGTATCCCGATACTGCCGATACATTAATCTGTCAAAATATGTATGTATCTTTAAATTATTCAAAGTATCCCCGGACGATATACTTACCGTAATAATATTTGAATAAAAATTGGGATTAATCTCTAATGCTATTTTTTTAATCGTATTTGGTTGATGCTTTTCATTTAATATCGAATTCAATTTTTCTTCTGCAACAACATACTGCGCACGCGTCTTCATAGATTCATTTATGCAAATAATCAAGTCTTCCATAAACTGATCATAAAATGTAAGTAATGGAACATGATAAATTTTGGCCAGTTCAATAATATCCTGTGGCAGTTCTTTTTCCGGTGCTATTTTTATTGCAATTGCGGATACCTGTTTTTGAATCAATGTCTTTAATGTCCCATTTACTAATTCAGGCTCTTTATCTGCAAAAAAATAAGAAAGTAAAACAAAATAGCCATATCCATATCCGTCATATTCGACTCTACTGCTTTCATATTCCAATATAACGGTAGCATTCACCAAATTATCCAGATATTTTTCGCTACAAATTATTTTAAAATCCTTAAATAATGCCAATTTCAATATTTCACTAATTTGTATCATACTATTCCCTCTTTTCCTCATCTTGAACACTTTACACAACTAAAACAAGGGCATTGATATCCTCTATCAACGCCCTTGTTGCCTAAGAAAAACAATAGCACAACTCCATATGCTTGTAAATAAAAATTTAAATACTTTTATTCTACAATGATTACTCTTTAAATTTAATTTATACTACTGAATTCAATATCATGTATGTGGGTTTCCCAAAAAAATTTCCAAATGTAACCGATCAATTTTTCGATTTCTAATGGTAATTTCAGCTGACGCATAGTATAATTACCATTGGTATTGTTATTTAGTAGCATAATTAATTATACCAAAAAATCGCTCAGACCTCACGGTCTGGGCGATTTTTCTGTCAGGGGAGTTTTTTACAGCCCCTATTTTAATCAATCATATCATTCTGGAATTTTGATAAATGCTCATACGGCAAAATCAGCCGCCCCGAAAAAGACCACATCCATCATTCATAAGGCTATTATTCACTGCCGTAAACATATTTACATCTACCCCTGACAGATCAAGATCCTGTAACAATCTACAACGCTCATAAGCCTCGTCAAAATAAATACAGCCGCCTTGTAAAATCGCATCTCTCCGTCCTCTGGAAGTTTCCTGTTTTTTTTCATAAAATAAATGATTCGCTACTCCAATTTCTGCAATATCATCCATCTCTTTTGTTCTAAGCTGCATTTCCATATAACACCGGGCACTGTTGTCAAAAAACGTTATATGAAGCGAACGATATGAATTTGTACTTTCCCCATCAATATAATCCCTGTAATATGGGCGCACAGCATCATCCAATAGTAAAGAATTACTTCTTTTAACCCCACCTGTCGGCTCTGCCGTAAATCCACGTTCTTCCAAAAATTGTGGCAATACATTGGCAATCCGATATAAATACCTGATCTCTTCCTTCTTGCGATCCTGTTTTTGTTTCATATGACACCGTGGCATGGAAATCACAATACGGTACGCGATCAAATCGCGAAAACAGTTCAAACGCTCCTTGATTTCTGACACAGACGGATATGATCCATTCTTTTCATAATAATCGTATATGTATTCCACAATATATCCATTAAACTTTCCCTCTGCGCGAATCAACGACTTAATTCGTCCCTTGAAAGTAAAAGATAAATATGGATATTCCTGTGCCATATATTTATAAAACTCACGAATCTTCTGCGATTGCGAAGTCAGGAAATCATTGTGTTCCAAAAGTTTCATAATCTGTATCAAAAAGTTACAATGTACTAAATCCACTTCATTATGTTTCTGTACCGCCGAAATACGTAAATCCGCTATGTATTTTTTTTAAATGCGAAGAACTGTATCCCCCGAATATAAGTAATCATTCAATGTAATCATATTTTCCCCATCCTAAAAAGTCGCGGTGCCAAGGCACCGCGATCCGCAAGATTATGTAATTGCAAGCTGATGTTTTACTTTACTCATATCAGATTCTAACACCGTCACGCGAATGGCAAGCAATTCTTTTTCATCATCTACTTTGCGTGCTTCCCTCAAATTACGCACTAAATCACAATGCCCTTCTGCAATCCGTCTGATATTTACATTTGTTTCATTTTCAATTACCAGTTCCAAACCGGTAACCTTTTCATCCAGTACCGTAAACTTCTGATCCAATACCGTAAACTTCTGATCCAATACCGTAAACTTCTGTTCCAATACCGTAAACTTTTGTTCCAGTTTCGTAAACTTCTGTTCCAATACCGTAAACTTTTGTTCCAGTTTCGTAAACTTCTGTTCCACTCCGGCTACTCTCTGATCCAGCTTCGTTACCTTCTGTTCCACTCCGGCCACTCTCTGATCCAGTTCCGTTACTTTCTGTTCCAGCTTTGTTACCTTCTGTTCTACTCCGGCCACTCTCTGATCCAGTTCCGTTACTTTCTGTTCCAGCTTCGTTACCTTCTGTTCCACTCCGGCTACTCTCTGATCCAGTTCCGTTACTTTCTGTTCCACACTGGCTACTCTCTGTTTTATTTCACACATTCCACTTTTGAGTTCCCTGACATCGCTCTCCAGTAAATCAAGCCTTGTGTATACAGGTTCAAATTTCTGATCTAACAACTGTGATAAAATCACAATATCTTCCTGTGTCATCCTTCTTTCACCTCCGATCTTTTTATTTTTCTTTCCTCAAACTTTTCCGATAGCTATTATGTTAACATCCTTTTTCTTATTTCGCAAGCAGATTATCTCTCGTCATCATTTTTCTGTATACTCCAGGTGTTGTGTGCATATACTGGCGAAATTTTTTATTGAAATAACTGATATTATTAAACCCGGCCAGCCCCGCAATTTCCCCGATATCTCTTGAACTCTCCCGCAAAAACCACACGCTTTTGCGTATCCGGTATTCATTCAGATAATCCACAATGGAACGTCCTGTAATTTCTTTAAACAACCGGCAGAGATGCCCCTCACTCAGATGAAACTCCCTTCCGATTTCTTTTATAGAAATGTTATCTCTGTAATGTATGTGCAAATACTGCATAATTGCTCTGACAAGTTCTGCACGCCGATCACTGTGACGTTCTTCTTTCTCCACGATAGCATTTGAAAACAGCAAAGCAAAAATTTCATATAATTTTGCTTTTAACAATAGCTCATACCCCGTCTTTTTCTTTTGAAAAATGTCGTGCATCACACAAAGCCTTTGTGCAATCGCTTTCTTCCATTCACAGTCCTGTACAAAAACTTTCTGAAAGATAATCCTTTCCTTTTGCAGCGGCTCAAAGTATTGCTGCTGCAATGCATCTTCTGAAAAACTATATAAAAATGCCGGGGCAAAATCAAATGCATAGAATGCGACTTTCTCCCCCGGATCTGCAGTCATTGTATGCAGTTTGTCCGATGGAATAAGTGCAAAATCTCCGGCATGAATCGCGTAACTTTGTTCTCCAATTGAAAGCTGCGCATTGCCCCTGATCAACAGTAAAAATTCCAGTTCTTCATGCCAGTGACAATAAATTCTTTCTTCTCTGGTGCAATCAGTTTCCACAGAATATTCCATAAATGGAAACATTGCGTTTCCATGTGCCACCGCTTCATGCAACAACTCATCACTTTGCAAATTCATCCTTTTTCTCCCCACATAATATCATAATCGTGTTAGTTTTCATCAAAAATATTAAAGTTTTTTCTTTTTTTCATCTATATAGTGTCATTATAACAAGTTTAAAAAAGATAACAAGGAGGATTTTTATATGCGTTTCACAAAACAGGGAAACTCTTTATGTATCCAGCACCAGACCGAACAGATCCGTATTGAGCCATGGGGAAAAAATGCACTCCGTGTACGTGCAACAAAATCCATGGCGCTGACAGGAAACAACTGGGCACTGACAGAGTCACTGTCTCCTGCAGATCAGACTTCTGAGATTTTGATCAACGGAAAAGAATCTGCGGATATCACCAACGGTCGCCTTCGAATCCATTCCAATGCCGCCGGTGTTTTGTCATTCTATCGTGATGACAAACGGATTCTCCGTGAATATTACCGTAATTATTTTGGCACGGAATGTGGCGAAAGTTCTGCACTGAAAATTGTTGGCCGCACCTATAAACCAATCATCGGTGGAGATTATGCCCTGACAGTTCGTTTTGAAGGAAATGATGGAGAAAAAATCTTTGGTATGGGACAATACCAACAGCCCTACCTGAATCAAAAGGGATGTGTGTTAGAACTGGCACAACGAAATTCCCAGGTATCTATTCCTTTTGCAGTATCCAGCCTTGGCTATGGATTTCTGTGGAACAATCCGGCAGTCGGAAAAGCCTCATTTGGAAAAAATATGACCGAATGGCATGCCGATGCAGCAAAAGAAATCGATTACTGGATCACCGTAGGTGAGACTCCTGCAGAACTGATTGAAAATTATACTGCCGTGACCGGACGTGCACCACATATGCCGGAAGATCTGCTTGGACTGTGGCAGTGCAAACTCCGTTACCGCACACAGGAAGAAGTACTGACCGTTGCAAGAAAATATAAAGAACTTGGAATTCCACTGGATGTCATTGTCATCGACTTTTTCCACTGGACCAGACAGGGAGACTGGCATTTTGACCCGGAATACTGGCCGGACCCAAAGGCTATGTGTGACGAACTGCATGCCATGGGAACAAAGGTTGTAGTTTCCGTATGGCCAAGCGTAGACCGCAAAAGCGAAAACTTTGAGGAATTGTATGAACTTGGTTATCTGATCCGCACGGAACGCGGCAGCGCGCAGACGTATGATTTTCAGGGAGACTGTATTGAACTGGATACCACCAATCCCGCTGCACGCCAATATATCTGGGAAAAATGCAAAGCCAGCTACATCGACTACGGCATTGATATGTTCTGGCTGGACAATTCAGAACCGGATTATGGAGTGTACGATTACGACAATTACCGCTATTACCTCGGGCCGGCACTGGAAGTCAGCAATCTGTATCCGAAGTTTTACACGCAGGCCTTTTTCGACGGTCAGATGGCTATGGGAAAAGAAGGCAATATTTTAAACCTTGTGCGTTGCGGCTGGGCCGGAAGCCAGAAATATGCATCTCTCATCTGGTCCGGAGATATCCAGAGTACATTTGAGTCCCTGCGTGACCAGCTTTCTGCCGGCCTGAACATGGGACTTGCCGGAATTCCATGGTGGACAAGCGATATCGGCGGTTTTATGACTGATGACTGTACAACTCCGGAATTTAAGGAACTGCTGCTCCGCTGGTATGAACTGGCTGTTTTCTCTCCAATCCTTCGCATGCATGGTGACCGCGGTCCACACAACATCCCGCCTCTTTCAGACAAAGATTTCGGCGGTGGTTATCTGTTTACCGGTCAGCCAAACGAACTTTGGAGTTACGGACAAGACGCTTTTAAAATTATGAAAGATCAGCTTGATCTGCGCCTGTCTTTAAAGCCATATATTGTATCTCTGATGGAAGAAGCCAGCGCAACCGGCGCTCCTCTCATGCGGACGATGTTCTATGAATTCCCGCAGGATGAAAAATGCTGGGAAATTGATGACCAGTATATGTTCGGCTCCCGCTATCTTGTTGCTCCCGTGCTTGCCGCAGGTGTCACCCGCCGGAAAGTTTATCTGCCGGAAGGCAATTGGAAAAATATCGCCGATGGCAGCATTCTCAAAGGTGGTCAGACCATTACGGCAGATGCCCCTCTAGAACGTATTCCGGTATTTGAAAAATTGTAAATTGCAACAAAAAGAAGGAGCTTTCATACTGCATGTGAAAGCTCCTTTTCCTATTCAACTCTGATGACAGGTATTTGTCATCCATATTGATAATGTCTAATTTCCGAAATGACCATAAATCTTCATTCAGGCTGTCTGACAGATTTTTAAAATCTTTGCATCCATAAATTGTAAGATCAATATCACCTTTCGGCAGATTGATTCCACGTGCGCGTGAACCAAGCAATATCACTTTTTGTGCCTGATACTTTTGGAAAATTTCTATAATTTGCTGATAAACCTTTTGTATATTCTGATCTTTGTTTTCACTCATTACAAATTTTATGCCTGTTATTTTCATATCTTTACTATAAATAATAATCACGAGAGCAAAATTTCGAAAGATTTTCTGTTCTTTATATAAAAATCAAATTCACCGATTGATAATGTTATATAGGAAATTATTATGGTGGAGAATGGTTGGATTCAGAAATATTTGAGGAATGGTAAGAAAAATGTTATGATAAATTTTAATTTATAGATTTGCTTTTACATCAACAAAAGACATGTTAATCTATGTCTGTGAAATATCAGAATGCATCATAATGGATATGATAGAGTTTAATAAGCTCTGATAATAGGAGAAAGAGTAGAAACTATGATTTATATTGTAGACAACATCTCAAATTATTTAATATATTTGTTTATAATCTATTTTGGATTTAGGATCAGTCCAAGAAGAAATAAATTTCTTCTTGGCATATCTGCATTGATTGTGCTGTTTGCAGGAACTTTCAATGCATATTATGATGTCAATTCTCCGATTGTTTATATCGTTTGGAGTGTGCTTTCAATCTGTTTGTTTTTCGAGGATCGTTTAGGACATTTGATTGTATTAAGTGCTGCCCTCATGTATTTTACCGGAATCATTGATACATTTAGTGTCATGTTGATACAGGTTATAATGATAGGCGGGGGTATTAACAGTACAAATATCGCCTGGTGGATGGAACCCGCTTATTTGCTTTCGTTCCTAATATATCTTTTGGCATACCTGCGAATTCTGAAAAAATATGAAGTTTATATGTGCGACATAGAGTTCAAATACAAGTTCGCGCTTTTAATGCAGGGCAGCATTTTTCAAATATTTTACAACTTTGTTTTTGCTTTTTTTAATAAGAATCATACGATGTATGGTTGGGATGCCTATGCAGTATTTTTTATCAGTATCATGGGAGTAATCTATTCGATTTTTCTTACGCTTAGCCTTGCTGTTAAAAATATACTGTCAAACAGGCAGAACAAGGAACTTCAATCTTTTATGTATATGCAAAAACGGCAATATGAATATCAATTACAGCAGTCGGTAGCTGTACGGCATTTTAAACATGATTTGGTAAATCATATTGGCGTTCTTAGAGAGTTAATGAACGAAAAAAGGACAAAAGAAGCCAAAGAGTACATAGAAACTATCTGGAATATTCAAGATGAGTTTGATTTAAAGATTCATACAGGAGATAGTTTTCTCGATATTATTGTTAATTATTATTTGTATTTGGCGATAAAGGAAAATATAGAGTTTGTTGTTTATGGAAAGCTGACTGAAAAAATGCCTTTTGAGATGTTTGACATTACCACATTAATGGGAAATATATTGCAAAACGCTTTTGAAGCAACGATAAAAGCTGATGTTCCCAAAATACGTGTTGAACTTATAGAACATAAGGAAGAAATTTTTATTGTTGTCAGTAACAGTGTAGAAAAAAAAGTCAATACCAAAACAGACTTCTTTATAACATCAAAAAAAGATAATAAAAATCATGGTTTTGGTCTAAAAAATATCACTGCAACTGTTAAAAAGTATCATGGAGAATGTTATATGGAATCCATAACGGAAAATAAAGAAGCTTCTTTTAAAATCAGTATTGCTATACCAACTGCCAAAGCAAAGGAGAAAGAGGAATGAAAATAGGTATTGTAGAAGATGAAGCAGTATGGAGAGATAAGATACAGACGATGATCGAAAGATATTGCAGAGATAAAAATATTCCATTTCAAATCAATTCCTATAGTAGTGGAAAAGAATTTATGAAAAATCCCGATATTGACCTGTTATTTTTGGATATTGAACTTGCAGAGGGCGAAGATGGTTTTCAAATTGCGGAACAATTGATGCATTGTGGGAATAAAAGTAAAATTTGTTTTTTGACTTCTCATACGGAGCAGGCAAGGTTAGGATATAAAGTGAATGCCTTCAGATATATAGATAAAAGACATTTGGAAGAAATAGATGAAACACTTGATTCCTTCTTGAAAACAAAGATTCAGGACCAGATTATTTCTTGCAATGATACCGCTGGGATTCGCATAAATATAGACTTAAATGAACTTCTTCTTGTTGAAACATATGGAAGAAAGTTAAGATATCTTATGCTTAATGGAAAGGAACATTTTTGTGATGGACAGATATCAGAAGCTGCGCGAAGCTTATCCCAATTTGGATTCTTTCAGATACATCGGTCGTATATCGTCAATTTAAAATATATTGAAAAAGTAAACAGCCATGAAGTTATGCTTTGCAACGGATTAAAAGTAATTATTGGGAGAGCCCATAATAAAGCGTTTAAGAAGGCTTTTTTTGAATGGAGAATGTGGTTTGATAATTGATTTTATGTCATTTGCGCAAAAATAATGTCGTTTGTGCATGTAGTATTTTTTTATCCTTTTTGCTGTGATATAAATAAAGCATCAAAAATTATATGCGGAGGAGTTATCATCAATGAAAAAAGTAACATGGATATTGGCATTTGCGGTGGTAATGTGTATACTTTCATCATGCGGTCAAACAAAGAACTCGGAAAATACGCAGACGAATGTAATAAGTCGTACTACAGAAATTAACGATGACTCAAGTGAAGTTGAAGAGACACAGAGTGATGACGCTTCTGCTTCAGCTAATACTAATCCTATAAATGGTCATAAAGAAGATGAGCAATCAGTAATCAATGAAGTTCCAGAAACTCAGAATGATAATATTGAAGAAGAACAATCAACAACTGATGAAGCCAAACCTGATTTATATGAGGGTGAGTATTCGGACTATGATGTTAATGAGCCCTCATTAGAAATCAAAAAAAATAATGATGAAACATATCAAATTCAAATAAAAATATATAGGTTATTTTATTTAGATGATGGTGTGGGAAAGGTGACAGAAAAAGGATTGGAATTTGAAGCAACAGGTCCTAATGGAAATAAGGTTAATGGAGTAATAAGATTAGAAGAAGATATTGCAATGGTAACCTTTTTTAGCCAAGAATGGATAGATTTTGCAGGCCTGAGCAAATATAAATTTTATAAAACATCAAATGTACCTGACATTTATGTGTATGAATAAATTTAATTGTGCGACTAAAAGATAACGGGTTTGGGCTCGCTATCTTTTATGTCAATATATTTAAAAGTATGCTTTTCCTTTATCAGTAGGAGGAAATGATAAACAAATCGCGAAAATCCTTAGAAATAAACGAGTTCAAAATACTATATAATTAAAATATTATAAGAGCAGAGATTTCCTGCTGTTTTCTTCTTATTTCACATCTCCCCAGAATTCATTCCACTCACCGCCACCCATAGTGACAAAATATTTCAGCCAGATCTTCCACTGATCCATCTCTTCATCCGTCTCATGATCCTTAATCACCGAAAGCAGCCGATCCATCCGCACAATATAATCCGGATCTTTTGCGAAATGCTTTTCATCATAATAGCGTTTTAATTGATGTATTGCTGCAATTGCGGCTTTTTCCGTAAATCGTTCCTGTTCGGGCGCACAGTTATATTCCGGCACAGAATGAATGTAGTTCACACACGCACGATACCACTTTGTCATAGCTGTTCTAACACCTCATCTCCATACCGGGCACGGATCTGCTGTTCCAACGAAACAAACACTCCAATATACTGATGCAGAATTCTTTCAACCAGTTGCTGTGCTGCTTCTTCATTATAAATATGTGTGGTATCATTTCGATCACGCAGCATTTCCAGCCATATACTTTCTTCCATAAAATCAAAATAGACATACGCGGTCTTAATAATCTCCCTGGGAGATCCTGTTGCAGCCTGATTTGCTCCTTCATACCTCAACAACTCCTTTAATACCTTCCAGCCTAATTCAAACTGAATATAAAATTTATCTATAATGCCACTTACTATAAATTCGTTGGTGACATCTTCCTGTTCTGCCCGACAAAGCACCTGCAAATGTCTAACATACTGATCAAACTTTTTCATATAAAACAACCCCATCTTTCTCTATCTCGGATACCAATTCAGATGACACGTATTTATCATCCATATTGATAATATCCAGCTTTAAAAGCGACCACAGATCTTCATTTAAACTATCTGACAAACCTCCAAAATCTGCACATCCATAAATCGCCAGATCGATATCGCTTTTTGGCATATTAGTTCCACGCGCACGTGATCCAAATAATACTACTTTTTTTACCTGATATTTTTTTGAAATTTCCACTATCTGCCGATATACATTTTGTATGTTATGGTCTTGATTCTCTTTCATCACAATCATTATCCCTGTTTTCTGTTATTTCAGTGATCTTATTATACGCCAGATTCTATAAGGAATGCAACCAGCCTCTACTTCTCCTCCGTCACAACCGGCACTTCCCGCTGTTCCACAGATGTAGAAAACACAATCTGCGTCTTTGTACGCCCAAACTGCTGCAGTTCATTGATAAAATGATCCAGCTGTGCCGTGGTCTCAAACAACGTCTCAATCAGCATCGAATAATCCCCTGTCACACAATTGCACTCCACCACATTTGGAATTTTTTCAATGAACGGATAAAATACCGGCTTCTGCAGCGGCTCCACCTCCAGATTGATGAAAGCCTTAATATGGTAATTAAGATACTGCGGATTTACCCTTGCCGTGTAGCCGATGATCACACCCTCGTGCTCGAGTTTTTCAATTCTTGCAGACACCGACGGCGATGACAGAAATACCTGTGCGGCAATCTCCTTGAGCGGTGTGCGGGCATTTTTCTGCAGAATCTGTATAATTTTTTTATCTACTTTATCCAGTTTTTTCATGACACAAACCTCGATTTCCCATAAATACGCAAAGAAGGACACCTGCTTAGACGCCTGTGTCCTTCTTTTCACAATCATTTTTAAATTATGAGGTCATTATAGCACAGGTATTTACATTTGCAATCCCCAATAACAGCTCATTTTTTATATCTCGTTCCTGTAAAATTGCCTTATTTTATTAGGTTTCCTCTATTTTTTCTTTATTTTATTTGTCTATGCATCTTAATTTCTGGCTGTTTTTCCAAATATCGCTTAAAGTATTTACCTTTGATGTCAGGAGTGCTATTCTCGTCCCATTGAAAAAAGCGCGCAGAAAAGAAACAAACAGACAACTGATAACAGAAGAATATAAGGAGATCAAATTATGAAAGAATACATGCGTTTAGAATCAGATTCCATCGGAACCATGGAAGTACCCGAAGATGCTTATTACGGAGTACAGGCTTTACGGGCAAAAGAAAACTTCCCGATCACCGGCACCCGGTTACACCCCGTTTTCATTAAAAACCTTGCAAAAATAAAACGTGCAGCCGCCATTACCAACCGGAAAGCCGGAAGGTTGAAACCGGAAATTGCCAACGCTATCGAATCTGCATGCAACGAAGTCGTCTGTGGCATGTTTGACAAAGAATTCATTGTCGACGGCATACAGGGCGGTGCCGGAACCAGTGCCAACATGAACATGAACGAAGTCATTGCCAACCGCGCCATCGAAATGCTCTGTGGCAAAAAAGGAGACTACACCATTGTTCATCCAAACGACCACGTCAATATGGCACAGTCCACAAACGATGTCATTCCAACCGCCGGAAAATTAACGGTTCTCGATCTTCTCAAGCCTTTAGACAAAAGCCTTTCCCTTTTAACGGATGCCTTATATGACAAAGCTGCAGCGTTTGACCACATTGTAAAAATCGGACGTACACAGCTTGAAGACGCTGTGCCGATGCGTTTGGGTCAGACGTTCCATTCTTATGCCACCATGATTTCCCGTGACCGTGACCGTCTTACAAAAGTCCGCACGGAAATGTATCCCGTAAACATGGGTGCAACCGCTATCGGCACAGCAATCAATACGTCCCCGTTTTATCTGGATAATATTGTACCAACCCTTGGAAAGATCACCGGCTACCCACTGACCCAGGCCGACGATCTGTTTGATGCCACCGAGAATCTGGACGGATTTGTACGCGTTTCCTCCTGCCTGAAAGCATGTGCGGTCAACTTATCCAAAATGTGTAATGATCTGCGTATCCTTGCAAGCGGACCAAAAGCCGGGTTCGGTGAGATTACACTTCCGGCTATGCAGAATGGTTCTTCCATTATGCCTGGCAAAGTCAATCCGGTCATCCCGGAAGTTGTCTCCCAGGTTGCGTTTCACATTATCGGTCACGACACGACCATCACTATGGCGGCGGAAGCCGGTCAGATGGAATTAAACGCTTTTGAACCGGTTGTTTTTTACAATCTTTTTGACTCCATTACCACACTGACACACGCAGTGGACACCCTGACCGCCAACTGCATCCTCGGCATCACCGCAAATGAAAAACGCTGCCGCGAACTTCTCGATGCAAGCGTCGGTATCACCACCGCCCTGTGTCCGTACATCGGCTACAAAAAAGCTGCAAGTCTGGCAAAAGAATCCTTAAAAACAGATATTCCAGTTAAAACTCTTGTATTGAAATACGGTCTGTTAAAAGAAAACGAACTGGATTCTATTCTCGATCCTTATGCAATGACCGAAGCCAGAACCAGACAGACACAGGCAAAAGCCGTATAATAAGATTTATCTTTTGTGCAAACTATGCTATAGTAATGGCGTAAACCACTACACAAGGAGGTACTCATAATGGAAACAGTAACAGAAGTAGTTAAAAACATGGCCGGCGGAGATGGCGAAGTAACCATCAAACGCATTCTCGGAGAAAAAGAATTAAACGGAAAATGCGGTCTGTATGCACAGGTAACCATTCAGCCGGGATCTTCTCTTGGTTATCACGAACATAAAAATGAAAGCGAGACGTATTACATTCTTTCCGGTACCGCAGAATATAACGATAACGGAACCACACGCACTGTAAAAGCCGGAGATGTAACCTATACACCAGACGGATGCGGACACGCTTTAAAACCGATTGGCAATGAACCGGTTGTATTTATGGCTCTGATCATCTTTGATTAATTTATCTTAGAAACATGCAAAAGGACCGGCTAGCCCAAAAGGCAGCCGGTCTTAAAGCTGGCAGAACTCTTTTCCACAGAGTTTGAACCGATCAAATAACACTCACAAAAGTCCCACCTCACTCCAATGGCACTTCTACCGACGGATTTTCTTCTCCATCCCAGTACATTCGCATAATCAGATCCCTCAGTACAAAACAGTCACCTTCCGAGGTCTTACTGTCAACAGTTATCCATATATGCTGGATCACACCTGATCCCTCAATATCTGCCAAAATTTCTTCCTGTCCCGGTTGAATATTCTTCAAACACGGGCTTCCCTTACGTGAAGGTCCAAGCGGGCTGGCTGCCATCCCGCCTTTTCCTTTTTCTCCTGTCCTGTTCTCAGCATTAATTGCTCTGCTTTTCCCATGTGTCAGATAGGGCATCTTTGAAATATCTCCCGGAAATATCATTTCATATCCTCCCTACTTCTTTATTTTTGATCCGCCAAACACCTGTGACATCGGCATTTGATCCAGCATTTCGTCAATTTCCTTCACTTCCTCTTTCGAAAGGATAATCTCAGATGCCTTCATATTCTCTTCCAGTCTCTGCACCTTTCTGGTTCCCGGAATCGGCACGATATATGGCTTCTTTGCACTCATCCATGCAAGTGAGATCTGTGCCGGAGTAGCATTCTTATCCTCTGCAAGCTGTTTTATCCAGAGCATGAACTTTTCATTTTCTTTTAGTCCCTCTTCCGTAAACTGTGGCATTGCACTTCGGTAGTCTCCCGGCTTTTCAAATTCCACATGAGAATGATACTCCGTTGTCAACAGTCCATTCGCAAGCTGAGAAAAAGCGACAAATCCAATTTCCAATTCTTCCAGTACAGGGAATAATTTTTCGTAGTCTCTGTACATCATGGAATACCGGTTCTGAATTGCAGTGATCGGACATACCTTATGTGCACGGCGAATCGTCTCTTCATTTGCCTCGGAAAGTCCCCAATGCGTAATTTTTCCCTGCTCGATCAGTTCTTTCATGGCGCCCGCAGTCTCTTCGATCGGCACGGTCGGATCGATACGGTGAATATAATATAAGTCCAGATGATCCGTCTTCAGCCGCTGTAAAGAACCATCTATGGATGCTTTGATCGTCTCCGGTCTTCCGTCCGGGATCAATGGTTTATTTACGGTCGTTGCTGTCTCATCAAAACGAATACCGCACTTGGATGCCAGCATAATTTTATTTCTGTATGGCTTTAATACCTCGCCGAGCAGTTTTTCGTTATGATGCGGATCATCTGCCGTACCGTATATCTCAGCCGTATCGAAAAATGTACAGCCACAATCCAATGCTTTTACCACCAGTTGTTCTGCCTCTTTCTGTGTGGAAACCGTTCCGTATGCATGGCTCATTCCCATGCATCCCAAACCTATCGCCGATACTTCAAGATCTTTTCCTAAAATTCTTTTTTCCATTTTTCAGTCTTCCCTTCATACAAAATCATTGTTTCATGTGCAAATCTTATACTTCCACCTGTATAATACAAGTATAGAAAAAAGAGACTCCCATAAGAAGTCTCTCTTTGTTAATCAGTTTTAACCCAAAGGTTTCGACCTTTATTTTAACTTTGCGCCATCCTGAAATGCAGATCCCGAACGCTCTCCAAGTGCATAATAACCATGATGCACCGGATCGTAGGTGATCGGTGTAAATTTGTTAAGATCAATCTCTCCGTCCTCGCCGAGGATTTTTTCGTCCACCGAAACACTTTTGATCTCGCCGAGATATTTGCTTTCATCGATCACTTTTGTGAGAACACACTCCAATGTGAGCGGCAGTTCATTGATGACAGGTGCATTTACAAACGCGCTCTTCGTTGTCGTAAATCCAGCTTTTTCCATCTTGTCATCCACCGTATTGGCAGATACGATTCCGACGTAATCGCAGGCAACCAGATGCTCCACATCTGCCACGCTGACTGTAAATGCCTTGTTCTCCATAATGTTATCGGTTGTCTTATGTGAGGACAGATCAATGATGATCTCATTTGCACCGACAATGCCTCCCCAGGCTGCATTCATCGCATTTGGCTTTCCGTCCTTGTCGTATGTGCCGATGATCATAACCGGCTGCGGGTATAAAAATGGTTTTGCTCCAAAATCTTTTCTCATTGTCTTAATCTCCTTTGCTATTTTACTACTTTTGAAACAGGTCTTCCAGCCAGTCCGGGTCCATATTTCCAACACTGAGTCTTCCATAAAAAGAATAGATCATGCCGTCTGCAGATGCATGAGCCGGGATCTGATCCAATTCATCCGGGACATAATTTTTGTCCAATGCTGTCCCGTTTACCAACTCGTCGTAGTGCATCAGAAACTCTCCTGCCTGAATACCGCCTGCGGGAAATCGTCCGGTGTTGCGACCGTATCCGTAGAAGTTCCCTCTCTCAAATCATCCATATTCTGTGTATCCTTTTGCGTAGAATCGTTCTCTCCTGCATTCATTGCATCTTCAATTGCAGAAACTCCCCGATCCAGTTCACTCTGCCCTGCTTTGCCGCAGGATGCAAGTGTGCATCCCACCAGCAAAAGCATCATCACTAATTGTAACCGCTTCATTTTACTTTTCCAGAACTTTCTGATTGATATAGTCTGTAATTCTGCTGCTGTTGGTTGAGAACAGACCGTCATCTACCGTCGCATTCTTTGCATTGGATTTCACAAAAGTGACCGACTCTTCAAACTGCGAACGATCCATGGAAGCCGACTGTGATACCGGATAAATTGTTTTACCGGTAAAATCGTACTTCTCTAAGAATGTTCCGACTGTCATCGGTGCGGTATGCCACCAGATCGGGTAGCAGAGAACGATCTTATCGTACTGTGCGATCGACTTTGGCGCGTTCTTGATCGCAGGTCTTGCATTCGTATCTGCCTCTGTCTTTGCCTCTCCGTATGCAACCGTTGAATAGTCGCTGCTATACGGTGTTGCACGCTCGATGCGATAGGAATCCGCACCGGTCTGTGCAATGATATCTTTTGCGATCCGCTCACTTGTTCCGCTCCATGAGAAATATGCAACTAAAATCCTGCTTCCGGAAGTCTGATTGTTCGCATTGTTGTGTTTCTTTTTCACCGTCACTTTGCATTTTAAACTCTTACCGGATACCTTTGCCGTAATCGTTGCTTTACCGGACTTTTTGGCTTTCACAGTTCCGTTTTTGTTTACCGTTGCCACCTTTTTGTTTGAAGATGTCCACTTTACATTCTTTGCATTACTTACGAAAAGTTTCCTGCTCTGTCCGACCGTAAGTGTCAGACTTGCGCGACTCAGTTTCGGGCTTTTGGAAGCCGCCTGCGTCTGGCTTACTCCAGCCATCAACTGTCCGATGATCAAAACAAACGCTAACACGATTCCGGTTATTCATTTCCAATTTCTACGCATTTTTTGTCCTCCTTCTTCTTATCAAAAACTGATACATTTTATAATCCAAGTCCATCGATCCATGCACGAATATCATCCTCTGTCGCTCCGGAACGGAATCGCTCACCGGAGATCCAGTTTCCGGTTCCTGCCATCTCCTCCAGCAGATCACCACTCTGTCCGATTCCGGATGAAGCGGCTGTACAGAAAGTAACAACAGTCTTTCCCGTAAAATCATTGGCTTTCACAAAGCCGTCTACCGGCCATGCTGCAATGCCCCACCAGATCGGATATCCGATATATACGGTATCATACGAATCCCAGTCAGGAACTTCGGTCGATGTCAGTTCAACATCTCTTGAGCTTTCATCCTCATGCTCTCTTGAAACACGGCTGTCATCGTTGGTCCAGTCCAGGTCATCATCCGTGTAAGGCTCCTTCGGCTCGATCTCAAACAGATCTCCGCCGGTCACCTGAGCGATCGTCTCTGCAACATTCTTTGTATTTCCGGTTGCGGAATAATATACAACCAATGTTTTTCCATTCGAATCCGCAGCCGTTGTATCATCTGCCACATTCGAATCGGACTCTGCTGTATTATTCGCATTTTTGTTATCATTGTTCGATGATGAAGAATTCTGATTTGTGCTTCCGCATCCGCTCATCAGACTAATTGCTGTCACACCTGCTAAAATAATTGAAAGTAATTTTTTTGATTTCATATTTTTTCTCCTTCCTGCTTTCTGATTACACAGATATTATAAAAAAACAAAATTCTGATTAGAAGTCTACATTAGTTCATCAGTTTTAACCCATTGGTTATAACTAAACCGTAAGCCGATCAATGGTTAAACAGCCATCCCATGATTGCTTTGTCCCGACAGAACAGATATCCGCCTCCGTGCTGATAGGTAACAGGACTTCCCGCAAAATAATCCGCACCCTTGACATCAAGCACAAGCAGTTTATTGATCTGCTTTGCAAAAAGCCCCGCTTTTTCATACATGCCGTACAACTTTTTGTAAGCATTCTTAAACGGCGTTGAACCATAATACTCGTCGCTTTCTCCTATGACAAAGTAGACCGGTGTTTTTGCATCCACAACCGGCTGATATGCGCCGTCCCACTGGGAACTGCACATCAATGCCGCGGCATACAATTCCGGTTTCTTTCCCAAAACCTGCGAAAGCGTTTCTCCGCCGCCGGAATATCCATTGATATATACTTTCTTTTTATCAATGTTATAATGACTCAGAAAATATTCCGTCAGATCAATGGTCTGATCGGCTGAGGTCTCTCCCCAGTCATTCAACTGCGGTGCAACAATGATCATCTTCGAATTGTAGTTTTGTGCCTCAAAACCAAAATCTTCCGTCTTAATGTTTTCCGCTACGCCTTGAAAATACAGTCCCTGATATCCCGGAAGTGTAATATAGAGCGCATATTTCTTCATACCGTCATATGACTTCGGGAAATACACATTATAATGGATATCCCCGTTTTTCTTGGAATGATATACATTATCCGCAAGAAAATCCTTATAATACTCTGTTCCCGCCGTGATCAGCGTCGCTGCCGGCACTTTTTTCGATTTCTTCTTGGTTTTCTTCTTTTTTACCGTGGACTTTTTTGATGTTCTTTTATTCTCTGTAATGTTCTTCTTTGCGGTCGAATTCTGCTTTGCATTCACAGACACACTATAGGACGTCAGAAAAATGCCGCACAGAACTACCACCAGAACACTGATCCACAACTTACGCTTTCTTTTCATACTCATTTCCCTGCCTTTCGTAAAAACTTACCGATATAGTACGAAGTAAACGCGATCATCACCATAACCGCTACATAATCCCCTATAAAAAAGAAAACCGGTTCTGAAAAATCATAAAACGCAAAATGCATTTTCATAAGAAGATATTCCGAAAACTGTCGTTTTCCAAACGCACATAAGCCGTATCCGGCAGTCACCGCTGCCACAATCCTTGCGATCCATGCTCTCAATTTCGAAGGATGCGCAAATAGTCTGCCGCACATGACAACCACCATATTCCAGTGAATCCCCAAATGCATCGACATTACAACAAATCCCCAATATGCACAGAGAATATGTACAAGAACCGTCTGTTCCGATATTCCCGCAATTCTGACCGATGGGAAAATATGATTTGACAGCAGGATTCCGCTTACCATCGATCCGATCATCAAGACCAGCATCACAAGGACCAGTATGGTCTGCACCACCCGAAGCGGTGTATATCGGCCCCTTATCATAGACGCAAGCCATCTTCGATTCAACACATGATGTACGATAAAAAGCAAAACATGGAGTTCTCCGTTTCGTATACCTTGTTTTCTGTTGTTTTTGATTCCATCTCATCTCCTTTTTGTGTATAGACACACGCGGTAAGCACCACCATACACAAACTTAAACACAGTATTCTGCTTTTTTTCATAAATTCATCCTTTTTTATATTCCTGCCCTCGATACAAAGATAACAAAAATGAGACCTCACAAGAAGTCTCACTTTGTTATGCAGTATAAACGCAAAGTTTATCGCTGTCATTAAAATCAGTGAATAAAGTTCGTGAATACAAAGTCCGGAGCCTTTGGCATCTCAAGTCCCATCTTCAGTGCAACATTTTTGCAGTTGATCAGAAACGCCATGTTGTTGCCAAGGACACGCATAACCTGCATCCCCTCCAGATCCTGCTTCACTTCCTCAGGATTGGTTCCATGTACCATGTTCCAGTAACGGGATGTCACGATCGGCATCTCCATAAGTCCGAAATATTTATTCACCTGATCCCAGGTTGCAGTGGTGCCGGAACGTCTTGCCGATGTCACCACGGCCGCCGGTTTTAAGCGGAAACGCATTCCGCCGCTGTTGAGATCCGCATAAAATACACGATCCAGAAATGAAGTGATTGCACCGCTCGCACCACCCCAATGAACCGGCGTACCAAACACGAATCCATCGTAATCCCCGGCAATCGCAAGAAATTCATTGACCGTGTCATTGAACACACACTGTCCCTTTTCCCTACACTTAAAGCATGCGATACATCCGGAAAGCGGCTTGTTGCCGATCCAGAAGATATCTGTATCCACTCCGTTCTCATTGAGTGCTTTTGACACTTCGCATAATGCGGTATAAGTACAGCCCTCTTTATGCGGACTTCCGTTTACTAATAATACTTTCATAACGTCTCCTTTTTACCAGTTCTTCTTTTCTTTTGCGCTGTCGTGATTGTTCTTTCTCTCCTCAACCATCTGTACAAACCACTCCACCATCTTCGGATCCTGATGTGAGAAAAATGCGCTCTCTGCCTTATCCAGTTCAGCGATCGTCTTCATATCCTCATCGGTAAGCGTAAAGTCGAATACGTTGAAGTTCTCCTGCATTCTCTCAATATGTGTGGATTTCGGAATCACAACAACACCTCTTTGGATATGCCAGCGAAGCATAACCTGAGCAGGCGTTTTTCCGTATTTCTCTGCGATCTTCGCAATAACAGGATTGTCGAATGTGCCTCCTCTTCCCTCACCGAACGGAGCCCATGCTTCCAACTGGATATCGTACTTGTCAGCCCACTCCTTCATCTCTTTCTGCTGATTGAAGATGTGTGTCTCCACCTGATTGATCATCGGCTTAATACGGTTAAATGATGCGAAGTCGATCATTCTGTCTACATAGAAGTTGGAGATTCCGATTGCGCGGATCTTACCCTCCTCATACAGATCTTCAAGTGCATGATAGGCTCCGTATGCATCCCCGAATGGCTGGTGCAGAAGTACCAGATCCAGGTAGTTGGTCTGCAGCTTGCGCATAGACTCCTCAACCGATTTCTTTGCCTCTTCATATCCGTAATGTTCGATCCATACTTTGGTTGTCAGGAAGATTTCCTCTCTCGAAACACCGGATTTTACAATCGCATTTCCGACTTCTTCCTCATTAAAATAACTCTGCGCCGTATCGATTGCACGGTATCCAACTTTAAGCGCATCGAGTACGCATCTTTCACATTCTTCCTTTGTAACCTGATATACGCCGTATCCGAGGATCGGCATCTTAACTCCATTGTTCAATGTAACGTATTCCATTTGCAATTCCTCCTTCTTGAAACATCAGCCCATTTCATTTTATCTGTCCTTATTATAAAGAAAACGAGACCTGATAAGAAGTCTCGTTTTGTTATGCAGTATAAACCTTTAGGTTTGCGCTTATACACACATCCTTATTTGATCTGCCGGATAGCCTTTATCAATCGCTTGACCTTATCCGACGGGGTTTTCGAGTGAAGTATTCCAAACGGCATGGCGTAATCCCATTCCACCGGAATAATTTTGATCAACGGATGAACACTTTCCCAGCTTTTGAACGCAAGAAGAACCTCATTCTCATTCTCACACCGGTTAAACGCTTCCACATTATACAGATCAAAATCTACGATGTTGATTTCCGGATGATTCCTGATCATATCATCTCTTAACCGATCTCCGTAATAACTCCAGCCTCTTTGCATGAGCATGAAATTTTCTCCCGCCAGATCATCCAATGTAATCTTTTTCTTTTCCGCCAGCCTATGATGAATCGATACCGCTACACAAAACGGTTCTCTTGAGATCTCAGTGCCGTCGCATCCTCTGAGTTTTAACATTGTTTCATCAAATATCCCGGCTACAACATCGATATTCTGCCCCAGATTTGCCAATATCTCTCTTGCATTCTCCAAGGTATTTTCAAATGTGATCAGCTTAAACTTCATATCCGGATATAGATTCTGGATCTGTGGCCACAGATCCACAAATACCTGTGGCGGCGTCATCGGCGAGATTCCGACGCGGATCACATCGTCCGATACCTGCATTGCCTCTTTCGCCCGCTGCACCGACTCCTTGCAATACCCGATGATATATTTTGCGTCATTGTAGATCGACTGTCCGGCTTCCGTTACCACAAGCCCTCTGTGCGTCCTGTCAAAAAGCTTCATACCAAGACTTGCCTCAAGCGAATTGATCTGTTTGATGACCGCCGGAGCCGATATATACAACTGTTCCGCTGCCTTGCTGAAACTTCCCGCCTCAACAACGCACAAAAACGTATCCAACTGCGGATTATACATCATGTCCGTTTCCTCCTACAATGAATTTAACACTCCCTGGATTCCGTCACGCTCGTAGATTCCCTTATAATAGGCAACTTCCTCCTCGATCAGCTGATCGATCACCTGCATGCCGAGAAGTTCCACCGGAGCTTTATCATCCGTCAAAATATAATCGCCTTTTCCATATGGAGTGCTATCCGCGTATACCGTCTCCATCATGTTTCTTAAATCAGCATTTGTGATCTGCTTTGTATTTGCCTGCAGATTCTCCATGATCGACGGATTGTTCGATGCAAAAAGCTCGCGGTTCGTCGTATTCGCCACATCAACCGTATACTCCGCGTCAAACACCTGACCGATCGTATCGGAGAGATACTGATTGATGTTGCCATCTCCGCTGCCGCGCATGTTCATATTTACGACCATCACGCCGTCCTCGTTCAGATGATCCTTAACCAGTGTAAAAAATTCAACGGATGACATCTGGAAAGGAATCGTGATATCCTGATAGGCATCCACCATGATCACATCGTATTTCTTATCCATCGCATTCAGATAAGCTCTGCCGTCATAGGTCGTGACCGGCACATCCTCGGAGAGTGAGAAATACTTGCGCGAAAGCTGCGTGATCTTCTCATCGATCTCCACACCTTCCACGTTCATATCCCCGAGATACTTCCGGCACTGTGTCGCATACGTTCCCGTTCCCATTCCAAGGATCAGCACATCCATATCCGATGGCTTCTTATCCGCCAGCATGAGCGGTGCCGCCATCGCGTAATCATAATACATGCCTGTCAGCCTGTCCTGCTTCATATAGACCGACTGCACACCAAAAAGCACGTTGGTCGACAGTCTTACCGACGTGTCATCTTCCGATACCTGCAGATAATTGTAGACCGATTCACCCTCATAGGTGAGATCCTTCTCCCAGAATGCAAACGAATCCGAGTAACCAAGACCGCAACACAGTGCAAAGATTACCACCGATACGATCACTTTCTTTTTGCCTGCGCGGACATTGACAAAATACACGATTGCCAGAACCAGTAGAATTCCCGAGAAGATCAGAAACGTGATAGACGTTCCGACCGCCGGAATCGTCACGAAGGTCGGCACAAACGTACCGATGATACTTCCGATCGTGTTGAATGCCCCGAGTGTACCGACTGTCTTACCGTTATCATCCAGACTGTCCACCGCATATTTTACAAGCGACGGTGTCACGGTTCCCAGTAAGAAAAGAGGAAATACAAAGATGACCATACATGCTGCAAACGCTGCAATGATCAAAAAATTATTGCTCACCGTAAAAATCAAAAGTGCCGAGATTCCGAGCACGATATATTTGCCCACCACCGGGATCAGAGCGATCCAGATCGCAGCGATCAGGATTCTCGTGTACAGGCGGTCCGGATTCGGCGACTTGTCCGCACTTCTTCCTCCGTAAATATTGCCGAGCGCCATCGCGATCATGATGGTTCCGATAATGATTGTCCAGACGATCTGCGACGAACTGAAATACGGTGCCAACAGACGGCTCGCTCCCAACTCTACCGCCATAACGGACATTCCCGCAAAAAACTCCGTCAGATACAAAAATAACTTATTCTTTAAAATTACGGTCTGTTTCATATTGCCTCCCTGCTTTAAGCTGTTACGTTTATATTACAACTTAAAGTAGGGTCCAAGTCAATACATTTCTTTTCGAGACGCTTCTGGGCTTCTTTCTTCTCTTTGATGCGTTTTTGCTTATGCATCTCTAAGATCTTTTTCTCCCACGTATCTCTCTTGTCCTTGTCCAGCTTCGTTTTTTCGCGCGACTCATCCCCGTTATCGTCTTCCGTGATCGCCCAGCCGCTCACACTGCCATCCTCATTGATGATCGTTCCTGCCGCTTTCACATGGGAACCGGCAGGCGCCCAGTCCATGGCGCCGCTTGAGATCAATTTTGCGCAATCATAGATCAAAGCCTCATACTCGATCCGCTTGTCCGGATTATTCTGCATCCGTGCCAGAATAATCGGTGCGATCTGAATGTTATTCGTACCTTTCTGCGAAAAAGCCTGCGTGTTTGTCGAGAAGTTCACGCCCGGGTAGCGATCCAAGAGTCCATTTAATAATAGGCAAAGTGCCGGATTCTTCACTACCTATACAAATAAAAAAAGACCAACGATCCATCTTCTGAATCGTTGGTCAAATGTTGTGTCAAACTTGTGTCAACGCTACGTCTCCAAACGCTGAAACCCTTGGTATTACTAGGTCTATTCGCAAACGTATGGCATCATAGCCAAGGCTCAAGGTAGCCTTGCCATCCACGCACCATTCCTTATTTTTCAACGACTTTCCCATAAAACATGTTAGGCATATCCCCTTATAAATGTACCCTGTTTTCATAAAATCGGTGTCAAATGTTGTGTCAAAATTCCAAAAAAGAAACCCATTTTTCCATAGCTTTGTGTCAAAAATTCTCCCCAAAAGCTACTCTAACTATACATCAGCATCTCTTAAAAGTAAAGAAACCGGCTGGCATAAACCGCCAGCCCTCTTTCTAAAATATACTGGTCAATCCCTCTACATCTTGTTTTGTCTGATTCTGCAAGGTCAGTGATTTTGCAATACTGCAATAAATATCAATACTGGTTTTGATGCTGCTGTGTCCCATCAACGCTTTCATGCTCTCATACGAAACTTTATTTTCAACCAGCCTTGTACAAAATGTATGCCGGAACATATGTGGTGTGATCTTCTCCGGCAAAAGGCTGGGTTCTCTTCCTTCCCTGCTTGCTTCTTCCATTTCCCTTGCGTTATATTTTTTTATAATGCGTGTTAGGGAACACACTAACCCTTCATGGGTAAAAGGCTTTCCTAATTTTGTTGTAAAAATAAATTTACTATACTTTGCCACAACATTTCCTGCGTTGTCATATTGTTCAATCTTGATGTCGTTTCTGATTCTCATATTCTTCTGATATTCTCGCTGCATTTGAAAAAGGCGGTACACATCCTCGCTCATAGGAATAGCCCGATATGCATTCTCTGTCTTTGGTGATGTTATAAAATAAACATGCCCACCACCAACTTCACGCACACGATAATTTAAAGTTTTTCTGACGTGGATGCATCGCCTGTCCATATCCACATCATCCCAGGTCAGACCATCACATTCACCAAAACGCATTCCCGTACCCAGCAGGATTCCAACTATCGGCAGGTACACCTTCTGAAAGCCGTCTTCCTTTAAAAATCCAATCAAATTGTCGACTTCTTCCTTTGTCAGGGCTTCTACTTCTTTCCTCGGCTTTGCAACGACATACTTCATTATATTGTCACACTGATTGTTTGGCAATCCTCCACTGTATACAGCTTCCTGCAATGCCGCCCTTAACATACTTGCAAGAGCTCGCAACGTTCCGTCTGCTAGATGTTTTTTGTCCGCAAGCCACTGAAAATGTTTAACGATTTGCACTCTTTTAATGTCCTTCATTGGTGTAACTCCAAGATCATAGTCCCTCACATATGAATTATAAAAACTGACCTTATTCATATAGCTGGATGCCTTAATCTTTCCTTCTTTGAAGTTTTTTAAATACTGCGGGTACCACTCATTCAAGCACATATTCTTTATTTCTATATTCGCGCCACTTGCTACATCAATTTTTAGCTCCTCTATCTTTGATTTTAAATCTTGTAAATCATTTGAATACAAGTACTTTTGTTTACTATGCAGCCGATATCTGTATATGTATCTTCCGTCTGCTCTTAAACTTACTCCATCAGGGAGCACTCTACCATTTCTGTCTTTTCTTTTTTTCATAATGAATCCACCTTTCTTTTTTGATGGGGGAGGGTACCAGCCCTCTCCCCTTTTGTCAAGTCCATTCGTCATTTATTCTGTGTCAATTTGCTTCTCTGTAAACGAATTGTCTGATTTTATCCATGCTCCAGCGTTTGTAACTGCCACATACAAACTGTGCATTTGCAAGCTTTCCGATCTTCTCTGCATTCCTTCGCCCACACCCAAGAACCTGCATCAGTTCCTGCGTGGATAACATAATTTCTCTGCTCTCCATAGATGTTCCCCCATAATATTCCACCAGCCTGTCCCAGTTCCAGCGTCTGTAAGCACCAACCACGACCTCTGCCTTTGCTTCTCTGCCAGCCTTTTCAACCTTTGCCCGACTGCAATGTGTAAGGTTCATTATTTCCTGTGTTGTTAACATTAACTTGTGCATCTCTCCTCCCTCTTTCTTTTCAACGCGTATCTTTTATAACAAAATTCAGCCTCACGCATAACTTTAGTTTCCATCAATGTTCCCGATAAAAGTTCTTTATCTTTCTTTTTGAGACTATCAAAAGCATCCATATAATCCAGCAATGCCATATTTTTTATATCGCCTTGCAGAATATGTTCTGCTATGAGATTCCAGAAATCCACTTCATTCAATTCGTCCTTGTAATCTATCTGTGACGCAAACCATGCATCTCTTGTCTGAGGTGTTGTATTTGTCCATACATAAAGACTGTTTTTATACTTTTTTTCGCCCTTCTTACACACTTCGGGTCCGCTACGCTGATCAACCAAATAGCACCGCCAGTTGTATTGTCTGCTTAAAATAGCATCATAAATTGTCGGTAATCCATCCGGTGCACGATATCCTAATAACAATATGGATGCTTTAGCCTGTGCAATATATTTTGCTAATGATATATGCTGATGCAAACCTGACATTTCCACGTCATATAGCTTCTGTGACCTGCGGTACAGTCCTACAAATGGAGGGTCTAATACAAGCTGTGCCTGTGCATCATTAATATAATCTTCTATAACATTTCCAGAAACTGTTGACATAACTCCAACCCCATGTAGTCTTCGGATTGTCTCATCCACATTTCTTTTCACACCCCATTGATATTTAACGTTATCCCCAAATTTTCTATAGCTCTGTCCTCCACAATTAAAGCTCTGTGTATATTTGATATAAGCTGCTTTTAACAATTTCATACGCTTTTCCAATCCACCTATTTCATTAAACTCTATATGATCAGATATGCACGTACACTTTTCTATGTATTTTCCCGTAAATTGTATTGCTTCCTTATACTGCTTTCTTGCCTCTTCTTCGTTGTCTGGCTTTTCAATACTTTCCAAAACGCTCCTTGCTTCCTCACAGGTATTGGGGTTTGCAAGCAGATCGTACATATTCGCCAATGCAATATTTTTATCGTTGATGATTTCCCTCTCATAGCTTCCAGCCGGTATACAGGACAGAAGTCCACCGCCTCCTATGAATGGTTCAATATACTTTGTGCATGCAGGATTTAATTTGTATTTCAATTTTCCTGCAACTGGTTCGATTGCGCCAATGTATCCCTTTAAAAGTCCCATATTCTGCTCCTTTCCTGTGGGGGATAGCCCCCCACAAATGTATTTTTTATGCTGCACAATTATTATCTAACGTTGTTGTATTTTCTTCAGGGATTACCAGACAATATCTGCGCGTATTGTTTTTTTCAGTCAGTGCATATCTGTTCCCTGTTGCGTAGTAGTATTTTTTATCTTCTATTGCCTCATGCTTTGCTAACCCTTTCATAAAGCTAATAACTTTATATCCATACTCCTTTAATATCTTTTGGAATGCCTCTGATGTAATTTTTAGGACTTTCTTTCCGTGATAACTGCTTTTTTCACAACCCTCATAGTTTTTCACAATAAAATCTTTTTGTTTCATGATTTCTTTATAGACTTCCAATATTGAATAATTATCCCCGGACGAAATACTTTTCCCTTTGTCGATATACATCATCAGCCGTTCAAATGCTAAACTCAACTGATCCACACTGATATCAACATTGTAGTTTTTCAAAGGATTCAGACACTTATAATTTGCATTCTCATTTAAGAGCGTCTTTTTGGTAAAACTTACGTTATCATCACCAATCAATGGTTCCTTCTTCGCACAGTCATACAGGAAAGTGTCTATCGATTTCACCACCTTTGTAATATCATTCATGATAATAGTTGCGTACAAAATGTACTCATTTCCATTTTTCTCACACTTGAGCAATGCAATATTCTTCTCTTCCCCTGTGACAGGTGGAAGTTCCTGTTCTGCTTCAAGTTTCTTCATGTATTCGACTTTCTTTTGTGCATCAGAGTTTACTTTTTCATGCAACACTTCAATTGTAGTATTATCTTGCACAGTGACTTTCTCACTTTCTACTACGCTGATTTCCTGTTTTACACATTCTAAATTCTGTGCATTTGTATCCTCCGGCACTGTATTCTGTGCAAGCTCTGATGCAACAACCGCATTCTCTGCAACTTCCTCACTGTCTGCTACAATATTCTCATCCTCTGTGACTTTCCTAATCTCATATGTATCTTTCATTTCACCCATCTCCTGTCCTTCTAAACTCATGTTCTCCATATTATCATTATCTTTAGTATCCTTTTGCATGGTGACCGCCTCGCTTTCCAGTGTGTCTGCCTTTTTCTCTGTAACTTCCCCACTACCTGTTGCAACGATCTCGTATTTTTCCTGCTCTTTATTCATAGCAATTCCCTCCATAGTATTAACTGCTTCTACTCCAATTTCTTTGTTATTATTCATTTTATTCTTGTCCTTTCAAATTTCGTATGTTAACTTACGATTTTTTCTCTAGCCGGCTAAAAGTGATTTTCTGTTGCCTTCCTTCTCTTGAAGACATTTATTATGTTACTTCATGCATGATGATTATTATACATGCCACTCTGCTCCATATCTGACTAATTATACGTACAATAAAAGAGCACTATATGTATATCTCTTATACGCATAGTGCTCTACAAACTATCACTTATACTTTTATTTGCATAACTACAGTGGGTTAATGAATATTTCACAAAATTTGAAATTTATCTCTACAAATTTGATAAGCCCGCAACATTTCCTCTGTCTCGCTCAACATATCTATAATCTCATTCATTTCTTCCTTGCTGCAGTTCGTCCACTCCTCCGGTGTTGTCATATATACTTTTTCCACCCTGTTTCTTATGATCGATTGTATACTCTCTGGCTGATATGTTCTCCCATTTTCATAATACCAGCATATTTTATACAAAGGGGTTGTATCCAGCAACACATCCTCTTCATAATTGTCAATGACCTTATGCAATTTTTCCTTAACCAAAGCAAGAGCATCTTCCGCTTTTACTTCACGGTTCTCTACTTTATATGAAAAGCCATACTTCTGATTCAGAAATATCTTCCATATATCTGCATTCAGCCCTTTAACTTCCAAAAGCCTTGCACTGTTATCATGCTTAAAATACTCTTGCTCAATATGAAATGTTTCTGCAATTTTTTCTACCTGCTGATTCGTAAAACAGTTTTTCCCTTTTCCAGAAACGATTCTTTGAATTTTTGATGGACTAATAAGCGTACCAAACAGTTCATTCCAACCTACATATGCTATTTTCCGTTTGCTCTCTTGACCATCGTATTTGTAAAAACACTCTGATCTCTTTTTATCCATATATCTGTATAGCTCTCTGCAAATATATGTATTAACTTTCATGCAAAAAAAATCTTTAACAACGTTACTCATTCTTTTTTCCCTTGTCTACTTCCTCAAATTCTATTTCTTCGCCTTCATGCTCAGCGGAACAACACTTAATTTTTACCACCTTCTTTGTCGCACGTATCTTCAAACCACATTTAGGACATTTCAATAATCTGTAGCTCTGCTTGCTTTCTCCGGAACGATCTACTTCACCACTGTTATTTGCTTTATTTTTTCTGTCTACCCCCTCTTCCATTCCACATGTAAATTTATATTTGTCAAGTCCACTATCTTCAAGAAATTGTATAAACTTTTCTTCCGGTGCAAAAGTATATCTTCCAGAAAACTTCTTCGTATCAGCTGCATTTTGAGAGATTACTGGTGTCGCTGATATTCCAATTTTTTCACATTCTACTGCAAACTTTCTGGAAAAATAAGTTCCTTTTCTTGCAACTAATTGCTTATACTTTATATGGTTATCTTTACTATATTGCTTTTTATCAGCATCCACAAGCATTATCATTCCTATAACCAGATACATATAGGCGTATTCCATTTTCATATTAAGAACTTTATCTGAAAGCCTGATCACAGGACATTCTTCTTTACGTTCTCCCTCTTTCTTTATCCACTTTTCATTTTCTATCTGTGCAAGTTGCACTGTTTTTCTCATTTTGGAACCTATATGTATAATTGTGCTTCGATCTATCTCCCCATCCCAAAATTCCTCATTGAATTTTTTGAATGCAGATTGTAATAATGCAGTGTCATCTTTCAAATCTTTTTCTATCGCTTGGTCAAAATAATACAGATTTGTAATTCCTATGTCACGATGTTTTTTTGTGGCATTCCCATTCTTTACTTCCATAATCTTATTGCCTCCGTTTAAGCCAAATTAATAATGTTATTTTAATGCAATAGTCATGTTCATTTTACATCATGCTATATCATTGTTGCAAGTCTTTGACCATCCCAAAGCTCCACCCCTATTTTAGTGGCTCCTTCCAATGCCTGCCTGCTGAAATTACTGTTCGTCAGAACCACCGCACGCTGACACTCCCAATACTCTGCACCGGCTTTTGCTTCCTCTACCGCATGCCAACCAACCGTGCCACTGTATTTTTTACACTGAATTCCATAGCGCACTCCGGCTTTCTCTGCGATCACGTCAATTCCAAAGTCTCCGCTTCCCTGTGTCACTTCCACATGTGAAAATCCATTCTTTCTTAATGTAGAAGCACAGTATTCTTCAAACTCCCAACCGTCCATATGCTCTATTTTCTTTTCCAGATGATATCCCCGAAATCTATTTTTTGGAAGTGCACTTACAAAAAATCTTTTCCCATGTCTGCACCTTAACATCCTGCTGGGTATAAACAATGTATTTAATGCCATTGCAGAAACCAACACAGCTGTTGCAACATTCTGTCCAAGTGTACCACCAAAATCATATGATCTGTAGACATAAATACTGCAACCGATAAGTCCAACTCTCGCCAACCTTGACCGAAACAGCGTTTTTATAATGTTCTCTTTTCTGTCTCCTGTAAAAATACTCAATTCCATTTGTCTTTCCCCTTTTCCAAATTGATTGTGTGGGATTGTAACGCTGTGGCTTCTGCATTGCAAGTAAAAAAAATAAATATTTGCAACAAAATAAATTCACCCAGACCGCCAGCTACTTTCCCTCTGTCTGCAATCCTCTGCCGGAACCATAGTCAATTTATTTCCATTTCATTTTCCTCATGTCGCTCCTGCCCATCCCTTCCCATTATTTTTACATTCCTTTTCCAATCGGGATGTAGCCATTTTCATTCCAAAACTAACCACCTGCTTTTTATTTTCAAAACTTGTCCACTGCAAAGCCAGAACATTTCCAGATATTTTGTTTTCCCACATTCCCTTTATTTTCAGGAAAATCATACTTTTCACATTCCAAAATCCATATTTTCTAAAAAAATATACTCTGGTGATTTTTTTCAGAACTTTAAATCTACGGAAATTTTATTAAATTGTTGGTAATTAAAAATAAGAATAGCATCCATAACTTTTGTATTTCATTGTTTGTATAAAAAATCAACAGGGCTGACATTTCTTTTCCATCCACATATCCTGTAAAATTATGTTTTTTCATATCAACTTTGCAGTGGGCTGTCCCTTTTTTCTCATAACATGTCCAGCAAAAGCATCCCCATTTAAAATAAAATTCAATATTTTATCATATTATAATGTAACAGTTAAACACAAAACTTGCTCGTATCTTCAATAACTAAAAAGAACCCCAGATGCCTAAACATCTGGGATTCAATCTTAATCATATTTACTCTGTTGCTTTTTGTTACTTTATGACTTTTACACTCTTATATACTGTATAAGGATCTTCGCTACCCCGATACTCTAATCTATATAGTGTTCCTGTTTCCTTATCTTTGATTAAACAATCAACGTATGTGTTTTTTCCATCTGGCATACTTAAAGCTAACACATACCCTGCATCTGTATTATTACGTGTAAACTTTGTCTGCTTGATTTCTGCCTTTGTCAGCTCATAATATTTGTAAAGCTCTTTATCTGATTTCTTGTTAAAATCAATAATCTGTTTGTATGAGTCATCTTTTGTCACATTGTATATTCCAATATGAGATGCATCTTTGTTCACCCCTGCATTGCTCATTTCCCCTGCATATCCTGTACCTGCCATATGTGTATCTTTAGAAGTAAATCTATATTTTATATTCTTGTCAACATTATTACACATGTCTTTTCCTTTTACTTCTACTGTATATGTGCTCTTCTTTGTCTTTCTGTCATACTTTTCTACTACCTTATCACTTTCACCACCTGCATCATCCTTTCTGGTAATGTACCTATCCACAACTTTTACTGTAATAATCTTTTTTACTTTTGTATTGCTTTTAACAGCCACTGTAACCTTTGCAGTTCCTTTATTTACTCCTGTGATCTTAATACCTTTTACGCTGACCACGCTTTTATCTGATGTAGACACTTTCAACTGATTTTCTTTATAGTTCGTCTTAAATGATAAACTCTGCCCTGTATATAAGGTAGCTTTTCCATTCTTAACGTTACTAATACTGATTGCCTGTGTCTTTGCTCCCACCGGAACTGATTGCGCCAATACCGCACTTGTTACAACTACAACCGCTAATGTTATTCCTATAAACTTCTTTATCCCTTTCATTGATTGATGCCTCCGCATTTATTGATAGTTCCATTTTACCCTCATACACACCAAATTACAACATGCAAAAAAAAACAGGGCAGCTGAATCAACAACTGCCCCATTTCCTTATGTACTCTTTCTAATCCTTTTCTTGATGATCTTTACAATCTCATCACTTGCCGCCATATTATCCCCAAGCTGTCTGTCATGAGGAAATTCAATCAACCCGACCTGCCTGTTATAACCACCAGCTGCAAACAAATAAAACTCAACAGCATTTACATTGTCCGGACAGATTTTTGCCACGACCTCAAATCTCACACTTCCCATTTCGATGCCTCCTTTTCCATTATCTTGTGGATACTCCTTGCTGAACTGTCAAACAATTCCAACACTGCATCTTTTGACAAGCCCGTCTGATTCATGTTCAGCCCAATGTCCACCCTGCTTTCCATCTCTCCTGTGTCAGGATTCAATACATGCAAACGCACCTGCATTCTTACTACATGCTCCATAGCACTTCCCCCTTTTATAAAAATAATTTTTTCAGGAAATTGTAACAAATGTCACTTTTCACGCATAAAAAAGGACTTCTGATGAAACTTTCCATTCCTTCAGAAGTCCTTTTGCAAGTGCACTGCCAAACTAATTTTATTCTATTTTTTATTTTTATCAGTACTGCTGGCACTCTCTTTCTTTTCTGTCGTTTCCTCTTTCTTTTTCGCAACCACTTCCTTTTTCTCTGCCACTCCCTGCACTTTCTCTGGTTCCGGCTTTCCCTGCACAGCCAGAACCAGCTTATTATTTTCAATCTTTACTCCACCATTGATTACTCCAAGTTCATACCATGCCTGTAACTTTTCCTCATTGATACTGCATCTCTCAAACCTTGAAGAAACAACATCATATACTGTCTTTCCAGCTTCTGTATGACTTCCGATCACAAGATAGAAAACCTTTGCAATGCAGGTATCATCCTCAACCATTGCTGTATAGTTTCCAATATGTGAATGAATCATCATATTACGCATGAAGAAGTTTTCCTTATCCAGCACCAGCTCATCATTCACAACGCACATGCCATAAATCTCTTTACCGGAAACAATGCTGTCCTTTAACATTTTCTCTGTCATCTCAACGATCTCTTTTCCATTGAAGAGCTCATAACCTAATTTTCTGTTACCAAGATTCAACTGATTTACCACATACATTTTACACATAATGTCCTCTCTTTCTGCACTGTCTCTTACAATGCTCAACCTTTATTTTAGAGATCTCTCTCTTTCCTTAACTTCAAACACATCTTAACGCTGGGTGTCACATGCGCCAAGACGTGATGTTGCAAGGAAAAGAGAGGATATACACCAGCGTTTATTATGACATCTGCACAGCACTAATTTTTTATAAAGTACTTTTCCTTTTCTTTATTTTACTATAAACAGTATGTCTTGAAATTTTAAGTGCGTCTGCTATCTTTTGTTGCGTCATTCCACTTTCATATAGCTCCATTATCTGATTTTCTACTGTTATTCCTAACTTCTGATGTTTATTTGTTCTTCCAAAAGCATCCGTTTTTACCTTTGCATTCTTCACTATGTATATAGGTCTCTCCATCTTAAATTCACAGGTTACCTTTTTCTTATCATATAGAGCATTATAAATATCCAGATGTCCTTCTACTCGAAATGCACTGATAGAGTTTATTAAGTTAATTAAATAATATATCGCATTTTGTATGTCTGCCTCATTTTGTCCGGTAACCCTACGATCTATCAAGTCGTGTAACCACATTCTTATCTGGCTTTCACTCATTTTATCATAGTCCATATTTATCACCCTTTCCAACCAAATTTAATATTAAAAGCTCTTTATCATATAGATATGTAGGTTTTCATGTCCAACATCTTATAATTTCATATGTAACACAGCATTCTCCTGCCACCATCACCCTTTACAATGCTTTGTATTTTTGGCAATTTGGCAACTTTCATTTTCATAGACCTTTACTTTTCTATAGAAAGTACTCGCTTTTAAATTTAACTGCTCCATTGCCTGCACTGCTGTTATCTCCTTTTGCTTCCACCGCAAATAAACCTTTTCAAATGCTTCATGATCAACCTCAATCGGCTTTCTGCCCTTATAAACGCCCCTTTTCTTTGCTTCTGCGATCCCCTCTCTCTGACGCTTTGCTCTCTTTTCCAGTTCGTGTTGCGCAATGGAACTGTAAATGTCAATCATAAGGTTACGTGTCAATTCTAACGCCCATTGATTATTTTCATCCACATCCACCAATGTCGTTTGAATTTCTAAAATCCTCACAATAACGTTGTGTTTTTTAAACCATAGTAACTCTTCCTTTACACCGTCTGAATTTCTTCCCAGCCTGTCAAGTTCCTCAACAATTAACTCTATCTTGATGCCATCAGTTTTTGACATATGCTCTATAATTGTTTTCATTTTTTCATATTCCGGTCTTTCAAAATTCTTTCCACTTGCCTTATCTGTGAAAATGTTTTCTTGAGGTATGTCTTTGCAATATTCTCTTATTGCTGTAACCTGCCGTTCCTCATTCTGCTCTGTTGTTGAAACCCTGATATATGCATACTTATGAACCATTTCCAGCACCTCCAAATAACTGTTTTTTATTCTTTAATACCGGAAATGCAGTTTTCCAAATCCATTTTTATTCCAATAGGATACCTGCCAATTTTGATATATGTCAAAATAGCTTTTCCTACCCTTATGACACAAATTATCCCTATTTTTTTAACTCTCACTAGCCTATACCCCATTGAAACATCTTGTAATTCTTGTATTCCTTGAAATTCATTTTGTAAACCACCACCCATACAAATTTACCACTCCCCAATAAAAACCCCGTTTTACCCCATTCAAATAGCTTTGGAACACATTTCCACACTAATTTTTAGCATAAAAAAAAACAAACCCTTCAACATTGGTTTGCAACTTCCGTATCTTCCCATTCATCATCCCATGCCTTATAAGCTATATTGTACTTGTATTCATCAGCCCTGTAACGTGCATTCATAATTGCCAAGCTTAAACTTGTATCAGCCAATGACCAACTACAATAATAAGTATGACCACTACAATTTTCATTGCTACAATAATAAGTATGACCGCTACATGCGTCATTTAATGCACTTGAATCCCATACAAATGAATGACCCTTTAATATATTCTTGTCCTTTTCAGTTTTATACAAGTCCACTCTCTTAGAAATCTGTGACTGCTTCAATGTATAATCTCCAGAAATAGGCTTCTCTTTTTCCTCTTTCTGTAACAACACATAAAGCACTGTCTCATCATGTTTCTGCTTAACGGTTTCTGTTTTACCAGTTTTCTTGTTCTTCTGTTTCTCTACTTTCTTATGTAGTGTCACTGTTGTAACCACTGCATTGTTATTAGGTTTCACTGTTGCAGATTTTGTAGCATTTCCAACCTGTTCCTTATCCTCCATGATTGACTTCCACTTTAATGCATCAATATCCTTTTTTACCTTGTCTGTTGTTTGATATCCTATGACATGATACTGAACCTTACTGGTAGGCTCATTTTCTATCTTGATTTTCTTTAATGTCTCTTTCCTTACATATGTTCCCTTGTCTATGTATTTTACATCACCATCCTTGTTGATCTTCTTAACCCTATATGTCTTAACAATCGTTATTCCTTCACTTTTCTTTTCCTTAGGTGCCTTCTCTGGTCTAAACTTACTGTTGTTGTACTGATAATCAAAGGTGTGGGTTTTATTAGACTCGATAATTTCAGGTTTATTTTTATCATAATAAAAATGAACTGCATATCCTTGACTTCCTCGAGCATCCAATGTTAACGGATTGTTCTTTGCAATCTTTTGTCCACCTACTTTGTATGTTGGTTTTGTTAAACCGTACTGCGCTTTCTTTAATGTAAGTGCACATTGTAAAACATATGATTCACACTGTGTTGTATTGCTCTTTTTGATTCCCATTGCATCATATTTTCTTAACCAGTTGTTACCTGTTCCAAAATAACTTTTTCCTGTTGATTTACCGTTGCTCTTAAACACAACATGATATGCTATTGGCTCTACTACTATTGTCCAATCATACTTAGATTCATCTGCAGTATCTTCCTCTGGATTTACAAGTCTGTACATTTTATAACCCATGGTCTGCAAAATCAAATAATGCATATTTAACATATATTCTTTACGTGTAACCTGCACTTTCTTTCCTTTTCCATTTGCATCTGTAACGGTTTTATAGGTTGTATATGTTCTTTTATTCTTTTTGAACATCCAATCATGTAACTCTTTTCCTTGAACGACCCAATTATTACCAGCAAATGCCACTGGCATTCCAGGTATGATTTTCATACGATAAGGTGCTATCTTTCCAGAACCAATCCTAAGTGAAGTTCCTGCCGTTGTAGTAGTCTCATTATTATATGCATATAAATCTCTGACCTGTGCTCTTGTCTGTCCACCCTTGCCATCACTACATGGAAAGTCTGAAATTACTTTCTTATGACTATCTATAATATAAACCCTGTAGCCTTGCCTCATATATGTTGGTCCACCGTGACAATTTGTTGATGTACTTGAATTTGCATTATGATCAGTACCATTACCTCCCGGCTTCTTAGCTGCATATGTTACAAGTTGTGTGTCAGGTAACAATGTTATTACCATCACAAACGCCAACATTAAACAAATTAGTTGCTTAAACCATTTCTTCACTCTGAACACCTCCCATTATTCTGCATTTGATCCAATACTATCACTGTCTCCAGAACTCATATCAGCTCCCTCCGGAACTATTGTGTCTGTTCCAGGATCACTTGTGCCACCATCATAAAATTGATCTCCTGGCACTTCATCGTCTGTCATTTCATCAGGTGAAAATGTTGCATCTTCATCCACCCATGCTTCTGTATTATACTCCTGTTCTGCCCCAGGCACTGAAACTGCATTTTCATCTTTCTCATGCTTTTCATAATCAATTTTTACATTCTCTAAAGCATCATCTTTTGAAAGTCCTGTCTTTCGATTCTCTACATAGTCGTAAATAAACTCATCCTTTGTACATTCTATTTCTGTATTGTCTTTGTTCTCCTCCCACAGATCCTCTGCCTCCTTATTGTATTTCTTAACATTCTCTTCTGATGCAAAATCTTCTTCTGTGCTGATTACCTCTGCGGATTCTGTACTACTATCCTTTATGGTGTTCGTATACTCACTTGCATCTGTTCCTTTATTCTGTCCTCTGTGTGATAAACCAATTATGAGTAATATTGCAATTACTACTACTGCTATCACTACTGAAATTACAAGCTTCTTTCTCTTCATGGCTGCTCTTCCTCCCTAATCTTTTAATAAAAATAATTTTTATTTTATATAATTCTAATGCAATTTCTTTTGTTCATTGGTTTATTAGAAATGCAGTTTTCTATTTATAGTGTATTTGCACTAGCATTTATGCTTGTTTGTAGTATAATAGTCATATAATTACAAAGGAGGAGTTGTTGATATGTCTAATATGCCTGATGAATGTACCCAAGCCATTATTGAGGTTTTACGCAACACGGATTTATTCCCTGTAAATCCAAACAGATTTTATGACATTCAAGAAATCTATGCTATCGTTGATGATAATGTAGAAGATGATTTTGGTAAAACACCAAAGGATTTTCACCATCGTATACGTGGAACTATTTGCAATTATTTTAATAATGAAAGTACTATTATAGGCAGAAAACTTGAACGACAGGAACTAAAGCCTAAAGAACCAAATTCAACGCAGGTACATTATATCTATGCATTTCTTGAAAATGAACCTGCAAAATAAACAGGAAATAAGCCAGCACTTTTTGTATGGGTGCTGGCTCTTTCTTTACTTACGCTCCTTTATAATAGATTCAATGACATCTATGTATTTCTGTGGTAAGTTAAACTCTTTATACAATTCCTCATCCGTGTAAATATGATCGAATTTACCTGAGGGAGGAGCAGGAACAAACCGGAAACAATGATCTGTTTGAATATTGTTAAGCTTACTTATATTCGGAACCAAGAAGAATCTTGTAAACCTACTGTATATCCAAGATACAAATGATTTACATTCATCTAAATTGTCTGACTCGAAAATGCATTTTGCTTCACCACTGTATGACTCATTTTTTGAGTTGTCAATAAGTCGTGAGGTACTTAAAACATAACGAGGATGTTGCGTTGAATACCAATCATAACCAGACACTTTAGTGTTCATCCATATTTCATACTGCTTATTTCCTGTTATATATGGGAATTGAAATGCTTTATATTTTCCCAATGATTCTATTATCTCCTGCCCTATATTAAGCAGACTTTCTTCTTTTAATATGCTTCTGCATTGTTCCCCATTAAACACTTCTATGTCGTTACATTTATTTACAACGTATGTCGTATCATATTTTGTATTCTTATCTACTAAAAAATAAGTGATTCCATCTGTTTGATAAATGTCAAATACATCCTTGCAACAAGGATAAAAGCATACTTCCTTTATATGAGGTACAATTTCTTTTCTGAAATCTCCATAACTATGCTTACTAGAAATTCCTTGTGTTGCTTCTGCTGTCTGCCATTTTGCAGGTGTAATCATACAAACATATTTACTGCTTAACTCACAACCTAAAAATACAAAATCTATGTCTGCTCCTTTGTTGTATGGAGGATTGCCAATGACCAAATCAAATTCCATCTGTCCGCCCAGTTCCTTTCCTAGTCTCTCTGCAACTAATTTCTTGTCTGTTGTCTTTACAATTGATTGTAGATCTTCAATCATTCTGATGTTCTTTTTTCCATATTGTGCATAGCCATATAATGCACTCTCTGAAAGCATTAAACATGTGAAATCATCTGTTATACCATAAAGTTGTTCATTCAGAATATGATGCTTTCTCTTTGCAATGTCCATATCTGCAAGGTATGGTGAGTTAAACAATTTCTTGTATGCAGCCATTAAAAATCTACCAGATTTAGAGAAAATGTCTAACACCTTAACATCTGGTGTCCAAAAATCATCAGGAAGCATGTTGATCATGTCATTCACGATATTCTCTGGTGTTAATATATAGTTTGTAGTACCAATCCTACCTGTAGGATAAAGTGATCCTGCAATATCCATGTCTTTGTCCTCTCTTTCCTTTTAATAAAAATAAATTAAATATACCTATTATATGGAAATGTAGCTTTTTATGCAGGATTGAAATTTATAGATGTGTATTGTTTTTATTAGATGTATTGAATTGATTGAGATATGAAGATTAAACATTTTAGTGTATAAACTAAAAGCACACCTTTTTATCGGTGTGCTCTGTTAGTTATACTTATGCATTTTTATGTTCCTGTTTCTTATATTGTAATAGTCTATTCTCCAAATCTTTAGGTATTGATTCCCCTTTCATTATTAAAAGTCTAGCATCTTCTCTGTCCTTCTCTTTTTTTGACCAATGCCCCTCTCCATTTTCCAAGGTATCAAACTGCCCATATGGTATTCCATAATAATCATATCTTTCAAATTTTACCTGTTGTGCTCTCACTTGATCTTTTGAGGGAATAATTGATTCTCCAAATGGTAAATATTTACTCATGTCTATACCTCACTTTCTTTTTACACTACATCTATATGTTATCCCAATTTCTTTTGCATGCTTTGCAACATTTTTTATGCCATAATAATATGATTTTGTTGACATTTTTGCTATTTTCTTTCTGTCATTCGCATCATTAGTGTCCAACTTTAATTTCTTTACCTTTCTCATTATTTCGTTTTGTGCCTTTCTATGACTTAAAGCTGCACCTTCTTCATAATATTTCTGCATTGCAAAAGGATTAAAATTTCTCTCTTTTCTTATCATGTATATTGTTCCATCATTACACACTGCAGTCATCAAGTATATTGAATCAAAATCTGTAAATGATTTAATGTCTGCACCAGAGAACATTCCATTTCTTGGATGATTATGCATTACTACAACTGTTAGTAAACTATATGGATTTTTTACTAAACGATTAATCTCATAACTTGAACTTATATTAAATCCATTTGCCTTCCCTATAATTCTTAATGGTTCTTTATCCACATTATTTAAGTCCCAAAATAAACCAACCTCTTTACTTGAGTTCTTATTTTTTGCAAGTGTTAATAAACTTTTATGATATTTATATAACAAATTGTCCATTTTAACATCATTGAATGCTTTTATACAGGGTATATGATCTATTGTTTCTTGACTAATCTCTGTCATACCTAAGCCTGTTTTTATCTGTTGAAAATCATTCAACTTTCCCCACCACCTTTCCATTCAATCTTTCCTTATCTATATTATAACGCGTGAACCTTTATTTTACAAACTAATGCTTATCTAATAAAAAATATTTTTTATTTTATATATTGAAATGTAAGTGCTTATGTATAAACAAGAATCCAGCTGCTTATACAACTGGATTCTTTGCTCGATAATTAAATTTAGTGCTTGATATGCTACAGGGTAATAGTAGCCACATAGCTGAATGCTGCTACCCTTTAATATCCATGTTCTGCTCATTCCACATACCATTAATATCACTTTCATCCCAGTATCCTGCAACAAGATCAGTGTTCTCTATTGGCATCCAGAAGCCTCTTCCGTCTTTCATGGTATACCAATAGCTGTATCCTCCCCAAATATACTTGCACTTACCATACTTGATCTTGCCATCAATATCTCTGTACTCTACTTTTCCATCAACGACCTTTACGGTCTTAATGTCTCTTTCAGGAGAATTACCATACTTATCAACCTTACCATACCAATTTGCAGGGCCCTTATATCCACTTGGTGTGTTATTTTGTGGTATAGGATGCTTACTAGTACTGCTGTTACTACTACTGCTACTATTACTACTACTGTTACTATTACTGTTGTTGGTGCTTGGTTTTGAGGATGGCTTTGCTGAGTGGGGCTTGGTCTTGCTCAATAAACTCTGCTTTACCAACATTGTACTCTTTCCACTCTTAATTGCGTAATACTTTACTTTCTTGACTGTAGCTGTTCCAACCACTGTGACCTTTGCACTTTTCTTTAAACTCTTTGCAGCCTTTAATTTGCCTGTACTAGTAACTTTATATGCTTTTGTTGCTTTCTTAACGTACAGCTTTTTACTTTTTTTGTACTTCTTTATTTTAACTGTCTGCTTCTTTGTTGCTGTGGCTTTTTTAACTGTTGTGGTTTTATTTGTTGATGTTGAGGATGAGGTTAGAAGTGCTCCTTTCGCATTACACTCTACTAACTTATGGGTATAAACTGATCTTAATAATGCAATCGCTTCATTCTTAGTGATCGCTTCATCCCACCTGCTCCTTGCACTTGTCAGCAGATTCTTTTCCTTTGCAACACATAAACTCTTATAGAGCTCCCTGTCCATCCCACTGTCTGGATTTGAAATACTGTTATTCAAGGCTGATGCACGATCTGATTTTGCTACAGCTCCACCATCCTTTGCATCTGTATAACAACTTGCTGAACTGCTTGCATTTTTTAAGCTGTCTGCATAATATCTGCTGACTATGGTATAAACAGCTTCTGCCCGTGTCATACTGCTATTGTACAACTGGTTATTCAAAGTAAGATAGCTGTCCTTATTCACACTCTGCGCGTACTTGTTATACTCTGACTGACCAACTGATTTCTCAAATGCAGTATCTGTCTGAATATCTGTCACAGGGGTATCTGCCCTCATGACCATAGCCATGAACTGTGCCCTTGTCAATGATGCATCTGCATTTGCCTCTGTACCATCAGGCAACAGATTGAAGTATGCATTCAATGCCATGTTCACACACTTTTCCTCATCGTCTATATCCAGATCGGTATAGCTGTTGCAGGCTGCATTTGCTATGAAATTCTTATTCGTGTTCAGGGCTTTCTTGACTGCGCTGTTGTTCATTGCAACACTAAACACATTGTTGTAGTCATTCTTTCCTTTGATGTTCGTATAAAGAGAACCCTGTTTGCTCTTTCCCTCCCCTGTCACACCTAAATACTTGTCTATGCTTGCTCTTAATTCTGCATGATCTGTCAACTCTCCTACAGGTGTCCATGATATTGTTAATCCTGACCCTAATAGTCCCAGTTCATCTCCAGTCCCCTTAGTCTTAGAGGGGGAGAGACTAATATTATATTCCGAATATGCAGAGGTGTTTAGACTTTCCGGATTCTCGGATGCCCAGACACACTGTGCATTTCCAAGTAATAAAGTAGCAGAAAGAAGCCCTATGCTAATCCTTTTCCAAATTTCACGTTGTTTCATAACCTACCCCGCTTTCCCTGTTCTTTTCTATGTTGACTACATTTTAACGCTTGTCACACTAATTGACAAGATATGCATTATTCTTTTAGCATTAATTTCATTTCCAAGAGCAATGTCCTTTTCTTTATATTAGAAGTAACGCAGGAGGGAATACTATGATCAATGGATTAGCTAAACGATTAACTGAACAACGACTAATGTCCAACCGCTCAATCAAAGAAGTTGCAACTTCTGTCGGTGTCACTCCGTCTACGCTGTCAAACTATGAACACGGGTACCGCGTTCCAAGCCTAGAGAAGTTAGTTTCCCTTGCAATGTACTACCATTGCACCACTGATTACCTGCTCGGTGTCACACAGGAAGGACAACAGTTGCTTGACACAGGTAAGTTGTCCACCCAACAGCTGTCACTGCTCAATACATTCCTGCAAAGTCTGTAATTTTCCCTCTATGTCACGAATCATTCTCAATATGATTTCTGTCACTCTGACATAGATATCATTTTCACTACTGTTGTCTACAATATCGCCTTGAAGCAGAATAAACAGATACTTCATGTCCTCATATTTATCCATGATATCTGAAAGCTGTTCGTGTATCCCATTTTTCTTTATGTCGCTCAAATGTCCATACCTCCAATCTGTCAGGGCATCTTAACGCTGACCACTGCTCTTGTCAATCCCATATCGTATCATCTTTTTTGTAAGTGCACTCCCAAAAATAACATAAGTTCACATTTTCATTCCTATATGTTACAAACAGACCTTTAACCAAGTATGCATTTTTTATACCCCTGTTGCGTGTGTGCAACTAATGAGATTCCGTTGTGCAATATGTATCGCATCCCCTGTTTATGTATCAAAAAATACACCCTGCTACTCTCCTACCCTATCCATTGTCGTTGTGACATTTTTTCTGCCCTCCAATTACACATTTTTTGCTGTATTTTTATAAAAATGCAGAACCTAATTAAATGCATCCCAATTTTTCGCCACTGTCGTACCAATTTTTCCAATAATGCAACAACACCATTTTTCCTACTGTCCAGCCATTTTCCATATGATCAAAAACACTTTATTTTCCAAGGATTTTTTTAATATATGTTCAGCGGTACATGCACACCCATAAACGATATACATGCACCACCCTATACCGGCTCTATGCATCTTGCTTTTATAATGATAATTCAGCAACTACCTATGTTAATTTGCTTTCAAAAAATGGCAATTTGGCAATCGCCCATGCTAATTCCCTTTTTAAAAATGGCAATTTGGCAATTTTCCATAGTCCGATCAGTCAATTTTGATGTATTGCTCATTGCATTCCATACACATAACACGTATATCTTTTGTTGCCCGAAGTCTGTTTCCACAGCAAGGACACTGATATCTTCTCGTGGATGATTTCTTTTTCTTAGTGTCAACAGGCATCATCCCTGCTGTACCTGTCTGACCAGCACTTGTACCACCAACGAATCCCATGTACATTCTTTCTCCATCCCTGTTAATATCCAATGGCTTTTCAATTCCATTTGTCCGAAGCACCTGTATAAACGTATCACTCGGGCTTGTAACGCTCCAGCCTATATATTTTGCCTGTTGAATCATAAGTCCCCGTGTCTCTGCTTCTCTCTTGAAATTCTTATTATGATACCTTCCACCCTGTGAAGTATCCTGTATTCCATGTAATGCACAATAGTAATGTACCATTTCGTGACACAGGGTAGCCATTATATTTTCAATGGGTCTGTTCAAATGCTCTGCACTTATATTTATCTCATGCAGATACTCTTCCTCACTGCGCCACACCTCATTTACCGTATAATGTCCATTTGTTCTCGGACTGCTCATAATTGTTATCACAATCGGAGGTAACTCCCCATCAAAATAAACCCTGTTCAAAACCTCAAAGCCATACTCTAATACTTCCTGCATATTCTTTAACATCACTCTGTCCTCCTGTTCTTTACTGAACCAATCATAACGCTGATTCTTTAGAATTACTGTGGTGTTAATAAACAGAGATATACTCTTTATTTTAGTGATACTGTTGCATGTGCACAGCCAATTTCATACTGTCCGTTTTTGTGTATGCACTTACAAGATCATGTATGAAAAATAAGGAAGGGTGCAGTCCATACACCCTTCCATGCATTTTCAAATCATACAAAGTCTGTTCGTTTCTCTCACATACCGAAACGGATGATCCGACAGAATTTCATCTGCTGGAACTTCTTCCCGATTGACACTATAAACCATTTCCTGTAGCTCCTGTTCATCCAGCCATGTCTTTTCTGACATGACAATTGTTTCATGCACACTACTTGGTATAATGATAAGATTTCCACCTGCCATGTCTGCAATAATTTTGAGAAGTCCATCATAACAGATCACACCTGCACCATTTATTCTAAAGATATTTGTCAATATCAACATGTCATCCACGCCTTCCCTGTACCTTACATTCTTTCCACACATGTATTCTACAATCTGACGCATTGTAACAATATGCGGTTCCAGAAGTCGGGGTGTATTTTCCTCTGCCAACTTATAGAGCTGATCCACGCACACATCCCATATCTGCAGGTGAATATTTTTCAATAATGTCATTCTTGTCCCATCCGGTGTTGCTTCCCAGAGTATATAATACAATTTTACAAGATCCGTTCCTGCAAGGTCTGTATACGGCACTTCTTTCAATAAGTCCAGATTTCTCTCTTTGCTGACAAGTTTATAAACAATCCTGTCACTTATTTCTTCAAAATGTTCAAACTCATATTTGCAGTGAGCGTCCTTTTCATCATATGCCACATTGTAGTGCTCATACATTTTAACAATCTCACAAACAATATGTATAATTTCTTTTTCATTCATGTCAGCATGATAATACTGCTGTACCGCAATCACTGGTTTTATTGAAGCCCCATCATGTACCACCAGACCCCGATAAGTATATCCATTATTCTTTTTAATCTCTTTTATCTCTATCGGGCAACCTAATTTCTTTTCCACTGCATTTTTCAACTTTTCCAAGTATTCCTCATATCTCATAGTGTTCTAACCTCCATATCTTAATCAGCGGGGAGATTATAACGCTCGGGGTCTGGGTTTCAATAGGCAAAGTGCCGGATTCTTCACTACCTATACAAATAAAAAAAGACCAACGATCCATCTTCTGAATCGTTGGTCAAATGTTGTGTCAAACTTGTGTCAACGCTACGTCTCCAAACGCTGAAACCCTTGGTATTACTAGGTCTACTCGCAAACGTAAGGCATCATAGCCAGATGACGTGCTCTCTTGATAGCAACTGTAAGAGCTCTCTGATGCTTTGCACAGTTTCCTGTGATACGACGAGGAAGGATCTTTCCTCTCTCAGAGATGTATCTCTTTAACTTGTTGATATCTTTATAATCGATGACATTATCTTTGCCACAGAATACACATACTTTTTTTCTTCTACGCATTGGTCTTCTCTTCATGGAAGATCCTTCAGCTGTTTTATTGAAAGCCATGTTCTTTAACCTCCTATATGATGTTATGCTCTATGGAACATTTAGTTGAATGGTAATTCTTCATCAATTCCATCCGGAATATTCATGAAGCCATCTCCGGCAGCTCCGCTTGGTGATGGAGCAGAAGGTGCACCGCCGAAATCAGCATTTCCACCGGCTGCATTTTTGCTCTCCGCAAACTCTACGTTCTCTGCCACAACATCTGTGGTGTAAACGCGCTGTCCATCCTTGTTTGTATAACTGCCTGTCTGGATATGACCCTCGAGAACAAACTTGGTTCCCTTGCGGCCAAATCTCTCCAAAAACTCTGCTGTCTTGCTAAATGCAACACAACTAATGAAATCCGCTGTCTGATCCTCATTGTTCCGGCGGAACCGACGGTCAACTGCCAGTGTAAATCTTGCAATCGCACTGGAACTCTCCCCCTGAGAGTAACGAACTTCTGCGTCTCTGGTTAATCTACCCATAAGAATGACTTTATTCATACAATCTCCTACTTTCTTATACTACTGCTCGTCTTTTCTAACGCATAAGAAACGAAGAACGTTGTCCATGATACGGACATCCTGCTCAAGCTTAGCTGGAGCATCCGATGCTGCGTCGAACTGGATGAAGTAGTAGAATGCTTCGCTCATCTTCTGAACGTCGTAAGCTAACTTCTTCTTACCCCATTCTTCAACTTCTGTAACAGTACCGCCTGCACGAGTGATATACTCTTTTGCTTTCTCAACGGTTGCTGTTCTCGCATCATCTTCGATCTTTGCACTGACAACGAGTGCTAATTCATACTTGTTCATGCGAAATGTTACCTCCTTTTGGTCTCTGGCTCACAGAACATAGCCTGTGAACAAGGAAAAAATAGTTATCACGAGGATATACTATACCATGTTTTATGCGGATTTTCAAGCCTTTTCTTTAACTTTATTTGAGTTTTTCCCAAGATTATGTTATAGTGGGTTCTGAACGGTATTCATACAGAAACTGTATCGACTGCGGTATATTTATGATGTATCGCCCCAAATGAATATGTGAGTCACCTTTACACAGGATTTCGACGGACACCTGTTACACAGGATCCGATCCATTTAATTACCAGAAGGAAGGTGGTAGCATGAAAACAGGAATCATAGGCGCAGGGCGCGTAGGCTGCTCCCTTGGAAAATATTTCCGGAGTAAAAACGCAGACCTTGTGGGATATTATGATACCAATGCCGCGGCCGCAAAAGAAGCCGCCGCGTTTACACAGACTGCCGGTTTCGATCAGGTGCAGCAACTGGTGCGTGAATCAGACATCCTCTTCATCACGACACCCGATTCGCTCCTTGTACCCGTATGGGAAGAAATCAAAGGCATGTCACACAGGAATCAGATTATATGTCATTGTAGTGGCGCACTTTCATCCGATTCATTTTCCGGAGCCAAAGAAGCAGGAGTATCCTGCTGCTCGGTTCATCCCATGTTACCGTTCAGTAACAAATTTTCATCATACCAGCAATTAGAACATGCATTTTTTACCGTGGAAGGCCACCCACATGCCGTACAGGTCATCACCGACTTACTCACTTCCTATGGAAATGAAGTCTGCCGGATTGATGCCGCAGCCAAGCCAGAATATCATGCAGCTGCCAGCATCTTAAGCAATCAGGTGATCGCGGTACTTGATACGGGGTACCGGCTTCTCGAAGACTGCGGATTTTCCCGCGAAAAAGCCGTTGCGGCAACTGCTGCACTGGTCCGTCAGAACATCGAAAATGTGCTCTCGCAGGGCTGTGTCCATGCACTGACCGGTCCGATCGAGCGTGGAGATGTCGCAACCGTGGAAAAGCACTTACACTGTTTAAACACAGAAGATGCCGCTTTGTACCGCATGCTCGGCACACGGCTTCTGGCAATCGCAGAAGGAAAAAATCCAGCACAGAATTATGAAAACATGAGACATGTTTTACTTGCTGATAAACAGGAAAAAGAAAATGGAGGATCTCATAAATGAAAAATACGGTTGTAACTTTTCAGGAAGCAAAAGACAAGGGCGAAAAGCTTTCCATGCTGACCGCCTACGATTATTCTACTGCCAGACTTATTGATGAGGCAGGCGTCAATGCCATTCTCGTCGGCGATTCCCTCGGAATGGTCGTTTTAGGATACGAAGACACGCTCTCCGTCACCATGGAGGACATGATCCATCACAGCGCAGCGGTTGCCCGCGGCATCAAAGATACACTGCTCATCACCGACATGCCTTTTATGTCTTACCAGACTTCCGTCTATGACGCTGTTGTCAATGCCGGACGCCTGATGAAAGAAGGCCGTGCACAGGCAGTTAAGCTGGAAGGCGGAAAAGAAGTCTGCCCTCAGATCAAAGCCATCGTAGACGCTTCCATCCCTGTTTGTGCCCATCTCGGTCTGACCCCACAGTCTGTCAATGCCTTTGGCGGATTTAAGGTACAGGGAAAAGGCGAAGCTGCCGCACAGAAACTGCTTGATGATGCGCGTGCCGTTGAGGAAGCCGGAGCTTTTGCCGTTGTCTTAGAATGTGTGCCGCAGGCCCTTGCCACAAAGATTACCGAGAGTATTCATATCCCGACCATCGGAATCGGTGCCGGTGCCGGATGCGACGGACAGGTACTTGTCTATCAGGATATGCTTGCCATGTATTCCAACATGAAACCGAAATTTGTCAAGCAGTTTGCACAGGTCGGTGAACAGATGCGCGAGGCATTCCGCACTTATAAAGAAGAAGTTGCTGCCGGAACGTTCCCTGCTGCTGAGCATACCTTCAAAATGGATGAAACCGTTCTGGATAAATTATATTAAGACATTCCTACGGAATCATTCGCAATGTTTTTGTCAAATAACAATAAAACCAAATTACAATGAAAATCAGGAGATCATAAAATGGAAATATATGGAGAAATCAGTAAAGTAAGGGCTGCCGTAAAGGCATGGAAAAAAGAAGGATTAACCGTCGGATTCGTACCGACCATGGGCTATCTGCATGAAGGACACAAAAGTCTGATTGACGCAGCCAGAAAGGAAAATGACCGTGTCGTTGTCAGTATTTTTGTAAACCCGATGCAGTTCGGACCAACCGAAGATCTGGAGAGTTATCCGCGCGACCTCAAAAAAGATGCTGCATTGTGCGAAGCTGCAGGTGTAGATATCATCTTTCATCCGGAACCGGAGGAAATGTATGCCGATGGCTTCTGTTCCTATGTGGATATGAATGGTCTTACCACCGAACTCTGTGGAAAAAGCCGTCCGATTCACTTCCGCGGCGTGCAGACCGTTGTATTGAAACTCTTCCACATTGTAACTCCGGACCGCGCATACTTTGGCCAGAAAGATGCCCAGCAGCTTGCCGTCATCCGTCGCATGGTCAAAGACTTAAATGTGGATACCCGGATCATCGGCTGCCCGATCATCCGTGAAGATGACGGACTGGCAAAGAGCTCCAGAAACACTTATTTAAACGGCGAAGAACGTCAGGCGGCACTTGTGTTAAACCGCAGTTTAAAAGCTGGAAAAGCCCTTGTGGATGCCGGAGAAACACGCGCTTGTGTCATCAAGTCTGCAATCACAGCAGAGATTGAAAAAGAGCCGCTTGCCAAGATTGATTACGTGGATGTCGTTGACTTTGACACCATTACTCCGGTCGAAAAACTCGAAGGTTCCATTCTTGTAGCCATTGCCGTATACATTGGCAAAACCAGACTGATCGATAACTTTATCGTGGAAAAATAGGAGATTACTCATGCAGTACAATATGTTAAAAGGAAAAATTCACCGGGCTGTGGTAAAACAGGCGGATCTCAACTATGTCGGCAGTATCACGGTCGATACCGATCTCTTAGAAGCTGCCGGTATTTTAGAATATGAACTGGTACAGATCGTGGATGTGGAAAACGGCAACCGCTTCGAAACTTATACTATCGCAGGGGAAGCCGGTTCCGGCATGATCTGTTTAAACGGTGCCGCTGCCCGTCAGGTCGCTGTGGGCGATCATGTCATTCTCATGTGCTATGCACAGATGACACCGGAAGAAGCAAAAGAACATCACCCGAAAGTTGTTTTTGTCGATGCGGATAATCACATTGCACGGGTCACCAACTATGAAAAACACGGAAAACTGACGGATGATTTTACCGGTGCATAACAAAAAGGAGGTTACTGTAAACAGTAACCTCCTTTTTTCTCTCTACGTGAATGACAGCAGATTTCTATAGTAATTTGTCCGATGCTACGGTATAATAAATGTATTGAAAACGAAGGAGATTCCCTATGAAAATTGCCTTATGTGATGACGATGAGAAGGAATTGTCCAACATACGGTCGCTTTTGGACAGTTATCAGAAAACTCACAATATTCCGTTTACCTATCAAGAATATCACAGCAGCTGTGAACTTGCCCTGCGGGCATCAAAGGAACGATTCGACATTTATCTGCTAGACATCCTCATGCCACATATGACCGGCATGCAGCTTGCACGCGAAATCCGTACTTTCGACCATGCTGCCGATATTATTTTTCTTACAACTTCATCGGATTTTGCGGTGGAAAGTTATACGGTAAAGGCCACCAATTATCTGATGAAGCCGGTATCCTCCAACGCTTTCTTTGCTGCCATGGATGACATCCTACGGGCAAAAACACAGGAACAGGGGCATTTTCTTGTACTAAAAAGTCGGATTGGCGTACATAAAGTTCCCCTGTCTGAACTTGTCTATGTGGAAGCCCAGAACCGCAAAGTTATCTACTACACGAGTGGAAGGGAACAGATCGTCTGCACAGAACTGTTCTCGTCCGTATGCGACAGCCTGCTGCAACACCGGGAATTTATTCAGGTGCACCGCTCGTTCCTTGTAAATATGAACTATATCTGCTCAATCGGCACAATGGATATGTGTCTTCACAACGGCACAAACATTCCGCTTGCACAGCGCAGAGTTACCGATATCAAAAAACATTATCTCGCTTTTCAGATGGAGGAATGATTATGCCTGAACTTTCATCCGTTTTTTCTTTAGTTAATTATGCTTTTGTATTATTTTTCGGCATCGTGGCATCATTGTATCTTGCCGACATCAATTTTTGCGATCATAAGCGTGTCTATGTCCTGACGCTTTTTTTCTTTGGCATTGCCCAGCTTCTTTTTTATCTGATCATGGGGGAGTCGGTGCTTTACAAATGCTATCCGTTTCTGATCCATATCCCTTTGATTGCCTTAATTTTCCTGCGGTTTCACCGGAATCTGTCAATCTCTGTCATCTCCGTTTTGTCTGCATATCTGCTGTGCACGCCACGCAAATGGTTTGGCACCTTTGTTGCTTTCTTTTTTGACAGAAATCCCGTTGTATCGAACATTGCCTCCATCATTATTACCATTCCGCTTCTTGTTCTTGTGATCCGGTTTGTCTCACCGTATATCATCCGGCTGAAATATGAAAGCCGCACGACACTGCTTTTGTTTTTCCTGCTTCCGCTGGTATACTATGTCCTGGAATACACGTTTACTGTCTACACGGATCTGCTCTACACGGGCGGTGCAGTCGTTATTGACTTTATGGACAGTTTTCTTGTCGTATCCTTTTTTATTCTGTCTGTTCTCTCGCTTAAATTTTCAAGTGAAAAAAATAAAGCAGAACGGGAAAATATTCTGCTTACTACGGCTGCCACACAGGCACAGAAAGAAATTGCCCAGCTTTCCGCTTCCCAGCAGCAGGCAGCCATTTACCGGCATGACCTGCGACACCATATGAATTTCATCCAGAGTTGTCTGGATCAGAATAACCCAAAAGAAGCGACTTCCTACATCCACGAAATCTGTACCAATCTTGAACACAGTTCTGTCATTCGCTACTGTGTCAACGAATCGGTCAATCTGATTGTATCCTCCTACGCCAATCAGGCTGCCGTAAACCACATTCCAATGCAGATTTCCATTACTGCGACCGAATTTTCCCGTTTTCAGATTACAGATCTGTGCAGTTTATTTGCCAATGCACTTGAAAACGCACTTCATGCCTGCCAGCAGATGAACCCGCAGTCCCAACGCTATATTTCACTTAAGGTATATGAGAAAAATACACAGTTATGTATCCAGATAAAAAACAGTTATGAACAACCTGTCGTTTTTGCAGATGATATTCCGATATCCCGTTCCGTCAACCACGGCATCGGCGTACAGAGCATGATCTCTGTTGTCGAAAAATACCATGGTGTCTATGGATTCTTTGCAGATCATGGGGAATTCCGGTTTCAGGCTTCCATGTAACATCTGATTTTCTGTCGATTCGTGAACTTTTTGTGTCCTCCCCGCAATTTTCATCAAATAGGCACAACTTCATACGAAAATATCTCCAGATTGAAACGGAGGTTATTACCTATGGGAAAAAATAAAAAAGAAAAGCCGGAACTTACTTTAGAAAACTTAAACCGTGCCATCCGCACCTATCAGCAACTGGCTTCTCTGCAGAATATGGAGATCCTGCAGTCTGTTGCCAAACAGGAAAATTTCCTTGATCCGGAAATTTTCTGTAATCAGTCCGACTCATCAGTAATCAAAAACGTCTGAGGATTTGTTTTATGCAAAATTCTCAGACGTTTTTCCCTTTATAAAATCTTTTTAAATCATGCCATCCCGCAGCACATCATGATCCCGTAACAGCTTCTCGATCACGGTTCCCTTGATCTTACCAAGAAGCGGTTTCTTGATCACATTGAGCGGTCCAAGGTTCATCTGCAGCGGGGACTTGCCATCCATCAGCTTCACGCTGCTGTCTAACAGTTCACGCACATCGTAGACGCTTCCCCATACTTCCGGCACGCCGCGGTCCACACCGAGCAGTCCGTAGACCGCTTCCATTGCGGTACGCACCGAATACTCGGTCGTAAATACGGTATCTCTCGGCGTCTCGGTAAACTGTCCGAGGAATGCAAAGTTGACACAGCCATCCGGAATGACATCCGGGCGGTCTCCCTTTGTTCTTGGCATGAAAAATGCTGTGATATACGGCATCATGGTCGGTACGCAGACGGCACTGTGCTCTGCAAGATCCTCAATCTGGTCTTCCGGCACACCCAGATGATACAGCCACTCCTCCGTGATTTCTTTACCGGTACACTCCTTCATCGGCTTCTTGATGTAATCACCCGGTACATCGGTAAACAGACCATATACCCATACGCAGACTTTATCTTTGTCCTGCTCCTTGAACTGTCCCTGACGGTTGATCGTCCAGCTTAACAGCCAGCTGGAATCCTTGCAGCTTACGATACCTCCGGTAACGGTCTTTCCGCTGCGCGGATCACGCTGGCAGATCTTCTCAATATATGGAAGAATCTTGTCATCCAATGTGGTAACGGTTGCCGACTCCCAATTGGTCTTTGTAATATCGGAACAGAATTTTTCCGGATGTCCGAACGCCGGATCCTGTTTTGCAATGTTCTTCCACAGGCTCCAGCAGCCACTGGTCCGCACTTCGGCATCACCGTTTGGTGCATGGTTCTGATCACCGTAAATCGTACCTTCGGTACAGCTTCCGTTTGTGACAAAGACCAGATCATTTTCAGTCAGAACGATTCCGGTCTCTACCCCTTTTACTTTGCAGTCAATGGCTTTTGCCACTTTCTTTCCATCTTTGATGTCAAAAATTACGTTCGTTACTTCGGTATTAAACTGGAACTCTACACCGGCATCCTCAAGATATTTCTTCATCGGAAGAATCAAGGATTCGTACTGGTTGTAGCGTGTAAATTTCAATGCGGAAAAATCCGGCAGCCCAGAAATATGGTGGATAAACCGCTGGAAATACAGCTTCATTTCCAGTGCACTGTGCCAGTTTTCGAATGCAAACATGGTGCGCCAGTACAGCCAGAAGGTCGAGTCAAAGACTTCCTCATCAAACACATCCTCAATGGTCTTGTCATAGAGATCCTCATCTTTTGTCATGAACAGTTTCATGATTTCCATGCAGCCTTTCTGGCTTAAGTTAAACTTTCCATCCGTATGTGCGTCCTCGCCGCGGTTTTCGGTTGCACGGCAGAGCGAATAGTTTGGATCCTCCTTGTTCAGCCAGTAATATTCATCCAGCACGGATGCGCCCTCCACTTCCAGCGAAGGGATGCTACGGAACAGATCCCACAGACATTCAAAATGATTTTCCATCTCACGGCCACCGCGCATCACATAGCCGCGGGTCGGATCAAAGATACCGTCACAGGCACCACCTGCCACATCCATTGCCTCTAAAATATGAATATGGGAACCTGGCATCTGCCCGTCTCTTACGAGAAAACATGCCGCTGCAAGTGCTGCAAGTCCACTTCCTACAATGTATGCATTTTTGTCATCGACACCTTCCGGTTTCTTTGGCCGGGCAAATGCCTCATAGTTTCCGTTGGTGTAATAAATGCCTTTGCTGTTCTTTTCATATTTTCCGCGCTCGGTGTTGCGGTAATCAACCGGCGGTGCTGCCTTTGCGATCTTCTTTACTTTCTGCTGGCTGGTTTTCTGTGCAGCATATACAAGTCCTGCACCGGCTGCTGCAACTGCTGCGATTCCAAGTCCTAATTTCTTATTTTTATTTGACATAGAAAAACTCCTTTCTGATTTCTGGGATACTTCTCATTTAGTGTTTCTTCGTTACAGGTTTCTGATTCATTTCAAAATCAATTCCCATAAAATCATAAAACCTGTAACACGACAGATCATTTGTGGAACAAATACGATATGATTATCTTACCATCTCTGTGAAAAGATACCATTTACAAAATGCCTGAAATGATAAAATTTTTATCATTTCAGGCATTTTGATTAATTTTTATTTCTGTTTAAAATTCTCAATCGACCGCGCAATATTCCCATCAAGTGCTGTTCCCATCATCATAACGATCTTATGGTAATCCTCCTGCATGCCCTTGTCGATCCAGTCAAGCATAATTCCCACAAATCCATATTTATAAAAATCTGCAATAAAGCGTTTATCCCCGTCTGCAATCGCAATGCCTTTGCATTTTTCTTCCACGACATTTACGATCAGTTCATACGTCAGCTTATACAGATACTGCTCCACTTTTTCGTGGGCAACCGCATGGTATACATTCATAATAAATGGCTTGTTTTCCAATACTGCCTCAAATATCTGCGCAATTCCCTCCAGCCACGTATCGTATGTCTTTTTGCCCTGCAACGCACGCTTTCCGTCCTCCACACATGCCCACTCCACCAGATCATAAATATCCTTAAAGTGATAATAAAACGTCATGCGGCTGATGCCACAATGTTCCGTCAGATCATTGATCGTGATCCTGTCAATCGGTTTTGTCCGCAGGAGTTCTTTTAAGGATGCTTCAAGTGCAAGCTTGGTTGTATTTGCCATATCATTTCCTCCATCCGCCCTTCGTTATATTTATTGTAACGCAGCTGTATCACAGGGACAAATAAAGTTTTTCTAAATAGTCTAAAACTTTTAAAGTTCATTTAAGGAAGGCCTTCTATACTTCATGGTATCAAAAGAAAACAGGTGTTGCCGCCCAGTAAATATCAATCATTTACTGATGCGACAGCACCTATTTTCATTTCCAGCGTCACACTATAGTATTCTGTATCGGACGCTCTGCCTTTTATCCCTGCTGCCCTGCTGCCTGCCGGATCATATCCTCGACCACGATGTCATAAATTTCTCCGACCGTATTGCAGTATTCCAGAATTTTCCACGGCTCATTCGTGTGGAAATGAATCTTGACCAGATCCTCATCTCCAGCCGCAATCAGGCTGTTTCCCTCAAAATTTTCCGTGATGTAATCTGCGATCTCATCCTCGTCAAGATCCCTGTCTCTTCTGTCGATCAGTAACTGTGTATCATAACGATACGCAAACTGATCATCCTCTGCATCTATGGAATGTACTCCCATGGTTCTAATCCTCCTGTTATTTCACTGGAACAGCGGTGACAACTTTATGAAGTTCTTCCAGCTGTACCAGCAGCATTTTTTCAACAATGTAATTGTATGATATCTACTTTTTAAAGTCAAACTTAAAAACACATTGTATTAAATACCCAGCTCCAGCGAATCCGCAATATAGTAATCATATTTCTTTTTCCTGCAATACTTCTTAATCCTGCGGATCAGTTTATGGTCTGTCGTGTATTCCAGCAGATAAACATCCATTCCATCCGCTTTGCATGCCTGCAGATACTGGCAGAAATACTCCCGCTCCGTTTTTTTCTGCGTATGGAATGTTTTGGTTGTAAAATCAATCCTGCTCCACACCGACTCCTGATTTACACCCGTCATAATATCCGCAGCAGAACCATAACGGGACTGATATGCCGTCACATAGATATCTCCTCCATTGACCACTACCGGCTTCCCCATTGCCCGGATTTTCTTTAAAATCACCGTCAGCCCATCAAAAATATCCTTTTTATGGGCATAATCATATACATCACAGTTATCAACAAAAAAGCCATCCACTCCCTTTTTCTTTAATTTTCCGGCTAATGTGTCCATAAATTCCTGCCAGTCTTTATCCGCAACATTAACCCATTTTTCCTCTTCCCAGTTTTCATAATCCCCGATTGCCAGATGCTCATATGTTTTATAATATGGCCGAAAATTTTCGACAGAGCCAATATTAAGATAGCTGTAAACTTTTGTACCGCCTGCATGTAATTTTCTGATATCTTTCTTCGAAAAATACTGTGCATCAATCACAACAGTTTCATAATTTTTTAATTTTGGAACTGCTGTACGGTCTGCATTTAAGAATACTCCATACTCGTATTTTTGTGCCTTCCTTCTATCGGCATTACATGATGCCGAAAGACACAATACTACCGTAATCAGCGACAAAATCCCCAAAAAGAAACAGGCATTTCTTTTTCTCCTGTTTTTACCTGATTTACATTTCATACTTCAAGAGCCTTCCAATCCCACAATTACCGGGATCAGGCATTCCCCATCATAAATTTTTCACTGCTGTCCATAATAAGCATTCGCACCGTGCTTGCGGAAGAAATGCTTATTGCGGATACTGTTCACACAAATTCTGAAATTCTCATTGTAAAATCCGGATAGATTCCCACCGGAATTTCATCTTCAAATAAATACTGCGTGCTGTCCTCATTTTCTCCAAACAAATATACCAGTACCGTACGTTTCATAGGATTTACGATCCAATATTCCCTCACCCCTGCAGTACGGTATTTGAACAATTTGGTCAGATAATCCATCCTCTGACTGCTTTGTGATACAATCTCAATCACCCAGTCCGGTGCCCCATTACAGCCCCTGTCATCCAGCTTTCCGTTATCACAGATCACAGAAATATCCGGTTCCACATATGTTTTATCATCCTGATTTAAAAACACCGCAAACGGCGCCGGATATACTTTACAGGTTCCTTTATGATCCGCAATATAATTTCCGATCGTACGGCTCAACTGCTGCACCAGTTCCTGATGAATTCTGCCCGGGGGTGCCATATCATAAATCTGTCCATCGATCAGTTCTGCACGTTTTCCTTCCGGCAATGCATAAATTTCTTCCGTTGTGTGTGAATATTTTTCTGCTACTGGCATACGCTTCGTCTCCTGCTTTAATTTTCCCAATACATCCATTTAAGTATAGTATACTGAAAGATTCATTTTTCAGCAACACATGTCATTCCATTTTCTCTATATATTTTCGCAATCGTCTATTTTACGCAGAATAGATAATTGCGAAACTCACGATGCTCGTTCGCAAACTTGAATCAAAATAGAAACAGAATTGAGCATAGCATGATTTTAATGACGAAAACGGATATTGAGCTGTTTTAGGCGCACTTAAATAAGCCG